>Ga0182024_10000033_pt1 | contig 231830 bp, 178 predicted proteins | sample P32metaG_FD_120480 | JGI IMG/M metagenome (GOLD analysis project Ga0182024, IMG submission 120480) | Permafrost microbial communities from Stordalen Mire, Sweden - P3-2 metaG (Illumina Assembly) | ecosystem: Environmental > Terrestrial > Soil > Wetlands > Permafrost | place: Sweden: Stordalen... | reverse complement strand
GTTGCTCCAGCGAAACATAGCTGAACATCCCATCCTGTGCCCGCTCGTCTCCTCGCATGCCCATAAGACGAACAGGCCCGGTGCAATGCCGCAGCGGTGTACCTATTTCAACAAGTTCCTAGAAGTAAAGGACAATACTGGCCATATCGTCCTCCAGTTCCATCTCATCTCGGATACTCAGACCGTCCAATTACAGGGTGAATGGTGGAACGTGCACGGCCAAGGAATGCGCATGGTCCTTGATCCGACGGGTGACGGAGCATTCATTCCTTTGTCAAAAGATTCCGAGCGCTACGATGGCCAACTGATCTCTCCAATATTTGGATATCCGAGCAGGGATCACTGGGGAGAGTACGCGTCCGGTAAGACGGTTTGGTGGGTGCCTTGAAACGCAAATATGAATCGGGTAAAGAGACTCGTCAGAAGTTCGAGCGCACGATGGCCATACTCTTTCGTGCGCCCAAACCTGTGAGCATCCCCAAGAAATCGACTAAGGCAGAGAAGAAAGGCAACGGCGAGTAATGCGTCTTCCCCGCCACTGCCGCGCTTTACCGGAGTCAGTCCGCTCCCTGCCCCGTCAGTTCCGTATAGGTCAGCCGCCGTCCACCAACTTGGCTCATGGCCAGCGCGAAGCGATCCGCGTCGTTCAACGGCTTATCTTTCGTGGCGCGATTGTTGAACCTGAAAACCTGCTCGGTAACGTAGCGGTCAAGGTGGAACGGCTCTACGGCAACATAGGTTCCCTTCAGCGCCCGCTTCAGAAGGCTCCAGAAGTTCTCGATTCCCTGTGTGTGAACTTCGCCGCGAACGTATTCGTTCACATGCGTCACGGTGTCGTGGATGTACTGCTTTGCGGCAAGATCGTAATAGGCGTTGGCGTTGTCGGTGTAGACTTCGGAACCACGCTCAATCTGCTTCAGAATCTCATTCTGCAAAGTCTCGCGTTTCACATTGGGAACCACCCTTGCGCGAACCTGCCGAGATTCACGGTCCAGCATCCCCATGACCGCAGTCTTATCGGAGAATCGCGGTGCTGTCTTCCAGTCGGCAACCTCGCTCCGCTTCCGCATGATGGCAAGACGCCGCTTCGCGTGCATGTTCTTCGGATTGCCGCCCACGAACGTCTCATCCACTTCGACGGGGCCTCTGTCCCCGCCGCCCATCTTCATCACGGAGCCAGACTTCATCGCTTCGCGGATGCGATGGAGCATGAACCAGGCGGTTTTCTGGGTGACGCCCAGCGCCCGGTGAAGCTCGTAGGAACTGACACCATTCTTCGCGCCGCAGATCATCCAGACGGCGGTCATCCACTTGTCGAGTCCGATTGGGGAATCCTCGAAAATCGTGCCGACCTTGACGGTGAACTGCTTTTTGCAGCCCTTGCAGAACCAAATTTTGCGCGTGCTGACGAAGGAGTGCTTTTCGGAGCCGCAGCGCGGGCAGTTGATGCGTGCATCGGGCCAGCGCAGTTCAATGGCGTACCGGAAAGCGCGGTCTGGGCTAGAGAAGTAAACTATTGCCTGCTGAAGGGTTACGGGCCTTTTTGGGTTTGTGTTTGTCATACGGCCTCTCGATCTAAGTCAAGAGTAACGCAAATCATCGTGTGTGTCAAGTATATTATTGCCCTTGCACGGGCCTTTTGGCGCCTGGGGATGGGGAGGGCAGGGCGTCGAGCGCGATACAGAAGCTTGCCATCCCTCACCTCCGGAAAAGGAAAAGGCCGCGCTGGGCGGCCTTCTTTCGTTTGATCTCGAGGGGATTTTTCTTCTTACCCCCTATTATCAGGATACCAAGTCCAGCACTAAAACCGGCCAAATATCTTTGAGATTATTGTGGTGGAAGTCTCGTGGAATCATGCGCCATTACCTTGGTTTTTTGCACAGACTCTTGACAGATCGGTGGAAAAAGCTGGGTTTGGCGAAGGAGGTCAGAAATCGGTGGATTGGAGGGGCGGGCTCGAGGGGAATTCGGTCGCGCCGGAGGAGGCCGCTGAAAGGGCCAGGCAAGGCGTTCCCGGTGTGCCGGTCAGGGGCGGGGCAGATTGAGGTTTTGGGGCTGACACGGCAACAAGCCGAAGCGTTCGGTGAGCGCACTGGCGGTTATGCATCATGCAAGTGTCCCCTTTAAAGGGCGGACTGATCGCACCCGGGGTACGTTGCCCGCTCGGCTGGCCCGTGACTGTCACTGCGCCCTGGCGATTCCAAACCGGCGATGATCCATGGTGGGCGGCCATTCCATCCCGGCTTGGGCTGTGCGGCGATCGGCGCGACTGCTACGGGTGAGGTCAGTTCGTTGGGGGGCGCTGAGGTGGAGGTTGAGGCTTCCGCAGGCGCGGGGAGAGGCGATGTTTCCCACGCCGCCGGGGTTCAGCAGATGCCATCAAGGAGTGCGATGTGGTTCTTCATCGCACTCCTTCATGGCGGCCGGAGTGGCCGCCATGCTCGCGCCACAGCCGTCTTACCATTCCCTTGAATCCGATCGAATGCCGACGCTGGTGATGTTCGAGGCAAACGGCGGCGCGGTGGGCGATCCCGAGACAACCGTGTGGATCTCATCAGCGTCCCTGGTCACCACGATGTAGAGCTTCAGGTCCGGACCGCCGTCCGCGGGGTTTGTGGGTTCTGGATGGATGGTCATCCATCCGGTGCAGTCGGAGTTGATGGAATACGATCCCACCGCTGGCCTCCAGTCTTCCGCCGGCACGATGCCGTTGTGCACGACATGGTCCACTTGCGTCAGGTTGCCTGCCCCGTCGAACTGTGTCTCAGCCACCCCGGACACGGGGCCTGCGGATAGCGCGGGCGCCAGGATCTGGCCGGTGAGGGTGAAGGCGTACTTTCCGTGCAGCATGTCATTCGAACACTCCGCCCAGGCCGAACCCGCGGCGAACAACAGCACGGGGGTCAGCATCATCCATTTCAGGTTTGCGATCTTCATAAGTTCCTCCTGTGAGATCCAATCTCGAAGCCATAGTAGGGAAACCAGCAGGAGCAGACCATGGCGAATGCCTGAAGAAGTTGTGTAGTTTGCGCCTTGACCGCTACACTGGCGACCCATGACGCCGGATCGCATCCACTTTGGTGATTTCGAGCTCGATGCCGCCAACTTCACTCTGCGCCGTGGCATGACCCGCATCAAACTGGAGCGAATTCCGATGGAGGCTCTTATCCTGCTTGCCCACAGTAAGGGCAGACTCGTGCAGCGCGCGGAGCTGTTCGAGGCGATCTGGGGCAAGGACCACTTTCTCGAAAGCGACACCGCGATTAATACGGCGATTCGCAAACTTCGCCAAGTGCTGGGCGATGACTCGAAACATCCAGCCTATATAGAGACGGTGGCAGGCAAAGGATACAGGTTCCTGCCGGGCAGCGCTGGCCACAGACCTGAAGAGGCGAGGACACTATACGATCGGGGGTTGCACTTCTGGAATCGGAAGACGCCGGAGTCATATATGGAGTCGATCCGGCTCTACCAGGAATCCATTGATCTCGACCCCAGCTATCCGTTGCCCTACCTGGGCCTGGCAAAAACATGGATCCTGTTCGGTATTCACGGGCTTCAGCCACCACGCGAGGTCTATCCTCGGGCCAGAGCTGCCGTTGCCAGGGCTCTCAGTCTCGATAGCCGTCTGGCCGAAGGCTATGCAGCCATGGGCGACATTGAGAAGGGATTTGAATGGAACTGGGAGCGCGCGGAAACCCACTATCTGCGTGCTCTGGAACTGAACCCGCGCTGCGGAATTGCGCATCAGTGGTATGCCAATCTGCTATCGATCGCCGAGCGTCACGAAGAGGCCGTGGATCACGCAATCCAGGCACGATCTCTGGACCCTCTCTCCGTCGGGCCTGCAGGTTTCGTAGGGTTTACCCATTTTCGGGCCCGGAGCTATCGAGAGGCGATCCAGGAATCGCAAGGCGCACTCACCCTTGAGCCGAATTCTCCGATCGCAAACTGGTTTCTGGGACAGGTGCTGGCGGCGATGCAACGTTTTGCCGAGGCCGCCAATGCATTTTCCACCGCCGTGAAGCATTCGCGAGACGCCTCGATGTATCTGGCAGCCCTTGCATACGCCTGCGCTGCGTCCGGAGATACACAGCGTGCTTCGGAAATCCAGCTGAGCCTGCAACGCAGAGCCCTGGAGCGTTATGTTTCACCCCTGGATCTGGCGATTGTCGCGATGGCTCTTGGTCAGTTGGACGCTGCTTTTGCGTATCTGGAGACAGCCGTCGAGCAACGCGTGATGCGACTTACCGAATTGAGCATGCCCATGTTCGACGTTTTGCGAAGCCACTCGCGATATCAGGCACTGCTCGCCCGTATCAGGCTCCCCAACAAATGAGCGGCCAGAAGTTCGCCTGATTGTTTCCGGTGTATTGTTTGGATGTTAAGTCAGTGAGGAGCGCGCGGTGTTGCATAGGCTGAACTCAGCGGAGACCTGCCCGCACGCCGCGCCGCATCGGTCGATCCCATGCGCGCCCTGCGCAGCGAATAGGGCGCAACTCGAAAACACCCCACCCTGCCTCCTGACAGTTTCGCCCGCATGAAGTTCTTGCAATTCTCAACCTGAGACCCTCCCATCGCTGTCTTATCCGGTCTGATTGGCTTAGGCTTAATTCCATTCAGATTCTCCTCAGTGGGCAGATCGGTCAATACAGATTCCGAGGCGCAATTGATCCAGCAGCACCCGATCCATCTCTTCTCCTGTCCAATCCTTTCCCGCTGCCTTCGAGTCCTCGCCATCTGCGGTCTGTTGACCGCTTGCCTCGTCATGCCTGCTCAGACCGCCTCCGCCCCAGCGAACCAGCCGCCCTCGCCCGCACTGCCCAACGCCCCAGCACCTCAGGATTCCGACTCCGTCACCCTCCGCGCCACGCCGGTGCATATCCTCAAAGACCAGGCCGTCATCTGGACCAGCCCCGTTCGTATTCGCCCGCACGACCTGATCTGGCTCGTTCCGCTGGCTGGCGCCGAAGCTGCGGCCATCGCCACCGACCGCAACGCCATGACCTCGGTCGTCTCGCACGATGCCGGTTTCAATCAGGCCAACACCAACGCCTCGAATATCGCGATCGGCGGCTATATCGCCCTGCCCGTCGCGCTTTTCGGGTACGGCCAGCTCAAGCAGGACGCGCATGCGCGCGAGGCGGGCATTCTGGGCGGAGAGGCCCTCATCGACGGAGTTGTCGTCGAGCAGGGCATGAAGCTCATCTTCTGGCGCGAGCGGCCCTCCACCGATGGCGATCGCGGCCGCTTCTTCCAGGGCAACGCTGGCGTCGACACATCGTTCCCCTCATCGCACAGCGTGCTAGCCTGGGCCGCTGCCGCCAGCCTCGCCGGCGAATATCGATCCCCGTGGATCCGCGCCAGCCTCTATGCAGCGGCCACTGGAATCAGCCTGACCAGAGTGTTGGGGCAGCAGCATTTTCCCGGCGACGTTCTCGCCGGAAGCGCAGCCGGATGGCTGGTGGGTCACTACGTCTTCCGCGCCCACCACCGTCACCACGCAAAAGGATCTACGCTGAACTGAAGCCAGCGACCATTGATTGGAGGCGTCGTATGACCCAACCAAACAGCGGCATCGGCAACGTCACGACAAATACGAGGCTCGTCGAAATGGTCATGGCATATTCCACCCTGTAAGTTCGTATTGGCGTGGAAGTCGTGCGGAAAGTTGGGTCGTGACTTTGGTTTTGAGGCTCGCCTCTCGACAAATTCTCTCCACGTTCGCAAGGAGCAGTTCGCCGACTGTTCTTTCAACGTTCCCAACGGGTACTATGCTTTTTTGACCTGAACGGGCTGCCCGTCGGTCGTCTGAGTCAAGACCCGGCCTTCGCTGGGAAAACGATTACTGGTGGTCGAGCTGCTGGATTCGCTCAATGGCAGGTCAGGAGGAACTGCATGAAGAGAGGGACCGCGCGTTTAGCCGCGGCCGCTTTGTTGGCTGGGTTTGCGGCAGCGGCGACGGTGGCTCAGCAGGCCGCCCCTGCTGTTCCGGAGCGGCTGGTGGTGAACATCGATGCGAGCCAGACCGGCGAACCGGTATCGAAATACGAATACGGGATGTTCATCGAGCACATCGGCCCGCTGATCTACCGCAGCCTGTGGTCGGAGATGCTGGACGACCGCAAGTTCTACTTCCCGATCAACTCGAAACCAGAGGACGAAACCCACCAGGCAGGGGGCGTTCCTGGCAGGCAGTTGCGGAAGTGGCGCCCCGTGGGTCCCGATGACGTGGTGGCGATGGACGAGGATCATCCTTTCGTCGGCGACGAGAGCCCGCGCATCGCGCTCGACGCCACCACACCGCATGGCATCCGGCAAACGGGTCTTGCTGTGGTCAAGGGCAAGCGGTATGCGGGCCACATCTGGCTGCGCGGCGCTCCGGACGCACGGGTGCAGGTGGCCCTCATCTGGGGCTCTGGCGCTGGCGATCGCCAGACGGTACACGCCGGTCCTCTCAGCACGACTTACAAGTCCTTCCCGTTCGCCTTCACCGCTCAGGGCGGTTCCGAAGATGCCACGTTCGAGATCATCGGGACGGGCGACGGCAATTTTCACGTTGGCGCAGTTTCGCTGATGCCGGTCGACAATGTGCAGGGTTTTCGTCCGGACACCACCGCACTGCTGCGCCAGCTCCACTCCGGCTTCTGGCGCCTGCCGGGCGGAAACTTCCTCTCCGACTGGAAATGGTACGACTCGATCGGCGACCGCGACCGGCGTCCGCCGATGTTCGATTACGCGTGGAACGCCATGCAGACGAATGACGTTGGCATGGACGAATTCATGGCGCTGTGCAAACTCATCGGCACCGAGCCTTACATTACGGTCAACGCGGGCTTCGGCGACGCTCATTCGGCGGCGGAGGAAGTCGAGTACATGAATGGGGCCACCACCACGCGGCTGGGCACGGAGCGCGCGCGCAATGGCCATCCCGAGCCGTATCACGTGAAGTTCTGGGATATCGGCAACGAGCCCTACGGCGTGTGGCAGCTGGGGCGCACCGATCTGAAGTACTACGTGCTGAAACACAACGAATTCGCAAAAGCAATGCGCAAAGCCGACCCATCGATCACGCTTCTCGCTTCCGGCAACATGCCGGAGGCGATGGATCTGACGGGCGAGCAGCGCGCGAAGGATGTCGACAACCTGAAAGCGGTGGAGGGCACTCCGGAGGACTGGACCGGCGGCCTGCTCGAGCACAGCTGGGGCAACTTCGATGGCATCACCCAGCACTGGTATGCGCAATCCGCCAGGCACTTCAATCTGGAGAAGGCAAAGAACCTGCCTCCCGATGCGCCCACGGACGCGGGCTATGACAAGGTCGAACAGACAACGCTCGACTACGCGCGGTATCCGGCCAATATCGTGGCCCTGCAGGCCCAGGCGTGGGAGAGATACCAGCAGCGCTTCCCCGCCATGCTCGACAAGAAGATCTTCCTGTCTATCGACGAGTACGCCTATTTTGGCGGAGGCTTTGGCCGGGCTGTGAATCTCAAGCTGGCTCTCGCCTATGGCATGGTCTTCAACGAAATGCTGCGCCACACGGATTTTCTGACGATGTCGGCCCACACCATGGGCGTCTCGTCGCTCGACTACACCCCCGCCGCTTCAACCCTCAACACCACCGGCCTCCTCTTCAAGCTTTACGGCGATCAATTCTTGCCCGGCTCCGTGCCTGTCGCGCTTTCCGGCAACTCACCTCAGCCGGCGCCGAAGTTTCCCGTTGGGGGCGACCAGCCGAAGACAAACTCGGGCAGCCCGACTTATCCGCTGGACATGTTTGCAGCGCTGACTCCGGATCACAAATTCCTGACGCTGATGGTGGTGAACGCGACGGAATCAGAGCAATCCTTCGATCTGAACGTTACCGGAGTCCACCTGGCCGGCGATGCGAGGCTGTGGCGCATGACCGGAAAAGATCTGGAGGCGGCCAACCACGCGGACCAGCCACCGCAGGTGGAAGTGAAAGAAACGGCGATGGGTGAGGCCCCGAAGACGATCGCCGTCGCGCCGATCAGCGTCGATGTCTATCGCTTTGCGGTGACGCAGTAACAGCGGACAGGAGACTCAATCCTGTGAACCTGTGCGGTATTTCGAGAAAGGAGTTCGATGGCAACGATGAAAGTGCCTGTCCTGATGACACTGTTTCTTTCTGCAATGGCGCTTCCACTGGCAGCGCAGGTGCAGACCGAAGTTCCTCCGGTGGTTCCCAGCGCGAAGCCGGTAACCATGGAGCACATCAAGGTTCACGGAACATCGCTCGAGGGCAATCTCGAAGGTGAGGCGGTCGACCGCGACGTATTTGTCTTTCTTCCTCCGAGCTATGGCAAGGACAAGCATCGCCGTTATGGCGTGGTGTATGCACTGCACGGTTTCTCCATTGGCGCGGAGCAATGGACGCACGAGATTCATGTCCCGCAGACGATTGAGGGGGCCTTTGCCCTGGGCGCGAGGGAGATGATCGTCGTGCTGCCCGACTCGAAGACCGGCTACGGCGGGTCGATGTATTCGAGCTCCGTGACCACGGGCGACTTCGAGAAATTCGTCGCGCACGACCTGGTGGCATACATCGATGCGCACTATCGGACCATCCCCGACCGCGCGAGCCGCGGACTGGTGGGCCACTCGATGGGAGGTTATGGCGCGACCCGGCTTGGGATGAAATATCCGGACGTGTTCGGGAGCCTCTACATCATGAGCCCGTGCTGCCTGTCGCCGCGCCCGGCCACCCCGCCTAATGCCGCCGATCCGAAGTTTGCAGATGCCGAGAAGAAGTTCGAAGACGCAGTGGCCGCGCTCAAGTCTCCCGCCGATGCGGCAAACCTGCCGTTCTTTACCAAGGCGCAGTTGGCAACGGCCGCCGCGTGGTCGCCGGACCCGAAGAATCCGCCGCTCTATTTCGATCTGGCGATGAAGGACGATGTGCCCCAGCCAGACGTCGTGGCGAAGTGGACGGCCAACGCGCCGCTGGCTTTCATCGACCAGTACATCGACAACCTGCGCCGGTACCGCGCGATCGCCGAGGATGTCGGCGATCAGGACGGCCTGCGCTTCGATACGAAGAAGCTGCACGAGATCCTCGACACCTACGACATTCAGAACAGCTTCGAGATGTATCACGGGACGCACACCAGCGCCGTTGCCGACCGCTTCCAGAATCACGTGCTTCCGTTCTTCAGCAAGAACCTGTGCTCGACGAAGGGATGCAAGTGAGCATCGTTTGGGACAGACCGCCTGTGGGGGAGCGAAAAGCCTAAGGGCAGGGCTCGCCCGCGATGAGACCATTGGATTGGAGGCGTCGTATGACCCAACCAAACAGCGGCATCGGCAATGTCACGGCGAATACGGGGCTCGTCGAAATGGCCATGGCCTATTCCCGGAGCCGCGTGCTGTGCGCGGCGGCACGTCTCGGCGTTGCCGATGCGCTGGGAGACGAGGTGCGCAGCGTTGGCTTCCTGGCGGAAGAGTGTGCGGCAGATGCCGGTGCGCTGTACCGCCTGCTGCGTGCCCTCGCCAGCATGGGCGTGACAGAAGAGACGACGCCCGAACACTTCCGGCTGACTGACTTCGGCAGACCGCTGCAGAAGGATGCGCCGCAGTCGGTCTGGCCCGCCGTCGTTTTCTGGGCGGATCTGCTGGCCGACAGCTGGTCCCTGCTGACCGACTGTGTTCGGACCGGAAAACCGGCCTCTGAGGTCAGGGATCCGAAAATACCTTCCCGGTGGTCGCAGGATCCGGAAGCGAATTCTATTTTTCGCGCGGTGATGGGTACGGCTCCGGCAGACGATTACGCGCCGATCGCTGCGGCATGGGATTTTTCGCGTGCGAAGGTGGTTGCCGACCTCGGCGGTGGCGGCGGATCGCTCATTCTTGCGGTGCTGGGGCTCAACCCGCATCTGCGCGGCATGCTGGTCGATCTCGATGCCAGTGTGGAGGCCGCCAGGGCGCGCTTCGCAAAGGAAGCTGCTTCCTCCCGATGCGAGCTGATTGCCGCGGATCTGACGCAGTCGGTTCCAGCCGGCGCCGATGTCTACATGATCAAACATGTGCTGCACGGGCGTCGGGACGCGGATGCAATCACGATTCTCAGGAACTGCCGCGTGGTCATTCCGCAGGACGGCCGTTTGCTGATCATTGAATTCATCCTTCCTCCGCTCGTCTCGCATGCGGATCCACAACTGGAAGGCCGCCTGATGAGCGACCTCAACATGCTGGCTGTGACCGGCGGCAAAGAGCGCAGCGAGCGCGAATGGAGAACGCTTCTCGAGGCGGCGGGCTTCGTTCTGACGGGCATCTATCCGGTTGGAGGCGACCATCGGATGGTTCGGAACGTTGCGATCCTCGAAGCAAAACCGGCGTAGGGAGTTTCTACCGTCTTTTGCCGCTTCGCGCGGCCTACTCGTAGCGGAGGGCCGTGGTGGGTTCGACGTGGGCTGCGCGCAGGGCGGGAACGAGGACGGCGACGGCCGCGGTGGCGAGCAACACCAGAGAAACGATAACGAAAGTGAGCAGATCGGTTCCGCTGGTGCCGTAGAGGACGCTGGCGGTAAACCGTCCGAGGGCAAGAGCGATGGCGAGTCCGATGGCCAGCCCGATGGCGGTGAGGATGAGGCCCTGGCGAAGAATCATTCTGAGGACGGTGGGACGTTTTGCGCCGAGCGCCATGCGGATGCCGATTTCCCGCGTACGGCGGCGCACCGAATAACTCATCACGCCATACAGGCCGATGGCAGCGAGGGTGAGGCCGATGGCGCCGAAGATTCCGAGCAGCAGCGCGGAGATGCGCGGGATAAGCAGCGATTTATCCACGTGCTCCTGCATGGTCTCAGTATTGAAGACGGCCATATTCGGATCGAGCGCGGCGATCTGCTGGCGCACGGAGGATTCCAGGACACGGGGATCCATCGAAGTCTTGACGAGGATGGTGGTTCCGAAAAAGCTGGTGGCCTTCTCTGGCGCGGCATTGAGAAAGAGATACGCGGCATCGGACGGCTTTTCGCCGATGGTGCGCGATTTCGAGTTGCGGGCAACGCCGATGATTGTGTAGGTAGCCTTATCCTGGCGAATGGTGCGGCCGATGGGGTCCTGGCCGGGAAACAGGTGCGCGGCCATGGTTTGGTTGATGATGGCGGCAGGCTGGCCGCCGAGGTCTGCGGTAACGTCCTGTGGGGTGAAGTCCCGGCCGCGCAGCAGGGGAATGCCCATGGTCTGGAAATATCCGGCACCGATGGTGTTGACAAGGGCGATGACGTTCTGTGCGGGGCGGCCCTTGGCGGGGTCCACGTCGAACTTGTTCTCGGCGGCGCCGATGCTGAGCGGCACGATGCCGACAAAGCTGACGGAGCGGACACCGGGGAGCGCCGAAACCCGGTCGCGGAGCTGGGAGAGGAACTGCGCGGTCTTGTCGTGCGAGTAGTTCTGGATCTTGGGGTCGACGGACATGATCAGCAGGTTGGCCGGTTTGAACCCGATATCGATGGAGGAGGCATTGCCGAGGCTGCGGAGAAAGAGGCCGGCGGTGGTGAGAAGCACGAGGGATAGGGAGACCTGCACCACCACGAGGGTATTGCGCATGCGGGAACGGCTGGCGCGTCCGAAGCCGGCGGGGCCATCTTTGAGGGAGCCGACCAGGTCAGGGCGCGAAGCACGCAGAGCGGGAACGAGTCCAAACACGAGGGCGGTGATTACGGATAAACCGAGAGTGAAGAGGGCGACACGCCAATCGACATTGAAGTCGAAGGCAATGGGGAACGGCAGGGGCAGCTTGAAACTGGAGATGGCGCGGGCGGCCACAGCAGCCAGCAGAAATCCGACAGCGGCGCCGGCGAGTGCGAGGAGAAAGCTTTCGATGAGGAGCTGGCGCACGAGCTGACGACGCCCGGCGCCGATGGCGAGGCGAATGGCGATTTCCTTTTGCCGCCCGGTGGCGCGGGCCAACAGCAGGTTGGCAACATTGGCGCAGGCGACCAACAGCACCAGACCGACCACGATCATGAGAACAGCCATGAGCGTGAACGCCGGCGTGGCGGAGCCGGCAATGAGGCCGCCCGCTGCTTGCAGGGTGAGCTTCTCGTGGGTCTTGTCGTCTTTCCGCCAGGTGTCGTCGAGACGCTTTTTGACGACGTTGACAAGGACAAGGGCCTGGGCGCGGGTGACTCCGGGTTTGAGCCTCGCGTCGAGCATGAGCCATTGATTATTCCGCTGGTTGATGACGCTGCCATCCGAGGTGAGGTCGGGCATGATTTCTTCCGAGACAGCGAGGGGCACCCAAAACTCGGAGACGATGCCGTGATCGACGCCGTAAAAGCCTGCCGGCGCCACTCCCACCACGGTGTAGTGTTGCCCGTTGAGCGCGACGTCGCGGTTCAGAATGTTCGGGTCCGCCGCAAAGCGCCGCCGCCACAGACCGCTGCTGAGCACGACCACGTGATCGCGAGCGGCCGTGTCATCGTCAGGAAGAATGGGACGGCCCAGCGCCATGGGCACATCGAGCATGGCGAAGAAGTTGCCGCTCACGGACTGGCCCCAGACCCGCTCGGGCTCTCCCTTGCCGCCGATGCTGGCGGGGATGAGAGGAAAGTGCGCGGCGACGCCGCCCTCGAAGATGGCGCTGGTCTGGTCGCGATAATCGAGGTAGTCGGGATACGAGAAGGAGTCGCCTTCCGAGAACATAACCATGCGACCGGGATCCCGGACGGGCAGGACTCCCCACAGCAGCCCATTGGCCACGCTGAAGACCGTGGCATTGGCCGCAAAGGCCAGGGCGATGGACAGAATCACGACGAAGGAAAAGCCAGGAGCCCGGAGCAGAGTTCGAATGGTGTAGCGAATATCCTGAGCCAGGTTCTCCATGAGCGGCAGCCTCGGTGAGAAGAGATGTTGTCGAGGAGACTACGCAGGGGATGCGGGGAAAGTTCGCCGGTGCGGCCCGGTTAGACGGGTGCGCTTGGGAAATCTGGTTGCCTGCTCAGTCCAACCCGACGCGGTGGATCAGATCCTGGAATCGGGGATCGCCGCGGAGAAAGTCATAGGCGGGCTCAACCTTGAGCGCGGTCATGGTGTTGGACCGCTGCGCGTAGGCCTGGTTGAGCCACAGAAGGGTGTGGTCCTTGTCGCTCATTCCCGCACGAGAAGGGAGGGGCCAGTTGCAATGCAAAATGCAACGGAGGTGACCTCAGTGATGTTCCCTGCTTTTCTTTTTCGTGCGGAATCGCCTGGTCGGCAGTCGGGCCGGTGCGCTTTATTCGCTGCGCAGCGCGCGCATGGGATCGACGGAGGCGGCGCGGCGCGCGGGCAGGTAGCTGGCCGCCACGGTGACAGCGAGCATACCGGCACAGGCGATCACAAAGGTGAGAGGATCGCCTGGTTTTAATCCAAAGAGCTGCGTTGCGATGAAGCGCGCCGAGAAAAGGGCGACCGGAACACCAATGGCAAGGCCGCAGGCGACCAGCAGCAACGTTTCGCGCAGGACCATGCGCGCGATCGTCCCGCGCTGCGCGCCGAGCGCCATGCGGATGCCGATCTCACCGGTTCTGCGATTGACTGTGTAGGCCATGAGGCCGTACAGACCCACCGAGGTTAGCAGCAGCGCGAGCACGCCGAAGATGCCGGAGAGAGAGGCGACGAGGCGCTCCTCGACGAGGGAATCGTTGAGCTGATCGGCGAGCGACTTGACCGCGTAGACGGGCAAGCGGCCGTCCTGGGCTTTGACCACTCCGACGACGGCAGTGGCGGCCGATGCGGGATCGATGGAGGTGCGAACCTCGAAGGTAGCGTTGGATTCGGGGTTCTGCAACATGGGCTCATAGAGCATGAGCGGCGTCGGTTCGCGCAAATCGTGAACCTTCATGTCGCGCACTTCCCCGACGATCTCCACCCAGTTGGAATCGCCGCGATAGCCGGGAATCGAGACCAGACGCCCAACGGGGTCAGTGTCGCCGAAGAAATGGCGCGCCAACGTCTCGTTGACGATGGCGACTTCCTTCGTTCCTGCGCGATCGTCCGCGGAGAATTCGCGCCCGCGCAGCAGCGGAGTCTGCAGGGTTGCGAAATAACTCGGGCCTGCCATCTCGACATTGACGGGGGTGAGATCGTCGCCCTCGCGAGGAACAGGGCCCTGAATCTTAACCACGGTGTCGCTCACGTTCGTGCTGAGCGGCTCATGCACGGAGAGCGACGCCATGCGAACGCCGGGGATAGCCGCGATGCGGCTGAGCAGCTGCTCATAAAGAGGAGTGACGTGCTGGTAGCCGATGGTGCCTGGATCGATGGAGAACAGCAAGACGTTGTCGCGGTTGAATCCGGGATAGAAGCTATTGAGATTCGTCAGCGTGCGGGCAAGGAGCCCGGCGGCAACGAGGAGCACGAGAGAAACAGCGACCTGGACGATGACGAGAAACTTGCCGAGCCGATGGCGGCCGCTTGCGCCTGCGGAACTCTGGGTCTTCTGCACGAGGCCGTGCGAGGGATCGACATCGGCAGCGCGCCATGCGGGGATGGCGCCGAAGACCAGCGCCGTCGCCAGCGAAACAACCAGCGCGAAGGCGAATACGATGAGGTCGGGATGCACGCTGAGTGAAACCGGACTGCGGCCGCGGGCCATGAGAGCCAGCAGAGAGTGGCTGCCCAAAAAGGCGAGGCCGACGCCGAGCGCGCCGCCGCTGATGCCCAGCAGGATGCTCTCCGCCATGGACTGGCGTATGAGGCGAGCTTTGCCCGCGCCGATAGCAAGGCGCACTGCCATTTCCCGTTCCCTGGCGTTGGCGCGGGCCAAAAGCAAATTGGCAACATTAGCGCACGTGATGAGCAGCAACAAACCGACAACGGCCATCACGATCCAAAGCGGCTTTGAAAACTGACGGCGCAGCGAGGCCAGGCCCTGGCTGGCCGGATCGAGACGCAGCCGGAGCTGAAGGATCGCCTGGCGGATGGCCGGAGAATCGACGGGTGTTCCGGCAAGGCTCGCCGCTGCGTTGCGCATGCACTGCACAAAGATGGGCTGAAGGCTGGCGGTGGCTTGTTCCGCCGTCACACCGGGCTGCAAACGGCCGATCACGTAGAGCCAGTTGCGGAAAGGCGCCTTGAGCGCGTCAGCGGGGCCTCCTGCAGCGGCAAAGCCGGGGTTGACCAGCGCAATGGTCGTGAGAGGAATCGTGACGTCGATCTTCTCGCCTGGTTGCAGACCGTAAAACTCGGGCTCGGTGACGCCGACGATCGTGAAGGGCGCATTGTTCAGCAGGATTTTCTTCCCGATGATGCCCGGATCGAGCGCGAACCTTGTTCGCCAGAGGTCGTAGCTGATGACGGCGACGGGATTTTGACCGGCCACCGCTACGTCGGCGGGCACAATCGTGCGGCCGCGAACGGCTTTGACGCCGAGCACGGAGTAATAGTCGGCGGAGACGAGTTGTCCTTCGGCGAGGGCGCTGTTTCCGTCGACTTCAAAATCAATTTTGTGGAGTCGTCGAAACGCCAGCGCTCCGGCCAGCACCTGGGTTTGCTTTTTCAGAGCCTGGAAACTGGGATAGGAGAAAGCGTCATCCTCCGGGAAGGCGGGGCTGACGGTTTTGAACTGGACCAGCTGCTGCGGATTTTCGACCGGCAGCATGCGCAGGAGCGCGGCGTCAATCAGGCTGAAGACGGCGGTGACCGCGCCGGTGCCGAGCGCGAGAATCAGGACCGCGGTCAGGGTGAAGCCCGGAGAGCGCCGCAGTTGCCGCAATGCGTAGTGCAGGTCCTGCGCGAGGCGTTCGAAGGGCGCCCAGCCCCACGCTTCGTGGGTTTGTTCGCGGATGAGGGTTGGGTTGCCGAAGGCGCGGCGCGCGGCGTAATGCGCTTCTTCGGGCGGCAGGCCGCTCTCGCGCTGCTCCTCTTCTTCCAGTTCGAGGTCCGAGCGCATCTCGCGCTCGAGGTCCGCGTTTTTCTTCCGTAGCTGCCACCACTTCATGTCAGCTCTCCTCGGCAGGCGGCCACATCACGCGGGCCACGGCTTCGGCCATCTGCTTCCACTGCGATTCTTCGACGACCAGCTGCTTCCTGCCTTTTTCGGTCAGGCGGTAGTACTTGAACTCGCGGTTGCGATCCGGCGCCGTCTCCCATTTAGAAACGACCCAGCCGCGCCGCTCCAGCCGATGCAGCGCGGGGTAAAGCGAGCCGTGCTGCATCTGCAAAAACTCATTGGTGGTCCGCTGAATGTGCTTGCCGATCTGGTGGCCATGCGCGGGCCCGTAGCGCAGGGTGCGGAGGATGAGCATGTCCAGAGTTCCCTGGAGGAGTGCGGAGCGAGGTGGAGCGGGTTTGGTCATGGAAGACGTTCTACCCTCAGATTGGAGATGATGGTAGACACTCGACCCTCGGTTGTCAAGGCATTCAGCAGAGGGATGGCGGACCCAATAATGGCTTAGTCCAGCCCGACCCGGTGGATCAGGTCCTGGAACCGCGGATCGCCGTGGAGAAAGTCATAGGCGGGCTCAACCTTGAGCGCGGTCATGGTGTTGGACCGCTGTTCGTAGGCCTGTTTGAGATACAGAAGGGTACGGTCCTTGTTCCTCACTCCCGCATACGCCCAGGCCATGACGGCGGGATTCACCGGTTGCTGCCGGTTCAACCGCTCCAGTTCATCAAGCGCGTGGCTGGCTTCCGCGGCCTGGCCGGAGCGGCCATCGGTGTACGCCAGCGACGACCAGTATGTGGTCATGCCAAAAAGCGTCCTGCATTGTTCTATATCGGCCCGAGCCTCGGCGAACTTTCCCTCTTCCACATACACTTCCCTCACCGCGTGGGCGCGGTTGAAGGTCGGGTCCATCTCCAGCACTGCGTTCAGCTTGGTTTCTGCGCGGTTATATTGCCGCGAATAGTAGAAGATCATTCCGTTGTCCGCGGCTATGATCAGCGACAGCGGATCGAGTTCCCGCGCCCGTTCGCTCGCGCGAGAAGCCTCGTCGAAGCGCCCTAACCAGGTGAGATATTCCGCGTACCACTGGTAGGCCGTCGCGTAGTTAGGATCCAACTCGATAGCCCGCCGGTAGGCTTTCTCCGCCGCGGGCCAGTCCCAGTCGTAGTTTTCGGTAATTAGAGCCAGAGAAGTCTGTGCTTCGGCGAGTCCTTCATCCAGTTGCAGCGCTTTGGTCGCCGCCGCCCGAGCCTTTTGCATCAGCTCCGCCGGCGGGACGCCACTGAAGGCCGCTTCCAGCACATAGCAATCCGCCAAACCTGCGTAGGCCTGGGCATAGCCGGGATCCTTTGCGATGGCCTGCTGAAAATAATCGATCGCCCGTTGGAAGCCGTCCCCCGTCCTCTTGTTCCAGAAGTAGCGCCCCCGCAAATACAGGTCGTAAGCCTCGTACGAAGTGGACGATCGGCGCGGCGGCTCCGTGGCCAGAGCAAACTTGTCGCGACCGAGAGCCTGCTGAATCTCGCCGGCAATTTGCTGCGCAATCTCGCTCTGCAACGCCAGCGTGCTTTTCAATTCGCGGTCGTAGCGCCTCGACCAAAGGTGGCTTTGGTCTTTCATCTGGATCAGCTGCGCCGTGATCCGCACCTTGTCCGCGTCGCGCCGCACGCTGCCTTCCAGAACATACTGCACGCCCAGTTCCCTGCCGATCTGGTCCAGCGACGGTTTGCCGTTCTTGTAATGCATCACCGAGGTGCGCGCAATCACGCCCAGGTGCTGCGGATCGAGTTCCCCCAGCTGCGCGATCATTTCTTCGGTCATGCCGTCGCTGAAGTACTCCTGGCCGGGATCGCCGGTTAAGTTCTCGAAGGGGAGAACCGCCAGCATCACGCGTTCGGGCGGGGCCTGCGGCCGAGCCCGTTGTTGCCGATGCCACACCATCGCGGCGACCAGCGCGATCAGCACCAGGCCGGGCCCCAGCAGCCACAACCAGCGCAGCCTGCCCGCTGGCGGTGGTCCTGCAGCCGGGACGGCGACCGGTTCCGTGGGCGCCGGCACTTCGTCGGCTGCCGTCGTGGTTTCACCATCGCCGGCCTGGCGAACTTCCGCGACCAGGCGATACCCCTTGCCCGGGATGGTGATGATGTACCCGCTGTCCTGCGCGGTTTCGCCGAGGGCTTTGCGCAGCAGAAAGATGTTCTGGGTGAGATTCGATTCTTCGACGTAGGAATCTGGCCACACCGCCTGCATCAGCTCTTCTTTTGAAACCGTCTCGCCGCTGCGGGCCAACAGCACCAACAGGATTTCAGCCGCCTTCGCTGGCAGCGGAACGATGCTGCCGTGGCGCCAGAGTTGCAGCTTCTGCTGGTCCACCTGAAAGGGGCCGAACTCATACAACCTGTTGAACCCAGGAGCCATAGGGCTCTCATTGCGAAGAATTGAGAAATCTTGAGCGCGCGCCTGAGGACGTTTGAGCGCCCTAAACGGCAATGTAACCAGCGTTGGTGAGATCGGGGGAAGCGAACCGTAGGATAGCACGCTTCCGGCGCCCCGGAGCCGGATTCCCGACACAGTAATTGCCCCGAACCCCGATCCGTTTTTCCCCCGGATGGAACCGAGCCTGCAGGAGGATTTCCGATGAAGGACTGCCTTGCCGTTTTGTTCCTGACCGTCGCCGGCCGGAAATCCGGCGATGACTCCGGTGCTCGCTCCCGAGCGAGCGCTCAACCGCCGGCGCATTCCCGGAGAGCAGCCGCCGCGATCCCAGGGATCACGCCTGGGCGCATTGAGCTGCGTACGGTCTATCCCATCTCCCTGTTTGTATCCGGCACGGAAGGCGCAATCCCGGCGGGCGGATAGCCGGACACCTCGCGCCCCGGGGAGCGAGTGCAGGGCGGATTCGCGGCGGAACCTGATTTTGATTTCTATGGCATAGCTACCAAATCCTTCTGGAGACAAGAGACATCATGAAGAACCTTTGCAGGCTCCTAATTTTGATTTTCTGCGCGGGGCTGACTGCCTTCGGTCAGGCCGTGCCATCGCAAATCGCCAACGTCCAGTTAGGCAATGCCCTGGGCAGTCACGGGGGTCCGGGCATTCAGGTCATTTATGCGATGACCGGAACCGGGAACCATGGCTGGAACGGATACGTTCAGTTCAACATGGGGGTCTTCCCCACGCTCACGCCGGCGCAGATTCAGAAGGCCACCCTGGTTCTTTATCTGGAGAACGGCGGCACTCCCGGCACGGTTGCCCTCTGTGAGGCGGCAGCGGCCTGGTCAGCCACCACGATCACCGGAACCCACGTACCCTCCTGTGTGGCCGGCAGCACCACCAACATTGCCGTGACCACGGCCCAACTGGCATCCGGCGCTTACATTTCCGTCGACGTCACCCCCATCGTGCAGAGCTGGTATAGCGGCGTCGCCAACAACGGGTTCATTCTGAGCGGCGCAACGCTCGGGACCAATTTTCAGTTCGACATGATTTCCAACATCCTTGGCTATGCGGTGGGCGATTCGCCCATGCTGGACCTGGTGCTCGAAAGCCAGGGGCCGCAGGGGATTCAGGGTGTGCAAGGACCAGTCGGACCGATCGGGCCGATGGGACCCATGGGTCCGATGGGGCCGGCGGGGCCACTGGGTCCAGTGGGTTCAGCGGGTTCAGCGGGTCCGTTCGGGCCAGCGGGACCGACAGGGCCGCAGGGACCCACGGGAGCGACCGGGCCTGCCGGCGCCAGCACCCTTTATTACAACCAGATCAACTCCGTTGGGGGGGATCCGCAAAACGTTAAGGAGGTCGACGGCCTCTACTACCTGCCGGCGGGAACCTACATGATCTGGGCGCCCACGGAAACGACCGGCGACACCACGGGAGGAGCGGCTTGTTATTGGTATCTGAACGGCGGCCCGTTCGCGGGAACGGGAGGTTCCATCCAAATTGTCCAGGGCGGGACTGCGCTCTACAGCGCCGATGATTCCGGCTTCGGAAGGATGAACATGTACGGAGTTGTGACGCTGACGAACGGTGGCTACAACACGGTCACTGCCCAATGCGAAACCCACAACACAGGCGTGCATTTCATCGGGCAGATGTTTGGACTGCCGATTACCAACCCGATCGTGGACTAGCAAGCCGGGGAGAGGCGAGGGGCATGCGTGCAATGTGCGTGCCCCTCGTTGTTTTCCCATGCAGCAACGAGCCAGCGGACATGGGCGAAAGGAAAACGCCGGAGCTTTGGGGCTCCGGCGTTTTCTTTGCTGCTGAGTGGTTTGTGTGCCGCGCTAAACCAGCGCGGGGACGTTGACCTTGTCGTGCCAGGAGTGCGCGGCCTTGAGGGCCTTGTTGACGTTCTCAATGTTCTCGACGCCGGTGGTGTTGAGCCATGCTTCGAAGGCCTTCGCGCCCTGCTTGGCGTAGATGGCGATGCCGTCTTTCCAGGTGGCGCGGCCGCAGAGAACGCCGTTGTAGGGGGCGCCGGATTCATTCGCAAGTTCGAGGGTCTCGATGAAGACCGGGTTCGAGACGCCTGCGGAGAGATAGATGAAGGGCTTGTGCGTGGAGGAAGCGGCGAGGCGGAAGTGATCGAGCGCTTCCTTGCGGGTGTAGGCCTGCTCGCCCTTGAAGGCGCGGGTGCCGGCGACGAACTCCATCTGAATGGGGACTTCGACTTTGAGCACGTCGACCTGGTAGCGCTCCTTGCCGAACTCCTCCATGGAGCCGGTGACGATGTCGGGCTTGCGCTTCGCGTAGGCGGCGCTCTTCTCGTCTTCGCCGTGGACGGCGTAACCGACGAGTTCGAGGAAGAAGGGGATGTCGTGGGCGACGCATTCGTCGCCGATGCGCTCGGTCCAGGCGTGCTTGTGGTCGTTGATGTGCGACTTTTCGTAGGGCGTGTAGTAGAGGAGGATCTTGATGCAGTCGGCGCCGGCTTCTTTGAGACGGCGGACGCTCCACAGGTCGAGCAGATCGGGCAGACGGCCGGGCAGGGCGGCATCGTAGCCCGTTTTTTCATACGCCAGCAGCAGGCCCTTGCCGTTGCGGCGCTTCGACGCGGGCAGGCCGAACTCGGGATCGAGCAGGATGGCCGAGGCGTGCTTCGTGAGCACCTCGGTGACCAGCTCCTTGAACTCGATCAGGGCGGAGTCGGGGACTTCGGCGACTCCCTTTTCTTTCGCCAGGGATTTTTTCAGCGATCCGCGCTGGTCCATGGCGGCGGCGGCGATCACGCCACGCTTATCCGATACAGCCTTCAGTCCGGCCAGCTTGCCGGGGGTCATATTCATCGACATTCGTTTCTCTCCTGCGCCTTTTGATCTGAAGAAAGCGGTTCCACTACGATTTTACGCGCGCGGAGGAGCCGATGGACACATGGCTAAAGTAACGTGGGGATGAAAATAAGCCCGTAGCGGGTGGCCGGGAATCACCACAGAGTACACAGAGGTCACAGAGAAAAGGATTCAGGGAGTTTTCCGGCTCTCTGTGCTCTCTGTGGCCTCTGTGGTGAGAATCCGTCAGAGTGCCTCGGCCAGCGCGACGTCCCGCAGCGGGTCCGGTTCGTCCGACGAGCGCACGCCGAAGACCCACCCCAGCACTCCCAGGGCGGCAAACGCGGCCGCCACCATAAGCGCCGCGCTGAAGTGCCCGGTTCGCTGGACCAGAAAACCCGTCAGCACCGGCGCGATGATCCCTGCGAAGTTGGCGACGCAGTTCTGCATGCCGACCCAGCGCCCGGCCAGCCGCGGTCCGGCGAGGGTCTGCGGCACCGCATACACGCCCGAACAGGAGGTTCCACAGCCAATCGCCGCCCCAACGAGGAAAGGGAGCCAGGTCTTTGGCCCTGCCACCGCGCAGCCCAGCAGCGAGACCACGGCAATCAGAAGACCGGCGACCATGGGCCATTTCCGTGCCGAGCACGCGCTCATGCCGCGGCGGATCCACAGGTCCGCGATGCGGCCGGTCACGATGGCCGCGGTCGAATCGATCGCGTAAATCATGCCCGCGGTCCACGCCATCGCTGTGGTCGAGAGATGCCGCTCGTGCACCAGATAAAACGGCAGCCAGCTCATGAGCAGGTAGAGCAGGTAGTTCTCACCGAGGTGGCCGATGGAGGCGCCCCAGAACGGCCGCAGCCGCACGATCGTTCCGAAGCTGGTTCCGAAGCTCGGCAGTTCCTCTACGGGTTTCCGGGGCTCGTGCGCCATTCGCCGCGGCTTCCACCGCTGCCATGCCGGCAGCCACAGCAAGCCCAGCAGGCCGATAGCGAGGAAGGTCCTGCGCCAGCCAAAGTGCGCCATCAGCAGGCCGCCGCCGAACGCGCCCACCGCCGTGCCCCAGCGGATGGCCGCCACCAGCAGGCCGTTGGCGAGGCCGCGATCCTTCTCCTCGAGGTTCTCGCTGAAGATTTTCGAGCTGGCGGGAAAGATGACGGCTTCCCCCATGCCGAGGAGCAGCCGCATCCCCAGCAGAGTTGCGAAGCCCCGCGCCAGTCCCGTGAAGATGGTCGCGCCGGACCACGCAAGGAACCCGGCCGCGAGCAGCGCGCTGGCGCTGAATCGATCCACCAGCCAGCCCATCGGCACCTGCAGCAGCACGTAGGTCCAGAAGAACGCCGAGAGCAGAACGCCCAGCTGCGAGGCGGACATGCCCCATTCGCGGCTGAGCAGCGGCGCCGCCAGCGCCAGGTTGCCGCGATCGACGTAATTGATCAGCACTGCGATGACCAGCAGCGTGATCATGGGACCTACGCTCTTGCCTGGGCCAGGGCCACGCATCGCGGGAAGCGGCCTCCTCTCTGGGAAGGGCACGACCAAATGTACAGGGTCCAGGAAGCGGATGGCGGCATGGAGGGGTGAAATCGGACCGCCGGGTCAGGCGTCCTGGAGCCGCGCGCCGTCTCTCCTGTTGCTTTCCCAAAGAAGTCGTGGGATACTTCTGTGGGAAACCAAAAGGAGGCTGTTTCAGGATGGAAACGACATGGTCGCGTCATTGACACCGGCAAAAAGCGGCCCCTATGATGGCGGCTGCAACCTTCCGGCATTTCTTCCTCGAATCCCCGGAAAAACACAACTGCAACCCTATTGGAGGGCGCCCGCTGTGCGAGTCTCGATGCGAGTTTTGTCCGTGGCAGCAGCCATGGCTCTGATCCCAGGATCGATGCTGTGGGCGCAGGCCCCGGCCCCGGCGCCAGCCCCGGCGCAGGCGCAGGCCGCGCCCCTGCCCCCCGAAGCGACCGCGAATCCGGTGGCGTGGAGCGCGAAGTATCTCTACCAGCGCGATGTGAAAAACATGATTGCCGCCGCCGACGAAATGCCCGAAGACAAGTACAGCTACCATCCCACCCCCGATCAATGGACCTTCGGCAAAGTGGTTTCGCACATCGCGCAGTCGAATGGCGCGTTGTGCGCGGCGCTGTCAGGCACAACCGCGCCGGCGTCGCTCCAGGTGAGCGACACGGCTTCGAAGGCCGATCTGGGGAAGGCGCTCCAGGCTTCCTTCGACTTCTGCGGTCCGGTGCTCGACGGCCTCACCGACGCGAAGTTGGCCGATACGGTGACCGTGTTCCACCGCACGATGCCGCGGGCCATGGTGCTGGTGCTGCTGCCGGTCGATCTGGCCGACCACTACTCCCAGATGGCCGCCTACCTGAGGCTGAATGGATTGACGCCACCTTCGGCGCAGCCCCGGAAGTAGCCGGTAGCGCGTATTTGCGTTCGGAGCAGGCGCCGGTTCGTGATCAGGACGGCTGTCGATCCTTACGGGTTGTCTTTTCCGTGATGGCTGCGTCGAGCCGCTTTCCGATCTCCTCAAATGCTGGTGTGGGACCCTTCCACCGTAGCTGCTCGACGTCGTCGAACAAGGCGATCTCTGTGCGCAGCGTGGCGAGCCGGCGAAAGAGGAGCGCATCCTCCCACTGCCTCACGAGGGTCGCCGCAAGGCTGTCGGCGTGGGCCGCGTTCACCTGCCAGTTCCGGCTGTCGTGAGGAATGGATTCGAGGTGGCCGAATTTGGCCAGGACCGCCGCGGTCGATTTTGCGCCCCATCCCGGCAGCCCAGGAAAGCCGTCTGCCGCATCACCCACCAGGCCGAGGTAGTCGGGAATGGATTCGGGTCGAACGCCAAATTTCTGCATCACCCCGCTTTCGTCCGTGATCGTGCCGGTTCGGCGATTGAGCTGGACGACACGCGTCCCCCGGACGCACTGGGCGAGATCCTTGTCCGGCGTGCAGATGATGACGCGCTCCACCTGCGGATTTTGCGCTGCGGCGGATGCGGCAGATGCCAGAGCATCGTCCGCTTCAAATTCCACCATCCGCCAAACCACCATTCCCGCCGCGGAGAGAATCTCTTCGAGGAGAGGAAACTGCGCCAGAAGATCGGGATCGACGCCTTCGCTGGTTTTGTACCCCGCCCACAACGCATTGCGAAAGGATTCGATCACATGGTCCGTCGCTACCCCGATGTGGGTTGCGCCTCCCTTCAGCATGCCCAGCAGCGAGGCGAGCACGCCCCGCACCGCACCCACCTCACGCCCTTCCGCGTCGCGGGCATGCGGCACCGCGTAATAGTGGCGAAAGAGCTCGTAGGTGCCGTCGATCAGGTGGATTTCCACGATTCGTGAATCAGGCTGCCTCGGCGATCGCTTTCCGCTGCAGCTCGTGGAGGTGGCGGATGCCCTCCTCCGCGTAGCCCATCATTTCGAAGAGGCGGGTGCGCGGGAAGGGGTTGCGCTCGGCGGTGGCCTGCACCTCAACGAAGTTGCCGTCTTCCGTCATGACGAGATTCATGTCGACTTCGGCCTGGGAATCCTCTTCGTAGGCGAGGTCGAGCAGCACGATTCCTTCGACAATGCCGACGCTCGCGGCGGCGACGAGCTGTTTGAGCGGCGAGGTCTTGAGCGCCTGGGTGGCGACCATACGGTTGAAGGCAATGGCCAGCGCGGCGCAGGCTCCGGTGATGGCCGCGGTGCGCGTGCCGCCGTCGGCCTGCAGCACATCGCAGTCGAGGATCACGGTGCGCTCGCCCAGGGCTTTCATGTCGACCACCGCGCGCAGGGAGCGGCCGATGAGGCGCTGAATCTCGTGGGTGCGCCCGCCGATTTTGCCGCGCTCGGCTTCCCGCGGGGTGCGGGTGAGGGTGGCGCGGGGCAACATGCCGTATTCGGCGGTGACCCAGCCGCGGCCGCTGTTGCGCATCCATGCGGGCACGCCCTGCTCGACCGAAACGTTGCACAGCACGCGCGTGTGGCCGACCTCAATAAGGATGGAGCCCTCCGGGACCTGGACGTACCCAGGAGTGAGACGGACGGGGCGCATGGCGGCGGGAGCACGGCCCTGACTGCGGAAAAACGATGCGGGCATCGGCCCATTGTACGGTTTCCAAACGGGAAAACGCGCGCAGGCGGTTCTGAAACGGAAAAGCGCGAGGAAAAGACTGAAAGTGAAGCGGTTGAGCGGGTGGACGAGCGCAGTCGAGTTTCAATTCGGGAACCAGCGCAGCCCGTTTCCCTTTTTGCTCGACCCCCGGTTGGAAACCAATCCCCACGTTTTCATGCGCTTGCCGGTTCGGTCCACTTTGGCGCCTCGCGTGCCCTTATGGGGACAGTCGTGAACCAGCGACCGGGAGCCGCGACGACCTCCAGAGCGCCGCGGCCTCCCAACTAAAGAAGGAGGCCCTCCATGGAACCGCAAACCCAACCGTCGCCCGCCGCAACACCGGTCCCGCCCGCAACGCTTCCGCCTCTTCCGCTTCCGCGCATCGGGAATGCGCCATCGCTGCGCGAACAAGGCGGCGATGCTTTGGCTTTGGCAGGGATTGCCCATGATGCGCGCAACCTGGTGACGGCGCTGGGACTGTGCGCGGAGATGATCGGCGAGCCGGGAGTTCTGGCCCCGCAGCACGGCCACTTCGCCGCGGAGATCCGGTCGATCACGTCGGCCTCGGCGAGCCTGGTCGAACGCATTGGAGGGCTGGCCCGCACGGCAGCGCAAGCCAACCCTGCGCCAGCGACGGCTGTGCGAGCAAAAGAAACGCCCGTTCCGGAAACTCCGGTCGCTGACCTTTCTGAAGCCGTCCGCCAGATGGGCAGCCTCCTCTCGGCCATCGCAGGGCCGGTAACGGAGCTGCAGATCGCGTGTCTTCCCTGCCGCGGCGAGCTGCGGCTCTCCGAAGAGAGCTTATCGAGGATTCTGGTGAACCTGGTGCGCAACGCGGCCGACGCCCGGCCCACGGGCGGGCGCATCCGCATCACGACGCAACGCGGAGGCGGGGAAAGTTTCCTGTGGACCATCGAGGGCGAGACTCCCGGGGAGGAATCGGCACAGTATCTGTGGGACGATGCGCCGCACCCGTCCGCCACTCTGCCGCGCACGGTGCTGCTCACGGTCGAGGACGATGGGCCCGGCATTCCGACGGAATTCCTGGAGCGCGTCTTCGAAACCGGGTTTTCGACCCGCCAGGGAGGGCGGTCGTGGCCGGAGTCGCAACATCATGGGCTGGGACTGAGCATTGTGCGGCAACTGGTTGAAGCGGCGGGTGGTACGGTGCGCGCCGTGGTCCCACCCTCGGGTGGCGGACGCATTGAGATCGAGCTGCCACTTACTAACGTTACCCCAACCTTACTTTCGATACTCCCTGTGCATGTTATGAATGAGGGCCAATGATGCGACGATGGACATCAGGATCAACCATTCATCCACCGGTACCCCTGATGCCTCCTCCTTATCAACCGGAATCGGCCCCTTTGCATGTGCTCGTCGCGGACGACGATGCGGCGATCCGCCGCGCATGCTGCGAAATTGCGACGAACGAAGGCATGGTGGCGCACGAGGCCGAGCTTTCCAGTCGCGCCCGCTCGCTGCTGCTGGCCAAAGGCGTCGACATCCTGCTGGTGGATGAGACCATCGCCACCGGCGCGGGATTCGAGCTGCTGGACGAGCTGCGGCAGATGCGTCCCGATGTCGCCGTGGTGTGGATGACGTCGGCGTCGACGGTCCAGCTGGCGGTGGAAGCGCTGCGCTTCGGGGCCAGCGATTATCTGATCAAGCCTTTTTCCGGCGAAGAGCTGAGCACGGTGCTGCGGCGCCTGGCGGAGCGGCGCACCCTGGATGCGGCCAGCCGCGGACTGCGCGAGCGGCTGCGCTCGGGCCACGGCGTGGGCAACATTCTGGGCGAGAGCCCGGAGATGGAGAAGCTCTACCGCATTCTGGCGCGGGTGTCGCAGACCGTGCATCCGGTGTTGATCCTGGGCGAGAGCGGGACGGGCAAAGAGCTGGTCGCGCGGGCGATCCATGCCAATGGTCCAGGAGCCAGCAAGCCGTTCGTTCCGGTGGACTGCGGGTCGCTCGCGCCGACGCTGATCGAGAGCGAACTCTTCGGCCATGTCAAAGGCGCTTTCACCGGGGCGCATCGCCCCAACGACGGCCTGTTGGTGGCCGCCGGCAGCGGCACGGTGTTTCTGGACGAGATCGCCGAGCTGCCCCTCGACCTGCAGGCCAGGCTCCTGCGGGCGCTGCAGGAAAAGGAAGTGCGGCCGCTGGGCGGCAACCACGCGGTGCCGATTCGCGCGCGCATCCTCGCCGCCACGCACCAGGATTTGCCCGCGATGGTAGAGCAGAGCAGGTTCCGCCGCGACCTCTACTACCGGCTGAACGTGGTGAAGCTGACTCTGCCGCCGCTGCGCGAGCGCAAAGAAGATATTCCTCTGCTCGCGGCTCACTTTCTCGAGCGCAACAGCCTGGAGATGCGGCGACCCTTCCGGCTCAGCGCGGAGACGCTGTCGTTCCTGGTGGAATACTCCTGGCCGGGCAACGTCCGCGAGCTCTCGAATGCCATCGACCGCGCCTGCAATCTCTCTTCGGGAGAGGTAATCGAGATGGGGGAGATGAGCACCAGCATCCGCGACGCGTGGATGCAGGCTACCGTGAGCCGCCGCGCGCCCACGGAGGAGAGCACGACAACGGAGCCCTCAGTAGTGACCCTGGCCGAACTGGAGAAGCGCGCCATCCTGACCACGCTGGAACAGGTGAAGGGCGACAAGCTGCTGGCCGCGCGCCTGCTCAACATCGGGAAGACAACCCTGTACCGCAAGCTGAAGGAATACGAGGCGACACCATGAGCGCGCAGGCGAACGGCAACGGGAACCCGGCATGGCCCGCGCAGCCGGCGGTCCTCATCGTTACCGCAATTGAGGAAATCGAAACAACGGCCGCCGCTTTGGCCGGCCAGCTGAAGCTGACGGTGGAGATCGCCGCGAGCCGGGCCGCCGCGGTGCGCCTGCTGGCTCGCCGCGGCTACTCCGTCGTCGTTGTGGACCAGAACCTGGCCGAGACCGATGCGGAGGGCGCCGACCTGATCTGGAAAAACGCAGGCGTGGCGATTCCTCTGCAACTCAATTTCGCTTTGGCGGGAAGCGCACGCCTCGAACGCGAAATCAGGGCAGCGCTGGCCCGCCGTGAGCGCGAGCAGGTGCTCGCGGTGGCCGCTGCGAGGTCTGCGGTGGACGCCGAACTAAAGAATGCCATTACGGGAATCCTGCTCGAATCGCGGCTTGCGCTCGCCGAGGAGAATTTGCCTCCGCGGGTTGAAAACCGATTGAAAACACTGGCGCTTATGGCGGACCGGCTCCGGGAGCGCCTGGTACTACCGGTCGCGCACGATACCACCAGCGGGTCATTGCTGGCTGCTCCGAAGTGACCTAGGCTGATTACTAACTCGTCACGAAGGTTTCAAAGCAAAACGGCAGCACGGATTTGCCCGGATCCCTTCGGCCTCCCCCATCGAAGGGGGCATCGATCGCAACGGCTCGTATTGTTTGTTGGTTATGCGTTGAGCGAGCATCTCGGATATTCCAGGAGTCTCCCCCCATGCACCGCCTTGCACTGTCTGTCCTTGTTCTGTCTCTGGCCACGCCTGCCGGGTTCGCCCAGCAGAGCAGTTCTTCTCTCGTCGCACCGGAGTTTCTGTATTCCGGCGGTTCGGCCTTTCCAGCGGCAGCTGCCGTCACCACCATGCCGCCGTCTGCGACACGCACAGCGTTTTCCGGCGTCGGTATCGGCGTAAAAGCCGGTCTGCTGGGCGTGGGCGTGGAGGTAGCCACGCCCCTCTCGTACCACGTGAACATCCGCGGCGGCGGCAACTTCATGAGCTACAGCGACACGCTCACCAGCGACGGCATCAGCTACAACGCGGCGCTGCGTTTCCGCTCCGCTGAAGCCAGCGTCGATTGGTTTCCGTGGGCCAAAGGATTCCACATCAGCCCGGGCGCACTGCTCTACAACGGCAACCAGATCACGGCCGGAGCCAGTGTGCCGGCCGGCAAGACCTTTACCCTGGACGGCACAACCTACACCAGCAGCGCGACCGATCCGGTAACCGGCACGGGCGCTGTGACCATGAATAAGACCGCGCCGAAGCTGACCGTGGGCTGGGGCAACCTGGTTCCGCGCAGCGGCCGCCACTTCAGCGTTCCCGTGGAAATTGGCGCCGCCTACATCGGCGATCCCAAGGTTGCGGTGACCCTGGCCGGAACCGCGTGCTACACCTACGAGGGCACGCCCTATTGCAGCGCCGTGGCCACGAACTCCATGATTCAGTCCAACCTCGCCGCCCAGGTACAGAAGCTCAATAAAGATGCGGAGGATGCGCGGTTCTTCCCCCTCCTCTCACTGGGGTTCGCGTACCGTTTCTGAGGGACGCGCAGGGGCGCGACGGAGGAATCCCTGCGCCCCTGAACCAACTTGTCTCTAGCCGATCGGCTGCCCCCCGGCCGTCAGTTGCTGCAGTTGCTGCTGGTCGTACTGCTTCACTTCATCCGGCAGGGGGGCATAGTTCAGCGACTCAGCGGCCGCCTGGCCATTCGTAATGATGTACTGGACGAACTGCTTCAGCGCGGTGCGCTTCGCCTTGTCCGGACCGTCTTTCGGGATGATGAGAAAGGTCAGTCCGGAGATGGGGTAGGCGTCGGGCGCCTTGGCCGGCGGGTTGACGATGGGCTCGCGCGGGTCCTGTGTGAGCTGTGCGCTGAATGCGGCGATGTCCGCTGTCGTGCCGGCTGGTGAGGGCTGCACATACTGCCCAGCCTGGTTTTGAATCCCCGCCGTAGGCAGGTGGTTCTGCTGCGCGTAGGCCAGCTCGACGTAGCCGATGGCGCCGGGCGTGTTGCGTACGTTGCCGGTAACACCTTCGTTGCCCTTGCCCCCAATGCCGACCGGCCAGCTGACCGCTGTGCCCGAACCCACCTTCTGCTTCCACTCCGGGCTCACCGCGGACAGATACTCGGTGAAGATGCCGGTCGTGCCGCTGCCATCGGAGCGGTGCGAGACGACGACGGACGAGGAGGGCAGCTTCACCCCGGGATTGTCCTTCGCGACCAGCGGATCTTTCCAGGTCTTGATTTTCCCAAGAAAGATGTCCGCCAGAGCTTCGGGGGAAAGACGGAGGGGAGCCGTGAGGCCGGGGAGGTTATAGGTGATGCATACAGGCCCGGCGCTCTCCGGGATCTGCACGACCGGCGTCATACCGGCCAGTTGCTGGTCATTCAGGGCCACGTCGGAGGCCCCGAAGTCGACCGTCCCGGCCTTGACCTGCTGGATGCCGCCGCCAGAACCGATGGACTGATAGTTGATCTGGATATTGGGATGTGCCTGGGAAAAGTCGGCGGTCCAACGGGACATGGCTGGATTGACAAAGGTGCTGCCGGCTCCGGACAAGGCCACGGTATTGTTGTTCGACGAATTGCACCCACTCAGGCTGACCAACGCTGCGACCGCAACCAGGGCGGCCACTCTCCGACTCGACATGCGACTCCTCCATCGATGTTTTTGGGGCTGACAGCACCACGGGGAAATCTACACGAAATTGCGACCGTCGATGTTACAGTCCGGAGAATTGGAAAAATCGCCTCGCGCCGAATCACCGGGCAAAGCAAAAAGTGCGCGAGAAAACTGCCATGGCCAGGCGAGTTCCTTTCCCCCGCCAGGGAATGATGTTCGTCTCCAGCAACAGGCTCGCCGCAACTCGCTACACTAAACCTGCCGCACCGCACTTTCCCATGCATCGGAGGCCCCCTCGATGGGAGGCATGATCAGCGCCTGGCGTTCCCTGGGCCAGGACCCTTCGGTCTTGAAGCAAAAAATAAAGCCGGGGACCGCGCGGCGCACCCTCGCCTTCGCCCTGCCCTATGCCGGCCTGCTCGCCGTGTTTCTTCTCGTTGTCATCGTCGACGCGTCCATCACCGTCATCAATCCCCTGCTCTTCCGCCAGATCATCAACAACGGCATCCTCAAAGGCAATGCGCCTTTGGTCATCCATTTCGCCATCATTGTCGGCTGCCTTGGCCTCTGCGACGGCGCACTCGGCATCGCGCAGACCTTCCTCTCGTCGAAGATTGGCGCCGAAATCGTCCTCTCCCTCCGCAATCGCCTCTTCCAGCACATCCAGCAAATGCCGCTGGCCTTCTTCACCCGCACCCAAACCGGAGCTCTCGTCAGCCGTCTCAATACCGACGTGCAGGGCGCGCGCACAGCGTTCACCGACATTCTCTCCAACGTCGTCGGCAATCTCATCACCGTCCTGCTCATCCTGGGCGCGATGTTCGTCCTCTCCTGGCGCATTTCTCTCGGCGCCGTCGTGCTCCTCCCCATCTTTGTTCTCCCCGCGCGTTTCTGGGGCCGCAAACTCCAGGCCATCATGCGCGAAACCTATGACCTTGCCGGCAAAATGAACAACCTCATGGTCGAGCGGTTCAACGTCGCCGGCGCTCTGCTGTCCAAACTGTTTGGCCGGCCGGAAGAAGATGCTCGCGCCTTCCAGGAAAAGGCCCAGCGCGTCTCCGACATCAGCATTAAGGTGGCCATCTATAGCCGCCTGTTCTTCACCGCGCTCGCCGTCGTCGCCACCGTGGCCTCTGCGCTGGCGTATGGCTGGGGTGGCGTCCTTGCCGTCCATCATGTTCTTGACGTGGGCACGGTCGTCGCGCTCACCGCCTACCTCGCTCGCCTCTACGCGCCGCTCCTCGGCCTCTCCAATGTCCAGGTCAGCATCATGACGGCCCTGGTCTCGTTTGAGAGGGTCTTCGAAGTCCTCGATCTTCCCCCCATGATCCGGGAAAGCGCCCACCCCGTGCCCATCCCACCCGGTCCCGCCTCCATCGAGTTCGATCGCGTCAGCTTCCGCTATCCCTCTGCGTCCGAAGTATCCCTCGCCTCGCTGGAATCCATCGCCGTTCCCGACCAGCGCCCGCAGACAACCGTCCTCCACGACATCAGCTTCCGCATTGCTCCTGGCCAGCTGGTCGCCCTGGTCGGACCCTCTGGAGCCGGCAAAACCACCATCACCCATCTTGTCCCGCGCCTCTACGACGCGCAAAGCGGCGCCGTCCGCATCAACGGCATCGATGTCCGCGACCTTCAACTCGACTCTCTCAACCGCCGTATCGGCATCGTCACCCAGGAGGCTCATCTCTTCCACGACACCATCCGCGCCAACCTGTTGTATGCCCGGCCCGATGCGACCGACGAGCAGTTCCGCGCGGCTCTTCGCGACGCACAGATTTTGGATCTCGTGGAGAGCCTGCCGGACCAACTCGACACCATGGTTGGCGAGCGGGGCTACCGCTTCTCCGGAGGGGAGAAGCAGCGCCTCGCCATCGCCCGCCTGCTCCTCAAGGCGCCGGACATTGTCATCCTCGACGAGGCCACCGCCCATCTCGATTCAGAATCCGAAGCCGCCATCCAGCGCGCGCTCGAAACGGCCCTTGCCGGCCGGACCTCGATGGTCATCGCCCATCGCCTCTCCACCATCCTCAAGGCAGACGAGATTCTTGTCGTCCAGAACGGGCGTATTGTGCAGCGTGGCGCACACGCCACTCTGTTGCTCGAGCCGGGAATCTACACCGACCTCTACCGTCGCCAATTCGCTGAAGTTCCGGAAAGAAATGACCATCAGGTCGCAGATCCGGTATAACGGCTGCGCGAAGGGCGAAAATCGCGTAACGTTACCCATTCCCGAAAAACTGTCAATCCTTACGTTCGTAACTGCGCGCCCTAACTCCTTTCGCTGGCGTGCGCATTGGTTTCGCTGACCCCTCCATTTCCTGCATTTTTATTCTTCCAGTCTGCTATTCTGAACTTAGATGGAAAAAGAAAAAGGCCTCGCTTTTGGGCGAGGCCTTTCTGCGTCTCGGCGAACGCCGTTCGCCTGCAATCCTGGCTCGCCTTTTTGCTGGTCTTTAGCTCGTCTTCGCGTTTCACGGCTCCCGGCTCCCGGCTCCCGGCTCCTGGCTCCTGGCTCCTGGCTCCGAAGTACTTTGCAATGAAATGAGCAAGAACATACTTGACACACATGTGTGTTTGGGATACGATTTTCTTATGAAACAGCCGGAATCGCTTCAGGAAGCCATCGTTTACTTCGTCGATCCCGAGCGGGCTTTCCGCTATGCCGTCCAGCTTCGCTGGCCCGACGCCCGGATCAACTGCCCTCGCTGTGGTGCCGAAAAGCACTCGTTTGTGAAGACGCGGCGGCTGTGGTTCTGCTACGGCTGCAAGAAGCAATTCACCCTGAAAGTCGGAACGATCTTTGAGGATTCGGCGCTCGGCATGGATAAGTGGATGGCGGCGTTCTGGATGATTTGCAACTGCAAGAACGGCATCTCCAGTTACGAATTGGCTAGGGCTATCAAGGTCACACAAAAGTCGGCATGGTTCATGCTCCATCGGATTCGGGAAGCGATGATGGTCGGCTCCATTACAAAGATGGGAGGCAAGGGCCCAGTCGAAGTGGATGAGACGTTTGTGGGTCCGAATCCGAGGACCATGCACAAGGACCGCCGCGCCCGTCAGCTTTCTGCATATGGCAGAAGGCCGAAGGCGATTGTGATGGGGATGCTGGATCGGGAGAGTCGTCAGGTTCGCGCAAGAGTAGTTCCGAACGTCAAACGGGAGACATTGCAGGATGCAATCCTTCAGCAGATCGACAAGGGTGCGACGGTTTACACGGATGCGTACCCCTCTTACGACACTCTGGCGGCACAGGAGTACATCCACGCGACAGTGAACCACGTTAGCGAATACGTTCGCGGCCAAGTCCATACGCAGGGCATCGAGAATTTCTGGAGCCTGCTCAAGCGGGGCCTGAAGGGCACCTACGTTGCCGTTGAACCGTTTCATCTTGACCGCTATGTCTCGGAGCAGGTCTTCAGGTTCAACAACCGGGCGACGAAAGACAACCCACTGAACGACGGTGACCGCTTCGCTCTGGCAATGAGCCAGGTTGCCGGGAAGCGGCTCACCTATGCCGAACTCACAGGCAAAGGAACTGACTCGCTCCACTCGTAGACGGCAGGGACGGGGTAAGCGCATGAGCCTAATCCTTGCCGCGCTTCGTTGACTTCTTATGCACTGGCTTTGTGGGCTTTTTCGCCGTAGACTTGGGCACGCGAAAAAGCGCGGTCATTCCCTGCTCAAATCGCTTTCGCGCTTCTGGTCCTTCGTGGTATTCGTGTTTCACCATATCCTCTCCCGCACTCACTTTACTCCCATCCATGGCAAGCAAAAGAGGTAGAAAAAGAGAACGCAAGAAACGACAACAAGCAAAGCGAGCAGTGCCCCCAGCGCCTCCCCGGCAACCACCTGTCCCGCTCTCTTTGCCCGCATCGTCAGGTCCGCCTGATCACCATTCACTGTGGAAGTGGATGCACCTTCCGAAGTGGACGTGGTTGGTATTGGTCGTTGTGGCCACAGCAATAACATTACTAGAAGGCTACCCATGGTTAGATATCCAAAAAGACGAGATTCTTAGTCCCTCAAATCCTTACCGTAATTTGCTGATCATTGTGAATCAGGGGTACATTCCAATTTCCAGTGTTGAAGTAGTATGCATAGTTAATGTGTGGGCTGGCCGCCGTTCTGGAGCCAACAATGTTGGATTTTTGAATACTGTTCTGGGTACTTATTGGCACGAGGGTAAATTCACAGTTCCCTGCGCACACGTAGGAATCAATAAGGCTCCGGTGATACTTGCTAAGATGACTATTACCGTTAGCTATGCGGTATTCGGTTTGAAGTTCAGATTCCTGCGGGGACAACAAACGTTTCATGTGGAAGCCCTCCGTGCTGACGATGGTTCATATCGCTGGACGTTTCGGTAAAATCGCTTACGATCTTATGGGCTTCGTGATATTCGTGTTTCATAATCAAAGCGTATGCCCCACCATCCCAGCGGCCCAAGGAAGAAGATTAAAAAGCGAGATCGCCCAACACGCGATCCCGAGCAACAAGGCGATGGCGCTCCAGGGCAACCGCCGCTCGCGGGCGCAATTGAACCAGCCCCAGATAATCCCACCCAGCCCGAGACAGGCGAGGATGCAAGCATGCCATGGTGGAAACGATGGAACGGGGGCTGGAAGGGAATCCTCGAAAGCATTGGGTTGCTCGCTGCAATCGCGTACGCCATTGTCAACTATTTTCAGTGGAGCGACCTGCGACACAATTTTCAATCGACCGAACGTGCGTGGGTAAAAATCGATGTGGCGTGGCCACCAGCGCCAGACGGTTCTTTCGGCATTCAGACTGCTAACTTCGGTAAGAACGCCGCTCTCGCCGTAAGAGTCCATACCTGGGTTGAGGTTTTGAACAAGCAATCGGCCCCAGTGCTTGATGAAAGCGGGAATCATTTTGTTCAAGCCTACGGTTTGCTTTTTCCCGGAGACACTGACACCAGTTCGGTAGGGGGACGAGCAGCTCTCGCTGGCGGTCCAGCCCCCTTCACGGAACGGGAGAAAGAAGATATCACTACCGGCGAAGCGTACGTTGTCGCTTACGGAGTGGTGACCTATCACGACCAGTTTGGATATCACTGGACGCGGCTTTGCGACTGGAAGTCCTATCTCGACACTCCGGCTCACGGAACCGCTAATGCCCTTTCCTGTGTCCGATACAACAGCGTTGGCGACGGCAAAATCACCTTTAAAGTGCACGTGCCTCCCGAGTAGCAGCAGCCCTGCCACGGCAAGCAGAGCGTAGAGCAAAAAGTACATGTGCGTCAAGTAAGTTGTTGCCGATACGCGCCACTCATCCGGGGCCCACGCGTATCCATAACAAAGCAAAATAGAAGCCCACAAACCATTGAAGAATGAGATAACTAACGCGCGGCCGAAAATTCCGGAACGAATGGAATCAGATACGTACGTCAACCCAGCCCCGGAGAGGGGGGAGGGGGGTACCCCCGCGCCGGACCCATTCGTAACAGCAACCGCCGATCCCGGGAGGACGTACCTTTTCTTTTCTTGAGTTTTGGCTTTACTTCAAACGGCCCATGATCTCTTCGAGCACCTGCTTCGAAGGCCGCGTGCGTTCCTGCGGCAGAGTGGCGAGCGGCTCGTCGACCAGATTCAGCAGGTCGGTGAAGGCCGGCTTCTGCGTATCGATATAGAAGACGCCGGTCAGCACTTCGCCCTTTTCGTGGGATTCCATGAGTGTCTTTACGGCGAGGGCGCGGTCAGTCGGGTTGTAATCCTCGTGCAGCTTGCGTAGTCGCAGGCTGGAGCCGTCGTGCATGGTCACGTCGAAGGTGGTCCCGGCGTCGTACTCCACATCGATTTCTTCGAAGCTGGGCACAAAACCGACTTCGCTGACCGGCTCTTCGTGGTCCTGCATGTATTTGTAACTGCGGGTGGAACCTTCGTGGTCGTTGAAGGTAACGCACGGCGAGATGACGTCGAGCATGACGGTGCCCTTGTGGGCAATCGCCGCCTTCAGCATGGTAAGCAGCTGCCGCTTGTCGCCGGAAAAGGAGCGGCCGACGAAGGTCGCGCCGAGCTGGATGGCCAGCGCGCAAGTGTCAATGGCAGGCAGGTCGTTGACGACGCCGGTTTTGAGCTTTGAGCCGATGTCGGCGGTCGCCGAGAACTGACCCTTGGTCAGACCGTAAACGCCGTTGTCCTCGATGATGTAAATCATCGGCAGATTGCGGCGCATGAGATGGACGAACTGGCCGATGCCGATGGAGGCCGAGTCGCCGTCGCCGGAGACGCCGATGCCCATCATGGTTTTGTTGGCCAGCAGCGCGCCGGTAGCCACCGAAGGCATGCGGCCGTGCACGCTGTTGAAGCTGTGCGAGCGCGACATGAAGTAGGCGGGGCTCTTGGAGGAGCAGCCGATGCCGGAGAGCTTCATGACCCGTTCCGGCTTGACGCCCATTTCATACATGGCGTCGATGATGCGCTCGGAGATGGCATTGTGGCCGCAGCCGGCGCACAGGGTGGTCTTGCTGCCACGGTATTCGACCACCGGCAGGCCGATGCGGTTGACCTTAGGGCCGGGACTTGTAACCGTCGCTGCCATAAATCAGATCCCTTCCTGTAATACGATTTCGTCGGTGACGGAGCGCGCGTCGATGGGCAGGCCATTGAAGTGGCGCACGCTGCGCAGTTTCGGGGTCTGATCCGCGGGCAGGTCGAGCTTGAGCAGGCTGAGCATCTGCGCGTCGCGATTCTGCTCGACGACGTAAATGCGCTCGTGGGAGGCAACGAAGTCGCGCACCTGGCGGCTGAAGGGATAGGCGCGCAGGCGCAGATAGTCCGCTTCGACGCCGTATTCCTTCTTCAGCTGATCGCGGCTCTCGGTGACGGCGAAGTCCGAGGTGCCGAAGGCGATGATGCCGACCTTCGATTGGCCGGTCTGGACGACCAGCGGCGCGGGAACCATCGTACGCGCGGTTTCAAACTTACGCGCCAGCCGCTCCATCAGATTTTGGTAGTCCTCGGGGCGCTCGGAGTAGAGAGCCTTCTCGTTGTGGCCGCTGCCACGCGTGAAGTAAGCCGCCTGCGGGTGGTCGGTGCCGGGCAGTGTGCGATAGGGGATGGCGTCGCCGTCGCGATCCTGATAGCGGCCCCAGCCGCCGCTCTTCTTCATCTCCTCGATCTGTTCGGCGCTGAGGATTTTGCCGCGATTCAGAGGCTTGTCAGGATATTCGAAGGGATCGGACATCCAGTTGTTCATGCCGAGATCGAGGTCCGACAGCACGAAGATCGGGGTTTGCAGTTGCTCGGCCAGATCGAAGGCCGCGCCGGCAAACTCGAAGCATTCTTTGACGTTCCCGGGCAGCAGCATCACGTGCTTGGTATCGCCGTGGGAGAGAAATGCGATCGAGAGCAGATCCGCCTGGGCAGTGCGGGTGGGCAGTCCGGTGGAGGGGCCGACGCGCTGAATGTCAAAGATGACGCCGGGGAGCTCGGCGAAATAGCCGAGGCCAGTGAACTCGGCCATCAGCGAGATGCCAGGGCCAGAGGTGGAGGTCATGGCGCGCGCACCCGCCCAGCCCGCGCCGAGCACCATACCGATCGCAGCCAGCTCGTCTTCGGCCTGCACCACGGCGAAGCTGGCTTTGCCGTCTTCCTCGACGCGATACTTCTTCAGATAATCGATGAGTTGCTCGACGACCGACGAGGACGGCGTGATGGGATACCAGGTCACGACGGTGACGCCGGCGAACATCGCGCCCAGCGCGCAGGCAGCGTTGCCGTCGATGATGATCTTGCCCTCGGTGGCATGCATGCGCTCGAGGACGAACGGATCCTGCTTGGTGAGCGACTGCGCCGCATAGTTGTAGCCGGCTTCGACAGCGGCCCAGTTCAGGTCGGCAGCTTTTTGCTTCTTCGCGAACTGCATGCGCAGCGCGCCTTCGACGGCCTTCATGTCGATGGAGAGCAGCTGCGCCGCGACGCCCACGTAGATCATGTTCTTGACCAGCTTGCGCAGCTTGGCTTCGGGGCAAACGGCCGCGGTGAGCTTGTCAAAGGGCACCGGATAGCAGGTGACGTCGTCGCGGTACTGCTTCAGGTTGGCGCTCTCTTCGTAGATCGCCGCCGCACCGGGACGGAGGGACAGCATGTCCTCGCGCGCGGTCTCGGCGTTCATGGCGATGAGGATGTCGATTTCTTTGCGGCGCGCGACATAGCCGTCTTTGCTGGCGCGGATGGTGAACCAGGTCGGCAGGCCGGCGATGTTGGAGGGGAAGAGATTCTTGCCGCTGACGGGCACGCCCATCGCAAAGATGCTGCGCAGCAGAACGCTGTTGGCCGATTGCGAGCCGGAGCCATTGACGGTGGCGATCTGGATGCTGAAGTCGTTGCTAACGGGCTTGGGAGAAGCCGCTGTTGCTGTTTCGCCTTGCGCGGACGGGGCGCCGGCGTTGGTGGTCGCCATGGGGGCGGAGTTCCCTTCAGATCGAAAGTGGAAAGATGTTCGCTCTTTCTGCAGGTTTCATTATACCGGGCCAGGGCGCGGGGGTTGCCCGGTCGGTCAACAGGCGAGAAAAACTTTCGTGTGATGCGCATGGCTGCGATCATGATGCCGACGGAGGGTTTCATCATGATCCAGGCGGCCCATGTAGTGCTGTACTCGCGCGAGCCGGACCTGCTGCGCGCATTCTTCCGCAATATGCTGCAGTTTCCCGCGGTGGATGAGCATCCGTCGCCGCTGGCGGGGGCAGGGAGCGGCTGGAACGGTGTGGGGCGGGAAACGGGCGGCAGGCCGATGTCAAGGGCTGGTGAAGGCCGCCGATAGAAGAGGTGAGGAAGCTTCGACAACCCTGGATCACGGAGCCTCGGGAAGGTCCGTGCGATGGGACCGGACGGCGACGGTGAGGCGGCGGGAAGGAACAGCCCGCTGGTGGAGAAGACTGGGTGCGCACGACGGCGGAGGAAGGTATTCCGGTCGCAATCGAGGAAGAGGAGGCTGTCTCCGCGTCTGGGAATGCGGCCGGACCCGAGGGGATCCTTGGAACTCGCTGGCTGCGCGACAACGAGGAGCGCTATCGCGCGTCCTTCGACCAGGCTGCGGTCGGCATCCTGCACACTTCGCTGCAGGGGAGAATCCTGAAGTGCAACGAGAGCTTCGCAAGAATTGTGGGGTATTCTCCCGAAGAACTGGTTGGCTCCAATTTTCAGGAGATCACGCCGCCGGAAGATCGAGACGGCGGCAAGGCCGCAGCGATGCACCTGTTGAGCGGCGAGGTCAGCAACGTGAGCTTCGAGAAGCGCTACCTTCGCAAAAACGGGTCGCTCACGTGGGTCACGCTGACGATCTCAATCCAGCACGACGACGAGGGCCGGCCGCAATTCTTCCTCACCCTGGCACAGGACATCAACGCGCGCAAGCAGGCGGAGGAGCTGCTGGCGGCGGCGCAGGAGGCGCTGCGGGTGAGCGAAGAGCGCTACCGCACCGCATTCCAGATGTCGCTGGATTCGATCAACCTGAACCGCCTGAGCGACGGAATCTATGTGGAATGCAACAATGCGTTTCTCGAAACCACCGGTTATACGCGGGAGGAAGTGATCGGACACGGCTCGATCGAGCTGAACATCTGGGAGAACTCGGCCGATCGGGGCAGGCTGGTGGAGATGCTCAACCGGCGCGGGGTTTGCCGCAACCTGGAGGCGCGATTCAGGAAAAAGAACGGGGAGATGTACTGGGGGCTGATGTCGGCGTCGGTGATCGAGCTGGAGGGGGTTCCGTGCATCCTCTCCATTTCGCGAGACATTTCGGAGGTGAAGACAGCGCAGGACGAGATCCGGCATCTGGCCTTCTACGATCCGCTGACGGAACTGCCCAATCGGCGGCTGCTGCTGGAGCGGCTGCGGCAGACGGTGACGGCGAGCAAGCGCAGTGGACGGCAGCGAGCTCTGCTGTTCATCGACCTGGACAATTTCAAGAGCCTGAACGATACGCTGGGGCACGCGGTTGGCGATCTTCTGCTGAAGGAAGTGGGGGAACGACTGACGGGCTGCATTCGCGCCGTGGACACGGCGGCGCGGGTGGGTGGGGACGAGTTTGTGGTGATTCTGGAGGATCTGGGGAAAACATCGGAAGAAGCGGCTGCGCGGGCCGGGAGCGTGGCGGAAAAGATTCTGTCCAGCATCACCCAACCCTACGTGCTGGCGGGCCGCGAATGCCGGAGCACGGCGAGCATGGGGATCACGGTATTCGGGGATGGCAAGGAAAGCTCCGCCGCGATTCTGCAACAGGCGGATATCGCGATGTATCAGGCAAAGGCGGCGGGGAGGGAGGCGATCCGATTCTTCGCGCCCGAACTGCAGGCGGCCGTGAATGCGCGCGCGGCGCTGGAGGGGGAACTGCGCCAGGGGATCCGGAACCGGGAGTTCGAGCTGTGGTATCAGCCTCAGGTGGATCGGGGCCGGGTGGTGGGCGCAGAGGCGCTCTTGCGGTGGAATCATCCGCGGCGCGGGGTTCTGCCGCCGGCGGAGTTTATTTCTCTGGCGGAGGAAACGGGGCTGATCGTTCCGTTGGGAAACCAGGTGCTGGAGCACGCCTGCCGGCAGCTCGCGGTATGGTCACAACGAGCAGAGACGGCTGCGCTGTCGGTTGCGGTGAACGTCAGCCCGCGGCAATTCCGGCAGGCGGATTTTGCCGACCGCGTACTGGCTGTGCTGGAGTCCACGGGAGCCAACCCGAAGAGCCTGGAACTCGAAATTACGGAAAGCCTGCTGGTGGAGGGTCTGGAAGAGACGATTGCGATCATGAATGCGCTCCGGTCGCATGGGCTGCGGTTTTCTCTCGACGATTTTGGAACCGGATACTCGTAGCTGGCTTATCTGAAGCGTCTCCCTCTGGATCAGCTGAAGCTCGACGGCAGCTTCGTGCGGGACATGCTGGGGGATGCGACGAGCAGGGCGATCGCGCACGCCATCATCTGGCTGAGCGGGGAGGTGAATTTGCCGCTGCTGGCCGAAGGGGTGGAGACGGAAGAACAGCGAGACTGGCTGGCAGGCCTCGGATGCCATGCTTATCAGGGATACCTGTTCAGTCGGCCCGTGCCCGTGGAGCAGTTTCAGTTGCTGCTGGATAGAGTCCGGGAAGAGGAAGAGAGCGGCGCAGCGGCCGCTCCCTGGATTTGCAGAACGGGCCGCCCCTAATGCACGACGTTCTGGAAGAGGGGCGACTGCAGAAGGCTGGAGAACTGGCCGTCGGAGGCAACGAACTTCACGCTCAGCATTCCCCCATTCGAGTCGATGGTGGTGCTGTCGACGGCCTGCTTCTCGATGGCATTGCCACTGACTTTTTCGTACATCGCGGCGGCGTTCAGCAGCGATGACATGGTTGCCGCGGTGAAGGTATCCGACGTGGCGACAAACAGGTTGAACTTGACGCCATTGGTGAAGTTCATGGTGTAGCTGGAATTGAGCAGCCGCTTTTTGACCTGATCGTAGTCGGCGAGCTGGGAAGCCTGACCGAGGAGGGAATGCATCATGTACTCGGTGCCCTTCTGGTCGAGAATGCTCCAGATGGGCTCGGAGTCCACCTGGCCCATGGCGGTGAGCATGTCCTGGTTGGTGAGGAAGCTCGGCGCGAGGCCGTCGCGGCAATCGAGGGCGGGCTTGATGGCGTCGCTCGATCCGAACAGCATGGTGGTGGGATTCAGGAAGGTGACCAGCATGCCGCTGGCGCCCATGGGATAGAGGCGATTGTTGCGGATCGCCATGGGCTTGATCTTCCTCTTCGTGAAGTTCGCGATGATGTCCTGGACCTGGAACTGGCCCTGCGCGACGCCGACGATCTTCACGTTGTCGCCGGTGCCGACGCGGTAGGCCGCGAAGGCCAGCTGCTCGACGTCCTGATTCTCATTGAGGCCGGAGGTCTTGAGCGCTGTCTCGAGCTGCTTCAGCTCCGGGGGAAGCACGCGCGCCTTCAGATCCAGGGCCGCGGAGGAGTTCTCCATGATGCGGTAGTCGACGACGATGAGCTGCTGGACATCGTGGGGAATCGCCGAACGCGCGTCGGTGTCGATCTGCGCCGCCCGCGCCGGAAGCGCGACGGACGCGCACAGGAGTGCCACAATAACCAAACCGTAGTACGAATGCTTACAGAATTTCACTGGTGAACCTGCTCCCTCCGCCGGACCACCGGCTGAGTTTGAAGAATTTGATAACCCGCTGAGGTCTTTGACCCTGACGAGCAGCAAAACGACTCGCCGTCGTTTCTCAATTTTACGCCGGTCGCCGCGGGGCTCAATCTACAACTATCGGCTAACTCTAACTATTGGCTACCGGCCAGGGCAAGGGACGATCCAGCCGCCGCTCGAGAACCTTCTCGTCGAGGTCGAACCCGCCCGGACCGATGTCACCCAGCAGACGCAGCCACTCGCTGTTTCGCTCAAGGGCGGCCTCGGGGATGAGCCCAATCAGCTCGGCGCGGACCGGAGCGGCGCCGTGCCGGCGGGCCTTTTCCTTCACCGCAGCATAAACTTCGCCGACCGGGGTGCGGGTGAAGTCGGTGATGTTCATGGAGACCTGGGCCTGGCCGTGGGCGGTGACGCCCATGGCCTTGACGCCCGCCAGGCCTCCGCCCGACTGGCGGATATCTTTGGCGATGGCGCGGGCGACAGCGACTTCCGCGGTGTTGAGGTAAAGGTTGAGGGCGATGAGGAAGCGGCGCGCGCCCACGGCGGAGGCTCCGGCGGTGGGATGCAGCGAGGGACCGCCGACATCGGGCCGACGCGCGGGCTCACGCAGCACCGCATCGCGCAGGCCTTCGAACTGGCCTCGGCGCACTTCTTCGAGCAGGGCGCGATCGGGGCGGGCTGCGGCGGCTTCGTAGAAATAGACGGGAACCTGGTAGCGCTTCCAGATTTCCGTGCCGGCCTGGCGGGCCAGCAGCGCGCATTGCTCGAGCGAGATGTTGCGGATGGGCACAAAGGGAATGACGTCGGCCGCGCCGATGCGGGGATGCACACCCTCCTGAGTGGTGAGGTCAATGAGCTGCGCTGCGCGGCCCGCCCCGCGAATGGCGGATTCGACGATCGCTGCCGGAGGACCGGCGATGGTGACGACGGAACGGTTGTGATCGGAGTCAAGCGACCAGTCCAGCAGGTGGGCCCCCTCGACCTGCATGGCGGAGATGATCGACTCGATCACCTCGGGCTTTCGGCCTTCGGAGAAGTTGGGCACGCATTCGATGAGGGCATCTGGCATGTATTACGACCTGACTGGCAGTGCGGAGCCGAACAGAACCTGGTTCAACGCCTGCTCCACTTCGCTTTTACCTTCTGCTGAAGAACGTATACCCAATCTGGAACATGATGCTGGCGTTCACTCCGGGGTTTCGGTCGCCCAGCGACGCGCTGGAGATGTGAACGCCGCTGCCGGAGAAGGTGATCGCTCTCCCGGGCCGGACAAAATAATGGAGGCCGATGCCACCCTGCGGGCAGAAGTTCCACACGCTGGTTCCTCCCGGCAGACCGTGCGTCACCAGCACGTCGGGCGGAAACTTATGCGTCGTATAGATCACGCCGCCAGCGGCCTGGAACCAGGGAACGAAACGGCGCCGCGGCTTAAAATCCCAGCGAAAAATAACCGGCGTAACGCTGACTCCGGTGAAGGTTCCACCCCCCGTGGGCACGTAATAGGTATAGTTCACCCCGGCGGCGGGGTCGTTGACGGTGACGGGTTGCAGGCCCTGGGGGGGCGTGAATGCCTGCCAATACGGGATAATCTCGCCGGCAAGTTCAAACTGGCCGCGGAAGACGCTGCCGAGGTGCTGGTTGGTGAGCACCTTGCCCAGCCGCACACCAGCGGCGGTGAAGTGGAAGTCCGAACGATATCCGATTCCGTTGCCACCCTGAAAGAACGGGCCCCATTCCCAGGGAAGCTTGGCCATCGAGGCGGACGCAGGGTTGGCCGAGTCGACCTGGAGCGGATCGGCGACGGTTGCGCGACGGGGAGTATTATCCGCAGGCGAGGACGTGGACTGGGCGGCCCCGGGCAGAACGGCGGCGAAACCCAGGGTCCCAACGATAAGAACAAGGTTGCGTTTTTTCATCCTGCGCGAACGACTCCCGATCAAAGGAAAGGCCGCCCAGTGTGGCGGCCCCTCGGTGGAGGATGCTGCCGCCGCTAGCTGGTGACTTCTTCCAGTTGCTTCGCGTCCATGTCGAAATTGGAATAGACGTTGTTTACGTCGTCGTGGTCTTCGAGAGCCTCGAGCAGGCGCACCAATTGCGCGGCTGTCGGGCCTTCGAGCTTTGTGTAGGTGGAAGCGACCATGGTGATCTCGGACATCACGGTTTCGATTTTCGCGTCGCGGACCGCCTGAGCCACCGCTTCGAACCCATGCGGCTCGGTGACGATCTCCCAGGTGTCGCCCTCGTCGTTCAGGTCTTCGCCGCCGGTTTCGAGGACGATGTTCATCAACTTCTCTTCGTCGGCCGCCGCTTTGGGAACGCCGATGATGCCCTTCTTGGAAAACATGAAGCGGACGGAGTTGGGCTCGCCCAGGTTGCCGCCGTGTTTGGCGAAGGTGTGGCGGATCTCGCTGACGGCGCGGTTGCGGTTGTCGGTGGTGCAGTCAACAATGATCGCGACACCGCCCGGACCGTAGCCCTCGAAGGAAATCTCTTCGTAAGTGGCGCCGGGCAGCTCGCCGGTTCCGCGCTGGATAGCGCGCTTGATGTTGTCGTTGGGCATATTCTCGGCCTTGGCGGCGGCGATGGCGCTGCGCAGGCGAGGATTGCCGTCGGGATCGCCCCCCGACTTGGCGGCAATGCTGATTTCCTTGATGAGCTGCGTGAAAATCTTGCCGCGCTTGGCGTCGAGCGCACCTTTTTTGTGCTTGATTGTCGCCCATTTCGAATGGCCGGACATGGGAACCTCAGAGATGTGCTTTCGTCGGAATTCGGGGCAAAAAGGCCGGAAAAAGAGGGATTTCCGGGTCTGCCCGCAACGGTTGAGTATAGCAGGGTGCGGGGACAGGGTACAGGGTACGGTTCGCGCCGGAGACGGAGACGTCAAGGTGCGGGATCAGTTACTCTCCTCCTGACTCTTCCCCCAGCCCTTCAGCCTGAGTTCAGGAGAAAACATGCTTTCGAGGCGTTCTTTTTTTCGAGCATCATCGGCAGCGCTTGCGGCTGCTGCCCTTCCCGTCTTTGGCGAAACATCGGACGATGCGGGTTCGCTGCCCGCGGCCATCGCGGCCCTGCCCTCATTTGCCGGGCGCGTGCCGCCGTTCACGAATGAAGAACGTCTGGCGCGCATCGAACGCGCGAAGGTGCTAATGGCGGAGAATCACATCGACGCCATCGTGCTCGCGAACAACTCCACCAGCTCGCTGTACTTCGCGAACATCAGCCTGAACGGAGGCGAACGCCTGTGGGCGCTGGTAATCCCGGCGAAGGCGAAGGCGTTCCTGATCTGCCCGGCGTTCGAAAATGCACGGGCGCATGAGCTGCTGAGCGCCGGGCCGTTTGGATCGGATGCGGATGTGCTCACCTGGCAGGAGGACGAGAGCCCCTTCGCGCTTCTTGTTCGCGGACTGCGCGATCGGGGGATCGCGACGGGGCGCGTGGGCCTCGACGAAAACATGAAGTTCGTTTTCTCGAGCAGCCTGGCGCAGGCGGGGCCGCAACTGAGGTTTGTGATCGCGACGCCGGTGACCGCGGGTTGCCGAATGATCAAGGAGGCGCACGAGATTGAATGCATCCGCGTGGCGGGCGCGGCAACGCTCGCTGTGTACGAGGCGGTGTACCGGTCGCTGCGCGAAGGGATGACGACAACGGATGTGCACCGGCTGGTGGGTGCGGCGTACGAAAAGGTGGGGCTGGCGGGCGAAGCGAGCCTGAACATCGGGACTTTCACCGCGTCACCGCACGGGTCACGGCAGGTGCAGACCATCCGCGAAGGAACCATTCTGATGGTGGACGATGGCTGCTTGGTGGAGGGGTACACGTCGGACATCACGCGGACGTTCATGCTGGGCAAGCCGACGGAGAAGATGAACCAGGTGTTCGAAGTGGTGCGGCGGGCGCAGCAAGCTGCGCTGGCTGCGGCGCGGCCTGGCGTTGAGCCGGCGAGCGTTGATGCGGCGGCGCGGAAAGTGATTATCGACGCCGGCTATGGACCGGGGTTTCGCTACTTCTCGCACCGCGTGGGGCACGGGCTGGGCATGGACGGGCACGAATGGCCCTACCTCGTCACGAACGATATGTTTGGATGGGATCTTCATCCGCACCTTCGCCCCGGGATGGTGTTCAGCGACGAGCCGGGCATCTATATCTCTGGAGAATTCGGCATCCGCCTGGAGGACGAATTGCATATCACCGAGAACGGGGCCGAGTTGCTGACCCCGGCAAGTTCGTCGCTGGTGGATCCGTTCGGGCACTAGCCGCCCAGGGGGGGACTGGCCGTCCAGGCGGACGCGCTTCGCGCATCACTTCTTTGGAACGAAGCGAACCGCGTCAGGATTGCGCTGGCCGACGATGCGCTGGTGCCAGTAGGGATAAACCGGCGTGACGTCGCTGGCGGCATCGAGTTTGGAGACCTGATCCGGGGTCAGGTTCCAGTCGGCCGCTTCGAGGTTCTGGCGGAGTTGTTCTTCGGTTCGCGCGCCGATGATGACGCTCGACACAGTAGGGCGCTGGAGCAGCCAGTTGAGCGCGATCTGTGGAATGGTTTTGCCGGTATCCTTCGCGACTTCGTCGAGAGCGTCGACGACGCGATAGACAAATTCGTCGGCGACGGGCGGCCCGTCATCGGCAGTCTTGTGGAGGCGGCTGACTTTGGGCAGCGGCTGGCCGCGTCGAATCTTGCCGGTGAGCCGGCCCCAGCCGAGCGGGCTCCAGATGAGCGCGCCGACACCCTGATCGAGGCCGAGGGGCATCAGTTCCCACTCGTATTCGCGGCCGATGAGCGAGTAATAGACCTGATGGGCAACGTAGCGCGCCCAGCCATGACGCGCCGATGCGGCGAGTGACTTCATCAGGTGCCAGCCGGAGAAATTGGAGCACGCGATGTAACGGACTTTGCCGGCGTGGACGAGGGTGTTGAGGGTGTCGAGGGTTTCTTCGACGGGTGTAAGCCGGTCGAAGCCGTGCATGTGGTAGATGTCGATGTGGTCGGTGCCGAGGCGGCGCAGGCTGGCTTCGCACTGGTCCAGGATGTGAAGGCGCGACGAGCCGACGTCGTTGGGACCGTCGCCCATGGGGAAGAAGGCTTTGGTTGAGATGAGGACCTTGTCCCGCTTTCCCTGGAGAGCTTTGCCGAGAATCTCCTCTGCCAGGCCGTTCGAGTAGCCGTTGGCCACGTCGAAAAGATTCACACCGGCATCGAGGCAGAGGTCCACCATGCGCCGCGCTTCGTCCACGCCGGTATTGCCCCACGCGGCGAAGAACTCGTTGCCGCCGCCAAAGGTTGCCGCGCCGAAACTCAGCGCTGAGACTTTGAGTCCTGAACGTCCGAGAAGTCTGTATTCCATAGGCGGTAGATGCAGGGTACAGGGTCCAGGGTGCAGGCGACGCGGCCACCCCCTTAATAGAGCTTCTTGTTGGGGATGTCGAGCCAGAGCTGGAACGACTCCCAGGCGTGCTCGCGCAGGAACATCGAAGCGGAGATGGTGCGTTTGGGCAGGGGCAGGGCCAGCTCGCGGTAGAGAAAAGCATCGTCGAAGGCGATGCGGGCCGCATCCGCGCTGGTGTTGCCGAACCAGATGCGGTCGATGCGAGCCCAGTAAATCGCGGCCAGACACATCGGGCAGGGCTCGCAACTGGTGTAGATTTCACAGCCCTGCAAACTGAAGACGCCGAGGGCCTGGCAGGCGGCGCGAATGGCGCACACTTCGGCGTGGGCCGTGGGATCGTTGTCGCGCGTGACGCAGTTGATTCCTTCGCCGATCAGGACGCCGTCCTTCGCGATGACCGCTCCGAAGGGACCGCCCTGGCCGCTGCGGACGTTTTCAGTCGCCAGAGCAATGGCTTTGCGCATGAACTCAGGGTTCGGAGAAGGCTGCATTGTGGACGGGAGCAATCCAGATCAGTATGGCATAAGGTGTCGGATTCCAACGGGTTGGAGGGGGGCTATTTACCTTGTCCTTTTGAGGTGGGTTCGCTATCATCAGCGGGAGGCTGGGGATCCGCAATAACGCTTTGCGTTGACGCACGTCAACTTCCCAGAGAAGCGATCCGTCTCTTTCATAATTCGGTCACCTGGCGCCCTGCGTGCGCGTTATTCGGAGGCAGTCAAGCCTTCCAGGTCGGGAGTGCTCGTTTGATTTCAGGCAAGATTTGCTTCTCTGACTGCGCCACACGCATCCTGTTGTTGGCCTCGACGGCCTTTTTCGTTCCGGTTGTGGCCTTTGCGCAATCCGACGCTGCGGACAAATTGCCGGATGCACCGCAAGCCATAGCACAGCAAGGCTCCCCACCGCCGGTTCCGGCAACGACACTAGCGCAAAACCAGACGCCGCCGCAGAGCCAGACGCCGCCGCCAGCCAGTTCATCGAGTTCCGCGCAGCCGGCGCAGACTCCGGGTCAGTCCGGCTCGTCGAGTTCCGCGCAGCCGGCGCAAAACACGCCGGAGACCAAGGAACAGCAGCAGGAGCGGGCGAAGAGGGAGCTGGAAGCGGAAGAAAAGCAGCGCATGCTGGGTGTGGTTCCCATGTTCAACGTTCAGTCAGATGCCAACGCGGCTCCGCTCACGTCGAAGCAGAAGTATCAGCTGTTCTTCAAGAGCTCGACGGATTGGTACGTTTTCGCGATCACCGCGATCGACGGGGAAATCAGCATGCTCGGCAACGAATATCCGTCCTACGGAGAAGGGGTGGAGGGTTTTGCGAAGTACTGGGGTGCAGCGTACGCGGACACGTTCGACGGGAACCTCTGGGGTAATGCGATTCTGACCTCCTGGTGGCGCGAGGATCCGCGCTATTACCGCATGGGACACGGCCGCTTCATCAAGCGCGCCGCCTACTCGGCGGTCACGACCGTGTGGTGCAAACGGGATAAGGGAACGTGGGGGCCGAATTACGCTAACGTTGCCGGCAACTTCATTGGCGGCGCGATCTCGAATCTCTATTACCCGGCCAACCAGCGCGGCGTGGGGCTGACCCTGGGACGCGGTGCCAGCGTCACGTATGAAGGCATTGTGGGGGCCGAGATTGCCGAGTTCTGGCCGGACATCGCGCGGCACTTCATGAAGAAACAACAGGATAAGCAGGGCGCGCAGCAATCCGGCACGGCGAGCCCAGCACCGGCGCAGCCGCCGGCGAACGGGACCGCCGCGCCAGCCCAACCGAGCCCGAAGCCGCAGTAATCCCACTCCCGTCACGATTTGAATTTGGGAATCTGAGCGCGTGGTATCGTTGATCACCCATCGGTTCGAATCCATGGCAATACGCGGCTGGTTTCGTCTCTTCCTGCTCCTTCTCGCAGGTCTCTTCTCGACTTCTTCCTTCGCAAAGACCGTCGTCTTTTGGCAGGCTGGATTTCCGGCGGTGGATTCTCCCGCGCCGGATGAAGCTGGCCTGAGGGCGGCGTTTTCCGGAGCTGAGTTTATGGGGGCAAGCGGCCTGGCGGGTGCTCTGGCGCAGCAGGAAACGAATCTGCTGGTGCTGCCGTACGGATCGGCGTGGCCGGAGGCGGAGTGGGATTCGATCCTGCGTTATCTCGATCGCGGCGGGAACCTGATTGTGCTGGGCGGCAAACCGTTTACGCGCGCTGCGTTTGAGGATGCGAGCGGATGGCATGTGCGTACAGCGAGCGTGGCGCAGTCGCTGGAGTTGTTCATCCACGATTACCAGGAGACGCCGGGATCCCACCCCAACAAGCAAAACCGGCTTGCCGGGGACCCCGGCGAGTCTGCGCAATTAAAGTTTGCGCCGAATGAGGACGTTTTCCCGCAGCTTCCCGGATTTGGATGGAAACGGGCGTTCAGTCCCGTGGTGCGGCTGAGCGTGGTGGATGGCGATACCAGCGGCGGCGCCACGGGCTATGAAGACATGGACCTGACGACGCTGGCGTGGGGCGTGCACGAGGGGCACAAGCTGGCCGCGCCGGTGTTGGAGCTGGACCACAATGCGAATCGGTTCGTAGGAGGGCGTTGGATTTTTGTTGCTTGCGAGCCGGACGCGGATTTCTTTTCGAATACAAAGCTGCTGGCGATGCTGGCTGAGATCGCTCTGCGCAGGAATGATCGCTTCGCATTTCGCCCTCGGCTCCCGTTGTTTTTGCCGGGCGAGGCGCTGGAGTTTCGCTTCAAGCCCTCGGATCCGATGGCGGAGCAGCCGGACGACGATCAGCTGCGGGTTCGCGTGACGTCCGAAGACGGCGCGGTGCTGTACGACCAAACAGCAGCGTTTCCTGGAGCGCATCGGCTGACGCTGCCGGCGAGTGCCGCGGAGGGACGCGGGTTCCACACGGTCGAGGCCATGCTGATTCGCGATGGCAAGCCTTTGCGGATTTACCGATCGGGCTACTGGATGCGCGACTGGGATTATTTGCTGTCGGGGCCGAAGCTGACCGTGGGCAGCGATTATTTCCAGCTCGACGGCAAGCCGCTGCCGGTGGTGGGCACGACGTATATGTCCGGCGACGTGGCGCGCATGTATCTGATGCTGCCCAACGCCTACGTCTGGGATCACGATATGGCACAGATTCGCGCGGCGGGGTTGAACATGATCCGTACCGGGTTGTGGACGGCGTGGAAGCCGGAGCTGGCCGCGAATGGGCAGATGAGCGAGGATGCGCTGCGGACGGTGGAGGCGTTTCTGATGTGCGCGCGCCACAATGGGCTGCCGGTGCAGTTCAATCTGTTCGCGTTTTACCCGGATGAGTTTGGGGGGGCGAATGGCTATCTCGATCCAGCGGCGCTGCATACGGAGTCTCTGTATGCCGAGTCGCTGGTGGTGCGCTTCCACGACCTGCCATTTCTGGCGTGGGACCTGATCAACGAGCCCAGCGCCAATCGCAATTTGTGGCGGACGCTGCCGGATTACGATCCGTTCGAGCAGGCGGCGTGGCGGAAATGGATTGCAGCACGGTATCCCGATAAGGAGAAGTTGCTGCACGACTGGGCCGAGCCGTCGCTGGGCATCGGGCGCGAACTGCAGGCGCAGCCGACCGCGCTGGCGCCGGAGATGGGCGGCCAGGATCCGATGGCGCTGCCGAAGGCAGGGGCGTTCCAGCCGGATGCGGTGCGGAGCGGGTTCAATCCGCTGAAGGTTTACGACTACACACTGTTCACGCAGTCGGTGTTTGCGGATTGGGTGAAACAGATGCGGGACCTGATTCGGTCGACCGGCTCACAACAGCTCATCACCGTGGGGCAGGATGAGGGCGGCGTAGCGGGGCGGGTGTCGCCGGCGTTCTATTCGCCGTTCATCGATTTCACGGCCGACCACACGTGGTGGGATTACGACGCGATCCTGTGGGCCTCGCTGGCGCCGAAGTTTGCCGACAAGCCGCTGCTGATTCAGGAGACGGGCGAGCAGCGGCGACTGACGCTCGACGATCATCTGCGCTTCAGTGCCGAGGTTGAGGGCTGGCAACTGGAGCGCAAGATCGCGATTGCGTTCGCGCAGGGAGCGGGCGCGCTGGAATGGGTGTGGAACGTAAACGCGTACATGGCCAACGACAACGAGATTCCGATCGGCGCGGTGCGACCGGACGGGACGGAGAAGCCCGAGGCGCAGGTGCTGGCCGGATATGCGGCGTTCGCGGCGAAGAGCCCGCAGAGTTTCACGAAGATCGAGCCGCCGGCGGTCACGATGGTGACGTCGCAGGTGGAGCTGTATTCGACGCTGGGGGGCCTCGCGCTCGACACGCAGAAGAAGGCGCTGCGGGCGATGGCGTATTTCGATCACACGCCGTTACGCATGTTGCCGGAGAATCGGCTGGCGGAGCTGGGGAATCCTAAGTTGGTCTTTTTGCCTTCGGCGCAGGGGCTGACGGAGAAGGCGTGGCAACAGCTGCTGGACTATGTAGCGAAGGGCGGGACACTGCTGGTGACGGGGCCGGTGGATCGCGACGAGCACTGGCAGCCGGTGGATCGGCTGACGGCGCTGGGCGTGAAGGCGGACGTTGGTCCGCTGGCGGTGCGGGGGTCGACGCTGCAGATACCCGACGGGAAGGCGGAGCAGTCCGGCTTCCCTGCCGATGTGCAGCAGTCGTCGGCAGAGACGATGCGATTCGCGGACGGCAAGAGCGTTGAGGTGATCCCCCATGGAAGCGGGGAGATTCTTTGGACTGCCGATCCGGTGGAGTTTGCGGAAGGATATGCGGGGTCGGCGGCGCTGTATCGCTGGGCACTGGAGCAGTCAAGGGTGAAGCCATGGTTCAAAGAAGCAACGCCGCTGTCTCCCTCGGTGCTGGCGTTTCCCACGGTCCTGGACGATGCGGAGCTCTACAGTTTCAGTAACGAATCGCTGGACGGGCAGTCGGTGGATCTGATCGACGCGCTGACCGGAGCGCATATTCGGTTCACGTTGCAGGGACAGCGGGGAGCGGCGCTGCTGCTGGATCGACAGGGGAAGGTGCTGGCGAGCTACGGCGGAGCCGCGGTGGCTACGCAATAATCGCCGTTTTGTGTCTTGACACATCGCAATCCGAGGCATAGCATACCGAGGTATGCAGGGCGAAGCACTGAAGGGTCATCTCGATCTTCTTCTTCTGGCTTCCCTGGAGCCGCGGCCGGCGCATGGCTATGCGGTGGTGGAGATGCTGCGAAGACGGAGCGCCGGGACGTTCGATCTGCCGGAAGGCACGCTGTATCCGGCGCTGCATCGGCTGGAGGACTCCGGCCTGGTCACCAGCCGCTGGACCGAGGAGAGCGGGCGGCGGCGGCGCGTGTATCAGCTCACGGCTAAGGGGCGGCGGAGCCTGGCCAGGCGGCAGATGGAATGGCGAGCCTTCGCGCGTGCGGTCGATGGCGTAGTGGAGGGAATGGCATGAGCGGAACAGCGGTCGAAAAGTACCTTGCGGACCTGGGCAGGGAGCTGAGGAAGCGCGGCGTCTTCGCAACGAGGTTCATGGAAGAGACGCGGGGACACCTGACCGACGCCATTGAAGCCGGTCAGCGCGGCGGCCTCGCGCAGGACGCCGCAGAGGAAGCGGCGATCGGGAGTTTCGGCGATCCTCGCGAAGTTGCCGAGAAATTCGCGGCGCATAAGTATCGGACGCTGCACTGGGTGCTGCTGATCGCAGCGGTCACGCTCGGTCTCGCGATTGCGTGGGTCGATTCGCGCCCGCACTGGGACGATACGGGGATCACCGCCGGCTGCCTGCTGCTGAGCGGTGGAGCGCTGGGACTGATCGGGCCGCGGCGCCCGTGGCTGTGGGCGCTGGGGTTGGGCATTTGGATTCCGCTGTATATGATCCTGCGCGCACCCGCGCTCGCGAACGTGCTGGGTGGATTCGTGATCGTGGCGATTCCGATGGCCGGCGCCTACGCGGGCATGGCTGTGCGGCGGTTCATCGCACTCGCCTGAAGCGCACAAACGCAAGACCCGCTCGGTGCAACGCATCCTGCAGTAACGGGCTTGCGGGTGACGTGCGTGCACCGCCCATGTTATTCTTGGGCCAGACACTTAGGAAGTGTAATCGCAGAAAAATCAGAGGAGTACGCACAAAGGTGCTGGCACCCCAAAAGAAATCTGAAGTTATCGCGCGCTATCGCACTCACGATTCCGATACAGGAAGCCCGGAAGTGCAGATTGCGGTACTCAGCGAGCGGATTGGCGACCTGACCGAGCATTTCAAAACCCACGTGAAAGATCATGCTTCGCGCCGCGGTTTGCTGATGCTGGTGAGCAAGCGCCGCCGCCTGCTGGATTATCTGAAGACCCACGATTCGGAGCGTTACCGGACCGTGATTGGCAGACTGGGCATTCGCAAATAACACGAGAGGCCCGGCCTTCGGCGCGCGAGCGACGAGAACCGAAAGAGCATGGACAATTCAGGGCGACGCCCATCCCGCAACAGCGCGGGTTTCGATTGCGCACAGCAAGCTAAATCCGCAACCCACGGCTCTTTCCACTCCCCATCGCCCGTCCCGCCTGGGGCGCCCGCCTGCTGTTCCTATAGAGAAATGAGGAAAATATGAAACAGGAAGTTTCGGTCGAACTTGCCGGAGGCAAGCGGCTGCAATTTGAAACAGGCCGTATGGCCAAACAGGCGTCAGGCGCCGCTGTCGTCACCTCGGGTGACACAGTCGTGCTGGCCACCGCCGTTGCGTCTCCCGATCCCCGGGAAGGCATCGACTTTTTCCCCCTGACCGTCGACTATCGCGAGTACGCGTACGCCGGCGGGCGCATCCCCGGCGGGTTCATCAAGCGCGAGGGGCGCCCCAGCGAGCGCGAAGTTCTCACCTGTCGTCAGATCGATCGCCCCATTCGCCCGCTGTTCCCCGAAGGTTTCCGCAACGAGACCCAGATCATCGCGCTGGTGCTTTCGGCCGACAGAGAAAACGATCCTGACATCGTCGGCATCAATGCGGCGGGTGCGGCGCTGGCTCTGTCCGACATTCCTTTCGGCGCAACCATCGGCGCGGTCCGCGTAGGCCAGATCAACGGCGAGTTCGTAATCAATCCGTCGTACCTGGAGCGCCGCGAAAGCAAAGTCAACATCACGGTGGTCGGAACCAAAGACGGCATCGTGATGATCGAGAGCGGCGCGAACGAAGCCCCCGAAGATACGGTGGTGGACGCGATCGACTTCGGGCACGGTGAGATCAGGAAGATTGTAGCGGCCATCGAGGATCTGGTCTCGCGCGCCGGTAAGCAGAAGCGCGCTGTCACCGCACCTGAGTTCGACACCACCTACTACGAGGCGCTGCACGCCAGGGTCGGCAGCCGGCTCAAGGATGCTCTCGATACCAAAGCGCATCCCAAGCTCGACAGCCAGGTGCTGGTGAAACAGATCCAGGACGAGCTGAAGGGGGAGATTCCGGACGATGCGAACACGGCGGCGGCGAAGAAGAAGCTGGCGCATTATTTCGAGACGCTGCGCGAGCGGCTCTTCCGGGAGCAGGTGACGAAGGAGCGGGTTCGGCCGGACCATCGCGCGTTCGACGAAATTCGGGCGATTTCGATCGAGCTCGGCGTGCTGCCCCGCACCCACGGCTCGGCGCTGTTTACGCGCGGAGAGACGCAGGCGCTGGTGACGGCGACGCTGGGCACAACCGACGATTCACAGCGGCTGGAAACGTTTGAGGGCGAGCAGAGGAAGAAGTTCATGCTCCATTACAATTTTCCGCCGTTCTCGGTGGGCGAAACTGGCCGTATGACCGGCGTGGGACGCCGCGAAGTGGGCCATGGAGCGCTGGCGGAGCGCGCCATCACCGCGGTGCTGCCGAGCGAAGAGGAATCGCCTTACTCGCTGCGCGTGGTCTCCGACATTCTCGAGTCCAACGGATCGTCGTCGATGGCCTCGGTGTGCGGCGCCAGCCTGGCGCTGATGGATGCGGGCATTCCGCTGAAGTCATCTGTGGCTGGAATCGCGATGGGTCTGGTGAAGGAAGGCGATAACTACGCCATCCTGACGGACATCGCGGGGGCGGAAGATCACTACGGCGATATGGACTTCAAAGTCGCCGGCACGCGGAACGGAATCACCGCGCTGCAGATGGACATCAAGATCGGTGGCATCACCGGGCAGATCATGCGCGAGGCGCTCGAACAGGCGCGCCGCGGCCGGCTCTTCCTGCTGGATACCATGGATGCTGCGCTCAGCGGTCCGCGCACGGAGAAGTCGAAGTTCGCGCCGCAGATTCGCACGCTGCAGATTCCGACCGACAAGATTCGCGATCTGATCGGGCCGGGCGGCAAGACGATTCGCGGCATCATCGAAGCCACGCAGGTGAAGATCGACGTCGACGACACCGGCAAGGTCAATGTGGCTTCGTCGGACGAAGAAGGTTTGAAGAAGGCGCTGGCGATGATCAACGACCTGACCGCTGTGCCCGAGGTGGGGAAAGTCTACCTCGGCAAGGTGGTGCGGCTCGCGGAGTTCGGCGCGTTTGTCGAAATCTTCCCCGGCACCGATGGCCTGCTGCACATCAGCGAAATTGCCGAGCATCGCGTCCGCGAAGTGAAGGACGAGTTGCACGAGGGCGATCAGGTGATGGTGAAGGTTCTTGGCGTCGAAGGCAACCGCATCAAACTGTCGCGCAAGGCGGTTTTACGCGAGCAGCGGCAGAAACTTGGATTGCCCGATCCCAACGCAGGCGGCTCCGGTGGTGGTCCTGCCGGAGACATGGCTGCGTCGGAAGCGCCGCCGCCGCCGCGAGCTCCACGGCCGCCGCGCCCGGCTCCTCCAGAGGAACGGCAGCCTTCGTCGAACGCCAGCACCATCATGATCGAGGGCGGCGAAGACTTCGAAGACGATGACGGCCCCCCGGCGGAAGAGGGAGAGGAAATCAACTACAACCGAGCCGATGGCGTTCCGGTCACCACGCAAGGCGAGCGCCGTCCGGCTGGACCTGGTGGAGCGGGAGGCGGACCCGGTGGCCAGCAGCGCCGTCGCCGGCGTCGCGGACGTCGTCCCGGCGGACCCCGCGGAGGCAGCGGGGGTCGCGGGTAACAGATCGTTTGTTTTCGGCAATCAGGCAAAGGAGCCGGACGTAAAGTCCGGCTCTTTTCTTTTGCCGCGCGGCTCCTGCCGGAGTCGTGAGCTGATGGCCCGGGCCTTGCGTGGCGGCTTCTTTATGCGACCAGGCTGGCGGTTCGGGCCTTTTGTCTTTGGGACTTCAAACGCCCGGCAATAGTCCGGACAGGAACCACGATCGCGTACGCCGCCAGGATCGCCAGCAGCGGGTCGATCATATGGCGAAAGCGCCCATCGGCGTGCGTGACGTAGTAGGGCAACGGGTAAATTACCAGCGGAATCGCGTACACGCGAAGGCTGCTGCGGAATCGCCACGCGAGCGCGAGCCCCGCGAAGGCCAGCAAAGAGAACGCGGCTCCGGTCAGGTTCATCCCCTGATCGTCGGCAACCCAGAAGCGCACGATACGGCGACCCGTCAGCCGCAGAAACTCGGCGCGATGAGTTCGGATGTAGTCGCGGGAAATATCGGCTTTCATCCGCATATAGCCCATTTCGCCGAGTGATACAAACTGGGCGCGCTCCTCGGCATTCTCCTCGGGGTCCAGCCGGTGGTGGAAGTTTCCGTCGCCTCCGGGGTGGTTACCCATCCAGAGTTCGTATCCGAAATTGGAACGAAAGGGAATGAAGGCGTGCATGACTCCAAGATTGCGTGCCGGCCATGGCGCATAGACAAGCAGAAACGCCAGGATTCCGATCCACGGGATCATCCTGCAGCGCCGGGCCTGCCAGATAGCCAGGACGACCAGCGTCGGAAACAGCGCCGGGTTGACCAGCGTTGCTGCTGCCGTTCCCGCCCCGGCTGCCGCCCACTGGCCTTTGCTGCGCAGTTTGGGCATGGCAGTAAACAGACTCAGCAGCAGCAGAGAGGAAAGGCAAGTCTCCCACACCCAGAAGGACATCAGCGCCAATGACAGGGAGAAGCCGCAGAGGCAGCCGGCGACGATCGCGGTCCATGCTCCGAAGTGCCGCTCCGCCAGGCGCATCGCGAGCCAAACCGTGAGGGTGGAGAAGAGAATCTGCAACACCACGACGACAACCAGAGCCAGAGAACCCAATCCGAAGAGTCTGAAAACCCCAGCGACGAACAGCGGGTAGCCGGGCGAAAGAAATGCCGTCGGTCCGGAGTCGACGAAGAAAGGCGAAGCGAAGCCGTGCCCTGCTGCGAGCGACCCCGCGATGCCAAGAATTTCGGAATGAGCATGCACCTGCGTCGATGGAGGAACGCGCAGCAGGGCCATGACCGTGACCAGGACGCGGAGCACCAGGGCCGCTGCGAGAATCGCGGGGGCATACGGAGCCGGACGGACGCCCGTCGGCGCTTGCTCGAGGACCGGTGTGATCATGGCTCACGACCAAATTACGCCGCAACTCCGGCAGAGACGATGCCTCCTACGGGTCATCGCCGGAGCGCTGCGCCTCGTCTCTCGTGGCTTCGCCAGTAGCCTGGCAACAACCTCAACCGGGGTGGCGTCCTTCTTGTTAACCTGAACGTCATCAACAGGCTGGGCGGGGCGGAGGGGGATCACGAGAGTTAGTTACTGATCTGGCAACGAACCATCCTCTCGCCCCTCACGGGCATCCTCACATCAGGTAGACTGTCGCCAATGAGCGCATCGATGTACATCGTCGTCGAAGGGGAAGACCCAGGTTACGACATCTTTGTGAACGGTCACGCGCTGGCCCGCAACGAGGATGCTTTGGAAAAGCTGGCTCTTCGCCTGGGGGTAAAACCGCTGCTGGAATTCTTCTCCGCCGATGAGAATTCCATGGCTCTGCTGCTCGAAGAGGGCGCGGGAGATCCGGAGTGGGCCACGACCCTGCCGCCGCCGCAGTGGTTCACGCCTGAGGATGGGCTGATCACCATCTGCACCCTGCACGATTTTCTGCGGGAAGCTCCGTCGGCGCTGGGCGCGGACACGACTCCGATCGTGGCCGAGCTGGAGGAGTATGAGCGCGTGCTGCGCAAGACCGCGGTGCGCAATCTTCGCTGGCAGCTCGCGGTGAGCTGGAAGTAGAAAGCGAGCGAACAGCCAAGGGCAAAAGACGAAACCGGCGGCCCTGGAAACCAGCCTCTTGTTTTGCTCCAGTGGTTGCCGTTCGCTCTACCACTGCACTCCGGGATACAGGCTGCCCAGACGATCGACGCGAAACTGGTCCGTACCCGCGGTGGTCCCCTGCCAGACCACCTGCGTCAGGCTCGGATCCAGTTCCTGGACGATGGCGCCCGCGGCTGCGGAACAAAAGTCTATGTGCGCATCGCCATTGGCGAGCTGTTCCACATTGCCCCCGAAGAAGGAGTAAAAACTCGACGGTGGAACGTCGTGCGCAATCAGCGTTGCCGTCATGTTCGATTCATTCAGTTCAAGGATCGGGACAGTTGAATAGCACTGTGCAGAGCCGGGCGCCTCGGGCTTGCAGATCACCTGTCCTGTCGGAGCCGGAAATGTCCGGTCATTGCCGTTGTCCATCAGCCCCAGACGGAATACGCCTGTGGTATTCGGCGTGAAATAGCCCATCCCATGCTGCGCGTAGAACCAGTCAGTGGGATCCGTACCACCCACGAGCTTGAAATCCCCTCCTTCGCCGAGCCGCCAGAGAACGTTTCCCGATCCGCGACCGTCGTCGAAATCGATCTTGATGATCCAGTTCTGATGCCGTATCGAGAGCAGCAGATTGTGATCGTCGCTGGAGTAGACCATGTCGTTGGAGTGAGTCCAGTCGGGAAAACTCATGGGATGGCGGTTGACGTCGAGTTGGTCAAAGGCGCTCCACACCCAGTCGGGTTTGGAATTCTGATCCACATCCACCAGCACATCGCCGAGCACGGAAAGCTTTCCTGGATACCCCGGCAGATTCGTGAAGGTCTTCGGGTACGCGGCCAGCAGAACCCAGTGGCCGTTGGGCAAGGCGAGGACGCTGTGGTGAAAGCTGGTGAGTTGATACGCGTCGCCGTCGGAATCCCTGTAGCCTGCGGCAGACAGTTTTTGGTTCAGCGCGCTCATGTCGATCTCGCGCACCGTGTTTCCGGCGAGATCCACTTCGCGGACGGCGTTGACGGTACCCGAACCCTGCGGAGGCAGCGACGAGAGGTACGAGATCACCATGAGGAGATCGCCGTTAGGGAGAAGCTGAATTCCCTGGAGGTGGTCCACACCCGTTCCCTGATAGGTGTAGGTCCAGATCACGTTACCCTTCAGGTCGGTGGCGAATGCCTCGGCGTCGCCCTTCGGGATAATCGTGTTCCACATTTCGATGCCGGACTGCGGCGTCCCGGAACCAGAACCGGTGACCGGGCTGGTCCGAGGCGGCGGCCCTGTTTTCAGCGGCGGTCCCGAGGCGAACTGGTCGTGGTCCGGATCGGCGAAAGTCGCGCCGTCATCCAGCGCGACCTGCGCCCGCATGTGATAGAGCGTCTCGCCCAGCATTCCCGCTACGTAAATATTGACCTCGCCGCCAAACGGGGTTGGCGTGGGAACCTGCCACGTATTCAGCCCGTAGCTGGTGGTCGGTCCGAATTCAACCGACACCTTGCCCGGCGCCGGCAGATCGATGAAGTACTGCACCACCTGCGGGTTCATCGTGGGTTGAATGATGCCAGGATTGATGACCGAGGCGACCGCCGTGGCGTAGTTTTGCGGAGACGAAGCGAGCTCCGCTCTGATCGTGAAGTTTGCGCTCTGTGCCAGCGATGCAGGCGCCGTGTAGTTTCCCGAGGAGTCTACCGTGCCGGTGGCGGCGCTTCCGCCGGCAACGCCGTTCACCAGCCAGGTGAGCGGGCTGCCGCCGCTGGCGGTGAAATGAATCTGCTCGCTCGGGGAAAGCGCCGTGTACTGCGGGGCGATGGTCACCGAGCCGCTGCTGCCAGCGGTCGGTGGCGGCCCGGTTGGGGAAGTTGGCCCCGACGCATCGGGACCGAAAGTGACTCCGCAGCCGGCCACAAAAACCGCGGACAAAAAAGCCAGAAAGGCCGGAATACGGATCGTGTGCTGCTGCCTCACAGAGTTAACTCCCGAGCGTTATGACTGGCCATGACCGGTCCTCTCCGGGCAATGGATGCAGCTCTTCGACGAATCGGGAGTTCAGGACGGTGGGCCAGGGCCGGAAAATTTTAGGTCTCAGGCGCGAAGCGCCAGCCGCGAGTTGATGCTCGCTGACTGGCGCTCACGCCAGATTCAGAAGCGAATGCCGAAACTGACCGGAATCAGGGCCTCAGTGCCTGAGCCCTGGAAGGAGTTCGACGAGCTGGGTCCAGGAGAATTGACCCAGACGTACCGCACCTCCGCGAAGAACTTCCCGTTGCTGTCTTCGCCGAAGATCTTGCGGTAGAAGCCTGCTCCACCGTTGAAGCCGCCCTGATTGCTGGAGAAATGATCGACGGTTTCCGGCACGCCCACGCATCCGTAATAGGGATCGCACTCCTGGACCGGTTCGGTGAAGTTGGTCACTTTACGGTAGAAGCCTCCGCCACCCGTCACATAGAGGCCGCTCTTACGGCTAAAGGGCAGGTAGACGATGGGATCGACGGTGAGCGACCAGGTATTGATGTTCCCACCCAAACCGGAAGCCGCGCCCGAGCTCCCGGCCTGAAGGGCGTTCAGATAATCGTTCGGAATGCCCTGCCGAAGGAACTGATACTCCAGCAATGCGCCAAACCGCTTGGTGAAGTTCCAGCCGCCGCCGAGAGTCAAGCCATAACCAAGGCCCTCGTCCGGACTCAGGTCTCCATTGTCAAGACTAGTGGTAGAGAAGCTCGTGTCGCTGCCAACGGGTATGCCAAAACCAAACCCTCCCTCGAAGGCGATGTGGCTGAAACGGCTTTCATAGCTTGGATAGGAGGAGGAGCGACGGCCGCCGCCTCCATACTGCGGTGAAGCACTGGCACCGGCGCCGTCGGTGGGCTCGAACGAAGAGGAGCCGCCCAGCAATGCGTCGGTGCTGAAATAGGCACGGTAATCGGCCGAGCTGGAGTAGGTCTGTCCATTCGCCGAGTAGTCGGGAGACGAGGTCGTCTGGGCAGCGGCGTTGAGCGAGAATCCGATGGCAAAAGCAGAAGCAGCAATCAACATGCGCCGCAGCAGCGGGCTGTTACGATCACAGTTCGCAACCATGTGAGAACACCTCAGAGTCATTGAATGTACGAATCGGGAAAAAGCAGGCCGAAGCCTGCCGCCTGCAAATACTTGGACACAAAACGCGGCCCTAAGTTTCACTATAGGATGCATTTTCGCCGTTTTGAGCCGTAATCGGAGCCCCGAGCCCGCGACCAGGGGTGCCGGGTCTCAGGGAGCAGACCCGTTTCCCTTTGCCGTACGTCTAAGACTACCCCTGAATGTCGAATTGCTCCGGTGGAAGCGCAGGATCGCTCTTCACCAGGATGGTCTTGCCGATCATCTCCTCGAGTTCATTCAGCCATTTTGCGTTGTTGGCCTTGAGCACCTTGACGACCTCGGGGTGAACCCGCAGCATGACGTCGCCGCGTTCGAAATGCAGCATCATTTTGCGCATTTCGGTCCACAGCTCGTTGGCGACGGTGGTCGGACTCTTCACCATGCCGGTCCCGGTGCAGGTGGGGCAGGGCACGCTGAGGGTCCGCTCCAGTGACTGCTTGACGCGCTTGCGCGTGATCGCCACCAGGCCAAAATCGTTGAACTGCAGAACCTTGGAGGGCGCGCGATCGACCTTGAGCGCATCTTCGAGGGCCTGGGTCACCTTCTGCCGGTTGCGGCGCTCGTCCATGTCGATGAAGTCGATCACGATGATGCCGCCGAGATCGCGCAGGCGAACCTGGCGGACAATCTCGGGGATCGCGTCAAGGTTGGTCTTCAGGATGGTGTCCTCGAGCCGAGCGGTCTTGCCGACGTACTTGCCGGTGTTGATGTCGATGGCCACCAGCGCTTCGGTCTGGTTGATGACGATCGAGCCGCCGGACTTGAGCCAGACTTTCGACTTGAGAGCCTTGCTGATCTCCTCCTGAATGCCGAACTGCTCGAACAGCGGCGTCTCTTTGGTGTAGAGCTTCACGCGCCGCACCAGCGAAGGCTGGAAGCGATTCAGGAAGCGGACGATGCGTTCGTATTCCGACTCGCTGTCGACCCAGATGGTGGAGAAATTGTCGCTGACCTGATCGCGCAGAATGCGCTCGATCAGGTTGAGGTCGTGGTAGATCAGCGCAGGCGCTTTGGCCGCGTCGGAGCGCTGCTTGATCTCGTTCCACAAATTGATGAGGAAGCGAATGTCGGCGCGGAGATCCTCTTCGCTCGCGCTCTCAGCGGCTGTGCGCACGATGAATCCGCCGGCAGCGCTTCCCTTCTCGCTGATCAGGACTCTCTTGAGCCGCTGGCGTTCTTCGTCTGAGTCGATCTTGCGCGAAACGCCGACGTGGTTCACCGTCGGCATGAAGACGAGGAAGCGTCCAGGCAGCGCAATGTGGCTGGTGATGCGCGCCCCTTTGCGGGCGATGGGTTCCTTGGCGATCTGGACCAGGATTTCCTGCCCCTGCTTCAGCAGTTCGCTGATGATGGGCAGATTCGAGGTCTGCATGCTGGAGCGGCGGCCACCCGGGCGGCGTCCGGGCGGGCGGCCTCCCCGGCCCCCGCGACGTCCGAAGCGACGATCCGGGCGCCGGGCCGGAGCTCCGGCTTCGGCGGTGGTGGCGGGTTCCTCCGGGCCTTCGTCGGTCAGGACGATCGTTTCGTCTTCCTCGGCCTCCTCCGAATCCTGAAGTTCCTCTTCTTCCGTTTCGACGAAGCCTGTTTCCAACTCGTCGGTGACCTCATCTTCTTCCGCTTCAGCCGGACCGCCGTAGCCCAGGCGCTTGTCGATGTGATCCTCACGCACTGCATCGCCGAGTGTGGAGGCCTGGTCGAGCGTCTCCTCTTCCATCTCCTCGTTCAGGTGCTCATCGGGCTGGCCGGGAATCGGCTCGAAATCGTATTCGTCCTCGTCGATGGTCTCTTCTTCGAGGACGCCCATGCCCGGGGCGTATCCGAAGAGCTGGCGGACGACTTCGCTTTCCGGAGAAACCGCCTCGGCCGTCGGGGCTGCTGCCGCTTCAGACGAAAGTGAGGCGGCCAGCTCCGGCTCGTGTGCCGTGAGCGACGGAGGAATCTCGACCTCTGCTTCAATGGTCTCCTCCGCTTCCTCGACCGGAGCGAAACGGAATTCGCTGCGCGGCGACTCCACGCGATGGGAGGCGGAAGCGTCTTCCGGCTCGTACTCATGCACTTCTTCGATGGTCTCGACCTGGAGTTCCTGGGGCGCGGCGGCCTCTTCCTCTGAAGCGAATGCCGGCGTGAGTGCTGCGGCCGCGGGAGCATGTGCGGCCACGGACCGCGGCGGCTCCGGCTCCTCGACCCGCGTGAAACTGGCTTCGGCCGGAACCTCGACGACTGCCGGTCGCGTTACAGCGGGCTGGCTGTTCCCCTCCCTGGAACCTGCGTTCCGATGGCGGGAAAGTGTTTCTCCGGGCAGCACCGCGCCGCCATCCCAACCGGTGGGCACCTCGACCAGCGTGGAGGGTTTGGCGCCGCCGCGCACAGGAGCCGGCCCGCGGCTCGGAGCTCCCGATGAGGTCGATCGCGACTCTGTGCGGCCGCCGTATTTCGAAAGGGATTCTCCCGGCAAAACAATGGGGAGGTTCTGAGCCGTCACTCCACCGGGCGCTCCGCGCTCAGGACGTGAAACCGGTTCGGCCGAGATGGCCTCTTCAACGATTTCCGGCGACTCCAGCGAACGCTGGTCCGGCCGTCCTTCGGAACGGGATGGACGTCCGCCGATGCGGCGCCCGCGGCGTCCGTGCCAGCGGCGCGTTCCGGGCTCATCGCCCCGCTCCGGGCTTCTCTCGTTGCGGCGCGGAGGAGCTTCCGCTGCCGATAAGTCGGCTTGCGGTTCCTGCGACGCTGAGAGGGGCTCTCGCTGATCGCGCGGCTCGCGCTGCTTACGGCCATTGCCGCTCGACTCGGTCCGCTCAAATTCTGCCGCATCCTCTTCCTGCTCTTCGAGGAAATCCGTGACGTAGAGGAAAGCGTCGCGTTCCAGCCCCACGTCGACAAACGCGGACTGCATTCCGGGAAGAACCCGGGTGACACGGCCCTTGTAAATGGAGCCGGCTAGTGTGTATTCGTTTTCGCGCTCGTAGTAGATTTCCGCGAGCTGATCGTCTTCAAGAATCGCAAGCCGCGTTTCATGCGGCGTGCTGGATATGCAAATCTCTTTTGCCATTCCGCCTCAATATCGCCAACGCGGAACGAGCCGGATTGCCGGAGAAGATCAGGAACTCAACGACAAGCGTCCGGGAGAGTGCGCCCACCAACCCGTACCGCCTCGCCCTGCTCCGGTTCGGGAGCGCTGGGGGGAGACGATCGGGGAAAGTTCGCTGGGAATTTGCATTCTTTCCGGAGAGTTGTCCGCACGCATAGAGTTTGTGACCGCTTCAGCCGTCTTAAGTGGCGGGGTCGTTACCCGTCTCTGCGCGCTCATTCCTGATCCTGCCCGGCCCGTTTTCGATCCACCTGGCCGGTTAATAACTTCGTTCAAACTGCGCCCGCCCTGCGGGCCTGACTGCAAAAAACTGTTTGCCGCCCTAGTTCACGAAGCGGCTCATGCGGACATTCATCACCATGCCCAGAGCGAGGAACGTGAACAATACCGAGGATCCCCCGTAGCTCATGAGAGGAAGAGGGATGCCGGTAACCGGCATCAGCCCCAGAACCATTCCGACGTTGACGGCGATCTGGAAAATCAGCACCGCCGCCACGCCCATTACCAGGAACGAACCTGGCAGGTCCGCGGCTGTCTGAGCGTTTTGAATCAAACGCATCAGTATCAAAAAGTATATCAGGAGCACGAGAATCGCGCCCACGAAGCCGTGCTCCTCACTGAACGCGGCGAAGATGAAATCGGTGTAGGGGATGGGCAGAAAATCCCCCTGGGTCTGGGTTCCCTGGTTGGCCCCGCGCCCGAAAACCCCGCCGTCGCCGACCGCAATCTTGGACTGGAGAATCTGATAGCCGGTGCCACGCGGATCCGCATCCGGGTTCATAAAGCTGGTCAGGCGCTGCTTTTGGTAGGGCTTTAGCACCTTGCCGCTCTTCCAGACCACTCCCACCGCAAGTAACATCACCAGCACCAGAATGCCGCCCTTCCTCCAGTCAATTCCCCCGAGGAACAATCCCAGCAGGAGCACCGGTGAATAGGTCAGAGCCGTACCCAGGTCCGGCTGCTTGAGAACGAGCACCATGGGAACGGCCACGAATGCGATGGCTTTGAAAATGTCCTTCCAGGTCGGTTCACGGGTGGCAAGGTTGGTGAAATAACGGGCCACGAGCACGATCAGCACCAGCTTCACCCACTCGGACGGCTGGAAATGCACCCCGCCCGGCAGTTTGATCCAGCGCTTGCCGCCGTTCACGCGCGTTCCGACCGCCAGTACGGCCACCAGGGCCACCAGACAGAATCCATAGATCCAGTAAATCGCGCTCAGCAGCTTGTGATAATCGATGACCGACATGATGAACATCGCCACCAGTCCGCCCACGATCCAGAGAATCTGCATTCGCTGGAAGCCATGAAACTTGGTGTGGAGGGTGGCGCTGTAGATTTCGAGCACGCTGATGATCGAGAGCATCATCACGAAGCCGAGCAGCGTCCAGTCGAAATCGCGGAGGGAGAGAAAGCGGCGCATAAGACTACGAATTCCCCAGGGGCGGGTGGTAATTCAGGTTCTGCAAAGGGAACGTGGTTTGATTATCGCACTGGCCGGGTGGGATTGTCGGCACTCACGTTTGGTGGGCAGTGCAGGGCTCGAACTTGAGCCGGTTTGCGGGCGTCTGAGCCCGCAGGCGAAATCCCGAGCGCAGCCGAGGGACCTCGGATTGAGCCGAGCTTAGGATCGACGTTTGGTGGGCAGTGCAGGGCTCGAACCTGCGACCTCCTGCTTGTAAGGCAGGCGCTCTAACCGGCTGAGCTAACCGCCCAAACTCCGCCTGCACCGCGGCTACGAACCGCATGCCAACCGGGCATCGAGACGATTTTATCAGCGTGGCGCAGGACAGCCGGCTCGAAGCCCGCTATTTCGCTTCAGGCTCCCGCCGCTGCTTGATGAAGGCGTGAATCTCGTGTGAGATGAACTCGGCGCCCAATAGGACTGCTGCTCCGATGGTGAGAACAAGCCAGACAGTGCCGATCCCAAACCTGACGTGATCCATACAGCGTTCCCAGCTCTTTCCTTTGTAACCTTGCTGCAATCTCAGTGTACGAACTGCGTTTCCGATCCCCCATACAACCTCAGTACCAGGGGCGCGAACACCGGCGTCAGACGTGACTCCCCGTTTTTGCGCATATGGAACCCTAAGTTTTGCAGCGACTTATGCGGCGGGAGTCTCGCTCCGCGCCTGGGCCAGCAGGGCGCGGACCTCGGCGTCGCTGGTCTGATCGAAATTCCGGTAGAACTCGCCCACCGCGTGGAAGGGCTCCGGGGTCTCGAGGCAAACGACCCGATCGGCCTCCCGCTGTAACTCATCGCGCGTGCCGGCCGCGGCGACCGGCACAGCAACCAGGACGCGGCGGGCGACCGGGCGCAGCGCCCGCACCGCCGCTGTCATGGTCGCTCCGGTGGCCAGGCCGTCGTCGACGAGGATCACGGCACGCCCATCGAGTCGAGCAGGGGGACGGCCGTCGCGGTAAGCGGTTTCGCGGCGCTGGATTTCGAGTCGCTCGCGCGCAACCACCGCGTCGATGGTTTCCTTCTGGATGCTGAAAGCGGCGATCACGTCGGACTGCAGGACGACCATGCCTCCACTGGCAATAGCGCCCATGGCCAGTTCCTCCTGGCCCGGCACGCCGAGCTTGCGCACCACAAAAACATCGAGGGGAAGATGGAGCCCGTGGGCGATCTCGAAAGCGACGGGAACACCGCCGCGCGGCAGCCCCAGCACGATCGCGTCTCCGGCGCTCAGCTCTTCTTCAAGTTCGTCGCGGAGCACCTGCGCCAGTGCGAGGCCAGCCTGCCGCCGGTCCTGAAAGATGATGACCACCTGCCGCCCTTCCTGCCTGATTGTTCTCCAGAGAGCCGCGATCCGCAATGGATTTCACGGAACTTTTGCGATGTGACCGCGTATCCTAGCCGCAGCCGCGCGCCTGCTTCCATTCATGAGCACACTCTCCGTCCAAAGTGCCGCATCGACAGAACAGCGAGAGAGCTTTCGCCGCTTCGTCGGGATTTGTCTTGCCATGGCGGCGATCAAACTGGCGATTGGGATCGTCGGCAACATCCTGGCGCAGCGCGCCGGCTACGGCATTTTTCGCGACGAGATGTATTACCTCATCTGCGGGCGCCACCTGGCTTTCGGCTACGTGGATCAGCCGCCCATGGTCGCCCTGCAGGCGCGGCTCTCGGAGATTCTCTTCGGCTACGATCACATGTGGTCACTCCGGCTCATCTCCGGACTCGCCGGCGCGTTCAAGGTGTTTCTCACCGGCGCGCTGGTGTGGGCTATGGGTGGCAGCCGGCGCGCCGCGGCCCTCGCCATGCTGGGCGTGACCGTCGCGGGCGTCTACCTGGGCACCGACAGCTACCTTTCGATGAATTCCTTCGAACCGGTCTTCTGGATCCCCTGCGCGCTCGCGCTGATTCGCATCGTCCAGGCGGAGTCCCTGCCCAATCCGGAGCGCGTCATTCGCAATTGGTGGATCGTGCTGGGCGTGAGCGCCGGGCTGGGTCTCGAAAACAAAGCCAACGAAGTTTTCTTCCTCGTTGCGATGCTGATTGCTCTTGTGCTGACACCGCAGCGCAGGGTTCTCGCCAGCCGCTGGTTCGGGGTGGCCGTGGCGATCATGGTCGCGCTCGCGCTGCCCAATCTTCTCTGGCAGATTCACTACCACTGGCCGACGCTGGAATGGCTGGTCGGGATTTCGAAGAGCAACAAAGATGTGAAGCTGCCTCCCCTGCGATTCCTGCTGGCTCAATTGATGATGCTGACGCCATGGACTGTCGTCCTGTGGCTGAGCGGCGTGATTTGGCTGCTGGTGAGCAAAACAGCGCGGCCGTTCCGGTTCCTCGGCGTGCTGTACCTGGTCTACCTTCCGATGATGATGCTCCTGCACGCGAAGGACTACTACCTGGCGCCGGTGTATCCGATCTACTTTGCAGCGGGTGGGGTGTTTCGGCTCCCGGTGGGAACAAAGAGCATCATCCGCAACGTTCTGGCGATCGCCTACGCGGTGCTGTTGATCGTCGGGTTTTTCCTTACGCTTCCCTTTTCCATCCCCGTGCTGCCTCCCCAGAAATTCGTCGCGTGGTCAAAGACGATGCACTTCCAGCCGAAAGACACCGAGAATCACGACGCGACGATTTTGCCGCAGTTTTATGCGGATCGCTTCGGCTGGCACGAAATGGTCGAGAAAGTCGCAGCCATCTACGACGCGCTCCCGCCGGACGAGCGCGCGGTGACTGGCATCTACACCGGCAATTATGGTGAGGCCAGCGCGATTAATCTGTTCGGGCCGAAATACGGCCTGCCCGTCGCGATCAGCGGGCACCAGACCTACTGGCTATGGGGGCCGCATGGCTACACCGGCCAGGAGATGATCATCATCAACGGCTCTTCACTCGCAGAGATGAACAGGTACTACGCCTCCTGTGTGGTCGCCGGCCAGCTCGATAATCCGCTGTCGATGCCCTGGGAAAAGAAGCCCGTCTATCTTTGTCATGGCAGAAACGCGACTTATGCGGCAGACTGGAAGGACTTCAAGTACTACTACTGAACCGAGGTCCTGGCACCCCTGGATAACGCGCTGGAACGATCTGTTCATAGCACAGCACCCGACCTGCCGCGGGTGCTGAACATCTCGCACGCCACGGCCATCGTGGTGGGCACCATCATCGGCAGCGGAATTTTCCTCGTTCCCCAGGAAATGATGCGGGCCACCGGCTCGTCGGGCTTGGTGTACCTGGCGTGGATCGCAGGCGGGCTGCTGTCGCTGTTCGGAGCGATGACCTACGCGGAGCTAAGCACGCTGCTGCCCTACGCCGGCGGCGAGTACGTCTACATCCGCGGGGTCTATGGCGATCTGCCGGCGTTTCTCTACATGTGGACGTGGTTCGCCGTGGCCAAGCCCGCGTCGATCGCGAGTGTAACCACCGGCCTGGCGCGCACGCTGGCGATTTTCCCGGCGCTGCACTGGCTTGAGGGCACGGCCTTTCATGCGCCCTTTGCGGTGATGTGGTCGCAGATCTTCGCCATCGTCGCGACCTGGCTGATCACAGGGCTCAATTACCTGGGCATGCGCAAGGCGGGTGATTTTCAGCTGATCTTCACGTGGCTCAAGGGCGTGCTGATCGTCGCCATCGCGGGCATTTGTTTCGGATCGATGGCGGGACACTGGAGCAACTTCGCGACAAAGTTTGTGGGCGCGCACGGCGGCTTCGGCGGATTCATGATCGCGCTGATCGCCGCGCTCTGGGCTTACGACGGCTGGAATGACCTGACCATGGTGGCCGGTGAGGTGCGAAATCCGGAACGCAGTTTGCCGATTGCGCTGATCGCCGGACTGGGGATCGTCGGCGTGCTGTACATGGCGACCAACGCGGCCATCCAGTACATCCTGCCGGCGGCACAGATTGCTGCTTCGCCGCGCCCGGCAGTCACCGCTCTGGCGGCGATCACCGGACCCTGGGGCGCGGGCCTGGTTTCGATCGCGATGGCGGTCAGCATATTTGTCACATTGAACGGCACCATTATGTCCGGCGCGCGCGTGCCCTTCGCCGCGGCGCGCGACGGGCTCTTCTTCCGGCGCATGGCGGATATCCATCCACGCTTCGCCAGCCCGTCGACGTCGCTGATCGTGCAGGCGCTGCTGACCACGGGGCTGCTGCTCGCGGTCGGCCGATTCCAGCAGCTTTTCGAGCTGGCGATTTTCGCGGAGTGGCTTTTCTACTTGATCACAGCCACGACGATCTTCTTTTATCGAAGGCGCGAGACCGGCGAGAAGATTTACCACGTCTGGGGCTACCCGGTGGTTCCCGCGCTGTTCGTGGCGGCTGCCGCGGTGCTGCTGGTTTACTCGTACGCGGAGAATCTGAAGAGTTCGCTGATCGGCACCGCGATCATCGTCACCGGCGCTGCACTCTTCCCGTTCTTCCGCGGAAATCGCGCGACGACCTAAGAGACCGCGATCCGCGCAGGAACTCTTCTATCACCGCTCCGAATAAGCCCGCGAACAATATGATCTACCGGCGGCGGGCACTTCAGCCCCTTTCCTTCGGCGTCCCCATGCCCAGGACGGTGCGCTCACCGTCATTGAGTTTGCGGTTGTTCCAAAGGAAATCGAACTGCAAATGCCTCCCGGAGTGCAAGGGGAGGCGAAAAACTACTCCGCGAATGCGTGCAGGCGCGCGGGCGGATTGTCGGCTGCCAGGTGATGTCCGCAGTACACGCAGTAAAGATCCGTAATGCGCGCGGTGCGATGGCAGTTGCCGCAGCAGGGCGCCACCTGATACGCGCACTGGGGGCAGAAGTGGTAATCGCTCTCGATGCGAGCATTGCAGGCCGGGCAAAGCGAGAGCACCGGGAGTCTCAACAGGAAATACAAAACCGCGCCGATGCCGCTGGGGATCACCACGCACACCGTCATCCAGAGCGGTACGCTCATGCCGCGGCGCGGTGAGTCGCGGCTGATATAGCCGATCATCAGCACATACAGCCCAGCCAGCGCGCCGATGCTGATGTTGACGTAAAAGCGGAACCAGAAGGGGAGGTTGGGCGGATGATGACGATGCGCGGCCACCACCGCCCACATCAGGTATTCCATCAGGGTGAAAGCCACCACCGCTCCCGCCACCGACCACAGCGGAATCAGCCGCAGTTCGCCGGAGAACCCATCGGGATGCAGTTCCGCGCGCTGTTGTGTGCTTTTGCTCATTCGAGAATTCCCGACCGCTTATCGCTGGTCGCCGTCGACGTCGCGCTCTCTCCACTTCAGCAGCAGGACTGCGAAGACCGCGGAGAGCATCACCAGGAAGAACGTGAGCACCAGGACCGGCAGATCGAAGAAATGCTCGCCGGCGCTCAGATCGTTGGCCACGGTCATCAGCGCGGGCGCGAACAGGACGATCAGCGTCCCCAGCGCCAGCAGGGCGATACCCGCATGCCGGCGCTTCCGCGTCCGCTGCGCCTTCAGTTCATTCGCGGCTTCCATCACGGAGCGCCGTGTACGGAGCACGACTTCGGGAATCGGATGGCCGGTCACGTTCCGGTGCGGATGGAACACATCGCTGCTCATACCTCTTCCATCCGTTCAGAGGTGGCAGTGACGGAGCGGGTTGCCGGCCGGACGTGAGGCTTCAGCGCGGCAAGTCCGCGATAGAGACGGGATTTGACCGTCGAAAGCGGAGCGCGCGTCATCCGCGCAATCTCCTCCAGCGACATTTCTTCACGGAACCGCAGCACCAGCACTTCGCGATGCAGCGGATCGAGCGTTTGCAGCGCCTCGGAGACCACTTGGCCGCTTTCCATCGTTGCCATGTGATCGAACGGCGTCTTCTCCTGGCTCGGAACTTCGAAAGGACGCTCCTCGTCGCCGGCTTCGCACATCTCGTCGAGACTCACCATGGAGCGGCGGCGGCGCATATCGATCACCAGGTTTCTGGCGATGGTGAACAGCCAGGTATCGAAGCGCGAATTCCCGTTGAACTGCGCGCCGCGCATCAACACCCGCATCCACGTTTCCTGGAAAAGATCCTCGGCCAGTTCGCGATTGCCGGTCAGGTACAGCAGATAACGCAGCAGCCGATGCTGGTATTGCACGATCAGCTCATCGAGCAGCTGGGTATCGTGCCGCTTCAGGCCCTCGGCAACCCGGGCGTTTTCGCGCCCCACCTGTTCTGCTGGCTGGACCGCCACTGCACTCATAGCACTCTCACTGACGGAAGAAGGGCTGCGGAAGACTCTCCTCGTTGCAACTTTTTCCAGTTTTTGCGCCACATCCATAGACGTAACCTGGCTTCCCCGCGGGGCCTGCGTCCCACAGAATCCAGAATTACCCGTAACTTCCCCATTATCAGTCGGATTTGCGGCTCCCGCAAGGATAAACTTGATGGGATGGAAACCATCTACGGCCTGCACTCGGTCGAGGAGGCGCTGCGCTCCGGAACCCGGCATTTTGACCACGTTTGCGTGGCCCGGGAACGCCTCACCCAGGGCGACGCCCGCCGCCTGACCGAGATTATGGCCCTGAGCCGCGCGGCGGGCGTTCAGGTCCGAACAGAGCCACGCGAGGCCCTCACCCAACTCGCCGGGACGCCTGCCCACCAGGGAGTGGTCGCGGTCGTCCGGGAGCGCGAGTTTCTCGGCGTTGAGGACCTCCTGGAGGGACCGAAACCCCGCCTGGTGCTGGCTCTCGACGGCGTCGAAGACCCGCAGAACCTGGGCGCGCTGCTCCGGACCGCTGAAGCCGCGGGCGTCGACGGCGTCCTGCTCACCGAGCGCCGGTCTGCCCCGCTCAGCCCCGTCGCCATCAAAGCCTCTGCGGGAGCGGCCGAGCACCTCCGCCTGGCGCGCGTGGTCAATCTGGTTCGATCCCTTGAAATGCTGAAAGAACGCAACCTCTGGTGCGTGGGTCTGGACGAGCGCGGCACAACGGATTACGACTGCTACGATTTCCGGTCCAATACCGTGCTCGTGCTGGGACGCGAGGGTGCCGGGCTGCACGATCTGGTCCGCCGCACCTGCGATCATCTGCTGCGCATCCCCATGGCCGGAAAGGTGGACTCGCTGAACGTATCGGCAGCAGGAGCGGTGGTCCTGTTCGAAGCGGCGCGGCAGCGGCGCCCGGCGCCGGATGTGGCCCCCAAGCTCCCAACAAAACCACAAAAAGGTCTGGGTTCATGAAGCTTTTTGTTTTGGCCGCGACCGTGGCCGTCGCCTCCCTCTCCTTCGCCCAGCAAACCGTACCTCCGCCGGAGCCGACGCCGCAGGTCGTACTTTCAGGCCAGCCGCAATCCCCTGCCCCCAACGCGGCAGACCACCCCGCCACCATCACCGACGCCGACCGAACCGCCGTCGCGATCACCGCGTGGGACCTCGATGTGCATCTCAACGCACGCCAGCAATCGATGGAAGCCCAGGCTCGAGTCACGCTGCGGAATAGCTCCGCCTCTCCGCTCGACAAAATCGCCCTGCAGCTCTCATCGACCCTGAATTTCGACATGATCGGCCTGCACGGAAAGAAAATCGCCTTCCAACAGAACACCGTCCCCAGCGATGCCGACCACACCGGCCAGCTCCACGAAGCCGTCATTCCTCTCGACGCGCCGCTGGCCCCGCAGGCTTCCCTCATCCTGGACGTCGATTACGGAGGCACGATCCCCCTCACCGCGCAGCGCCTCACAGCCATCGGCGCGCCGGACGCGACCGCCCAGGCTTCCGACTGGGACCGCATCTCCGAAGACTTCACCGGCCTCCGCGGATTCGGCAACGTCGTGTGGTATCCCGTCAGTTCCCTGCCCGTGTCGATGGGCGACGGCGCGAAGCTCTTCGCCGAGATTGGACGCCAGAAGCTGCTCGATCAGGAGGCGACCGCAAGCCTGCGCGTCACCGAGGAGTTTTTCTCCGCGCCGCCCAATGCAGCGATCCTCGACGGCCACTACGTCAACCTGGACAAGCCGGCCTCGATGCCCACCGCTTCCTTTCCGGGAGTCATCACCGCGTCGCTGCCCGCCACGCGCCTCGGCTTCGAGACGCCCTCCTTGTTTCTGGCTCGGCGCGTCGAAGCCTATGGCAATGGTTTGCGGGTCCTCGCCCTGGATGCCGATCAGGAGAGCGCGCAGACGTACATCGACGCCGCCCGGTTGGCGCGACCGCTGGTGCGAACATGGCTCGGCAATCCGAAGGATTCCTTCACCATTCTCGATCTCCCCGAACCGGATGACGCGCCCGCCGAGACCGGCGGCTTGCTCGCGACCCCGCTCTCCACCGACGATGCGCCCCATCTCGCCCCTGTCGTCGTGCATGCGCTGGCGCACGGCGTTTTCTCTTCCCCGCGAGCATGGCTCAACGAAGGCGTCGCCGGCTTTCTCGGCACGCTGTGGATCGAGACGAATCAGGGACGCACCGCGGCCATCGAAAACCTCAACGCCGGTCGCCCGGCTCTCACCCTGGCAGAACCGGCCACCCCAGGCTCGGACCCTGGTGAAGACCTCCTGCACGCCATCAGCCCCGCCTTCTACCGAACCAAAGCAATGTACGTGCTGTGGATGCTGCGCGCGGCCGCCGGCGACAAAGCTCTGCAGAGCGCGCTGCAGTCCTACGATCCCGCGCGGGACAGGAAGCCGGAATACTTCGAGCATCTTCTCGATCAGGCGAGCGGCAAGGACCTGCAGTGGTTCTTCGACGACTGGGTCAACCGCGACCGCGGCCTCCCCGATCTATCCATCACCGGCGTCTATCCCAGCCGCGAGGCCCATCAGACGGTCCTCGTCGCCATCGAAATCGCTAATGACGGGTTTACCGAGGCGGAAGTCCCGGTCACCGTGAAAGGCGTGGATGCGTCGGTGACCCAGCAGGTGCGCGTCCCCGCTCATGGCCGCATCACCTGGCGGATCACGTTCCAGGAAAACCCAATCGAAGTGGATCTGAACGACGGAACCGTGCCCGAGGTCGAGGCCAGCATCCATCGCAAGCTGCTGTCTTCGCAGTAAGCGGGATTACTGCATCACCGGCTGCGCGAGCGTCCCGCCGATCTTCACGCGCCCGCGCCGTGTCTCCAGTGTGAGGTCCAGAGCGCGGTCGAACCCGATGGTCCCGCGAACCGCGTTCGTCCTCGCCCCGCTTGCAACGCCGCCGCCGGTCAGCGCCAGCGCGCCATCGGCGATGGTGCCCTTCGCCGTCCAGCGTTCGAAATGCTCCAGCGGAAAATCGGCCGCTCGCTCCGGCGCGGACAGCGAGCCATTCTGCCACGTAAAAGCAAAGTCCCCCTTCGCCGACGACGCCAGATCCTGAGCGCGATAGCCGTTCAGGGTCAGGTGCGTCTCGCCGTTCAGCGTGCCCGAGCCCCACGGTTCGCCAAAGATCGGTCCAATGTCGGCGCCGGTTGCGTCCGCGACGCGAATACTCAGCGTCCAGTGCGGAGCTCCATCCTGGATCGCCATCTCACCGCTCGCGCGCAGCGCCCCTCCCAGCGCCGTCGCATCCAGCGACGAAAGCGTCAGCTTGTTTCCCTCGACGCTTAGGGCACCCGTCACGCCACGCAATGGCAGCTTCCCCAACCGCAGCGTTGCGCACTGGATCTGGCCCCGCAGTGCGGGCCACTTCGCGCCGTTTCCGCCGCCCAGCGCGTTGGAGAAGAACCCCAGAAACCCGCTCGATTTGCCGCCAAGCGCGGCCTCCACCGTCGCCGCATCCAGCGAATCCGCCGCCAGCGTGAACGACGCGGGACAGGCGACCGGCTGGTTGCATTGTGCCGGAAACTGGATGGACCCGCGCAGCGCCATGGTCTGATAAGCAAGCGCGACGTTTTGCCAGGAAATCTCCTCGGGCGTCAGGGTAATCTCCGCCGATTCCACCTCGACCGGCGCGGGTAGAAACGCCGGCCGCAGTTCAGCCCCCTCCACCTTCAGCGTGCCGTTGGTTCCGATTCCGGACCCCGAGCCCGACAGCGGCCGCATCCAGTTTCCCGTCGTCGTCGTCTTCAGCGTGGCGCGCCCCTTTGGCGCCACCAGTGTCGAAGCGTTCTCCAGCAGCCCGAAGTTGGCCGCCGCCGGCAGCAGCTTCGCCAGCGTCGCCTGCCCGGCCAGATTCAACTCAAAGCCCGCCCGCGTAAACCGCGCATCGGCGGTCAGTGGCACCGGCAATCCCATAGCAATGGGCATCGCCTCCAGCACAAGCGCGCGCTGCACTGGCCCAGCTGTCGGCTCCGGTTTTCGCTCCGCGTGCGACGAAGAATGCAGCACGGATTTTCCGCGGGCTGGCGCAGGCTGGGGCCCCTCCGCCACGAAATGCATCGCCGGCAGGGTCACAGTCCCTCCCGGATACCGCAGCGAGACGCCCGCTGCTGTTGCATCGCCGGTAAGCATTCCTCCCGTCCCGCTCGTCAGGTGAAAGTTGCCGTTAATCGTGCCTGTGGCTGTTACATTTTGCGCGCGCGGCCTCACCAGCCCCAGAATCGCCGTCGGAAACGATGCGGGAATCTGGTTGATCTCCAGTTGCAGATCGGCATTCGCCGCCGCCAGGCCCGGGACGCGGCCCGTCAGCAGCAGGTGCCCGCTCCCGATCGGCCAGAAGCACGTGATGTTGTCCAGCGTGCGCGGGATGCGGTGGTATTCGCTTTGGCAGTTCGCGTCGACGTCCAGCGTCGTCGCCGGCTGGAATTCCTGCCGCCGCAGCTCGCCGATTTGCACTCTCGATTGCAGCTGAAGGTCACCAACCGTCCCACGAATGGCGACCGTCGCAACCAGGTCGCCGCGCCAGCCGCTGTCCATACCGGCGATCAGCCGCGTGACCTGGCCCAGCTGGGCGCCGCTCCACTCCGCGCGCAGATCCACCGGCATCGCATCGAGCACGGGCGCGCGCCGCAGAGAACCCTCCACATTCATTTCCCCCGTGTCGGAAAGGTGCAGTTGCAAATCGGTGCGCACCGGTTGCGCTCGCAGCCGCACGCGCCATTCGTCTGCGTTCGCCTGCCACATCGAGAACTCCGCGTTCATCAGAGAAAACGGCTTCTTCTCCAGGCCATCTTTGAAGTTAATGCGGGAATTGGTGGCCTCGATATAAGGAAAACGCGGCCGCGGGCCGACGCGCCGCTCGCCGGTAGGCGCATTGGAAATCTGCGAAGCCCGCAGCAGCACCGAGCCGACGCTCCACTGCCCCGCGCTGTTCCTCACCAGATTGAGGCTGGCCTCGTCGAGACTGATGCGGCTCACTTCCAGGCGCCCGCGCCACAATGAACTGAGCCGCAGCGACGCCACCACCGAGGCCGCGTGCAGCGCCGGCTCGAAACCAAACGCCGGATCCTCATCGACGGTGAAATCGCTCATCACGATGCCCGGCATAGGCAGCAGCCGCAGCTGCATGCCGCCAACGTATACCGGCCGCCCCAGCGCCTCCGACATGCTGGCCGTAAGAGAGCGCCGATACTTTCCCAGATTGATGAGCGGCGGCAGAAAAATCGCCAGCACCAGCAGCACGATCAGCGCCGCAACCACGATCAGTGCGCGCCACGGAGGACGGCGGGCCTCGTACAGCTCGTCGGAGGGCTCCTCCAGTGCGTCCATGGCTATTTCACTCGGTGAAGTGTGCGGCGCCAGCGTGTCCCGTCGAAGAAGTGAATCGTCTCATGCAGGATCCAGCTTAGCCGGTCCGCCAGCGAAGTCTTGTACTCCTGCGACTCCGGCGTATCGAACGACCAGTAGACGAACAGCGGTCGTCCGACGATGTTGGAGCGCGGTACGAATCCCCAGAACCGGCTGTCGAGGCTGACCGTGCGGTTGTCGCCCATGGCGAAATACATGCCCGGCGGCACCACCAGATCCTGCCCCTGAATATAGCCAGGCAGCGCTTCGGCCCATTCCGCGGTCACGTCCACGCTGGTCGTCGGAGAAACCGACGGAAAATCGTCGCGATAGGCGTTGTAGTCAAACTCGCTCGGTTTGGCCGCATAAGGTTCGTCGAGTGCCACCCCGTTGCGATACACAATGCCGCCGCGCAGATGAATGTGATCGCCCGGCAGGCCCATCACGCGCTTCACCAGGAAAAGATGCTCCCCGTTGGCCTCAAGAGTCGGCTTGTAGAAGACGATGATGTCGCCGTGGCGAATATTGCGGTAGTAGATAAACGGCGCGTACGGCGCGGGCGGAGCCAGCGCGATGCGATCGACCAGCACGTGATCGCCCACCAGCAGCGCCTTCACCATCGACGACGAAGGAATCGCGAAATTCTGAAAGACAAACGTGAGGACAAACAGTCCCACCGCGAGCACCCCGCAAATCGAGGCGAACGCCTCCAGCGGAGTTTCGTCGTGCCTGGGTTTTGCCTGTTTTTCTTCGACCTCAGCCATCGGCTCTCCGCATCGCCTCAGCGAACCACGCGCATAAAGCGGTCCCAGCGCGCGAAATCCACGATTCTCTCCCAGAGATCGTTTTTCTGTCCGAGTCTATCATCCGGCAGCTCGGCAACATCGGTAGCCGAGCGCTCCCGCAGCGAGAAGTAAATAACAAAAGGCCGCCCCACGATGTGATCCTTCGGCACGAATCCCCAGTAGCGGCTGTCGCGGCTGAAATTGCGATTGTCCCCCATTACGAAATATTCGCCCGGAGGCACCACCAGATCGCCGCCCCGCACCTCGCGCCGCATCTCCATCCACCAGCGCGGATCAACCCCGGGATCGGTGTACAGCTGCGTCGGAAAGCTATCGCGAAAATCGTCTGGATACGCGGGCTCAAACACCACGTAACCCTCCGGGAGTGGCTGGCCGTTCACCCAGGCAAGGCCGTTCTCCAGGTGAATGCGGTCGCCGGGCTCGCCGATCACCCGCTTCACCACGTGCTCCGGAGGATCCGGCGGAAAATGAAAAACCACTACGTCGCCGCGCTCGATGGGCTGGTAAGGGATCAGCCATCCCCAGTGCCCCGCCGGAGCAAACGCCGTCTTGTTCACCAGCAAAAAATCGCCCACCAGCAGCGTGCGCTCCATTGACTCCGACGGAATCCGAAACGGCTGCACGATAAAGGTCAGGATGAACAGCGCGATCGTCAGCACCACCAGCAGCGATCGCGTCATCTCCAGAAAGCCGGGGAAAAGCACGATCTTCGATCGGCCCACCGTCACCTGGCCAAACGCATCCCGGGAAAAAGTAGATTTGCCGCCCCCGTCTCCCGTGGGGAGATTCTCCGCAGGAGTCTGTGCGCTTGCGTCGGGAGGCGCCGTCATTCCCCTTCCCTCACCGGCTGCAGCTTCTCGATCGCCTGCCGCGCCGCTTCCTGTTCGGCATGCTTTCTCGTGCGGCCCTCGCCCTCGGCCAGCAACTCAGCGCCGACCCGCACCTGAACGAAAAACCGCTTGTAATGATCGGGCCCGGTCTCGCCCGTCGTGCGGTATTCCGGTTGTCCCTGTTTACGCGCCTGCAACAGCTCCTGCAGAGCGGACTTGAAGTCGCCCATCCCGCCGCTCGCCGTTAGCTGTTCGCGCAGCGAAGCCACCAGCGGCGCAATCACCCGAGCCTCAATCAGCCGCCGCGCCGCCTCGATGCCCGCGTCCAGATACACCGCCCCGATCACCGCCTCCATGGCGTTAGCCAGCAGCGCCATCTTGGTCCGTCCCCCGCTGCGCTCCTCGCCGCGTCCCAGCAGCAGATACTTGCCCAGGCTAAGCCCCGCGGCCACCTCCGCGAGGTGCCTGCGGCTCACCAGCGCACCCCGCAGCCGCGTCAGCGCTCCCTCTGAAAGCTCGGGATAGCGCCGATACACCGACTCCGCGGCCACCAGCCCAACCACGGCATCGCCCAGAAATTCGAGCGTCTCGTTGTCTTCCCGCTGCGGCTCATCGGAGCCCCGTTCATGCGCCAGCGAACTGTGAGTCAGCGCGCGCTCCAGCAACTCCGCGTGCGCGAACCGATGCTCCAGGGTGGCTTCCAGTCCGGTGGCTTCCAGTTCCCCCATTGCGCCGGGGTCAGCCAGGGCTGGCTCGCTCGACGCAGGCGTGTCAATCGAATTGCCGGATGAATGTGCCGAAGACTCCATGCGGGGGCTGCTTCTCTTAATTATTGCAGAGCGCCCCGCTTACTGCGGATGCGGCTGGTTCGGGGTTGTCGTAGAGGGAGCCGTCGCAGGAGCCGTCGGCGGAGGCCCTCCGTCGTCCTTGTCGTCGCCGCCCGGAGCCTGCTCCCGATGCGGTAGCGCGAACGGCTGCTTCAACCCAGCCTCCGCTGCCTCTTTCGTATCGGGCTGGCCATCGCGCACCGTCAGCGCCGCCTTGTACTCCACAAGAGCCTCGTCGCGCTGCTCCTCCACGTCGAGAATCCGCCCAAGATAAATGTGCGACCACGCCAGCATCCGCGGATCCTTCGAAGCGGTCAGCGTATCTTTGAACGCCGCCTGCGCGTCGTCGATCTTCCCCTTCATCAAATCCACGCGCGCCAGGATAAAGTTCGCCTGTCCGGCATCTCCGCTGTGGCTCTCCAGCGCTTTCTGCGCCAGCTCCGCGGCGCCCGCCACATCGCCCTTCATCAGCTTCAGTTCCGCCACGTCCAGGTCCTTCGCCTGCGGGGGCCGCTGCGGAGAAGGGCTCATCACATGGCCTTCGCCGCGCGCATCGAACGTGGTTTCGCGCGCTCGATGCGTCTCGATGCTGATGTCCATCCCGTAGACCATCGGCCCGATCGCCTCATTCAGGCTCTCCGGGTTCTTCTCGAAATTCTTCAGCTGAGTGTAGAAGTACTGCGTCAGCACATAACCCTGCGCCATGGAGTGATTGACCGCCTGCTGGCGGATAACTTCCTCCTTCTGCATCGCCACGCCGCGCGCGTGCTCGTACTGGCCCACCTCGCTGTGCGGCAGATTGGGCGGGACTTTGACCTCGGCAACCCCCGTGTCCATGGTGCGAGCCTCAATCGCCCGGATCATGCACTCGATCACCAGCGCCTCAATGTCATTCTTGAACTCGACATCCAGAGGAGCGTCCTGCACCGCTTTCAGGATCGGCAACATGCGCTCGTCCACCGTGTTCTCGCGCGCGTACAGCAACGGCTCGATCTCGTAGTGCAGATACGCGTGCCGCACCAGGTCCATCGAGATCTGCCCGTTCTTCGGCGAAGCCACCACCACGTAATCCAGCCCGTAGACGCGCGCGTTCGTCTCCTCCGGCGACAGCAGCGGCTCCAGCACCACCAGAAAACGCCGCCCGCTGTACGTCGAAGCCGCTGTCTTGATGTAGTAGTTGGTGCTCACGATCATGCTCGTCAGCGGACCATGCAGCCGGCTGGTTGCCTCTTCGTAGGCCGCGTGATTCTCTACCCAGATCAAATGCAGGTGGATGGCGTCTGCGAACCGCCGCAGCAGAGGCAGAATCAGCTCCACGGCGTTCGCGTCGGGAGGCATGTCCTGCTCCTCCACGCTCGGCGTCAGCTGCGGAGGCGGCGTCAGGTAGAGCGCCAGCGACACATACTGCGCCAGGTTGCGTGCCGGATCCTCGAGCCGGTGCTGGTCGATAAACAGGCAAAGCTTGTCGCGGTCATCCTGCGCCGCCGCGCTGGCCTGCGTCGCCTGATTCACCTCGCCGCGCACGACCTTCCGCACCGGCTCGGACTCGTCCAAACCCTTGTCGTAGCCGCACGCGTTCAGCGCCACGCCAATATCGAACATCGCCTCGCTGGTTTCGAGGCTGACTGTTGGGCCCGCGGGATCGATCAGCGCCGGCGCGCCCGGATTGGCGCTCTTCTGCAGCTGCACCGGAGCCTGCGGGATGGACGCAGGCGCTTCCGTCGGGTTGAGATTCGGAACCCGGCTCGAACTCGACCCCTGCTGCGCCGAACTCGGCGGCCCCGCTTGGGGTGGTGTTCCGGGATTCTGATTCTGCGCCGCCGGATTCTGGTTCTGCGCGAGACCCGAAACCGCCGCCAGCGCTCCAGCAAGCAGCAAACACAGCGAAAAACGGCGGGAAAACGACGGCATATAAGGGTTGGACTGACGTTTGTACAGTTCGGCCTGCCCTTCAGTCTATGCGCCGCTCTGGAGGAGGGTCAATCGACGAAGGGCCCGGCTCTCACCGGCGATGACGACAGACCCCAACTATGTTCCGATCGCTACACAGCTTTTCATTGTTTCGCAACCCGCGATAGATGCTCGGCCGCTTTAGGCCGCGCTCGGCAAAGATCTCTCGCATTCTCAGGTAGGAAATTGCCACAGCGTCGTTGGTACACACCACCGCGCATCGAGACGCTACTACAAGAGCGACGATGTGTTCATCGTCAAAGCCAGGCTCGGGGTGCTGATCCTTCAATTCGGCCGCGATGAGGTCAACCTGGGCAGTCGGCATTAAGATGGCCCGACGAGCTCTGCTGAGTTCCGTGAGGATCGTGAAGTATTTCATCGCCTTTCGCAACTCTGTGTTGTACTTGGTCCCTCCATAAACCATGCAGCCATTGCCGTAAATCCACCTGAGAACCGGTGCAAACTTTGGATGGTCCTTGGAGTCCCCATCAAATACCAGCGCCAGACAGCATGTATCGACGATTATGCACATGTTCAAATTCCGAGCAGGTCCATTTGTTCCCTTATAAAGAAGTCCCTGTAACTCTCTGGCTGATCCAAGGGTAGCTCACCGGTGTCGCCGATGGGCAAAGATGTCACCACATTGTGCTTTCTCTGCCGCTCAAAAAACAGTATCTGACTGTCCGGCGCCTTTGAACGCCTATTGCGTTTGAAATTCATCCTAAAGCGGTCTATCGCGAAATCGCTATGCGTTTCTATAAGAAAGTGCTTGTCCTCGGACACCGCTGCCTCAAATACAACATCGCCAAGCGCCGCTTGGGCGCGAGGATGAAGATGAACCTCGGGCTGCTGAATGCCAAACCAAGTCCCCTTGGGCCGCGCCAATATCTCCACCAGCACGGGGAGAGCCTGTGACACTCCATATCCGACGGTAGTGAGCTTCAAGGCAGCGTCGTCTAGCAGAATGTCTATCTCAAATGGCCCCTTAGTCCCGCGTTTGGGAAAATTCTTAATCTGCACGTCTTGGAAGAGGCCGCTGGCCGCTCCCACCCTCGTCATAAACTCGTGGAACTCCTTGGCATCCGACCGAGAGCGGAGAATCCTCCGAATCAGATATGGTGTATGTTCCCCTTCAGGGTCAAAGTCCATGGGTAAATCACCGTAGTACGGCTTCGGCTTCGTGCGAATCGGCGCGATCCAAGCCAAATCCGGTGCAAACGCAATGTCGCCAGGAACGTCAAGCGAAACGTCCTTTGCCTGACGCTCCCCATTTCGCGTCTTAACCTTTGAATCACTCAATCCCTGCCAGCTCAGCGAGAGGGCGACAAAAAGCGGAACATTCCGACCGAATCCCCGCGGAAGTGAGACCCTCTCGCGGCCGTCCTTCTGCTCGGACGTATGCTCCAGTTTCCACCGCTGAAACCACGTCTCACTGACTTCCCGAACCGAAGGCGCCGTGGGGTACATGAACTGCCTATACGTGACGCCGCCGCCGTCAAAGTTAAGCAAAATGCGCTTCGCCCCTAGGGAGTAGGTGAACTTTGTCAGCCGGGGTCTCCCGTCACGCTCTACAAAAGTGAATAGCCACCCGATCGCCGCGCCAACGCCTGATTTCTTGTCGGCCTTTTCAAACGCCATGCCGAGGTGGAACATACGGCGAGCCTCTGAATGGGCGCTGACCATGTCGGAGAAGGCACCAAACCCTAGGTGCTCATCAGAAAAGTCCTGCTCGAAGACAAAATGTGGGCTGGAAAACAGCTTCAGTATCCCCAAAAGAGAGGTCTTTCCAGTACTGTTCTGACCAACCAGAAAATTGACGTCGGTGATCGGGATGCAGGCGTCCGCAAAACCCCGAAAATTGTCTACAAACAGGTATTTCATCTTCATTCCCCAGTTGCGCTTGAAGTCTATCAAAGCGCGCTGTCCACAGTTTGATTCTCTCAGGACTCCAAGTGAAAGGCGGCTCGACCTGCCGATCCTCCGCGCGCACGGCCCGGCCGAGGGTCAATCGCAGTTCACGGTGCTTCCCTTCGACCGGCAAACCGGAAGATTCGGGTGACAGGGTCCGACCCAATTGCATAGACGTTCATCCGACGATCAGCTTTGGTGGAGCATCACGGAATATCCCCGCTCCACAAAGATCAACATCACTTTCCCCCACCCGCCAGCTCCCTCTCAGACCCGATAAATCCCCAGGAATTCCACGCCTCGCCCCCCACAACCTTACGGAATAACTCCGTCGCCCCGACCCGGTCGCCATGATAGAGGCGCCAGTTACCCACACCATAAGTGACCGTGTCGAACGCAAGCTCCCCTTCCAGATCGTCCGGCCCGGCCGGCGGAGGCGGCAAGACCTCCCCTTCCGACAGCTTCCCCTGGTAGAAATGCAAAAGACGGAGATAGAAGAACAGATGCGGCTCGGTGTTCTTCACTTCAGGCGTGATCCTCTTGAGCGCCTCGGCTGCCTCCTCTTCCTTACCCGCCCGGCGCAGCGAAACATACAGCCAGTTCGAGCAATCGATCAGGCTGTCGTCCGTTTTCGCCAGGTCCCGCGCCTTGCCGAACGAAGCTGCAGCCTCATCGAACTCTCCCAGGAAGTAATGCGACAGCCCCAGGTGATAGTAGCCATCGAGCATCTGCGGAGCGATCCGCGTGGCCTGCTCCAGATCGCTCCTTGCTTTGCTGAACTCCCGCAGCCCCAGCTCGCGATGGCCGCGCTCCAGGTAGAGGTCGGCGTTGTTCGGCGCGAAGGCCAGCCCTCGTGTCGATGTCGCCACCGCCTCGCGATACTGCCGCCGGTTCGCCTCCGCTTTGGAGAGCGCCAGCACCCGCTCCACATTCTTCGGCTCCGCAGCCAGAGCTTTGCGGGCCTCGATCACACTCGGGTCGTCGGGCAGTGCATAGAGCTGGTGCCCCAGGCCCGACGTAACTTCGAGTGCTCCATGCGCGGATCCGGCGCCGGTCTGCGCCTGTAACAGACAGGTCAGGCCGGAAAGAGCCGTCAGCCCAACGACCCAAACAAGCACCCAAACCCAGGCCCGGAGTTTCCGCATCCATTCAAGGTTGTGCTTTGCATTGCTCATCGGTGCTCTCTCCCGTCTTGAGGAGTCGAGTCGTGCCACGAATCCCATTAGGCCGCGATTGTATCGTCTCGTGCCCGGCTCCGCGAATCCAAGCCTGCTGACCTGCCCCTGCCATACAATGGCTCCAATCGCGATGGCCCCACAGCATAAGAAAACCAGCTCCCTCCCCGCTCTCGCCGTTTCTCTCCTGGCCTTTGCGCTCCCGCTCGCCGCACAGACCCCAAAGCCCGCGCAGAACGCCACCCCCGACGACGACGCCCAGACCGCGCTCCTGCTCCAGAACGACCAGCCGGTCCGCGCCCCGCACGCCATGGTCGTCACCGTGCACCACCTCGCCACCGACGCCGGTGTCGAGATTCTCCAGGCCGGCGGCAACGCCGTCGACTCCGCGGTCGCCGTCGGTTTCGCTCTTGCCGTGGTCTACCCCTTCGCCGGCAATCTTGGCGGCGGCGGATTCATGCTCATCCACCAGCACACCGGCAAAGACATCTTCATCGACTACCGCGAGAAGGCCCCGCTCGCCGCCACCGCCAACATGTACCTCGATGCCGCCGGCAACATCATCCCCAACGCCAGCATCGTCGGCACTCTTGCCATCGGCGTCCCCGGCTCCGTCGCCGGCCTCGTCCACGCGGAGAAAAAATACGGCCGCCTCACCCTCGCCCAGGTCATGGCCCCCGCCATCCATCTTGCCGCCGACGGATTCGTCCTCACCGACGAAGAAGCCGCTGGGATGCACGACAAAGTCCTCACCGGCTTTCCCGCTTCAAAGCACATCTTCCAGCGCGACGGCAATTTCTATCAGTCCGGCGAAGTTTTCAAGCAGCCCGAACTCGCCGCAACCCTGCGCCACATCGCCGATCACCCCGACGACTTCTACCACGGCCCGATGGCCAAACAAATCGCCGACGCCGTGCAGCAGGGCGGCGGCCTCATCACCACCGAGGACATGGCCCGCTACACCGCGAAAGAGCGCGAGCCCATCACCAGCGCCTATCGCGGCTACACCATCGTTAGCGCGCCTCCGCCCTCCTCAGGAGGCGTCGCGCTCATCGAGTTGCTCAACATCCTCGACGGCTACAACCTGCGCCCCCTCGGCGATCGCACCCCCCAGGAGATGCACCTGGTCATCGAAGCCTTCCGCCGCGCCTATATGGACCGCTCCGACTACCTCGGCGATCCCGACTACGTAAAAATCCCCATCGACCAGCTCATCAGCAAAAACTACGGCACCGCCTGGCGCGCCTCCATCGACGCCGATCACGCCAGCGCCTCCGCCCAGCTTGAGCGTCCCGCCGGATTCCTCCCCGCCGCACCAACAATGGCCGACGTCCGCCAGGAAGCCGCCGACACCACGCACTACTCCGTCGTCGACGCGCAGGGCGATGCCGTCTCCGTCACGACCACCCTCAACGGCGGCTACGGCTCCGGCGTCACCGTGCCCGGCCTCGGCTTCCTCCTCAACAACGAGATGGACGACTTCGCCTCCAAGCAGGGCGTGCCCAACATGTTCGGCCTCATCCAGGGCCCGGCGAACGCCATCGCACCCGGCAAGCGCCCGCTTTCGAGCATGACCCCGACCATCGTCCTCAAAGACGGCAAGGTCAGCATGGTTCTCGGCTCGCCCGGCGGCGCCACCATCATCACCATCGTCGCCAACATCTTCCTCAGCGTCGCCGACCAGGGGCTCAATATCCAGCAGGCCGTTGACGCCCCGCGCTTCCACCAGCAGTACCTGCCGGACATCGTCATGACCGAGCCCGGCTTCCTGCCGGCGACTCTCCAGAGCCTGACCGCGATGGGCTACACGCTCAGAACCCGCCAATCCTGGGGCGACGGCGAATGCATCGCCGTCGATCCCAAAACCGGCGAACTATCCGGCGGCCAGGACCACCGCCACCACTACGGCAAAGCCGCCGGCTACTAAGGGGCCATAATCGTAATACCGGCAGACAGGCGTAGAACCGGCAAATATCATTAAACTGGCAGAAAAAAGCACCCCGCCAAAAAAACAAGCACCCCGGCCAGGTTCACCCCACAGCAAGCAGCGGACTCCTCTGTCATCCGACTTTCAACGCATTTCCTCTGTGCTTCAAGCACGCCGGTTCCTCCGCTGTCCCAATCTGGGAAAAAACACCACCACCACCACCCCCCAACCCCCCATGCCCCCCCGCCAGGTTCACCCCACAGCAAGCAGCGGACTCCTTTGTCATCCGACTTTCAACGCATTTCCTCTGTGCTTCAGCACGTCCGTACCTCCGCTGTCCCAATCTGGGAAAACACCACCACCACCCAACCCCCAATGCTCCCCGCCAGGTTCACCCCACAGCAAGCAGCGAACGCTCTTGCCATCGGATTGTCAACGCATTTCGCGCGTGCTGGAGCACGTCCGTACCACCCCTGTCCCATTTTGAAACCGACCCTCTCAACTTTGCCTCTTTTGCCTCTCTCCGGCGCCCACCACCGCCGCCCCTGCGGCAAAGTCGGTCGGCCAAACCGGGAACCTAATCCCCGCGTCCAGTGTCTATAATGCACAGCATTCTACATAGGGGGATTTCCCTGTGCTGGAGCTGCGCCGCGTCTCAAAGTACTTCTCTGGTATTCCCGCCGTCGACGATGTGAGCTTCTCGGCTCGCCCCGGTGAAGTCACCGGCTACCTGGGCCCGAACGGCTCAGGCAAATCCACCACCATGAAGATGATCACCGGCCTCATCGAAATGACCGCCGGCCAGATCCTCTTCGAAGGCAGGCCTATCCAGGACGACCTCATCGGCTACAAGCGGCGTATGGGCTACGTCCCTGAGGAGCCATATCTCTACAACCATCTTTCCGGCGCCGAATACCTCACCATGGTCGCCCAGCTCCGCGACCTCCCCGAGCGCGAGTCGGCCGGCCAAATCGACGGCCTGCTCCGCCTGCTCTCCCTCCACGACGACCGTCACGCATCCATCTCCGGCTACTCGAAAGGCATGCGGCAAAAAGTCCTCATCGCCGCTGCGCTGCTCCACAATCCCGATCTGATTCTCCTCGACGAGCCTTTCTCCGGCCTCGACGTCGGCTCAGCCCTGGTCCTGCGCAGCCTCATCCAGGAACTCGCCGCCCGGGGCAAAGTGGTCCTCTTTAGTTCCCACGAGCTCGACACCGTCGAGCGCGTCAGCTCCCGCATCGTCATTCTCCACCGCGGCAAAATCGTCGCCGACGACTCCATCGCCAAGCTGCGCTCGCTCATGGAGCTCGAATCGCTCGAGGCGATCTTCTCGCAACTGGCCGTCGAACAGGACTCCAACGCCATGGCGCGCGAGATTGCGGACCTCATCCATGCCTAGCTTCGTGCGCGGTCTGGTGGAGCGGCTGCCGCTGCAGTTCCGCGTCCTCTACCGCCAGTTTCTCCTGCGCGTCGTCGACCTCGAAGCCCTGTCGGTGCACGCCGACATTCCCGCGCTGCTCGGACAATTTGCCGGCGTGCTGATCCTGATCAGCGTATTCCGAGCGGTTGGCCTTTTGGTTCCCACCGGTCGACCGCGGATCACGCCGGCGGAGATTATGACGATGGCCTGGAGCGCGGAACACAGCTTCCTTTCCATGACCATGCTGGTGGCCGGGCTGATGGCGGTCGTCAGCTGGGACAACATTTTTCCGGATCGGCGCGACGTCATGATCCTCGGGACCCTGCCCGTGCGGCCCCGCACCATTCTCCTGGCCAAATCCGCAGCGTGCGGCGCGGTCCTCTCCATTGGCCTTCTCTCCCTGAACCTCGCCATGAGCGTAACGGTGAGCCTGGTGGCGGGCGGCATTCCTGGCTTTCCCAGGAACTTCTCGGTGTACTGGCTGGCGACGATCGGCGCAGCCGTCTTTGTGTATGGCGCGGTGCTCGCGGTCCAGGGATGGACTGCACTCCTGCTGCCCCGCAAGTGGTTTTTGCGCATTTCCGCCGTGCTCCAGCTGGCCGCCTTCGCGTTTTTCCTTGCCGGCTTCTTCCTCGAACCGGGGATGGGCACGCCCGCGGCGATTGCGGCTGCGGCGAGCCGGGGATTACTCAACCGCTGGCCCTCCTTCTGGTTTCTGGCCATGCTGAACCAGGCCACTGGGCATCTGCCCGCGGCGCTCGACCCGCTGGCGCGTCGCGCGTGGATCGGCCTCGGTGTCGTGCTTTGCGCCGCGGGAGTATCGCTGCTGCTCTGCTACCTGCGCACCATGAAGAAAACCGTGGAGGAGCCGGACTTGTTGCCCGGCGGGCGCGGCTGGAAATGGTCTCTGCCCCTCGGCAATCCTCTGCGATCCGCAATTGTCCGCTTTTCCTTCCGATCCCTGGCCCGCAGCCGCCAGCACCGCGTGGTCTACGCGTTTTTCCTCTCGCTGGCGTTCGCCATCGCGGTGTCGACGCTGAAGGACATCCTCGCCAGCGGGGCGAGGCGTCCGCTGACGACCGATTTTCTGATGCCGACGCTGGTGATGATGTGCCTCGCGGTGGTGGGGCTGCGCAGTATCTTCTCGCTGCCGGTGTCGCTGAACGCGAACTGGGTGCTGCAAGTGACGCAGTTGCATGCGCCCGACCGTTACATCGCCGCGACGCGGCGGGCGCTCCTCGTCATGGCGGCGCTGCCGGTGTGGGTGGTTGCCGCGCTGCTGTCGCTGGGCTTCCGCCCGTGGCCGCAGGTGGCCGCCCACCTCGTAGTGCTGGCCCTGGTGGCATCGATTCTCGCGGACCTGAGCCTGATCGGCGTTTCGAAGATTCCGTTTGCCTGCTCGTACCTGCCCGGAAAATCGAATATCCAATATATGTTCTGGGCCTTCGCGGTCGTCTTTTTGCCCATCGCCATGGAATTCTCGAATTACGAGATCAGAGCGATCCGGCACCCGGGGTCGTTTGCGGTGATGTTGGCGATTCTTGCCGCGATCGCCCTCTCCATTTCGACATTCAACCGCCGCCACTCCAGGTCGGCGGTCCTCTACTACGAGGAGCTGGAGCCCGAAGTGATCACCACCCTCGGCCTGGCCTCAGGACCCATCCGCGCAAAGATCGAGATGTAGGACCACTCACCTTCCGCCCGCTACCAGCTACCAGCTACTAGCCACCAGCTACCGGCTACCAGCTTTTCTACACCCTATCCCCTAAACCCTATCCCCTGCTTTTTTTGTCAAGTTTCCACCACTTACCCAAAGTAACTTATGGTGATAACACTCCACTTAAGATCAAAAGAAATTTGGCCGGTTTATTCTCCCGGTATGATATTCTGAACTTATAGAGTAGAAAAAGAAAAAGCCGCCACAAGGCGGCCTTTTTGTTGCTCCTGACTCCTGACTCCCGGCTCCTGACTCCTGGCTCCTGGCTCCTGGCTCCTGGCTCCTGGCTCCCGGCTCCCGGCTCCTGGCTCCTGGCTCCTGGCTCCCGGCTAAGTACTTTGGAAACAAATGCATCGACGACTTGTACTTTGGATTGAAATACATACGCGTCACCCTTTCGCGAGCCACCCCCTATGAATAACGAAACAAAATACATGCCCGCAAACTATTCTGGAATCAAATGCGTAGCCGCGACGCAAAAATCGCCGGCCCAATGGAATCAAATGCGTACGCAGCGCCACCCCCTGGACCCCGGGGGGAGGGGGAGGGGGGCAAAAAACCTCGGTAACCAGCTGTGAAACGCCGTTTTCCCGAACGCTGAACGCCGGCTACCGGCTGCAGGCTGCAGGCTGCAAGTGGTTTATCCTGATCGAAAAGCGGAGAATGCAGGGGGAAGTTCCCCAGTTGGAGCATGTATGCCAGACGCCACGTGTGACATCGGCCTGATCGGCCTTGCCGTGATGGGTCAGAACCTTGTTCTCAACATGAATGACCACGGCTTCAAAGTGGCCGTCTTCAACCGCACCGTCTCCAAAGTCGACGACTTCCTCGCCAACGAAGCCAAAGGCACCAACGTCGTCGGCGCTCACTCCATCCAGGAGTTGGTCGGGCTGCTGAAAAGTCCCCGCCGCGTCATGCTGATGGTGAAAGCCGGCAACACCGTCGATCAGATGATCGATCATCTTCTGCCGTTCCTGTCGAAAGGAGACATCGTCATCGACGGCGGCAATTCCCTGTTCACCGATTCGAACCGGCGCACCAAAGACCTCGCCGCCAAAGGAATCCTCTTCATCGGCACCGGCGTTTCCGGCGGCGAAGAAGGTGCTCGCTTCGGTCCATCGATCATGCCAGGAGGCAATCCCGAAGCATGGCCGCATGTAAAAGACATTTTCCAGTCCATCGCCGCCAAGGTCGATGAGGGACCCGGTTCGAACGGCAAAGGGGGAACGCCCTGCTGCGACTGGGTTGGCGACGCCGGCGCAGGACATTTCGTGAAGATGGTGCACAACGGCATCGAGTACGGCGACATGCAGCTCATCTGCGAGGCCTACGACCTGCTGAAGCACGCGCTGGGCCTGACTCCGGACGAACTCTCCACGGTCTTCGCCGAGTGGAACAAGGGAGAGCTGGACAGCTACCTGATCGAGATTTCCTCCATCATCTTCGCCAAGAAAGACGAAGACGGCACGCCCATCGTCGACAAGATTCTCGACACAGCAGGCCAGAAAGGCACCGGCAAGTGGACGGTGATCAGCGCCCTCGAGCTCGCCATGCCGGTCACGCTGATCGGCGAGTCGGTCTTCGCGCGGTGCTTGTCCGCCATTAAAGAAGAGCGCGTCGACGCCTCGAGAATTCTGCAGGGACCAACCGGCCAGGCCGCAACCGCCGACCGCGCCGACTTCATCGAGAACGTGCGCCGCGCTCTCTACTGCTCGAAGATTATCTCGTACGCCCAGGGATACATGGTGCTGCGCGAGGCCGCAAAGGAGTTCGGCTGGCGCGTGAACATGGGTGGCATTGCCCTCATGTGGCGCGGAGGCTGCATTATTCGCAGCCGCTTCCTCGGCAAAATCAAAGAGGCTTACGACAAGCAGCCGAACCTGCACAACCTGCTCTTCGACAGCTTCTTCTCCGGCGTACTGAATAACTACCAGGCTTCATGGAGGAAGGCCATCGTCAAAGCCATCGCACTCGGCGTTCCGGCTCCGGCCTTCTCAACAGCGCTGGCTTTCTACGATGGTTACCGCACCGAGCGACTCCCTGCGAATCTGCTCCAGGCCCAGCGTGACTTCTTCGGCGCGCACACTTACGAGCGCGTCGATGAGCCGCGTGGCCAGTTCTTCCACACCAACTGGACCGGACGTGGAGGACGCGTCTCATCCACAACCTACAACGCGTAGCTGCGGAATCGGAGCTGAGCGGCGTTGGTACAATCGGCAAACGCCAGGGAACTACCGATCCTGCATGCAAGGCCCATTCACCAAACCGCTTCGCATTGGCGACTGGTGCGTTGACCCAGCATCGGGCCAGATTTCGCGGCAGGGAGAAACCGCGCGCCTGGAAGCGCGAGCCATGCGGCTGCTGCTGTGCCTGGCCGAACATGCTGGCGAGGTCGTCAGCATCGATGACCTGCTCGACCAGGTTTGGTCCGGAGTGATCGTTTCGCCGGATTCGGTCTACCAGGCCGTGACATCGCTGCGCCGAACGCTGGGCGACGATCCCAGGCAGCCGACGTACATCGCCACCGTGCCGCGACTGGGCTATCGGATGGTGGCGACGGTCGAGCCATGGACCGATCGGCCGAACGGGCAAACAGCAGGCAACGACGTCGCCACAACCAGCAGTGGCAAAGCTGCCTTGCGACTCAGCAGCGGGCTTGTTCTGGCGGTCATCGGAGCCTTTGGCGTCGCGTTGGTGATTGCCGGTCTTGGCGCTGCGTTCGTCGCGTTCCTGATCCACGGCAAGGTGTCGCTGCGGCGTCCAGCGGAAACGGCCAGCGTGGTTGCACAGCCACAAAACGCCATCGCCGTGCTGCCGTTTCTCGATCTGACTCAGGGAATGAAGGAAGAGGAGTTTGCCGACGGCATGACCGAAGAGCTCATCGACAAGCTCAGCAAAATTCCTGGGCTGCGGGTTTCGTCGGCGACGGCCTCGTTCTACTTCAAGGGTAAACAAATTCCGGTGGCCGACATCGCCACGTCGCTCGCTGTCACCTGGGTGCTCGACGGCAGCGTGCGCAAATCCGGCACGTGGATTCGGGTCGATGCGCGGCTGATTCGTGCCGACAACGGGTACGTTGTCTGGTCAGAAACCTACGATCAGCCGATGACGAATCTGCTGATGGTTCAGGACGACATCGCCGGCGCCGTTGCGAAGGCGTTGCGGGTGTCGATCGGCGCTCCACCAGGCACGGCGCAGCATCCCTGACAGGAATGAGCACTTCCTCTCTGATCTGCAGTTTTCTCGGCAGGCTACGGCCGGAATGCTGGTGGCGGCTGCAACTGCGTCGATGTGGGTTCGGCAGATTGCAGGGTGAAGTGCAGCGTTGTGGTGGCGTGGTGTGCGATTTTGTCGAGCGGGAGCCAGAGCTGGTTGTACGGCTGGCCGTTGAGGCTGATGGCGGTGACGTAAGGGCCGGAGCCTTCTGAGGTGATGACGAGGGTGCTGTCGCCGAAAATACTGCCGATGTGGACGGAGGCTTCCGGGAACATGGGCGTGCCGAGGAAGAATCCGCCGACGCCAGGGACGCCGGGATAGAGGCCGAGGGCGCTCCAGACGTATACACCTGAGGTTGCGCCGAGGTCGTCGTTGCCGGGGATGCCGTCGGGTTTGGTGGAGAAGGTTTGCTGCTCAATGCGGGTGATGACGTCGTCGGTTTTCCAGGGAGCGTCGGTGTACTCGTAGACGAAGGGCGTGACGAAGTCGGGCTCGTTGGCCATGTTGAAGCAGGGCTCGTTCCAGCAGATGAGCTTCGAGAAAAACTTGTCGAGGCGAGGAACGACGACTGCGCTGCCGCCCATTGTCGCGATGAGACGCGGGTAGTCGAAGGGAATCATGAAGGAGTACTGCCAGGTGTTGCCTTCCTCGAAGCCGAGGGGGCCGACCCAGGCCGGAGCGTTGGGCGCTCTGGGCAGCGATCGGTCGGAGTCGAAACCCGCGAGCCAGGAGCCGTCGGCATTGCGGGGATGGATCCAACGGGTGTCGGGACCGAAGAGGTTCTGCCAGTTGCCTGCCCTCTTCATTAAGTCGACATAGGTGGCGGCGTAGGCGGGGTCACCGGTGGCGCGGGCCATTTGCGCGATGGCGAAGTCGTCAGAGGCATACTCAAGGGTGCGCGAGGCGGCGATGGAGTCGTGGTCGACGGGGATGTAGCCGTCGGCGAGGTATTCGGCGAGATAAGGACGTTCGGGTTGGCCGTGAGGGCCGGTGCCGGGAACGTAAGCGGCTTTGAGCATGGCGTCGAGTGCGGCGTGCGGGTCGAAGTGGCGCGCGCCGAAGGCGAAGGCGTCGGCGAGGAAGATGGCGGGGGAGTCTCCGCCCATGACGTAGGTGGTGTCGTTGGCAGCGGCCCAGCGGGGGAGCCAGCCGGACTTCGCGGCGTCGTTGAGGAGGGACTGGGCCATGGAGGAGGCGCTGTAAGAAGTGAGGAGGGTCTGGAGCTGGATGACGTCGCGGTAGATGTCCCAGTCGGAGAAATTGGCGTACTGGTTCATTTCGCAGTTGACGCCGCACATCCCGCCCTGGGATCGGGCCTTGTGGATCTGATTGTCGAACCCTGTGTAGTCGCCATTGCGGTCGCTGAAGATGTTGGGCGAGAGGAACATGTGGTAGAGGCCGGTGTAGAAGATGGTGCGCTGGGCGGGCGTGCCGCCGTGGATCTCGATCGTGTTGAGGTATTCGGACCATTCGCGCTGGGCGAGGGTGTGGACTGCTTCAAGGTCGAAGACGGCGGGGATTTCGGCGGTGAGGTTGGCGCGGGCGTTGTCGGTAGAGACGAAAGAGAGACCGACTTTCATCGTGACTTCGCGCTGGTCGCCGAAATCGAGCCAGGCTCCGGCGTGGCGGGCTTCTTCAACGCGGGCAGAGGGCTCGACGGTGTCGTCTTTCCACATTGCGGTGCGGACGAAGGGCTCCTGGAACTGCGCGGCGAAGTAGAGTGTGTAGCGCGTGGGCGAATTGCAGAAGGCTCCAGCACGGGCTTCACCGTCGATGGCGTTATTGCCGCTGATGCGGATGACGTAACCGTCGTGGGAGCGAGCCGGATCGTCGGGTTTCTTGTCAATGATGGTGGAGTTGGCGCTGCCGCCGGCGTTGATGAGGAGACGGGCAGGCGATCCCTGGGGAAAGCGGAAGCGGGCGATGCCAGCGCGGTCGGTGACGGTGATCTGGACCTCGATTCCGTTAGCGAGGGTGACGGCGTAGTAGCCGGGGTGCGCGGTCTCGTGAGTCTGGTCGAAGGGCTGCGTGTAGAGTTCTCGATTCTGGTGCGGGCTGACGGTGAGGCCGCCAGTCCAGGGAAGGACGGGAATGTCTCCGTAGAGCGGGCAGCCTGCGCCGCTGATGTGGGTGAGGGAGAAGCCGTAGATGCTCTTTTTGCCGTAGTCGTACCAGGCATCGGAGCCGGTGTCGGGACTCCACTGGATCATGCCGAAGGGCAGCGTAGCTCCGGGGAATGTGTTGCCGCCGCCAGCCGTGCCGATGAAGGGGTCGACCGAGTCGTACGGGGACGGAGTTGGCGGGTTGGAGTTCTGAGCTGCACCGGGAGCGACAGCCGGACCGATGAGACACAAAGCAGCGACGAAGCAGACGTGGATTGTCTGACGGCTTTTCATTTCTTCCTTAAGAACAGAGAGACGACGAACAGAGGATCTCAGGGCGGAAATTGGGAATAGCCTCTGCGCGGGCCGGATCCTGGGCGAGAATCTGGCCCCGCAAAAGAATAAAGTCGTGCGACCGACCGCGGCTTTACATCAGGTGCTGCAATGCGTCCCAAACGTACACGCCCAGGATGCCAACCGTCAGCGCGCAGGTTGCGCCGGTGACGATCCGGATGAGGGGCTGGATTTTGTTGACCTTCGCTAAGAGTTCCTCCTGCTCCTGCTTCTGGTGGTTGGCGGCTTCGTCGAGGAAAATCTGGTCTTCTTCGTAGCGAGTGAGATTGGAACGGTAAACAAGAAGGACCAGCAGGAAAGTGATCACTGCCGCCCACACGATCCAAACAACGGGCATGAAGCTCATCACAGAGCTCATAAGCGCCTCGGGGGGATTAAATTCCGCTGCGAGGGCGGGCCGGACGACGGGGTGTGCAGCCAGTCTGGCGTGCTGACCGGCTGCAACCGAGGGCCGACCGGTGGGCCGAAACCTCTCAACGGTTGAAGCCGGCTCCTTGTGCCTCGGCGGGTCTGGAAACCCAGGGTCAGAAACCCAGGACCAGGCTCGGAAGGCAGGAGGGGCCGTCCGGAACAGGATATTAGCGCTGTTGCTATAGGGTTGAACAGCGAATTCTTTCATCTTTACCGTAACCATCTGGCAACTCTCTGCAAATCATAGGATTCCATGCAAGTGCGAGGCATACGACGATGCGGAGAGGAATGCTTTCAGACCTGACCCTGCGATTGGCGGCGACCCTGGGACTTTGTGCGGCGCTGCTGTGGATGGCATCCTGCAATGCGAACGGGAGGCCGGAATCGGACCAGCAGATCCAGAAGCAGGCGCAACAGGCCACCGAGAATGCCAAAAAAGCGGCCGACAAGGCTGCGGCGGAAGCCCGGGTGGCAGCGGCGAATGCCGAGCGCGAAGCGAATGACGTCGCGAGAGGCGTAAAGGCGGGACTGCACAACGGCAAAGGCGGCGGCGTGGATCTGAATTCCGCGAGCCGGGCCGATCTGGAGGGGTTGCCGGGTGTGACGGCAGCGACGGCGCGACGGATCGAGAACAACCGGCCGTATAAAACGGCGCACGATCTGGTCCGGAAGGGCGTGGTGTCGGAGCAGGAGTACGACCGCATGGCCGGCAATGTTGTAACGCGATAGGCTGCTTCCGCGGATTTCCCGGGCGCGATTTCCCGGGCGCGATTTCCCGATCAGGGGCGCGATAAACTCGCATAGATGCCTGCGAAACTTTCTGCGAAACAAAGGGTGTGCGTTTTCTGCGGATCGGCTGCGGGTGCGTCTCCGATCTATTTGCAGGCTGCGCAGGAGCTGGGCCGACAGATTGCGGCGCGCGGTTATGGGCTGCTGTACGGCGGCGCGACGGTTGGCGCGATGGGCGCGATTGCCGATGCTGCGCTGGCTGCAGACGGCGAGGTCGTCGGCGTTATTCCGGATGTAATTCGAGAGCGGGAGATCGATCACAAAGGGCTGACGGAGCTGCATGTGGTGCGGACGATGCATGAGCGCAAGGCGCTGCTGGCGTCGCGCGCCGATGCCTTTGTGGCGCTGCCTGGCGGTTACGGGACGCTCGACGAATTCATCGAGGTTGTGACGTGGGCGCAGCTGCGAATTCACTCGAAGCCGTGCGTGCTGGTGAATGTGGGCGGCTTTTTCGATGGACTGCTGCGGTTTCTGGATCACACCGTAGCGGAAGGCTTCATCGTGCCGGAGAATCGCGGGCTGGTCCGGGTGGCGCGGAATCCGGAAGAAGCGCTCGTGCTGGTTGAGAAGACCTGGCGCGATCAGGCGGAAGTTCCGGCACACGATGCGCGGCTGGATGAAGTGGTGCGGTGAGCGTGGTATCCCACATCTGCCAACACCGGGCAGATATGGGGCACCCGAACTGTGGTTCGCTGAGCGTCTCAAGTTAACTTCTGCAGCAATGGGTACCCCCTCCCCCCTGGGGTGGGAGTGCGGGACGGTTGCTGATTCCGCAGGGGTTCGAGAGGGGTCACCTTGGTACCCCACGGAGATAGAGGACTGAATATTAGCGGCTGCATTACTCGTTGGCCGGAGTCGTTTGGCGGGTGCGACGGCGGAGGATGTCGGTGACCCGGTCGATGGACTGGGAGAGCGCGAAGGCGTAGTCGGGCTCGGGCGCGGGGTCGTCGGGGAGGGTGAAGGGGACGGAGCCGAAGCGGCGAACCAAGGCGCGAAGAAGGAGTCCGGCGTGATGGTCGGAGATGCCGCGGGGGCCGTCCTCAAGGAGGGCGCTGAGGAGGTAAAGGATGGCGGGCGGAATCTCGCTGCGGTCGAGGGTGGCGAGGGCGCGGCGGAGGTCGAGCCAGGTGCGGAATGGGGTGTTGCGGTTGCGGAGAGTGGGGACCCTGGGCTGCGGCGCGTGGTGACGGCAGAAGACGTGGCTGGGGGTGGCACCGCAGCGACACTTTTTCCCGTTGGGGAAGGTGAAACGGCATTCCATGGGGACCTCCGGAGAAATAGGACCAGCGAGAAGCGTTTAGCCTGGTACGTTTAGCCTGGTACGTTTGGCGAGGTACGTTTAGCGAAGGGCGATGGAAAAGAGAAAAGCCCCGCCGCGATGGCGAGGCTTTTTTCTATTTCTACCCTATAAGATCAGGATATCATACTGAGCGAGTTATTCGGCCAAATATGATGGAGGTTATAAAGATATAAGTGGCGTGTTATGAGGTGAGTGCCATTTTGGGAATGGCGCGGGGCTTGACAAGATTTCCACAGACAGCTGGGAGCTTGGAGCTGGAAGAGCTGGGAGGCAGGAGGTGTGGCCAAGCGAGTTAGGAATCAGCCGATTTCATTGCAATGCAGGATATGACCTTCGCCGTTGAGACGTGATCGTGGCGGGACAGGCAGGAGAGAAACTCCTCCTGGACATTTGCAAACTCCGAACCGCAAATGGCTTGCAGCCGTGGCATGCGTTGGAAACGCGTCCGCCAGGCTTCCACGACCTCCGGGGGTGCAGCACCCTGGAAGGACAATTCTCTGTCAGGGAGCGTCAGAACGCGCGACACAGCGAATCCAGCCTGCGCGAGGCAGCTCTGCAGCTTGCCTCCCATGTGAAAGTCGTATCGACCCGCCGTGAGAGCGTCGTCAGCGAAAGCCTGCAGGAGCGATTTTGTGCGTGGGCTCAGCGGCTCGTGCCCAAAGAAATCGTCGATCTCGGTGATGGCGATCCAGCCTTCGGGGCTGAGAACGGGCGACCATCTTCTCAGCAGCTCCACCAGGTTGGTGAAGTAAGCAGCCACGAAGCTCGACCAGATGCCGTCAACCCTGATGCCAGGGTTTGGCGGGTTGCGCAGGTCGCAAGTGAGGAATTCACAATTCGGCGGCTGCTCGAGGATGGCTGCATCGATCAGCTCCTGGTTGCCGTCGAGCCCGATCACCTTACAGCCGCGAGACGCGAGTTCTCGAGCCTGATCGCCAATGCCGCAACCCAAATCAAGGATTGTCTGACCCGGCTGTAAAGGCACTTCTTCAAAGATGAGGCTCCATGATCTCCAGGTGAACTGCTGCCGGTACTCTGCGGCAAGACTCATGAGGGGAATTGTAATGGCGGCAGGGCGCAGGGTCGGACCGCGGTCGGGGGCGGGAGGGCGATTGATCCCCCACATCTGTCAACACCGGGAGACCCGTTCGGCGCGCACCTCGCACCTCGCTACGCTGGGAGCTTTGCTCAGCGCAGGTTGTGGGGCGCCCGGCATGAATCAAGAGACTAGCGCTATGGAAAAGCGGGTGCCGATTAGGGACAGAGCCCGAGAATCGAATCAGAGCAGGCTATCATGATGACCAGCGTGCCCATGGAACTTGTTTGCGATACGAGCGTTGCAAACGCCTATAAAAGTGCGCCCCAGCGTGCGAGGGTGGTTTCCGAAGGCTGGTTTGCGCAAAATAGTTATTGCCTGGCGTGCGACGCAGACCGGCTCTATCGGACCCCATCCAATACAGCTGCCACTGATTTCACCTGTAATGGTTGCGGGCAGCGTTACGAGTTGAAGACCTTCCTTAAAAGGCCCGGGAGATCGCTGGTTGACGGCGCCTATCTCTCGCTACTAGGTCGAATTCAGGCCGGGACGGCGCCCACGTTGTGCCTTCTTGAACGCAGCGATTGTTGGCGCATACGCTCTTTGACAGCTATTCATTCCAGCTTCCTGACGCCTTGGGTCATCGAACAGCGGCGGCCACTTAGCCAGGTCGCAAGGCGAGCTGGGTGGGTCGGGTGTAATATTCGGCTCGATCGCATCCCGCCAGATGGAGAGATCAACGTTATCGGTGCAGGAGTGGCTTGTCCAAAGGCCGAGGTTCGAAATAAGTTCCAGCGATTCCTGCCACTGGCCAGTCTTCCTGTGGGACAGCGAGGCTGGACCACGCTGACACTAAGCGTCATCAGAAAGCTCGGCAGGCCTCAGTTTTCGCTCGGCGATCTTTACTTGCGTGAAGAGGAATTCTCAGCGTTTTACCCAAGCAACCGGCACGTGCGAGCCAAGATTCGCCAGCAGCTTCAGAACTTGCGGGACCTTGGGATGCTCTCCTTCGAGGGACGCGGGGAGTATCGGCTGTCAGTTTGAATCGAGGTCCAGGTCTTTTGATGTGTAGGGCTCAATCTCCCTCCCACATGCGGGACACCGGTCGTTGCAAGTGGCCGTCCAGATATCAGCCCAAGCTGTTCCGTCGTTCGGGCAACGGTAGTAATTGACGAACTGGGTCTGCGAGTCCAGTTCGTCGGAATGTGCTCCCGACACAGTTGAATTAACCCGCACGTTTACCCCCCGTCGCGCCGTTTGCGGCGCTGCTTCCCTGATTGTAATATCGGTGGCACCGCAAAGCGCCTCCCAAGCGTGCCTGAAGAGCCAGGTGATGAGTGACGATCAACTATTTCTTCCTAACGCGATTTTCGAGGATGGCTTCTTTCCAGCGATAGAAGGTGATGTCGTTGTCTTCAGCTTTCCCGGTCGTGTTTTCGCGAAGTTCTTCCCGATAACGCTTCTCGAACAGGTCGAGATCGAAGGGGATTTTTTCGGCGAGTTGGAGAACGTCCTGGAAATCCTTATCGCTGTCCCGCTTCAATTTCGTAAGAGCCAGATCGTACGGGTCCATGACCAGCAGGTGAAGATGCTGAAACGCCCCGGGGTTGAGGGGATGCAGCCGGGATTCATAGTCATATGGGGGATTTGCGATTCCGACAATATGGAGATACACCTTATGCTCGATCGCCAGAGGTGAGCCTTCGCCTCCTTCTCTAATGAGGATTTCCACTGCGCTGGGCGGAGCGACGTCCAGGACGTCGATGTCGGATGTCGGTCTGCTGATGCCGTACTCCATGGTGACTGCGAAGCCTCCGAAGCATGGCAGCTTACAGACCTCTGTCATCTTTGCATCAAGAGCCTGGAGGAACTCCTTCCAGGGGCTAGGCGGTAAAGTGGGCAAGATTCTCCTCTGTGAGTCGTGTATCCATTTTCCAATGAGCCGCAAGAGCAGACCGCTGCTTATGCGCGAACTTTCTCTGGCTCGGCGGCCATGACTCCTGGCATAGCGTATCGGTATTCGCGAGACGCGCTTCTTCCAGCGCCTTCACAACCTGGGACAAGCGTTCCGCAACGCCGCGTTTCGCCTGTTTCTTAGCGACCTTTGCGGAGAGAGCGACGACAAAGCCAAGACGATTTTGCCGATTGCGAACCCTGGCTTGTGTGGTCAGCCAATCCCAATCCATATTCGGGTATTGCAGTGGCAGCCACGGTAGCGCCTCCACTACACGCGCATCGAGATTTGGGCGATCCAGCGCGTCGAAGAGGAGCTCGGCCGGATTCCGTGGCTGACCTCGGAGGTAAGCGTAACCGGGATAACCGAGTGCGCCGAGATCAGCCGCAAGTTGATCATCGCTGTGCCGAGTTCCCGCGGAAACGGGAAGCAGTTCAGGAGTTGCACGCAAGAGCGCCACGGCTTTCTGTGCAACCGGAGGCGTGACAGAACGTTCGCCCTTCTCCATAAGAGAAAGTAATGTCTGCGAGACGCCCAGCCGCGCTGCTGCTTCGACCTGGGACATGCCGAGATTGGTTCTGGCTTGACGAAGAGTCTGCCCAGTCATCTCAGCCTCCAAACACAGAATATTACACCCAATGTAATAACGCCAGTTTTTGCGTTCCAAATGATTTTCGTGTGCCTTGTCAATTAAACTTGACAACTCGTGGCAGCATGTGTAAAGTTTAGTTGTCTTAGTGGCAAGGAGGCTTGACCATGATGTCGACCTGGTGCATTTCGAATCCGGCGCAGGGGCGGTATGTGGGGCGGATGTTTTGGGCGGCGCTTTTCTGCGTGGTGCTGTCGGCGGCTGCGGCTTTGGGGATTCGGTACGGACATGTGACGGGGGTGGCGGCGTATCTGCTGGCGGTGCTGCCGGCGGCGCCGATTGTACTGGCTCTGCTGGTGACCGGGGCTTATCTGGTGGAAGAGAAGGATGAGTTTCAGCGCAACCTTTATATCCAGGCGCTGCTGGGCGGGATTGCGCTGACGCTGTCGCTGACGACGGTGTGGGGGAATCTGGAGGACTTCGTCCACGTGCCGCATCTGGATCTGATCTGGGTGTATCCGCTGTTCTGGATCTTCGTGCTGGTGGCGTTTCCGGTGGTTTGGCTGAGGTATCGATGAAAAACCGGCTGCGGGTGCTGCGCGCGGAACGGGAGTGGTCGCAGGGCGAGCTGGCGAAGAGGCTCGAGGTGTCTCGTCAATCGGTGAACGCGATTGAGACGGGGAAGTTCGATCCTAGTCTGCCGCTGGCGTTCAGGCTGGCGCGGTTGTTTGGGATGACGATCGAGGAAATCTTCACGGATGAGGACAGGGTTTAGAGGTTAGGGATTAGGGATTAGGGATTAGGACGCAGTTTAGGTTGCAGGTTGCTGGTCGCAGCCACAATAGCAAGGAGCTAGGAGGCGTCGGAAAACGCGAGGTCTTTAGCTTCGACTGCATCTTCGCTCGCGCTGACATCCGCTGACGACGCTTCGCTCGTGAAGAAGCGATCGACGGCTTCGAGGATGGCGGCTCCGGTTTTGGCTTCGTAGATGGATTTGCGGAGGGCGGCTCCGCCGCGGACTCCGTGGGTGAACCAGGAGGCGAACTGCTTCATCTTGCCGGCGGCTTCGGCGGCGGGGGCGCGCGAAGTTTCCGGTGTGAGTTCGGTGAGGAGCATTTCGAAGTAGGTGCGGATCATGCGGTAGCGGTCCTGCTCGGTGGGCAGGTCGTAGCGGCCGGTTGCGGTGTATTGGGCGATCTGACGGAAGATCCAGGGATTGGCGGGAGCGGCGCGGCCGATCATGACGGCATCGCATCCGGTTTTGGCGATGAGGGCGCAGGCGTCCTCGGGAGTGCGGACGTCTCCATTGCCGATGACGGGAATCTTGATGGCGGCTTTGACTTCGGCGATGTGTTCCCAGCGGGCCTGGCCGGCGTAGCCCTGCTCACGGGTGCGGGCGTGGATGGCGACGGCGTTGAGGCCGGAGTCTTCAGCGAGCCTGGCGAGGGGAACGCAGACGATATGGTTGTCGTTCCAGCCGAGGCGGAACTTGACGGTGAACGGAATTGTAACCGCGGCGCGCACAGTTTCGAAGATGGTGGCGATGAGGGGCAGGTCGCGGAGGAGGCCGCTGCCTCCATTGCAGGAGACGACACGTTTGGCGGGGCAGCCGAGGTTGAGGTCGACCATGTCGAAGCCGGTTTCTTCGACGATGCGGGCGGCGTCGGCGAGGGTGGCGGGGTTGGAGCCGAAGAGCTGGGCCGAGATGGGGTGCTCGTCGTCGTAGAAGGTGAGGTAGCGCTTGCGCTTGGATTCGCGCATGCGGGCGAGGCCGTCGGCGGAGGTGAACTCGGTCATGATGAGACCGCAGCCGGACTGCTGGTTGGTGATTGTACTGTCGACTGCGTCGACAACCCATGTCTCAGAATCGAGACATGGGGCACCCGGTTCGGCGGTATGTGAAAAGACGCTGGCGTTGCGGATGAAGCGGCGGAAGACGGTGTCCGTGACTCCGGCCATGGGAGCAAGGACGGTGGCGGGTGCGACGGTGACTCCGCCGATCTGGAGCGACGCGGGCACACGAGTGGTGTCCGGCATGGCGTGCTCGAGCGGGTTGTCCCAGTGCTTCTTCATTGATCAGATTCGAATTTCAATATCGGGGCGACTCTTCGCCAGCAGCCTGGTTTCAATGGTTCTAAGCTTCACTGGATCCATCCGAAACCGCTCCGGGTTGACGGCCATTTCGGCAGTGGGAGTTCCTTCCTTCTTGTCCTTGATGGTGATGACGCCAAGGCGCCCAATTCCGTCCGGAGGAAACAATCCAAGGTGTCCCAGTTCTCCGAAGGCCAAATCGAAACTCTCCGCCGGAATCGCAAGGTACCGATAGTGAGCCGGCATCGCCATCACCTGGCGATGGATAGCGGCGAGCCTTTGCCGATACTTCGGATACCATTCTGCGTACATCCGATTGAGTTCCTTCGGATTCGCCGAGCGTCCTCGCAGACCTTCGGGGGTCAAGTCCTTTTGGAGCTTGATCTCGACCGCATGCAAGTCGCCCGCACCGCCGCGATCCACCGCCAGCACATCGGCAGCGATCAGCGAGTTCGGCGGCTCAATATAGATATTGGGCACCGATAAGGTACGTCGAAGGAGTTCTGCGACGGCATTGACCGCGCGTCCCTCGCGCTGTCGAGGGGTCAGCTGCCGGACCTCAATTTTTGCGGTCATTACGATAGCCTTCCTTCTTTGCGAGAACTCGCTCCGCCCAGGTCTGAAATCGTTCCGCAGTGTTGCAGAGCGCTTCGATCTTTTCATTATCGACCAGCTGATCGCCGTAAGAGATGTCTGTCTTGACACTCAGCAACGTCTGCAGATGAGCAATTCCCCGCTCATCGATTTTGGCTCCCGTGCAAGCACGTTTGAGGGCTACAACAGCCTGCCGGTGATCTTCGCCGCGAGGTCGCTTCCCAATGAGTCCGATCAGAACAGCGTCGCTGTAGGAGATGGCGCTGTGGACTGCGAGCAGAGCGGCCGCTGAGCCATACGCCGACAGGTCGTCCTGGCAGAGCCTCATGGCATCCGCCAATTGCGTTGCGCGACGATAGAACACAGCAAAGGGAGCGTCGGGCATGCAGTGTCATCTTCCTATGGAAAAGGCCTCCGCCACAGCGGAGGCCTGGGTTGCGAGGGCCGCTGGGGGTTACTTCGCGGCAGCGGCTGGCTCCGGTTTGGCTTCGGTTTTGGCGTACTTACGGCGGAAGCGCTCGACGCGGCCCGCGGTGTCGACCAGCTTTTGCTTGCCGGTGAAAAACGGGTGACAGTTGGAGCAGATTTCCGCGTGGATGTCGCCTTTGTGCGTGGAGCGAGTGGTGAAGTTGTTGCCGCAGGCGCAGACGACGCGAATCTCGTGGTAATCGGGGTGAATTTTCTCTTTGGGCATGACTGCTGTTCCTGGACCTTTCCGACGATTGTGCCTATTTTATCGCATTTGCTGGGTGGGATTGACCCTGCCGTCATTCTCGGGACCAGACCAGACCTGGGCGATGCTGGCTCGGGCGATTAGAGGACGGTGGGCTGGGGGGCGCGCTGAAGGGTGACGAAGCGGTTGGGCTGGCAGCAGGCGCGGGTGAGGCGTTCGCGATCGGCCTGGAGTTTGGGGTCGCGGCGGATGGAGTCGAGGACAGTGGCCAGGATGGAGGCGGTGACGGGATCGCGCGGGCGGACGAGGCGGTAGTGCATCCACTTCCCTTCCCGGCGCGCGGCGACGACGCCGGCTTTGCGGAGATATGCGAGGTGGCGGGAGATCTTGGGCTGGCTCTGGCGGAGGGTTTCGACCAGGTAGCAGACGCAGAGCTCGCGGCCGGCGATTAAGTTGAGCAGGCGCAGACGGGTGGGATCGGCCAGGGCGGCGAAGAGGGGGACCAGACTGTCGGCCCTCGGGACCGGATCGGCGGCTGCGGCGGGACGGGTCATCGGAACTAATCATATATGGCTTGACAAATATTTGCACGAGAGAATATATTCGCTTTGGCGTATACGAAGGGGGACACAGTGGCTGGAGCGAGCGAAGTACGGGAGAAAGTGCGGCAGAAGTACGGGAGCGCGGCGCGGGCGGTGGCGGAGACGGGGAAGGCGCAGGCGTGCTGCGAGCCGAGCCTGCGATGCTGCGATCCGATCACGACGAATCTGTACAGCGCGGACGAGCAGGGGCTGATTCCGGAGAAGGCGATGCTGGCGTCGCTGGGGTGCGGGAATCCCACGGCGCTGCTCTCGCTGAAGGCGGGCGAGACGGTGCTGGATCTGGGATCGGGGGGCGGGATCGACGTGCTGCTGTCCGCGCGGCGCGTGGGTCCCACGGGGAAGGCTTACGGGCTGGACATGACGGACGAGATGCTGGCGCTGGCGCGCGAGAATCAGCGGCAGGCGGGGGCGGAGAATGTCGAATTTCTGAAGGGGGAGATCGAGAATATTCCACTGCCGGATGGGTCGGTGGACGTGGTGATTTCAAACTGCGTGATCAATCTTTCGGCGGACAAGGATCGGGTGCTGCGGGAAGCGTTTCGCGTGCTGCGGCCGGGGGGACGATTTGCGGTGTCGGATGTGGTGGTGCGCGGCGAGGTTCCGGCAGCGGTGCGGGAGAGCATGCTGCTGTGGTCGGGCTGCATTGCGGGAGCGCTGGAGGAGAACGATTATCGCGCGAAGCTGACGGCGGCGGGGTTTGGAGAGGTGGAGCTGGAGCCGACACGCACGTACAACCTGGAGGACGCGCGGCAGTTTCTGACGGGCTCGGGAATTGACGTGGATGCGATGGCGCCGCAGGTGGAGGGGAAATTCGTGAGCGCGTTTATTCGCGCGACGAAGCCGAGCGAGGCGTGCTGCGGGGCGGGATGTTGTGCGGGTTCGACAGAGGCGGGGAATGGATAGCCGCCATGGCCAACCAATACAACGTACTCTTCCTTTGCACCGGCAACTCAGCGCGCTCGATTATGGCCGAGGCCATCCTCAACCAAAAGGGTAAAGGCCGCTTCGCGGCCTACAGCGCGGGCAGCCACCCTTCAGGCCAGCCACGCCCAGAGGCGCTCCATCAGCTTGAGTCCGCCGGAATGTCGACCGCGGGCCTGCGCAGCAAGTCGTGGGACGAGTTTGCCGCGCCGGGTGCGCCGCAGATGCACTTTGTGTTCACGGTCTGCGACAACGCCGCGAAGGAGCAATGCCCGTATTGGCCGGGGCAACCGATGACGGCGCACTGGGGTATTCCCGACCCAGCCGCGGTAAGGGGAACGGCGGAAGAGATTGCGCGAGCGTACCGTGACGCCTTTATGGTGCTCGACCGCAGGATCGGACTGTTTCTGTCGCTGCCGCTCGCCAGCCTCGACCAACTCGCCATCAAGCGCGAAGTCGACAAGATCGGCCGCTCGTAGCCCAGCTTGAGGAGACCAAAGTTGAAGAAAAGTCGTCTGTCCTTTCTGGATCGCTACCTGACCGCGTGGATCTTCGGGGCCATGGCGGTGGGCGTCGCCCTGGGCTGGGTGGCTCCCGGAGTGGTGCCGTTTCTGAATCGCTTCAGCATCGGTACAACGTCGATTCCCATCGCGGCCGGCCTCATTCTGATGATGTATCCGCCGTTCACGCGCGTCCGCTATGAGGAACTGCACGAGATCTTCCGCAACAAGCGGGTGCTGGGACTTTCCCTGGTGCAGAACTGGCTGATCGGACCGGTGCTGATGTTTGTGCTTGCCATCGTATTCCTGCATGGCTATCCCGAGTACATGGCGGGTGTGATCATGATCGGCCTGGCACGCTGTATCGCCATGGTGATCGTTTGGAACGAACTGGCAAAGGGCGACACGCAGTACGCTGCGGGACTGGTGGCGTTCAATTCGCTGTTTCAGGTGTTCTTCTATTCCGTTTATGCGTGGGTATTCATCACCGTTCTGCCGGGATGGTTTGGATTGCATGGCTCGGTGGTGCGCATCTCCATTGGCGAGATCGCCCGCAGCGTGTTCGTCTATCTTGGCATTCCTTTCATTGCTGGATTTGTTACGCGCACTGTGCTGGTTCGCGCCCGGGGACGCGAGTGGTACGACCGGAACTTTGTTCCGCGCGTCAGCCCGTTGACGCTGCTGGCTCTGCTGTTCACGATCGTGGTGATGTTCTCGCTGAAGGGAAGCTACATCATCCGTCTCCCGCTCGATGTGCTGAGGATCGCGATTCCGCTGCTGATCTACTTCGTCGTCATGTTCCTTGTGTCGTTCTACATGGGGCGGAAGCTGGGCGCCGATTATTCGAAGACCACGACGCTGGCATTCACGGCTGCATCGAATAATTTCGAGTTGGCCATTGCGGTTGCGGTATCGGTGTTCGGCATCAACTCAGGCGCCGCGTTCGCGGCTGTGATCGGGCCTCTGGTCGAGGTTCCCGTGATGATCGCCCTGGTGAATCTGGCTTTGTATTTCCAGCGGCGGTACTTCATCAATCCTGAATCGAGCGACGTTGAGGGTGTCTGCATTTCCAGTGGGCTAAATTGATCAGACGGTGCTCCGGGGCAGCCGGATTTGTTCTGGGGTCGACGCCAGGGTACCGACCCATCGGTAATCTGTGCCTGATTCCGAGAGATCTATAAGATTCCTGCCATGCCAGCAGGCTTGATTCGGTATGAGCACACAGGGCATCAGCATTTCCTGACCTTTAGCTGCTGGCAGCGGCGACCCTATCTGGGTTCCGCGGATGCGCGGGATCTGTTTGTGCGCTCTCTGGAACAAATGCGAATTCGCTACGGGTTCCTTGTGGTCGGGTATGTGGTCATGCCGGAGCACGTGCACCTGCTTGTGACGGAGCCGAGCAGCGGATCGCTCGCCACTGCGATTCAGGCGGTGAAGTTGTCCGTGGCAAGGCAGCGCCACCAGCGGCACTGCTGGCTGAACCGCTACTACGATTTCGTCGTGTACTCGGAGAAGAAACGCGTTGAAAAGCTGCGGTACATCCATCGCAATCCGGTGAGGCGGAGACTGGTTGAACGGCCAGAAGACTGGGCCTGGTCGAGCTTCCGACATTACCAGACGGGCTTGGTGGGACCGGTCGAGATTGAGTCGTGGTGGACGGATCGGCGGCGCCGGAGTCTTCTGGAGTCAGAAGCGTAAAAGCGGGCGCTCGCGCGCTTTCCCGGGTCTCAAATGCGAGACCCGGGGCACCCGGGTTCGTTCTGAGGTCGAGGGATGGGAAACTCGAAGGAGACCAGAAAATGCGGGCGCTCACGCGCTTTCCCGGGTCTCAAAAGCGAGACCCGGGGCACCCGGATTTGATCAGAGCGCCCGGATTCGTTCACAGTGAGCGGAGGAAGTTGATGATGTCCTGCTGCTCCTGGGTGGGGAGGCGGTCGAAGCGCTCGATGATCCGGTTGGCTTCGCTGCCGGGACTCCTGTGGTCGTGGATGGCTTCGACGAGGTCGGAGGTGCGTCCGTCGTGGAGGAAGAAGACGCGCTGGCCTACTCCCCAAAGGGGCGCGGTGCGGAATTCATCGGGGCCGGCGCTGCCCTGAGTGATGCCGTCGGCGAGGCCGCGGCCCATATGGTGCACGAGCAGGTCGGAGTAGATGTTGACGGTCTGATTGGACAGTGCGGCGCTGGGAGACTTCGAGGAGCCGCTGGCGATCCGCGCGCCCGTGGTGAAGGACGGGTTGTGGCAGTGGGAGCAGCCGATGCGGATGAAGGCGGCGCGTCCGCTGACGGTGGAAGGGGTGTCGGGCCCGGGCGCGGGCGGGGCGAGCATGCGCATGAAGTTGGAGAAGGCTTCGATGTCAGAGATGACAGCGGGGTTCACGGCACCAGTCGAAGTGGTGGTGAAGTTGAGCGTGTCATTGGGCGTGGGGAAAAGGAGACAGCCGGGGGTCTCGTCGCGCTCTGTGGGGAACAACTGGTTGGAGATGCCCATCTCGACGTTGTAGGCTTCGCCGGCGAAGACGAGGAGGGATTTGTTCTGAGCCTTCCAGCCGAAGCGGGTGATGGTGCCATCGTTGGCGCTGAAGTTGGCGTTGCCGGCGAGAAAGGCGTTGGGATGGCCGGAGATGCCCTCGGCGGCCTTGACGGCGGTGTCGGCCTGGAAATTGGCGAGGATGGCGGAGTCGGGGATGGCCTCGATGAGTCCTGCGCCGAAGACGGGCGTGGGGATGCGGAAGATGATGTTGGGATTGCCGTGCTGGCCGGTGAGGGGATTGCCGGCGGGCAGGAAGTCGGGCTGAGCGATGTTGCAGGCGGGGGCGTCGGTGCGTCCGGCGATGACGAAGAGGTCGTGGACTTCGCCATCGTTGGTGCCGTCGGGGCTCTTTTTGAAGCGGGCTTCACGGATGGGGCCGCTGGCGGCGATGAACCAGGGGACCGTGTTTTTCGCTCCGCTGAGCGTGGCAACGGCAAGGAGCGGATTGTGGGCGGGGCTGGTTCCACCCATGGCCGGCTGCGAGTGGCAGGAGAAGCACTGGTTGGAGTTGAAGCGGGGGCCGAGGCCGTTGTTGGCGCCTCCGGCGACGACTTCGACTTCGCCGAAGCGAACGGAGCCGTCCTGGAAGAAGGCGGCTTCGTCAGAGGTAAGCCTGGGGAGCGGGCCGCCGGCACTGGGAACGCCGCCGCGGACTCCGGGATCGACGGGACCCTGGGTCTGCGCGCGGAGGGTTGGACCGGAGGCGATGGCGAAGGCGACGGCAAGGGCGAGAGCTTTGGCGGCCCATGCACGTGAAGTTCTCATGATTGCGTCCCCCTGCTTAGGCAACTGGCTGGGCCTTCTGCGACCGCGTGCGGGATCTCTGCGAGGAAGGCGTGCGGACACGCGCGCCTGCGAGGAAGTATTGGGGGGCGAGGTGTGGATTTGCAAGCGAAATAAGGGGTGAAAAGGAGAGCGCGCAGACAGTTTGATACCTCCGGAAGGGATGCGGGTAGCGCGTTTCCCCTAATCACGAGGTGGTGCATTGGCGAAGGGGGCGGGGGCGGGTATGCTGGCAGGCATGATGCTGGCAGGCATGACGCTGGGCGGAGCGGGGCTGGTGGGGCGGGGATTTGTGGGGCCGGGACTGGTGGGATTGATTGTCGCGATCAGCTTCTCCGCCGGGCTGAATGTGTATGCGACGACCGCGACGCTGGGACTGCTGGCGCACACCCGGTGGGTGGAATTGCCGCCGGGGCTGCTTGTGCTGACGAGCTGGTGGGTGATTGGGGCTTCCCTGCTGCTTTTTGGAATTGAATTCTTTGCCGATAAGATTCCGGCGTTCGATTTGTTCTGGAATGCGCTGCACACGTTTGTGCGGATTCCGGTGGCGGCGCTGATGGCGTATGGGGCGACGTCACAACTTTCGCCGCAGATGCAACTAGTGGCAACGCTGGCGGGCGGGGCGATCGCGCTGGCGGCGCACGGAGGCAAGACGGCGGCGCGAGTGGCGGTGACTCCCTCGCCGGAGCCGATATCAAATATCGCGCTGAGCAGCAGCGAAGACGCGGTGGCGGTTTTTGTGACCGGGCTGGCGACGCAGCATCCGATTGCGGCGGGTGTGATCGCGTTGGCTTTGCTGATCGGGATTTTCGCGGCGGTGCGGTGGATCTGGAGAAGACTCAAGCACGCGCTGCGGACGTTTCCCGGATTCGGGTCACCAGGCGACGACGAAGACTTAGGGGCTGACGAGACCGGTTGTGGAGTGAAAACCATCCCAGCGGCTGAAGGCGTGGTTATATTGGTGCGGTTATGGCACGGCTGAAGCCCGTGCCCCTTCAAAGCACCCAGGTTTTCCGCAGGCCGTAAACTCGTGCCCTGACACAAACAAGAGCGGAGCGCTTCGCGCTTTTCCCGGGTCTCAAATGCGAGACCCGGGGCAGCCGGATTTGTTTCAATTCGAGAGGCGTTACTTGCCGGCGAGGGAGGCGCGGAGTTCGGCGACGATTTCGGCGGCGGCTTTGCGGGCTTCGTCTTCGCGGTCGGGCGGGAAGGAGATGGCTCCGACGCGGGCGTGGCCGCCTCCACCGTAGCGCTCGCAGATCGCGGCGAGGTTGACCATGTCCTCGGGGGGAGTTTTGGTCCAGGGATTGGAGCCGACGGCGACTTTGGTGCGGAAGCTGGATTTGGAGAGGCCAATGGAGTAAGTGGCCTCAGGATGGAGATAGTAGGGGATGAATTTGTTGTAGCCCTCGAGGGGCTGGTCGGTGATGTCGAAGTAGATGGTTCCCTGCTTCGATTCGGAACGGGTGCGGATGAGGTCGATGGCGCGCTGGTGGCGCTCGAGGAGCGGGGGCAGGAGGCTTGCGACCCAGGGCTGATCGAGGACCTGCTGCAGAGACATGCGGGTGAGGGTGGGGATGAGGCGCGGGATGAAGGCGGGATCCTCGGAGGCTTCGATGATGAGGGTGAGCTTCATGGCGGGCTCGGGCATTTCGACGGCGGACTGCGCGCTCTCGTAGAGGGCGCCGTCGACAATGTCGGCCCAGCGGACGAGCTCGGCGACGGGGGTGGGGTCGAAGCCGAAGCGGGTTGCGGCGATGTGGGCGAGGAAGCTGGTGCAGGAGATGTACTCAGGATCGAAAAAGCGATGGCCTGCGTAGCGGCCATCGGCCATGCCGGCGAGGTAATCCTGGTGGTCTTCGGGGGTGAGGAAGGCGCTGAGGTGGTGATCGAACCACCAGGTGATTTTGGGCGAGGGGGAATATTTGAAGTCGACGATGGCGTTTTCCACGCCGGTGAAGTCGGCTTCGTTAAAGAGGGCGCCCGCACGGTGGACGAGGCCGCAAAACTCGTAGGTTGCGCCCGGGTGGATGCATTCCTGATGGAAACGGCTGAATAACGAAGCCGAGCAGGCTCCGTCGAAACACTTATCGTGATAGAAGACCCGTACCTTCAAGACGCCGCCGCCCCCGCAAGCCGCCAGCGCGCGAACGCCGGTCGGGAATCTCTTAGCTTACCGGGAAGGCGTGCGGTGTCAAGCGAGGGGGCCAATTTGCGAATCGCGGGGAAGCACCGGTATCATCAAATTGGCAGCATGCCCACAGCCATCTCCAGATCGCGTGGCCTTTTCGGGATCGTCTGCATCGCGCTGGTTCTGATGAGCGGGATGGTGCAGGCTGCGCATTCCCACGCTTCGGGGAGCCCGGATCATGACTGCGCGCTGTGCGTGGCGGCGCATCATGTGGCACGGGCGGCTCCGCCGATCGCGTTGCACTTCAGCAGCCGGCAGGTGGCTGCTGTGGCGCCGGTGCGGAGCCTGCATCGGCCGCGCCGCGCCGTCTATTTCCAGCTTTCCAGCCGTCCTCCGCCCTCGAGCTCCGCTCTCCTCGCGTAGCCGTTGCGACGTTCTTTCGGGACGTCGTTTCGGGGTCGTTCTTCCGGATCACGTGGCTTTTCAGACAATCGAAGGAGGTCGTGCATGCGTACGCTGATGCGTTGCGCCGCTTTTTATCCTTTATTGATGTTGAGTTTGCTGCCGGCGGTTCCCTGTCTGGCGATGGGGCAGGCGGCTGCGAGTGGGATGGTTACGGGTACGGTGACCGATCCGACGGGCGCGGTGCTTCCTGGGGCGACGGTGAAGATCCAGAACCCGGTGAGCCAGTACGAGCGCACGGCAACGACGGATAATGCGGGACACTTCCAGATCCCGAACGTGCCGGCCAACTCGTACCACATGACCGTGAGCATGACGGGATTCAGCACGTTCGTTCACGACGTGGAGGTGCGCTCGTCGATGCCGGTAACCGTGCCGGTGAGCCTGAACGTTGGAGAGACGGCGATCACGGTGGATGTGACGGGTGAAGACCTGGTGAACAACGCGGCGACGATGGATACGGACATCGACCGGAAGGCGTTCGCGGAGATTCCGCTGGAAAGCACGACGTCGGGGCTGAGCTCGCTGGTGACGCTGTCGTCACCGGGGGTGACGGCGGATTCAAACGGGATGTTCCACGGGTTGGGGGATCACGCGGAGAATTCGTTTTCAGTGGATGGGCAGCCGATCACGGATCAGCAGAGCAAGGCGTTTTCGAACCAGCTGCCGGATACCGCGGTGCAGTCGATGCAGGTGATCGAGGGCGCGCCGCCGGCGGAGTACGGGGACAAGACGAGCCTGGTGATCCAGGTGACGACGCGGTCCGGACAGGGGGATACGAAGCCGACGGGGCAGGTGAATTTTTCGTATGGGACGTTTGGGTCGACGGGGGGCGGGTTGGATCTGGGATATGGCGGGGAGAAGTGGGGGAACTTCATCTCGACGGATGGGACGAACACGGGGCGGTTTCTGGATGCGCCGGAGTTCGTGGTCTTTCACGACAAAGGGAACGAGGAGAACGTCTTCGATCGCGTCGATTATCAGGTCGACACGGCGGATTCTGTACACCTGAACCTGAACTATTCGCGGTCGTGGTTCCAGACGCCGAACGCGTATGACAATTTGAACGCGGGCGGCGTGAATCTGGCGGGAGCGGCGGTGGCAGGGCAAACCGATCAGCGATCGAAGATCGGGACGATCGATATTTCGCCGAGTTACACGCGGGTACTTAGTCAGGAATCGGTGTGGAATATCGGGGCATATCTAAGGAAGGATAACTATCATTACTATCCGAGCGGGGATCCGCTGGCGGATCTGGGGCCGGTGCAGCAACAGAGCATCGGGCAGGATCGCAGCCTGGCGAATGAGGGCGTGCACTCTGATATTTCGTACGTGAAAGGCGAGAACAACTTCAAGCTGGGGTCGATGTACGAGCAGACGCTGCTGGACGAGAGCGACATGCTGGGGATCGTGTCGCCGACCTATCTGGATTCCCTGGGCTGCATGACGGGCAATACGCCGACGGGCGCGCCGTGCACGACGCTGTATCCGTACGATCTGACGCGGGGCGGGCATTACTACGACTTTCTCGGTCACACGGACGTGAAGGAGCTGGCGCTGTATCTGGAGGATCAGATTACGGCGGGTAATTGGCTGTTCAACCTGGGGATTCGCGGCGACATTTATAACGGACTGGCGACTGCGAGCCAGGCGGAACCGCGGCTAGGCGGATCGTACAGCATCAAGAAAACGAACACGGTGCTGCGGGGGTCGTATGCGCGGACGCTGGAGACGCCGTTCAATGAGAATCTGGTGCTGGCGAGCCGCGGGTGCCTGAATGCGGTGGTGAATCCGCTGCTGCTGTGCCAGGCTGGCAATTCGGGCGCACTGTCGCCGGGGTACCGCAACGAATATCATGCAGGAGTGCAGCAGGTGTTCGACCGGCACTTTGTGGTGAGCGGGGAGTACATCTGGAAATACACACAGAACGCGTACGACTTCAGCGTGCTGGGGAATACGCCGATTACATTTCCGATTGAGTGGCATAACTCGAAGATTCCGGGATTCGCGCTACGCGCGAATGTGACGCCGACGCATGGATTCAGCGGATATGTCGTGATGTCGTCGGTGGCGGCTCGGTTCTTCCCGCCGCAGGTGGGTGGCGCGGGCGCGACGGTGGGACAGACGGGGCTGCCGTTTCGCATCGACCACGACGAGAAGTACAACGAGACGACCCATTTTCAGTATCAGATTCCGGGCAGGCACAGTCCGTGGTACAGCCTGAACTGGCGGTTCGACAGCGGGCTGGTTGCTGGGAACGCGCCGTGTTATGGAACGACGGATCCCAACAGCCCTTGCCTGCTCTCCTCCACGACGCTGAACGGCCAACCCGCGATCATGATGGTGAATGCGTTTGGCGCACCTTTGACGGCCGATCAGGAGTTTGAGGCGGGCTTCGCCTGCAACGGGGTCAAGGCCACGCCTTTTAGCGGGCTGCCGAGTGTCTGTCCAGCCACGGAGTTCGCCTCCAGCCTGATCTCGATTCCCGCTCCCAACAAGGGAGACAACGACACGAATCCGCAGCGAATCGATCCGCGGAGTCTGATCGACATGTCGTTAGGCGAAGACGATCTCTTTCACGGCGACCGGTATAAGTGGGGCGCACAGGTGACGGCGATTAATGTCACGGATAAGTATGCGCTGTATAACTTCCTGTCGACGTTCAGCGGGACGCATTATGTTACGCCGCGGACGATTACGGGGCAGATTAGCCTGCATTTCTAGGGGGCGTAGAGATTCGGGAACAGGATAGAAGCCTGCGTCGTCTGTTTGGAATGCGGCCAGGACAGGCGACGCGCTCTATCCAGCGGGGAAAAGGAAATAATATTCCGCGTCTTTCTTTCCCTTCGCGTCGGTTTCCCGCACCTTCCAGCCCGTTCCAAAGGAGATGCGACTCGTGCATTGAAAAATCAGCTCGTCTCCGGACCCGTAATGCCTCTCTTCAATCTCGAAGCCCTGGCCCTGAACGAGGGAGACCCTCTTAGCCTCGGCCAAAACGCGACCGGTTTGAATGTCCACCGTCTGAGCACCGTCAGGAAGCCCCTCTATCGCTGACATATTACTTGTGTAAATGAAGAGCGTGCGCCAGCTTGGATACTCATGATAAAGAGGGATATCAATTGTCGTGCTGCCTAACCCACCGGGTAGATAGATGGCCTTGTCGATGTAAGAAAAGGGAACCGTACCTTTATAAAATGGCGGGGCCATTTCCATCGTGTTCTGTCGCGTAATAACGCCGCCCATTCCCGACAAGCTCTGCAGGGATTTGACAATGTCTTCTTTGCTCCAGAGATGAGCCGCAGGCTGGCTCGGGGTCACGGGCCGGTTCGAGGTTACAGCCTGGCTCGGGGTTACAGCCTGCCGCGGCGACGACGGTGAAGTCCGGCTGGAACATGACACTGCCAACGCGAGACACACTGCCAGTAGCAGCTTTGTCCAACCAGGGAGGCAAGGCGGCTGGGGGCGTGGGAGCTTGCTTCTGCAAAGCCACAGCAAAACGGGTGCTCCGAAGAACAGCGCCATCATCATGGCATCCTCCGCGCCAGGGGTGGGGTTCGGTATCGAGCTTGTGGTATCAAGAATTGCGTCATCCAGCTTAGGGTGTGGGGGCTGGAGGCCTGGGGTCGCCTCCCGATGCTTTCGGCGATGGTGCAGGGGGCGCGGGGGCGAGGTTGCGAAAGTTCATCAGAGTATTGAAGATCATGCGGTACTCGCCCAGATTCTGCCAGCGCCAGACGGGGTTGGTGGCGAACATGACGATTTCGCCTTTGCCTGCGGGCGTGACGACAACAGCGGCTCGGCCCTTGATGTCGTCGGAGCCGTTGAACAGGCCGCTGAGCACAGACTTTTCACCGCCGGGAAAGCGCATCAGCACATCGTTTTTATCCATCTCCTCGGACATGCGGAAGAGCGGCCCGTTCGCATAGCGCACAGGGACTGTTTTTGCCGAGTAGCCGTAGAAGATGGGATTTTCGGGATGGAGGATATCGGCTTCGACAATCGGACCAGGAGCGTAGAAGCGCGCGCCGGGATTGCTGGTATCGATGGTGGGCGTCAGGGCGAAGTCAGGAGGAAAAGCGCTGGACGTGCCGAGGGTGACGAGCAGACCGCCGGCATCGAGGAACTTCTGGAACTCCGCTACACCCGCCGCGCCCATGCCTCCGGAGATATCGGGAGATGAGCCGTAGTCTCCCAGGAATTTGAACTTGTCGGTTTTCTCGTAGGCCAGCGGTTTGTCCTCTTTGGGAATACCGAAGACCAGCGCCTTTCCGGAGCGTACCTGGTTTGGGATGAGAATGAGGTCGTAGTCCTTTGCGAGATTCCCCTGGAGGACACGCTCTTTGAAGATCAGATCGTACGGGACCTGATACTGGTCGAAGGTGTAGCGGACCCAGCCGACGTCCTGGGTGCCGGCCCATGTGCTGAAGATGGCGAGGCGCGGCAGAATGGCATCGTGTTTGGACACTTGCGGAGCGGCGGCGAGACCGACGACATCCAAACCCAGCTTTGCGGCCAGCGGTTTCAGGGTCGAAGCGGCACTGGTGGGGACGAGGAACGTGCCTGCGGGAAAGGTGGCGCCCGCCGCGGTGAACGACTTCTCTGCGATCTGCACGGCGACATCTTTGAGGCCGTAACGGAGCGTGACCATGTTGGGAGAGCCGTGATCGGGCACCGCATAGACTGCGGCGGCGCGAACATCCTTCAGCGTGCCTTCCGGGATGTACTGATCCACGGGGTCAACGGCCACGGACTGGACGGCGATATCCTTCGTGGGCTTGATGACCGTGTTGGTCATCAGGCTCATGGTCCAGGCGCTGTCGTCGTAAGTAGTCAGTTCAGGGTCGGGGTCGGTTTGTTTGCCGAGCAGGGTCCTGGCCAGCGGGCCATAGGGCTGATTGGTTTTCACGATGAGCGAGCCGGCCGGATAGTCGCCATCGCTGAGCTTGAGGGGCGCCTTCGCGCGGCCGACTTCAATACCCTGCATGCGAAGAATGTGGATGACGAATGCGACGCGGGTAGGGTCTTCCTGATCGGCGGGCAGGATAAAGCCGTAGGGTTCATCTTTCGTGCCGGCGGTGACTGCATCGCGGCTCTTGACGTAATAGTCTTCGAGGATGACCTGGGGAAAAGCCGCGACTAACTGGAGCGAGGAGAGGACTCCGGTTTCCGCGTAGTTCGTGTTGTCGCGCATCGACCACAGGACGTGCTGATAAGGCGGGTTGGGGCGGTACCACTGGCGTTTGGTGAAGTCGCCGAATCCACCGCCGCCACCACCGGTGATGGCTGGATTGGACTGATAAATGGTGCGCTCCATGGTGGTGGCGCCGGCATTGCCCATGATTTCGTAGAAGCGCATGAGGCCGTTGTGGTCGGTGGCCATCTCGGCGACGTAGCCGGGGGACCAGGCGTCGACGTAGGCGTGCGTCCAGACACCAGGCATGCCGTAGCGGGTGAGCTGGGTCATGTCCCAGTTAGCGAACATGGGGAGCTCGCTGTAGACAATCGGGTCCCAGAGGGGGTTCTGCGGCGCCTGGCCGCTGTAGATGTAGAGGAACGGGACGGACTCATGGAGGTCGTGAATGATGGGCGGATGCCAATCGAGATACCAGCGGAGGAAGTTCTGGTTGGCCATGCCCGAATAATTAATGTCGCGGTTGTTGTCGTGCTTGATGTACTTGCCCCAGTAGGGGACGCCGGACATCTTTTCGTAGTCGGTGATGTCGACGTTGTGGGCGTAATACCAGTCGATGGAGCGATCGCGTCCGTCGGGATCGGCAACGGGCATGATAGCGACGATGACGCTGGCGCGAATGCTCTCGATGAGCGGCGAGTCTTCCGTGACCAGGCGATACGCCAGCTCCATGAGCATTTCCGGGGGCCCCAGCTCGGCGCTGTGCAATCCGCCGGAAAGGGTATAGATCGGCTTGGTTTTGGCGATGAGGGCGTGGGCTTCAGCGTCGGTGAGACCGCGTGGGTCCGCCAGGCGGGCGAGATTGCGGCGATTCTCGTCGAGATGGGCGATGGAGTCTTCAGAACCGACGAATACGATGACGGAGTCGCGGCCTTCTTCGGTCTTGCCAATGCGCAGCACTTTGACGCGGCCGGAATGCGCTGCGAGGGTGTCGTAATAGCGGAGGACATCGGCGTAGTAAGTGAGTTGTTTGGGCGCGCCGATGTGATGGCCGAGCACGTCCTTGGGCGAAGGCACACCGGCGCTCGCAGGAAGATGGTCGACCAGAGGGCTGATGAACTCGGGCTTCGTGGTCCAATCTTTGACGCGTGCGGCGTAGTCAGGATCCATGGTCTGCGCGGGGGACGCGGTGGAGAGAACAGCAAAGACTACGAACAGCACCACAGCGAGGCGCCTGGACATGAATTCTGTCTCCGATGCAGCGAGAATGTTCGCCCTATAGTAACGCGCTCGAAGCCGATCACACCGATGCTGTCTGCATGAAGCGGGTCGCGGTCTTTGCGCTTGCTGGGATGCCGCTGGATGGGGGTTGGACAGGTTATGGCGGAGAGGGAGGGATTCGAACCCCCGATACCCTTACAGGTATGCCTGATTTCGAGTCAGGTGCATTCAACCGGGCTCTGCCACCTCTCCGTATTGCTAAGCTAATTATTTTGTTGACCTTACAGCATCGCTCCGTTTTGCAGGTTTCCGGCGAGTCGCGCCGGTGTCCGATCTGGTGTCCCTTCCGTTTCTGCGGCTCACCAGGCGCTCCATGGCCGAAGCCTGGTGCTCGGGAGCGAGATGGGAGTAGCGCATTACCATTTGGAGCGTCCTGTGCCCGAGCAGGTCTGCGACGGTGCGCAAATCCACCCCGGCCATCACGAGTCTACTGGCAAAAGTATGGCGGTTGCAATGCCAGGTGTACCCTTCGATCCCGGCCGCTGCTCTGGCCCCTGGATCGTCGAGTCAAGGCTACCGACTCAAGCTCTTGCCGTTCCGGTCAATAATGCTCACGGCGCCAGGTCGCGAGAGAGCGAGTCCAGTAAAAAGTTCGTTGTTTACCCGAGGCGTTCTTCCAGGAGGTGGTCCGCGATTCGAATGGCATTGGCGATGATGGTCAGCGAGGGATTGACCGCACTCGCCGAGACGAAGCAGGAGGCATCGACAATATAGAGGTTGTCGAGATCGTGGGCCTTGCAGTGCGGGTCAAGGACGCTGGTGGCAGGATCATTGCCCATGCGGCAGGTACCGTTCTGATGACCCACGCCCTCGAGAGGGATGCGTTTCTTGAAATAGGCGTGGAGCGGAACGGAAGTAGTTGCGTGGCCAGCCCTCTTCAGAACATCGACCCAACGATCTTTCAGACGATTGAATGACTCGACATTGTTGGGAGTGTAAGAGAGCTGGATCCTCCCGGGTGTGGCGTCCGTGACCGGTTCAGAATCGTTGGTACGGCCAGTGTCTCCGGATGGATGAGCGCCGACGAGGCCGGGCTGTTGGCTTTCTACGGAGAGCGGGGTGGTGTTGTGGAGTGTGACGCGATTGTCTGGATCAGGAAGATCCTCTGTTGTGAGCCACCAGGGCACGGCGTGGTGTCTTATTCCCTCCAGGACAAAACCGGGAGTGAGAGGCGGCGCATCGCCCTTCATCATCTCGAAGTGGAAGCTCCCGACAGGCTGCACCTGCCCGAGGGGGAATGGATAGGAGGGATCGGAGTCCTTGAAGTAGAAATCATTCGTGCCCCATGTCTTGGTGTAACTATCCTCGTTGCGGCTGGTAGAAATGCCGAGCAGGGCGTCAGCCTGGTGATACATGAAATTGCGCCCAACCTGATCGGAGCGGTTGGCTAGACCAGCAGGGTGCTGGTCATTGGCGGAGGCGAGGAGGATCACCGCGGAGTTGACCGCGCCGGCGCATAAGGCGAAAAACCCTGCTGTGTAGATCGCGGTATTGCCGTTCCTCGATGCCGGGGGAGCATTGGTCTCGGCGGGTTCGGGCGCAGAACCGTAAGGCTTACCGGAACCGGAGTGGATGACCTCGACCGCGGTGACTGCGGTGCCGCTGCTATTAGTAAGAAGACGGGTAACGCGGGAGTTCGTCATCACAGTTACGTTGGGCAGGTGCATGATCTGCCGAATACAGTTGATATCGGCATCGGACTTAGCATGAACGAGGCAGGGATAGCCGTCGCAGGTGTCACAGCGGACGCACTTCGAGGCGAGGGGATCGGCTTCGTTGCGTTTAAGTCCAAGGGGAATCGGGAAAGTATGGATGCCCAGTTTACGAACGTCATCCTCGATGGATTGCATGTGCTGTTCATTGGCGAGGGGGGGATAGGGATATTTCCTGGAATGAAAAGGCTCGGTGGGATCGAAGGAGGAGCCGTATCCGCCGGGGACTGATGGCGCGGTGCCAAGGTCGCCGTGGACGTAAAAGAGTTCTTCGGCGCGGGTGTAATAAGGCTCCATATCGGCGTAGGAAATGGGCCACGCAGGAGAGATCCCGCCTTGATGCCGGATGATGCCGAAGTCTTCGGCTCGCATGCGAAACAGAGCAGCACCGTAAACCTTGGTCTGTCCCCCGACGAAGTAAGACTGCTGGGGGTGCAGTGGGTTGCCTTCCTTGTCCTGCCAGGTCTCTTTGGTGTGGTAGCGGTTGTCGAGGAAGACGGCGGACGTGTCCCAGTTGAGCTTTTCCTGCGGCATGAAGGGACCGCGCTCAAGGATAAGGATTTTCCTGCCGGCCTGGGCGAGGTGCAAGGCGAGGGTTCCACCACCCGCTCCGGCGCCAACGATGATTGCGTCGTATTCCATGCTGGTAAGATGCGATCGGCGCGTCACTCGTCGAGGCTCCTCAAAGTTCCGTCTCTCGCGGGCACTGTCTCGTACTTTGCAATCAAGGAAGCGGTTGGGTTGCGGCGATTGGCGTGTCATGGTCCAACGGGTGACGATGGAAGGGATACTGGCAGAGAAACGGACACGGGTACTTTGGGTCAGGGTGTAGCTTCGCGCAGAGGATTCGATCGGCGCCATAGATGCGGAGATAGACCTCCGCCGCGATCATCATGCCCAGCAGGGGTGCGATGAAGTAGAGCCACTCGGCGGTCCAGACATCGGCAAAGACTGCCGATCCCGTGGTTCGGGCCGGGTTGATGCTAAAGCCGGATACGGGAGCGAAGAAGAGGACGTCCAGGGCGATCAGGATTCCGACGAAGTAGCTGGTAAGGTTAGCCACAGACGGTCGGTTCGACAGCCAGAGAACGACTCCCATGAGAACCGTCGCCATAAAAAGCTCCGCGAGGAAAGCCGCTGCAGTTCCATATCGCCCGGGGGCAGTAACGGCGTAATTGACGGTTGGATCGGCAAGACTCTTGCCCAGAAGGAGTGCTGAAACTGCCACACCGAATATGCCACCCAGAAATTGGAACACCACGTAGAAAGAAGCGTTCCATGCGTCGATCTTGCCAAGTCGAAAGTAGGTCATGGTAATTGCTGGATTGAAGTGGGCACCGGACCGCTTCCCCATAGGCGAACGAATAATGAACACTGCCGTGATGCCCATCGCGATTCCCATCAGGGCCCGGCGGAAGACTGCATTCGGAATGAGATGTAGCGTCGGATAGGCAGGATCGAAGAGAAAGACAGTGGACATGCATGCCGAGCTCATGAAGATGGCGAGTTCGGCGCCTTCAAATACATACAGGCGCCAGTTGCGTTCGAAGGCACCTCGGGCCATTCTCTTTGGAACTTGTGGATTAGCTCCGCTGACCGTGTGGCTCAAGGGATAGCTCCCGCCGTATAAGTGCAACCAACCTTTGCGGCGGCGTGCTGGTCCGCCAGAGTTACCCTGATCCGAAAAGAGAGCGAGCTAGTGCACAGTGACGGCGTAGTCCTGCCCTTCCCAGCGGTTGCCCTCAGTCCAGAAGAAGGATTCCCGGCTTGCCAAAAAGCTTCCCTGCCAACGACTTCCTGCACTTTAATGCCTCATTCCTATACAGGTATGGATGCCGGTTTGGTTCAATTCGATAGTCCTGCCACGCATTCTTGCTTTATGCTGGGCACCGTTTGTCCATTCATTGCCTCCCTTTCGAAGTGAAGATGGATTTCTTCCTCTGGCAATGAAGGAGAATCTTAAGGGGCGAGCCTCACGACTCGACGTTGGTCGCATCAAAACTGAGGGAGGCAATTCGATGAGACTGCAAGGAAAAGTGGCGGTCGTTACAGGGGCCGGGACCGGGATTGGTCAGGCGATTGCTGTTGCGTTCGCCGAAGCCGGGGCTGCGGTTGTCGTCGATTACGTGGGCAAGGCATCCGTATCCGAGGACACACTCAGCAAGATCAAGGCGATGGGAGGAAGGTCGCTGGGCGCAGATGCAGACATCTCAATCCAGGATGAAGTCAATGGGCTGATTCAAAAGGCAGTTGCAGCATTCGGCAAGCTTGACATCTTTGTGAACAATGCCGGAATTGAAAAGAAGATCCCGTTTGTCGATTATCCGCTGGAGGAATGGCAAAAGATCTTCGCCGTGAACCTCACGGGACCGTTTCTCTGCTCGCAATCGGCGGCCAGACAGATGATCCTGCAAGGCGGCGGCGGTCGAATCATCAACATTTCATCGGTTCACGAGGATCTTCCCATGCCGACCAATGCTCCGTACTGTGCCACAAAGGGCGGCCTGCGGATGCTTATGCGCACGATCGCTGTTGAACTGGCTCCGTATGGAATCACCGTGAATAACATTGGTCCAGGCGCCATCTACACGCCAATCGATAAAGATGTCGAGAGCGATGCCCGATTGAACGATCAGATTCTGGCCGAGATTCCGATGGGACGCTGGGGAAAGCCCGAAGAGGTCGCACAGCTCGCGGTCTACCTCGCTTCGGACGCGGCCGCTTACGTTACGGGGAGCACCCACTTCATCGATGGCGGTATGCTGAGAAACGCGGGCCGCTTATAGCGTCTGGCGACAATCCGATCCAATGCTCCGATCCGCAGTACGACGCCTAACGGTACCGGTCATCACAGCAAAAGAATGAGCAAAACAGACCAGAAGTAGTTTCTCTCCAAAGCCGACAACAGATAAGGATTTCCTGCAAACGGACTCAGAGACAGGTGCTTTGCTCTGGCTCTATAGATGCAACTCGACTCTCCCTACTGCCCTGCACCCTGCGACTCTTTGATTTGCACCAGAAGCATGCGCAGCGGCGATGTAGCGCTGATCCCATGGGGCAGGTTGGGGGGCATATAGACGAATGAGCCGCCACGAACGGCGCGCTTGTCATTCCCCAGCTGCACCTCGCCTTCCCCCTCGAGAAAATAGAGGATCGCAGGTGTGGGTGCAGAGTGAGTCGACAGCTCCTGACCCGCAGAAAACCCAAACGCTGTGACATTCAACCGATCGTCCTTGTGCAGCACGCGGCTCAGAATGCCCTGAGCGGGGAGATCGAACTCGCGAAAAAGATCGGCAAAGTAAGTGTAGTCCATGAAACTTCTCCTGGCTAACTAAACTGGATTGCCGCGAACCGGATTTTGCGCGGACCTGTTTTCCCGCAATAACAAGCTTCACTTCAGGCGTAGCGGGCTGGACTCCCCTGGATCTTAACATTGGTTTCCCGGAAAGAAGCGATTCTGCTGGCGCTGGCCTGAACGTGATCGATACGACCGAGAGCGCATTTCTCCCCACCCAGCCCGGCATAGATTAAGGTGTTGCTTCGCTGTCAGACCGGCGCTGCTAAATGGCCAGCAGGATAAGTGACCAGGGTTCCATTTATATGTCCCCAGGGGGGCAGCGTATGGATCTGTGAGCGCACCGCGCTTGTTATCTCTCTGACCTCAATGCCTCGTGCCAATAGCGCATCCGCGATCAGGGAGCGATGGCAGCGCCAGGGAACAGCTTCGGCACACATCACTGCAATCCGTTCGTGTTTCGCAAGCTCGATCAGTTTATCCAAATTTCCCCGGAACTCAGGCGTCTGCATATAATCGGCGAAGCCACGGAAGCTGGAGTTATGCCATCCGGTGTTGAGGGAATCTCTCTGCGCATGCCGGAAGCCGCCCAGGCCGGGCATGTACCTGTAGTGAAGACGAGCGGAATGCAGGCTGACCGCCAATCGTTCCCGGTTGAACTGCGGGTTGTGGCGCGAACGCGGAACGGAGCGCACATCGACCAAACGTCGCACATCGTGCGCCTTGAGAAGATGGATGAACTCCACCACTGGGCGGGTAGAATGCCCTATCGTCATGACAACCAGCGGTGCTGGAGATGGGTGCTGCTTCATGACACACCCCGATGCAACAATTCAATCTGCGTTTACCATGATAATTCACGGCAATCGCTCAGGCGTTGACGCTGAGAGACCAAACAGGTTCCATTCGTCCGCGCATCCAAAGAGATCCCGACACAGGCAGACAGGGCGCGACAGGCCGATCTCCCGTTAACAATCTGCTCTTGATTAGCGCATCGGCGATTTTGCACCAATCGAGACGGCGGCTGGATTACTTCCGGCTTGCTGACAAACCATCCAGAACGATGCACAGCCGGTTACCCATTTACTACGTTGACACGGTAGAGGTGGAGAGTTCGAGTCTCCTCGTGCCTACCATTCCTTCAATAACTTGCGGCATCACACTACCCGCCTCAGCGTCTTTGTGTCGTAGTTTGGGTCGTAATCCTCGATTGTTGGCTTTTTGTACCACGAAGCCGGACCGGCTCCGGGAACGCAGATCCGGATGGGCGACGCGTATTTCGGAAAAGGCCAGTAAACCTGCGACGCTACTTCCACCCTGGGTCGCCCTCCGTGATGGTGATGTAGCGATCTATCGGCAGGCCTGTGAAACGCTGCGGGCTGCCGCCGGGCGCGGGCCATGCCACTTCCAGCCAATCGATTTGCGATTGTGGGCCGAGACCGATCACCATGCGCGGATCATGCGCGGAGAGATAGCTGCCGCCGCCGACCCTGGTGCGATGGCGCACAAGTTCACCGCTCTTCCAGGTCACCCTGGCGCCGATCGCGTCGATATTGGATCGTGTGCCGATCAGGCGGAGGCCGAGCCAGTGATGGTCGCGACCGGCATTGTTCCTGAGGAGCAGGGGGGGGCCATCGTTGGTGGTCACAAGTACGTCAATCGCGCCATCGTTGTCAAAATCCCCGAGAGCCAGCCCGCGGCCCGCGAGAGGTTGTACAAACGCCGGGCCGCCTGAATCGCTGACATCTTTCCACGATCCGGCATTCTGCTGGAAAAGAAGGAGGGGCTGGCGATAGCGGAGCTCGGGATGATGCTGCTGGATGACAAGGTCCGGATGGCCATTGGCAACGATCAGGTCGAGGTCGCCATCGTTGTTGAAGTCGAAGAACTTCAGCCCCCAACCGCTCATGAGGCGTGTGATCGGTCCGATCGGCGTCCGGAGCGAGACGTCGTCGAATCCTCCCTGATGGTTATTGTGGTAGAGCGAATACATCTCGTGGTCGACGTTGGCGACGAAAAGATCGATCCAGCCATCCTGATCGTAGTCGGCGGCATCGACACCCATCCCGGAGCGGGCAAGGCCGAAGGGATTGTAGGCGACGCCCGCGAGGAGCCCATTGTCCACGAAGCGGCCTCCGCCCTGATTCATGAACAGGGGATTGGGCGCTGTGTCGCTGCCGACAAAAAGGTCCATGCGCCCGTCGTTATTGAGGTCGGCCGCGACGACAGCCCAAGCTTTGGCGAGGGAGGCGGCAATACCGGATTCACGGCTGACGTCCGAGAAAGTACCGTCGCCATTGTTATGGAAAAGCCAGCTCGGCACGGGTTGGTAGACGTTCGGCTTGCAGTAGTAACGCTCGCCCGGGCCGTGACCACCGCACCATACGTTTTTTTTCCTGCTGAAGTCGGCGAAGCGGCAGACGAAGAGGTCCAGCCGTCCATCGTTGTCGTAATCGAACCAGACGGCGCTGGTCGCCCACCCGGGAGCTGCGAGGCCAGACTTTGCGGTCACGTCGGTGAAGGTACCGTCGCCGTTGTTGTGATACAGGATGCTGCGGGGATATTGGGTGACGTAGAGGTCGGGCAGCCCGTCGCCGTTGTAATCGCCGACCGCAACGCCCATACCGTAAGCGCTGCCCGGAACCCCCGCCTTCTCGGTGACGTCGGTGAACGTGCCATCGCGGTTGTTCCGGTAGAGGGCATTGCGAAGCGGCTTCGGTGGACTGTAGAAGTCGCACGGGCCGCTGTTGACGAGGTAGATGTCCATCCACCCGTCGTTGTCGTAGTCGAAGAAAGCGCAGCCGGCGCCGACGGTTTCCGGGAGAAACATTTCAGGAGAAAGGCCCGCGGTGTGAGTCCAGGTGATGCCGCTGCGCTCGGGAGGAATGGCCTCGAACCAGGGTTGCGTCTGCCCTGCGGCCAGCACGCGGGCAAGCGGAGAAGAACAGACCAGACCGGCTGCGGAGGCGCGGACAAACGCTCTGCGGGAGAAGCGCCGTGGATCCTGCTGTGAGCCTGAGGTCATCAGAACGGAAGTCGCTTCGCGGGGATTGCGGCGGCGGCAGCTCGTTGCGTGTGCGGGAAGAGGATCATTGCTGAACGGGATGCCCCTGGGTGGTGTCCATCGATTTGGAGCGGGCGGCAGCCTGCGCCTGAAGGGCCATCTCACGCCGGGCTCCATCCTGATCGCCGGTGTGAGTGTCGGCGATGGCAAGCTGATAATGACCGGAAGGATCGTCGGGCTGGAGCTGAACGTAGTGCTGGAGAGGCGGCTTCGCCTCGGCATAGCGGCCGCTGGCCGCAAGAGACATGCCGAGGGCCAGATAAGCTTCCGAAAAACCAGCATCCAGTTTGGACGCCTGCGTGAAGTGCCGAATCGCAACGTCCCAGTCGCCTTTGCGGCGGGCGAGCTCGCCGAGGATGAACTCCGCCGAGGCGTTGCTGGGATCGACGGCGATCTCTTTCTCGAATTCCTCCTGCGCTGCGTCCGTGGAGCCTGCATCGCCCGCCCGGTCGAGAGCGATCTGCCCGAGACGGTAATGAATGCCGGGAACGTTGGGATGGTCTTTGAGGATGTCGCGGTAAATGGCGGCGGCCTGATCCCCTTTTCCGTTCGATTCCAAACTTTCGGCCTGCAGGCGGTGCGCCTGATACGAGGTGGGATCTTTCTCCTGCAGTTCCCCGGCGGCGCGCATGGCCAGCTCTGAAAACATGTGGGTCTGGATGTAGAGGACTTCGGGATTGCCGGGGGATTCGCGCTGCAGGCGAAAGAGCGCATCGGCTGCGGTCTGCTGATCGTTGACCGCCAGGGCACAACGAACCTCTGCCATTTCGCCGCTATAGCGCAGGGACTTATTGGTGATGTGCGGGATACCTCTTTCCAGCAACGGGAGGGCCTCCGTACACCGACCCGTTTCGACCAGATGGATCCCTTGCTGGACGGTGGCGGCTGCCGGAGCGGTTTGGGCGGAGAGAGCCACGCCGCCGGGAAGTGCGGCAACGCAGAGAAGAGGGAGATTCCTCGCTGCAACAAGCAAAAAGCGGCGGCGGAGCACCGCCTCGCTCCATTGGTGACGATCAACTTTCATGAGCCTACTGCACATGCGGATAATACAAAAAGAAATGGCCGGACGCCAGCGGCGTCCGGCCATGGAGGCGCAATCAGAAGACAAAGTTTCCGCGCATTTCGATAACGCGCGCCCCATTACTGGGGCCGTATTCTTCACCAAAGTTGAAATCCTGAATGCCATTGTCGAAGGAGGAAGGATAGCCGGCGGCGTAACCACCGCCGAGCCCCGAACTCCCCCAAGCCGGATGGTTCCAGACATTGATGAAGGCACCCTGGAGGTTGAAATTCATCGCCTCGTGGATGGGGAAACGTTTGGTCAACTCCATGTCCTGGAAGAACTGGTGGGGTCCGTGGAGGTAGACAATCTGGCCAAACGTTCCCGGCGTGATGTTCGGGGCGACGTAATTCGAATTGGCACCGCCGCCGGTGGTGCTGGCCAGATATTTCGGATTGATCAGGTTGACGTACGGCGCTCCTGTGTCCTCACGAAGACCGATGGCACTCTGTAACTGGCTTCGGGTGACTCCGGTTAGCTGGACGCCGCTGTCGGCATAGTCATTGTAGGTGAGGTACTGACCAGCCAGCATCACCGGTGCGCCCGTCTGCACTGTGGCAATCGTTCCCAGGGTGAATCCGCCGACGGCCGCATTGAGCGCCTTGCTATGGTTGAGGTACGGCCGCCCCTGGCCGAAGGGGAGATCATAGGTGCCGTTGGCATGCACGACGTTCCGGATATCGAACGGTCCGGGCCCGTAGCCGCGCCGGAGATCGCGCAGGGTGAAGGCATTAAAGCTGCCAGTCCATGAATTAGGGCTTTCGAGAGCGAGGGTGTGACTCCAGGTGTAGTTGGCGTCGAACTGCAGGCCGTGCCACGACCCCTGACGAAGATCGACCTGGAGACCGTTGTAATTGGAGTAGCCCGCGGAGGCCAACTCTCCAGCCTGGGTGCCACCGCCGGAGGCGGTTTGAGTGCCCAGCGAGTACGGATTGGCTTCAAGGAGGTTAATGGGGTAGCCGGCGCCTGCGCCGGTGTAGCCTTCGGTGGTGGCACAGGGTGAGAAGCCCGCGCCCACCAGGTTGCAGAAGTAGTCGACGGTGCCGTTGGGGCTGGAAAGAGACTTGGCCATAGAACCCACCTGGCCCGTCTGCAGGTACTGGATAAACTGCTGGTTGGTGAAGTCGGAAGCGTTCGGGCCCCCGAAGGCGGCGGTGATGATGGGCATGGAGTTGCCATAACTGGGAGCGAAGGAAGTGCCGCCCGATGCTGCCAGGTTCTTCTGAGCGTTCTGGAAGTCCTTCAGGAGTCCGCTTTCGAAGACATTCATCTCGTTGAAATTGAGAGCAATCCACTGATGGAGAGTGTGATTGCCGTTGTATCGAACCTCCAGCGCCAGATTATGGCCGAGCCCGCGCTGGATGCCGAAATTCCAGGACTCGCTGGTAGGCGTGTTGAGGTTCGGCTGGACACCGTTCGCCCCTCCCGCACCCGTGAACGTGAACTGAGACTCGGGATACGAATCCGCGTACGCTGTGGGCGACAGCAGCGGTGCAGGCACCGCGTTGCCGAGAGCCAGGCTGCCCGGAGCGAAGTTTCCCGGTGCGCCGGTGTTGTTCGCAAAGAGGTTGAACTGCTGGTAATAGAACTGTCCGTAATCCGTCGCGTAATCCCAGTAGTACTGATACGACTCCGTGAAACGACGTAGCGCATATCCGCCGCGAATCACGGTCTTATCGCGGCCGAGAAGCCCGGCCAACGGACCGCTCTCTATCCTGGGATTCCACGCAAACCCGAAGGACGGCTGAGGCGTAACCCTCCATGGCGCGAACGGCTCCGTGTGTTTTGAAATCTGAGGATCCTGGACGCCGCCGAGATTGCCGGGCTGGAAGAGGGCGCCGACCGGGGTGGGGCCGTAGATGGCGGCCAGGTCCGCCGAATGGTAAAAGCCGGTAAGGTCCTGCTCGGCGCCGTAGACATCCCAGCGGAGGCCGTAATTGAGGGTCAAGGTGGGGGTCACGCGCCAGGAATCCTCTCCGAAGAAGCTCCAGTTCGAGGCCACCTCGTCGAGCGGATATTCACTTGGCGTACCGGTAGGAGAGTATTTTTGCGACTTGATGTTGTAGGCGTTTTCTCCGCCGACGCCGCTGATTCTGCCGGTCAGGATCGCGTAGAGCGCATCGGCACTGTTTATCTGGGTCTGGGTGGCACCCGGCAGTGATCCGCCTGTTCCATTGCTGAAGGCATTGATGGCAGGGTCGCCGGAGGCGAGACCCAGGGAGTAGTTATAGTAACCTCCCGGCCCATTCCAGTAGTGATCCTGCTCCTTGTACCAGGAACCGCCGAACTGGAAGGTGTGTTTTCCACGCTGGAGGGTGATGGAGTCAGAAAAGTCGTAAACGGGGTAATAGGTGGTAATCGGTCCATAAAAGTCGACGCCCGACATATTGCCGTTTCCGCCAGGATAATCCCAGAAGATCGGGTTCTCCGTCGCATAGAGCGGTGCGCCTCCGATTGGATTGCCCGTCCAGTCATAGAGAAAACCGGCCTTAAACTGGTTAATCAACTTTGGTGAAAAGATGTAGTCGAAACCGTAGGAGCCGGTAAAGTTCCTCGACTGTACTCCGGACGTCTCATTGGAAAACCCGCTTCCGGGAAGGTATGGAGCCAAACTGGTGGCCGTGGCGATCTTGGTCATCGACCAGGTCAGGTACATCCTGGCCTTTTGGGAAAGGTTGTAATCGAGCCGAGCCACCGGATAGTACTCGATGTCCGGGTTACTGTAATTCCAGCTCAGCGTCTGCATGTTGGGATCGGAGGTCGCGGAAAGGACCCCGGAGCCTTCGGCCGAGTTGATGGCCGAGAGCTCTTGCGCAATCGCGGGATTAATCGTAGTTGGGAGAGGCGTGGCCGTGGGGTTGGCATTATTGTAGTTCTGCGCAAGGGTCAGAAGGTTGACGGTGTTCCCGCCGTAGGTAAAGTTGCCGGCCTGGGCAGCGGTGGTGAAGACGTTGTTGCTGGTGGTAGAAGTGCCCGGAACCCGGAGCGTGGCAAAGCTGCCAAAGAAGAAAAGCTTGTCGCGCAGAACCGGGCCGCCGACGCTCGCGCCAAAATCATTCCTGATGAGCTTGTTCTTGCGGACTCCCGTCGCATCGTTTTCCCAACTGTTGGCGTTCAGCCCGTCGTTCTGGAAATCCTCATAAACGAGTCCGTGGAAATGATTGGTGCCGCGTTTTGTGACGAAACTGAGTTGGGTGGTCGCCTGCCCAAAGCCGGAATTCAAACCCAGTTGGTCGGTCTGCACGCTCATTTGCTCGATGTCTTCCAGACGGGGCATGACGGCCGGTTCCGTGTTGCCGCCGAACTTCATGCGCTCGGTGGAACCTACCATGCCGTCCAGGTTGTTGCCCTGGTCCGAGAGCGGCAGGCCATTGAACGTGCCGTAGCCGCCCTGCCCCTGGAATCCGGGCACAGTCTGAATGAGAGAGCTGACATCGCGGCCATAGATGGGCAGATCCTGGATTTGCTTTGAATCGATGGCCGTGCCGATTTCATTGGAGGTGGTCTGAAGCACGGGGGACGTCTGACCCGTAACCTGTACCGTTGTGGTGGTGCTGCCGACGGTAAGCTGCGCCTTGAGATCGGTGACCTGACCCGCCTGGACAATCACCGCGGAATAGACCCTGGTGGAGTACCCGGAACGGCCGATGGTGAGTGTATAGACGCCGATGGGCAGGTTCTCGAAGGTGTAGTCGCCGCTCCCGTTGGTGTTAGCGGTACGGGTGTCGTTGGTCTGGTGCTCGACGAGGGTGAGGGTGGCGCCGGGCACGACGGCTCCGGATGCGTCTTCCACCGTGATCACGACTTTTCCCGCAGTGCCTTCCTGGGCGAGGGCCCGGAACGAGGGGAGCGCAAGAGTGGCTGCGAGTAGGGTGAGGATCGACAGAACTCGCCGTGTGGCGCTGGTGCTCATAAACTGACCTCCTGTAGTCGCGTTAAACGTTTTCTCGCGAGGGGAGTTCTAATCGTTTCGAATCTCGGAACACGACTCCCCTGGCACTTGTTAAGAGACCTGATTGGATAGCAGAAGGACTCAGACTCAGCTCATGGGGAGCGTCCCTTGCTATTTGAGTCTCATTTTGTATTGGAAATTGTATGCATTTGTCAAGAAGCAGTTGAGTTGGGGCATCCGGCGGCGGGAAACGAAGGTGCTGGATCGGGCAGATTCGGCACCTGGAAGCTCCGGGAACCGCGGCCTGCTACGGCTGCTGTGCAACGGGGGCGCGGCCGCCTGCAGATTTTTCAGCCAGCAGGCGACCAATCTGCAGCCGCATGAGCCGGGCCTGGGCATGTTCGCCGAGACGATCGTAGGCGCTGGCCAGGCTCGCGTAGACGGCTGGGTTATCGGGTTCCAGGCGGCGCCCGATCTCCAGGTGTTCGACGGCTTTCTGCGGCTCATTCTGCATGAGGCAGACTTTGCCCAGAGCGATTTGCGTGGCTGACCAGGCGGGGTTCTCCTGGGCGGACTGCTCGAGAGCTTTCTCCGCTTCGGCAAAGCGTGGCTCGCCCGGCGCCGCCCCTTCATGCAGCAGGACGGTACCAAGCAGCGAGAGCATCCGGTAATCGTCGTGGCCGGACTGAATGGCCTGGTGAAGGACTTTATCCGCAGCGGGGAGATTGTCTTCATACAGATCCTTCTGCACAAGGGCAAGGAATCCGATGTAGCTGTTGGGCTCCAGCTGCGCGGCGCGCTCGAATTCGGGACGGCCTTCTTCCTCAAAGCGCCCAAGCTGGCTCAGGAAAAGAGCCTTTTCATAGTGGAGGCGAGCGGATTGGGGCAGTGCCAGCAGGCCCTGATTGACGATCTCCAAACCCAGGGCATAGTTCTTGTGATCGGTACAGGCATCGGCGAGGTAAGCGTAGAGCTTCTCGTCCTGGGGTGTGGCGGCCGCGGCGCGACGAAAACTGCGGAGCGCATCCTGAGGCTGCGCATTTCCGATGTACGCCTGGGCGAGGAGATTCTCAACGGCTTCGCTGCCGAGCCCGGATGCGTCCAGCGTATCGAGAACCTTGATGGCCTGGGTGTAGTTTCCTGTCCCGAGGTAGCAGATTCCGAGGTTAATCCCGGTCGCATAGGGATCGATGCCGGTCGCCTGCGCCGCGAGTAAATGCGGGATGGCCTGCTGGAGATAGCCGTGGGCGGTGAGTTGCGTTCCTGTCTCCAGCTCCGTGCGCGCCACTGCGTCGTCCGCGTGAAGCTGCGGTTCAGCAGCGGAGGCAGCAGGAGCGTGGAGCGGGCTTGCAGATTGCGCGTGGGTCCGGGGGGCCGCAGCCACGCTCAGCAGGGTGGCAAGACCAAGGCCGATCCGGATACCGCGCGGATTCATGGGGCTATTGTAGGCACAGCGTGTGCCACACAGAAAATGGAATCCACAGTTGTATATAGTGTCGGGTTTGGCCTCTGCCGGGAACAAAGCTGGCGTGCTGGGAAAGATTGAGCAGGAACATCCGAGCATGCCTCGCACCGCCACTGAGTGGCAGCATCGGGTAATCTGTGACCACAAGGTTCCGGGGCGTGGGCGTTGGCTTTCGTTGAGCCAGATGCGTGGGATTTGGCTTGAGCCACTCAATCGATTTCGATGCCGCCGGACCTCAGCCGAGGATCGGCGCGATAAACACTCGCGACAGTTGCGCGGAGATGGGTCTCTCATCTTCGAAAAGCGCCCGGCTGGAGTCCTAAGCATGACGAGGAACCGTTAGTGAAAATTCCGGCAGTGCTGACGGCCGCAGCCGGCTTTCTGGTCGCGGTGCTGGTGAGCAGCTTCGGGCAGACCACGTCCACAGCGGATCGGGTTCCGGCCGATTTTGAAGATGTGACATCGTCGGTGGGAGTCCGCTTCCTGCATCAGGCGCCGCACAGCTCACGGAAATATCTTCTCGAAACCATGGGGTCGGGGGTCGCGTTGTTCGATTACGACAACGACGGGCGAATCGATTTGTATCTGGTCAACGGAGCGCCATTCGGGGACTATGTGCCGAAGGGTACGATTCCGGAGAAGACCGATCCGAAATACTGGAATCGGCTCTATCACCAGCGAGCCGATGGCACCTTTGAAGATGTGACCGAGAAAGCGGGCGTGGCCGGCGTGGGCTACGGTATGGGCGTCGCGGTGGGCGACTACGACAACGATGGCTACGAAGATTTGTTTGTCACCTCGTTGGGCGGAAATCACCTGTATCGCAACAACCGCAACGGGACCTTCAGCGATGTGACGAAGCAGGCCGGTGTCGGCGGCAGCGGCTGGTCCACGTCCGCGGCCTGGGTGGACCTGGATGGCGACGGATACCTCGATCTCGTCGTGTTGCGCTACATCCAGTGGGACTGGGACGATGTGTGGTGCGGGGCGAAGGACAATCGCGGCTACTGCCATCCCGACGTCTTCCCGCCGATATCGATGCTGGTGTACCACAACAACGGCAACGGCACGTTCACCGAGGAGGCGCAGAAGCTCGGTCTCGGGATCCCAGGAAAAGAGCTGGGGATTTCCGTAGCGGACTACGATCGCGACGGACATCCGGACCTCTTTGTCGCAAACGATTCCATGGTGGAGTTTCTGTTTCACAACAAGGGCAACGGGACATTCGAGGAAGTTGGGCTGCCGTCAGGCGTGGCTGTGGACGGCGACGGCCGGACATTTGCCGGGATGGGCACGGACTTTGCCGATTACAACAACGATGGCTGGCCCGACCTGTTTGTCGATGACCTGGCCAACCAGAAGTATGCGCTGTACCGGAACGACGGCGACGGGACCTTTAGCTACGACAGCTCCGTCACAGGCATGGGCGGGGCCACGCTGCTGCATTCCGGCTGGGGTGTGCGATGGATGGATTATGACAATGATGGCTGGAAAGATCTGCTGATCGCGCAGGCGCACGACCTGGATACGATCGAAAAGACTTTCCCGGACCTGCATTATCGCGAGCCTCCCATGCTGCTGCGCAATCTCGAGGGAAAGAAGTTTGTGGATGTCGGGCCGGTATCGAAGGCTGTTTTTCAACAGCAATGGGTGGGGCGCGGGCTGGCGATCGGGGATATCGACAACGACGGACGTTTGGACGCGGTGATCACGGAGAACGGCGGTCCTGCCCACATTCTCATGAACCGGACAGAGACGGCGAACCACTGGATCGGATTCAGGCTTGTCGGCCACAAATCGAACCGGGATGGTATCGGGGCCGTTATCCGCATCGACACTTCGCAGGGGTCCCAGTGGGAAACGGTGACGACCTCGTCCAGTTATCTGTCCGCGAGCGATGTGCGCGCGCACTTCGGCCTGGGCCGGGATACGTCAGTCAAGGCGGTCGTCATTCGCTGGCCAAGCGGGATTGTGCAGACACTGAAGAACGTGGCGGGTGGCCAATATGTGCGTGTGGACGAGCCGGTCTCGATTTCAGCGGGACACCATCCGTAGCAAATCCAGGTTCCGGCTTCCGATAAATCCAAACTGCCGATGACCGTGACAGCCGGCGGGCTCCTGAAGCGTCTGAGATGCCGTGGGAAAACGTCTACCTGCAGACTCTCATTCGGTAAACGGACGAGACCGCGACGATGCCCTTAGCTGGGGCCCAGCGTTTATCCCCTTGATGAGGTTGGGAGACCTCTGGAAAGCATCCAATACACGGCCCTAAGCTCGTGCGGCTTCGGGGTCACGCACCTCCCTGGTCGACGCCACAGGTGGTCGTGGTCAGTGGGTCGTCGAGTTACTCGCGCGGAGAGTGACTTCGGTCGTTCCGGCCCGCAGCGACACAACATACGTCCCCAATTCGCTGTGGAGATCAGCAACCGGGCGATAAGTTCCCACACCGGCGAGCTTCGCCGGTTGCTCGATTCGTATGCGAGCCTCCGGAGTGGATGCGGTCGCCGGGTCCAGGGTGATCCGCACCAGCCCAGTGCGTGGTTCGAAAATTGCCTGGCGTAATTTGCCGGCATCGAGGGTGACCCACAAGCCCACAGGCGCCAGGTAGAGGCGGCTGCGGAAGGCATCGAGAGGAACGACGCGGATTACGCCACCCTTGTTCTCCAGATTGCCGCCGAAGCTCAGCCACCCCAGAGCAGCATCGTGGACCACATAGGTGGCGGTGTTCGCGGCGTAACCCCAGAATCCTGTTCCGTAATCTCCCGAGTACGGATCGAAAGCAAGCGTGTCGGGGAAGGCGTGGAAAGCTGCGGCGCCGAACCCATCCTGATCGATGTTGCTGAGCTCTCCCATGGTTCCGCCGTAGCCAACGCGCAGCAGATACAAATCGTCGGGATGGTCGCGGTAGGCGGCGAGAACCGGCACGGCGTTAATGCCCGAACCGTAGTGATGGAGCTGGCGCTCGAGACGCTGAATTTTGCCGCCGTAGATGAAATCCCAGTACCGGCGGGCGCTTCCGTTATAACCCCAGCCTGGAATAGCCGGATCGTATCCCAGGACAGCGTCGAGAGTGGTTTGCGCCTTATCGTCGTAGCCGAAATATTTGGTCCACGCGTAGACTTCTTCCTGCCCCGTCGAATCCCAAGGCATTTCGCTGCCAAACGGATACTGTTCTGTGTTCCAGTGCTCGGCGCGTCTGCGCATCGCGGCTTCCATGGCGGTCGCCTGGGTGGTCATGGCTTCGCGCTTCAGATCGTCGAGAATCCAGACAAAGACGTCACCTTCCATTTGGCCAAACTGCGTGTAATACGGAGCGAACCGGATCATGGCCATCGACGTTTCATACGCCTGGTCCAGATACCACTGCGCGGGATGATTGGTCACAAGGCCGGTATGATTCCGCGCCAGCCGGTACATGACCCAGTACGCCGCGGCCACGTGCGGGTAATCGTAGGATCGGTCAACAGCCTCCGAAGCTTTCTGATTCCAGCTGGTCCAACTCCGCCAGTCCAGATCGCTGCGATAGTAGCCGGCGGGCAACTGGTCAGGTTGATAGTAGAAGAGGCTCTTGCGGACGCCGTACTGTTTTGGCCCATCCTTGTATTGGAGTTGCCCCCAAAGAACGCCGTCGATGAATTGCTCGAGCTTCGCCACTTCCTGGGGATCGGGATCCCCGAACTCCTTCATAGCCAGAGCCAGCCATGAGCCGGCTCCGGCCTCATCGCTGAGGCCCGCGATCCACACGCGGCTATCCTGCAGGACCTGGCGATTCGTTTCACGATCGTAGCTGATGGCTGCGGGGGCGCGATGAAACGGATCGGCAGAGTCAGTGAACCATTGCGCCGTGGTGAGGAAATGGCCGAGATCGGCAACGGCTGCGGCTTCCGGCTTGATCACGCGGTACTGGACGGTCTGAACCAGGCCATCCTTATAGGTGATGGTGAGGCGGGCTCGGCCCCAGGTCCTGCCCTGCAACTGATAGTTCTTCCAGCCTGCGGATGGCGCCGGCGCCAGGCGAACAGCAATCGCACCCGCGGGCTCAACCGCGATGGAGGTGACCGGTTGCGGATACTTCAGAAAAAGATGAGCCTCCAGGTCCGTGGGGAGAACATAGCCAGGTACACCCACGGCCACCGGCCGGTCATTTTCCGCAAGAGTGTTCTCAATGTCCCGAATCGAATCGGCCAGCAAAAAGCGCAAGGCGTAGATGCGCGTTTGCCCCGGCGCCAGGGTGAAGGTCGTGCCCGGGTTCCAGGGCTGCGCTTTGCTCCACTCATTCTGCGTGTAGGCGCCACTGTGCACCATCCACTCGTAGAAACCTTCAAAGGTAATGCCGCGCGGGGTCCGGTCGTGAAAGATCTCCGGGCTGTTGCTGCCGCGCTCACCGAGGATGGGATTCCAGGCCTCAAAGGGAGTGTGGCTGCCGGGAACGACAAGCAGCGCGGGTCCGTGTCCGTTGAGCCGTGTTACCTGCAGATAGCCGGCATCCTCGGCGATAGAAGGATCGTAAAAGCTGCAGATCGCGTGGGCCTGCTCAAGCGTGCGGTCGGTCATGTCGTTATCGAAGACCATGGGGATACCGAGCGAGCCAATCTCCACAGGCTGTTGTGTTGGGTTCGTGAGCGTGAAACGCAGGACCAGTGTGCCGTCCTCGATCGCCCATGCGCGAATTACCTTCAGGGGAATATCCGCAGGCAGCGTGGGAGCAAGGTCAGCAGCGGCAAGGTCGTGGCCCGAAACCGGGACCGGAGTCACTGGTTTGCGGGCAAGGGACGTGGAGTAACTCTGCCACGGTCCCGTGTGGCCAACGCGCAGACGAAGGTCCAGATCGCCGAGATGGTAATAGCCATCACGCGAACGCGCCACCAGCCGATCACCCGGCGTAAAGTCGAATCCGTTGGTTCCCTTCGGCAGCAGGGCCGCGACAGTTTGCGAGGAGCGCACGAGTTTGAGGGTGAACTGCGGGGTGTCCAGGTTGATGACGCCCTGATCGAGCATCGGCCCCGGCAAAGGAGTTGCCTTCGGATGCTGCTGGCCGTAGAGGACCGCAGCCCAGGCGCACGTCCAGACGCACAGCAACAGACGCAGCTTCTTCCGCCGGCGCACGGCAGAGGAGTGAAAGCGGTTTCCCACGAATCGATCGGGTGCGAAAATCGCAGCGCCCAGGTTCCTGTTTTTTTTCTGTGACAAACTGATTCCCTTCGACGACTATGAAATGAAGACACAGCAAAGCAGACATGTGCCGGCACGCACCAAGCCACGGGAACCGGCAGGTCGCCACGAAGGATACTTCGATGGTCGACGATTGTGAATACAATGGGGTTCGGCGGACCGGCAGATGTGCGGTCCCGCCAGCCCCACAGTTCGATGCTTGAAAAGAACAGGATGGCTATGGCAGCGGCAAAAACCAGGAAGACATCCCGGGCCGGTGGAGCCAAGCGCCAGCACGGCAGCAGCGTGCTCTCCGCGCTTCACCATATCCGGCAGCTGATTGTTGAGGGAAAACTTTCGCCGGGCACGTGGATCGTGGAAGGCGAGCTGGCCAAGCGCCTGCACCTGAGCCGGACGCCGGCAAGGGCCGCGCTGCAATGGCTGCAGCAGGAAGGCTACGTGCGCGTGCACCGAACCGCCAACAAATCCCAGATGATCGTCAGCTCGCTGACGAAAGAGGATGCCGGCGAATTGTACGCGGTCATCGGACGTCTCGAGGGACTCGCCGGGCGCATAACGGCCTCGCTTCCGAAGTCGCAGCGCACGGCAATCGTCGAAAAGCTGAAAGCACTCAACCAGCAGCTCGCGCAAATCCGCAATCATCCCAGCGAACAGGGCAGGATCTTCGAAATCGATCGCGCCTTCCACCGGCTGATTCTGGACTCCGGCGCGGGTCCGCGCCTCACCAGCATGCATAAGACCATCGAGCCGCAGGTGGAGCGCTACTGGCGGCTGTACGCCAGCTCCATCATTGGCAACCTGCATCTTTCCATCAACGAGCACAACGAGATCATCGGCGCTCTCACCGCCGGCGATGCGAACCGCATGGAACGGGCGTTGCAGGTGAACTGGGAAAATGGCTGCGAGCGCCTTGGCCACGTCATCGACGTCTTTGGCGAACGAGGGAGCTGGTAGGTACGCGCGGGCGCGGCTAATTTCGGCGCTCACAGCGCCACCTCCAACGGGTGGCCGCGAAAGACGACGGCCTTCCAGCTATCCGAGCCGGCGAGTCCGATGCTGAGGGGAATTCCCTCAGGCTGCAGCATCCGCGACCCTGTCGTGAGGCGAAGGTGGAGGTGCCGCGAGCGGTCATCCCAGCTCATCTGCACCCGCATCGACTCTCCCCGACGGAAATTGAACGTCTCGCCGTCGTCCTGATAGAGAAACGCGCTTCCGTCAGCGCCGGGGAAGACAGTGATCTTCAGCGGCTCCTCCACAATTTCGCCCGTGTACTGGCGCACGGGATCCATCGGAATGCATGCACCCGCGCGCACGTAGAGAGGCATGGTGGCCAGATCCACGTTGCGGGTGATCGGGCGTCCACCTGCGAGGCGTTCATTGGTCCAGTAGTCGTACCAATCGCCGCGGGGGAGATAGAGCCTGCGCTCGGTGGCTCCTTTTTCCACCACCGGCGCAACCAGGAAATCGCGGCCATACAGGTACTGGTCGCCGAGCGCCACTGCGGCGGGATCGTCGGGATAATGCAGCCACATGGCACGGACGATGGGGAGTCCCGTCTCGCACGTCTCGCGCACTGCGGAGTAGAGATACGGCATCAACCGATAGCGCAGCTCGAGATATTTGCGGCATACCGGCTCGATCGCCGGATTGTGCAACTCCGCCGGATCGGGATTGTAGCCCTTGGTTTCCGGATAGCCGATTTCCCCGGTGTTCCAGCCCCATGGCAAATGCAATCGCCAGTCGCGCCCATGCGATCGGAACAGCGGGCAGAAGGCGGCAAACTGGAACCACCGCGCATACAGTTCGCCCGTAAATTCGTCGGTCGGAATAAACCCGCCGATGTCTGTTCCCCAGTATGGAATGCCGCTCAGGCCCGTATTCACAGCGTTCGGAATGTGCGTCTGCAGCGTCTCCCAGCGCGAGAGCACGTCGCCGGACCACAGGAATGCCGCGTAGCGTTGCATCCCCGCATACGCGTTGCGATGCAATGCGTAGACGCGCCGATTGGGCCGGTACAGTTGCTGGCCATCGAAGTACATGCGAGTGCGCGCCAGCCTCGACGGTGCGTCCAGGCCATCTCCCTGGTCGGGCCACCAGCCATCGATCCCCAGATCGACAAGCGGCCGATGCACCGGCCAGTAGCAGGCGACCTGGCGGTCGGGCGGCCAATGGCGATCGGCGGTTCGGCCGGAAGGCAGCGGCGCGGCGGTGCAGGGATCGCGCACGGTACCGGTGAGGTGTTCGCCTTCCAGTACAACATGCAGCACCATTTTGAAGTGTTCGTCGTGGAGTTGCGCCACGGCCCGCGGGGGATCGGGAAAAGCGCGGGCATTCCAGGTGAATTCGCCGTTGTCGGTGTTCCAGCCGTTGGGACAAAAGCCGGTGCCGAGATAAATCATCGCGTCACAGGGAAGTTTTTTCTCCCGGAAGGTGCGCGCCTCCGCCAGAATCTCCTCGGGCGGACCCAGGGTCCGGTGCGATTGCTGATAGCCGAGCGCCCAGAGCGGTGGCATTTCCGGGTAGCCGGCGATCTCCGCATACTCTCGCAGAATCGCGGCCGGCTCGTCGGCGGTGATGAGGAAGACATCGAGCGGTAACAGGGCGGCGTCGGCCGAGGGAAGAAGACGTCCCTCCTTGCCGCTCAGGTCGAACGCGCCCAGCGGAGCATGCACGAACATGCCCCATCCCTCGGTTCCGATCAGGAACTGAATGGGAACGCGAGCGCCATGCGTGCCGAGATGGTAGCCGCCCTGCCCGCTGATCATCCGGTCGGCGCTGCCGCGACGATCGAACTGTGGACCGCCCTGCCCCAAACCGAGAAGCAGCCCGTTGCCGGTATCGAATCGCAGCTCCGAAGAAGCCGGGTCGAGCGTGAGATGCTGGGCCAGTTTGCCGCCCGCGCCTTCCACGCGAAACGAAAGCGGATCGCCCGCAACCGTGACGCGCTGCCGCCCGCACTGGATGGTCCGCGTACCGGAGAAATTGCGCAGGCGAGCAATGGGAGACTTCGGGGAAGCGTCGACCAGCGCGCCGTCGGCCGGCAGAGGCACGGGCTCGCCGTTTCTCAACGGCTGGACCGTGATGCGCACAGTGCGTGGGCTCACAGCGAAGAGGGAGATTTCCAGCGGGTCTGCCGGCGAGTCCGGCAGCATGGCAGCGGCGGGGCGCGCCAGCGCCAGGGTACCGGCGGAGAGCATCCCCTTGAGAGCGGCGCGGCGTGTGAGGGAGTCGTGCAACGGTTTCCTCTCGTAGTTTCGATCCCGCTCCAGGCGCGCCGCAACCGGGAAATCCGGCGAGACGCTCCTCGCCGGCACCGGCTGACAGCGCAGCGCTACGTCGTCGCAGTGATGTTCTTCAGGTAAACCGAGTAGCGCTCGTCCATGATCTGGCTGAGCGGTACCAGGGTGTGCCGTGGGCCGCGTCCGGTGGTCTCGAAGCGCAGCGGGTACTGGTACGACGCTTCGGCCCGCGCGAACCACACGGTATCCGGAGCCGGGGGCGCCGGCGGAACCAGTTTTCCGCTCGAATCGCGATGCATGCGGCCGCGCAGATCCACGGTGGGCATGGGATAGCCATCATCAAACCCGCGTGGGCCGTAGCCTCCGGAGATCATGCCGGCGGTGAGCCCGTCAGTGCCGAGCAGCGCCGCCAGCACCAGGGGACCGTACATGGCGGCCTGCACCTGCTTGTCGTCCGGGGTGCTCTGGATGCGCAGCGTGAGCGGCAGGTCAATCGCGACGACGTCACCCGCTTTCCAGGCATGCTCGAGCCGCACGTAGGTCGAAGGAGTGGGAGTCACGTTCTGCGGTTCTCCGTTGATGCTGATATTCACACCCTGCATCGCCCAGTATGGGATTCGAATCTGCAGCGCGGTTGGCGATGAGGGAGTTGCATCGACCGTCAGCGTGATGCGCTCGTCCTGCGGGAGCTTCGTGGTCTGGCGCAGCTTCAGGCCGCGTTCCTTCCAGTCGAGCGTCGACGGGATGAAGAGGTTGACGAACACGGAATCGTCGTCGTGGAAGTAGATGGAGTCGGTCAGCTTGGAGTATTCTTCGGAGCCGGTTCCGGTGCAGCACCAGAAGGCGTCGAAGGGCGTGCCGAAGGTTTTGTACATGCCGGGCTGCAGGGGAACGTAATACATCAGCATCCCATTGCCGTCCTGGGTGCCGTAGCGCACATTGAAGAGCAGCCGCTCGTAGTAGTCGAAGAACTTCGGATCGGGATTCTGGCCGTACAGGTGCCGCCCCAGTTTCATCATGTTGTACGAGCAGCAGCACTCCTCCGCCGCCGGCCCCAGTTGGGAGGCGATGGCATCGGGCGCATGCCACATTTCGCCGTTGCTGGTGCCGCCCGTGCAGTAGACGTGATGCTCGGTCACGATGCGATAGAAGTTCTCGCTGATCTGCCGGTAGCGCGTGTCGCCGGTCAGTTCGTAGCCGCGCGCAGCGCCAATCATCTTGGGAATATTTGTATTGGCGTGATTGCCGTCGAGCTTATCCTCGTTCGCAGCCAGCGGATCGAAGATTTTGTGGTGCTCGAAGCGATAGCCGAGGTCGCGATATTTCGGATTGCCGGTAATCGCGTAGAGATTGAATGCGGCCTCCATCATGCCGCCGTGCTCGACCAGCAGCACACGCTGCCAGTCATCGTCGGTAAAGCTGCGCGCGTACGTGTCGGCCCAGTCCGCCATGTGCACCGCGATGTCGAGCGCCTGGCGATTCCCGGTGTGCTCGTAGGTGTCGATCAGCCCGGCCATGATCTTGTGGTAGGTGTAAAAAGGCGCCCATACGCGCTCGTGCTTGCGCAGCCGCTCGTAAAAATCGGCAGGATACGCGCCCAGATACCCATCCTTCGCCTGGCAGGCGGCCAGCATCGTCACCAGTTCGTTTGCTTTGGCAACGATGAACGAGTCTCCCGTGCTGGCATGCATCAGCGCGCACGAGGACAGATAGTGTCCGACATAGTGGCCGCGCAGTTCGCAGTCCGGAGCTTCCCATCCCCCCAGCGGATCGGCGTCGGAGGGGATGCCCGCCGTGACCCGGAAATTGTGTGCCAGCCGCTCGTTGGGCAGGGAGTAGAGGAAGCTGCGATTCAGCTCCATCGTGTCCTTCCAGAAGCTGGGCAGCAGGCGAACCTCAGGCATAGCAAACGGCTTTGCCTTCCATTGCACTTTGGCGATTGCGGCATCGGTCAGGCTCTGGTTCGCTGTGTCCTCGACAACGTTCTCCGCAACGGCGGAGACCTTTTTGTTGCTTTTCTCGGCCAGTGCGCTCGGCGCACCAGGCAGGAGCGCTGTCGCCGTGGCAACGGCCGCTCCGCCGAGGAATCCTCTGCGCGTCAGTCTGCGATTCATCGTTTCCACCTCATCTGAAAGGGCTCGCGCGTCGCATGCGGCGCAGCGCCTCTCCCCTCTAAGGATAAATACAATTTCGTGCACAAAGCGGCCATCGAGCGCCCTGCTCAACATTTGTCAACTCATCGTCGCGACCACCTCGAACCTCCTCAGCCCGTTGGTGGCGAACACCGCTGCATCGCCATGGCGGCCCGCCGGTGCGACGGCCCTTCCGTTAACCGCCAACTGCGCCAGCGACTTGCCTGGGGGCAGACGAAAGCTTGCGTGGAGCTCTTCGGGCAGATGTCCTTGCGGCGCAAGCCCAATCGTCGCGACGAGCCGATTTTCGCCCTGCGGGGCGAGCTGGTAATCGACCCGTCCCCAGCGCGTGGGTGCCTGCCCGATCCCCATGGGCTTCCCCGACCCAACCCAGGCGCGCGGCAGTCCTCGCCCAAAATACAGCCGTTCGGCGTCGGGATCTTCGAACACCAGCATCCAGCGCACTAGCAGCGGAATCGTCTGCTGCGCGGGGATACAGAACAACGCGCCGTCGCCGGTGATACCGGAAACTTCGCCGGCGGTCCAGCTGCCGCGTGAGTGATCGTGATAACGGTGCGCGTACAGAAAAAGGATGTATTCCTCGATGCGATCGAGCCGCAGCAGCGCCTGCGCGTATCCGTAGGAGATGAAGCCGAGGATATCGCGGCCGTTTGGGTGCGGCGGTTCCACGTTGGCGACAACGCCGAGTGTGGTGGCTCCGTAGGCGCGCATGCAGTCGATGACCAGGTTCGCCTGCTCGTCGGAAAGCACGCCGGGCTGCAGCAGCTCCGCGTACGCGCGATGCGGCCATCCCTGCTCGCTGGGGTGCTCCTTCTGGAGCGATTCGCGAAACGTCAAAGTGGCGCCGGGAAGTGGACCGATGTAGGGTGGAGTCCTGTCGCGCTTCGTATTCGCATCGATGCTCCTCGTCAGCGCCGCCTGCAACTGCTGGCTGCGTCGCAACCACGAGGCGGCCAGCGCTTCGCCGTCGCTGAAGTTCGCGCTCCGCCACATCGCAGCCACATCGCGCCAACCGCGCACCGCAAAGGCGCTGTTGGAAAAGTACGGCTTCCACCAGATCGAAGGATCGGGCATCAGGCAGGAATCCGATTCGCACCATCCATGGATCAGCCCGTATCCCGGATCCGTAGCCGGAAGCTGCAGCGCTGCATCGTGCAGCTCTGCCAGCAGCGCCGCGGTAGCTTCGATCTTTTCGCGATGTTTCGCGAGCAGCGCCCGGTCGCGTGTGTAGTTGTAATAGCGGGCAATCAGCGAGAGGGTAAGACCGAACTGCGCCGTCTCCGGTCCGCGCATGTTGACCATACCTTTTCCATCGACGAAGCCGGAAAAGTAGTTGTCGAAAATATCGCGCGCCGGCCCCAGCCGGCCGCATTCCATGTTCGCGTAGAACGACATGGTAAAGATGTCCTGAAAGCCGTCGTATTCCGGCCCATAGTAGTCGCGATCGACCGCGCCGTACTTGGGATAGACGCCACCCGGGCGCACAATCTGTTCCTTCACGAAGGCGTAGGTAGCCATGTCGCTCCAACTGCGGTCGGGCAGCGTGATCTCCACAACGTCGTGCATCAGGCGATCCCAGTACTCGGCGAATTCCAGCAGCGCCCGATAAAACTCCTCGACGCTCGGATCCTGCCGCCTCCGCGTGTACGCGGGATAGCTGTAGCCATAAACAACTTTGAGGATCCTGCCGCCCTGAATATGTGCGGTGCGGTGCCAGGTCTGGACGATGAAACGATCTTTGGCGAGAACATCGCCGAAGACGACCGCCTCATAATACGAACCGTCGTCGCCCGGGAAAACCTTGCGCACCGCTGGCATCCAGTCGCCGATCAGTCCCTCATGCCGCTTCTGCGCCCTCTCGAGATTGAGTTCCCGGAAGTACTGAGCAGGGTGGTACGTGCGCGTGTTGCCCTGGGGATAAACCGGCATCGTGTCGCTGCACTCGCGGGTGCCCACGATCGTATTCCACGAAGGCCGATTGCCGAATCCCCCGTGGTGAGTGGAATCCATCGGAGGCGCCGCCCGTCGCACTTCCGCTTCCGCGGGATCGCCGTCGGCCAGCAGCTTGTCGGCCAGCAGATCGCGGTCGGCGAGTCCAATGTCCTTCAGATCGAGCCCGAGGTGCTGCGGGCCGTCTTCCGCGAACGTCGCCTCCCCACTCTTCGGCAGCACCCGCGCGCTTCCCGCTGAAGAGAGAAAGGTGATCGCGCCATCCCGGGTGCGCAAGTCTTCATAGACCTTCCAATTCACGGCCTCGCGAGAGAACGTGCACAGCAGGGTATGGCCCTCGACCGAAGTTTCACCGGCCTTCAGCGCTCCGCGCAGATCGCCGCGAGGAACAGGGGAAGGACCAGGGTCCTCCCCAGGCGAAGCAAAGCCTCTCAGAGCTACAGCACCCGCCGCTATTCCCTGCAGAAAACGTCTTCTTTCCATCGCTCATCTCGACTTGCCGCTGGCGTTGCCGGGAATCTATGCGGAACGCAACCAACCTTACGGGGGACAACCGAGGGGCCGGGAGGACACCCGCCGCCCAGAGAAACCTTATACAGCAGCGCAGGAAATGTATACAACCACGTATCACAGGCGACGGGTCTCGTTGTATCAGCGAACAGGGTGAATTCGCGTCCGCATCCTGGATGCTTCTCCTCGCATATCGCCATCCAGCGCCGTTGGAAACACAGGGAAGAATGCGAGGGGACCGGCATGTTGCGGCGCCGGGACGGGCGCGCCAGCGCGGACCCACTCCGCGAACCAGCATCCGCCGATCCACACAAGCTTCGCTGCGATCCATTCTCCGCTGGGCGGGAACTTGTCGCAATTTCAGACCTTTGCTTGACAACGAATACAAAACTGGATACAACTTCTCCCTGTATCCGGGATTCCCAGGTTCGCGGAAATTTCCGGTTCTGATGATGCCTTTCGTGAGCAGTCATCGCCCGATTTGGGCGGTGGCTGCCTTTTTTAGATTGCACGAGAAGGTGAACTACCGGGACTGATCAGGCGACCGATGGCTGGCGTGGGCAGAGCTAGACGCCGTTGCCTCGCAGGCTCTTCAGCAGCGGACGCGGAGAACTCCGGCCCACATCGCGCCAGTGCAGGCCTTTGAGGGGGCTCTCTGGATACTGCTCACCCGAACCGGACTTCTGTGCGGTGAGCGCGAACCCGAAAAAAAACACCTGGTCCCAGCGCGATAACAGACATAGACCAGCCACGACACATGCACATTGGAGGAAATCTGGAATATGAGCGGCCGCCATCCTGCACGTTGCGAATTTCGGGCCAGTCGAAGGCCACGAATCTTCCGGAATCTGCAGCATTGCGGAACAGGCGTTGTTATCGCAGCTCTTGCCGCGCTTTTTCCCGCGGCTGCGAGGGCGCAATACGAGCAGGAGCAAGGCCACTCCATCGGCACAGTGGCTACGCATGGCAAACTGATTGTCCTGACCCTCAATGAGGGAGTGCTTGGCAGGGCCAATCTGTTCAACCTGGCCCACCACACCCTGCGGTTCACTCCGGGGGCATCGGGGTACCGGCTCCAGAATGTCCCGTTTGAATGGGACGCCGACTTTGGCCCAGCGCTGACTGGGCCGCAGGCGAGCCTGAAGAACCTTGAATTTCCTTTCTCCGGCAGAAGTTGGAATTCGTTCTCCGTGGGCGTGACCGGGTCGATCACGTTTGGCGAGCCCGCAGTTGGGGAAAGCCAGGAAGGTCGCCGCGGCGCCGGTGCGAGCCGAAGCGGGGGCCTCTCTGTGGATCGATTTGCGTTGCTCCAGGAAGCCGCGCCGGAGTTGATCAATACCGTCCCGGCAATCAGCGTCTTTTTTAAGCCGCGGATGTCAGGCACTCGCTACCTGAAAGAACTCGACGATCGCGCGGTGATTACATGGAGCCTCACGGAGCCCGCGGGCGGAATCCAGGACTGGACCTGGACGCCAACCGTAAACCGGTTCCAGGCGGTGCTGCGAAAGGACGGGACGATTGATCTTTCCTGGGACGATGTGTCTGCCCGGGACGCCATCGTGGGTATTTATCCGATGGTGACGGCTGGGGTCGAGAAGGAAATGGAGACCATCTCCACCAAAGAGAATGGCTCGGCGGCTCCGAACCTCGATATCCGGAAAATCAAGCTCAGCGCGGTTGATGGTCTCTATTTGAAAGTCAGTCTTGAGGCCGGCGGCCCGATTCCACTGGGCAACGACCCAGCGATTAACGGAGTCGTCTACCGCGTCTGTCTGGATAAGAATGAGCCGCGCGGGGGATGCATGCCCGGCGCTCATGCAGGTATCGTCTGGACCATTCACGGATTCGGTCCTCGCAGCCGCCCTCCATGGAGCAGTGGTCCTCATTACGCTCCGTTTGGCACGGGTCTGTCGCCACAAGTCAGGGTCGACGGAAATTCCATCTCGATGCAGGGAACGCTGCCTGAAGGTTACAAGCCGGGTGATCAGATCTACATCAGTGCCGCAGTGCAGGCGCCCCGGAACCAGTCCTGGATTCAGATTCCGCCCCACTGCTTCACGCTGGCCGGTGTGAAGAGCCCTGAGGTTCATTTTTCTTCCGTGATGAGCCAGGGCGGCCCTTTCCCGGTGGTGTTTGAAGCATTCCATTACATGAAGCCGCCCAGGGCCGAGGATCTGACTTGTTCAGTTATCAAAGCGCTCGGCGATAAGTTTGACTTTCTGGCATATTATTCCGACTTTCGTATCGACAATCCGGAAGCAGGCACATCGAGCGATGGACCGTTAGGCGGCGGCCCTGCCGGCGGCGCCGTCACCGGCATCGGCGCCGAACGGGGAAACCTGACGGCCTATTGCAGCAAAGGACGATTTCAGTGGCAGTTTATTCAGCCGGTGTCCGCGAGCTCGAACCAGATGCAGGAATACCCGCCTGCAGGTCTCACGGGTTCCGATCCGCATAACATCGCCAGTTACGCTCATCAGCTGGCCGAACGGACTTCTAATGGAAAGATTCCCCCGTACGACTATGCGATGTCGCAGATCGGCCACGAGATGGGCCATCGCTGGGCGGCCTTTGTCTCGGCGAAAGTGAACGGAGAGACGATCGATCCTGGCCCGGTGCACTGGGCGATGGGGCTGCAGGCGCAGGTTCCCTTCCCTTATCAGAGGCCTACCGAAGCATCGGCCATGGGAGGCGGCGTCTGGCAGGATAACTTTGACGGTACCTACACGCAGCTTGACGATAATTACTATGTTCCGGCTACCGGCTACTCCTACCTCGACCTTTATCTGATGGGGTTGCTTTCGGCGTCCGAAGTGCCGGTCTTTTCTATCCTCAGAAACCTGGTGCCTGCCGGTCATGATTCCAATGGACATCCGATTTTCAAGGCCGACAGGACCAGGATAACCATTCAGGATGTGATCGCCGTTGAAGGTCCTCGATTGCCCGACGTCGATCATTCACAAAGGAACTTCAATACGGGGATGGTCGTTGTCGTCGAACATGGCAGGACCCCAAGCCCGGAATTGATCGAACGCACGAACGGGATTCGAGAGCGATGGATCGACTATTGGGGTACCGTCACCGGGCATCGCTCCACTATGACGGCTGAACCTTAATTGCATTTGCGGTAGTTCGTATTTCATTTCCTGGAAGAGCCATGGGACGCGGGAACATTTTGCTTAGAAGGGACGAGAGTATGCGTGTTATTGCTTCATCGCTCGCCGTAATTGTGTCATCCAGCGCGCCTGCGGTGAAACAGGACGAAGCGGGTGAAGAGGGCGACGATGATTAGCTGGCGAGATTCTCAGAACTGCCCGAGCACCTTGTGTCGGGAGGAGCAGCCGGGCAGGCGAAAGGCGCCGATGCGCGTTGAGTAGCGTTCTTCGCCGGTCTTGAAGTAATCGCCGACGTACCAGAAGGTGCAGTCGTCGCTCGGGTCGATGTCGAGGGTGGTGTAGTCTTCCCAGCGCAGCGTTGTGGTCTGCGACGCTTGCCCTTCGGCGAGAACGGATTCCTGCAGCGTCATCGTGCCTCTGGGATCGGAGGCCAGCCGCGCGGCGAAGCGCTGGCCCACATGGATTGCTGCTCCACCGTACGAATAGCCGACGCCGATGTTGCCTTTGCGGTCCGTGGCAATGCTGGGCATCCAGCGGTAGTTGCCGTCCGGCGCATACGTGCCCTGCTGAAAGAGCCGCGGGGAACCGTTGCGGTCGAGGCGGAATTCGTACCAGCGCACGCCTCCGCCGCCAGCCTTTGTGTCGACGGAATGTGTGGCAACGATCGATTGGTAACGGCCGAAGTTACGATAAGCGAGCCGCTGCATGAGCTTGTCGCCCTGCGAGTCGAGACGCACATCGGTGTTCGGCTGAGGAACGCATTTGCTCAGCTGCCCGTCGCAGAGATAGTGGTAGGGCGCGACACTGATTTTCTCGGGCCCGTCAAGATGCGTTTTTGCCGGATCGTTCCAGTCGACATGGAATTTCCAGGCGTAGATGCTGTTGTCCTCAAAGTTTTCGTGGAGCTGCGTGCCGCCGGTAGCCATGACGATGTTGGGCGCGCCAGCGGACGGCAGACGGCGGCCATCGAGGTCCGCGCAGTTGAGGAAGTTCACGCCGTCTACGATCACGCACTGCTCGCGAGCCGGCAGTCCCTGCAGCATTTGTTTTCTCTCCGCCGCGCAGACGTGCTTCTGAATGACGGTGTCGCCAGTGCTGGTCGGGAGATAGTATCCGTCGGGCCAGATGGCGGGGCGCGGGTAATCCGGAAACAGAGGACGGCTGAACTCGTAACGGTAATACGAACCGAGCGGGTCCGGTCCCGTGCTGACCGCGTAGCACATGCCATAGGGGCCGTTGGGCTGATCGGGAGGCCGGCGAAAAATGGGCAGAACGAAAAGCCAGCGCCCAGCGAGCTGGTCGTAGCGAACCACGGCATCGCCGCTGATTTGTTTCTCGCACTGGCCGCCAAAGCCCGCGAACAGCGTGTTGGTAATCACAGGACCGAGGAGGACTTTGCCGGTTGCGGGAAAATGCGCGCCCTTTTTCGCATAGATCGCCATACGCGAATTGATGATCTGCACGATTTCATTGGGGCCGACGGCGAGGCTGTTGTCCGAAGGATTGCGCGCCTCGGTTTGACCCTGTGGTCCGGTGAACCCCGCGCCCAGGCCGTCGAAGCCAATATCCATTGTGGCGGGGGGACGCGATCCCTGCGTGACCTGCTCTATCGTGACGCCTTCTGCAGGAATGGCAGCGGGCGGCGCAATGGTGCCGGAGCCTCCTGGCGGAGGTGCTCCGTTCGTCGTGTGCGGCCGCTCCACGCGCGGAGGCGCCTGATACAGGGGGAGCAGCGAGGAGAGCGGCGCTGACGTGTCCGACTTGACGGCCGGATTGACGATGGTGTGGCCTGCCTGCCACTCCGACGCATTGTCGGGGGCGGTTTGCTGGGCCACGGGCGCGTCGTCGTCATCATTCACCTGGGCGGAAGCGTAGTGAGGCAGACCGACGAGAGCCGCGAGCGCGATGAGGGCACCGATGACGCAGAGCTTTTTCTTTGCGAAAACGAACGAGGCCTGGGAACGCCTGCAAAGGATCACTGGTTTCTCCGCGAGCCGCTCGAATGGGGCAGCTGGATACGTTGGTCTCGTGTGACTCTCGGGACTACTTCGGAAACGCGGTGCTCTTTACCGATGGCCGATGCTGCAGGGCGGGCTGCATCGCGGCGCGCGTCCCCTGCAACTCCGTCCCGGTGACTTCGAGGCGCGGAGGACGCACGCGCGCATTGCCTACGCCGATTTCCTGCTGGACCTGTTTGATGAGCTGAATGAATTTGGGCGAGGCATCCATGCGCCGCGAGTGGTTTCCACCTAACTTCACTCGCGTCCCCTCGCCAGTCGAGCCGTGCTGCTGAATCGCCAGACCAATCCCACACCCCTTCCGTCGAAGAATTTGCTTGACATTCTCTTTTTTATCATTGTACACAATCTATCTTTGGAGTTTGGTGTACGACGGTCGTCCTCTAATACCAACAACCCGGCGCAGTATGTCAATGTGACCAACAGTCCAGCGGCCCCCGGAACCCAGACCGATCCTGCATACCTCAATTCCGGCGGAGCGCGTGACATTCAGTTCCGCGTGCAGTTAGTGTTCCAGGGGCGCGACCCCGTGCTTGGCTCTCTCTTGCCGGCTGGACAAGCTCCAGGGGTGCTGGAGGGGCCCCGCGGTCGTTGCCAAACCTGCAAACTTCTCGGAGGCACATTGAATCAGCGGTGGAGAATCCAGGCTGCTTTCTTTCTGATCGCGATAACTGTGATTGGGCGTCCGGCCCATGGGCAACCAGCCAAAGCGGACTTCGAACGGGCCCTCAGCATCCAGAAGCAGTATGAATCGCTGGTCGTCAATCTCCCTGAGCCGCCCATGTGGCAGGAGTCTTCCGACCTCTTCGTTTACCGGAAGTCCATAGAAGGCGGCCACCAGTTCATGCTGGTCGACGCGGCCGCGCAGACAAAACAGCCCGCCTTCGATCACGACAAGCTGGCTGCCGCCCTGTCGGCGGCCAGCAGCAAGGACTACAAGGCAGCCACCCTGCCGTTCCCTCGCTTTCGTTTCGTCTCCGATCGAACCGCGATCGAATTCGTTGTGGAAGGCGTGCGCTGGCACTGCGATTTGCACGCCTGGACCTGCACCAGCCCCGGGCCCCTCCATCCCGGCGACGAAGAGTACGAGGGCGACGATGACTATGACGATACTCCGAGGGCGGTGAACGATCCCGGGAAGACGCAGGCGTCGCCGGACGGCAAGTGGCTGGCCTATGTGGAGAATTACAACGTCCGCGTACGGCCCAAAGACGGTAAAGAGAAAATCGCTTTGAGCGAGGACGGCTCGGAAGACAACTATTACGCGCTCCGCACCTTCGTCTGGTCGCCGGATTCGAAGTTCCTGGTAGCTTATCGTATCCGCCCCGGCTACCACCGGCTGGTGCACTATGTGCAATCGTCTCCGCCGAATCAGCTCCAGCCGGAGTATTCTTCGATGGTTTACCCAAAGCCCGGGGACGTGCTGGCGCTTCCTCAGCCGGTGCTCTTCAATGTCGCCGCGAAACAGGAAATCGCCATTGATAACAATCTTTTCTCCAATCCATTCGACCTGTCTCCGTTCGTGTGGTGGAAGGACAACCGTGGTTTCACTTTCGAATACAACCAGCGCGGCCACCAGTTGTATCGGATTATCGAAGTCGACGTGCAAACCGGGCACGCTCGCGCGCTGATCACGGAGCAGAGCAATACTTTCGTCGACTATCGGCCGCTGGTGATGGACCAGTACGACACCGGCAAGGAATTCCGCCATGACGCGGCCGACGGCAAGGAGATCGTCTGGGCCTCGGAACGCGATGGATGGGAACACCTCTATCTGCTTAACGGAAAAACCGGCGAAATCGAGAATCAGATCACAAAGGGCTCCTGGGTAGTGCGCGCCGTCAATCGCGTGGACGACGAGAAGCGGCAGATATGGTTTGAAGCCAGCGGCATGAACCCCGCCGAGGATCCGTATTTCGTCCACGCCTACCGCGTCAACTTCGACGGGTCAGGCCTAACTCCTCTAACTCCTGCCGAGGCGAATCATCATGTGGAGTTCTCCTCGGATGGCAAGTATTACGTCGATCTGCAGTCACGCGTCGACCTGGCTCCGGTGATGACGCTCTATCGCACCGATGACAATCAGCCAATGATGACAGTGGAGCAGGCTGACATCAGCAAACTGCAGGCCGCAGGCTGGCATCCGCCAGAAGTGTTCAAAGCGAAGGGACGCGACGGCACCACGGATATCTGGGGTGTGAGTTATCGCCCCGCTAACTTCGACCCGAAGAAGAAATATCCGGTCGTGGAAGATATTTATGCGGGACCGCAAGGGTCTTTCGTGCCCCAAACGTTCACGACGCGCGTCGAGCCCCTGACGCAGCTCGGATTCGTTGTGGTGCAGATCGACGGCATGGGCACCAACAATCGTTCAAGAGCCTTTCACGATGTAGCCTGGCACAATCTGAAGGACGCCGGATTCCCTGACCGCATCCTGTGGCACAAAGCAGTCGCTTCCAAATATCCCTGGTACGACATTTCCCGTGTCGGAGTATTCGGAACCTCGGCGGGTGGGCAGAGCGCCATGGGAGCGCTGCTGTTTCATCCGGAGTTCTACAAGGTGGCTGTCTCGAACAGCGGCTGCCATGACAACCGCATGGACAAAATCTGGTGGAACGAGCAATGGATGGGCTGGCCTGTAGGACCGCAATACTCGGAGTCGTCGAACGTCGACAACGCCTGGCGGCTGCAGGGCAAGCTGATGCTGGTGATGGGCGAGATGGACAAAAACGTCGATCCGTCGTCGACGCTGCAAGTCGTGGATCGCCTCATCAAAGCGAACAAGACTTTTTCGCTTCTGGTGGTTCCGGGAGCCGGTCATGGCACGCGCGGCCCGAACGCCGAATACACGGAGCGCAACCTCGACGACTTCTTCGTTCACAATCTGCTCGGCGAGGAGCCGCCGGCCTGGAATGCCGGAGGCGCGAAGGAGAGCGCTGGAAACTAGACGATAGGCGGCGGACGTGTCCCTGTTCACTTTCCCAGCTCAGCCCAACAACGGGATACTTCCGTTCCGCATTCGTTCCGCTCTGCCCGGCGACGATCACGGATTTTGGAGGATTTTGGCAGTCTCGTATAGCCTGTAAGTTATTGAATTACCGGGTATACGGATTTTGACACGATAGAGGTCAGGAGTTCGAGTCTTTTCGTGCCTACTATGTTTTCAATAACTCACAGCTAAGATTGCGGCCTTAGCTGCTCAGAGCTGAATAACTTTTGCTGCCAAAACGCTACCAAGTCACGTTCGGATGCGAAGCATCTCTTTGATTCCGCACCTGACATAGCCGCAAAGACCCTCTGACCTCTTCCGCGCTCGAAAGGGGATCACGGCCTCCGGATGCTTCCAGTTTCTCCGATCGCAGCCGCTCTACCGGGAAATCACGGTGGACTCGACGCGGTTTTACCTTGTACACGGGACTCCGACGAATCCGCTGTTTGGGTACTGTGCCGATACGTCGGAACATCGCGAGCTGGCCCGTGAAGTGGCCCGAAGGATCGTCGACGAACGGCAAGGACGTGGAGAGCATGTGAACTGGCTGGTACCACTCTGGCGCATTTTGAAGCACTTTCTTGGCGCGGAGATGGATTCTGGAGTCTCCGGAGCTTGTTCATGGAGCGGGCCAGACTGCCGGGAAATGGAGGTCACCAGGAAGCCTGGAGCGCGATGATGCAGAGACTGCGCGGCCTGCGCACGGAAATTACCGGAGCGACGGAACCATCCGAGGATATAACGGCGAGCGCAGGTGGAGCTTCGCGTTTCTGCGCCATCGACATCGACAAGAAAACCGGCTGCCACATCTGTGGCGCAGTGCTTGAGGCCAATTTTCGTTTCTTAAGCAAGTATCAGTATGAGCTGACCATCAACCCTGAGGTGCAGCAGGACCACGCAAGAAGAGGGGGCTTTTGTCCATTACACACCTGGCAGTATGAGGGCATCTCCTCGCCCTACGGGGTATGCGCGTCCTATCCGGAACTCGCGCATCGCATTGCAGCCGAACTCATGAACTTCGCAATCCGCGCCGCTGACGGGAGCGGTTTAGACAACATCCGCAGCCTCCTTCCGACGCGAAAGTCCTGCCCTGCATGCGAGATATGCAAAGAAGCGGAATCAAAAGTGATAGCGGAGGTTGCGGCGATTGCGCGACGAGCCACAGCACCGGAGTCCCGCATTCCTGCCTGCTGTCTGCCTCATCTGTTCATGGTCTCCGAATACATGGGCTCCGGAGACCCGACACGACAGATCCTGTCTGCCCACGCAAATTTGCTGGAGAGGATCGCGGAAGACCTCCAGCGGTATGCACTGAAGCACGATGCGCTGCGCCGTTACCTGACCAGCGAGGAGGAGCGTCGCGCCTCGCAAATCGCGCTGCTTCTGCTGGCTGGGCATCGCAGCGTGAGTTCGCCGTGGGTGATCGAGTACATCCTGTGAAAGATTCCAGGAGTGAAGCAAATCCCCGTTAGCGCCGACCCATCCGGTAGTCAAGATAAAGCACGTGCGCTTTGATTTGATCGCCCATTCGATACCGGGGCAACGTCGCCATTTTCAGCATTTGCAGGATGCTTCCGGGATTGCCCTCGCTCCAGTCGACCAGTGAATGCAGCACGGCCTCGAGGTTCGAGGCCCAGAGGGCTGTTCTTTCGGCCTCTCTCTTTGCGAATTCCCGCGCGACGGATGGGGACAGATTGCTGATCTCGAGTTTTTCGGAGCGGTCGGCGCACATGGGCAGCAACGCGCCCACATCTTCCATATGGGGAGTGCGTGCGGCAAAGTAAACAGGCGTGCGCCCGTAATAATGCAACTCCTTGATCATGCCCGTAGCGACGCGGGACGGGCCGGCCAGATGATCCAGTACGAGCAGAAACGGAAATTCGTCGAGCGCGCGATGCACTATACCCTTCAACGACGACGTGCTGAGCGCCTGAGGATTGGCAGGGAGCCGCAGCTCCCGTTTGGCGAGGGCGCGAAGATCCTGAATGAGCGCCAGCATCAGGTCACGCGGGGATCGCATCTGGGCAACATACAGTGCGAAAGGCTGGGTCGGAACGAGGTTCTGAAGCAGGCGTGTCTTTCCTGCCCCTTCAGGCCCGTAAATCAGCATCGACTTCCTTCTCTGCGCCTGCGCCTGCAGCCGCGCCATCTCGTCTGCGCGGTTCACGGCTGCGAGATACTGCTCATCCGGTGATTGAAGAGCTGACCCTGCCATGCCTGACTGCTCCTTTGCGACCCCGGCGCCGGAGCAATAGAAAACGAACTCCGGTGAACCCAATTAGACGAGTGCCGAGACCTCCCGTTCTAATCGGTTGAGCCGTTCAATTGCCGACTGTACGGCGGGAGCTCCTTCCTCTTTGACTTTGCGCGCCCGATCCAGTGCCTGTTCTGCAATGCGGCTGATTTCATGCAGCAGCTTGCGGATCTCGACCTCGAGGCGATCCCGGCTCTCCTGGATGCGATTGAGAACATCGTTTTGTACGCGCGAGCCGTTCACTTCCAAAAGGTGCCGCAGAAATTCCCGAGCCTCGTTTGTAATTACTTTGCGCGCGCCCAGTAACAGCAAGAAGATGTCGGCGAGCCAGCGTAGCGGGGATGGAGGCTGTGCGGTCCCGATGAAGTCCTCGAAAGTAAACCTCGAACGCACGCGGAAGCCCTTCTCCGAATCGAGCGCATGGGGCATCCGCGTTAGTTCGCCGAGGCCCGCGTCCGCCAGCTTTTTCAGAAAGCTGTTTCCCATCTCCACAAACCGAAGGGCCACGGCCCTGTATTGGCGCTCGCCCTCTTCCTGCTCGGGTTTGAGCCAGGGCGTAACCTTGCGGCGCGCGGTCTCCTGAGCGCGGTGCATCACTCGGCGCCGATAGTGCGGGCCAAAACCGCCCGGTACGGACGCTAGCGCATGGTCGAATTCAGCTTCAGATTCCATCGATGCGGAACGAAAAAACTGCTTGTGTCGATCAAGGAAGAGGTCCGAGATCCGGTACTGTTCCGCCATAAACAGGAAATTGAGCTCGCGCATCGAACGCTCAGCCTCGCTGATGGTTTCCTTCATGAGCTTGATGCGCCGTTCGGATTCTTCGATTGGCCGCTGCAGCGCATCACGGTCCTCACTGATCATAGCCAGCAGTTGCTCGCTTAAGCGCTGGAGGCCGCGGTCGCAAGCGGCGCGAACGAGATTTCTGCCCGAGTCGTCGACCAGGTGATGCAGACTCGCCAGCAATTTTTCCCAATCCCGCAGCGGACCACGGTTTTCCATCCGTTCTGCGGCACTAACTTCAAGGACCTCGCCCATCGGGCGATGCAGCCTCTTTTCCAGAACTTCGCGCGTGAACTGAACAGCGGCCGCACGCTCCGGATCGGTGGTGCGGTCGGCTTTGTTGATCACCAGGATTAGATCCTGAACTTGCTTGCCAACTGCTTCCACCAGCACCAACTCCTCGCCCGCAATGGGCGGATCGGCTCCGACCACAACCAACGCTGCATCAATGTGAGGAATGAACGCCTGCGTGGTCGCCGTATTTCCAGTGAAGACCGAGCCCAAACCCGGCGTATCCACAAAACACATGCCGGAGGACAACAAGGAGCTGGGCACGAATACTTCCGCGCCGTCCACGGCCTTTCTGTTTTCGGGGTTTAGTTCTTCGGTCACGTATTCCTTCAAGCCGGACAGGCCAACGTCCCGCCAGAAGCCGTCACGCATACGTACGCGTGCGTGAAGTTCCTCGCCAAACCGAATCACGGTAGGCACCGCCGTGACTGGAACAAACCCGGTCGGAACAACCTCGTGGCCGACCAGAGCATTGAGCAGGGTAGATTTGCCTCGCTTAAACTGGCCGACACAAGCTACGTAGAAACGTCCTTCGGAAACCCGCGCTGCGAGCTCACGGGCTTCCTCGGCGACGGGCTCAGCTCCAAGTTCCTGAGCCAGACCGGCAAGCCGCAACAGACGGGAGGCTCCGTCCACAGAGGCGGATGTTTCAGCCGGGGGGCTGCCGTATTCCTGCACAGTCGAACTGCTCTCGTTTTCCTGCATTTGTTATTGCGCTTTTCCCCGAACATCTTCCTGCCGAACGTATCGGATGACTTCGACCCGGGACATCGCAACCAAGCCGTCCTGGACCATCTCGTCCAGGTAGGGGATCAGCTTTGCGATCTGCTCTTCGGTGTCGATGACGCTCAGCATGACTGGGGCATCTCTCGAGAATTTCCAATGGCTGGCGTGATGAATGCGAGTGCTCGCTCCGTAGCCCTCGATGCCCCGGTAGACGGTAGCTCCCGCCAGTCCCAACTCCTGGCACTTTGAGACGATGGCTTCGTACAGCGGCTTTCCGTTCCACTTATCGCTCGCACCGAAGTGGATTCGCAGCATACGAGCCTGAAATTGTTCTTTCATGGTTCAGCGTCCGCCTATCCCAAAGCCTCTCCAGGATCTTTAGGGCCATCGTCCAGATCGACCTCAATCGCCCGGGTAAACAAAGGTTCCGTAGTAAAACCTCGTTCCATACCGGCTGGCGATTGTCGACCCGACCCAGTACCTCGCAATCGACCCGATTGAGCCGCCCAACGCGATAAAGAAATATTTCTGCAACGTTCGCTTCTCCTTAATGGATTAGGCTCGCTTTGCCGCCAACCCGGAATTCTCTGCCGAACTCCAGTTCCGCAAGAGGTTCAAATCGCTCTTTACCTGAGCGAGATCCGTTGTGAGGTCCGAAAGCCCGTTGATGCGATGAATCTGCGCGCGGTAGGCATCGGCGTAGGAATTCACCACCATTTCCATTTTTCTGATCGCCTGATCGCTCCATTGCCGCAGAGCGTAGCCATAAAGATGAAGCTCCTTTTTGAGCATGGGCCCGGTACTTTTCACCAGGCTGCTTCTGATGGCGGAGCGAACCACGCCGTCTCCAAACCACTTCCATTTTCCGGCGCTCGTTTCGGCGGGGAGGGCGGCGAGTTCGAATCGCGGCACCTCTCGCAGGATCGTTTCGACATCCTGCACAGATGGCGCTTCGACACTTCCCAGGCCCTTCGCCACATCCTGCAAGATTTCAATGGCCCGTTGCATCGCAGTTCGCATTTGCTCCAGGCGGGATGTGAGGAGTTCTTGCACTACGTCGTGAATCCATTCCGAAAGCTGCAGGGCCGTGATTTGCCGATTGGGATTCGAACGAACCCAGGAAATGGCGCGATCAACGGACCGATCGATAACGGACTGCGGCGACTCTCCGAGTTCCAGCCAGGCGTGATCGAGCTGCGTGCCCAACTCACCAATTTCTCCCGTGATCAGGCGTAGCCGCGCTTCGAGCTCAGGCGGAGCAACAGCCGGCTGCGGCCCTTCGCGTTCCCCCCGATCGAGAGTGGTATCCAGTGCGGCGATAACGGAATCTCGCAGAGCGCCGATCTTTCTGGCAACCGAAGCCTCGCGCAGACTTTGCGCTTCTTCAAAACGCGGCAGCAGCTCTCGCTCGAAGAAGTGGTCAAGCAGAACACGGGCCGCAGGCACGGAGCTTACCGCGTGGACTCGGATCGCAATTCCAAGCTCGCTGTGAAGCTGTTCTTCGATGTACGCGACGGCTCTGTGAAGATCGCCCTCCGCCATCAGGTCGGACTTGCTGAGCAGGACCAGTGCAGGGATGCCCGCTTCATACAGAAGGCGCAGTGTTCCGATATCTTCTTCGTTCAGCGTCGTACCTGCATCGATCAGCAACAGCGCCAGATCGCAGACCGGAAGATATGCCAGCGTCTCCGCCGCGCCTTTCCTGGCGAGCGAGCCGAGTCCCGGCGTATCCACCAGAACGATGCCTTGTTTCAACCGTCGAGATGGCACCTCTACCAGCGCGCGAACGACATTACGCAGGTTGCCGGGATTGCCCTGTTCGGTCACCAGGGCAGCAAGCTGCTCGATCGGAATGATCTCGTTGCGACCGTCACCGTAGGTTACGGCCGCTCGAAGCGACGGGCCATACTGCAACTTCGTCGGCACGGCTGTGATGGGATTCACGCCCACTGGCAGTACGTCCGTATCCAGAAGCGCGTTCAGCAGGGATGACTTGCCACTGCTGACTCTGCCGAAGAGGGCGACCTCCAGGTTGTCATCTTCCATTCGGGAAGCCAGAGAAGCGATGCGCAGACGAAACTCCACGAGGCCGTGGCGGGTAACGATTTGCTCGATCGCGCGAAATAGCGCGACATCATAACCGGTCTGTTCCAACTTCTGAAGGCGCGATTCCAGGTTAGTACCGAGCTCCTGGCGAAGGTAGCGTTCCATCCCTTCGATCATGGAGCGAAGCTCATGAACCACGCCGTTGAGTTCGTCGACGGCGTCTTCTGGGACAGCCCCGGAACCCCGCATGTAGCTGGGCCTTAGTTCCTCAACGGCAATATCAATGAAGGCGAGATTGGTGAGCACCGCACGTGTCGCCGGAATGGCGGGCGGCTTCGGTTTGAGTTGCTGCCAATCCAGAGCTCGCAACAGTTGCGCACGCAGCCGACGTGTGTAGTCCTCGATTACGCGGACTTGCGCCGGAGTTACATCGACGATGTAGCGAGGAAATGGGGATTGCGATGTCGCCTGATGAAGAATGTGTTCGGCGTCGCTCAGCAATTTGTCGATGTAATGGCAGGTTATTCGGAGGCGGCTTTGCTGGGGACCGTTCAGTTCCCCGGGAGAGCGTTTCGTCGTGAGACCGTCCGGTTCGTGCTGGGGCATGACTCCTCCAAGTGTTCGAAGCTTGCAGGAGTCATTTGCCCAGTGAGCGATTAAGGTGGACTCCAACACCAGTTGGACAGCTATGCCTTGACTGAATGCTTCCAGCGCTCGTAAATGCTGGCTCCGGCATACCGTGCTTTAGAACCGAGCTCGCGCTCGATTTCCAGCAGGCGATTGTATTTCGCGATGCGTTCCCCACGACTGGCCGAGCCCGTTTTGATCTGGCCCATACCGGCGGCGACCGCAAGATCCGCGATGCTGGTGTCATCGGTTTCACCGGATCGATGCGAGATAACCGCACCGTATCCGTGCTCACGCGCAACCTTCGCCGTTCCCCTGACTCCATTCGCGAGCGTTGCAGTAACCGCCAGCGTGGGATTGCCACGCGAGTCAAGGATTTCAAGGGCCTGCAGTTTTGCGATTTCAGACATGATGATTACGCTTTCCCGGCCGTGAGGCCGCTGGCTATGAGGGTTTCGACGAATTGCTGGTGAAAAGCACGGGAGCCAGGGGTCGACAGGATGCATGGCGAAGACAAAGCGCAAGTGCTTGTCATCCTCAAAATCGAGCTCCAGTTTTTTTGATCAGGGATCTTGCCGGGACATGGCTCCGCAACAGGATTCCCTGTCAGGAGTCATCATCTGTCCGGCTATTGGGTGGACAGCGGTTAAGGGTGAACTCCCTCACCACAACCCCTCAACATACGCCAGATTTCGGCACTCCGTCAAGTAACTTTGGGAGAACTGTCTGTATCAAAAAGCAAGAAATCGGGCCGTTGTTGCAACGCAAGAGTCATCTCGCCTACGTTGCCCGATACAGGAAGAGAATGAGCAGAAGGAACGCGAGGACATAGGTCACGTAAGCGTTGAGCCGGCCGTGGTGCATCCCGGCCAGGAATCCAGCGATCCATCGCGTGGCCGCGCCGACTGGCTGCAGGAACAGGCGATCCACCACGTGGGTTTCCTCGCGCTGTCGGTGGATGGCAGTGCGGAAATGCACCGCGACCGTCTGGCGCGTGTCTTCCGTGATGTTGGGCTGAAAGATTGCCTGAAAGACGACGCGCACAGGATTGGAAAAACCTGTCGCGGTGTAAGCCATCTGCGGCAGAAGCCGCGGAATCCCCCCAGCCCAGAGCGGGCGCCGTACTACGGCACGCCGGCGAGTAAAGCGCCTGACAACAAACCACCCCGCCAGGAGCAAGATCGCCAGAGCCACAAAAGCATAAGCAGGCGACATCGCGAAAACGACGGGGTTCTGCTCGTGACCGCGCAGCAGCACGACCAGGCCACGGCCGGGCAGGAGGCCCTTGCCGGTCTGTGCGCCCAGGTTATGGAAGTCCTGGAGGAATGCCGCCGGAAGTTGTCCGTTCTGCGCATTTGCCGTAAAGAATGGCGGCACCAGCGAAGTTGTGACGCTGGCGCCGGACAAGGGCTCCACGGATTGGTTGAGCACGGGTAAGACGTAGGTGGGGAGAGTTCCCAGCAGCAGACAGACTAAGGCTAGAAATGCAAGAGGAAATCGGGCGCCAACGCGCGGGTGCGGCTTCGGCTTCCACGCACCCCTCGGAAGCCCAAGAAAGCTCATCGCGTACACCTTGACAAAACAGGTCACCGCCAGCGCGGCAGTGAGCGCCAGAGCCGCGCCACAGAGAGCAAAGACAATCCGGACCGACGTGGACGATAAGACAGCACTGCGCAACAGCGCCTGCAGCGTCATCCACTCGCTGACGAAGCCGTTGAACGGGGGCGCCGCGGAGATTGCCAGGCAGCCGACGAGGAAGACGATCGACAGTCCGGGCAGCAGACGAGACAGACCGCCGAGCTGGTCCATGTCGCGCGTGCCGGTTTCAGCCTCCACATAAACCGTTCCCTGAAAAAGAAGCGTCTTGTAAATCGAGTGGTTCACCATGTGATAGAGCGAGGCCGACAGAGCAATGGCGGCCGCAACCGGCTGTCCGGAGGCGCGATAAATCAGAAAAGCTCCCAGGCCGGCCACGATGATGCCCGCGTTTTCGATGGAACTGTGGGCGAGCATCGTCTTCATGTCGTTGTCTGTCGTGGCGTAGAGGATTCCCACCAGCGCCGTAATGCTCCCCACAATCAATGCAAGGACTCCCGTCCCGTAACTCGTGTGAACCAGGTCGGCATTGAGCCGCAGAATTCCATAAAAACCAAGGTTGAGCGTGACGCCTGCGAAAACAGGAATGAAGACAGGCGCGGCGGCTGTATAAGACCGGGGCAGCCAGAAATTGACCGGAACCAGGCCGGCCTTTACCCCAAATCCGAAAAATCCGAGGAGGAATACGCTCCACAGTGCTTGCGGCGAAAGCCCGGCAGCCGCCGCACGCAGAGCGGAAAATGAGAAGTCGGTCGCCATTCTGCCCAGAATCAGAAAGGCGACGGCTACGGCCAAAAAGCCGGCCTCGCCCATCGCCAGCATGATATATCCCGCCATCTTGTCGGATTGCTGTCGCATCTCGTAGTTGAGCAGAAGAAAACAGAGGATCGACATGCATTCCCAGGCAATCAGGAAGAGAGGAGAATCGCTGGCCGCGAGAATCAGCACGACCGAAGCCATCAGGGCAAAATTCAGGACGCCGTATCGACCCGTGGGATATGCGTCTTCCATTTGGTCCTTGACGAAGCTTCTGACAAAGAGAGAAATCGAAAAATAGACAATTCCTGCGGCGAGCAGAAAGATGGAGGACAGCGCATCGAGACGCAGCGTGAGCCTGCCCAACCCGTCGAGCGTCCAGAGTTGAGCCTCGTAGTTCCTGCCTGTGAGAAGCACTGTCGCAGAAGCAAGAACCATCAACAACGATGAAAGCGTCCCCACGACGGCAATGACCAGCGGAGCTCTTTTCCGGCCGCATACCGCCGAAAGGAGGATTCCCACGGCACAAGTCAGGAAGAACAAGATCAGCGAAGCGCCGGTTACGGAAGCCATCAATCACGATCTCCTTTCGGAGACACGTTCGGTATCGACTACCGACTTGCGTCCCGTGGCGACAAGCAGGCCATGCAATATGGCCAGAGGAGGAGGCGGATTGCCCGGAACCTCAAAATCCACTGGCAACACCGAACCGACGCCGCCGGCACAAATGAAGCTGTGGCCAAACACTCCGCCAGAAATGGCGCAACTGCCCACAGCCATCACGCGCCTGGTCGCTGGCATGGCTTCCCAGGTCTTGAGCAATGGCCCTCGCATGTTTTCGCTTACCGGGCCAACGACGAGCAGAAGGTCGGCGGTACGCGGGGTAGCCGTGAAGAAGAAACCCAGCCTGTGAATGTTGTAGAGAGGATTGTTCAGCTGCTTGACCTCGTGAAGGCATGCGCCGCAATCTCCGGCATCGACCACCATTACATGCATGGACCTGGAAAAGGCCGACGGCAGAGTCATAGACTCGGCCTGCCCGGCAGGCAACCTTGACCATTCATACCCCGTATCCCAATTCATCGGCGAGGGAATCGACAGGCGGCATCGCTGACAATGTACGCACTTCCCCTGGTCCACGAAGGCCGATTTTCCGTGAGCGACGATTGCATCCACTGGGCAAATGGCCGCCGCGGTCTGCGCTTCGCCGTCAGATGAGAATTCCGTATTGACTGGACAGCCGGGAGACACGCCCAAAGCCGCTTCTGCCCTCCGCGGATAGTGGGTTGTTCGAATGCCACTGCGCAAACCGTGCCAAAACCAAAAACTCATTTCAGTTCACCTCTACCGGTCACATTCGGTCGCGGACAGGCCGAATGTGGCGAGAATGATCGGAAAGTCCTGAAACGCAAAATCCTCGGCTGCCTCATGAAACCCGTGCCAATTGCTGAAGGACGGTGTGATCGCGTGATACCGGTCGACCAAACCTTTTTCATCAAGACTTAGCCAGTGCAGAGCCGCGCCTCTTGGCGCTTCGGCCCATCCGAGCGCCGCGCCACCTGGACTTCCGCCGCAGGGAACACGGACAGCGCCAGGTTGCAGAGCATCGATTGCCTGGTGGATCAACCTGACCGACTGGGTCGCCTCCGCGAACAACACGCGCAGCCGAGCGTATCCGTCCCCTTCCTTTTCACAAGGAACATCGAACGCATATCCCTCATATCCGGAATAGGGACAGGCCTTACGCAGATCGCAATGCTGCGCCGAAGCGCGCCCTATTGGACCCACGAGATTCAGATATCGCGCGCTATCAATACCAATGACCCCGACATCTTCGAGACGGTCAAGAAAGCTGCTGCTGTAGCGAAGCCGGCTCTCCAGGGTGGAGAGATCCTTCTCAGCTTTGTCGACCGAAAGCAGAAGTCTCTGGTATTCCCCGGACTCAAAGTCCCGGCTCAGCCCGCCAGGAATGTTTAGCCCAAAGAGATACCGGTGGCCGATAAGGACACAGGAGGCGCGCAGCAATTCTTCCTCGATGATGGAGGCGTGCGCAGTGGAAACTCCGAATGCGGTGGACTCGCAGATGGCTGCGATTGCGCCTGCGTGATGCCTCAATCTCTCCAGTTCACAAATCAGGACACGGAGAATCGCTGCGCGAGGCGGCGCCTCGACCGTATGGATTTTCTCCACGGCCTGACAAAAGGCGAGCGAGTGTGCAAACGCGGAGGTTGCCGCGAAGCGCTCGGCGAGCAACAACACATCCGCAACGCTTCGGCCTTCGGCAAGCTTTTCCACGGCGCGATAGTTATAGAAAAGACGCGGCACTGCGCGAATCACGTCTTCACCAACCGTCTCCAGCAGAAAGTGCACTGACTCGCCAAGGCCGCCGTCGTACACCGGTCCAACAGGCATAGCGAACGAACCGGGATCACCAACAATCAGCAGCGGCTGCCATTCAAGGTCCAGCTTCCGCTTGAGCTCGCAACTGACAGGGAAGCTCTTGCGCATGGGTTCGATGCCTTCGCGCCAGATTTGATCGTGAAGGATAAAGTCGCCCAACCGCGGATGCCCTTCAAAATGAATTCCGAAAAGATCTTCCACCTCGCGCTCGTGCCAGTCGACCGCGTTCACTTCGGCAACGATACTGGGAACGGTCGTTGTCCCGATCGGCAAGGAGAGCAGCACGTCTATCCATCCCGATCCGGGGAGAAGAAACGTGTAGTGCAGGCACCAATGGTCTGAGAGTTCCTCCGCAATCATTCCGCCAAACTGGCAGCCCAGGTCCCAAAAGAGAAATCTGCATAAAGAGGGCAGCGAACTGGTCTGAATCAGAGAGAGCGTGAGCACATAGCCACGCTCGGCCTGGATCGGAGACACCTCGTTTCTGAAACGCTCCCCGAGAGCTGCAGTCAAATCGCTCTGACCAATTTGTTCGTTCCCATCCGCAGGTGAGGAACAGGCTGTCATTGTCAATGTCCTCCCAGTTGTTGTGCCGCCAGCTCCAAAAGGGAATGCAGTGGCCCAGGGATGTAGACACCCAGGACGACCACCGGTATCGCGGCCAGCAACACAGCCGTGCGGCAGCTTAACGGCACCCGCTTTACCGGCATAGTTGATTCGGGCTCGCCAAACAACATGCCGTTCACCTGGCGCAAGATTGCTACAAAGGCAACAACGATAAGAACTGCGAGAATCGCGACGGCAACGTTGTGCCCCGATCGGAGACCGGCAGACAGAATCGAGAATTCGCTTAGAAAAATTGGGAACGGCGGAGCGCCGGCGATCGCCAGCGAACAGAGCAGCAGCGCGCCACCCGTGAACGGAGAAACCCGGAAAAGCCCCCGCACCTCGCTAATCTGGCGCGTGCCAACACTTAGTAACACCATACCTGCCGTATAGAAGCAAAGAGACTTGGTGATGGAGTGGTTCAGCATCTGGGAAACGGCGCCGTAAGCCCCTGCATGAGTTGCAAAACCTGCCGCGACCAGGATGATGCCCATGTGTTCCACAGTTGAAAATGCAAACATTCGTTTGTAATCGCGGACCTGCAGAAGCAGAAATGCGGCGATCCCGACAGAGAAAAGGCCGAATACCACCATCCAGTTTCCAATGCGCGCTTCCGGCGATGCCAGGATAACGGAAAGAAGCCGCAGAATCGCATAAAGGGGCACTGTGGTTTTGATACCCGACAACACAGCGCATATGGGGGTAGGAGCCTGGCTATGAGCATCCGGCAGCCAGATATGCATCGGTGCAAGGCCGACTTTTGTACCAAATCCAACAAACACCAGCAGGAAGGAGAACTTCAGCAGATTCGGCGGCATGGTCGACGACATCGCGTAGAGACCTTGCCAGGTTTCTACAGTCCCGCCACCACTGCCCCGATACGCCCAATACAGAACAAAAAATCCGAGCAGAGAGATCGGCGCTCCCATGAGCGTCAGGATTGCATATTTCCAGGCGGCTTCGAGGGCTCTCGGAGTGCTCTCAAACCCCACCAACAGGATGGCGAAAAGGGTGATCAGTTCCACTCCGACCCAAACCAGATTCGGACTGGCGAACGCCGGCACAACGATCAGAGCAAAGGCAAGGAGGTTGTAATTGCAGTAAAACCACCATAGCCGCTCCTTTTGGTGGCTTTCCTGAAGCATGTAGCCGCCGGCGAAGATTGCCGCCAGCGTGCACACAAAGCTAACAAGCAGGATCACCAACGCGCTCAAACCGTCAGCCTCAAACCAGCCCGGAATCGCAACTGCGCGCCCACTCCGAAGTACCTGCGCGGCAGTCATGACGGCCATCGCAAAGCTGATCGACAGGCAAATCACAGTCGTGCCCCAGGCAATCCTTCGCAGCGGCTTGATCCAACAAAGCAGGGCGGCCAGCAGAGGGAGGAAAACGGCAACAATCAGTCCCACGGCTGGGGCTCCTCTCTCAGTTCGCTCATGGAAGCCGCCTCAGTCGTCCCAATCGTTTGAGAGATATTCCGTGTGAGCACGCCAATGACGACAGCAATCAGAATCACATCGATCGCAATTGCCAGTTCGGCAATCAGCGGAAGATCGGAGGCTATCGCAATGCCAGCGAAGAAGGCGCCATTCTCCATGGCGAGGATCCCGACCATTTGGGGGAGAGCTTCACGACGGGCAATCAGGGAATACGCGCCAATCAGGATCCCGGCCAGACCGATGGGCAGGTTCACGTGGACTACCGGGTCTTGCGTAGTTGCTAAAAGAGGACTTACGAGAAACTCCGCCGCGATGGCCAGCAGCAGAGCGAGTAATAAAGACGAGGGGATGTTGATGACCTGGTTGATTTCGCGCCGCTCGTAGAGGTCGCCGGGGAGAGTGCGCTTGAGGACCCAGGGAATGCCAATGGCTTTAGCGGCGATTGTAATGGCGCCGAGAGCGAGAAGGTGAATTGAGCTGCGGCCGAATCCAATCAGAAATGCCGACGCAGCCAAAAAAAGCGATTGCAAAACAAAAAACCGCATCACGCCCTGAACCTGGCGGGTAGCCACCATCCCGAATGCGGTGAGCAGAATCAGCCCAGCGGTTAAGGCGTTGAGTCCTTCGATTAGCTGTATCTGAGCGCCGGTCACTGCTACCCCCTTTCTAGGTGGCCGAAGTTGAAAATATGCTGGCAATCATGGCCGCAACAGAAATAATGAAAGCGGCTCCGAGAAACTCGCTGATGCGGAACAGGCGCAGTTTGGCCAGTGAAGACTCGATCACCACAAGAACCACGGTGAACAAAAGTATCTTGATGAGGATAAGCGGGATCGCCAGCAAGACCTGTCCGGGTTGCAGGTCGCCGGCAAGTCCCCACGGCGCAAGCAGTACATTCAGAAAAATACAAGTGAGCACCAGGAACTTCATTTGCCCTCCCCACTTCATCAAGGCCGCGCCACGGCCGGAGTATTCCAGTCCTTTGGATTCATCGATCATCGCCAACTCGAAGTGTCCGGTTGGATTGTCGACGGGAATCTTTCCCCCCTCAGCAAGAATGAGCATGAGAAAAGCAATCAGCAGGAGTATATGGGCCGGAGAAAAGAACGCGGCGGGGCTGGCGACCCATTTCTGCTGCACGATGTAGGGAATGGTGGATTGCGCTACAAACGAGACCGTGAAGAACACGATCATGAAGACCGGCTCTGCCAGAAATCCAACCATCCTCGTTCGGCTTGCTCCCATCGGTCCATAGGGGTTCCCGGTATCGGCCGCGGCGAGGGCGGCGAAGAAGCCGGCAAGCGCCAGAAAGAATCCACCCGCGAGCATGTCGCCCATGAAAGCGAACGCCAGCGGATAATCGGTCAGAACCGGGATCAGGCTCGCAACGAACAAGGGGATTACAAATACCAGGTAGGGAGTGAAGCGAAAGATCCATGTCGTCTCCGAAGAAACGACTTCGTCTTTGTGGAAGAGCTTCCACAGGTCGCGATACGGCTGAAGGATATTTGGTCCGCGCTTGCTCTGGATGTTCTCTTTGAACCGGCTGAGCACCCCGGAGTACAGAGGCGCAAAGCCGATTACGAACAGAAGCTGAAGGAGGCTGTAGACAACGGTCCGTAGCATCAGAGCACTCACCTGAACAACGCAATTTTGGATTCCCGATGAATTTTTCCGGACTGGCTTGAAGCGATTTTCAATTCAGCATCGGCGCACAGCGATCAGGAAGGTCGACGACCCGAACCATGAATTGACTGGCTGAAGGATTTGAAGGAGGGAATCTGAGGCGGGATATTGCGTCCCTCGCCTGAACTTGTACACGAACTTCCCCACGGCGCGGCTCCTCACAAGGGTAGGAATCATCAGCCGTGAAGGCGGTTAGAGGTGGATTTCCATCACCGTGATCGAAATTGTTCTGGGCCCATGATGAGGCGTTGCCAGGCCGTTGTCAAGATTGGCAAACAGGGCGGGCTGCCCAGGGCGATGCCTGCTTCATGCATTCCCCGCATCCCTGGCCGTGGAACTGAAGGCGCCTGTTTCCGTGGACTGTCCGAAAACGACTCGATAAAGATCCTCGCCATGACTGGTAGGCAGCGGCGCGTCTCCCAGCAGCCGAAATGTCCGTTCTCCGCTGGCCAGCCGTTCCGCGCGAAGGAACAGCGTACCGGGCAGATGCTCAGCATAGAATCCGTCCGCCAGATCGTACAGATGGGTCACGCAGAAGACCTTGATTTCCAGCTCCAGCAGGTCGCGAACAATCTGTTTGGCGATTTCCGAACCCTCTCGCTCGTTGGTCGAAGCGAACGATTCATTCAGGAGAAGAATGCTGCCCGGAGCCACATGGTCGACAATCGCGCTCATTCTGCCGAGTTCTTCGTCCAGCTTTCCACTTTTCATGCCGGCGTCTTCTTCACGCTTGAAGTGTGTGAACACGCCGTTGCAGACATTGGCGCGAAATGACTCGGCGGCCACGAACATCCCGCACTTCATCATCAGCTGAGCGAGCCCCATACCGCGCAGGAGCGTGGATTTCCCGCCGCGGTTCGCTCCCGTTATGACGACGAGGGTCTTTCCAGTTCCGGCAACATCGTTCCCGACAACTTTGCTTTCCGTGCTCAGGCTGAGGCGAGGGTCATATATCCCCTGGCAGGAAAACACCGGCTCGCCGATGAAGCCGGGCTGGGGAATACAGAGGGGCTCCCCTTTCGCTGCGAGCCGGTCGCGGAGGGGAATGGCCTGTGGGGTTGTCACTTCACACCCGCCATCAGCGATGCCAGACAGGCCGCCGATTGCCAATTAAGAATGGCCGCGTATTCCTCACCCGTGGACACGGAAGGGGCTACCAAGGGCTCGTCTGCGCTTTCCTCGCGAGGGCGTAGATCGTGATGGGTTGCGGTGCAGGCGAGCATGGCGGACCCCTTCCGAGTTCTAACCTCGTAGGAGTCATCTTCCCCTCGAGAGAGGGGCAGTCAAAGTGGACTCCAACACCTGCTCAGCTTCAGTATTTCGGGACGGCGATCACGTGTCAATCGCAGCGACCGGCTCCCGGCCCTTTACGTCAATGACCCGTTGGATTGGATTGTGCCCCTGCGGCTCATGAACGGAACGACTATTGCGACCGGCGAGAGCGTCATCTACGTCTCCTCCGCCTGGAGCAATCAGGGCGTTGGCGACCAGGAACGCTGGATTCCCGCCTCCGGAAAAAGTTGATTCAGAACCGGCCCTGCGCTACGGTGTGCTGCATTCTACCTGGTTTCCCCACCCCCAGTTGCCGTCTGACGCCCGAACATATTGGCACGTATTTCGTTGATCAGCGGGGAGTCGGAGTTCCCCAAAATCGCGGTTTCACTTTCGAGCTTATCCCGAGGAAAGGTTCCCGGTTGTTCATCGGCGTTCATTCAATCAGCAAGATGCTTCATACGGCTGCAAAGGAAGATCGGCCCTCGCCTTGAGTCGCTAAGTAAACAGGCACCTGTTGCCGATAAAGCGATCATCGGGGAGAGCCTGGCAGCGTCTTCCCGCGGGGAGCGACCGTGGAAAAGGCTCGTGGTTTTGTATTACTGCTGCTTCTGGTTTTTCTACTGCCTTCCGCCGGGACCACGCAGAGCCCTGCGCAGAACAACACAGACCTTCAAACGACGCTTTCGCTCAGCGACTGCATGCGCATCGCGATGGAGAGGAATCACACGCGGCCGGCGAGCCAAATGGCGATCGCCGTTGCTGAGGCGCAGCACCGCCAGGCTCTGGCGGCTTATTGGCCGCAGGTCACAGCCCAGGCCGGCATGGACGAACTGAGCCGTTCGCCGAACTTCATTTACCCGGCAAGCACCTTCTACATTCCGTCGGAATCGGTTGCGGTGCCCGGCGGCACGGCTTTGGTGACGATACCGGCCAATGCATTCGGTCCTGGGTTCCCGCCGGCCGCTGTCCAGCTTCCAGTCAGTTTCCCCGGGCAGACGATCACGACGCCCACGCAGACTTTCCCGGTACCGTCGCAGAATGTGAAACTCTTTGACCCGACCACCGAGAGCGTCTCGGGCAAGTTCGACTGGCTCCTCATGGACTTCGGGATGCGCAGCGGGCTTCGCCGGCAAAGCCAGGCCGGCATCGAAGCCGCTCAGGCGGGTTCGCGCAGGACGGACCTCGAGCTGGCCGATTCCGTGATCCGGCTCTACTACGGCGCAGTCCTGGCGCGGCAGCTGCACCAGCTTGGCGAGGACACGCTCGAGCGCATGGAAGCGACCCTGCGCGTCACCGACGCGCTCTACAAAGACGGCACCGGCACGGTGAACAAGACCGATTATCTCGATAACAAGGTCGTGGTGGAAACCGTCCGGTCCATGGTCGCGTCCCTCGATCAGAATGAAGCCGCCGCCGAAGCCGCCCTCGCTTATACCGTCGGCTACTCGTGGCGCTCCACCGTGATCCCTGCCGATTCCGAGATTCCCTACAGCGCCTGGGAACGCAATCTCGACCAGATGGTTTCCGATTCGTATCAGTTCAATCCCGACTGGAACTCTCTGGAAGCCGGCCTGAAGGCGCTCGATGGCGAGCGGGCCGCAGCCGAAAGTGGCCACTACCCCCGCATCGGCCTCAAGGGCGAACTGCACCGTCGCTGGAACGCTTACGACGGCGGCCTCTCGACACCGAACAACCGCACCGGCTGGTCCCTCGACCTTGGAGTCGAAATCCCGGTTTTCGACGGATTTCTGACCAACGCCAAAGTCGCCGAAGTCCGCGCCCGGATTCAGCAGCTGAAACAGCAGCAGCTCCTGCTCTCTAACGGCCTCGGCCTGAAACTGCGCAGCGTCTTCCTCCAGCTGCAGGCTTCCGAGAAGTCTGTCCAGGCCGGACGCGATGCCGCCAGCGCCGCCTCCGATGATCGGGACCTGACCATGCGCGCCTATGAGAACGGCCAGGTCGATACCGAGAAAATCATCCGCGTAGAACTACAGGAAGCCCTCGTCAAAGCCTCACTCGATAAGGCCATCTACGACCACGTCGCCCTCGAGTCCGGAGTCGACATGGTTGTCGGCAAGAGCTTCCAGACCGCGCTCACCACCAAATAGAGGACGACTGGACAGCGCTATGTCACCCATCGATACGGGCTGCTTCACACGACGCAAAATGCTGAGCCTGATGGCCGGTGGATTCGCCGCGTCCCTCACGCCGCGCTCGGCCTTCGCCGACGACGGACTCGTGACCGTCGCCGTCAGCGAGGAAACCCTCGCCGGTGCCAACATCAACGATGCCCGCGCTGCCTATACGGCCTGGACCCAGGAAGTCACCCGCCACCTCGGCTCGGTCCGCGCCGTCGTGAACCCCAAAATTTTCCTTCCCTCCGAGGAGCTCCTGCGCGACGTGCGCGCAGGTACCGTGGACTGCTACGGCATTACCGCGCTCGAATATATCAAGGTCGCCGACGTCACCGATCCCAATTTCATCCTCCTCCAGGATTCGCTCGCCGACGGAATGGAATACATCCTGGTGGTCAATAACCAGAGTCCGTTCCATTCCATCGCCGACCTGCGTGGCGCCCAGATGATCGTGCATCACCATCCGGACCTGGTTCTCGCCCCGGCCTGGCTGGAAACGACGCTGACCGCCAGTTCACTCCCCGCCGCCGAGCAGTTTTTCGCCAGCATTTCTTCTCGCGACAATATCAATCAGGTGGCACTGCCGGTCTTCTTCCGCCGCGTGGATGTCGCCTGCCTGGCGCGCCCCAGCTGGGAAACCGCCGTGGAGCTGAATCCTCAGCTGGGCCGATCTCTGCGGATCCTTGCCGTCTCCCCCAAACTCGTCCCGATCTTTGTCGCTTTTCGCCGCCACTGCAGCGAAGGAGGACGCAAAGCCCTCATCGACGCGATTTTGAATATTACGACGATCGCTGCCGGCCAGCAAATTGTCGCCCTCTACCAGTCCCACAGCTTCGTGCTGCGCACTGCCGCAGTGTTGAAAACAACGGTTGACATGCTGAACGACTATCAGCGATGCCTCCTCCGCAGGCGGGATCGCAGAGAGGACAGCCGAGCAGGCTGGTGAGCAACGGTGCTTCGGCCCACGGGGATTACTCGCCGCATCACCCTGCTGGCATGGTCAGTGTCGCTGGCTACGCTCGCCATTTTTGTCTCGATCATCATTCCCGAACAGAAGCGTGACCTGCGCATCCAGCTGGAGTCGGAAGCCAGCGGCGTCGCGGCGGCCCTGCACGGCGAAATCGCCAGCGCCGCGGTCACAGAGGACTACTCGTCGGTTATCGACCATGCCATGCAGGTCCTCGCGCAAGACCCGGCCGTGGATTTTCTGGTGGTCGCCAAGAACGACGGCTACGCGCTGATCATCGAGCGCGACAGCTGGCGCACGGAGCCGGATATCGACCCGTACTGGCGTCCGGGGGTGCGGCGTCCATCCGGCGCGATCGGGGTCGTGCCTGTGTTCAACCAGCGCCTGTTTCACTATTCCGCACCCTTCGATTACAACGGGATTGAGTGGGGCTGGATTCACGTTGGGCTGTCGCTCGAATCCTACGACCGCAGCTCGCGCGACGTGAACGAGCGTACCGGCTTGCTGACCATCGTGTGCGTCCTCCTGGGGCTGCTGGCGTCGGTCTCCTGGGCCGGCCACTTTGTGCGGCCGATCCACCGCCTCCAGGGGGTCGTGGAAAGGGTAGCCAGCGGCGATCTGACCGCACGCTCCGATATACGCAGCCACGATGAGATCGAGCAGCTGGCTCACGCGTTCAACAGCATGGCCGATGCCATCCTGCATCGCGACCGCGAATTGTCCGAAGCCAAACGCGACCTGGAAATTCGGGTCACGCTGCGCACCCAGGAGTTGAGCGAGCAGATTGTCGCCCGCGACAAGGCCCATACCGAACTGGCCGAGGCGCAGAAGCGTCTGATCGAGCTCTCCCGCCTGTCGGGGATGGCGGAAGTCGCGACCGGCGTCCTCCACAACGTCGGCAACGTGCTGAACAGCGTGAATGTCTCCGCCACCATCGTCGCCGACCAGCTCCGCGAATCGCGAATCGCTCAGCTGACCGCGCTGGTGCAGCTGTTGCAGGAGAACGAGGCGAGAATTACCGAGTATCTCACTTCCGATACACGCGGCGCACGGATTCTTCCCTATCTGTACAAGCTTGCACAGCAGCTGGAAAAAGAGCGCGAGCGGCTGACACAGGAGGTGGCGGGCCTCGTTCAGCACGTAGGCCATATCAAAGAGATCGTCGCCATGCAGCAAACCTATGCGCGCTCCTCGGGGATCAGCGAGAATTTTGCTCTCGCCAGCGTGATCGACGACGTTCTCGGCATCACTCGTCCTGGCATCGAACGGCACGGCATTGTTTTACACGTGAACGGAGACGGACTGCCCAGCGTGAATGCCGACCGGCACAAGGTTTTTCAAATTCTGTTGAACCTGCTCCGCAACGCCATCGACGCCGTGAAGGTCTCCGATCATCGTTCACGCGAGATCGGCGTGCACTCCCGGCGCCTCGGCGAGGACCGCGTGGCGATCGAGGTTCGCGACAACGGTGTGGGTATCCCGCCTGCAAATCTGGTGCGGATTTTCTCTCATGGTTTCACCACCAAACCGGACGGCCATGGTTTCGGGCTGCACTCCAGTGCTCTCGCCGCCCGGGAGCTGGGCGGCGCACTGACTGCTGAAAGCGACGGTGCCGATCGTGGAGCGGTCTTTACGCTCGAACTTCCTCTTAATCGTCGAAGCCGTGCCGCAGAAAGGGCAGCCGCATGACAGACCAGGCGAACCGTTACCGTCTGCTCATCATCGATGACAACGAATCCATCCATGACGATCTCAAAAAGATCCTCCTGCATCAGGACCACGACTGCGGCCTGAGCGCCGACGAGAAGCTGCTGTTCGGGACAACCCAGGAGATGGAAACGGAGTTTGACGTGGATTCGGCCTTTCAGGGGCAGGAGGGGCTCGACTTCGTTATGCGAGCCCAGTCGTCACGGACTTCATACGCCCTGGCCTTTGTTGACGTACGCATGCCTCCCGGTTGGGATGGCATTGAGACCATCCGCCACCTGTGGCGCGCCGACCCCGAACTCCAGGTTGTTATTTGCACGGCCCATTCGGACTACAACTGGAATACGATCGCCCAGGAACTAGGGGTCTCTCATAACTTCGTAATTCTCAAGAAGCCTTACGACAACATCGAGGTAAAGCAGCTCGCGCACGCGCTGACCGCGAAATGGACCGCAATGCGCATGGCGCGCCTCAAAATGGAAGACCTGGACAGACAGGTGGAGGAGCGCACGGCGGACCTGCGCAGAACCGAAGAAAAGTACCGCGCCATCTTCGAGGACGCAGTCATCGGAATCTTTCAGGCGAGCCCGGATGGCAGGCTGCTGAATATCAACTGCGCGTTCGCCAAAATGCACGGCTACGATACTCCCGAGCAACTGCTCGACGCCGCGGCCGACAGCTCCCGTGAGGTCATTCTGGATGCCAGCCATATCAACAACTGGGCTCGGATCCTGAACAAGCAGGACATAGTTCGCGGCGCCGAAGTCGAGGTGACCACACGAGATGGATCGAGAAAGTGGGTTTTGGTCAATATCCGCGCTGCGCGGAATCGCGATGGCGTGATCCTCTACCACGAGGGAACGGTAGAAGACGTTACCGAGCGCAAGCGTGCGCAGCAGCAGGTGAATTACCTCGCCTATTACGATGTGCTGACGGGTTTACCCAACCGGACGCTTCTGCAGGAGAGGCTGAAGGAGGCATTGTCAGACTGGCACCAGAACCGGCGGACGGCCCTTCTGTTCCTGGATCTTGATCGCTTCAAGCTGATTAATGATTCCCTGGGCCACTCCTTCGGCGATCTTCTCCTGCGCCAGGTCGCTGACCGCCTGCAGGCGCAGCTCCGCAAGCAGGATACCGTCGCCCGAGTCGGCGGCGACGAATTTCTGATCCTGCTTCCCGGGATTGACACCATCGCCGAGGCGGAAAGCACGGCGGCACGCCTCGTCAGCTCGCTGACGGGCGAATTCCAGATTCAGGGCAGGCAGCTGAGCGTCAGTTGCAGCGTTGGCATCAGCATTTTTCCCGAGCACGGACGCGACGAGGAAACGCTGATCAGGAACGCCGATGCCGCAATGTACAGTGCCAAGGAAAAGGGCTGCAATACCTCTTGCCTCTTCACCGAAGAGATGAATACCCGGGTGATGGAGCGGCTCATCATCGAGACCAGCCTGCGCGGGGCTGTTGAGAGAAAGGAACTCTTTCTGGTCTACCAGCCGCTGGTCGATATCTCGGGCAGCGAAGTACTTGGTTTGGAGGCGCTTCTTCGCTGGCAGCACCCGGAACACGGTCTCATCGCGCCGGATCGGTTCATCGGCGTCGCCGAAAATACAGGCCTGATCACGTCAATTGGAGAATGGGCGCTGCGCGCGACTTGCCTGCAAATCATTCACTGGCAGAACAACGGGCTGCCGATCGTTCCGGTTGCTGTCAACGTCTCTGCTGTGCAGTTTCGCCAGGAGGGCTTCCGTGATCTCATCAAAGGAGTCCTGAATGAAACCGGGCTGCCGCCGCAATATCTACAGTTCGAACTCACGGAGAGTGTCCTGCTGACCAACGCAGACGTTGTTTTTAAGGTCCTCCACGAAATGCACGACATGGGGCTCCGTTTGGTGATCGACGATTTTGGGACTGGCTATTCGAGTCTCAGTTACCTGCGCCATTTTCCGGTGACCAAGGTGAAGATCGATCGCTCCTTCATTCGTGACGTTACCCTCGATCCGGACGATGCGGCCATCACGATGGCCATCATCAGCATGTCGCACGGATTAAACCTCAAGGTTTTGGCCGAAGGTGTGGAGTCGGAAGCTCAACTGGCTTTTTTGCGTGCACACGGTTGCGATGAATACCAGGGCTACTACTTCAGCCGGCCTCTGACCGCCGACCGTGTGACACACGGGCTCCGCACATGGAAGATAAAGCCCGGCACTCGCACGCCGTTGGCAGGTGACCCTCGTTCAGCAGATTCAGGGAGGGTAAAGTAAACCTTGTGGAACGGCCGGATCGATGAGTGGACCCGGACACGGCTCCTGCCAAAGCTATCCTGCAGAGATGGTCGAAGGTCCGCCGGCCCATCGAGGAAGCCCTCGGCCTCAAGAAGGGACAGAAGGCCATCCTAGGCTGCTACAACGGCAACCCCGTCTACGCCAAGGGCTCGAAGAACTACATCGAGAAGGTCTGCGAGATGGGCGAGGGCAAGCTCGGCATCGAGGTGCGCGAAACCGTGGGCTGCGGCACCGGCACCAGGATCGACGCCGGCGTCAAGGACCTGATCTCCGGCCAAGACGCAGTCACCTGGCTTTTGGCCAGCTTGTGTTCTCCCCAGTGGTTTGGAAGCCGGAATTTCCGCTCAAATCTACAATGGAAATGAATTGTCCAGGGTGTGTGAGACGCGGCTAACCGGTGCAGATATACGCCACATTCTTTCGAGGCTCCAGAAAAGCGATCCTGCTTCGCGCCGCTCTTCTGATCGCGGTCATCGCGCTGCTGGACTGGCGCATCGTCGGTCCGGTTCCCCTCCGCTATCTGTATCTGATTCCCATGCTGCTGGTGGGCAGCGTACTCGAACCCTGGCAGATCGGCGCCACCGCGGTCCTGTGCACATTTCTGGGGGAATTCTTCGACGACGTGCCCTGGAGACTGCAGAGCGGCATCTCGCGGGATCTGATCTACCTCATCGCTTTTTTTGGCGCCGGCATTTTCGTCCGTGAAGTCAACCGCAATCGCAGGGTGGTGGAACAGCACCTCGACGAAATCGAACGGCAGAGCGAGGCTCGCCGCGACGCCGAAGAGCAGTTGCGCGTCCTCATCGAGACCAGTCCCGCGGCGATCTTTACCGCGGATGGGGATGGAACCGTTCTGATGGCCAACGAAGCTGCTTATCGCATGCTGGGCGCGTCGCCGGAGGAGCTCGCGGGGAAACCCATCCATCGTTATTTGCCGTCGCTGCGCAATGTCTCGGGGCCGGCCATCTCCGGCCAGTTTTTCCGCACCGTTATGCAGGCGCGAGGGCAGCGGGAAGACGGCGAGGCGTTCCTGGCCGACATCAGCTTCTCCACCTATCGGACCACTGCGGGATTGCGTCTCGCCGCCATGGTGCTGGACACGTCGGAAGACCTGAGGACCCACGAAGTTTCCGGCCTGCATCAGTTGCTGACCGGATCCCGGATCGCGATCGGGGCGGTCTCCCACGAGATTCGCAATTTTTGCGGGGCCATTGCCGCCGTCCATCAGAACCTGTCCCGCGGAGGACAACTGACCGGCAACCGGGACTTCGAGGCGCTCGGGAACCTGATCGCCGGCCTGGAGCGCATCGCCAATATGAATCTCCGGCACTCCGTCAGCGCGGGCGGCGAAGTTGACCTGGTGGCTCTGCTCGATGAACTGCGCATTGTGATGGCTCCATCGCTGGACGAGGAGAATATCGCCGCGCAGTGGACCGTGGATCCCGCCTTGCCCCTGGTGTGGGCGGACCGGTCGAGCCTGATGCAGGTCTTCCTCAACGTCATCACCAACAGCATCCGCGCCCTTTCCAAACGGGAGGATCGCGCGCTCTCCATCGCCGCCCGGGCCGAGGGAAGCAGGGTTCTGGTGGAGTTCACGGACACGGGCGGCGGGGTGGCGCATCCCGAGCATCTTTTTCGCCCCTTCCAGGAGGGAGCGGACTCATCCGGGCTGGGCCTGTATCTGTCCCGCGCTTTTCTCCGCTCCTTCGGAGGGGAAATTCGCTATCAACCGGTACCCGGCGGCGCCTGCTTCACCGTGAGCCTCAACCAGGTGGATTCGCCCGCGCAGGATTCCCAATGACGGAGACCCGCATCATGATGGTGGATGACCACGGCTTGTTTCGCGAAAGCCTGGGGCGGCTGCTGGAAAGCACTCCGGAGTTCTGCATTGTCGCGCGCTCGGCAACCGCCGCTGAAGCGCTCGACGCGCTTGCGCGGATCGAGGCCGACATCGTGCTGCTGGACTACGACCTCGGCGACGAAACTGCCTTGCCCCTGCTCTCTGAAATCAGGCGGCGCTGGAGCGCGCTGCGGATCCTGATGGTCACCGCGGGCCTCTCCGACGAAAACACTCTGCACGTGATGGAGGCGGGAGCTTCCGGAGTCTTTCTCAAGCACAACAGTCCCGACCGCCTCGTCTCAGCGATTCGCAAGGTGACCAGCGGTGAGGTGTGGCTCGATGACAGCTCCTTTCGTTCTCTGCTCGCCGGCAAACGCAATCGCACCGAAATGCTGGGGCGCGCGCAACCCTTAACGGCACGCCAAAGCGAAGTTCTGCGCGGCATTCTTGACGGGCTCGCGAACAAGGAGATCGCCTGGAAACTGAAGACCTCGGAAACCTCGATCAAAGCGGTAATTCAGGAACTTTTTCAGAAGGCAGGCGTGCGCACGCGCAGCCAGCTGGTCAGAATCGCAATTGAAAAGCACTCCGCGGACTGGTTGAAAGCCGAAACTAATCCTGGCCGGTAGCCGGGAGTGCACCAGATCCTCTCGTCCTTCGCCTCAACTGCATTCGGTTTCCGATACCTTGCATGACCGAATTGACGTTGCTCCATTTCCACAATCGGACGTTGATTTGCACACAAATTATGACCGGCAAGCGGTACTTTCGCGTGCCATAATCATCGGCAAAGGAAGAGCAATCTTCCCTGATGAGAGCAGGCCTACTGCCTCACGAGTATCGGCAACGAGACTCATGGAACTTCCGGGAAACTGGAAGTCTTCCGATGGCGGCCAGGAAGCTCTTGCAACGCCTGGGATCACAGGATCGTTCGGGTGCCGCGGGGTCAGACCCGCGAGCGCGGAACAGACGCCCGGAGAACAGGGTTGCGATCTGGTAGCCGAAGCCAGGTCTTCGGGAAATTCGGTCAGACGGGGCGAGATTCCGCAAGGGAGATCGCCCCTTCGCTTTTCTCGTTCGCAGCTCGGTCGCCCGCAATCGCCGCCCCAGCCTGCTCCCCTGCCGGCGCCACCTGGCGATACAACTCCGGTAACCAAATCAGGGGCACTCCCTCCCAGAAAGTGGGATACCACGGTCACCAGCCGCTCCCTATAGTCGCTAATAGATTCCAGCCAGGAAGAAGATTCAGAGCCGGACAAGATCGGCTTCTTACCTCTCCTGCGACGGCGGTGCATCCGTATATGAAAACCCAGTCGTTCGGTCCTTCTGCTTTGGTCTCTCCGCGTGTGCTGGCGGGCGTGGGCATGGTCCTGTCGCTCTCTCTCTTCGGAGGGACAGGCTGCGGACTTTCCTACTCCCTCACCGGCCTTTACGTCGAACCCAGCATCGGACTGACCTGCGTCGGCTACGGCATGACTGCCCAGTACAAAGCCTACGGCTCCTATACCGAAGGCGGACACGCCATGAAGATCGAAGACATCTCGGACCAGGTCAGCTGGTCCGTGGCTCTGCCTCAGCTCGCGACCATAAGTGCCTCAGGTCTGGCGACCGCGGACAGTGCCGCCAATGGCTATTACGGAACCACGAATATCGTTGCGACCACCACAGGGGAGTTCGGGAATCTCACTTCCGATTCCAACCTCCAGGTCTCCACCCAGTGTGTCGCCCCCTCGACATCGATTGCGAAGCCCTTCTCGCTCCACATCGTCGCCGGCGATCCGAGCGTCCCGGTTGGCAACACGCTGCAACCTCTGGCCATTGCCACCTACCCCGACACCGGCCGCACCGCGGATCTCTCCAGCCAGGTGAGCTGGTCGTCCAGTGATTCCAAAGTCGCTACTGTCGACGCCCGGGGAGTGATTGCGGCCGTTGCCCCTGGCGACGCCGTCATTACTGCAACGGCTAAGGCTCCGAACGGTGAAGTCGTGTCGGCCACGCAAACCGTTCACTTCGTGGCCAACAGCCAGTAGACACTTCGACCCGCAACGAGCACGCAACAGAATGTGGGTTGCGAGGCGCCTGCTAAACAGCAGGCGCTTTGTGCTTTATTCATCTCCCCGATGCCCCCTTCCACCCCGAACCCTTCCCCTGGACCCCCAGAACGAATTCAAAAAAGGTACCTTTTGAATACACACCCCCGTGTCTCCCTGGAGGTGACTTCCGATACACTGAACCTCCTGTGGAAAAGAGACCATGGAACGGAACGAACCGAAGTACGCGCAAGACTTATTCGAGGGACTGACTGATCGCTTTGCAGCCGTAGCCGACCAGGCCCAAATTGCCATCACCGGGGGAGGCGTCCAGTGGAGGTGCTCCGCGCAGCGGGGTTCGCGATCCTGCTGGGTCGGTTGCTTCGAAGTCGGAGGCCCTGAATTCCTCACCTTTTTTGAGGATGCCGGAAGAAAAATCGGCACCGGGCGAACCTCTTCATGCCGCGAAACCGTCGATGCCATCTGGCACTGGCTCGACGCCGCACCCCTTCCGGCCATTTATCAGAAGTTCTGCTTCGTCGACTGGGAGAAGCGGAAGCTCCTGTCGACTGGGGAGACTGCGCTGAAGAGCTTTCCGAAGCTCGGAACAGCCGCCCGCAACGAGCTCATGGTGACCCCTTCCGGCGTTTCTCATCTTTGGTTCCGGACCGATACGCGGTCGGCCCACATCCACTTTGCTTCCCGGCGCGAATCCCCGGAGGCGAATTTTCTTTGGGATGACAGCGAGCTGTTTCGCTTCGATGCGGCCGATCCGGCCGCGCTCGGCGCCGTCCTCGCCGCATGGCTTGCCGACAACGCGCCTCCCTCCAGACTGCGAAAGGAATTCCCCTGGCTCCAGATCGGTCCCCTGGCCGATTACTACGAGAAAGGCAATCCGGTCGAAGGGGAGTTCATCGAAAGCTGGAATCAGATGGAGCAAGTCTATGAAGGCTCACGCTTTCCCCCCAGGAGCCTGGTCCTGCCCTTCATCGCCGAGATGCGCCGCGCCGGTTACGACCGCAAGCTGCGCGCCGGTCAGTCCATCTGGTCGCTGATCGTTTCCCGATCCCGCCGTTCGCGCCTGCGGCCCGAACAGCCGCTGGTCTCCTTCCAGTTCCGCGAGAGCAGCATGGAAGTCTTCTCCAGCAACGAGGCCGAGGAGCGCATCTTCGAAATTCCGATCAGCATGTCGGAAACCGTGGAGCGGGTGCTTCGGCGGCTGGTGGCACGGCCCATCGACTGAGTCTCCGGCAGGTTCTCCTTCGTCCCACTTGATGGGCGTCTGGTGCCGTTCAGCGGACTATACTGGCGTCTGTTTGTTTCCGCCGCAGGAGAAACGGATGCTGTTTTCTCGTCGTGAGTTTCTGGGGGGCCTCGCTGCAGCGGGCGCCCTGTCTGCTCTTCCCCAGGCCTCTTTCGCAATGAATCTCGACAACGCTGTTCTGGCCAGCTGTCCGTTCCGCCTTTCCGTCATCGACGACGAAATATCGCAGGATTTCGACCACGTATGCTCGGTCGCCGCCAACGATTTTGGCCTGCACTGGATCGAGCTGCGCAGCATGTGGAACAAAAACGTCACCGATCTCGACACCAACCAGCTCGCCGAAGCCAATCGCATCCTGAAAAAGTACAGTCTGCGCGTCACCGATGTCGCCAGCCCGTTGTTCAAGGTCGACTGGCCGGGCGCGCCGCGTAAAGACGGCCAGCAGCGCGACCAGTTCCACGCCACTACCGACGCCAGCCAACAGGATGCGCTGATTCACCACTGCATCGAGCTGACCCGCGTCTTCTCGACCGATCGCGTCCGCTGCTTCGACTTCTGGCGCCTCGACGATCAGGCGCCGTATCGCGAGGCGATCAACGACAAACTCAGGCAGGCGGCGGAAATTTGCGCGAAGAGCAAGGTGGTTCTCCTCCTTGAAAACGAAATGTCGTGCAATACCGCTACGGGCGAAGAGGCCGCCGCGCTGCTGAAAGCCATTCCGAACAAAAACTTCATGCTCAACTGGGACCCCGGCAACGCCGGAACCTTCCCCGGCGCGACGCCCTTTCCCAATGGCTACGACCTGTTGCCGAAGGACCGGATCGGGCATTGCCACGCGAAGAACGTCACGCGCAAGCCCGGCGGCAAATACGAATGGCAGCCTGTCGGCACCGGCGTCGTGGACTGGGTTGGCCAACTGCGCGCGCTGCGCAAAGACGGCTATCACTACGCTGTCAGCCTCGAAACCCACTGGCGCGGCGCGGGAACACCCGAAGCCTCTTCGCGCATCAGCATGGCCGATCTGAAAAAGGCCCTTACAGAATCCGGGGCCGCCTGCTGACCCTCGCGCCACGAGTTCACTTTTCAACGGAGACAGCATGATTACACGTCGCGACTTTCTGGACACGATGGCCGTCGGAGCGGCGGCCCTCGCCGCCGGCAGCACAGCAAAGAGCTATGCGCAGATCATGGGCGCCAACGAGCGGCTCAACTTTGCCGTCATCGGACTGAATGGCCGCGGCTACGCGCATCTCTCGGCCCTCGCCGCCAATCGCGAGACGGCTCGCGTGGCGTATGTCTGCGACGTCGAAAGCAACATCCTGGCGAAGTTTGCCGCCGAGGCCCAGAAGGAACTCGGCTACGCACCGCAGACCGAAGGCGACTTCCGGAAAATTCTCGAGCGCAAAGATGTCGACGCTATCTCCATCGCCACCCCGGACCACTGGCACGCGCCTATGGCCATCGCGGGCGTGGAAGCCGGCAAGCACGTCTATGTGGAGAAGCCCTGCAGTCACAATCCCGCCGAAGGCGCGCTGCTCATCGAGGCGCAGAAGAAATACGGCAAGCTGGTGCAGATGGGCACGCAGCAGCGCTCCTCGCCGCACACCATCGAAATCGTCCAGAAGATTCACGATGGGGTGATCGGCCGGGCCTACTCCGCGATGGCCTGGTACGTAAACACGCGCAAGTCCATCGGCTATGGCAAGGACGCGCCCGTGCCGCCGACCCTCGACTGGGATCTGTGGCAGGGCCCCGCGCCGCGCAGACCCTACAAGGACAACGTCCAGCCTTATAACTGGCACTGGTTTCGCGTATGGGGCACCGGCGAAACCCTCAACAACGGCACGCACGAAATCGACGTCTGCCGCTGGGCGCTGGGCGTCGACTATCCCAATCGCGTGGCCGCCACCGGCGGCCGCTACCACTACAAAGACGACTGGCAGTTCTACGACACCCTGGTGACGAACTACGAGTACGACGGCACGCTCATCTCCTGGGACTGCCGCTGCTGCAATGGAATGAAGATTGACAACCGCGACCGCGGCTCGACCATCATGGGCACCAACGGCTCGGTGCTGGTCGATCGCGACGGCTACGAGGTATACGACCTGGGCGGCCACAAGACCGATGAATTCCGCGCGAAGAAGGAGGCGACTTCGTCCGCCGATCTGGTCGGCCGCGACTCGATGACCAACGACCACCTCGCCAACTTTATCGCCGGCATCACGAAGGGCGAGAAACTGCGTTCTCCCGTCGAAGTCGGCAACGTCGCTGTGACCATGCTGCAGCTCTCGAACATTGCCTGGGAAGTGCAGCGCGAGCTCAAACTCGACACCAGCAATGGCAAAATCGTCGGCGATGCCGAGGCCATGCAGGGCTGGGGCCGCGAATATGAGAAGGGATGGGAGCCGCACCTGTAACGGTCTTCAGAGGGGTGCTCCAAATTCCAACCCGTCGCCTGGTGGTTTCTATGAATCCTGAAGTTTCTCGTCGTACCTTCGTCGTCTCCGGCGCCATGGCCGCAGCCGCGGCGCTGGTTCCCGCTTCCGCCGGCGCCGCATCCGCGGCTGGCGCGGACGAATCCACTGCACCCGTCAAGCTCGGTCTCGCCAGCTACACCTTCCGCAACTTCACACGCTCGCAGATGATCGGCTTCATGAGGGAGCTCAATGTCCAGGACCTGAACGCCAAGGACGTGAAGGATCATCTCCCCATGGATCCCACAGCCGAAGCCCAGGCACTCGCCGACTACCAGGCCGCCGGAATCCGCCTGCATGCCGCCGGAACCATCTCTCTTGCCACCGACTCCGACGACGACATGCGCGGCAAGTTTGAGTATCTGAAGCGAGCCGGAATCGGAGTCATGGTGGCCGGTGACCCGACGCCCCAGGATCTGCCCCGCGTTGAAAAGTTTGTGAAGGAATACGACATCCGCGTGGCCATCCACAATCATGGGCCCGAGGACAAGCTCTGGCACTCGCCCCTGGACGTCCTGAAAGCCGTGCACGGCATGGATCCCCGCATCGGCTGTTGTATCGATGTGGGACACGCGGTGCGCGCAGGAACTGACATCGTCGAGGCGATTCACGCCGTGGGGCCGCGGCTCTTCAATATGCATATGAAGGACCTGACCGATTTTCACGATAAAGACAGCCAGGTGGCGGTGGGAGACGGCAAAATGCCGGTCCACCATATTTTTGAGGCGCTCATGGCCATCCAATACAAGGGCTTTGCCGACCTCGAATACGAAGTCCACCCCGACGACCCGATGCCTGGGGTAACCAAAAGCTTCGCGTATATGCGCGGCGTTTTGGCGGGCATGGGTTATCCCGCGGCTGGATAACTCCAAAAAGATCGGTTCGTATCCCCAACAAATCCGCCGTGCGGCGAGTTGCCTCTGTATCCCGGTAAGTCATGGCTCCTTCGTGGCATCCTCACGCTCCTGCCTTGACTTATACTTACTCCCACGCGTGCCGATAACTCTCTCAAGAGAGGTGCGCGCCAGGAACGCGCAACGAGGAAAGCCGGATGGATGCAGTCAGGCCCATGACTGATCCCGAGCGCACGTGTGACCCGCTCACGGCCACGTCGCCGCGGTGTGTCGCCGCAGGGTGGATCCGAGCATGGCTGCCTGCGCTGTTCCTGCCGTTTTTCCTCGCCCTCCCCGCCCGGGCAGCCACCGATTCCCTGCCCGTGCTGCGGACGGCGCATCAGGCACACACCCTCCCCACCACGGAAGCCATCAAGGGGTATCCGGTCCATCTCGATCGCGCGCAGATCACCTTCTACGATCCCGCCATCCACGCTCTGTTTATCATCGACCCCACCGACGGCATCTTCGTGGACACGCGCGGCGATCAGGTGCCGGACCTGCACGCCGGCGACGTGGTGGAGGTGGATGCGGTCAGCGGCCCGGGCGACGTGGAACCGGTCCTTCTGCACCCGCACTTTCGCATCCTAAGCAACCAGAGGCTACCTGAAGCACCTCTGATCGGCTTCGACCGCCTCTCCACCGACTTCTACGATTCGCAATGGGTGGCCATCGAGGGCATCGTTCGATCCGTGCGAAGACCGCAGGCTGTGACGTACTACGCCGGGCACGCTGCTTCCAGCAGCGCCAACCTTATCGTCACCCTTGCCTCCGGCCAGGATCTCATGGACGTCATCACCCTGGACCCGCAGGGGGGCGACCACAGCAACCTCATCGACGCCAGGATCCGGCTGCGCGCCGCGTGCGGCACCCGATTCAACCAGCGCAAACAGATCATCGGCGTGCATCTGTACATGCCCGACATTTCCTATGTGCAGGTGCTGGAACCGGCGCCCGCCGATCCCTTTTCGCTGCCCCTCAGCGAGACCTCCGACGTGATGCGGGCCAGCCAGCATGAACGCGGCCATCGTGTTCACGTGCGGGGCGTCGTCACCTCCACATGGGGTCCCCTGCAATTCACGCTCATGGATGCGAACCATGGCATCTTCGTGCATACCGAAGTCCCGGCCACTGTCTCGGTCGGCGATCTGCTCGACGTGGTCGGCTTCCCTTCCCTCGGCGACTACACCTCGGTGCTCGACGAGGCCATCGTTCGCCGGAGCGGCGTAGAACGCCCGCCCGCTCCAGTCATCCTCACCGCCGCCCAGGCACTGACCGGAGATCACGATGCCGAGCCCGTGCGGATCGACGGGCAATTGCTCTACAAATCGCGCACCGCATCGGAAAAAACTCTGCTCCTGACCGACGGCGGCACCACCTTCTCCGCTGCCTTGCCCGCCGATACTCCGGAAGGCTTTGACAACCTCGAGCCGGGAAGCCGGCTGCGCATCACCGGGATCTGCTTACTCGAGGTCACGCCCAGCAAAACACCGAAGGCCCTGAAGATCCTGCTGCAGTCCCCGGATGAGGTCCTGGTGCTGCAAAGGCCGTCCTGGTGGACACCGCGGCACACGCTGATTTTCGCCAGCGTTCTTTCCGCGGTCGTGATGGTGTTCATTGCGTGGAACGTCGGCCTGCGCCGCCGCGTTCGCGCGCAGACGCGGGTCATCCGCACCCAGCTGGAGGAAGCGGACACGCTGCGGCTGCAGGCCGAAGCCGCTCATCGGGAAAAGAGCAAATCCCTCGCCGATGTTCTGTCGCTGCAGCACGACCTGCTCGTGGCGCAGGAAAAGCTCCGCTATCAGGCCACGCACGATGTGCTCACCGGCCTGTCGAACCGCGGCGCTCTGCTTGACCTGCTGCGCGCGGAAATCGAGCGCACGCTGCGCACGCATACTTCCATGGGGCTTCTGATGCTCGATGTGGACCACTTCAAGCCCATCAACGATACCTACGGACACCTGGTCGGCGATGCCGTGCTGAAGGAGATCGCCCTTCGCCTCTCGCGAGCGATCCGGTCCTACGATGTCGCTGGCCGCTACGGAGGCGAGGAATTCCTGGTCATCCTGCCCTCCTGCGATCGCGAGCAGACCGCAAAAGGCGCCGAACGCATTCGCGCCGCTATCTCCTCGTTGCCGTTCCTGATCGCCGGCTCGGAAATCTCGCTCACCGTCAGTATCGGCGCCACCGTTGCCCCGGATGCCGCGCAAGCCGAAACCGAACTGCTCTCGCTCGCCGACCTCGCTCTCTACCAGGCCAAGAGCGCCGGACGCAATTGCACTGTGGTGAGAACGTCGTTCCAGGAAGAGCACGCCGAAACCGTCTGAATCACGGCGGATAAGAAAAAAGGGACGGGCTGTCAATGGCAGCTTTCGACCGTTCCGGGATGTGATAGGCTCTTGCCTCTATGATGAGCGAAAAGGAAGTTGCAGCCAAGCTCCTTCTGGACGCGGCAGCCCTGGCGCGAATTACTCAAAAGCTCCTGGAGGCGCACACTCCAGCTGACGCGCGTACAGTAATCCCCGAAGCAGCGAAGATCATGACGAAGCTGTCCTCGATGGAGCCATCCAGCCTGATGAATGTTGACAATGCAGGCGATGACGAAGTTATGGTTCTCCGAAGGCACTTAGTTCTGACCTTCACGGAGATGATTGGGCAAATGACGAATGTCGCCGAAAGCCTGGCGAAGCACTAAGAGTGCACAACATTCCCTGATTCGGCTCAGCGAGGAAGCAGCGTCGCTTTGATGAAACGCTGCGCGGGCCGCTCGATCCACACCATCGCCAGCACCGCCGCTCCTATCAGCAACACGTAACTCAGCCAGGGATCGAATCGCGCCAGTCCTGTCATCACCAGCACGTTGGAGCTGTGGATCAGGTTCCAGAGATTGAAGTGCAGGATGTACAGGCAGTAGCTGGCCTGCCCCACCGCCACAAACGGAAAGAACCCGAAAAACTTCGCAATCAGGTTATGCCCCGCCAGACCCAGAATGGCCAGGGCAAATAACGGCATCATCAGCCCATCGTGCATCATGGCGTACGGAAAGTGGTCGCCGAAATACAGCATGGTATAGATGCCCACCATCCCCAGCGCTCCGAGCAGCAGCCGCCTGCGCGCGGCTCGGGGAATCAACGCATCCAGATCCGCCAGCACGATCCCGAACAGGAACGACGGAAGGTGCGGCGGCGGCGAGAACTTCAGCGCGCGCATCCAGAAACCGTCGGTGTAGCGTCCTGGGTGCATATCCCCATCCGGATGCAGGCCCATGTACAAGCTTGGCAGGACCATTCCCAGGCACCACAATCCCAGCAGAATCGCCACCAGCGCCCCAATCTTCTTCGGCCGCTTCCACAGGATGACCAGCGGAAAAATCAGGTAGAAGAAGGCCTCGGTGCACATGGTCCACGCCGGGGTATTCCAAAATGTCGACAGCGACGGACTCCAGCCCTGCAGCAGCACCGGCGTCAGCACCACGCCCCAGGTGAACTGCGCATGCGAGCGCGCATGCCATTCGTCGATCAGCATGCCTACCGAGATCAGCAGCGCAAATAAATACACCGGATACAGCCGCGACATCCGCGCAACCCAGAAATTGCGCGCGCTCAGCTGCCCCTGCTGGGCTCTGTCGGAGTAGTTGTACGCGAGCACGAAACCCGATAGCAGCAGAAAGAAGCTGACCGAGGTAAACCCATTGTTCACCACCGGCGCAAGCGGGCCGAACCACTTCGGATTGGAATAGTGGAAGAAAACGATGTTCAGAGCCGCAAAGGCGCGCAGTCCGGTCAGCGCCGGAAGACGCTCCTTCTTTGGCTTGATCAGGACCGGCCTGGCTACCGGAGTCTCTCGCGGCGGTCCGGCTTCCCACGTATCCGTGGGCCGGGGTACGACTTGTACTTGTGCGCTCAGGCCGTCACCAGTGAGCCGACCTTCTCCCCGGAAACGACTCGGCGGATATTGCCCGGCTGGTTCAGATTAAAGATGATCATGGGCAGATTGTTGTCCTTACACAAACTCACTGCCGTGGTGTCCATCACCTTTAACCCCAGCCGCAGGATTTCCATGTACGTAATTTGTTCGAATTTCACCGCGTCTCTTGTGATGACCGGATCGGCGTCGTAGATGCCTTCTACTTTTGTCGCCGTAAGTAACACATCCGCCTTGATTTCCATCGCTCGCAGCGACGCGGCCGTATCTGTGGAAAAGTAAGGGTTTCCGGTCCCTGCCGCGAAAATCACTATCCGGCCCTTTTCCAGATGCCGGATCGCCCGCCGCCGAATGTACGGCTCGCAGACCTGGTTCATTTCAATGGCCGACATCACCCGGCAAAAAACGTCCCGCTTCTCCAGCGAATCCTGAATGGCCAGAGCGTTGATCACCGTCGCCAGCATGCCCATGTTATCGGCGGAAACCCGGTCCATCTCTTTGGCTTGCTCGGCCACGCCACGAAAAAAATTGCCCCCGCCCACCACGATGGCCATTTCCACACCCATCTGGTGAACTTCGGCAATTTCTGCTGTGATTTCGTGAATGCGGATCGGATCGACGCCGAAGCCTTTGCCCGCCGCCAAAGCCTCGCCGGATAGCTTGAGAACCACCCTTTTGTACATGCCACTGGCAGTATCGCACGCCCGGGACACAGCGACGTAGAGCCAGTGCCGCGCAAATTACCTCAGTGTGGCGCCCGTCCCCTAATCCGGAACGCCCTTCCCGTCCCCGCCGTAATCGTGCCGCTTCGCGCTGCCCTCCGGATCGCGCATCCAGTGCTTCAGCCGATCGGCATTCACCTCGACGCGCACAACGTCCAGCTCGCCATGCTCGTAGTCGGTGATGAGCATGCGCATCGAGGAACCGCTGGGCTGCACATAGATGAGGTCCACTTCCCCGTTGCGCGACCGATCCACTATGAAGCGCTGCCACGCGCCACCCAGAGAGTCGTCCACCAGCTTCTCCAATTCGGCGGAATCGGAGACGTTGTCGAGGTGGTCGAACTCGGCGATCTTCATTCCCTTCACGCCGCCGCCCGTCGCCGCCCACGCGCAGAAATTCACGAAGCCCATCATCGGCACCTTCTCCGCGCGCGTGTCGTAGCGGTGTTCGACGGCGGAGACGACCGCATCAAAGTCGTGGCCGGATGCGGCGCGGACTGTGATCGGAAGCACCACCATGGTGACTGCGGCGAGAAGAATCGCCCCCAGTGCGAGACTCACGGTTTTCATGGCTGCGGATCCTCCTTCTGCGTCTTGGCGTCGGCTTTCTGCGCCTTCTCGTCGGCCTTCTTCTGCGCCTTGTCGGTCTTCTCCTTGTCACCCTTCAGGGCCAGTTTGTAGCTGTCCTTGGGAATCCCGAAGTTGCCGCTCAGGTCCTGCAGGTCTTCCGGACGAATCGGGCCCGAAATGAACACGAAGTCGAGCTCCTTCGGCTCCGAGCTCAGGATGAACATCCCCTGCACTTCTCCGTTCACCACCTTCATATAGATATCAGCGTCATCGGTCGCGTCCTTCGAGCGCGTCTTCACCAGAGTCGACCACTCCGGCGTGTCGAACTGTTTGCGCACCGCTTCGAGATCCGCCGGCGTATATTGCCCCGGCTTCTCGAACTCGTAGCTGCGCACGTAGACGCCATTCAGCTTCGAGACGATGCGCTTGCCCTGCGCATCGTCCTTGTCGTTCATGAAGTGGCTGGCGAAATCGAGCATCTTGCGGTCCAGCGTCACCTCGGTGTAGTTGGAGGCGCGCTCCGCCAGCTGCTTTTCCAGCGTCACTGGAAACGGCGGCTGCGAGGACTGCGCCGCTGCCGGCAGCGCCGCGCCGGCAAAGAACCCAGCAAACAAAAGCACAATTCTGATGAATCCCTTTCTCATAAATGACCCCTCTCGCCTTTCCTGCCTTCCCTACTGATCGTCCTTTTCGCGGACCGTGCCCTTCTGACTAAAGCTTTCCCGCTCGTCGCGCGCGCCGACCTTCTGCTGCACATCCCGCAACGTCGATCCGGTGATCCGCAGCGCCAGCAGCACTTGTTCCCTCGCTCGCTCCCCGGCCAGCCGCTGTTGACGGTCGTGTTCGAGACCCCCGAGCACCATCCCCGCCACCAGCACGGCGGCCACGGCCCATCTCCACACGGGCTGCCTAAAACCCAGCCCAAACCCCAGGAACGTCTCGCGCGGCGCCCGCCCGTGCGGCACCCGCGCCATCACGCGATCCGCAAATCCACCTGGAGCCGATCGCGCCTGCAGTTGCTCCCGCAGCTCCTGTTCGAACGGATCCATCTTTTCAACCACGGCTGTACTCCTTCAGCGTCCGATCCGCCTTGGCCCGCAACATCTTCACCCCGCGCTGCAGATAACTCCTCACCGTCGCCAGCGGCATCTTCAGCTCCAGCGCGATGTCCTCCGGCTCCAGATCCTCCTGGTAGCGCAGCAGCATCACGGCTCGTTGCTGTGGCGGCAAGGTCAGCAGCAACTGCTCGACGCGGTTCATCAGCGGGATGAAATCCCGCACCACCGGCCGCAGGGCCATGCCGTCCTGATACTCCTCCGCCGCCATGCCTCCGCGCGCCGCCCGTCTCCGCAAGGCATCGGTCCCGCGATGGCACGCGACCCTCCGCAGCCAGGCCGTGAGGTGCTCTTCGCTCGCAAGGCGCGGCAGATTCCGATGCAGTTCCAGAAAGACGTCCTGCGCCACTTCTTCCGCCACGCCGCTCTCTCCCAGAATGCGATACGCGATCGAGAACACCCGCGCCTGATGACGCTCCACGATGGCTCGGAACTCCTGAGGCGATGCATCCACGGGCTTGCGTCCTCAACGGTGTACCCGCATATACGCAAATCGGGGTGCCGGATGATGCAAAATCCGCGAGAATTTCTTCTTTTTTGGAGTTTTACTCCGCCAACTGGAATCGACCTGGCTTTGGTCCGCTGCTACCGACCGCCTTTGGCCGTCGCTCCGCCGGATGTGACACCGAGCGCGAAATCGGCTTCATCCGAGCTGCGGCTCATCACCGGATGCTGCCCCATCGTCTGGCCATCCTTTTTTGCGTCGGCGGCCACCCGTTGTGATACATTCTGCGCCACCAAGGTATAGATCTCGCTCATCGGCGTCATACCGTTATTGGTCTTCAGAGCCTGCAACAGAAAGTAGGTGAAGTACCCGTGCCGCAGCTGATCGCTCTCCAGCGACTCTTCATCCGATCGGCTTGCCGCAATCACAATGCGCCCTGTGCCATCGGCCATTCGCTCCAGGGTCGCGGCTGAAGGAGCCGCATTGGCGATGCCCGCTCCCATCAGCTTCGACGCATTGGTCACTGCGCCGCCGCTGTAGCACGTGTCCAGAATCACCGCCGTCCGCAGGGCTTTCATGCGCGTGGCGACCGCATTCGCTAACTCCACCATCGGCAATGCCGTCGCATACAGCGCATCCTGATCGGGTGTGTCGAGGCTCTTGATCTCCGTGTCGTAGGTCGCGATGTAATTTGCGCCTCCGGCCGTGTCGAGGGAGCGCGGCGAGCCGTGCGTCGCCACGTAGATGACCACCAGATCGTTCGGCTGAGCGTGCCGGGCAATCCAGTTCAGCTCCTCCTTGATTTTTTTGGTCGTTGCCTGGTCGTCTGTCAACACATGCACGTTGTCGGCGGGAAACCGCCCGATCACCGGGTCTTTCAGCGCCGCTGCGAAGGCGCCGGCATCGGAGGTGGTGTAGCCGAGGGCGGGAACAGCGCGGTCTTCAAAATGGCTGATGCCCACCACCAGCGCCCATTTCTGCTGGACCGGACCGGCGACCGCGGGTGCGCTCTGCGCCGGCGCGCCACTCTGCGGCGCATTCGCCGTCAGAGCACGTTTCGCCGGCGGCGTCGCCAGCACGAAGGGATTCAGTCCCTGCTGCATCGCGTCGGAGTCAAACATCCGCGCCTTGTCCATCGAATACTGCGCCAGGCTGGTGTGCCCCAGCCTTTGCTCCACAAGGCTCCGGTAGTACCAGGCGTCGCCCAGTTCGCTGCATGTCGAAACAGCGTGCTTCAGCAGCTGCAGCGCATCTTCAAAGGCGTCGTCGCTGCTGTTAGGCGTCACGCGCTCGAGCGCCTGCACCACCAGATCCTTACCCGAACCGCAGCGTTCATCCTGCGCGCGGGCACAGGTGCAGACAAAGGCTGCCAGCAGCGCCAGCCCCAATGCCCGATTGCGCGGCATGCTCTTCATTTCCCGTTTGCCGCCCGCGCCTTCATCGCGTTCACGATCGTTGGGCTCACCCCGCCTGCGGTTAGCTTCTGCTGCCCCGCTGAAGTCAGATCGAAATTCACGGCTTTCGCATTGCGCACCGTCTGCGCGATCGTGTCGTCGTCGATCCCGTTCTTCACCATCGCGATCACCTGACCATCGGTCAGCGCATGCGTCCCCACGGTCCCATGCGAAGTGGCGGTCTGCGAACCATCCGCACCGGTTGCGCTCTTCGGAGGCGTGCTCTTCGACCGGGCGGAGGTGTGTTTCACGGTCGGCGCGCGGGCCACCACCGTCGCGGGTGGCGGCGGAGCTTCTGGCGGAGGAGCATTTCTTGTCTCTTCCAGCTTTCGATAATGAGCAATCGCGGTCTCGATCCGCTTCTGGGGCTCCAGAAAATACTTCTCGCTGGGCTTATCGTCGACCGCCTTGCCGTAATTGATGGCCGCCTCATCCAGGAACTTCATCGCCGACTTCGGATCCTCGGCTGCGTAACCCAGCGCCTCGTTGGCGACCCCGATGTTGTACAGGCGGTAGGCGTCCTCTTCCTTCTTCGACATCGGCTTGGCCGTCTCGTAAGTTTCCAGCGCCCGCTGCCAGAGTCCGGCTTCGGCCTGCTTGTCGCCTTCGTCGATGGGGCCCGACTTCTTTGCCAGGAAGACCTCGATCGTCTCGTCGGTGTTCACGATTTCCGCAGCCATCTTGTGAACGGCCATGGTCAGCAGCTGCGCGCGCAGCTCCGGCTCAGTCGGCGGGCCACTGTCCGATGCGTCGGTGCCTTTGCTGCCCTTCAGCCGATGCAGGGAGCTGCCCATCGCCCCCAAAATCCCGTGCGAGGTGTTGTCGCCTGCGGCGTTAAATTCCTGATCGTAGTTCGCCGCAACATTGTCCGAAGCGACAACCTTACCGCTGCTGGTCTTCACCTGGAAAGCGACGTTCAGCGATCCGGTATACCTCGTGAAGTCCGCGGACTGCATGGTTGTTTTCCCGCCGGAACCGGAGGCCGGAACGTTGCGCTGGGTCACGATCGGCTGCGGATGGGCGTAGCTCGTGATCTGGCAACTGATAGTGACGGCGGGATTGTTTTCGTCTTCCTGCAGGGTTCGATCATTCTTCAGCAGCTCGGTGGTTAGCTGCGACTGCAGGTCGGTGGTGATGACGTCGGTATTCTGATGCGCGCTCGCCACCCGCACGCGGATCGTCTTGCCAGGCAACTGCACCATGGCTGGAAGCCGGCGCTGCAGCGTGACTTTGGTTTTCATCATCATCATCCCAAAGTTCTGCGCCTGGATCTGCAACGCCACGGCGGCGACAGCCAGCGCTGCCGCCGTCCCGATTCCGCGCAATGTCATCGCCAACTCCCTCGGACCCTGGAGACCCTTGTTATTGCGGCTTGTCGCTTGTCGCGGGCTTGCTCCCGCTACTCGAGCTTGTGCTCGTGGTCTTCTTTTTCGTACTGCTGCTACTGCTGCTGCTGCTGCTGCTTTTGGGCGGGGCAGGCGGAGGCGGTGGCTCGCCCATCGCCACCAGCGAATTCACCGTCATATTCATCGTGATGTAGCTGATGTCCGGCTGAGCCTTCTCCGCCGATTCGTAGGTCGAATCCGACGCTGACGCGTCCTTGGGCACCATGTAACCGTTGACCACCTTCATCTTGTCGAGGTACGGCTTCAGGTCGTCGGTATGCGACTGCGGCACCAGCACGTAATCGCCCTGGGGCAAGTTGATCCCGATGGTGGTATTGGCCTTCTGCCGGGCTTCCTGCGTAGCATAGGCTGGCTGCGGCCGCGCCTGAAAGAGAAACGTCGAGCGGTTCGCCAGGACGCCATACAGCTTGCTGAACCCGGCCAAGGCTGTCACGCTGATCTCCGGAAATCCCAGCACCGGCGCCACGGCGGATGCATCGTTGACCAGCGTCTTGATCACCGTCCAAAACGCCGACTCCTTATGCACCATGGAAACGTTCACCGCCAAATGTCCGAAGCCGCCGGGCAGCACGATCTTCTGCATGTTGTTCGCCGTCGAAGCCGGATCGAAACTCAGATTCTGCAGCGGCGGCAGCTTTCCGGCTTCATCCGGAAAGATCGCAGCCATCGCCATCCACGCCAGCGGGTCGAGCATACCGTACATCTGCTGGCCCTGCAGCATATCGATGCGCAACTGCGCCGACTGCAACTGCTCGAATTTCGCGCGGTCTCCCGAGGACAGCCGGATCCCGCCCACCGTCATGCTGACGGCCACGTCCCCCGGATAATCGGGCAGTTCGGTGGGATCGATCTGGTCGGCATAGCGCAACCCTTTGTCCTGGTCAAAATGCAGGAAGTTCACCTGCCGATCGGCATCGGTTCCCGGCGGCGCTTTATGCACCAATCCGCGTTCGTGGCCGGGTGCTGCCATGAAGCTGCCCCAGAACGCGGCGGCATTCCCCTCGCCCGGTTCCTGGATCGTGTCGTCGATGGCCGCCGCCATTGCCGCGGCCGTATCCGGTTTCGCCAGCAGTCCTGCCAGAGCTCCTGTTGCCGCCAGCTCATTGAGAAATAGCCTTCGTGAGATTGCCACAGCCGCTTCCCTTTCTTCGCCGGGCACCGGCGTTTTCTCGTGCTTCTCTCACCCTGTCAGGGAGGGAAACATCATAGCAATAACTGCTCATCTCCGGTGATCGGCGCACCCGAAGATTCCCGCTTTCACATCCCGTCCTTGCTGTCAGGTCGGACCCGTCCATCAACTAATTGTTGCGTTCTTCGCTCGAAGCCGCGACTGTTCTGCTTCTTTCGCGTGGTTCGCAATCGAACCGATTCATTGAAAGTAAATAAGTCTTTCGACCCAACGCGGGCAGCCGGGGAAAAACGGCTCGGCCCGTCTCGCCTGTCGATCGCAGGCTGGCTTCCAGGGGCTCAGGGTTACGGCGCACACCGTCGTACCAATAAGAAACACCGAGTGCAATGCCGGTTATCTCGGGGGAAAGATTGCCCTATAGTAGCCGCGGTCAGCCTGCGCCGGCAACACAAAGTTTTTCGGGCGTCCCGGGATTCCCGAAGAGGGCCCTCACGCCAGCTCGCCGGCGCGCTTCAGCGCATCGATGTCGATCTTTTTCATCTGCATCATGGCCTGCATCGCGCGCTTGCCGCCCTCGGCGTCCTTGCCCTGCAGCAATTCCGCCATGTTCGCGGGGACGACTTGCCACGAGAGACCGAACTTGTCCTTCAGCCACCCGCACTGCACCTCGGCTCCGCCCGCGGCCAGCTTTTCCCACATTTCGTCGATCTCCGCCTGATCTTTGCAGTTCACAACAAACGAAATCGACTCATTGAACTTGAAATGCGGTCCCCCGTTGAGCGCGAGAAACTCCATCCCTTCGAGGGTGAAGCTGGCCGTCAGTACCGATCCCGGCTTCCCGGGACCGCCTTCGCCCCAGCGCGTCACTGCGCCGGCTTTGGCGTTTTTGAAAACGGAAAGGTAGAACGCGACGGCTTCCTCGGCGTTGTCGTCGAACCACAAAAACGGCTGGATCTTCTGCATAGAACCTCTCTCGGAAGGGGATTCCTGACTGCTTTCGCTGACTCGCGAACTCGCTTTACCGCCTGCAATCGCCCCAATCACCAGCAGCGGCTCTTTGCCCGTCGCCACCGCCTCCGGCAGCAGAGCATCCACGGGCTCGTGGGACCAGTCCTCCTCGCACGCAAAGAACCGCAGAAACGGTCGCCGTTGCAGCGTGTCGTGGTCCCGAATCGTCCCCCGCAGTACCGGATACCGCGCCTCCAGCGCATCCAGTACCCGCCGCAGCGTCACTGGCTCGCCCACCTCCAGCGTCACCACGCCGCCGACCTGCGCAAGGGTCCGCAAATGATGCGGCAACTCCACCCGGATCATGACAGCGTTTGCACCTCGACCGACAACACTCCCGGCAGGTCCCGCACGATGGGCTTCCAGTGGTCGCCGCCGTCGGGTGACATGTACACCTGCCCGCCCGTAGTGCCAAAGTACACGCCGCAATCGTCCAGCGAGTCCACTGACATCGCATCGCGCAGTACGTTCACGTAGCAATCTTTTTGCGGAAGCCCGTTGGTCATCGGCTCCCATTCATTGCCGCCCGTCCTGCTGCGCCACACCTGCAGCTTGCCGTCCACCGGATAGTGCAGCGAATCGCTGGTGATCGGCGCGACATAAATCGTCTCCGGTTCGTGCGCATGCACATCGATGGCGAAGCCGAAATCCGTGGGCAGATTCCCACTCACCTCACGCCACGAATCGCCCGCGTCGTCGCTGCGCATCACGTCCCAGTGCTTCTGCATGAACAGCACGCCTGGCCGCCGCGGACTCATCGCAATGTGGTGCACACAGTGGCCCACCTCCGCATCCTGGTCGGGCATGAACTGCGAACGCAGCCCTTTGTTGATCGGCTTCCACGTCGCGCCGCCGTCATCGGTGCGGAAGGCACCGGCCGCCGAAATGGCAATGTAGATTCGCTTCGGATCCTTCGGGTCCAGCACGATGGTGTGCAGGCACATCCCGCCCGCACCCGGCTGCCACTGCGGCCCCGTGCCGTGTCCGCGCAACGCCGGCAGTTCCTTCCACGAGTGGGCGCCATCCGTCGAATGAAACAGCGCGGCATCCTCGACGCCCGCGTACACCGCCTCCGCATCGGTGAGCGAGGGCTCCAGGTGCCACACCCGCTTGAACTCCCACGGATGCTGCGTCCCGTCGTAAAACTGATGGGTCGTCAGCGGCTTGCCAGTCTCCTCCGACGTGTCGTACACGAATCGATTGCTCTCCCCGGTTGGCCAGCCCTGCGGCGACTTCTGCAGGCCGCCCCCCGGCGCGTTCCACGTCTTGCCGCCGTCATCGGAGCGCTGGATGATCTGCCCAAACCATCCGCTCGTCTGCGAGACGTAGATACGGTCGGGGTTCACGGGCGACCCCTTCATGTGGTAGACCTCCCACCCCGCGAAGAACGGCCCGCTGACTTCCCAGTTCTCGCGCTTGCCGTCCGCCGTCAGAACGAACGCGCCCTTCTTTGTCCCCACCAGCACACGCACCTTGCTCATCCAGACTCTCCTCCTTTGTTGACAATCTACCTGCTACCGGCCACCCGCGACCAGCCACCCGTTGCTCTCTCACGCGGCAGCGTACGCCGGTTGGGCCACGTTGATCATCCACGGCGTCCCGAAGCGATCGACGACATGACCATACCGCTTCGCCCAGAACGTCTCCTGGATCGGCATCTTCACATCGCCGCCCTCCGAAAGCTCGCGGAAGATCCGCTCCGCTTTTTCGACATCGTCGACTTCGAGACACACCGCCGATCCCTGCGCCTTTTGGAAATGCTCGGGTGGCACATCGCTGCCCAGGATCATCTGGTCGCCGACGTCGAGGCGAGCGTGCATGATTTTGTCGGCCAGCTCCGGATAGCGTTTGGCCATCGGGCTGGTGCCAAAGGTAAAGGTGGCCGCGATCTTGCCACCCAGCACGCGCTCGTACGTCTTGAACGCCTCTTCGCAGGTTCCGTTGAAATTCAAATACGGCGTGACCTTCATCGTTTCCCCTTTTCCTTCGTTAGTTTTGTTGCCGATTCCCAATGTCCCGCGGCACTCGGCTTATCGCGCGTCGCAGCCGTCGCCTCATCCTCAGATACATCCCCTCTTTGCTCCATGACCAGTTTCTTCACGCGGTCTTCCTGCCACCCAGCCACGGCAACAGCGGCGTCGGATCCCGCTCCCTCCACCGCCGGCGCGTCTCTTCGACCACCGCCCTGCGGTCCTTTGCCAGCTCCGCGATCGCCGCCGGTGGCGCGCCGGTCTTCTCGTGCTCGGCGCCCCAGAGCAGCAGCTCCAGCATCACCGGCGCCAGATCGATGCCCTTCTCCGTAAGCCGGTAGATCACCCGCCGACCGTCGTTCTCGTCCTTTTCGCCGGTCACGATCCCGCATTGTTGCAGCCGTCGCAGGCGATCCGCCAGGATGTTCGTCGCAATTCCCTCTCCCGATTCCACGAAATCCTGGAACGTCGTGAATCCCCGCACCATCAGGTCGCGGACGATCAGCAGCGACCACCGATCTCCGAAGACTTCGAGGGAGATATTCACCGGGCAGCCCGATCGATGCTTCGCCATGGCCTTTTTGGGCACGTCCGCTAAGCTAGCAAATCTTACTTGTGAATTGCAAGTGATCTTTGGACATTATTTTCCAGAGCCGCCGCCCACCCCCAGGCTTCGATCCAGCGAAAAGGCCGCCCTTGCAGGCGGCCTCTCTGGTTCAGTGCTTTTTTTTTGCGCCGAAGGGCGCGTCTGCCCGGACGGCAAGTCCCCTACTGCGGCGGCTCGTTTACCACGCCGGTCGCGTTGTTGTTTTGCACCGGCGCCGGCCGAGGAGCAGGCATCGGCTGGGCATACGAGGTCGCCGGGGCCCGTTCCTGAACCCCGATCGACTGGCCGGATACCACTAGTTCCACACGGCGGTTTTCCGCTCGCCCGGAATTCGTCGCGTTATCCGCCACCGGATCGGCTTTCCCGTACCCCTGTGACGAAATATTCCCCGGCTGCACTCCCTGCGAGATCAGGAACGCCTGCACCGTCGTCGCCCGCTCGTTCGACAGCTTCAGGTTGTAGTCATCCGACCCAATGTTGTCGGTGTAGCCTTCCACCTGCAACGTCAGGTTCGGATAGGTCGCCAGAATGCCTGACACCCTCGCCAGCTTGACCTGCGCGTCCGGCTTCAGCTCGTATTTGTTGAATGCGAACAGAACGTCGGACATATTCACAATCAGCCCGCGCGCCGTTTCCTGGGTCTGCAGCACCGTATTCAGCTGCTGCCGCAGTTTCTCCCGCATCTCCAGCGTCTGCTGCGCGGCCTGGGCTGCAGCCTGTTCCGCCGCCGTCTGCTGCGCACGAGCCTGGGCTGCGGCTGCCTGAGCCTGCTGCGCCTGTTGCTGCGCCGCATTCGCCTGCTGTTGCGCCGCCGCCGCCTGCGCCTCGGCCTGAGCCTGCTGATCCTGGGCCTGCTGCGCCGCTAAAGCCGATTGCTGCGCCTGGTCCTGCGCCTGCCGCCGCGCCCCTTCGATCCTGGCTCTCTCAGCCGCGTCGTCCCCCGCCTTGATCTTGCGGATCGTAATCAGTCGCGAATCCTCCGCCGTCTGCACCGCCTCGCGCGCGTAGGTGATTTCCTGCTTCATCTCTTTCTGGTGGATGTCCATCGACTGCGCATTCTGGAGATCCTGTTTCGCATTGGCCATGCTCTCGGCCGCATACTGATCCGCGCCCGCAGCCTCGGCAATCTGCACTGCGTTGATCGCCTCGTATAGTTCCAGCGGCGAACGGTCGTCGCGCGTGATCGGATGCAACACCGTGTGGCGCCCCGCCGTATCGGTGTACGCGCCGCGCGGCAGCAGGCTGTAATGGGCGTTAATGGTCTCCAGCACTCCAGTCGTCTTATCCCGCAGCACGAAATTCTGCATGATCACCAGATCGCTCGGCATCGTCACCGCGAAATACGGCTCCGCCGTCAGGATCAGCCCGAACGACTGCAGGTTCGTCGTCACCGTTGTGTCCGCGTGACCGTGGGTCCACAGCACTTCGCCCAGATTCACAGGCCGCCCTTCCGGTGTGATCGCCCACAGTACGTACGTTAGATACTCAATGCCGAAGCCGTTCGCCGGCCCCAGCCCCTCAAAGTGAGCTTTGATCTCGGTCCGCCCATTCAGACTGTTCACTTCCGCAGTGCCCTTCGCCAGCGGAAGGAGCGGTGTCCCCTCAAATCCAATCTTCGTCGCGCCGCTCCGGTGAAAGTAGTTGATCGCCGGAATATCCCGCGCTACCACGGTGATCTTGTAGACCGGAATCCCGGCGTCCGTCTGTCCGTCCGGCTGTTGCCCGGCCTTCTGCGGCCAGTGGTCCGTCGCGGTCGGATTCATTTCCTGCGCAGAGAGCCATCCACAGCTTGCAATGACAATACCCAGAATCCAAAGTCTCTTCATATCCCCAAATCTCCCGTTCCTCTTCATCATGAAGACAAAGGTGTGGCTATTGGCCTCACCATGGGGTGGGATGAGGAAGTCGGGGCATGAGATGGCCACGCCAGGTCGGAATTCGACCGTATTCAAAATGCTCCGCGCCCGATTCCTCGGGGCACTGGCCCGCAAGGGTCGCAAACGCGGTCAAAAGTGCACACCCTAGCCCGCGGGCAGCTGCCATGAACCGGGTATTGGCGGCAGGATCGTGGTGCAAGCCGGATTTCCAGGTAAGATGAATCTCCGATGCCCATCGCCGCCATGTTCCTTGAGCTTCGCATCGAGCACGCTCACTCCCTCAAGGATCGCCGCCAGGTCGTTCGCAGCCTGAAAGAAAAGCTGGCCCACGGATTCAACATCTCCATCGCTGAAATGGACGATGCGCCGACTTGGCAATCCGCGACGCTCGGTATCGCCGCCATCTCCGGCTCGCGCGATTACCTCTCCGGCCTGATGCAACAGGTCGAGCGCGCCGCGGTTCGCAACGCCGAAAGCCTCGGTGCGGAAGTCACCGTCTCCTGGGATTTTCTGGACGTTGCCGAGTCATAGGCGCGAAGCAACCCGAGCCTCATCTCACGCATGTATTATGGGCGTGCCGCGGATTGCCTTTCCCCGCAATCCTGTGGCCACTCGGCTCCTGCGGCGATGATCGATTGCCGCAACGGCTCTTTTTCGATCTGAGCAGTTCTCAGGAGGAATCCATGAAAAGACTCATTGGCCTCATGGCCATGTTCACCGTTCTCGCGTTTGCAGTTTTCGCGCTCCCCGCCCGGGCCCAGCGCCCAGCCGGACATCCTGGCCCAGCCGCGCGTCCCGCGCCCGTTGGACCCGCCCATCCCGTTGGGCCCGCAGTCGGCGGCGGACACATTCCTTCCCACGGCCCCACAACCCATACGCCGCTGCCCACCGGCGGCAAGCCGGATATGCCCGGTCATCCCGTGGCTCCGCACGTTGACGCCGGCAATGATCGCTGGGTCGGCCACACTCCCAACCCCGCCGCCTACCATCTCGATCATCCCTGGGAGCACGGCCGTTTCCCCGGCCGCGTCGGCGCAGGCCAGGTCTGGCGGATCGGTGGCGGCGGTCCTTCCCGCTTCTGGTTTGGCGGATACTACTTCAGCGTCGCTCCCGCCGACCTCGGCTATTGCGACGGCTGGCTCTGGGATTCCGACGACATCGTCCTCTATCCCGATCCCGACGACCCAGGCTGGTATCTCGCCTACAACGTCCGTCTCGGCATCTACGTCCATGTGATGTATCTCGGACCTCAGTAGCGGGTGCCCCACCCTGGAGCGCTGCTATTCGCGCGCCAGGGCCCGGGGTGTTTTTTCTGAACGCTGAGCGCTGAACGCTCTTCCGTTACCTACCCCGATGCCCCGACCCATCCTCTCTGTCTCTCATCTCTGCAAACAGTACGGCGACATCGTTGCCGTCGACGGTCTTTCCTTCGCCGTCGGTCCTCATGAAATCCTCGGCCTGCTCGGTCCCAACGGCGCCGGCAAAACAACAACCATCAACATGATCCTGGGGGTCCTCGAGCCCACCTCCGGATCCATCACCATCGACGGTTGCGATCTGGCCAAACGCCGCCGCCAGGCGCTCGGCCGTACCAACTTTGCCGCTGTCTACGCGCCCCTCCCCGGCAATCTCACCGTCGCGCAGAACCTCCGCGTCTTCGGCATGCTCTACGCGGTGCCGCATCTGCGCGACCGCATCGAAACCATCCTGCGCGACTTCGACCTCCTGCGTTTTCGCAACACCAAATGCGGCGTCCTCTCCTCTGGAGAGCAAACCCGCGTCGCTCTCGCGAAAGCCATGCTGAACCAGCCGCGCCTCCTTCTGCTGGACGAACCGACCGCCTCCCTCGACCCCTCCATCGCCCGCGAAATTCGCGCCACCATCCGCCAGCTCGCCGAGCGCACGGGCGTCGGCGTCCTCTGGACCTCGCATAACATGATCGAGGTCGCCGAAGTCTGCCACCGCGTGCTGTTTCTTTCGCACGGCAAGATCCTGCTCGAAGGCGATCCGCGCACTCTGCCCGCTGACAACGGCCACCAGACCCTCGAAGACCTCTTCGTCGCCGTCGCCCGCGAGCCCCTCACCATCCGCAACCTGCAGGAGGAGGCGTGATGCCCGTCTTTCTCCGCCGCACCTCCGCCCTGCTTCTCCGCCAGTACTATCTGCTGCGCGGCTCGCCCGCCCGCATCGTCCCCCTCTTCTCCTGGGTCGCCATCGACATCATCCTCTGGGGATTCATCACCCGCTATCTCAACTCCGTTTCCGGCGCGCGCTTCAACTTCGTGCCCGCCATGCTCGGCGCCGTCCTGCTCTGGGATTTCATGGCGCGCGTCATGCAGGGCATCACCACCGCCTTCCTCGAAGACGTCTGGTCCCGCAATTTCCTCAACCTCTTCGCCTCGCCGCTTTCCGTTTCGGAATACCTCGGCGGCCTCGTGCTTTCTTCGATCGCCACCAGCGCCATCGGTCTGGTGGTGATGGTCGCCCTCGCCACGCTGGTCTTCGGCCTGTCATTCTTCGTCTACGGCGCGATGCTCGCCGCGTTTCTTCTCGTCCTCTTCCTCTTCGGGATCTCCCTCGGCATCTTCGGCAGCGCGCTCGTTCTCCGCTTTGGCCCCGCCGCCGAATGGTTCATCTGGCCCATTCCCGCCTTCATCTCGCCGCTCGCCTGCGTCTTTTACCCGCTCTCCACGCTGCCGCACTGGATGCAATGGCTGGCCCGCATCATCCCGCCCAGCTATGTCTTCGAAGGAATGCGCCAGATTCTCAGCAGACAAACCGGCGCGTCGCCGCAAGCCGCGCACGCGATCGCCGTCGCGCCGCTGCTCATCGGCAGCGTGCTCGCGCTGGTTTACCTGTTAGGAATGGCCCGCGCCTTCACCGGCGTCTACCGTCACGCCGTCCGCACCGGCCTCATCGCGCGCTACAGCGCGGAGACAGTGTCGTAAGAAGGAGGGTCCCGATTACTAACCGATTTGACTGGAGGCAATCCGTTTGCCCCCACGAAGATTGCGCACATAGCCCTCGACATCTGCGAACTCGGGCCGATCCTTCCAAATCCCGACGATGTTCGCCATCGCCTGCGCGCGTCGCTCTGGCGCAAATGGCCGAATCTTCGCCCTCTTCCTTCGACTCGCCTGCCACAGATCGAACTGCGTCTGCAGGTCCATCCAAAGCGTGGCCTCGGTTCCCGTCGCCTCCGCCACCCGCAACGCCATATCCGCGGAGATTCCCGCCTTGCCATTGAGCACCCGCGAGAGCGTCGTGCGGGCAATCCGCAGCCTGGCCGCCGCCTCGCCCACTCGCAGTTCTCCCAGATACTGCCGCAGAATCCGTCCCGGATGTGTCGGGTTATACATCGTCGCCATTGTTTTGCCTCGCTAGTGGTAATCCTGATAATCGACCAGTACGGCGTCCTCGCCCTCGGAGCGGAATGTGACTCGTCAGTTTCCGGAAACCTTCACCGACCAGTGACCTTCAGCGCTCCCCTCAGTACATGCAAGTTCCAGCCCGGAACATTCATCTGTTCCGGCCTCTTCGCCACGTTGAGAACCGCGAGTTGCTCTTCCAGACGCGGCGCATGTTTCGGCTGTATCCCCGCTTTGTTGCCGGTCAGGAAAAACCTCTCCAGCCCTGCATGCCGGAAAGGTCGAATCACGAGGGGAATTGTACTGCGTAGCGCCTCACAGTACAATCACACTTTTAGTTCATTATCGTAAAACCCCGATCGACCCCTTCCGCACCGGCGTCATCGCCCGCTACTCCGCCGAAAACGTCTCCTGGCGCCGGCCCCACGGCGCCCTCCCTATAATGGACAAGCGTGCCCGCCCGGCTCCCTGCGTCCGGAATCCGCCGCATTCCCATAGGTGAGCCACCTTGAAACCCGTCAAGCGCAACCGCGAAGGCGCAAAGAAAACGAAGCGCAAAGTCCAGGCAAAATGGAAAGCCATCCGCCGCGGACACGCGCCCGCGCCCGAAAAAGAAGCTCGGCCGCGCGCTGAGGAACGTGGACGCCCCCGAGCCGCCCGCACGTCCAACAGCGCTTCCCGCCCATCGCCCTATGCGGGCAATGACCGCCGGCCTGTTCACCGCGGAACTCCGCCGTCGGTTTCAGTCGAGGATTTCCAGCAAGCCCCTGCCCTCGAAGAGTCTTTTGCGGCAAAGCCGCGTCCCGCCCTCCGCGAAGGAGTTCCGCCGAAGGCGGGTTCGCCAGGACGGCAAGTTCCCGTGCGCGAAGCAGTCCTCGCGATCGTTGGCCGCCCCAACGTCGGCAAATCCACCCTCTTCAACCGCCTCACCGGCAGCCGCCGCTCCATTGTCGGCGACGAGTCCGGCATCACCCGCGACCGCATCTACGGCGAAGTCACCTGGAACGGCCGCACTGCGCGCGTCATCGACACCGGCGGCATCGTCCCCGACGATGACGCCCATATCCCCGCGGAGATCTTCCGCCAGGCCCGTTTCGCCCTCGACGAGGCCGACGCCATCATCATGGTCGTGGATGGCCGCACCGAGCTGGCCGCCCCCGACCTCGATCTCGCCCGCCTGCTTCAGCGCACCGGCAAGCCGCTCTTCCTTGCCGTCAACAAAATCGACACGCAAAGCATGGAAGCAGCCGCCGAAAATTTCCGGCGGCTCGGTATTCGCAACCTTATCCCCATCTCTTCCGAGCACGGCCTCAACATCGGCGAACTCCTCGACGAAGTCTTCGCCGTCCTGCCGGAAACTGAGGCTCCCCACGAAGCTGAAGCTGAGTCCGCCACAATCGCGGCGCAGCCGCTTGTGCCCGGGACGACCAGTCCCCTCCATCGCACCCACGGCGAATTCGAGCAGCACGAAACCCGCGTCGCCATCATCGGCCGCCCCAACGTCGGCAAATCCACCCTGCTCAACGCCCTCACCGGCAGCGCTCGCGCCATCGTCTCGCCCATCGCCGGAACCACCCGCGACGCCGTCGACGAATTAATGGACTACAAGGGCCACGAGCTCCGCATCGTCGACACCGCCGGCATCCGCCGCAAAGGCAAAACCCACCTCATGGCGGAGAAGCTCTCCGTCGTCATGGCGCGCCGCCATCTTGAATCCGCCGATGTCGCGCTCCTCATCCTCGACGCCACCGAAGGCGTCACCGCCTCCGACGCCACCATCGGCGGCTACGCCCACGAGAGCGGCCGCAGTGTCATCATCGTCGTGAATAAGTGGGACCTCGTGACGAGTGGTCGAAAGGACGGCAAACCGCCCGCCGATCGCGCCATCTTCGAGCGCCAGCTGCGATCCGTCCTCAAATACCTCAGCTACGCGCCCGTGCTTTTCATCTCCGCCACCGAGGGCCGCAACGTCCCGCGCGTGCTCGACACGGTCCTGCGCGTCGCCGCCGAGCGCCGCAAGCGCGTCTCCACCGGCCAGATGAATCGGTTCCTCGACAAGATCGACTTCCAGCGCGCCAGCGTCCCCATGTCGAAGCGCGTTCGCATTTTCTACATGACCCAGGCCGCCGTCGCGCCCCCCACCTTCGTCCTCTTCACTGACCGCGACGTGAAGCTGCACTTTTCCTTCGAGCGCTTCATCGAAAATCAAATCCGTGCCGCCTTCGGCTTCGCAGGCACTCCTATCTGGTTCAAAGTCCGCGCGCGCAAGGAAGCTCCGCGCCCTGCCTAAGCGCCGGCAAATCCCGAAAACAAGCTTCCGTGGTCTCCACATCCCTACCGGTCATGCCCGCAGGCCGATCCGGTCGAGAGATTGGCCATGCCTCGCGAAATCCCGACTGCGACGATCCAAGCCGAGGCAAAATCGACGAGCTGTTCGGAAACGGACAGGCCCTTGCAATTCCGCGGACCTTTCTCTCGCATCTCCTCTCTTGTGCCCCACTTTTCGGTATTTTCTGAAGCCCCGCCTCTCTTCGTCGAATCCAACACGCAGCCTGCAGGGAATAGCTTCGCTCGTCACAGAAATCCCCTCGCCATTCCTGTATCCTGATTTGTTTCTCAACCGTTTGATTTCGGTCCTGTCGACCCTGGTTCGAGGTTCCGCCGTGAAGATCGCTGTGAAACCGCAATTCGTTCTTTCCCTCCTCGCGCTGCCGCTGCTGCTCGCCGGAGCCATCGGCTGCAACAAAGCGCAGCCGCAGCAACAACCGGGCGGCATGCGAGCCCTCCCTGTACAGACCATCACCGTGGCCGCTACACCGGTTGCGCAAACTGACGAGTACGTCGCGACCATCAAGTCGCGCCGCTCCGCGACCATCAACCCGCAGGTCGACGGCAATCTCACGCGCATCCTCGTCCACTCCGGCGACCACGTCACCGCGGGCCAGCTCCTCATGCAGATCGATCCTGCCAAGCAGGAAGCTACCCTCGCCTCGCAGGCCGCGACCGAGCAGCAAAAGCTCGCCGTCTACCAGTACAACCAGCTGCAGGTCGAGCGCCAGCGCAAGCTCTTCGCCGCCGGCATCATCAGCAAGGACGCGCTCGATCAGGCCGAACAGGCTTACGCCAACTCCAAAGCCGATTACGACTCCTCCTCCGCCTCCCGCCAGGAGCAGGACCGCGAACTCGCCTACTACCGCATCGCGGCGCCCTTCGACGGTATCGTCGGGGACATCCCCGTTCACATCGGCGACTACGTCTCCGCGACGACCATGCTCACCACGGTCGACGAAAGAAAGGACCTCGAAGCGTACATTTATATCCCCACCGAGCGCGCCGCTCAGGTACGCAACGGTCTCGGCGTCCAGATCCTCGACAATACCGGCAACCCCGTCGAGACCACCTCCGTCGACTTCGTCTCCCCCCAGGTCGACGACCAGCTCCAGGGAATCCTGGTCAAAGCTCCGGTGCGCTCTCCGCTGTTGCGGAATGAGCAGCTCGTGAAAGCTCGCGTCATCTGGGGTATGAGCCCCAGACCCACCGTCCCGGTGCTCGCTGTCACGCGCCTCGGCGGCCAGGCTTTCGTCTATCTGGCACAGGACGCGGGCGGCGGACATTTTGTCGCTCATCAGCAGGCCATCTCCCTCGGCGATACGCTGGGCAACAACTACGCCGTTCTCGCCGGACTCAACAACGGAGACAAAGTCATCATCTCCGGCACGCAGATCCTCATGAACGGCATGCCGGTTATGCCTTTGCCTCCTGGTCCGCCGCCCGCCGCTCCTCCGGGCGCCGGCAGCTGAGCCCGCCCGTGGCGTCACCCGCAATCAGATCAGGATCAGAAATGAACTGCGAGGCCACCCTTGGTTGATTTCTTCATTCACCGCCCGGTTTTCGCCACCGTTTGCGCGCTCCTTATCATCCTCGCCGGAGCCGTCGTCGTTCCGTCCCTCCCGATTTCTCTCTACCCGCAGCTCGCGCCGCCTCAGGTCCTCGTCACCACCGGCTATATCGGAGCCAATTCCAGCCAGGTCGAATCCGCTGTCACCGTCCCTCTCGAAGAAGCCATCAACGGTGTCCCTGGCATGCGCTATATCCAGTCCACCAGCGGGAACGACGGCTCCAGCATCATCACCACCACCTTTAATACCGGCTACAACCTCGACATCGCCGCCGTCGACGTGCAGAACCGCGTCAGTTCCGCCACCGGCCTGCTGCCCGCGGAGGTCAATCAGGCCGGCATCACCGTCAGCAAGGCCGCCACCAATTTCGTCTTCGGCGCCGGCGTGTACGCCGAGCACGGCGAGTACAGCAATCTCTTCATGAGCAACTACCTCGACGTCTACGTCAAGGATGCTCTCAAGCGCGTGAAAGGCGTCGGCGACGTCACCATCTTCGGCGTCGGCAAATATGCCATGCGCATCTGGCTCGACCCTGTCAAGCTCGCCGCCCGCCAGCTCACCGCCACCGACGTCGTCAATGCTCTCGCCGAGCAGAACGTCGAAGTTCCCTCCGGCCAGCTTGGCGCGCCGCCCTCCGATCAGAAACAGGCCTTCCAGATTTCCGTGAACGTCGTCGGGCGTCTCTCCACTCCCGAGCAGTTCAACAACATCGTGGTCAAGAACACCCCCGCCGGCATCGTCCAGATCAAAGACGTCGGCCATGCCGAACTGGGCTCCGAAACCTATGGCAGCACTCTGACCTTCAACGGCATTCCCGCCGTCGGCTTCGGCGTGCAGCAGCTGAGCAACGCCAACGCCCTGCAGGTCGATCGCGATGCCAAAGCCGAGATGGACCGCCTCGCTCGTTCCTTCCCGCCGGGCATGAAATACGCCGTCGCCTTCGACACCACCACCATCGTCGGCGCATCCATCCGCGAAGTCATCAAGACCCTCATCGAAGCCATCATCATCGTCATCCTTGTCATCTTCTTCTTCCTGCAGGATTGGCGCGCGACCCTCATCCCCGCTGTCACGATTCCGGTTTCGCTCATCGGAACCTTCGCCTTCATCAGTGTCTTCGGTTTCTCCATCAACTCGCTCACGCTGTTCGGCATCACCCTCGCCACCGGCCTCGTCGTCGACGACGCCATCGTCGTCATCGAAAACGTCCAGCGCCATATCTCCGAGGGCGACAACGAGCCGCACCATGCCACCTCTGCCGCCATGGGCGAGGTCACCAGCGCCGTCATCGCCACCTCCCTCGTGCTCATCGCCGTCTTCGTGCCCGTCTCCTTCTTCCCCGGCACCACCGGCATTCTCTACCGCCAGTTCTCGCTCACCATCGCCTTCTCCATCGCCATCTCCGCCTTCAACGCCCTCACGCTGTCGCCCGCTCTGGCAGCCTTACTGCTGCGCCGCGAAGACGACAAGCACGGTCTTCTCCATGCAGCCGAGCGCGGCATCAAAGCCCTCGGCCGCGGCTATGCGAGCGCCATCCATGGTGTGCTTCGCATTCGCTGGGTCATGCTCCTGCTCTTCTTTGTTGGTCTCTTCGGCGCGTACTGGGAATACAACCACGTCCCCACCGCCTTCGTTCCGGAAGAAGACCAGGGATTCATGATGATTCTGGTGCAGGCGCCGCAGGGCGCGTCGCTCGCCTATACCACCCACATCGAAGCGGAAGTCAGCGCCCTCCTGAATCAGGACAAACAGGACTTCCTCGGCTCCTTCGCCGTCGGCGGCTTCAGCTTTTCGGGCAACGCACCCAACTACGGCATGATGTTCTGCGCCCTCACCCCGTGGGATCAGCGCAAAGCCAAAGGTCATTCGGCGGAGGATCTGGTCAGGTCCCTCCAGCCCAAACTCTTCATGATCCCCGGTGCGCTGATCTTCCCCGTCGTGCCTCCCGCCATCCAGGGCCTCGGCCTGTTTGGCGGCTTCCAGTTTGAGCTGCAGGATCGCGGCAGCAACACCCTCACCGACCTCGACCGCACAGCGCACCTCCTGGTCGCCAAAGGCAATCAGCGCAAAGACATCACCCAACTCCGCACCAGCTTTACCTCCAACGATCCCCAGGTGCTGGTCCGCATTGACCGCGATAAGGCCAAAGCCCTCGGCGTTCCTTTCGGTCAGATCTCTGACGCCCTCCAGGTCTTCATGGGCTCGGAGTACGTCAACAATTTCGACTTCAACAACCGCAGTTATCGCGTCTACGTGCAGGCCGCCCAGCAGTTCCGCGAAAACGCCGCAGCCATCCGCCAGTACTACGTTCGCTCCTCGACCGGCCAAATGATCCCGCTCGATAACCTGGTCACCATCGAGAACACCTCAGGTCCCCAGGTCATCAGCCATTACGACCTTTTCCGCTCCGCGGAAATCGACGGCATGGCCGCGCCCGGCGTCAGCACCAGCCAGGCGCTGCAGGCGATGCAGCAAGTGGCCGACCAGAACATGATGCACGGCATGGCCTACGAGTGGACCGGGCTGTCGCTCGAGGAAATCGAATCGGCCGGCAAAATCGTCATCATCTTTGGCCTCGGCATCCTGGTCGTCTATCTCACCCTCGCCGCCCTCTATGAGAGCTTCGCGCTGCCCTTCATCATCCTGCTCGCTGTCCCCATGGCTGTCCTCGGAGCACTCCTCGCCGTGTCCATGCGCGGCTACGCCGACAACATCTACTGCCAGATCGGCCTCGTCATGCTCATCGGTCTCGCTGCCAAGAACTCCATCCTGATCGTCGAGTTCGCCGAGCAGTTGCGCGCGAAGGGCCGCTCCCTCGTCGACGCCGCCATCGAAGCCGCCGAGCTCCGCCTCCGCCCCATCCTCATGACGTCGTTCGCCTTCATCCTCGGCGTCATTCCCCTGGCCATCGCCTCGGGCGCAGGAGCGGCCGGCCGGCGCTCCGTCGGGACTACCATCATCGGCGGCATGCTGGTCTCCACCGTCTTAAACCTTTTCTTTATCCCTGTGCTGTATGTGATGCTCCAGACGCTGCTTGGTTCCTTTGGGAGCAAGCGCCCATCCCGCCGCCCGTCACAGAGCGTGGAGGCTTCGAATCTGTATGAGGGGACAGCCGTCGGAACCCATCAGCCCTGAGCTGCGTATTGTGATGGAGGAGGCGACGATGACTCGTGTGCTGATCGCGGCAGTTGCAGGGCTAACCCTCTTCGCCAGTATGATTGCGGTCCCGATTGTCACCGTTGTGGTGCCGAAGGTCGTCTGCACCGTCGTACCGGCCGTTGTACGAACCGTCGTTCCCGCCGTGGTTCAGGCCGTCGCTCAGGAAAACTGCAGACCGGACTGATTGCGCGCAGTCCTGCGCGTCACCGTCGCTGGAAATCCGGCGACCCCAGCAGCAATCCGCCCAGCAACGCCGCGTCCTGATCCCCCGGTGGAGGCAAGGGCGCCACCGACTGCAGCAGCTGCCCAAACTCCCGCGGCCGCACGGAATTTACCTGCCTGGGCGGCGATAGTTTTGCCGGCGACCCCTGTTGATTCGCCGGCGTGCTCTGTTGCTGCGCAAGCTGCGCCAACACCGCACTGCGCGTATGCTCGGAGACCACGCCATCGAGCAGGAGGCTTTCGAGCTTCCCTTCCTTCGCATCCGGCGTTGCGCCCACCTGGCCATCGATGCTCATCAACTTGTCCCAGCCCATCACCGTTCCGGCGTTGTTATCGGCCAGCGCCAGACTGAAGTTCATCCGGTCCAGCAGTTCCCCGCTGTTCAGCCACGCATCGGCCATCCACGAATAGCCATTCGGCGTCTGGCATCCGTAGAGCGGCATCCCCAGCTGCCCAATCGCTTCCACCAGAGCCGCCGGATGCACGACTTCGCCCCCCGTTGCCCGCACCGCTGAAATCACATACTCCTCCGGCGTCTTCACCTTGGCCCGATACGCATCCTGCGACCAGAACTGCGGCGAGGCCAGCATCGTGCGCAGTACCTCGCGAATATCTCCGCCCGTCTTCACCCAGGTCGCCGCCATCGCGTCCACCAGCGCCGGAGGCGGATTGTCGCTGACAAACCGCTGCGCGATTTGCAGAGAAACATGGTGCGCCGTCACCGGGCTCACCGCCAGCATATGCAGAACCTGCATGCCCTCCGACTCGCCGTGATCAGCGAACTGGTATCCCAGCGCAACCTTTTGTCCTGGCTCGTGGCGCCGCGGGTTGAACACAAACTCCCCGCCCTGCTCGGCGCGATCGATCCCCCAGCCGGTGAAAATCTTCGCGACTTCCGTCACGTCGCGCTGCGTGTATCCGCCATCGACGCCCAGCGTGTGCAGTTCCATCAGCTCGCGCGCGTAATTCTCATTCAGACCCACCGTCCGCGCTTTGGCCGCCGGCCCGTTCAGCCCCATCTGCGACCGCCACGCCGCCAGCGAATGCGGCCCCACGCTCTCCGTCTGATCCAGATAGAACAGCATGGCCGGACTCTGCGCGGTCGCCACCAGCAGGTCCTCGAACTTTCCCATGGCATGCGGCCGGATCACCTTGTTCTGATAATCCGCGAGATACCACGACGCAAATTCGCCCTTCTTCAAATACACATTGAAGTGGTTCAGCCAGAAGTCGGTCATCACCGCTTCCAGCTGCCGCTCGCTGTAAATATCGCGCAGCACCCGTGTCACCAGCAGCTCGCCGCCTACCACCAGCTGCGGATTGATCAGCGCAAAAACCGTCTCCTTTTGCTCCGGCGACAGATCCGCGAACATGGCCACGCGATCCGGCCGGCTCAGATGCTGGAGAAAATCGCGGAACTCCGCCGGCTGCATCTCAATCAGCTTCTTCACGCGCTGGTCCGGCGGCAGAGTCACGACATTCGTCGCATCCAGATCGGCATATAGCTTGTTTTCCTGCTCTTCAATCGGCGGCGCCGCCGGCTTCGCGGGAGCCGTCCTCGGCATCATGTCCGGCGGAGGCGGCGGACCCATATCGTCGCCCTGCGCCATCGTCGAATTCATTGGCGCTGCGGAATTCGTCGGCGCAGCGCTCGGCTGCCCCTGCATCGTTCCACCAGCGGCCATGCTCGCGCCCATCTGACCGGACCCGCCGTTCGACTGTGCACCGCTCCCTGCACCCTGTACGCTGTACCCTGTACCCTGTCCTGCGCCCTGAGCCTTGGCTTCCGCGCGTTTCTCCTGCCGCTCTCGCAACTGCGCAATCTGGTCCACATAAATGGCGTGCTCTACCGGATTCCAGGGAATCCCGCGCTTGCCCTGCTCCGCCTGGCGAATCATCGCGTTCGAGGGGAACCGCTCCACCAGATCGTGCTGGCTGAGCCGCATCGCGGGATAAGCCGCCAGCCGCGTCTCCAGCGCCGCATCGTCCATTGTCTCGGGGTTGAGCTGCTCGTCGATCCACTTGTCCAGCCCCATCGCCTCCACAGTGGCAAGATCCCCGGGGCGCGGACCGAACGTCAGCCGGTTCAGCGCATGCAGCACCCGCTGATCAGGCGTCAGCGGCGACGCGCTCGCGGCAGTGGGCTGCTCCTTCTTCTTTTTGTGACCAAAAGCAAAAGCCTCGCCGGGCGGCAGCACCAGCAGGGCAACCAGAAACACGGCGAGACAACGCTGAATTCCCGAGATAAAGCCAGTGGGCATGGCTGGGGATGTCCTCTGGGACAGTCTGTCCTCCTGGTGGTAACCCGCGCAACCCCCAAAAAGTCGCGCCAGAGTTTTCGGTGCCCGGTGCTCGGAGCCCGGTCCCCGCCGCCTCACTCTTCCCGCAGCAGGATGATCGGGTCCACCGCCAGCGCCTTCTGCGCCGGGATCCACGTCGCGACCAGCCCCAGCAGCAACATTGCCAGCACCACCCCGCCCAGCACCACAGGATCCTTCGGCGTCGCCTGATACACGATGTACGACAGCACCTTCGTGGCCAGCACGCCCAGCACAATCCCCGCCAGAGATCCGGTCGCCAGCAGCACGAATGCCCGTCCCAGCGCGGCCCGCAGCACCTGCTTTTGCCGAGCGCCCAGCGCCACGCGGATGCCCAGCTCGCGCAGGCGCTTACTCACCACATACGACGCCATGCCAAAGATGCCCGTTACCGCCAGCATCGCGCCCAGCAGGCCCAGCGAGCCCAGCGCCACGCTGGCCACCCGCGCCGCGAACAGAGCCGAATCCAGTTCCCCGTTCCAGCTTCTGAAGCTGAATGGAAGTCCCGTCGAGAGCCCGCGCATCGCCTGCTCCAGGGCCGCGGCCATGTCCTGCGAGTCGCGCTCCGAGCGCACCGCCAGCCATATGTCGCTCGCCTGATGCTGGAGGATCGGGAAGAACATCGCCGGCTGCTGATCCTCAGTCAGCGTCCGGTACTTGCCGTTTTCCACCACTCCGACCACCTGGGCTCGGTTGCCGCCCCAGTACCTGAAGTACCCGCCCATGGCTTTCTGCACCGACCCGAACACTTTCCGCGCAAACTCCTCGCTCACCACGGCGACGACGGGCGCTTTCTTGTCGTCGTGCCAGCTGATGTCGCGCCCCGCGATCATCGTGGTCCCCGCCGCCGCAAAATATCCGGGCGAGACGGCGAAGTTCATCGCGTCCGCCGCCACGTTGGTCGGCCGATAGTCGGTCGTGCTGTCGGTATAGACAAACGAATCGCCCCCGCCCAGGGTCAGCGGAATCCGCGATGAATACGCCGCCTGGCTAACGCCCGGAAGCCTCGCCACCGTATCCAGCATGCGCTTCTGCAGCACGGGCTGCTGGTCGCCGGTGTATCCGCCCATCTGCAGATTGGTCTCGACCAGCATCACGTTCTTCGGATCGAAGCCGAAGTTACTGTGCATCGATCGCGCCAGTCCGCGGATGGCCACCAGCGACGACGTTACCAGCACCGCGCAAATCGCAATTTGCCCAACCAGCAGCAGATCGCGCAGCGTGAGACGGCGCATACCCGTCATGCCGCTCGCGCCCGATCGGATAATTTGCCACGGATCGGAGTTCATCACCTGCCTCGCCGGCACGATGCCGAACAGGACGCCGCTGAAGAGAGCCAATGCGAAGGCGACCAGCCAGGTCCACAAGTCAGGATTGACGGGAATATTGATGGGGATGTCCGGGATGGGCTGCCACGCAGTCAGCCAGCGCAAAATGGCGATGCCGCCGAGCAGGCCAACCGCCCCACCGGCAAGCGAGACAACTACTGCTTCCGTGAGCAACTGCCGGAGGATGAGGCCGCGCCTCGATCCGAGGGCCATGCGTACCGCGATTTCTCTGGAGCGATCGGCGGCGCGAGCCGCGAACAGGCTGCCGAGGTTCGCACAAGCCGCCAGCAGGATGAGCCCGGAGAGGAGCAGGAGCCCCGCCATAAATGCCCGCGCCGGCCCCCCCAGCATGTCTCCGACCAGCCCCGGCCGCGCCAGCGTAAACTTCACGCCGTCGTCTTCGCCCGGATACGCTTTGGCCAGCGATGCGCCGATGGTATTCAGATCCGCGGTGGCCTGCGACGGAGTCACGCCCCCCTTCAGCCGGCCCACCACAAACCCGCTGTGATTGCCGCGCTCTTCCAGCGAACTATAGCCTTCCAGCTGTTGTTGCTGCACGATGGGCGCCCACAGCGCCGGCGCAAAAAACAGCTCCGTCCCGCGAAACTCCGGCGGCGCCACGCCAATGATCGTGTAGGGGTGCTTGTTCAGTTGGACGATCTGCCCGATGACGCCGCGATCGTCGTGGAAGAGGCTGTGCCAGGTGGCGTAGCTCAGCACAATATAAGGAGCGCTGTTCGGCCCATGCTCGTCCGAGGCGTGGAAGAATCGCCCCAGGTGTGGCTGAATGCCGAGCGCATCGAAGTAGTTCCCGCTCGCCTCGTACGGCCACACCGTCTTTGGATCGCCGCCCATCGCCAGCCCCGCCGGCCCCATGATGTTGTAGGTGATCAGGTTGTCGAAGGTGCGGTTGCGGTCGCGCAGATCGCGGTAGTCCGGATACGACTGCGAAGGATACTGGAACCGCTGCACCATGAAAAGATTCTGCGGGTGCGGGACGGTCAGCGGATGGAGAACAATGGTGTTCATGACGCTGAACACCACCGCGTTCACGCCGATCCCCAGTGCCAGGGTCAGCACCGCCGTCACCGCGAACCCCGGCGACTTCTTCAACTGCCTGATTGCGTATCGGACATCCGCGAACATGGTCGCGCCCCGTTCCTGCTACCACGTACGCACCGCATCAGCGATCCGTTCCCAGTTCCTCGATCCCTCGCTCAGAGAGCGGAGCCAGCCAGCTACCAGCTGCTTTACTCCTCCCGCAGGAGGATCATCGGGTCCACGCCCAGCGCCTTCTGCGCGGGGATCCACGCTGCGAACAGCCCCAGCAACAGCATCGACAGCACCACTCCGCCCAGCACCACAGGATCCTTCGGCGTCGCCTGATACACGATGAACGACAGCACCTTCGTCGCCAGCACCCCGAGCACGATGCCCGCCACCGAACCTGCCGCCAGCAGCACGAACGCCCGCCCCAGCGCGGCCCGCAACACTTCCTTCTGCTGCGCTCCCAGCGCCACGCGAATCCCCAGTTCCCGGAACCGCTTCGTCACCACGTACGACGCCATGCCGAAGATGCCAGTCACCGCCAGCATCGCGCCCAGCAGCCCCAGCACTCCCAGTGCAATGCTCGCTACCCGCGCAGCGAACAATGCCGAATCGAGCTCTCGATTCCAGGTGCCAATATTGAGCGGCAGCCCAGCATCCAGCCCGCGCAGCGTCCGTTCCAGCGCCGAGGTAATCCCCTGCGGGTCGCGGTTTGACCGCACCACCAGAAACGTATCGGTCGACTCATGTTGCAGGAAGGAATAGAACATCGCCGGCTGCTGATCCTCGGTCAGCGTCCGGTATTTGCCGTCTTCCACCACTCCCACCACTTCCGCGCGATTCCCGCCCCAGAACTTAAAGTGCCCGCCGATGGCCTTGTCCACCGACCCGAAAACTTTGCGCGCAAATTCCCGGTTCACCACCGCGACCACCGGGGCTTTCTTCTCGTCATGCCAGCTGATCTCTCTACCCGCCAGCATGGTCGTGCCCGCCGCCGCAAAATATCCCGGCGACACGTTGTAATTCATCGCATCCGCAACCATATTGGTCGGCCGGAAGTCGGTGGCCGCGTCGGCGTACACAAACGAGTCGCCCCCGCCCAGCCCCAGCGGCACGTGATCCACATAGCCAACCGCTGTCACCCCCGGAATTGCGCCGACCGCCTCCAGCATGCGCCGCTGCATCTCCGGCGTCTTATCGCCCGAGTACCCCGCCATCTGCAAATCGGTATCCACCAGCATCACCTTGTCCGGCCGGAAACCGAAGTTGCTGTGCAGCGATCGCGCCATCCCCCGCACCGCCACCAGCGATGAGGTCACCAGCACCGCGCAAATCGCAATCTGCCCCACCAGCAGCAGATCCCGCAGCGTGAATCGCCGCATGGCGCCCAGGTTCGTTCCACCCGATCGGATTATCTGCCAGGGATCCGATTTCAGCACCTGCCGCACCGGCACGATCCCGAACAGCAGCCCGCTGACCACTGCCAGCGCGAACGCGACAATGAAAGTCCACACATCCGGATTCACCGGCACGTTAATGGGAATATTCGGCACCGGCTCCCACGCGCTCAGCCAGCGCAGGATGCCGATGCCGCCCACCAGTCCCGCCGCCCCACCGGCCAGCGAAACCAGGATCGCCTCCGTCAGCAGTTGCCGCAGGATCAGACCCCGCCGTGATCCCAGCGCCATGCGCAATGCGATTTCCCTGGATCGATCCGCCGCCCGTGCCGCAAACAAACTCCCCAGATTGGCGCACGCCGCCAGCAGAATCAGCCCGGCGAGCAGCATCATCCCCGCCATAAACGCCCGTGCCGGGCCGCCCAGCATATCCCCCACCAGCCCCGGCCGCGCCAGCGTGAATTTCACACCATCGTCGTCGGCCGGATACGTCTTCGCCAGCCACGCGCCGATCGAATTCATGTCCGCCGACGCCTGCGCTGCCGTCACCCCCGGCTTCAGCCGGCCCACCACCCACATCGAATGGTTGCCGCGCCACTTCAGCTCGTCACCCGTCACCTCCTGCTGGTCCACCAGGGGGAACCACATCGCCGGCGCAAAGAACAGTTCCGTCCCACGAAATTCCGGCGGTGCGACCCCAATAATCGTGAACGGGATCTTGTTGAGCCGCACGCTCCGTCCCACCACCGCCCGATCGCCCTGGAAATGACTCTGCCAGTACGCATAGCTCAGCACCACAAACGGCGCGCTGTTATTTCCGCGCTCATCGGAAGCGTGGAAGAATCGTCCCAGGTAAGGCTGGATGCCCAGTGCATCGAAATAATTGCCGGTAGCCTCGTACGGCCATGCCGTTGATGGATTGTTGCCGGTGTCGACTCCCACGGAACCAATGATGTTATAGCCAACCAGGCTTTCGAAGCTCCGGTTCCGGTCGCGCAGATCCAGGTAGTCGGGATACGACTGCGACGGATACTGGAAGCGCTGCACCATGAAGAGATTCTGCGGATGCGGAACATTCAGCGGCCGCAGCACCAGCGCATTCAGGACGCTGAACACTACCGCGTTCGCGCCAATCCCCAGCGCCAGCGTCAGCACCGCCGTCACCGCAAATCCCGGCGACCTCTTCAATTGCCTGATGGCGTACTTCACGTCTGCGAACATGCCTGGCCTCTCTCTGCCAGCAAGATACGCTCAGCCTCAGCGATCCGTTCCCGCTTCTTTTTGCAGAGACGTGACTTTGGCAACCCGCGCCGGAGCCTCAGCTACTGGCTACCGGCTACGGGCTGCAGGCTGTTCCCCTCACTCGTCCCGCAGCGCCTCCATCGGATCCACCCCCGCCGCGCGCCGTGCCGGAATCCAGCTCGACAGCAGCGCGATCGCTCCGATGCTGACAATGATGGTTCCGAACACAAGCGGATCGTTCGGACGCACGCCGTACAGCAGGCTCGCAATCCCCCGCGCCAGAACCACCGCCATCGCCACGCCCACCACCGTGCCGATGCCCGTCAAAACGCCCGCACGCCGCAGAATCATCCGCAGCACATCTTCGCGCCGCGCCCCCATGGCCAGCCGCACGCCGATTTCCCGCCGCCGCTCCGCCACCAGGTTCGCCATCACCCCGTAGATTCCGATCGCCGCCAGCAGCAGCGCGATCGCCGCCTCCACGCCCAGCATCGCCGCGGCGTACATCAGCCCCGTCGTCTGCTCCCGGATATCCGAGTCGTAGGTCTCCATCGAATCCAGCGGCAGCGTGGGATCGATCGCCGCCAGCGTCTTCCGCACTGCCGCCGCCAGGCCCAGCGGATTCCCGTCCGTGGTCACGGCGTATTGCGTGCTCGTCGGCGGCGACTGCAGCGCGTCCGTGTACATTGCCGGCTGCGCTGTCTGATCCACCCACTGATACGCCGCATCTTCGCTGACGCCCACAATCCTCATCCACGTTTCGTGACTGTCGCTCGCCGCGTTCATCTGAATTCTGTGCCCCAGCGGATTCTCTCCCGGAAAATACCGCTCCGCGAATCTCCTGCTCACCACTACCACCGGATCCGTCGTCAGCCCATCGCTGTCGCCAAAGGCGCGGCCCGACAGGATCGAAATGCGAAACGCGGAAAAGAATCCTGGGCTGATCGATAGCCGCACTGCGCTGTCGAACTTCCCTGGCGGCAGCGTCCGGTTCTCGATCCGGAAATCGTCCACCCATCCGCCGTCGCCGTACGGCATCATCGTCGTCGTCGCCGCCTGCTTCACGCCCGGCAGTGTCTCCAGCTTCTCGAGGCTCGACTTGTACCAGGCGGCCTGCTGCACCGCGTCGCCATAGCGCGTCGCCGGAAGTGTCACATGGAACGTCAGCACCTGCTTTGGCCGATACACGTTCGCAAACTGCAGGGTCGACCACATGCCCTTGCACATCAGCGCCGAGCCGATCACCAGCGCCACCGCCAGTGCAATCTGCGCCGTCGCAAAGAAGTTTCTCAGCCTGTGGCTCTTACCCCCGCCCGTTTCCGTCCGCGATCCCGACTTCAGCTGCTCCAGCAGATTGACCCGCATCGCTTCCAGAGCCGGCGCCAGACCCGACACGATCCCCGCCGCGACCGCCAGCCCCATCGAAAATGCCAGCGCGCGCCCGTTCAGACGAATCGTGTACCACCCCGCCACCCAGCGCGCCACGCGCTCCGGCATGTAGGCCAGGCACAGATGCAGATCCAGCCACGCCAGCAACAGTCCGCCTGCTGCCCCGGCCACCGCCAGCACCAGATTCTCCGTCAGCAACTGGCGCAGCAGCAGCCTGCGCGGCGCGCCCAGCGCCGTGCGCATCGCCATCTCCGGCCGCCGCGCAATCCCCCGCGCAAATTGCAGATTCGCCACATTCGCGCAGACGATCAGCAGCACGAATAACGTTCCGCCCAGCATTAGCCGCGTGTACAAAGGCGTCAGCTCTCCGCTGATGTTGTCCAGCAGCGGGACCACCTGCACCGACCACCCCAGGTTCGTCGCCGGATACATTTTCGCCAAACGCGCCGCGATTCCGTGCAGCTCCGCGTCCGCCTCCGCCGCCGTCACGCCCGGCCGTAGTCGTCCCACCACCATGTACTCATGGTCCGCGCGAGCGTTCAGCTGCGCCGGCGTCGGCGCCCGCGGCAAATACAGATCGATGGCCGGCGGATACACCAGCCCCTTCGGCATCACTCCGATAATCGTGTATTCCCGATCGTCCAGTTCGACCTTCCGGCCCACGACCGCGGGATCGGAAGCAAACTGCGACTGCCAGAAGCCGTAGCTCAGCACCGCTTCACCATCGCGTCCCGGCTGGCACTCATCCGCGCTAAACACCCGCCCCATGAACTCGGGAATCTGCAGCACGTCCCAGAAATCCGCCGACGAGCGCGACGCGGTCACGTGCGCCGCCTCACCGGCGCCGGTTAGGCTCATCGAATACCGCTTGAATGCCGCCAGGCTCTCAAACGAGTGATTCTGCCTCTTCCAGTCCTCGTAATTCGCCGCGGACACCCACTCGTACTGGTATTTCCCCCGTCCCCGGTCTTCGACCACCGTCATCACGCGGTTCAAATCCGGCACCGCCAGCGGACGCAGCACAATCGCATCCATCACGCTGAACACCGCCGCGTTTACCCCAATCCCAATCGCCAGCGTCAGCAGCGCCGTCAGCGTAAATCCCGGCGACTTCCGCAACTGCCTCAGCGCGTACTTCAGATCCCCAAGCATCGTTTTCACACTTTCCAGGTACTTCGTATTTCGCTCAACGTCTTTCGCTGCCCGCTACTGGCTACCGGCTGCACTACTCCATCCTCAAGGTCTTAATCGGATCCACACTCGCCGCCCTGCGCGCAGGAATCCACGCCGCCACCACAGCCAGTAGCAGCATCATCACCGGCACTGCGCCAAACGTCACTGGATCGACTGCCTTTACGCCAAACAGGAATCCGCGCATCAACTGCGCCACCAGCGCCGCGGCCGTCAGCCCCAGCGCACAGCCGCCCAGCGCCAACAGCAAGCTCTGCCGCACCACGCCGCTCACAATCTGCCAGCGCTGCGCGCCGAGCGCCAGCCGGATCCCGATCTCCCGCGTCCGCCAGCTCACGATGTACGCGATAAGGCTGTAGACGCCCACTCCCCCAATCACTACCGCCAGCCCGCCGAACGTCAGCAGCAGGATCGTCAGCGACCGCGACGCCGACACCGACAACGCGACCACTTCGTTCAGGCTTCGCAACCGCGTCACCGGAACCTGCGGATCCACCTCCGCAACCGCGCGCCTCAGCTCCGCCGCCGCTTGCTGCGTGCTCTCCCGCGTTCGCAGCAGCACATACATCACCGGGGTCTCGTTGTGCGGTGACATGGGCAAATAAGCCTCATCTCCGTAATTGCCCGCCAGGTTCCCTTCATGGGTGTTGCTCACGACTCCTGCTACGGTCACAGCCGCATTCGCGTTCCACACCGCGGGCTGCGCCTCGTCGCTGACATCCAGCAGATGCCGCCCCAGCGGATCGTCCTTCGGCCACAGCCGCTTCGCCATCTGCTCGTCGATCACCACCGCGCGGCTCGCCCCCGATGCGTCCTGGGCCTCCAGCAGCCGCCCCTTCACCAGGCTCACGCCCAGCGTCGCAAAATATCCCGGGGAAACGATTCTCCCTGTCGCCAGCAGCGCGCCCTGCCGCGCATCCCGCGGATGCCCCTCTGCGTCGTAAACGTAGTTCCCTTGTCGCCCGTTCAGCGGCAGCGCATTGGTCAGCGAAACGTTCTCCGCGCCCGGCAAACCCCGCAGCCGCTCCAGCAGCGTGCTGAAGAATTGCTGGCAGCGCCCCGGCTGTCCCTGGCTCGACGAGTTCTGCAGCCAGGTCGGGCACGCGTTCGCATCCATCGACACTTCCGCCGTCACCACGCGATCGGCCCTGAACCCCGGATTCACTTCCGACAAACTCCACAGACTCCGCAGCATCAGTCCCGCCGCCGTAATGATCACCACCGACAGCGCAATCTGTCCCATCACCAGCAGCATCGACACGCGAAACTGCCCCGCCTTGCCCGCGACGCTGCGGCCGCCGGAATGCAGCGATTCGCGCAGATTCGGCGATGCCATGCGCAGCGCCGGAATCAACCCGAACAGGACGCCGGTCACCACCGACGCACCGGCGGCAAACAGAAACACTGGCCAGTGCAGCGAGACATCGCTGATTCGTGGCGTGTCGGCCGGCAGCAGCGTTACCAGCGCCTGCAATCCTGCGGCCGCCGCCAACAGCCCCACCAGTCCCGCTACCGCCCCCAGCACCACGCTCTCTGAAAGCAGCTGTCGCACCAGCCGCGACCCCGTCGCGCCCATCGCGCTGCGCACTGCAATTTCGCGCTCTCGTCCGGCCGCGCGCGCCAGCATCAAATTGGCCACGTTCGCGCACGCAATCAGCAGGATCAGCCCCACCGCGCCGAACAGCAGCATCAGCCGCGGCCGCATCGGGCCTACTTCGGACTCCAGCAGCGGCACTGCCGTCATATTCTGAGCCCAACTATCCGGCATCCGCCACGGGAACAACGGCAGAAGCGCTTTCTGCAGGCGGCGTAGTTCCCCCTGCGCCTGCGCTGGTGTCACGCCGGCCCTCAGCCTGCCAAACCCGCGCAGGTCGAAATCCTGCCACGCCTCGATCGGGTCACCGCCCCTGAACGTCACCGGCGTCACAAACTGCGTATCGGCATACGGAAACCGCACGCCTGCCTGCATTACGCCGATGACCCGCCGCTCAATCCCGTCGATGCGAATCGTCTGCCCAATCGCACCCGGGTTCGCAGCGAAATGCTGCCGCCAGTATCCGTAGCTCACCACCACCACCGGATCGTGTCCGGCGATCGCATCGTCTGCAGAGAAATAGCGCCCCATCGCAGGAGGCACAGCCAGCGTATCCAGGGCGTTGGCCATCACCATGGCGCCAAAAACCCGATCCGACGAGCTCGCATCGCCCACGTTCGACTCGGCATCCGGCCCAAACCCGCTCACCGCCGTGAGGGCATCGGAGTGCTCGCCCAGCGCGCGAATCCAGCCCTTGGGAAAGGGTGAGTTCGATGGATCGCCTGCGCCGTCACTTGTGTAACCGATGCTCATCAGCCGGTCCTGCTGCGGATACGGCAGCGGCCGCAGCAGAATCGAATCGATCAACGTGAAGATCGCGGTGTTGGCGCCAATCCCCAGCGCCAGCGTCAAGACCGCCGTCAACGTAAATCCCGGCGACTTTCTCAACTGCCGCACCGCGTATTTGAAATCACTCCACATCGCTCTTCTCCCACTCCATTCGCTGCCAACTCCCGGTTAGCGGCTTCCGTAACCTGGAACCCGTCACCTGTAACCTGTTATTCCGCCCGCAGCGCTTCCATCGGCTCGACGCTCGCGGCGCGCCGCGCCGGCAACAGACACGCCGCCGTTCCTACCACCAGCAGCACGCACACCGCGCCTGCGACAATCCCCGGATCGTACGGGCTCACCTCAAACAGCAGGCTGCCCACCACGCGCGCGAATCCAAACGCGATCACAATCCCCGCCACGGCGCCCAGGAACACCGGCAACAATCCGTCTCGCAGGATCAGCCTGTAGATATTCGACCGCTGCGCGCCCAGCGCCAGCCGCAATCCAATCTCCCGCTGCCGCTGCACCACCGAATACGTCACAACCCCATACACGCCGAGCCCGGCCAGCAGCAGTGCGCTCGCCGCGAACAGCAGCAGCAGGTCCATCTCGAACCGCCGGTTCGCCACTGAATCCCCGACAACCCCGCCCAGCGTCCGCATCTCCAGTACCGGCACGCCTGCGTCCACGCTCCAGATGGCTTTCCGCATCGACTCCGCCATCGTCGCCGGATCCTGGCGCGTCCGCACCACCAGCCCGCCGATCGCATCGCTCCGGAACCAGTACGGCACGTAGATCATCATCGGGTCCGGCTTCGCCAGCGTGATCGTCCGCGCATTCGCCACCACTCCCACCACTGTGAACGGAGCCTCACCGGTCGCGCCCGCTCGGGTGAACTGTTGCCCCAGCGGATTCCTTCCCGGCCACAAGGTCTTCGCCGTGTTCTCCGAGATCACCGCCTCATTCCGCCCCCAGTCGCCCCCCGCGAAGAACCGTCCCGCCGCCAGCCGCAGATGGATCGCCTCAAAATATCCCGGGCTCACCCAGCGCCAGTGCTCTCCCGGCAACTGCGTCCACGGCCGCGTGTCTCCCGGCAGCTGCGCCGAGTCGCCCCATCCGTCTCCGCTCAGCGGCAACATTGACGTCAGCGCGGCCCGCTCCACGCCCGGCAGCTGGTTCAGCTTGTCCAGCGCCTCGCGATAAAACGCCGCCCGGTGCGGCCGGTCCGGATACGCCTCCCTCGGCAACTCCACGCGCGCCGTCATCGTCCGTTCCACATCGAATCCGCGATCGACATGCAGCAGCTTCACCACACTCGCCGTCACCAGCCCTGTCATCAGCACCAGCGCCACGCTGACCGCCACTTCCACGCCCACCAGCGCGCGGCGCATTTGTTTGCTCACCCGCGACTCACTTGCGAGCCGCGACTCGCTGTGCAGCACTTCGTGCGGACCCGTGCGTGACGCCATCCATCCTGGAGCAGCCCCCGCCGTCAGCGTCGCCAGCGCCGCCACCAGCAGCGCGCACCCCGCGCCCACCCAGTCCAGATGCAGCGGCCCGCGAAAATCCAGCGCCGCCGGCAAGTAGCGCTGCATCGCCGGCACAATCGCCATCGCCACCAGAATCCCCAGTCCGCAACCCGCGCCGGCCAGCACCACCGTCTCGCGCATCGCCATCCGCAGCATCTCCGCGCGGCTTGCGCCCAGCGCCGACGCCACTGCCATCTGTTGCCGCTGCCCCGCCGCCCGCGCCAGCAGCAGGTTCGCGATGTTCACGCATCCCACCAGCAGCAATCCCGCCACCGCGGCCAGCAGGATCGTCAGCGGCCTGCGGCTGCCGCCCACCAGTTCCTGCTGCCACGGCGTCAGCAGCGCCGACAGCGTCGACTTCTCATCCGCAGGCAAACTCGCCGCAATCGCATGCTGCTCCGCATCCAGCTCCGCATTCGCCGCCGCCACTGAAACGCCCGGCTTCAGCCGCGCCAGCCCAAAGTAATTCAGGTCCCCCATGTCTTCTTCCAGCTGGTCCTTCGTGAAGGCCATCGGGATCAGCGCACCCAACGACACCCTCGCGCTGGAATCTCCGCCGCCAAACATCTCCGCCGGCGGCATGTGGAACGACTCCGGCATCACCCCCACCACCGTGAACGGAAAGCCGTTCAGGGTCACCGTCCGCCCCAAGATTCCCCGATCCGACCCGAACTGCTCCCGCCACAGGTCGTATGTCAACACCGCCACGTGCTCATGCCCCGGCTGCGCCTCTTCCTTCGTAAACGCCCGGCCCATCCACGGCTGCACTTCCAGCACCGAAAAAATCCCTGGCGTCGCGTTCAGCACATCCACTTCCAGCGGACGCCCGCTCCCGCCCAGCGGCAACGGGTATTCCGACATCACCGCCATCGCCGCGAAGCTCCGGCTGTGCTCCTGCCAGAAGGTGAAGTGATTCGCACTCACCGGCAGCGTGGGATATAGATCGGCCCACTCCGCCACTTTCTCCTGCACCGTCACCAGCCGGTCCGGATGAGCCAGCGGCAGCGGCCGCAGCATCGCGTCGTAGACCAGCGTGAAGATCGCGGTGGTCGCTCCAATTCCCAGCGCCAGCGTCAGCACCGCCGTCGCCGCAAATCCCGGCGATTTCCGCAGTTGCCGCAGAGCCTGTCTCAGATCAGCAAACACGCACCCCTCCTGCGTTGTGGATTCAGCCGCAGGAATAAGGTGCATGCCGCGCACCAGTCGCACAGGGGCCTATGCTGTTCAAAGGAAATAGATTCTGCTTTGCACGGAACGCGGCGATTGTCCGCAATCGCCCCGGACTGTTCAGAAACGAACAGTGGCTCGCCTCGCTATTTCATCTGGGAAAAATCCGTCGGACGCAGGTAAGTCACGTCCAACTTGTCCAGCGACGGCTCATGCTGCTCCGCGCGGATCACTTCCTGAAAACCGGGATCGGCCCGCATCGCATCCCAGTTCTTCTTCGCGTCCTCACGGCTCGAGTGCGCAAGGAGAAACACGAAAGTATCGTTCCAGCCTGGAGCGTCCGGCTCTGCTGTCCAGTAACCCACAACGTTCAGATCGTGCTTGGCGAGTAATTTTGAAGTCGTGTCGCGAAAGCGCGCCTCCATGGCCGGCAGCTTGCCCGGCAAACAGTGGTAAATGCGCAGTTCGTACACGCGCTCACTCTCCGCTCTCACTTCATGCACACGCATGAGGCGCGCGGTCGCCAGGGATCCGGCGCAAAACGAAAGCAGTGCAAGAACGCATCCCCTCCAGCCCCGGGATTGGAGGCCGCTGAATTTCCAGGATCCGATGGTCATCGCCTCTCCTTTGCATCGCTATTCGTAATGTAGCGCCACCAGCGGATCCACCCGCATCGCCCGCCGCGCGGGAATGTAGCAGGCCGCCAGCGCCACCGCGGTCAGCACCAATGTGACTCCCGCGAACGTCAGCAGATCCGTGGGGCTCACCCCATACAGCAGTCCTGCCATCAGGTGCGACACGATCACCGAACCCACCAGTCCCAGCGCGGCCCCCGCCATCGCCAGCCCCAGTCCCTGGCGCAGAACCATCGCCATGATCTTGCCCCTCTGCGCGCCCAGCGCGAGCCGAATACCGATGTCTCGCGTGCGCTCGCTCACGATATACGAGATCACTCCGTAAATTCCCAGCGCCGCCAGCAGCAGCGCCGTCACCGCGAAGGCCGCCACAATATCCATCGAGAATCGTCTCTGCTCCAGCGACGCCGTCACTGCATCGTTCAGCGTCTGCGCCCCGTAAACCGGTAGCTCCGGATCTACGGACTGCACCATCGCGCGCACCTCTTCCGGGATCGCACTCGCATTCAGGTCTCCACGCAGAAAGATGGCCAGCTCCTTGGGCGTCTCCTGGTACAGGCTCAGATAGATTTGCGGAACGCTCGCGTTCGCCAGCGACTCGGTTCGAGCATCCGCGACCACCCCGACGATCGTGACCCAGCTCTTGCTTGCTCGTTGGCCAACCCCGGCCCTCCCACGGCCAAGCTTCAGCCGCTTCCCCAGCGGATCCTCGCCCCGCCAGCACGTCCGCGCCATCGCCTCGTTGATCACGGCGACCAGCGGCGCATTCTCGTCGTCGCCGTCGTTGAACAGACGGCCCCGCAGCACCGGGATCTTCAGCAAATGAAAATATCCCGGCGTAACTTGCGACCGCTCCACCAAAGGCTGCTGCTTGCTCTGTGTCTGGCGTCCTTCCACGATCAGCGCGCTCTTGTTGCGGTCGTGGTGCAGCGGAATCGACGGCTCCGATCCCAGCGCCGCCTCCTGCACTCCCGGCAGCAACCGGCTGCGCCGCAGCAATTCGCGCGCAAACACTGCCTCCTGAGCAGCCGTTCCATAAATGTCCGTCTTCGGATCGTTGGGGCTCGGCAG
>Ga0182024_10000032_pt1 | contig 233361 bp, 204 predicted proteins | sample P32metaG_FD_120480 | JGI IMG/M metagenome (GOLD analysis project Ga0182024, IMG submission 120480) | Permafrost microbial communities from Stordalen Mire, Sweden - P3-2 metaG (Illumina Assembly) | ecosystem: Environmental > Terrestrial > Soil > Wetlands > Permafrost | place: Sweden: Stordalen... | reverse complement strand
GATCTCTCGTCTCCCTATTTCGGCGAGTACAGGTCGCTGGCCGGCAACTTCGGCCCGATCGGCGGATCCAGCGCGTATAACCGCCGCGTAAATATTCAGCTCCGTTTCACATTTTGAAGTGGTCGGTTGCCTGTCAAAGTGCAAGCTCGCCCTGGTAGATCATGTCCTTGAGAAGGAATCGTGGGCATTGATCTCATGGCATCGGAGAATCTCCGTCCGAACGCCGAGCACGCCCGCAACGGGGAGGTCTGGGTGGGAGAGGTCAAGATATCACGTGCGACGGGCCGGCCCGTGGCGCTCATCACGGCTCCAATCCGGTTCGGGAACGAGTTCGTCGGCATCCTGGGGACGCCTATTGAGCTGTCCCACTTCTCGGACACCTTCGTCAAGAACCGCTCCATCGGCACGACCGGCTACGTGTATATGATGGACAGCACGGGAACCGTTCTCGCGCATCCCGACGCGGACAAAATATTGACGTCCACTGCCGCCAAATCATACTTCGTCCACGAAATGCTCGCGCGAGACGGTGGGGCCTCGGAGTACGAGTTTGAGGGAGAGGAGAAAATTGCTCATTTTCGGCGCTCCAAAAACAAAGGCTGGACCATTGTCGCTACCGAACCCGTTAAAGAATTCAAGGCGGGAGTGCGTACCATTCAGCTCTACCTCATCCTATTCGGGCTCCTCATGCTCGGCGACAGCGTAGGTGCCGTACTGGTGATTGCAGGTAAGGTCTCGCGATTGATCCGCAGCGCTGTTTCGGAACTCGATAGCGCCGTTCGGGAGTTCTTCGCAGCCTCGTCCCAAATTTCTTCCTCCAGCCAGTCGCTCGTGCAAAAGCTCCTCTGAGCAGGCGGCGTCGATCGAAGAGACGTCCGCATCCGCCGAGGAGATTAGTTCGATCACCCGCCAAAACAGCGAACGATCGCAGAAGATCGCTCAGCTGATGAATGAGGCAATTCGATTGTCAATGCCTTAACACAGCGCACAAGAACTAGCCGTCACCAGCGCAGAGGTGGGCACGTCGAGCGACAAGGTATCAAAAGTCATCAAGATAATGGATGAGATTGGGTTCCAGACGAACATCCTGGCCCTGAACGCAGCGGTCGAAGCAGCGCGGGCCGGCGACGCCGGAATGGGGTTTGCCGTAGTCGCCGATGAAGTTTGGAATTTGGCGCATCGGTCCGCAAACGCTGCGCGAGAAACCGCCGAGCTGATTGAGGAATTGCTCCTCAAATCTCGGGAGAGCAAGCATAAGCTCGACGGTGTGCAGAAGGCGATGGAAGCCAAGAACAAGATTACCGGAGCGCTGAAAACGGGGAGCGGCCAAATTGGACGCGCATCCATGAAATGGGCACACAGGTCGCACACAACCGCGCCTGAAATTAGCGCAGATTGAGAATCTGCAGGGGTGCCACTGATTAGAAGTCTCAGTACCCCTCACTGACCCGCGATCGGCCACTGGTAGGGGAGGAATTATTTCTTCGTGTCCGCAAATTCCCCCAGAGAACTAGCACTGCCCCACTCGCCGCGTGGCGGTGCCGATTCGAGGTTGACGGCCATTTTCAGGAGCCCCTGTAACCTCAATTAACACGTTCATCTATAGCATACAAACTGCTGATAATAAGCAGCTTATTTGTGGAGGCGGGGGGAGTTGAACCCCCGTCCGAGAAAGCCCGTCGTGAAGAGACTACGTGCGTAGCCGGCTCATTATTTTCGACCGCCGCTTCAGAACCGACGAGAGCGGCGACAGCCTAGCCCGATTAGATCTCAGCCGCCGGCTCCGGACCGAAGCCTTTGGCCTATCCCGCAAAATGACGCTCACTCACCGCCGCGCGGGCTCAGCGGCTGGAGCGGCTACCTAATTACTTAGGCGGCGTATGCAAACTGCGTGTTGGCAGTTCTGTTTTTCCGATCGTTTAACGGGAGCTCGGAACCCGGCACGCCTCCCCACCACGATTCAATCCCGTCGAATCCGTTGCGCCCCCAATTACCGAAGAGCTCGGTGGAGTGCTTCCATCTTACCATCCCGTGCATATAATCGGAGTATGCGGAATCGAGGTGTGCCCCTTCGTCTGCGGCTGCTCCCTGCCCTGCTCGGCTGCGCGATCGCCGTTCAGGCCCAGGTACCCATGACTAAGTTGACCCTGCAGGTCACCAACGAGAGCGATCGGCCCGTGGACCGCGCCAGCGTCATCATTCGATTTATCCAGGGGAGGGACTACCTGAAACTCGGTAAACACATCCGCACGACTTACGAGCTCCGCACCAACCAGGAAGGTGAAGCCTCCATCCCTCCCATCCCCCGGGGGAAAATCCTGGTCCAGATCATCGCTAAGGGTTACCAGACGTTCGGTCAGGCCTATGATGTGGATCAAGAAGAGAAGACTATCGAAATCAAATTGAATCCACCTCAGAAGCAGTATTCCGCTCACGAGCCATAAGGCGGCTGGCGCTTTCCGCGCACCATTCACCAGTAGCTGGTAGAAATCGAGGATACCGTGAGAATTCTGTGTTTTTTGCTCGTTCCCATGTTTCTGTGCGCCGATCAGGTGGTTTTGAAGAACGGCGATACGATCACCGGCAGCATCGTCAAGAAGGATGGTGACAAGCTGACGTTGAAAAGTGAATTCCTCGGCGAGGTGACCATGCCGTGGTCGGCCGTCCAGAGCCTGCGATCGGACATGGAGGTCACGGTCGTTCCTTCCGCCGGCGAGGCCATTAAAGGCAAGGTGAACACCAGCGGAACGAACCTTCAGGTGGCGACCGGGGCGGGAACCACCACCACCATGCCGCTGGCCAATGTCACCGCCGTTCGCGACACCGCCGAGCAGGCTTCCTACGAACGGCTGCTGCATCCGGGAATACTGGAATTGTGGGCGGGCTATTTTGACGTCGGTCTCGCACTGGCGCGTGGCAACTCGTTCACCGACACGCTTACCACCGCGTTCAACGCTAACCGAGTAACCCGGACCAGCAAGATCAACGTGCATTTTAGCGAGATTTACGCCACGTCGCGCGTGAACGGCGTCGTCAATGCCAATGCCGACGCGGTGCGCGGCGGATGGTCGCTCAATGAAGATCTCAAGCCAAAGATATTCTGGAGCGTCATCAATGAGTACGAACATGACCGCTTCCAGAGTCTCGATCTCCGTTTCGTGGCGGGAGGCGGGCTGGGATGGAACGCCATCAAGAACGATCGGATCCAACTGGGACTTACGGGCGGGGTCGATTACAACCGGGAAAACTTTACCCTTCTAAGCCGGGACTCCGCCGAATTCAATGTCGGCGACGCCTTCGCGTACAAACTGACGGGGATTACCAGCATCAACCAGGACCTCACCTATTTCGCGAACCTAACGGACACCGGCCAGTACCGCGTCAATTTCGATCTCGGCGGCGTCACGACTTTGAAGAAATGGCTAGGTTGGCAGGTGACCGCCAGCGATCATTTCCTCAGCAATCCAGTATTCGGACGCCAGCGCAACGACCTGATCTTATCCTCGGGATTCCGCGTGAGCTTCGGCAAGTAACGCCGCGCAAAACACCGCTCCCTTTGGTCACGGCTCCGTAAAACGGTGACACGTAAATCGACGGCGTGCTGTATCGTTCGTGTTACCGAGCCGTGACCAGAGGGAGCGGTGCTTTCTATGCCAGATCGAACTTCTCCTGGTGGAGCAGCGCATCGCTCTTCACCAGCACCGTTCGGCCCAGGATCTCTTCCAGTTCCTGCAGATACGAGTTCTGGTTGGACTTGAGCATGCGGGCGACATCCGGCGACACACGCAGCATGACGTCCTTGCCCTCCACGGCTTTGGCGATCTTGTGCGCCTCTTGCAGGATTTCTCCCACCACCGTCTGCGCACTCTTCACATATCCGGCGCCCTCGCAGTAGGGACACGGCATGCACAGTGTCCGCTCCAGACTCTGCTTGACGCGCTTGCGGGTTATCGCCACCAGGCCAAAATCGTTAAACTGCAGAATCTTGTAAGGTGCGCGATCGGCCCGCATGGCCTCCTCGAGAGACTGCATCACCTTCTGGCGATTCCTGCGCTCGTCCATGTCGATGAAGTCCACCACGATGATGCCGCCCAAGTCGCGCAACCGGACCTGCCGCACGATCTCCTTGATGGCATCCGTGTTGGTCTTGACGATGGTGTCTTCCAGGCGGTTCGATTTCCCCACGAACTTACCCGTGTTCACGTCGATTGCCACCAGTGCTTCGGTCTGGTTGATCACGATATAACCGCCCGACTTCAGCCACACCTTGGGGCGCAAGGCTTTTTCCAGCTCGGCGGTAATCCCAAATTCGTCGAAGATGGGGCTCGACCGGGTGTACATCTTCACCCGGTTCACCAGCGCGGGTTGGAACCGCTGCACGAAGCCCAGCACGTTCTCGTAAACGTCCTCGTTGTCCACCCAGATGCTCTTGAACGCGGAGGTGAGCTGGTCGCGAAGAATACGTTCCACTACGTTCAGGTCGTGATGAATCAGAGCCGGCGCGGGCTTGCGCTCGGCCTTCTGGCGCAGATCCATCCACAGGTTGTAGAGGAACATCATATCGGCGCGCAGTTCCTCTTCCGTATGGCCCTCGCCTGCGGTACGCACGATGAATCCGCCCGGAATGCCGGCGCGGTGCGTCTGCAGAATGCGCTTCAAGCGGAGGCGCTCCTCATCGCTCGGGATCTTTCGCGACACGCCCACATGGTCCACGGTGGGCATGTAGACCAGGAAACGTCCCGGCAACGCGATGTGCGAGGTGATGCGGGCACCCTTCTGTCCCAGAGGCTCCTTGGCGATCTGGACAATAATTTCCTGCCCCTCTTTGAGCAGATCGCTGATCGATGGAACGGCCGATTTTTCCAATCTCCCATTCCCTGCCGCAGGCGCGACGCGCGGCTCCGGGGCCGTCTTTACGACTGTCTCGGGCGGACGGGTCTCGTGCTGCGGGCCGCGGGCCGAGTCGGGTCCGCCCCCCCGGTTCTTACGCCGCATACGCCGGGAAACCCGGTGCAAATAGCGGGGGCCTTGTTCGCGTAGAGTGGCGGTGAGGCTTGTGGGAATGCGAGCGGGTTCCGGACCTTCCCCTTCCACTGCCCCTTCCCCGGTGACTGCCTCCGCCGCGGTTCCTTCCAGTTCAGTGGCGTCGGCGTCGCTGGCCTCGGCCACCACTTCGATTTCAGTTTCGGCTTCGGATTCGACCGCCAACGCTTCGGCTAGCTCGGCCACTGGACCATCCTCGAGGGCAACCTCTGCCATGGGCTCCAAGACAGGCTCCGCTTCCCGCGGCTCAGGTGCCCGTTGCGGCGCGGCCGCGGCCGAAGCTGCGGCCAGCTCATCTCGCTCCTCGGGCCCATTGTAGGCCTCGGGCGCATCGCCAGCCTCAGTCTCCCAGGTTTCCGCTTCCCCGTTTTCCGGGCGCGTGTACTTGGCGAGCGACTCCCCGGGCAGCACGAACAAATCGGCACCCCGTCCGGCTGCGGCAGGCTCAACCCGTTCCGTCCGCTCCACCCGTTCAACGGATGCCACCGGCTCTAGCGGCGCGTCCACCGGAGGCGCATCGTATTCCGTGGCACCGCGCGCACCTGGCGAATAGAACTTCGAATCAGGCAGGCCGCGCCCACCCTTCTGGCCACGGCGCCGACGGCCCCGCCTGCCTCCCCGGCGATCCCGATCGTCGCGACGCTGTTCGGGCGCAGGCGCAGCGCTCGTGGCCGCGGCCGGCGTAACCGGCGCGGCCGCTTCCAGGGCGGGAGCAGACTCCGCGACAGGCGCCCTTATCGCTTCGGGCTCAGTGAAAACTACCGGCGTGGGCGGCTCGGCTGCCTGCGGGCTGCGGTCCAGCTTGAGAACCTTCTCCTCGACACTGGTGACAATCTTGTCGTACTCGTCGTTGTCTTCGAAGAAGTCCGAGACGTAGAGAAACGCATCCCGGTCCAGACCGATGTCGACGAATGCTGATTGCATGCCGGGCAGCACCCGCGTAACTCTGCCTTTGTGAATGCTACCCGCGAGCGAGTATTCCTTCTCGCGTTGATGATAGACTTCCACCACTTGATCGTCTTCGACGATCGCCACTCTGGTTTCGTGCCGGTTGGCCGAAATCACGAGTTCCTTCGACATCGACTGCCTCCTCGCGGAAGCGCAGAGATCGTAAACGGGTAGAAGCTAGGCGCCCTGCGTGCGTTCGACCGCCCATTCGGGACAGCAGCGGAACAAACTCAGTTCGAAACTCACGCTGGCCGAAGGCGGAGCCTTTCTCGCTCAAACACCATCCGGCCGGGAACCGCTCCTCATTCCGGGGATGACGCCGCGCGCCAATTCCCAGGGGTCTCTACAGGCTCCCGATAAAAACTTTCAGTTCACAAACCTTCTGAGACGGACATTGTTGACCAGCCCCAGAGCCAAAAAATTAGACCAGACGTTGGAACCACCGGCGCTCATGAAAGGCAGCGGGATGCCGGTAACCGGCATTCGTCCCACCACCATCCCGACGTTGACCAGCATGTGAAACAACAGCAACCCGGCTACCCCCATACAGAGGTACATACCGGCTCGATCGGCCGCCGTCTGCGCATTCTGGACGATGCGCATGATCAAAATGAAATAGCACGCCAACACTACTACCACGCCCACGAACCCATGCTCCTCGGAAAAAGCCGAGAAGATAAAGTCCGTCTGCGGCACCGGCAGAAACCGGAGTTGCGTCTGCGTTCCCTTCGCCACGCCCCTGCCGAACATGCCGCCCGCTCCTACCGCAATCTGCGACTGAATCAACTGGTAACCGGTGCCCTGGGGGTCCCGGTCGGGGTCCATAAAACTAACCAAACGCGCCTTTTGATAAGGCTTGAGGAAATGCCAACTCACGGGAAGCACTAACACGGTCACCACCGCGATGACGGCCATGTACTTCCAGCGCAACCCAGCCAGGAAACCACCTACCACCAGGATTGCGAGATACGTGAGCGAGGTGCCCAGGTCCGGCTGCTTCAACACCAGCACCGTGGGAATCACCACCAATCCCGCTAGCTTCAGCATTTCCCGCAGTTCCAACTCGTCCGTTTTCAACTCAGTAAGGTAGCGGGCTACCAACAATATTATCACCAGCTTGACGAATTCCGATACTTGTAAATGAGCGCCTCCGGGCAACGGAATCCAGCGGCGCGAACCGAACACTTGTGTCCCTACGGCTACCGTCCCCAGTAGCGCCAGTACCGATGTAACGTACATGAGCGGGACCTGATTTAAAAGGGAGTGGTAATCTACCGAGACCGAAATCCACAGCAACACCAGCCCGCCCAGGATGTAAAAAATCTGCTTCCACCAGGAGTCTTGCCAGCCCGTGTCGCGAGTGGCGCTGTAAATCTGCACCACGCCCACCGCGCAAATGAGCAGGGCGATGAAGATCAGGGGCCAGTCAAGATCGCGCAGAGAAAGATAGCGAGACATTTTGAGTTATTGCTGCTTGGGCGCCAGGGCATCCGCCGAGCCGGTAGAATCCGCCGCCACCGGTTCACCCGGAGGCTTGGCGGCTACCGGCGTCATGGACGCACCCGGCAGGCCGAGGGTCGATACCGCGGCAATCTTTCGAGCAGCCTCCTCTTCCTTCTCCTTAGCCGCGGCCTGGAGCCGTTCTTTCTTATCGAAGTAGGCCTTCATCACGTCGCGAACGATGGGTGCTGCGTACTGTCCGTGCCCGGGGAAGTGTTCGAGCAGCGCCACCACCACGATCTCCGGCGACTCGCAGGGCGCAAAGGCCTCGAACCAGGCGTTGTCCTCGCTCGTCTTTCTCCCGTTAGCCTTGGCGTAGTCTTCGGAAGTGAGCTGTGCGGTCCCCGTCTTCCCGCAGACCGCGATGCCCGGCAGCTTCGCGCGCACGCCCGTTCCGCCGCCTTCATTCACCACGCCATACATGCCATCGACGATGGCCTTCACATGCTCGGGGTCCAACTTCCACTCCACCACCTTGTCCGGTTGCGTGCTCACCAGTCGCGGGCGATGCCATGTACCGCCTATCGAGAGACCACCCAGCGCGCGCGCTAATTGTAACGGTGTCGCCGTGACAGCGCCCTGCCCAATCGCTACCGAAGGCGTTTCGCCGGCATACCATTTCTGGCGGTAATTGCGCAGCTTCCATTGCGCGGAGGGCATGACGCCGGTGGCCTCGTGCGGCAGGTCCACACCGGTGAGTTGGCCGAAACCCACCAGGTTGCCGTAGAAGGAGAGACTGTCGATCCCCGTCTTGGCGCCCACCGTATAGAAATACGTATCGCACGAATCGACGATGCCGCGGTGCAATGAGATCCTACCGTGGCCTTTCGGGTACACCCAGCACTTTTGGAAACGGCCATACAGCGCCACACCCCCGCGGCAGTCAACCGAGAACTGGTCGTCAATGGCGCCACTCTCGAGGCCGGCCAGCGCGGTAAACGGCTTAAACGTCGAACCCGGGGGCTGCTGGGCCTGAATGACCTTGTTCATCAGCGGGTGGTCCGGATTCTCGGTGATCTCCCGCCAGTCCTTGGACTTGATGCGCACCGCGAATTTATTGGCGTCGAACGTTGGGCGGCTGACCATCGCCAGCACCTCGCCTGTGCGCGGGTCGAGCGCCACCACCGCCCCCATCTTATGTTCCAGGTGAAATTCGGTCGCGGGCGAGTCCATGGACAGTTCCGCCACCACCTGAAGATCCAGATCGACGGTCAGTTGAATGTCCTTGCCGGGGACCGCCGGTTTGTTGCCGATCACCTGCCGCACCTGCCCGCGGTTATCGACCACCACCTGGCGCTGCCCGTCCACGCCCATCAACAGGTCGTTATATTGGCGCTCGATGCCGAATTTGCCGATCACATCGCCCTGGTTGTATTTCGCGAATTCCGGCAAGTCCAGCTCTTCTTCGCTGACCTCTCCCGTATATCCGATCACGTGCGCCAGCATGCCATTCTGCGGATAGAGGCGGCGCTGCGCCTGAATCAGCACCAGTTCGGGGAAGAAGTCGTGGTGCGAATCGACGAAAGCCAGATCCGCCGGCAGCAGCTCTTCCTTAATGACAATGGGCACGTATTTGGGCTGGGACTTGAACCGCCGGACCTTCGTCAGCAGATCGTTGTAATCGAGGTCTAACCCCTGCGCGATCGGCTTGAGGTGCTCTTCTTTAACAGCCTCGCGCGCCAGAATCAGGCTGAACGAAGAGTGATTGTCCACGATGACGCGCCCGTCGCGGTCGAGAATGCGCCCGCGAGGCGCCAGAATCGGCACCGATTTGATGCTGTTCGCTTGCGCGCGCTCGTCGTAGAATTCCGGGTTTTGCACCTGGAGTTTCCAGAAACCCGAAATCAAAAATAGGAAAATAGCCACCGCGGCGTACTGAAAAACAGCGATTTTTCCCGCCGCGAAGTGCGTATCGTCGCGCAGCCGAGCCTTGTCGGATAACGGGACTTCGGGATCTCGGTCAACCGGGGGGAGGATCACAGCATTCCGCGAAAAGCGCTCTTCCCTATTCTAGCGTGGTCAGGCCGTTTCCCGCAGCTTATCCAGAAAATGAAACAAGGAAATACCAACCAAAGCGTTGAGCAACCCGATTAGTAACGTTTGTTGTAAGTTGAACGCTATTTGCTGGCCCAGTAACGCACGCGCCATAACCCAGTAGAAAAATTGGTGAAACACGAAGAAAAAGAAGGCCAACAATAGGCGCACCAGGACATTGTCCACATCGAAGCGCACGCTCACCGAGGCGGCAAAGTAGCCGACCAGCGTTTTTACAATTCCAAACATCCCGAGTGGGTTCTTGGTGCCCAGGAGGGAATCCTGAGCCAGCCCCACCAGCGCGCCAATCAGCAACCCCTGGATCTGGCTCCGCCGCATGAGGGCGAAGTAGACCACCACCAGCAGCGGCAATTCCAAATAGCTCAGGAAATGGAAAAATTGCGGGACATATACCTGGAAAAAGATGGCCGCCAGCGGCACAGCCAGCAGCACCCACGTCCGAAAGCGCGAGATCTGCGCTTCCCGCTGGTTATTCAGCACAATACGCCCGCCACCCGTATAGCTCATTCGGCGTGTTGGTGTTCCGCGCCCGGGAGTTCCGGTGGCGGCGGCTTGACGGGAGTCGGTTTCACGGAAGGCGATGCCGGAGCAGCAGACTGGGGTTGCGGTGGCGCTGGCGCGGCACTGGCCGGGCCGCCCGGTACGGAGGGCGGTGGCGAGGCCGGAGACCCCATCTTGGTAAAGTCGGGAGGTTTGGTGCCCGGCGGACCTTCGCCGAAGGTATGCTTCTGGGCGTCGCCTATCGCTTTATATTGCGCCCGCAACTTGTCCGCCTCGGTTCCCGCCGTCGGTTGCACCGCGGCCTGGTCCGCGGCCGGCAGCGGCGGGGCAATGTAAACCGGCTGCGTGGCCACCGGTTGATCGGGGATCGCCTGGTGGACGCCCTCGGTCAGAATCAGCACATCCTCCAGCCCGCGCTGCAGGCCGCTCGGTTCCAGGTAGACCTCCTGAAAAGGCTGCGCATCGCGGACCGACTTGACGATTCCAACCGGGAACCCGCGCGGGAAGATACGGTCGTCGCCCGAGGTGTAGAACCAATCCCCGACGGCCACTTTCTCCCCAATCGGCACATAATCCACTTTGCAGACCGGTGAACCCTGCCCCTTGAGCGTGCCGCGAACCTGGTTCTTTTGCGAGATGACGCCCGCGGCGAAATCCGAATCGGTGATCAGAAGCACTTCCGAAGCCGTGGGGTAGGCCGCGGTCACCTTGCCCACGATTCCATCCGGTGTTACCACGGCCATGCCCCGCTGCACGCCCGACACCGAGCCTCGGTCCACGAATACCACTTTGGCATTGGCCCCTGCGCCCGTGCCGATCACATTGGCGGCGAGCGTCTTGGAGGGCGTGTGCTCCTGGAAAACGCCCAGGGCCTTGGCGCGGTCAGCGGTGTTCAACTCGTTCTTAAGGAAGATATTTTCCAGTTTGAGTCGGTCGAGCTCGGACTGCAGCCGGCGATTCTGATCGTGTGTATCGTGCAACAGGATATAATCCCGGACGATCCCGATGCTCCCCCCGCGCAGCCATTCCACCACGCGCGCCGCCGGGGTCACCGCAGTCACCGTCCAGATCCGGATCATGCGGACATCCTGGTCGTTCTTAACCTGCACCGCCAGCAACACGAGCTGCGCAAAAATCACCAGCAGCAGCACGGTGAGGCTCCGGTAGCGATTGAGAAACGTCTCCACTTTACTTGTTCCGCTCTCTTATTGTCGCGGTTGAGAAGTCGGGAGCGGTACCTGTCTTTAGTCTATCGAAATCTTGCGCAGCAGCCGGAAATCGCTCAGCATGCGACCGGTCCCGAGCACCACTGAAGCCAGCGGATCGTCGGCAATCGACACCGGCAGCCCGGTCTCCTCGCGTATGCGCTTATCCAGATTCTTCAGCAGCGCGCCGCCGCCCGTCAGCACAATGCCGCGGTCGCTGATATCGGCGCTCAACTCGGGCGGAGTCCTCTCCAGAGCCACGCGGATGGCGTTCACGATCGTGGCCACCGATTCCGACAACGCTTCTCTTATTTCGCTGTCGTCGATAGTGACGGTCCGCGGCACGCCCTCAATCAGGTTGCGCCCCTTGATTTCCATGGTCAGCGGCTTGTCCAACGGGTAGGCCGATCCGATCTCGATCTTGATGGCCTCGGCGGTGCGCTCGCCGATCAACAGGTTGTACTTGCGCTTCAGGTATTGCATGACGGCGTCATCCATCTCATTGCCGGCCACACGGACCGAGCGCGAGTAGACGATGCCGGAAAGCGAAATCACCGCGACGTCGGTGGTGCCTCCGCCGATATCGACCACCATGTTGCCGGAAGGCTCGGTGATGGGCAACCCGGCGCCGATCGCCGCCACCATAGCCTGTTCCACCAGGTGCACTTCACTGGCCTTGGCGCGCACCGCCGAATCCATGACCGCGCGCTTTTCCACCTGCGTCATCTCGCTCGGGACCCCGATGACGATGCGCGGATGGACCAACACTTTGCGTCCGTGCGCCTTCTGAATAAAGTAATTCAGCATGCGCTCGGTCACCTTGAAATCGGCGATCACTCCATCTTTCATCGGCTTGATGGCTACGATATTGCCAGGCGTGCGGCCGAGCATCTCTTTGGCCTCTTTGCCGACGGCTTCTACTTCGCCCGTATTCTTATTAATGGCGACAATAGATGGTTCGTTGACGACAATTCCCTTGCCCTTGGCAAAGACCAAGGTGTTGGCGGTTCCCAGGTCAATAGCGAGATCCGAGGAAAAAAGGCTGAAAAGCGACCGTAAGTTCGGCATTCTAGGTGGTTACTTCAGGATGATAAGTGCGTCGGTGCGGCGCCAGGCGCAATCCCAAATGAATGGTAACACACGGCAAAAGTTCTATACGTCCGGTTCTAAATTGCGTGGCGGAATTTATGATAGCTTGGCCAAATGCCCCGCCTGAACGCCCGCCCGGAGCCGGTCGAGATCGACTTGGAGCGGACGGCAGTAGTCGTCGTCGACATGCAAAACGGCTTTGCGAGCAAAGGCGGGATGCTGGATATCGCCGGCGTGGATATCTCGGGCGCGCCGGCCGTGGTGAAGTCCATCGGCAAAGTAGTTGCGGCCGCACGCGGCGCCGGGATTTCGATCGTCTACCTGCAGATGGGATTCAAGCCCGACCTGAGCAACAGCGGCGGTCCGGAATCGCCCAACTGGCATAAGGAACTGGCACTGCGGCTCATGAACTGCCGGCCCGAGCTCAAAGGAAAGCTGCTGGTGGAAGGCACCTGGGATTTCGCCATCAACGGCCCATTCAATCTGGACTTCAAGCCGCCGCGGACGACGAGTAACTGGGGGGTGTTCGCGGTCAGCTTCCCCTCGGCGGTGGATCGTTTTATCACGCTCTGGGAGATGGCGGGCGAGGTGCAGCAGGACCCGATCATCAAGGAGGCGAGCGAAGCGCTGCAGGCCGGCGCAGGGATTGGCCCGGGCGCGGATGCCAAGGCCATCGCGGAGGCTAACAAGGAACTGCTGACGCTGCACGAGCTGATCGCTCACCGGCTGGTGCAACTGCTTTTGGGCTTGCACCGCGGGCGAACTTTCGTGATGTGAAGAAGACACAGGCAGGGATGCCTGTGCCACTTAAGAAACAGGCAGCATTTTCTGTGCTTGTGGCACCGGCATTCCTGCCAGTGTCCGGTTGAGCGGTTGAGGATCGCAACGAATGTACTGGCTCGGTATCGACGTAGGCACCGGCGGCACGCGCGCGCTGCTGGTGGATGAGCGCGGCAAGGTCCGGCACGCTGTCACCGCTCCGCACGAAGAAATGTGCATGGAGCGGCCCTTGTGGGCCGAGCAGCGTCCGGAGAACTGGTGGGACGCGGCGCAGCAGGCCATCCGCGGCGTGCTGGCCCAAGCTGGCGCGAAGGCCGAGGACGTCCGCGGCATCGGGCTCTCCGGCCAGATGCACGGACTGGTGCTGCTGGATGCGTCCGATCGAGTGATCCGCCCAGCTCTGATCTGGTGCGATCAACGCAGCCAGGCCCAAGTGGATGCCATCAACCAGCGGATCGGCAAGCAAGCCGTGCTGGCCGCGATCGCTAATCCGGTTCTGACGGGCTTCACCCTTCCCAAGCTGCTCTGGGTTCGGGATAACGAACCGGGTTCTTTTGCGCGCGTGCGGAAGATGCTGCTTCCGAAAGATTACCTGCGCTTCCAGCTGACCGGCGAATATGCCAGCGACGTTTCCGACGCGTCGGGCACCGCTCTGTTCGATGTGGTGAATCGGACATGGTCCTATGAATTGGCCGCCAAGCTAGAACTCGACTGCTCGATCTTGCCCAAGGTAGCGGAATCGAGTGAGATCACCGGCCGCATTTCGCAACGTGCAGCGAGGGAGACCGGCCTGGCGGAAGGCACGCCGGTCGTTGCCGGAGCAGGCGACCAGGCGGCCAGCGCGGTGGGCAACGGCATCGTCGAACCCGGGTACATGTCGTGTACCATCGGGACTTCCGGCGTGGTCTTCGCCCACATGCAGGCGCCGGCTTACGATCCGGCCGGACGGGTCCACACGTTTTGTCACGCGGTGCGCGGCGCATGGCACGTTATGGGAGTCACGCAGGGAGCCGGTTTGAGCCTGCAATGGTTCCGCAACAACCTGGCGCCCGGAATTTCCTATGACGAGCTGACCAGGGAAGCCGCGACTTCTCCAGCCGGCGCCGACGGATTATTCTGGCTGCCGTACCTGATGGGTGAGCGCACCCCGCACCTGGATGCGTCCGCGCGCGGCGGCTGGATCGGGCTGACAGCAAAGCATACAAGGGCCGATCTGATGCGCGCCTTACTCGAGGGAGTCTCCTACAGCCAGAGGGACTGCCTGGACATCGTCGAGCAGTTGAGCGGGCCGGTCGAATCGGTACGTGTTTCAGGGGGCGGCGCGCGCAGCGCTTTCTGGCGGCAGATGCTGGCCGACGTTTTCGGCAAGCGGGTAGCGATTCTGGAAACGCAGGAGGGGTCCGCCTACGGTGCAGCCCTTTTAGCTTTGGTGGGAACTGGCGCATACGCGTCAGCGGGCGAGGTCTGCAGCGCCGCGATCCATGAAATCGATTCTGTGGCGCCGCAGCCGCGGGAAATGGGAGTCTACGCACAGGGACACAAGACCTATCAATCGTTGTATCCCGCGCTAACGGGTTTCTATCACGCGAGCCAGGGTTGACCGCTCCGCTTCGGATCTCGTACAGAGCCGTGACCAAAGGGAGCGGTTGCTTCACCTTTGGAAACTCCGCCAAAAGCCCCACAATGACAATATGAAGATCATCGCCGACCTTTGTGTCATTCCCCTGGGAATTGGTGTCTCGGTCTCCGCAGAGATTGCGGTGTGCGAGCGAATCCTCCACCAGGCGGGGCTCAAGACTTCGCTCCACGCCTATGGAACCAATATCGAAGGAGAATGGGATGAAGTCTTTGCCGCGGTGAAGCGCTGTCACGAAGCGCTGCACGCCCAGGGCGTTCCGCGAATCTCCACCAACATGCGCTTCGGAACGCGTATCGACCGGGAACAGAACATGGAGGACAAGGTCCGCAGCGTCGAAGAGAAACTGCAGGCGCGCTAATTGCCGAACACGCTGCAGCCGTCGGCGGACGCCCGCGTGCGGAAGTCGGAGCGCTGGATCGCAATGGCCGTGCAGTTCTCACCGGCCCGCACCGCCCGTCCCTGGATCCACAGGTTCAGGTTGACCTCGCCTCCCAGGCGCGCCGGCCAAGCCAGGAAAACCTCGACTTCGGTGCCAATGGACAGAGTGGTACTCGATTCCATGAGCAGACCGCCGCTGGAGACATTGCGGGTAAGGCCAAACCCTCGCTGCAGGACTTTGCCTTTACGGAGCAGCCGGTACACGACCGCGATTTCGATCGGATAACGCCGGGCGGAACGGCGCTCGCGACGCGGTCCTTGCCAAAATCGTCCTGGTTCTGCGCCAGTCGGTATCATCGAGTGCAGTCGGGCGGCTGTCTTGCGCACGCGAAGGTCCGTCTTGTACCCCCATCGCTTGTGCGACCGTCTAAATGCAAGAGAAGATTAGTGTAAACGGAATAATGCCGTCAAGCGGCGCCGGATTCTGCTTGGTATATTTTTCACAAATCAAGGTTAAGGAGTGTAAATGTTACCACAAGCCGGCCAAAAGTATTAATTAACTGATTGAGAATACGGTGTCATGGTGGTCACAGAATTGCCAGTTGAAAGTATTCGTACAAAAATGAGGAGGTCCACGTGGCCGAGAAGAAGGTTGTCATCATAGTCGCCAGCGACCTGGGCTTCATGTGCTGGCTTGGGCTGACGCTCGGCGCAGCGGGCATTGATGCTCTTCCTGCCAAGAGAGTGTCGGATGCCAAACGATTGATTCGTGACTTCGACTTGCATGTTGACGTCCTGGTCATCGATCCCCAGATAGAAGGCGCCGGGAAGTTTGCCGAGAGCCTGCAGCGCACCCCGCATCAAGCCAAGATCATTGCCGTGGCTGCAGGCACCGATCCGAACTCAGTGCTGGCAGCTCCGCCTTTCGAGCTGTGGAAGGCCCCGCCGGGCCGTTCCGATCCGAAGGCCGCGGTAGATTGGGTTCACACCGTGGAGTCGCAGTTGGAGGCTACCCTCAAGCACGCTAACGTCTGATTCGTTTCCCTGACCTTCGGCTGTCCCCGAAAATCACGGTATCGGGGAACAATCCCACCTGTCCCAACGTACCCAACCTTTAAAGGAGCATGTTGATGAACCGCAGATGGGTTCTGCTCGCCGCGGTTGCGTCTCTGGCCGGATGCCAGATCGATACGCCGGGTCCGGTCCGGCACGAGTTTCAATCCATCGAACGTGATAATGCCGAGCGCGTGCGCGTGAACCTCGAGATAGGGGCTGGCAATCTGCGAGTCAGGAGCGGAGCCGGCAAACTGCTGCAGGCCGACTTCAGCTATAACGTCCCTTCCTGGAGACCCGAGGTGCGGTACACCAGTGCCGGCGGTCACGGCAATCTTTCCGTCATACAGGCCGAATCTGGCCATGCGCATCTGGGGAACACGAAAAACCAATGGGACCTCGATCTGACCCGTGAGGTGCCGTTGGACGTAAGGGTTCGTTTCGGCGCAGGAGAAGCCCGGCTTGTCTTGGGAGATTTGTCGCTGCGCGACGTGGACATCGAAATGGGCGTCGGAAAGCTGGAGATGGACCTGCGCGGCCACCCTCAGCGCAGCTACGACGTCCGGATTCGTGGTGGCGTGGGGGAAGCCACCGTGTATCTTCCGTCCGAGGTGGGCATTTCCGCTGATGTGCACGGTGGGATCGGCGAGATTCAGGCCCCCGGCTTTCACCAGGAAGGAAGACGCTGGTTCAACGATGCGTACCCGAATGCCAAAACCACCATCCATCTGGACGTGCACGGTGGAGTTGGCCAGATCCGTTTAATCCTCTCTTAGACTCTTAGGCGCCTCCCTCTCAAGGAATAGTGCTGATGGTACTTTACCCAGTACTATCGGAACTTTAATCCCAAAACGGTTCCTTCCATAATCACTTCAAGGTTGCAAGAAGAGATTATTCGGAGGCATTAAACAGATGAAATCAAACGTCAACGCCCGCTGGACAGAGCCCGCCTTCCAGGCCCCACTCCCCCCGCTTCAGCCCTACGAGCGGTGCCGTTGCGGCAAATGCCGCGAATGCCAGGATAACGCCAGGTGGGACCGGGTCTTCTCGAAGTTCGCCACCAAAGACGACAGATGGGAAACCAAGGGGATGTTCCAGTCGACGCTGCGCGGTTGGTAAGGCCGTCAAGAATTTGACGGCTGCGCGGGGGCCATTTTCGATTCCAGTGGCACCCCACCGGCGGCGAAGACCGCCGGCGTTACGTAGCGCTGGCGATCTTGTCGCCGGCTCGGCTGGCCCCACCAGCACAACGATCACCCCACATCGATGTCCCACACGCGTTTCCGCGCCTGGTCCGGCGAGCATGATATTCTCAAAGACTTGCCTCGACTGGCAACTCTTCAACAGGGGACCAAAACATGAGATTGAGTACCGAGCGCATCCTCACCACGCACGTCGGGAGCCTGCCGCGGCCGCAGGATGTGGTCGATTTGCTGTTCAAACAAGATAAGGGCGAGGCTTACGACTCGGCGCAATTCGAGGAGACGATGCGACGCGGTGTCGGTGACGCGGTCAAGAACCAGGCCCAGGCCGGGATCGACATCATTAACGACGGCGAGATGGCCAAGATCGGCTATGCCACTTATATGCGGCACCGCTTGACCGGATTCGAACTGGGCGAGGTGCCACGCGCTACGCCGCAGGATCTGGACGATTATCCCGAGTACCGCGATAAGATTGCCGCCGCCGGCGATACCCCGAAATACAAGCGGCCCATCTGCAAGGGGCCCATCAAAGTCCAGAATCTTGCGCCGCTCGAGGAAGACATTGCCCGCCTGAAAAACGCGCTTGCCCAAGCCAAGGTGGCGGAGGGCTTCATGACGGCGGCTTCACCCGGAACCATCGCTGTATTCCAGCCCAACGAATACTATCCTTCGCATGAAGCTTACCTGCAAGCGCTCGCTGAAGCCATGCGGGAAGAGTACGAAGCCATCGTGAAATCAGGGCTGGTATTGCAGATCGATTGTCCCGACCTGGCCATGGGGCGTCACATCCGTTTTCGCAATGCGGATGACGACGAGTTCGTACGCAACGCGGCGCTGCAGGTGGAGGCCATGAACCATGCGCTCGCCAACGTACCCGCCGATCGCGTGCGCTTTCACGTCTGCTGGGGGAATTACGAAGGGCCCCATACCCGCGATATTCCCTTGGCGAAGATAGTCTCCGTGATACTCCGTGCCAAGCCCCAGGCCATTCTGCTGGAAGCCGCCAACCCCCGCCATGAACACGAATGGGAGCTTTGGAAGACGCAGAAATTGCCGTCGGACAAGGTGCTGGTGCCCGGCGTGATCAGTTCGACCAACAACTATATCGAGCACCCCGAAGTGGTCTCGCAGCGGATTCTTCGCTATGCCGACATCGTGGGCCGCGACCGCGTGATGGCGGGTTCGGATTGTGGATACGGAACGTTCGCTGGTTTCGGCAAGGTGCATCCGCTGATTTGTTGGGCTAAGATGCGCACGCTGGCGGAAGGCGCGGCGCTGGCAACTAAGAAACTGTGGGGCAAGGCGGGGTCGGCGAATTAGGTAGCGCTGGCGGTCTTGCCGCCGGCGTGAAAACTATGCGTACTCCATTCTTTATCTTTGGAATTTTCGGAATCGCACTCACTCTGAACGCGCAAAGCTCTCAGTACCAAGACTCTTTCAAGGTCACCTGGATTGAGCCCGGTAGCAAGGCGATCCTGCCTGAGTTCGACGCTTTTGAGAGCACGAACGGAACGCTGGGCGTTCTCAATGCGTCGGGTCCCGTGAACACGGACGGCCATCCATTCTTTACCCCGCTCGGAACCAACGGGCGCGCCTGCGTCAATTGTCATCAGCCAACTTACGGAATGAGCGTCTCGGCCACGAGCCTGCTGGACCGTTGGCGGGCGACCGATGGCAAAGACCCGGTATTCGCGGCTTTCGACGGATCGAACTGTCCCGGGCTCCCCCAGAATTTGGAAAGCTCGCATTCGCTCCTACTCAAGCGTGGTCTGGTCCGTATTCCGCTGCTTTGGCCGCCCAGGAACGCCGACGGCTCGCCGAAAAGAGTGGAGTTTGCGATCGAAGTCGTGCGCGACCCCACCGGCTGCAACACCAGCCGTGAATACGGGCTCAAGAGCGCTCAGCCCACCATTTCTGTCTACCGGCGTCCGCGGCCGACGGCGAATCTGAAATACGTCACTTCCGGTGGCACGCCGATCGTCCTCAAGACCGGCATGCTGTCGGACGTCGATCCCGAAACCGGGCGTCCAGTCGGCATGAATCTCATGAGCGATGCCCGTGAGGCAACGCTGAAGACGCAGGCTCTCAGCGCGATGATGGGTCACGAAGAAGCCCACGCTGCCCCCTCCCGCCAGCAGATCGACAAGATCGTCGAGTATGAATCGCAGGTCTACGTGGCCCAGGCGGCTCATATCTTCGGCGGCCCCCTGGTGGTCCCCGGCGGACCGACCGGGCTGGGGCCGGCGGCACTGCGCGATCATAAGGCCGGCGTCCTCGGCGATAACGACTACGATCCGGTCTTCGGGCTTTTCAACTCGTGGCAGGGCACCGATTACTACCGCGCATCCGTCGCCCGCGGAGCGGACATCTTTATGTTTCGCCAGTTTTGGCTGCGCGATGCCACCCACATTAACTCCATCGGCCTGGGCAACCCGCTGAAACGCACCTGCGCCACCTGTCACAATGCGCAGATGACCGGACAGGATCTCTCGGCCGGATGGGTGGACGTTGGCACCACGAATTTCCCCACCTGGACCGAACCGGCGACGTGGGCGGAGACGAGCGAACTCCCGGTCTTCAAGATCACCTGCTCCCGCGATGCCGATCCGCATCCTTACCTGGGACGCGTGATCTATACCACGGACCCTGGCCGCGCGCTGATTTCCGGCCGGTGCGCGGATGTCGGCTCGATTGTGATGCAGCAGCTCCGCGGGCTGAGCGCCCGAGCGCCGTACTTCGCGAGCGGGTCGGCCAAAACGTTGCGCGAGGTCGTGGATTTCTACGATCGCCGTTTCGATATGAAACTCAGCGACAACGAGAAGGAAGACCTCATCAACTTTCTGGGGGCGCTGTAGTGCGGCGCGCATGGTGCTTCGGGTTATTCCTGGTGGGAGCCATCGCGCTGGGCCAGCAGAGGAGCTTCGTCTCCTGCCCGATCGTCCGCGACACCAAGACGGTCCCCTGTTTCCTAGCCGAATATGACGGCGAAGTTTACTATCTGGGGATCCAGCAGGATATCACCGCGGAGTTTCACCCTCCGCAGTTGAAGCACGAAGTTCTGGTCGAAGGCCGGGTCGCCGAGGGCCCGCGCGTGTGTGGCGGCGTTCCGCTCAAGCCGGTATCGATTTCCGTTTTGAAAGAAGTCAACCTGGCTTGCAACACCCTGCGGCCGCCGGAGCCAGGGATCGAGGCTCCCGCCGCACCCCGCGGTCCCGGGCCCTCTTCGCGCCCTTTGGAGACCGCCAAGGCACCGCGCGAATCGCTGACGGGCCCGCACGAGTTCACGGTTCTTTACGCCTTCAATGACGACTATCTGGACTTCGCCGGCGACGGGGTTGTGACCGAAGCCGCGGCATACGCCAAGCGGATCGGCGCTCCGAGCGTAAAGGTGGCCGGATACCGCGCGACCACTCTGCTATCGAACGGAAACCGTCTCATCGAAAAATCCGGCCTTGATGAACGGCGCGCTCAAAATATCGCAACGGTGCTGCGGGGGTTGGGTGTTTCGGGAGTCACCGTCGAGTGGAAGAGTGAAGCTGAGCCTGGCGATGGACTAGCGGACGCTTCGCGCCGCCGCGTGACGATACTGGTGACCCCTTAGTTCAGGGAATCTCGGTGCCGCGCCCTGCCGGCCGTAACGCCGGCGGTCTTCGCCGCCGGTGCCGTCACTGGAACGGCCCCGCCTACTTCTTGCGTTCGAAACGGTAGTCGCCGGACACGTGCTTCACGAAAAGCTGCGCCGGCCGGCTGCCATCGCTCTTCACGAAATCGACCCCCAGCCCATACAGGCCGGAAAATCCGGTTTCGGACTGCGCCACCAGCGGCACCTTCCCTCTGCCGTCCATGTCGGCGAACAAGGTATCGCCCGAAAGCGTGATCACGACGATTCGGGGGATCAGTCTCCACAGTTTCGGCTGTTCTTCGTAAGTGCCAACATACTTCGCCAGAATTTCCGGCGAGACCTTGACCGCGGATTTCTGTTCGTCGGAAGCCTTGCCAATATAGTGCTCGACGCCGCTACCCTTCTCGTTGCAGACCCATTCGATCAGCTCGGTATCGGCGGCCAACTCCGCGCGGACAGAAACGGTCCAAGGCTTGGCATACACGGTCGGATCGGAAAGCGTGACGTCGATATCCAGATCGCCGAAGTTGCGGCGCCGATATCGTTCGGTCATCCGTAGCGCCTCGGTGTGGGGATGGCCATCGTGATCCAGCCACGTGCGGTCATTGAAGCCGAAACTCTCCACCACCAGCGTGTCACCGTCCCAATGCCCCACCGAGTATCCCATCCAACTCGGATTGGGAGCGGTCTCCAAGGCGCGTCCGTCCAGATAGATCTGGCGATAGGTGAGATCGGGGTTGAGGATGAGGATGAGCCCCGGCGTTTGGACAATCTTCATCATCTCCGCGCCGGTGCTGTCCGCGTCGGTAACGTAGCCGGGGCCCAGAGGCAGGCACAGGACGTTCATGTAATCTTTGCCGAGGTTTTCCTTGCGCTGCCGAACCAAGGCTTCAGCCGAAGCAGTAACTTCGCCAGGCTTCAGGTCCGCTGCGATGTTGCGGGAATACTTGGGGGAAATTTTATTCCAGAGCCCGGAGAGATCGGGCTTACCATCACGCGTGCGCGGCGCGGGAGCAGCAAGATTCGGCTTGCCGTCGGGTGTGCGCGGAATCCCTTTCGTGGGCTGATTCAGCCACTGCGCCCCGAGCGGCGCACTCAATGCGACTGCCAGGATCGCGATCGCCGATGCTCTCATGGTTGCGACCTCCTTCAGGCTGATGTCGAAATCGTCCCGGCCAAGCGCACAGGGCCCGGCCGCTTTGATGAATTCTATCGAATCTTGGACGGCGGCATAGCTCTGGCGCTTTACAATGGAAATATTGAAGGTCCGAGAATTGATGCGACTTGTCGAAGCAGATGGTTGGCGCTATGTCCGAACGACTGGGAGTCATCGACATTACAAGCACGCATCGAAGCCGAATGTTGTGACGATTCCTGGACATCCCGGCGACGACGTTCCCGTTGGCACGCTGAAGTCGATTCTGAAGGCCGCTGGATTGGAGAAAAAGTGATGAGCCAAAAGTACGCGGTGATTTTCGAACAAGCCGAAAACAATTGGGCAGCCTATGTCCCGGACCTGCCGGGTTGCATCACGACAGGCAAGACGCTCGAAGAGACAGAGAGTAATATTCGAGAGGCGATTCAGGGACACCTCCAGACGCTCCGCGAATTTGGCGACCCCATTCCCAAGCCGACTAGTCGCGCCAAGGATATCGAAATCCCGCCGGCGGCGTAGAGTCTAAGTGGCTGAACGAGGGTCACCGGTTTAGCCAAGCTCTTGATCCGATAAAGAATTCTTGACACACAAGCAATGGCAAAAACATACTTGACTCAGGCGTAGAGCGCTTCGTACGGTGAAGCATGACGCCCGAGCCATATCCGTTAACCAATGCTTATTGGAAGACCGAGCGGGCAAAGTTTCACCTGGATTGTCTGCGGGATAGAGTTACCGCCTTCTGCAAAGATTCCCACTCAATCACCATCCAAGAAGAACCGGAAATGGATCAGGTTCGATATAGAGTTGAACTTAAGCAGCCCCATGTGTCTATTTTCTTGATCCTTGGAGATGTTCTCCAGTGTTTGCGAACTGCGCTCGATCACGCCGTCTGGTCTTTGATCTACCACCGAACCGGCGCTGATTCTGATTCCAGTGAATTCCCGGTTTTCGCCAAGCCCCTCGATGCGAAAACTCGGAACCAATTCAACCGGAAGATTGAGGGTCTCTCCGAGGAAGCCATCGCCTATATCGAATCTATTCAGCCATACAATCGAACGGCAGGCCCTGCCAGTTCCGATCCGCTGTGGTGCCTGCACGAGTTGAATCGTATCGACAAACATCGAAGAATCTCGGTTCGAGCGCAATTCTCTATTGCTGGGCGTGACCATTTCGGAGTTGGCTTTCCTGGAGCAGACTTTGCATATATGGAGTCGGAGCGAACCGATTATGGCTACGATATAGTGTGCAGGGGATCGTATAAGCACCTCAAGCCAAAGGTGATCTCGCTCGTAGAGTTCGGTGAACAGGAATCCGGAATACTCATGACGATTGAGGGGATTGCACAGATATACAATTTCATCACCGAGAAAGTGCTCATAGATCTTGCGAGCTTCGCGCAAAAGAGCAGTTGAAGGATTTTCTTGGTACAAAACGCCTTTCCGCCGAATCACGATACACCTCGGCTTGTTCCTGAGTCAAGTATGTCTTTACCCAAGCACTACACACGAGGAGATTGGAAGAAATGGGCGCGCTAGCCATCGATGACAGAAAATACGCTCGCGTTCTGGCGAAGGTGCTGCCGCGAATCATCGCAACGGCTGAAGAGCATGAGCGCATGTTAGCGGAAGCAGAAAAATTGATGGACAAGGGCGAACGCCGGACTCCAGAACAAGATGCAGCCCTTGAATTGATGGTCCGTCTAATCCAGGACTATGAGGAAAAGAAGCATCCTTCGCCAGACCCTAGTCCCGGCGAAATGCTGGCCTACTTGATGGAACAGCGCGGCTTGAAGCAGGCCGACCTCGTCCCTATTTTCAAGTCGAGAGGCTATGTATCGGATGTGATCAACGGTAAACGCGCAATCAGCAAAGCGCTCGCCAAACAACTTGCAGTGTTCTTTAATGTTTCGGCCGGTATGTTTATCTAATCCCAACTTGATCCCGCAAGAACCCCCGCGCCTCTTCCAACTCCGCCACACTCACGATGTGCGGCCGCCCCGCATAGATCCGCAACTGCACGTCCGCGCCCAATTCCGTGAGCACGCGCGCGGTGTGGCGGGTCTGCTTTTCACTGATCCATTCATCTGCATTACTCCCGGTCAGTAGCACGCGCATTCCCTTCAGCGCATCCGGAGAACCGGGCCACTCCATATCCGGAGGGCCGATCAACGCGCCGGTGAACACGATGATGGCGCCGCAACGCTGGGGATGTTGGAGTGCATACTCGATGGCCAGGCAGGCACCCTGAGAGAAACCGACCACCACGATGCGATCGCGTCCGAGCCTTCCCGCTTCGTTGGCTTCATCGACCACGCGGTCGCACAGTTCGACGGCCTGCGTGAGGAAGGGTTCGTTGGCGGATCGAGGTTCGAAGAAGCGGCCGGGATACCAGCTCCCGGTGTCCGCAGCGGGCGCCAGCCAGCGGATACCGGGAACTCCAAAACTACTCGCCAGCACGACCTTGTCTTCCCGTGTACGGTCGCGCCCATGCAGGAGGACCCCGGCCAGCAGGGCTTTCCCGCGCGGCGCCCCCGATTCGAGGATACTGGGAGGCGCCGAAGCGTCCGCCCCGGAACTCACTTCACCGCGGCTTTGTCGCTGTTGTGGACGAATTCCGCGGGACGATGCGAGGGCTGGGTGCCAGCCGGGTGCGCGCTGGCCGGACGGTTGCTTTCCGGAACCTTGATGGGTTCCAGCATGGCTACGATTTCGTCGCGCCGTTCTTCGAACCAGGGCGGCAGCAGCAATTGCGAGCCCAGCTGGTCGTACGGTTCATCGCGGGCGAATCCGCCGGCAGCCGTAGCCGCGCACTCCACCAGGATTCCGCCGGGGCAGCGGCAGTAGATCGAGTGGAAGTACATGCGGTCCTTGATCTCCGAACAATCGGTATAGCCGAGCTCGTCGTAGTTGCCCTTCTGCTCCGCCAGCGCTTCGTCGTCCGGCACGTTTAGCGCAACGTGATGCGGCGTACCTTCGCCGAACGTCCAGCTTCCCGCCATTTTTTCCGGTTCGTGCAGAAGTGTGATGGTCCGTTGGGCGCCGCCCTTGCCGGTTTCGAGGCGATGATAGTTGCCCTCTATGCCGGTCTCGCGGAAGCCCAGCGCGTCGATGAAGAACCGTTTCGTCTCACCTGTTTCCCTGACCGAAAGCACTACACCGTGGAAGCCCTTTACGGACTCACCCACCGCGATCTGGTCGGTGACCCAGCCGACGCGCTTGTCCTGGGTGTCTTCGAGCACTTCGAAATCGAGGCCGGCCGGATGCGAGAAGCGGATGAACGACTGTCCGAAACGTTCCTGCACGCCTGTGTTCTCGATCTTGTGCCGCTTCAAATGGTCCTTCCAGAATGGCAGGCTGCCTTTGGCGACGGTGTACGTGGTGGCGGAGATCTGGCCGGAACCCTTGCGGCCCTTCACCCGCTTGTACGGGAAGGTGGTCATTACCGAACCCGGCTCGGCGTTCGCATTGGCGTAATAGAGATGGTAGTGCGCATAGCGGCCGTCAAACAGAATCGTCTGCTTGATCATTCGCTGGCCTACAACTTGCGTAAAGAAATCGATGTCTTCCTGTGCCGCACCGGCGCATGACGTAACGTGGTGGAGCCCTGTGGCAGGATAATTCATACCTTCCTCCTGAGGCGCGATTATATCAGAACCGTGCCGAATGACTGTTGATGTAAAAACCAGCGATTTCGCTGGGCGCCCAACGTCAGCCGGAGTGCCGGTTTGGCGATCCGTGCTTGTCTGGGGGCGTACCACCATCATAGAAGACCGGGCCGCGGTCGCGCAAAGATGGCACAACAATTGCACTCCCATCAACCAGACTGGGAGACGAGTCATGATGATGGTCGTATCGGGATTAACGCTCTTCGTGGTGATTTGCCTGCTTCTTTCGATGGTGCAAACACCGCCGGCTGTCGGCAAGTAGACACACGCGCGGAACTTTCTGACACAAACCGGGCGCCATTCCACCAAAGTTAACTTCCAATTGCGCCAAAGGCTAGCTTAGGATCGTGCTGTTAGCTTATGGCTGCTGTGGCTTACGGACCCGCCACGGGTTCCCTTCGAATACACCTGGTAGACGGCTCCCGCCGGCCGCTGCCGGACGATTTTCAGACATTCCTGCGCATGGTGGAAGGTCACAAACAAGTGGCCAGCTCGTTCGTCAATGGATCGAGCGCGGTCTTTTCCGGCCTGCCTTTCTCTGATACGAGTCTGAAGCGCCATACGGTCTTCGCCCACGCTCGCTATCACCGCGACGCTCTCTTGTTCCCCGTCCGCCTGGCGAAAAACGTCCTGGTGGATGCGGCCCTCATGCTGGTGCCGGAAAGCGGGAGGTTCCGCTTCGATTCTTTGGAGATGCTGGAGGCTGGGCACCCTCTGATCCGCCGCGTGCTGGGAAGGGCAGGCCAATACCATTCGGCGCAGGAGTCGAACCCGCGGGATGTGGCCACACTGTTGAACCTGTGCGCCGCCATGGAGAGCATGCCCTTGCCGGACCCTGGTTTTCCGACGCCGCTGCATTATGATTGGCAGCCGGAATGGGATCTGATGTCGCCCGGCCAATTCTGGGCGTGGGTGGATGTGCGTCTCATGGATTCCTTGCGCGCCGCCGGGTGTCTTCAATCGTTCGCGCAGCAACCGAATCCGGAGGTCCGCCACCCCGGCATCGCCGGCCGCGTGGGGCCCGCCACCGCCAGTTGGAAAGAGATTCGTTTTCCGGTGGCCAATATGCGCTTCAACTTTCACGGGCACGATCGCCGGACGCTGGACCTGGTGGACCCGGACGGGCAGACCCGGGCCGTGGACTGCGTGATGGTGGAAGCCGACATCGACTACGCGGGCGACCTGGTAAACGTCGGACTGGCCGACGCTCTGCCGTGTACCGGAGACCGCGAGACCAGCGTGCCCGAGCTGGCGTACCAATTGCGCTGGATGGCCGCCCGGCAGGAGCGTCTGCCCGAATTCAATCCGCCCTACGGCATCGAAACGGTGTAGGCAGCCAAAAGCACCGCTCCCTTTGGTCACGGCTCGGTAACCCGACGTCACCCAACCACGCCACCGAACCAATCGTCACTAAACCGTCTTTACTGAGCCGTGACCAAAGGGAGCGGTGCCTTTGATAGACTTCCCCGTATGCGCACTCGATTTCTATTCCTCTTGGGGACCGCTGTCCTCATGGCCGCAGCCGCGCTGGGACAGAGCAACAATGCCAAGGGCTCCTGCGACCGCGCTTGCCTGGAAGGGTTTGTCGACCGGTATCTCGACGCCATGGTCGCGCATGATCCGATGCCGCTGCCCCTGGCGAAGAACGTCCGCTTCACTGAAAACGGCCAAAAGCTGGAACTGCCCGATGGCCTCTGGAACAGCATGGCGGGGAAGGGAACGTATCGCCTTTTTGTAACGGACATGCAGACCGGGCAGGTTGCATTCATCGGCACCATCCGTGAGGAAGGCCGGAAAGCCGGTGAGACCGTGGCCGCCGTGATGGCGCTTCGTCTGAAAATCGACAAGGCGCAAATCGCCGAGGTGGAAACGCTGGTGGTCCGCAAAGAACGAGCCGCACAGAACTTCGAAAAGCTCGGCAAGCCGAATCCCGTTTTTCTCGAGACCATACGGCCGGGCGACCGCGCCTCTCGCGAGGACCTCATCAAGACCGCCAACATGTACTTTACGGGAATGCAGCAGAACGATGGCAAAGGCGTTTACCCGTTCACCGACGATTGCAACCGCATCGAAAACGGCTCCCAAACCACCAACGTCCCGACGCCCACGGGTGAGACGCGGCCGGACCCCGCCACCGCCACCGGTTATTCCGGGCAATGGGGTTGCAAGGAGCAGTTTCAATCGGGTCTGCTGCATTTCGTAACCCGTATACGCGACCGGCGCTACGTGGCGGTCGATCCCGAACGCGGCCTGGTGTTCAGCTTCGCCTTCTTCGATCACTCGGCCGGTAAAACGCGCACGTTCCAGACGCCCAATGGCCGTACCGTCACCGCCGGTCCCAACCAGCCATGGACCTGGGAACTCGCCGAAATGTTCCGCATCGAAAACGGAAAGCTCCGCCAGATTGAAGCCATCCTGGACCGCGCTCCCTACGGCATGAATTCCGGCTGGAGCAACTGGGAAGATGGCATGTCCAGCCGCGCCCGCGACATCAAGTAATTTGCTAACCTGATACGACACGAGGAGACCAATATATGACAATTACGCGAATATCCGCGCTTGCTACCGCTGTGTTCACGCTAGCCGCCATTACGGCCGTAGCGCAAGGACCAGCGTCGAAGAAAGGCCCGGCGGGACCGGGTTTGACCCTGACCACTCCGGCATTCGCCGATGGAGCCGAGATTCCCGATAAGTACACCCAGAAGGCCGGCCCGGCCGCTGTTTCGCCCAAGCTGGAATGGAGCCACGTGCCCATGGGGACCGTCACGTTTGCTTTGATCTTGCACGATCCCGACGTGGCCCTGCAGAAGAAAACCGACGATGTGCTGCACTGGATGGCGTTCAACATTCCGGGAACTGCCACCGAACTTGCCGAAGGCGTCCCGGCCACCGCGACCTTGCCCGATGGCACGATAAACGCCAAGAACCTGCGCGGTGGCATAGGTTTCATGGGCCCCGGTGCGCCGGCTGCCGGTCCGCATCACCACTACACGTTCGAACTGTTCGCCTTGGACACGAAGCTCGATCTGGGTCCGGATGCTTCTCGCGCCGACGTAATCAACGCCATGCAGGGCCACATTCTGGCCAAGGGAGTTTTGGTGGGCCGCTTCCACCAGTAGTTTTTTTGACGGTTCAGCAGCCGCACCGGCGGCGAAGACCGCCGGCGTTACGTAGCGCTGGCGATCTTGTCGCCGGCTTTACAATTTCTTCGACCGCCGGGCCAGATAGCCTGTCCACCAGCGCTCCTGGCCCGGCGCATCGAAAACCTCGCGCCATTGCTTGCCGAACTCGGCCGCCTTCAGCTCTCCCTGCCGGCGCAGGAAGTTCTCCACGCGCGTCCGCTGCGCCGATTTTCCATTCAGAATCGCCCCCAGTGTCCTCTCCGCCGCGACCGTATCGTTGATTTCACCCAGCGACTGTTGCAACTCGCGCAATGCCGCGATGCGGGTTCGAATCCCAGGCCCATAACAGGGACGAAACAGTTCCAGTGTGTAACGCAGCCGCTTAGTGGCCAGTCGCAGGGCATGCAGTTCGGCCGGCTTGGGATGGCGGGCAAGCAACTCGCGGCCGCAGGCGAAATAGTCCGTCACCAATTGGGGCAGATATTTGCGCGCATTGTCGGCGGCGGGCGCCTGCCCATTCCAGGTGATGTGCAGCGGTTTGCTCATGCGCTCAGGCCCAGCGTGGTCCTCCACTTCTTCGAGAAACCCAGGCCTTTCCTATGTTGGACTTCCTGCAACAACTCACGCTGGCGCCGGCGCCGTTCCGGCTTCAGTTTCGACAAAAGATTGCGGTTGTTCCCCGCCGCGGCATTGGCGAGCAGTTCCATGGCGACGTCCAGGTCGCGCACAGCGCCCGCTGCCGCCATCAGCACAGACAGGCTACGCCTGATCTTCTTCCAGGAACTGCCGGGATAGAACTGCGAGAACACCCGCAGGCAGCGGCTGAAGCGGCGGATCGCCACCCGCAAATCGTGAATCGATTCGGCGTCGCCCTGCTTGGCGGCGCGGCTCACCTCGTAGGCCAGCCGGCGCAGCAGGATGGCTGTCTGCAACCTGACGTAGTCTCGCATATTCAATCGCGCGCTTTGGTCACCGCAATGGGCCGCTGGTAGACCTGCTGGAAGGCGGTAGCTGCCTGTTCGGCGGCCCACTGCTCCAGGTCGATGTCACCCTGGGAGTGTACCTGAAGCACCACTTGGCCGTCCCGTATGCGGCACTCCACGCCGCTGATGCGCTGGTCGTGGCTGCGGTCCAGGTTGTCCGCCAGCCGCAGAATTGGGAACATTAGCATCAAGGTGCGCTTCTCGTCGGCGGTCAGGGTCTGGTAAGCGCTATGTTCCGGGCTGGGCAGCGATTTGCGGTGGTAGCGGCACAGGGCCGCGATCAGCAGGCGTTCGCGTTCGGTGAATCCCGGCAGGTCCGAATTGGCCACCACATACCAGGAATGCTTGTGATGGCTGGCATCGCTGACGTAATGGCCGACGTCAATCAGGTAGGCCGCGGCTTCGAGCAGCTTGCCGTGCGCCGGGGTCAACTCGTGCAGCGTTTCGAGGGCGGTGAACAGCAGGCTGGAGATTTCCGCTACCTTGCGCGCATGATCCAGCGCCACTCCGTAGCGCCGGCCCATATTCTCGACTTCGCGGCGCTGATCGCGGCTCAACCGGGACAGTTCCGAGCCGACGTTACGCACCGCCAGGTCGGCAATGATGCCATCGCGAACCCCCGCGCGCGAGTAATACAAGGATCGCAACTGGAACTGCTGCAGAAAGTCGCGCAGTACGGCCACCCCGGGAACGATAATTTCCGCCCGCTTGGGGCCGATTCCCATTATTTTGCGGCGGCCCGACAGGCCCAGCCGGGAAAGTCTCTCATATAAAGCCCGCACGTCGGCCGCGGTGATGCGCAGGCGGTCGATTTCATCGCGCTGCGAGCGGGGCACGTGCGCCACCACGTTGGCCACCGCCGAAGCCGTCGCCGAGGTGGCGATGACGCGGTCCCATTTCTCGTGGCCCAGGCGGTCAACGCCATCCAGCTTCTGCTCGATATACTCGTGCATCTGGCGCAACTGCTGCGCCGTAGGAGGGTCCTGTTTCAGGAAACTCTCCCGCAGCCGCACGGCCCCCAGGGGTTTTGAAAACGAATCCAGGATCTGTCCATTTTCCGCCGCGATGATTTCGGCGCTGCCTCCACCGATATCGATGAGCAGGACCCGCTTGCCGTTCTGCGGCCAGTTGCTCTCTACACCAAGGTGGATGAGCCGCGCCTCTTCGCGGCCCGAGATGATCTCGACCGGCGTTCCCACGGCAAATGACGCGCGTTCCACGAAGACCTTTTGATTGCGCGCGTCGCGGATGGCGCTGGTGGCCACCGCGCGCACGCCGATAACTTCGAGTTTGCGGTACAACTCCGCCATCCGCGCCAGCACCGCGCAGGTCGCCTGCATGGACTCTTCGCTGACCGCGCCATTGCGGAAGACGCTCTCTCCCAGGCGCGTCACCTCGCGATCGGAGGCCAGAATGCGCGTGGGCTGACCCGGAAGGACCTCCGCTGTTTCCATCCGGATGGAGTTGCTGCCGATATCGATCGCCGCGTAACGGGGCACGATTCCATGTTAACGGCAGCATGGCAATCGTGGGAGCTTGATTTGTATGACGATCGGATTACCGGCGCGCCCGTTACCGACGCGCTCGTTTGCCGTTGCCGATGCGCCCGTTACCGAGCCGTGACCAAAGGGAGCGGTGCTTTTCATGACCTACCTGATCACCTTCGTCTGTTACGGCTGTCATCTGCATGGCTACGAATCTGGCTCTGTCGATCGCGGCCACAATCTACAGGGGAGTCGCGTGATCGAAGCCGATGCAGCGCGCCTTACCGCGGAGCGGGAACGCATGGAACAGCCGCCGTATAGTATGGACGCGGTCCGTCGGGCCGTAGTGCTGGCCTCCCTGCGAGAGCGTTGCTCTGCACAGCAGGTGCATTTGTTAGCTGCCCACGTACGCACAACTCACGTTCACGTCGTAGTGGAAGGGGACCCACGCCCCGAGAGGATCATGAACGACCTCAAGTCTTATGCCAGCCGCTGTCTGAACCGCGAGGGCTTGGACGATTCCGAGCGAAAACGGTGGGCAAGGCACGGGAGCACGCGTTGGCTCTGGAAACCGGAAAGCGTTTCCGCAGCGATTCGCTACGTCGTGGACGAGCAAGGCGAGCGGATGGCGGTGTTCGAGGCGACGGACTCGTAAGGCACCGCTCCCTTTGGTCACGGCTCGGTAAGGGGTAAGGGGTAAGCGGTAATCGACAATAGGTAATCGGCAAATGCCTCTTACCGAGCCGTGACCATAGGGAGCGGTGCCTTTTTAGTTCGGTTTGGATTGCACGGGCCCCCGTGCCCCCGGGTCCTCCGGCAGTTCCCCAAACACCGCGTAGTCCGCATACCGACGCAGGGCTTCGAAGTAGACTTCGTACGCCCGGGCGCGGACACGCCGGGCATGTTCGAACGCCATGCCCCCATCAGGCGTGCCAGCGGCGTCCGCGGACAGACTGATCAGGTAGTCGTGCTTCTCGGAAGCTCCATCGAACATTTCCCGCGCCAGGAGCATCTCCTTTCGCAGCCGGTCCTCGATTTGCTGTTGGCCGCCGGCTTTAGCGCGCTGGCCGCAGCCATGCGTCCGCACGTGCCGCCAATATTCGCGCCGGGCCGCGGTCAGGACGTGTGTAGCTTCTGCCACTGCGTCGCGGGCGGCGGCGAATTGCGGGTCGTTCGGAAGCATTCCCGCCAGCAGCGGGGCACGCGCTGCGCGCAATACACGTACCGCACTCGAGTACGTTTTGATCAGACGACTGGCAACTGGGCAAGCCACGGCGCGGAAGAATTCACCGTATCACAAGATACCCGCGCGACGCTACACAATCTAACAAAAATCTCTTGACGTTTGGAACTTAATAGTACTAACATTGTCCACTATAATATAAATACAAAACAAACTGCATTCTTTCTATGAGCGGGATTCCATAGGGCTCGGAGGGCCAAATATATTTATGATTAACGAGATTGATCTCGATATCGTGATTTCCGAACTTCGCGGAGAATTGGACCGGATTGACCGGGCCATCCTAGTGTTCGAGCGGCTGGCTTTGGAAAAGAAACCGGTTCGTCGCGCGATCTCCCGCACGGGCTCGGTCCGGCTCAAACGTTCCGGCGCATCCCTTTCGGCGCAGTCTTCTGCCAATCAGGCCTGACCGGCGAGGTGCGCAGGCGAGCGCGCCAGCACGTCCAAACCCCACCCGTCGTAAAATGGGCACTGGCCTGTATGCATCTACTCGTGCCCAACCGCTACCGCGGCAAGCTCATCGTTGTGGAGGGAATCGACGGTTCCGGTAAGTCCACCCAAATCTCGCTCCTCAGCCATTGGCTGCGGTCGCAAGGTTACGCTGTGGCTTTCAGCGAGTGGAACTCGTCGCCCCTGGTGCGGCAGACCACGCGGCGCGGCAAAAGGAAGGAGATGTTCACCCCTACCACCTTCAGCCTGATCCACGCCACCGATTTTGCCGATCGCATGGAAAGCTATATTCTTCCGCTCGTGAAATCGGGCGCCATTGTGTGTGCCGACCGCTATGCCTACACCGCATTTGCGCGTGATGTGGCGCGTGGCGTCAGCCGCCGGTGGGTGCGCAATCTGTACCGGTTCGCCATGCGTCCCAGCCTTACGTTCTATTTCCGCGTGCCGCTGGACGTGGCGTTAGGCCGCATATTGGGCGGGCGCGACGCGCTGAAGTATTACGAGGCCGGCATGGACCTGGGGCTCGCGCGCGATGTGGAAGAAAGCTTCCGCATCTTCCAGGGCCGCATCCTGGATGAATACGAAGCCATGGCGGCGGAGATGGGCTTTCATGTCATCGATGCCACGCTGTCGATTGAGCAGCAGCAGCGAATGATGCGCGGCATCGTGGTGCGCGAGCTCGGCGATAGCCTGAAAAATGGAATCCTGCACCTGCCCGCCGGAGGGGAGTTCAATGGCCGCCCGTCTGCCGTTAACGTTTTACCGTGAGCCGCTGCCGGGCGTGGATACATCGGAACTCCAGGGCCAGCTCATCGTAATCGAAGGGCCGGACGCGGTGGGCCGCAGCACGCAGATCGCGCTCTTGCGCCAGTGGCTGGAGCAGGAAGGGCACGCCGTGCTGGATAGTGGCATGGCGCGTTCGGCCTTGGCGGGCCGCGGAATCCAGATGGCCAAGACTGGCAATACGCTGGGCCCCATCACCATGACCCTGTTCTATACCACCGATTTTGCAGACCGCCTGGAGAACGAGATCGTTCCGGCGTTGCGGGCCGGTTTCGTGGTGTTGATCGACCGCTACATTTACTCCATCATGGCGCGGGCCATTGCGCGCGGGGAAGACCGCCGCTGGATCGAACAGGTGGCCGGGTTTGCGCTGGTTCCGCACGCCACCTACTACTTGCGGACCGACGTCGAGCACCTGGTCTCGCGCGTGGTCATGGGCCGCGGCGCTTTCGACTATTGGGAAAGCGGCATGGATCTGCGCTTTGGCCCGGACATGTACGAGAGCTTCATCAAGTACCAGAAGCGCCTCATCCACGCGCTGGATGCCATGGTCGAGCCGTATGAGTTCACCGTGGTAGACGCGGGCCAGCCCATCGAGCGCATCTTCCGCGAATTGCAGCGCCGCATGTCGCGCTTGCGCCGGGGACGCATCCCGCGCCGCCGGCCAGCCATCGAAAAGGCCAAAGCTTAATGGAAATCTACTTGTTGCGGCACGCGGCCGCTGAAAATGCACCGCCCGGCATGAAGGATTCCGACCGGGCCCTGACACCCGAAGGGCGCGAGAAGCTAAAGCGCGTGCTCAAGCGCGCCAAGGGCGCCGGCGTCGAACTGGGCGTGCTCCTTTCAAGCCCATACCGGCGCGCGCTGGAAACCGCGGAGATGGCCGCCGAGGTGCTTGGATATCGCCGCAAAGTGGTCCAGACCGAGGCGCTGGTTCCCAACGCTTCGCCGCACGATGTATGGCAGGAGATCCGTTCACGCAAGGATGAGTCCGCCATTTTGCTGTCCAGCCACGAGCCATTGATGAGCGCTACCATCGCGTTGTTTCTGGGCAACCCGGCGCTGCTGGTCGACATGAAGAAGTCGGCCCTGGTGCGCATCGATTGCGACCGTTTTGGGCCGGAGCCGCACGGGATTCTGAAGTGGATGTTGACGCCGTCTACGGCCGGTGAATAGTGACCGCTCCCTCTGGTCGCGGCTCTGTAACGCTTTACTGAGCCGTGACCAAAGGGAGCGGTGGTGACACCATGAAAATCGCCAAAGCAACCTCCAAATACGAAACCTGGCTTGCACGCCGCTTGAAGATCATCGATCCTGATCTGCAGTTCAAGCACGAGCAGATGCGCTCGGCCGTATTCCCCTTTTTGCGTGCCACCTATTACCGCTGGGCGCAGATATGGGCCGACGTCTGCGGCACAGCCGCCGTAGCGCCCAGGGTCCTGGCGGTGGGCGATCTGCACGTGGAGAATTTCGGTACCTGGCGCGACGTCGAAGGCCGCCTGATCTGGGGCATCAACGATTTCGATGAAACCTGGCGTCTGCCATATACCAACGACCTCATCCGGCTCGCCACCAGCGCGCTGCTGGCGGAGATCGAGTGCGATGCCAAGGCCGGCATCGCTGCCCTTCTCAAGGGATATCTGGACGGCCTAGAAGCGGGCGGACGGCCCATTGCTCTGGCCGAGCACCATCCGGCGCTGCGGGCCATGGCCACCGCGCGGCTGAAGGATCCGGAACTGTTCTGGGAGAAATTGCACGCCCTGCCCGAAGTCCAGGGAGACGTGCCTGCCGGAGCGACTAAGGCCATCGCGCGGTGGATGCCGGAGCGCGGGCTGCACTGGCGCGTCGTCCACCGCGTGGCTGGTTTGGGCAGCCTCGGCCGGCAACGTTTCGTGGCTCTTGCCGAATGGCATGGCGGCTCCATCGCACGCGAGGCCAAAGCTCTGGCTCCATCGGCCTGCTGGTGGGCGGAGGAAGGAGAGGGCACGGCGCCGATCCACTACCAGGAAATTCTCGACCGCTCGGTGCGCTGTCTCGATCCGTTCGTGCACGTGCGGCAGAAGTGGATCGTGCGCCGCCTGGCCCCGGACTGCTCGCGCATCGAGCTTTCGCAGCTTCCCAGGGAGCGCGACGAGACGCGCCTGCTGCATGCCATGGGCTGGGAGACGGCCAATGTCCACCTGGGCAGCGCCAAAGCGCGGGTCCTGCTAGCCGACCTGAAGAAGCGGCCGCAGGGGTGGCTGCTGACCGCCGCGCGCGCCATGGAGAAAGCCGTGCGGGCCGATTTCGAGGATTATAATTGACGTTTGGCCACTTCCTACGCCAGTTCCGCTCCGGCTTCGGTTGGCGTGGTTCCCGCCTCCGGTCTGCCTTGGTATGTGTGGTGCTCCGTCGCCGCCGTGACCTCGGCCATGATCGGCGTGCTTTGGGATATTTCCTGGCATCAATCCATCGGCCGCGATTCATTCTGGACGCCCGCGCACCTGGCGATTCATTTGTGCGGCGTGTTGGCGGGAATCAGTTGCGGCTTTCTCATCCTGAACACGACCTTCGCGCAGGAGTCGCCGCTGCGCGCCGCCTCGGTACGCATCTGGGGCTTCCGCGGTCCGCTGGGCGCGTTCATTGCGGCCTGGGGCGGCATCGCCATGCTGACTTCCGCGCCCTTCGATAACTGGTGGCACGCCGCCTATGGGCTGGATGTCAAGATCCTGAGCCCACCGCACATGATTCTGGCGGCGGGCATGATTGCTGTGCAGGTGGGCGCCCTGGTCCTCATTCTGGGATATATGAATCGCGCCACTGGCAAGCAGCAGGTGCGGCTACGGGTGTTGTTTCTGTACGTCGGCGGCATGATTCTGGTCGCTCTCACCACCGTCTCACTCGAACTCACCTCGCGAGTGTTCATGCATAGCGCCCACTTCTATCGCGTGGTGGCCACCTTCGTGCCCTTGGTTTTGGTGGGCGTCGCGCGCGCCTCGCGTTATAAGTGGGGAGCCACCGCGGCGGCCGCGGCCTACATGCTGTTCGTAATGGCCATGGATTGGATTCTGCCGCTATTTCCAGCTATCCCCAAACTCGGCCCCGTGCTCTATCCGGTGACTCACTTCGTTCCCTCCGGCTTTCCCATGCTGCTGATCGTTCCGGCCTTCGCGCTCGATCTGCTGCGGCAGCGTACCGCAAAGTGGAGCGCCTGGAGCCAGGCGCTGGTTTCCGGTGTGGTTTTCCTAGGGACTTTCGCGGCCGTGCAGTGGCCATTCGGAAGCTTCCTGATGTCGCCCGCGGCGCGGAACTGGTTCTTCAGCACGATCTACTTTGGCTATAACACCAATCCCCTCGGGCTCTACGCGCGCTATCAGTTCGTGGCTACGGAAACCGCGGCTGTCTTCTGGCGCGAGACGGCGCTGGCCTTGCTCCTCTCCGTGCTCCTGATCCGCCTGGCGCTGGCCTGCGGAGACCGCTTGCAGCGGATTCAGAGATGAAACGGGCGCCCGCGGCGGTCTTTTCTGCAATGCCGCTGGCGGCAATCTTTCTCGCGCTGCCGCTTGCAGCGCATGTGGGCAGTCCCGATGTTTTCTACGAAGGCGAGGCCGGGCCCTACCACTTGCTGGTCACCATCCGCCCGCCGCAAGTGATCCCAGGCGTGGCGCAGATCGAGATTCGCAGCTCTTCACGCGACGTGCGGCAGGTGCGCATCGTGCCGCTGCGTCTCACCGGTCCCGGTGCGCAAAACGCGCCCGTGCCCGACCTAGCCGAGCGTTCTACTGACGATCCGCAGTTCTACACCGGGTCCCTGTGGCTGATGAACACCGGAGCCTGGCAGGTGCGGGTACAGGTGGATGGACCACAAGGGCCGGGGACCCTGTCGGTGCCTGTTCCCGCAGCCGCCACGCGCGTGCTCCCCATGCAGAAGAGCCTGGGCGCGATCCTGGTGGTGCTGGGGTTGGTGCTCTTCGTAGGATTGGTGAGCATCATCGGAGCGGCCAGCCGCGAGGCTCAACTGGAACCGGGCGCAAAGCCCGATCCCCAGCATGTGCGGCGCTCGCGGATCGCCATGGGCGCGATGGCCGTAGTGCTTCTAGGCGCTCTCTGGCTGGGCAGAATGTGGTGGAACTCGGAAGCCGATGGTTACCTGGGGAAGATCTACAAGCCGCTCGAACTCAAGGCGACGGTCGAGGATGGCAGCCGCCTGGCGCTGCGTCTGAACGATCCCGGCTGGCTAAACCGCCGCACCGACGATCTGCTGCCCGACCACGGTCACCTGATGCATCTTTATGTCATCCGCATTCCCGCCATGGACCTGGTGTGGCACCTGCACCCTGCGCGCACCGGCGACGACACGTTCGCCCAGCCGCTGCCTTCCATGCCCGCGGGCCGCTACGCGCTCTATGGCGACATCGTGCACGAGACCGGCTTTTCCGAAACTGCCATAGGCGAGATCGAAGTGCCTGCCATCAACGGGCAGCCGCTTCAGGGCGACGATGCGGGAGGCGCTGCCGCGCCCCTGGTGAAAGCGGATTACAATTCGGTTGTGGCGCCACTGTCCGAGGGGTATCGAATGATTTGGGAGCGCGGTCCTATGCCGTACCGCGCGCGGCAGCCTTACGAATTCCGCTTTCGCGTGGAAGACCCGCAAGGCCGCCCGGCAGAAGGGATGGAACTCTATATGGGAATGCAAGGCCACGCTGCCTTCGTGCGCACCGACCGCTCGGTGTTCGCGCATACGCATCCTTCCGGGTCGGTGCCCATGGCGGCGCTCGGCCTGATCGCGGACAGCAATCCGCACGCGGGTCATAACATGATGCACGGGGAGCCGCCCGCCGTGGTGTCCTTCCCGTACGGTTTCCCCAAGCCCGGCGCGTACCGCCTTTTTGTGCAGGTGAAGCGGGCCGGAAAAGTGGAGACCGGGATTTTCGACGCGCGTGTGGAGAACTGATCCTTGGACTCCATTACAGATAAAAGCGTCCTGATCACCGGCGCGGGACGCGGCATCGGTAAGCGCCTGGCCATGGGGTTTGCGCAGGCCGGCGCGCGCGTGGGCCTGCTGGCGCGCAGCCAGGCCGAGCTCGACCTGGCCAAACTGGAGATCGACCAGGCCTGCGGCACCGCGCTGCGCATCCGCGCCGACGTGCGCGACATGGAACAGATGCACGCCGCGGTGGAACGCATGCGTGCCGCTTTCGGTGGCGTGGACGTGCTCATCGCCGCCGCCGGCGTCCAAGGCCCGGTTGGTTCGTTCGTTACCGCCAAACCGAAAGCGTGGAACGAAGCCATCGAAATCAATCTGATCGGAACCGCCAACAGTTGCCGTGTAGTGCTGCCATACATGATCGAGAAACGGTCGGGCAAGCTGATCGTACTGAGCGGCGGCGGCGCTGCCTATACCCGGCCCAACTTCACTGCGTACGCAGCATCAAAGACGGCACTGGTGCGCCTGGTCGAGTGCCTGGCCGACGAGGTCCGCGATCACAATGTGCAGGTGAACTGCATGGCGCCGGGCGCTTCCTACTCCACCATGACCGACGAAGTGTTGCACGCGGGCGAAGCGCGAGCCGGCCCCAAAGAGATCGACGACGCCGAGAAGGTGCGCATCACCGGCGGCGTCCCGCCCGAAAAGCAGGTGCAACTGGCGATGTTCCTGGCGTCGGAGCGGTCCAATCACATCAGCGGCAAGCTGATTCACGTGAACGACGACTGGCGCCGCTTCGAGCAGGAGAATATGAAGCCGGAGCTGTTCACGTTACGGCGCGTGCAGAGGATTTGAGAAATCGAGACCGGGCGCGTAATCCGCCCGGGACAGCGTCCTCGACGACCTGTCTATGACACAACCCGCTCGGCAAAACCTCACTCCGAATCGACCTCGACAATGGGATAGGCTTCGACGTACTCCTCTCCGTTGCAGCCGTAATAGGCGACCGTTCGCGCCCCGAAATCGACATCGTAACGCACGACGCCGGCGCGCCACGAAGCCGCCAGGAATTCCGGAAAGGTGCTTTCCCCGGCCTGATCCGTCCGCAACGCCGAAATTAGCGCCTCGCGGTTGAACGGGGGGACGTCCACCGTGCCGGTGGCTAATGGGGCGCCCTGTGTCACGACGGGCCCGTAGTTGGTCAGAAAGAGGCTCTGGCATGCGGGCAGAAACCAGAAGTTCCGAGTCACACCCGCGCGCCGCAACGTCTCGGCGAGGTAGGGAAAGCCTCCGACTTTAGGCCGGGTAGCCATAGCGCGTTTCTGGGCCGCCTCCAGGTTTTCGATTGCTGTGCTCATAGATGCTCCTTCCTGTGTCGCGTGGGTGAAATCAGTCTGAATTCCGCGGGCTTACTCGATCGGCACGTCCCTGATCTGGTGAAACTCGGCCAGTTTGCCAAGCAGGCGCCGCAGGGTGGCCCTTTCGTCGGCCTCCAGGCCATCGAAGAACTTCCGGTCGTTCTGGTCCGCGATCTCCGCCAATTGGGGAAGAATACGGCTGCCCCGCCGCGTCAGGGAGAGCAACTGGACGCGGCTGTCCCCCGGCTTGGTCGAGCGCGCGATCCAGTTCTTCGCTTCGAGTTTGTCGATGACCTTGGAGACAGCCCCGCGTGTCAAATCCAGGGCTTCGGCGAGTTCCCCCGGGGTAATCCCCGGCCGCTCCTGGACGTGGCACAGCAGGACCCATTCGGCAACGGAAGTATGCCTCGTCTGCAACGCCCGGGCGAATGCGCACGAGACGTGATTGGAAACGCGCCGCAGCCAATATCCAAGGTGAAGCTCAAGGTCCGATGCCCGTCGCTGTCCCGGTATAGTTTCCAAGGAAACTATTGTACGTTCCATGGAAACAATCTGTCAAGCCCGCCGCGTCGATTTTGGCAAGGGGTACGAACACAGCGACGACCTTGGAGTGTGGATATGGCTTACAACAACATCTCCATAAACACATTCGAGCGCGCATACGGCGACGGGGCCAGTCGTTCGGGCGGCACGTGATGGAAGCCCAGCGACTCGTAGAGGTGGATCGCGTTCGCGAGCTTATTGCTTGTCTCCAGATACAGGCTGTTCGCACTCCGCGCCCTGGCCTGCGCGATCGTGTATTCGAGCAATTTGCGCCCGATACCGCGGCCGCGATGACTCTTGTCCACCGCCATCTTCGCCACTTCAAAAACACAGGGTCGCATCCAGAGTAGGGCGCAGCAGCCGATCGGCGTGTTGTCGTAAACCGCCATGAAGATGGCTCCGCCGGTTTTCAGAATCTGACCGAAGGGATCGCTGAGCACCACGCGATCCTTCTCCTCGATGCCGAAATACGCCGCGATCCACTCTTCATTGAGCCGCCGGAACGCGCCTTCATCGCCCGCTTGAAACGGCCGAAGGCCTATCTCAGACAGAACCGGACCGAATGCAGCCATATAAGACGCCTCTGCCAGAAGTTTAGGCGAGAAAGCGACGATATGTCCAATATCTTGTTCCTAGCGATTAAGATGTTATAAGTATGAATCCGGATATCGAACTTCGGCACTTGCGGTACTTTGTGGCTGTGGCGGAAGAGCTGCATTTCGGACACGCGGCGCAAAGGCTCCACCTGGCGCAGCCCCCGCTTTCCCAGCAGATTCGCAAACTCGAAGAAATCGTCGGCCACCCACTATTCCTGCGGACCTCGCGCGCGGTGAAGCTCACCAGCGCCGGTGAGTTGTTCCTGGATCGGGCGCGCCGCACGCTGCGCAAAGTCCAGGACGATCTGGAGGAGGCGCGCAGCGTGGGCCGCGGCGAAGTCGGTTTCCTCAAGGTCGGGTTTATCGGATCGGGGATGCTGACTTCCCTGCCCCAAATGCTGGGGCGCTACCGGCGGCAGTATCCGAAAGTGAATCTGCAACTGCGCGAATTTTATTCGGCCGGGGTGATGCAAGCCTTAGCCGAAGGCACGGCGGACGTGGGTTTCCTGCGCGATGGCGGGCCGGCGGAAGGTCTCCAGGTAGAGACGCTGTTTTCCGAGCCCTTCGTCGCGGTTTTGCCGGCGCATCATCCGCTGGCCAGGCGCAAGGCCCTTGGTGCGGCGGCGCTGCGGAATGAGCCGTTCGTTTTCTTCTCGCCCAGCGTGGGGCGGCGTGCCTACGCCAAGTCGGTTTCACTCTGCGAAGCGCATGGGTTTCGTCCACATGTCGTACAGGAAGCTCCGCAGTGGCTGACCATACTGCGTCTGGTCGGCGCCGGTCTTGGGGTAACCATCGCACCCGCGTGCGTCCAAAGAATTGCCGCGCCGGACGTGGTGTGCCGAGGTCTGCGCGGAGCGGGAGTGAAAAGCGATATCGAACTAGCCTGGCGCACAGGCGAAGATCGCGCCATCGTGAACACCTTCTGCAAAATCGCGAGAAGCCACGGGATCCGCGCGGATACTTCGACCAGCGGCCGATGGCAGGCTGCTGAAAAAGCTACCCCAGCCCCCGCTCCCTAACGGTCGCGGTTCGGTAACGGGTCGTAACTCATTGTTCGCGCTACCGAACCGCGCGCGTCAGCAAGCGGGGGCTGGCCTTTTTCAGCAGCCTGCTAAACGCCGGGCGGCGCCGCGGATCGGGCCCTCAATGTTCCGGGCTGAATCGCGATGCGTGATATTTCGTCGTCAACCGGGCGTAGCGGTAATCGGGCCCCCCGGACACCAGGCCGCTATGGCACATATGTTGATAGATCGCCCCCGCTATGATTTCCAGTCCTCTCGACGTCAGGTGGCCCATGTCCCAGAACAAGCTCTGACGATCAAGGTCGGAAAACACGGCATCTAAGTCAACCACTTCGGCCTGCTCGGCTATCGCAAAATCGCACAGCACTCCGTTCAAATCGTCCATATAGCCTTTAGTCTCGCGCTGGTTTAGGCCGTGCTCTTCGGCCCACCAGACCTCGGGGGGCACGTTCCATTCCTCGGCACCCTCCTTCGGCCATTGCGCTGAGAGCGTACAGACGATAAACTTCACGTTCGGATTCGCGGCACGAAAGAACGCCGCAACCCGCTGCAGGTTTTTCCGCAAAAAACAGTAGAGCCGGGCCGGATTGCGCTCTACATAGTTGGAAGCGGGTGCCGGCCTTTGGCGTACCCACTTCCGGCCGGCACACTTCGCCAGCGTGATGGCCGTCCGCCAGGGAGCGATCATGCCCTTCGGCCCACCCCAATTCAAAGGGCCGAGATGCTGATCGAATGCGGATTGCGCGGGCGGGCCGCGCAATGGATCATACGCTTGAAAATCGTTGAACCCCATGTAAAGCACCACAATATGTGGCTTCAGGCCAGCCAGCTCCCTCTTCACGCGCAGTGCCGTCTGGTCGCTCGACCATCCAGGCACGGCGGCGTTAATTACTTCGTAAGCTTCATACGATGGCGAATTTCGCTCCAGGGTTTTTTGCAGGAAGCTCGGGAAGCTGCGAACGCTGTCGATGCCGAAGGTCGGCGATTCACCCAGGCATACGATACGGAGCGTGCCGTTCTGCCGTCGCCGCCGCACTTGCTCCTGCTGTGGGAAGCCTTGCTGGTTGATCCAAAAGCTTGGTCCGTACTGCCCAGGGCGCAGCCGCATACCATACAGGGCATCCGCCATTTCGTACTGCAGCGGGTGCTGTCGAAGGTGCTCTTCGCCCCGCGCCTGCCGCCGCCGTCTGGTCCGTCCAATCCAGATCCAGCGGCGGAGTTCGACAGCCCCGATGAGTGCGAATATCAGGCCGGCCCCGATACGGCCCCAGTGAAGCATCCCGCAGTATTATACGGGCACGCGCATTCTGGCGCCAGGCCGTAGGGCGCTCATTCGTCGAGTGCCAGATAGCCGCGGCGCCACGTCGTGCGGATGGGCAGGCGCGCCCCGCCGGGCGGCTCCACTGCGACCCGGACCTTGTGATATTTTCCGTCGTTCTCCGGCCGCTTCGACATATACCCGATTACGTATTCGGAGCGGATCTGCCGGCTGAGAGCCTGGATGGCGTCCGGCAAATCGCTCAGGCGTCGAACCCAGATGGCCCGGCCACCCGTCTCGGCTGCGATCTTTTCCAGGAACTCAGGGCGTTGAAACAGACCGATCGCATAAACGCGGACGTCGCCTTCGCGCAGCAGGCGCTCCAGCTCGTGTTCCGAATACCGGCTGTTGTTGTCGACGCCGTCGGTGAGCACCAGCAGCACTTTGCGTGGATTGCTCGCCCGGTGCATCTGCTGCGTCGCCAGGCAGATCGCATCCAGAAGCGCTGTGAAGCCATGCGCGTTGGGCAAGCTGAGCAGCCGCGAAATCTGGTCCGCGTCGTGCGTGAAGGGCGTTAACAGTTCCGGTTTGTCGCTGAACCTCACCAACAGGAATTCGTCTTCGGGCGCGGACGTCTGCATGAATTGTTCCACTGCCGCGCGGGAATCGTCGATGCTGCTTTTCATGCTGCGGCTGCTGTCAAACACCAGGCCAACCGAGACCGGCGCATCCGAAATGGAGAACGACGCGATGTCTTGCTCGGCGTCGTCTTCGAAAATACGGAAATTGCTTTTGTGCAGCTCGATCAGCGGCCGGTCGAAGGCGTCGGTTACCGAGACGGGCGTCAAGACCAGCTTTACATCCAGCCGAATGTTTCCGCTGGGCAGCAGCTTGCGACCCTGTTGGGATCGGGGTGTGATGGACACACGCGTCTGTGCATGGGCCGAGGTTGCGTGCCCCGCGGCAGCAATCAGAACCGCGGACAGAATCCCTTGCCAAGACCAGACACACGCAAATGCAGCCCGTATCGACATTCGCTAGCCCCCACGGCACGCGGACGGTGATAAGTCAGGTGACAGTATAACCCGATTTGGTGTGGAAACGTTCTCATTTTTCGCGCGCGACTTTGGGCTTTCGTTTGGGGGCGCGCTTCTTGGAAGGTTCCTGTGGAATAGGACTTTCGTCCCGGTCGGGGCCTTGTAGAAAAGCCGTGAAGATCCCTCCAGGGCCAACCATTCTAAGCAGTGCACCGGGCCATGGATGTCCCTGAACCGCGATGAAAGTACCACAGCCCAACGCCAGTACGGCTACTGCGACCGCCAGGATTTGCCCGAGGCGGGCTTCCCGGAACTGGCGTCGCATGCCCTCCACTTGCGCTTCGCGGGTGCGCTCCTCCAGCAAACATGCCAGAGCAACTGGAGATCGCGTATGAAGAGTGGTTCCGGCAATATGCCGCCCGGCCGCCGGAGATCCTGCAAGAGTATGAGCGGGGTCCGAAACTGCCATTATTGGGTTGGCAGATACCCTGTCAAGCTGCCAACATGGAGACTCCCGCGAGCTTATGACGAGGCTGAAGATGGTTCTGATCGTGGCCGTGCTGGTGACCGGGGCGTGCCGGTCCCAGTCACAGCCGAAGGTGGAGTCGAAGCCGGCCGCCGTGGGTTGGCGCCCCGTGGAATCGTTTTCGGGCCGCGGCGACACGCAGACTCAGTCCTTCGATATTGGAGTCGGGCAGTGGCGGATCAAGTGGGAAACCAAAAACGAAATGCCCCCGGGCACGGGAACGTTTCAAGTGACGGTGCACAGCGCCGTGAGCGGGCGTCCTCTAGCGCTGGCCGCAGACCATCGGGGTGTGGGCCATGGGATCGCTTATGTGAACGAAGACCCTCGCCTGTTTCATCTGGTGATCGAATCCGAAAATGTCGATTGGTCGGTTGCGATAGAAGAGGCCGTAGTTGGCCGGTAGCACAGGCATTACTGACAGTTACTTCGGGGCCCGCCGCAGAATAACGTGCACAGCCCGGTCGCCATCTTCGGTGGTGATGTAGCGCACCGTCACGCGCGCACGGACCTGCGGCTTGCCGCCCTCAAACCGGGTCGCCTCGGTTACCACGAAAGTCTTGGTGGAGGAGTTCTTCCCGGTGGCTGCCCGGCTGACGGTTAGGCTCTCGTCGTCGATGGCGGTTACTAAGCCGGTGAAGAATTGATCCTTGGCGGCGGGCGTGCTTCCGGTCTGCACCACGCCGGTCTGCGGAAAAACGAGCGGCGCGACGGCAATGGCGATGAGGAGCACTAGCAGCGCTCGGCAAGACACCGCTCCCTTTGGTCGCGGCTCGGTAACTGGTCGCGGCTCTGTAAGTGATCGCGGCTTTGCAACTGGTCCTGGCGCCGTAACGTGCGAATTTACAGAGCCGTGACCAGAGGGAGCGGTGTCTTCGTGGGCACTCCCACGCTCTGCCAGGAAACCAAAGGGACGCCGCACCTTAACAGGGTATGCTGATGCCCATGAACCCAAGCTAAAGGACTGATTAAAGTTCGTTCATAATGGGCTGCCCAGCCGTTTCCAGACTAGCGGCCTGATGGCGGCCCGCCGGCAGCTCGATGGTGAAGCGCGTGCCCTTGCCAGGCCGGCTCTGCACATCGATGGTCCCGTGATGGGCCTTGACGATCCACGCCACGAAGCTCAATCCCAGGCCCAGCCCCTGGGCCGGACCGGGGGCTGTCCCGGACCCGGGTACGCGGTAGAAGCGGTCGAAGATATGCGGCAGATATTCGCTGGGGATGCCGCACCCGGTGTCTTCGACAACCATCTCCACCACCGGCCCGAGCGATCTTAGTTCGACGCGCACGTGCCCGCCCGGAGTAAACTTCACGGCATTGGACAGAAGGTTGGTCAGCATGCGCTCGATCTGCACGCGGTCCACTTCCGCGGAGCATTCCCGCGGGACTTCCGAAACCAGCCGCACGCCCTCGGCTTCGGCGGGGATCTGAAACTGTTCCACCAGATCGCGCACTACCTCGGACAGGTCCACGGGCGATTTCTGCAGCGTCAGCTGTCCCGATTCGGCTTGCGAAAGCAGCAGCAAGGCGCGCACAATTTGCGTCAGCCGATCGACATCCTGCAGCGCATTCACCATGGCGTCGCGGTATTGCTCGGTGGTCTTGGCCGTGAAAAGGGCCACTTCCAATTGCCCTCGAATCGCCGTGAGCGGAGTGCGCAACTCGTGGGAAACGTCGGCGGAAAACTGCTTCATCTGCTGGAACGAGGACTCCAGCCGATCGATCATCCGGTTGAAGGTGAGGATCAGATAATCGAGCTCGTCATCCGCCTGGCGCGTGGGGATGCGCAGGCTCAGATTGGAGCCGGAGATCCGCTGGGCGGCTTGCGCCACCGCCAGCACCGGAGTCAGCGCACGGCCCGCCATGAACCAGCCAAGCAGCAGCCCGAGCAGCAACGCCGCCGGAGGCACGCCGATGTAGATCCATGCGAACTCGCGCAGGATGCTCAGGTACGGCGTCAGCTCACGGCCTATGGCCACGTAGTAGGGCTGATGGTGCAGTTCATCGAAGACGATCCCGGAACGAATCAGGAATTGCACGCCGTCCGGAGTCCGCCGCTCCGTCCAGAACTGTACCGGCGGAGCATTCGGCTTATTCGCGCCTAAGGCCTCCTGGATCCGGGTCTGTATCTCGGCAGGAGAATCGACGCCGGTCTTCGAATAGGTGGTAGAGACCGCCGGCGTACCAGAAAGAGCGTCGTGAATCAGATTCCCGTTGGTGTCCGCAATGAGATAAACCCGCCGGATATTCAAAACGATGCGGCTCTCGTCGGGATCCACATCGTCGTAATACCAGTAGGATTCGTTTCGCTGGGTCTCCGGATTTCTCTCGATGCGGAGGTACCCCTTCATGGCGGCCCATTCCTGTTCCACCAGGTCTTTCGACTGATTATCCAGCGTGCTGGCCAGGCGCTCATGGAACAGGGCCGTCACGGCGAACAGCAGCACCGCGAAGAAGAGCGCATACCCGGCCGTGAGGCGGACGCGCAGGCCCCGGCTTAAGCGGCGAAATATGCGTTGACGCGACAAGTCACACCTGCCGTTCGGCGGCTGGCTCGGCGGGCCGCTCGGCCGGCCGCTCCGGCCCTTCGATCATGTAACCGATGCCGCGCACCGTCTGGATGAGCTTCTGCGCGGACCGGTCGTCGATCTTGCTGCGCAGATGCCGGATATAGACATCCACGATGTTGGTCAGCCCGTCATAGTCCATATCCCAGACGTGCTCCACGATCATGGTGCGGCTGAGAGGACGGCCCTTATTCCGCATCATGTACTCCAGAATGCCAAATTCTTTGGGCGCGAGCTCGATGGCTTCGCCGGCGCGCGTGACCTTGCGGCGGATGCAATCGAGTGCCAGGTCCGCTACCTGCAGTTTCTCCGGTGTGGGCTGCCCGCGGCGTAATAGCGCACGCACGCGGGCCAGCAGTTCCACAAATGCAAAAGGCTTCACCAGAAAGTCGTCGGCGCCCTGCTCCAGGCCTTTGACGCGGTCGTCGAGGCCGCCGCGCGCGCTGAGGATCAGCACCGGAGGCCCCAGTTTCCGGTTGCGGATTTTTTCCAGTATCTGCAGGCCGTCCATATCGGGCAGCATGAGGTCGAGGATCACCAGGTCGTAGTCGGTGGAGTGGACGCACGCCAGAGCGTCGGCGCCGGTACCGGCGGTGTCGACCGCATAGCCCGCGCCCTGTAACCCGCGCGAGAGAAAGTCGGCGATGCGCTTCTCGTCCTCGACGACCAGAATTCTCATTTCCTTCAGCTTATCGCAGTAGCCCCAGTGGGGCAGCGCCATGCGCTGCCATGCCGGCGCAAGATCGTTACGTAACCTGGGCAGCGCATGGCGCTGCCCCACCCTACTTGAACACCAGTGTGATCCGGTTCTCCCGTCCGCCGTAAGTCAGCTGCAGATCCTTCCGCTTCTGCTTCTCCATGGGGAAGTAGAGCAAGCCGGAAGCCGTTTGGTCGGTCTTCTTCTCGGGCAGGATTTTCTCAGCCAGCAACTTCTTAAGCGGGTTGTCCGCCTCCGGAGGGCCGCTCGGCGCCGTGACTTTGACGTCGCCGTCACCGTCCTTTCCCTTGCCGCCGCCCAACGCGCCGCCGCGGAGCACGATCGGCCCCGCCATCACCATGCCTGGCGATGCCGCTCCCTTACTGGGAGCGTGGGAGAGGATTACCGCATCTTTCCCCGCCACCTGATTGGGCTCGTCCGGCGTGGTCTTTTCGCCGTCCTTAAACGTGTGCAGCACGAAGTCGTTGTGGTCGATGATGATTTCCTTTCCGTACTTCGGATCCACCCGCACGTCGGCGACAATGTAATGGCCCTCCAGATCCGTCCCCAACAGTTCCTTCACATCGGCCGGATTGTCGTACAGGGTGACATTGAGAATCAGATCCTCGTTCTCACCTCGGGCCATGCCCGGGCTCTCTTTTTTCGCGGCGATTACCAAGAAGCTCAGTCCCAGGACAAGCGCAATAAAGCGTACTGCCATGCAAGCAAACTCCCCTCTTATTGTACTCGCAGGTTTCTGCGGAACTCGCGGTACAATGAGCCTTTATAAACAGGAGTAGCACCTCACATGGACGAAAAAGAGCGCGCCCGCGCCTTAGATATAACGCTCGGCCAGATTGAGAAGCAGTTTGGCAAGGGCTCGATTCTCCGCCTGGGGTCGAAGGATGCCATTGTTCCGGTCTCGGTGATTTCCACTGGATCGATTTCTCTGGACGCCGCGTTGGGTGTCGGCGGTCTGCCTCGCGGTCGCGTCTGCGAGATTTACGGGCCGGAGTCATCCGGCAAGACCACCATCGCGCTGCAGGTGATTGCCGAGGCGCAGAAGAAAGGCGGGATGGCCGCCTTCATTGATGTGGAGCACGCGCTCGATCCGGCCTACTCGAGAAAGCTTGGGGTCGATATCGACAATCTGCTGGTTTCGCAACCCGACTATGGCGAGCAGGCCCTCGAAATCACCGGGGCGCTGATCGCGTCCGGGCAGATCGATGTGCTGGTGGTCGATTCGGTCGCGGCCCTGGTGCCCAAGGCCGAGTTGGACGGCGAGATGGGCGACAGCCACATGGGCCTCCAGGCCCGCCTGATGTCGCAGGCGCTCCGCAAACTCACCGGCGTGGTGTCGAAGTCGCACACCTGCCTCATCTTCATTAATCAGATCCGCGAAAAGATCGGCGTGATGTTCGGGAGCCCCGAAACCACCACAGGAGGCCGCGCCCTGAAGTTCTACGCCTCGGTGCGGCTGGACATCCGGCGCATCGCGGCTCTCAAGGACGGCGACACCGTGATCGGCAACCGCACCAAGGTGAAGGTGGCGAAGAACAAAGTCGCTGCGCCTTTCCGCGAAGCCGAATTCGATCTGATCTACGGCGAAGGGATCTCCCGCGAAGGCGACCTGATCGACTTGGGGGCAGCGCAGAACATTATTGAAAAGAGCGGCTCCTGGTTCAGCTACAAAGGCGAGCGCATCGGCCAGGGCCGCGAAAACGCGCGCCAGTTCCTCAAGGAAAACACCGACATTCGCCAGACGATCGACCAGGAACTCCGCAAGGCTCTGGGCCTGATCAAACCGGAACCGGCCGCCGAGGCTGCGCCGCTCCGAGACGCGGCTGCAGCGCCCACCAACGCTTCCCCGCGGCCCGTGCCCGCGCGTCGCTAGTGTAGTGTCCCACGTACGCATTGACAACCGCTCCCTCTGGTCACGTCTCAGTAACGCCGAATTACCGAGCCGTGACCAGAGGGAGCGGTCCTATTCCTCTTGTCTGCCCGCCTCGCAGTCCGCAGAGGTGGGGCATGCTTTAGCTTGCCTAGACGGAGCGGGATGAGGTGCATCCCTTCGGCCACAGCATACGGGACACCCAGGCGCTGCCTACGGGCTTCACCATTCTCGACCGGGCCCTGGGCATCGGGGGTTTGCCGCGCGGCCGCATAACCGAAATTTTCGGACCCGCCAATTGTGGCAAAACGGCTCTGGCCTTGCAGGCGATCGCGCATGGGCAGCGGACGGAAACCGCCGCGGCGTGGATCGATGCCGAGCACGCCTTCGATCCCGGATTCGCCGCGAAACTTGGCGTCGACCTGGAGCGCATGCCCGTAGCTGTGCCCTCCTCCGCCGAAGAGGCCCTGGAGATGACGCGGCGACTGGCTGCGTCCGGCGCCATAGACCTGGTGGTGGTCGATTCCGCAGCGGCTCTCGTTCCCCAGATCGAGCTCGAAGCGGGGATGGCGGCCGGCAGCGCCAGCCTGCAAGGCCGCGTACTCGGCTCCGAACTGCGCCGGCTGGTCTCGGTCGTCCGCAGAAGCGGGGTCGCCATTCTGTTCCTCAATCAAACCCGTACCCGCCTGGAAGCTTCCGCCGGAGAGTTGGAAACCAGCGCCGGCGGCCCTTCCCTGAAACTCTATTCGGCGGTGCGGATCGCGTTGGCTGCCACGGGCAGAATGGTGCGCTTTCGCGTTCTGAAAAACGAGCTGGCTGCGCCGTTCACCACCGGCGAGTTGCAATGGCGTCCCGGCTCAGGGTTCGTGGAAGGGCCGTAAATCGCACCCCTAAGCATGTCCGGTGCAAAAAAACCTCGAAAACATGGGCTTTTTTTGCGCATTTCTCTTTACAACAGTGTGACCTTCACTTATGATTGAAACGAATTGCGGCGCACGTACCCCCGGACGTTGCGTCCACCTGTTCTGGTGATGGGACGCGGGTAGCGCTTTTGCAGGCCCTGCTCCGAATTTCAGATCTGAAAATACGGGAGATTCAATCTAGAGGAGAAATATGGCGAACCAGAGACTGACTCAGACGCAGTTGGTGCGCTCGCTGGCGGAAACCTGCGAGGTCAACAACAAAACGGCGCGTGGCCTGCTCGATAACTTGTCGAGTATCGCCATCGCGGAAGTGAAGAAGAATGGCGTGTTCGTGCTGCCTGGCATCGGCCGGCTCGTGCGCGTGGACCGCAAGGCCCGGACCGGCCGCAATCCGGCAACCGGCGAAACCATCAAGATCCCAGCCAAAAAAGTGGTGAAGTTCCGCGTGGCCAAAGCCGCGAAGGACGCCATCGTGCCCCCCAAGAAGAAATAGCACGCGTAAAAATTAAAACCCCGCGCCGCCCCAACGGGCTCGCGGGGTTTGTTTTTGTAATTGTTCGAAGCCGAGGTGCTACCGGCCCAACTTGCGGGCCGTTTCAGGAAGCCGCTTACTTCTTCGTCTCGACTTTGTCTTCGTCTTTCTTGATTTCTTCCTTGTGGTCATCGTCGCCCTTCAATGCGCTCTTGAAGTTGCGGATGCCCTCACCTAAACCCTTCGCTACTTCGGGAATCTTCTTGCCGCCAAATAGCAGGACGGCGACTCCCAGGATTACGAGAAGTTCAGGAAAGCCAATGGATCGCATACGGCCTCCTTATGCAAGTATTGTAGGGATTCGAGGAGCTTGCCGTCAACTCCGTGGCGCGGGGCCATGCCCTGCGCACCTGCGGCGAAGATGGATAACGGCGGCTAGCCACCGCTCCCTTTGGTCACGGCTCGGTAACTCGCTACGCCTCCCTGGGAAGCCGCCGCCGCCGCAGGAATTCGACGCTGTCCAGGTCCGCTTGGATTCCGGGCACTTCCTGGCCGGCCGATTCCACCAGCCTCTCGATAGTCGTGATCAGGCTATCCAGGCGTCCCGTCGAATCCTTTTCCAGAGCGTTCAACGATCCGTTGACGATCCCCTCCCACTGAGACGCCAGGCGGGATAGGTTCATCTCCACCACATCGGTCACTTTGCTTTCAAAGTGCTTCTTCACAGCGCCCTTGAAGAGCGCCATCGGCACAACCCAAGAAAGCAATTCCCAGTTGTGATCGAAGATTCTACCCACACGGACGTCAGGTGATCGCGGATCTTCTACGCGGAGGTCCGTCTGCGTAGTACGCAGTGGTACCCCCAGGGCCTTCAGGGTTCGCTCCGAAAGGCGATTCCGGAAGTCCTGAAGAGATTGCGAGAGCTGGCGGCTCACTCGCCGGACGGGATCGACGAAGTCCTCACGGTGCTGCTTCGAAAGCTCACGTATCTCTGCGGCAATGCGGGTTCCCATCCACTCCTCGAACCGCTCCAGCGCGGTGCTCAGGCTGCGCGTCCATGCGGGAAACTGCCGGTCGAACTCTGTGAGAAGGCGCTCCCGTACCGGCCGTTCCTGTTCCCGGAGCAGTTCCTCGAACGTCGTGCGGGTAGTTCCAATTGCGTGGCGCACAATGAGCCGTAGGGCTAGCCGCGTATCGTCCAACGCCTCCTCCTGCCCAAGGATCGTCCGCCGCAGTTGCTCGCGTTCCGATTCGGCGGACTGTGCCGCCTGCAGAGCAACGTTGAGGTAGTCTCCACACTCGCCCAATAGCGAGTCGACCTTATGCAGCAGGATGACGGCGCGTTGTTCCTCAATCTCTGCCTGAACGCGCGAGAGGAAGGCATCGTGCAGTTGTGCGCGTAGGTGTTCGTAGCCGGGGCGGATGGAGTATGGAAATACCGGCACTGTGCCTTTTCCAAAGCGCGCGAGCTGCTGATGGACAAAGGTTACGACTTGTGCCAGCTCATGCTCCTCGACAACGTCAGCCTTGGTCAGCAAAAGCGAGATGTTGGGAGTGTAGCGGTTCAGCTCCCGGATCAGTTCGATGTCGTGTTGCGACAGTGGCGGGTCGACGCTCACGGCAATCAGAGCCATCCCCACATTGGGCAGCCACGCCATGGATGCGTCCGTATTGTGCTCGAGAACGCTCTCCAGGCCGGGTGTGTCGACGAAACGAATCCCCCGGTAGCGGTCCATCGCAGGTGTTTCGACGCGCACCGCTGCAACGCGTTTCCCGTTCTCGGGATTGCCGGACTCCGCCACGAACTCGCCGATCCGCTCCGGCGTGATCGCCTCCAAGCGTCCATCCAGGAACCGGACTTCGGCCCGCGGCTCCAGACCGAACTCGATTTCGGTGACGACCGAGGTGACTGGAATCACCCCAACGGGCAACACGGGCCCGCCCAAAAGATGATTGAGGAAGCTGCTCTTGCCGGCGTTGAAGCGCCCGACGATCGCGATGTTCAGCGTCTTCTCGTCCGCAAAGCCCTGGCAATTCTCCAGCAGATCCTCCAAGGCCGTAAGCCGGTAGCGGCGGCACAACTCGCCCACGGCGCGTAGCGCAGTCTCTACCGATTCGTCGATTCTGGAATCAGTCGCGTTTTCCATCCGGTGGGGCCGCCTGCTTCTGAATGCGGACTGCCAGAACCTCGGAAACGGCGATTAACCCCGTGTCCATCATTTCCTCCACCACCGGTATCAGAGGAGCGAGATGCTCCGCCGTATCCACAATCGTAATCAGGATGGGCCGATCGTGGTGAATGATGTGGGCCTTGTGGATCTCCGCGGTCTCGCCATAGCCTTCGACTCCCCGCAGTACCGTCGCGCCGGCGATTTTCATCTCGCGGCACTTGCCCACGATCGCTTCATAGAGGGGCTTGCCCTGGTAGAGGTCGGATTCCGAAATGTGGATTCGCAGCAGACTAGCGGTTTGTGCCTGTCGCATCCGGCGCCTCCGTCCCGGCCTTGCCGCGGACCAGTCTGACCATATCCACATCGGAAGTGACGATCAGGCCGTCTTCCAGCATTCCCTCGATCGCCACTGCGGCGGCAGCGATCTTTTCCGGCACGTCGATCACCGAGATCAGGATCGGCATGTCACGCATCGGGTGGAACACGCTTCTCTTGTGCTCATGGCCCTTGGCGCCATAGCCGAGTATTCCCCGGTAGACCGTCGCGCCGGCAATATCCATCATGCGTAACGTCTTCACAATGGCGTCATAGAGCGGCTCGCCATGCCACTTGTCGTCATCGCCGATGTACACCCGCAACAGCGTGGCGCGCCCCTGCCGGTGCTCATGCGGAACCTTCGGCTCCGGCTTGGAGGACTTGCGGGCGGATCTCACCACCGTGGTGTCCTGGACTTCGATCAGCCCGTCGCTAACCATTTCGTAGAGCGTGGGCAAGACCTCTTCGACCTTGTCGGGGGTTTCCACAAATTCAATCCGGATCGGCAGGTGCTGCGCCATCACCTCGATCTTGGGTGTGTGGAGCATCTGGTGGGAACCGAAGCCGGAATAGGCTCGCGTAGCGGTCGCGCCGGAGACTCCCTTATGCAGTAGAAAGGTCATGATGGAGTCGTGCAGCGCGGTCATGTGATGTTGCGTGTCTTCGTTGATGAAGATGGTGACTTTCTTGGCGGGACCTTTGGTTAGCATGCCGTCTCCTTTCTTATCACGAATCGAGGTCTCCCACCGGTTCCCCGAACGCGGATTCCTTCAATTCGCGTTCCTCTTCCGGCAGCAGGTGGCGAGGCATGAACCACGCATTCGCAATGGCAGTCGGAATCACCGCGCTCCCGATCACCGTGGCGACGAGGTAAGAATACTGCTTCTGGTCGATAATGCCATGATTCAGGCCGAATAGCGCTGAGATCGTGCCGAAGGTCAGTCCCGTCGACATCATCAATGAGTAGTAGATTCCGTCGTGGCCGTCGTAGCCGAAGGCGCGAACGGTCGGCAACACACCGGCGAGCTTGGCGATCATCTTGGCGAAGAACAAGGCTACAAAAGCCAGGGGAGCCGCGATTAAGGCGGGCACCGAGACGAAGCTTCCCGCGCGGATGAAATAGAACGGCGTCAGCAGGCCGAAGGTCAACGTCCGCAGGCGGCGGATCAGCAAATGGTCTTTACCCACGGTGCCGGCCAGCACCATTCCGATCAGGTAGGCCGGAAGAACAGCCTCGCTGCCCGACCAGACGGCCAGCCCTCCCAGCCCGAAAAGCAGGAACAGGAGATACTTGGTTTCCAGTTCGGATACACGCCCGCCATAACGCTCGAAAAACCACGGCGTGACGAACGGCAATACCAGGAAAGAGAGCAGGCTGCCGCCTAGAAAGATCAGGGTCCTGACTGTGAACGGCGAGAAGATCAAGCCCAGTGCGATCACCGTACCCAAGTCGTTAATGAAACATGCCGCCAGGATGGCTTTGCCGTAGGTGGTCCGATTGAAGCCAAGTTCCAGCATCACCGCATAGACCACCGCAACCGACGTGGTCGAGAGGGCCACACCCCCCAGCCAACTGGCGCGCCAACCCCAGCCCAAGACGAAATGAGCCACCAGAGTAGCGACGAAGAATGGGCAGAAGAAGCCAACCAGACCGACCGCCATGGATTCTCTCCACTTCGCGCGGAACACGCCGGGGTCGAGTTCTGCGCCCGCCAGGAATGTGAGCACGATGGCCCCCGTGCCGGCCAGGAAGGTGATCCATTCGGCCTTGGCGCCCAGAGCGTTGCTACCGGCTAGAGCACCGATCACCACCTGGGCAACCGTGCCGATGACAATTTCGGAGAGGGCGGTTGAGATTCTCAGCCAGTTGGCCGCGAGCACGGCAACCAGCGCCAGGAACAGCCACAGAGCCGCAACGAACCACACTTGCTCCATAGAAGGATCTCCTCGCTCGGATGTCTTATGGTTGCTGCGGGAGGTTCTCGGGGCGGCTCCCACAGCTAACCACTGTAGGAGTCATTGGCCGTTGGGGAACGGCGTTAAGCGAACTCCACCGCTTTCGATTTAAGGCTACATCGAAGCGCTTCCAGTTTCAAGGCGGCCCCTATTTTGTACGGGCATTCCTGCCCCACCGGCGACAAGATCGCCAGCGCTACGTAACGCCGGCGGTCTTCGCCGCCGGTGCGGTGCCCACCTGGCGGAAATCGCCCAAGTGATCGACTTTAGCTCTATCTAGCCTTCCCCTTCGACCGCGTCTTTAGCACGATGGGTGTCCCCCGAAACCCGAAATGCTTCCGCAGTTGGTTCATCAGGTACCGCTCGTGGGAGAAGTGCAGCGCGCCACCCTTGTCGGTGAACAGCACGAAAGTCGGCGGCCGGATGGATGCCTGCGTGAGATAGAAAATCTTGCGCTCTTCAAAATGTAGCCGCTCCACAAACCGGTTGAGCTCTCCGGTCGTTATCCGCCGGCAGGCCGATTCATAGGCCTCGCGAATGAGTTTGAATAGAGATCCGACCCCCGCGCCGGTCTTGGCCGACAGAAACACCACCGGCGCATATTCCAAGAACTTGAACTGATCGCGCAAGTTGCGCTCGAACTCGGGCTTCTTCTCGCCCTTCTTTTCATCCCACTTGTTAACGCAGATCAGCAGTGCGCGGCCGCCTTCGTGCGCGTATCCGGCGATGGTCGCGTCCAGCCCCACCACGCCCTCGACGGCATCCAGCACCAGCAGCGTCACATCAGCCATCCGAATCGACCGCCGCGCCATCACGATGCTGAGTTTCTCGGCCATCTGCCCGGTCTTTCCCTTACGACGGATCCCAGCCGTATCGACGAACACGTAGTCGATGCCGTTGTGGGTGACCTTCTCATCGACAGCGTCGCGCGTGGTCCCGGCGATGGGCGAAACGATCGCGCGTTCCTGGCCGGTCAGGGCGTTCAACAAGGTCGATTTCCCCACGTTCGGCCGGCCGATGATGGCGACTTTGATCGCTTCGATGGCTTCCGGCGGGGCGGGGGCTTCGTCATCGCCCGCGGCAAGATCGGCCGTCACACGATCGAGCAGAGCGTCCACGCCGATGCCGTGCTCCGCCGAAACCGGAAACACGTCGGGAATGCCCAGTTCGTAAAACTCGTGCGTCAGGGCGTCCTTCGCCGAGGAATCTACTTTGTTCACAGCCAGCGTGACCGGCTTGCCGAGCCGCTGCAGCATCTGGGCAAGGTCGCGATCCGAGGCGGTAATTTCGCTGCGCCCATCCACCACAAAAATAATGTGGGCCGCTTTGCGGAGCGCCACCTGCGCCTGGCTGAGAATCTGGGCGGGGATATACTCCTGATCGTGGACGACGATCCCTCCGGTATCGATCAATTCAAACTGGCGGCCATCATGTTCGGCGACCCAATGGATGCGATCACGGGTGATGCCGGGTTCGTCGCCGACAATGGCCCGCCGCTGTCCGGTAATTCGATTGAAGAGGGTGGACTTTCCTACGTTGGGCCGCCCCACGATGACCACTGTGGGAGTGGCGCGCGACATGCCTTCTCATGATAACGCGCGCCTGCGTGATAGATTCGTGGACTTGAGATACTACCCCATCTTTCTCGATCTTCGCGATCTGCCCGTGCTGGTAGTGGGCGCGGGCAAAGTGGCGCTGCGCAAGACGCGCGGCCTGGTGGATGCCGGCGCGCGCGTGACCGTGGTGGCGCCCGAGCGGGAACCGGAATTCGCTTCTCTTCCTGTGCGCATAGTGCCGCGCCGTTTCCGTGTCGCGGATATGGCCGGCGCGCGGCTGGTGTTCGCCGCCACCGATGACCGCCGGACCAATCGCCGCATCGGGATGGCCGCCTGGGACCAGGGCATTTTCGCCAACATCGCCGACTCGCCGGAGGAATGCGGTTTTATCGTGCCGGCGCGGATCGGGCGAGGGGATCTTCAGATTGCCATCTCGACCGGCGGCGTGAATCCGCGGCTGGCAGCGGAATTACGCCGGAGGCTGGAGAGGGTTCTCTGAGCCAGGCAAAAACCCGACACAGGCTGGAATGCCCGTGCTACGCCCACTCGCCGAGCAATCGCCGCAGCAGCACCAGTTGGCCCAAGTGGTACGAGTTGTGGTCCGCGATCTGCAAAGCCTCCCGGAATAGCGTCTGCTCGCGGCCCCAAGGGAACGGACGGTAGAGATCCTGGCCGGGATCCCGAATCGCCGCCACAAATTCGGCAAGGTCCTTGCGGAAATTGCGAAGCGATTTGTTCCAGTCGCCTTCATTCTTAGGCGCCGGTGTAGCGGGCCAGTATCCAGCGGGCCATTCCGGCGAAACGTGGTCCGCCGAAAGACTGAAGCGCAGCATATCGTTCTGGGCAATGCGCATGTGTTCCAGCAGCTCCCAGGCGGAATACGGCAACTCTGCGGGGCGCTCGCCGGCCCGATCCACAGGGAAGCCTTTCACGGCATCGTCGAATTTCGCATGCGCATGGCCGCCTTCGAGCAGCCAAATCAAATGCTCGCGCACCGCGGTGTCACTGGACATCGGAAGCCTCCTCGCAAAGGGTATTACCTGAGAAAAAGAACCGGCCCGCGGAACCAATCGAACAAGACATGTGCGAGGCGCTCCTATTGAACAATACCGCCGGACCCCTGAGGTTCCAGCCGGATTTCGCCGAACGCTGTCTCATACTGGCTGACGTTTTGCTGAAGCACATTCAAAAGCGCCTTGGCCTGCTGCGGGCTCACGTAGATGCCTTGAAAATTCTGAATGCTTACGTTATCGGCGGCGGTTTGATTGATCCGCCCGAACAGCAGCAGAAAGTCCCACAGGTTTACGCGCACCTGAACGCTGTTGGCATAGTTTTCGCGGTACTCGGCGGTGTTGCTGAGCTGGATCTTGGGTGCGACCGGCTGCGTCATAGTTTCAGCGTAGCACCGGCCCGCCATGCGGTTGACCCGAAACGTCTGCCGCCCTGACGCATCCAATTGGAATGGGCCGACACTCGTAGCAGCGGGTCCGATCAAAAATCTTTACGATTTTGGTACAACCGTTGCTCAGAGTTTCTCGTCGGTATGAAGTGAGGGGACATCATGAAAGCATTTGTTGAAAATCACAGCGTCGGCTACGTGCACTGCCCAATCTGCACGCACACGGTTCCAGCCGACATCGATCTGAAAGGGAAGAATCCGCGAGTAGCCACAGGGCAAAGGTGTTCGCGCTGTGGGTCTTCGCTGGATGTTGCTGTTATAGTACAGATTCCGGAAGCCGCTTAGTACGCACTTTGCCGAATAGCAGTTGTATCCGGGGTGGTGTTTCTGCCATAGTGAAACAGAACTGAGGGACGGATGAGACGGAAACCACAAACCAAGCTGGAGCCGGTAGTCCCAGCCGAAATACTGGAACAGGCGAAACAGGCGATTTCGGCAGACCGGCTGAAGAAATCGGCTAAATGCTCGGTTTGCGGTGGGGAAACCTCCGCGGCGGCGACAGAGCCGCTCTGCTGGGTATGCCGCCGTCTCAAGATCAGTGCTTGGCGCGACATCGAACAGCAGATGCCCGCCCAGGAATAAACCATCCAGTAAACCAGACACAGGCATTCCTGCCTGTGCGTACACAGGCAGGAATGCCTGTGCCACAGAACGTAGCTGCCTGTCTCTGGTTTGCCTCAAGAGTGCGCCGCCAGCAACTGCGCCACGTCCTCCCACTCCGCCAGCAGAGCCGCCAGTTTCGAACGCCGCTCTCCCATCAGTTCCGTCTGACGGCGCGTTTCCTCGATGCTGACGAAATTGGCCAGCGCAGCCTCACAGTCCGCAATATCCCCTTCCAACCGGGCGACCTCCTGCTCAATGGCGTCCTGGCGGTCCTTTATCTGCCGCAGCTTGATGGGGTTGAGCCGCTTGTCGGGGGCCTTCGGCGCAGCCTCGGCCACGATTTCGGCAGCCTGCTCCAACCCAATATCCGCAGCGAGTGCGACCCCGCCTCCCTGTTTACGCCAGAGGTAGTCTTCATAGTTACCAGGGTAAACAGTCACCCGCCCATCCTCGATCTCGAAGACGCGGGTCGCCAGATGGTCGATGAAATACCGGTCGTGCGACACGAATACCACCGTCCCGCTATATTCCTCGAGCGCCGCGAGCAGAACGTCTTTGGCGCGCATGTCCAAATGGTTGGTCGGTTCGTCGAGCAGTAGAAAATTGGACGGCATCATGAGCATACGCGCCAGCGCATAGCGGTTCCGCTCGCCACCCGACAACACGCCGATGCTTTTGAAAACGTCGTCCTCCGAAAACAGAAAGCAGCCCAGGATACTGCGCAGTTCGGTGTTGGTGGCCCGCGGCGCTACTGTCGACAGGTCGTCAAGCAGACGAGCGTTTGGGTCGAGTTCTTTATATTGGTCCTGAGCGAAATAGTCAGGCTGGGCGTTGTGGCCCAGTGTGTACGTTCCTGCACTCAGCGGCTCCGCTCCCGCCAGAATCTTGATCAAGGTCGATTTGCCCGCGCCGTTGACGCCCACCAGTGCCAGCCGGTCGCCACGCTCGATCATAAAGCTCGCGTCGGCGAAAACCGGATGGTTGCCGTAACTCTTGGCGACTCCCTGGAAATCCGCCACTACGCGCCCGCTAGGTTTAGGTTGCGGGAACTTGAAGTGGATCGACTTCTCCTCCGGCGGAATCTCGATCTTCTCGATCCGCTCCAGCTCCTTGATTCGGCTTTGCACTTGTTTCGCCTTGGTGGCCTGATAGCGGAAGCGGTTGATGAAAGCTTCCAGCTGCTTGATGCGGTCCTGCTGGTTCGCATAAGCAGCCTGAAGCTGGGTGCGCCGTTCGTCCTTCAACACTTCATAGCGCGTATAACCGCCGGTGTAGAAGTGTAGCCCCTTGTTCCAAAGCTCGGCGATTTTGCGAACCGTCACATCGAGAAAGTAGCGGTCGTGCGACACCAACACGAACGAGTAGGGATAAGAACCCAGGTAACCTTCCAGCCAGTTGCGGGCCTCCAGGTCGAGGTGGTTAGTCGGCTCGTCGAGCAGCAGCAGATTGGGCTTTTCCAGCAACAGCTTGGCCAGCGCGATGCGCATCTGCCATCCGCCCGAGAATTCCTCGGTGCGGCGCTTCCAGTCGCGCCGCCCAAATCCCAGCCCAGAGAGGACCGTGCCCACCTGCGCCTCGATGGCATATCCATCGCGCGCCCGGAATTCGCTTTCGGCGCTGTGGAATCGTTCGGCAACCTGGGCGTACTCCGTCCCGGCCGGGTCCAGCTCGGCCATCCGCGCTGTTAGCTGCTCCTGCTCTTCTTCGAGCGCGCGCAAGTCGGAGAAAACCGTCATGCACTCGGCGAACACCGAGCGGCCCGAGAGCGAAAGCCCTTCCTGCGGCAGATAGCCCATGGTGACGCCGCGCTGCACCGTGAGGCCGCCTGAATCGAGGCCTTCGATTCCCGCCAGCACCTTCAACAGCGAAGATTTGCCAGTGCCGTTAGCGCCCACGATGCCGGTGCGCTCGTTAGGGGTGACCAGCCAGTCTACGTTTTCGAACAGGATTTTGGGGCCGTAACGCTTCCCAGCCCCTGTGAATTGGATCATTGGTTCTGCCGGCGGATTCGGGAGTACTTACTATTCTAGCTGCCAACGCCGCTGCGGCGCATCTGTCTCACCTGCACCACACTGGTGCGGGAGCGTAAAATGGGACTATGGCAACGCGAGCCAAGACGTCGAACGGATCAAAGGGCAGGAGTTTACGCCAGAGCGTAACCATCCCAGCCCCGCTCGCGATCGAGGTGCGCCGCGTGGCGAAGGAACACCATCTCACCTTGAGCCGCGCCCTCGTGTCTCTGGCGGAGCGCGGCGTCCGCGCGGAACTCGACGCGAAAGAGAATCTGAAAGCCACTTACAAGCGGTTCATAGATGAAGAGGAACCCTCCCGTAAGAATGAAGCCGGGAAAGATCTGATCCGCGCGATCTTCGGGAAGGACGCGATTGCCGAAGATACGGTTCTCTGATCTTCCGCGCGATCTATGGCAACACCTGCTAGATCGTGTTCAGCAGCGCGAGGTCTCGCTCGCCGATCTTCGCCGGTTGCACTGATCTCGTCAAAAGGGCGGCAGAGGGAATTGCGGGCTGGGGCTCAGCGGTCGCTGTTGGGGCGGCGCCATGCGCTGCCAACCGGAGTCACCGGGCAGCGCATGGCGCTGCCCCACGTCGGTGAAGTCTTCGCCTCACTTGCGTTGCCCCACCGCGTACTGATAATTCATCCTGGCCGCCACCACCACCGCCGCGCATCCTCCGATCATCTTTATTTCGTACAGCCAGGACACACCCTCGGGCGGGATAAACGCCACCACCAGCGCCAGGGCCGTCACGCTCAGGCCGCACCCGGCGCTCACCCGCCAGCCGCACTTCCAGCCGGCTGCAAAGATGTAAACGAAGGGGAACAGAGTCGTGACGGTCATGAGGTCGACCAGGAGCTGGTAGCCACTGCGCAGGCTCTCTCCCGCCGTTAACATGATGATGGCAACACTGCTGAAGGCGGCTTCCGAAAGAAGCGCGAGGTGCGGCGTGCCCCAACGCGGATGCAGGCGCGCAAAGGCGGGCGGCAGGTAGCGATCGATCCCGATGACAAATGGGAGACGCGCGCACCCGCTTAGCCACGAACCGAACCCGCCGGCGGAAGTCACCAGAATGAGAAGTCCAATCAGAACGGGGAAACCAATCCAGCCCAGGCGTGTCCCCGCTGCCTGGGCCGCTTGCATCACCCCCGAGATGATGTCCACCTGGCCCGAAGACATCAGGGCCATCACCGCCAGTGTTCCGCCGACGTAAAAGGCGCAGACCGCCACGCCCGAGATCCAGGCGGCGTGCGGAATCGTGCGTTCCGGGCGGCGGATCTCCCCCGCCATGATGGCTCCCAGTTCCAGGCCCGTGAATGCCAGGGCGATTTGCGACCAGAAGTTCAGCTTTCCCCAATCCATCTGCGGCACGAAGTCGCGGAGGGGCGTGACTGAGCCCCCGTGCCGCCACGCGGTCCAGCCCGCCGCTATGAGCAGCGCGCCCACCACAACTGTAGCGATCCCGCCGATGTCGCTGGTCCATTTCCCGAATTCCGCACCTAGCAGGTTGAGGATTGCCACCGACCACAGAATGGCCAGTGCCAAGCCGACCATCAGCACTTTATCCTGCGAGAAGCCGAACGTCACCGCTGCTATGGATAGCCCATACAAAAGCGCAGAGGGCAGAAAGAACAGATTGCTCACGAAGTAACACGCGCCGCATAAGAACCCGTGCCATGGTCCGAAAGCTTCCCTGGTCCACACATACAAGCCGCCTTCCTCCGGATATCGCTTGGAAAGTCCTGCTACTACCAGGGCCGAGGGGATGAAAAACAGCAGTCCCGCCGAGACCCAAAGCGTGATCGATCCCGGGCCGGTGTGCGCCGCCACTGCCAGCCAGCGGACACCCACCACCGCGGTGATGTTGAGCAGAACCAGGTCAGGTAGCCGCAGAGCGCGGTGCAGTTTCTCAGTACTTTTGGGAAGGGTCACGGGAGGGTATGCAGGCAGTGTAACAGACAGAAACAGGAAGGCTCCGAACGGCGGGGCCCGACACCCGCGCATCCGGAGCCAGGACAGGGGAGAAGGAAATGCTTCTGGACACCTGTCACTTATATAGATGCAATCGGTGGAAGTTTAGTTATAACCAATATTGCCACTGCTCGGAGGAAAGTACGTAGACGGCTAGTATCCCATTTGTGACAGCATGCGCCAGGATACAGTCGGCCAGGTTCTTGGTGCGGATGATCCACCAGTTGTAGATGATTCCGGCGAGCAGGCCGACCTCCCAATAGACGCCATGTTCGGACGCGAATAGAACTGCCACAATCCAAAAGGCGGACGCCTGGTAAGCGCCCAGGGGGACCTTGAGAAAGTCCCGGCTGTTGATCAGCCACCGCATCAGCCATCCGCGCCAGAAGAGTTCCTCCAGAATCGGCACCAGGGCCATGCTGGACAGTACCCGGACCGTCAAGAAAAAGTAATCGTGGCGGAGGGCGGGCGAGAGCGAACTGGTGGCCTTGCCGAGCAGGAAGTTTTCGAAGAGCCAGTGGTGGCGGTAGCCGAACAGCAGGTCGGGCGCGATCCAGATCAGGAACACCGCGATGCCAATCCCTATGCTGCCCAGCGTGTGCGAGGGCCTTAGTGAGAGATACTTCCGGGAAACCAGCAGGATGACCGCCAGCACGATCGCGAACCGGATGGGCTGCATCACCTCCGGCCGCAGGGGAACGATGAACATCGCAACGTAGACGAGGAAAGGCGCCACATACGCGAGGGTTGCATTGCGGCCGGAGGCGGGGGCCATCGGCTTAGCGGTTCCGCCTGGGCGTGCTGACGACACTGGGCGCTGGAGGACGCGCGCTGATCACCGGGACCAGCCAGTTCCGTCCCTCCTGCTCGGCCTGAGGGGCGCTGTGCGCGGCCAGTTCCCGGTTCAAAGTAGCGATGAACTCCTGCATCTGCGTCTGCATCTGCGCCATTCTCTCGCGCATGTTCAGGATGATCTCGACCCCGGCCAAGTTGACGCCGAGGTCGCGCGTTAAATGCAGAATGACTTCCAACCGCTCCAGATCCTCATCGGTGTAGAGGCGCGTATTACCTTCGCTGCGGGAGGGCTTGAGCAATCCTTCCCGTTCGTAAAGGCGCAAGGTCTGCGGATGGATCTCGTACTGCTCGGCCACCGACGAGATCATGTAAGCGCCCTTGGATTTAACCTTCGCCATGGTGGATCGCTCCTTCAGACCTTGGACCAGATCTCCGCCCGCGGATCTTCGGGGTGTAGCTTGGACATCTCCTTCAACAGTTCGCGCGTGCGTTCGTCGCGGGGGTTGGGCGCTTCGATGGCCACCTCGACGATCTGATCGCCGCGCTCGTTGGTGCGCGAGTTGAGTACGCCCTTCTCGCGCAGGCGGAAACGCTGACCGTTCTTGGTTCCTTGCGGAATCTTGAGCAGGGTGCGGCCATCCACGGTGGGCACTTCAATCTTGGCGCCGAGCGCCGCCTCCCAAACCGAAATAGGCACCTGGATTTCGATGTTGTCGCCTTCGCGGTGGAAGAACGGGTGCTCCTCAACCTTGGTGGTGATGTAGAGATCGCCCGGGGGTGCGCCCTGGGTGCCGGCGTTGCCCTTGCCCGGCACGCGGAGACGCGACCCGTTGCGCGCTCCCGGCGGAATGCGCACTTCCACGGTTTCGGTGCGGGTCACGCGTCCATCGCCGCCGCACGTGGGGCAGGCATTGCGCAGCTTTCCGGAGCCGCCGCAGCGCGGGCAGGTGAGATTGAACTTCATGGCCCCGGCCATCTGGCTCACATTGCCGGTGCCTTTGCACTGCGGACAGGTCACTTCGCCGGTACCCGTGGAACCGGTGCCGTGGCAGGTTTCGCAGATCTCGTAGCGCGTAATGTTGAGCCGCGCCTGCGTGCCGCGCAGCGCCTGCCAGAAGTCGATATCCATCACGTATTCGAGGTCGCCGCCCTTTTCGGGCTCGGCGTGCTGGGGACCGCCCTTCCCGCCAAAGAACTGGGAAAAGATGTCGCGGAATCCCGTGCCGGACGCTCCTGCGCCCGCCGGTCCGGTGTCGGTACGCCGTCCGCCTCCGGAGCCTCCCGCCCCGCCCGAGAAGTAGTCCGAGAAATCGAACCCGTTGAAATCCATTCCCGGACCCGGACCCTGGCCCGCGCCTGGACCTCCTGGGCCGCCGGTGGCGGCGTATCCATTTTCCGAGTAGAAGCCGTACTGGTCGTACATCTGCCGCTTCTTAGGATCGCTCAGGACATCGTAGGCTTCCTGCACATTCTTGAACCGCTCTTCGGAAGACTTATCTCCGGGGTTCAAATCAGGGTGATATTTGCGCGCGAGCTTGCGGTAGGCCTTGCGGATCTCGTCAGCGTTGGCTTTACGCTCTACGCCCAGAGTTTCGTAATACTCGTGCTTAGGGGTGGTTGCCATGGATAAAACGCCGGGGCCGGCTCCACAGCCGGCCCCCTACTACATCAAAACCTGACACAGGCAAGGATGCCTGTGGTACATCGTTACTTCTTGTCGTCCACGTCGACAAATTCGGCATCGACGACGTTGTCTTTATCTTTCTTAGGGCCGGAATCGCCGCTGGGCGCGCCGCCATCCGCTCCGGGCGTCGGTCCGCCGGACCCAGGCTGGCCCGCCGTCGATTTGTACATGGCCTCGGCCAGCTTGTGGCTGGCGGTAGTGAGCCGATCAACCGCCGCGTTGATCTTCGTTGGATCGTTCGCTTCCATCGCGGTTTTGGTCTCTTTGATGGCCGCCTCGATCTCCGAAGCCTCCGCATCGCTGACTTTGCCGCGATGCTCCTTCAGGGTCTTTTCGACGTTGTAGACCATGGCGTCGGCGCGGTTCTTGGCCTCGATGGTGTCCCGCTGCGTGCGGTCGTCGGCGGCATGCGCTTCGGCGTCCTTGGCCATCTTCTCCACCTCGTCCTTCGACAGGCCGGAGGAAGAAGTGATGGTGATCTTCTGTTCGTTGTTGCTGGCCGTGTCCTTCGCCGTTACGTTGAGGATGCCGTTGGCGTCGATATCGAAAGTCACGTCGATTTTCGGCAGACCGCGTGGCGCCGGCGGGATGTTGCCCAGTTGGAACACGCCCAGCAGCCGGTTATCGCGAGCCATGCTGCGCTCGCCCTGGTAGACCTTGATCTCCACCGACGGCTGGTTGTCCGCCGCCGTCGAGAAGGTCTCACTCTTGCGGGTCGGAATGGTGGTGTTGCGTTCGATCAGCTTGGTGAATACGCCGCCCAGTGTTTCGATGCCGAGCGATAGCGGGGTCACGTCGAGCAGCAGCACATCTTTGACTTCGCCGCCCAGAACGCCGCCCTGCACCGCTGCACCCACCGCTACGACTTCATCGGGGTTCACGCCCTTGTGCGGCTCGCGGCCGAACAGGTCGCGCACCAGTTGCTGGATGCGCGGCATGCGGGTCTGGCCGCCAACCATAACCACTTCATCGATCTGCTGCGGCGTCACCCCGGCATCCGCCATGGCTTGCTTGCACGGGCCCATCGAGCGCGCAACGATGTCTTCCACCATCTGCTCGAAACGGGCGCGAGTCAGCTTCATTTGCAAGTGCTTCGGGCCGCTGGCGTCGGCCGTGATGAACGGTAGGTTGATGTCCGCCTCCAGCAAGGTCGAGAGCTCCATCTTGGCTTTCTCCGCGGCTTCCTTGAGGCGTTGCAGCGCCATCTGGTCCTTGGAAAGATCGATGCCGTTCTCGTTCTTGAACTCTGAGACGATCCAGTCGATCACGCGCTGGTCGATGTTATCGCCGCCCAGGTGCGTGTCGCCGTTGGTGGACTTCACCTCCACCACGCCATCGCCCACTTCCAGGATCGAGATATCGAACGTGCCGCCGCCGAAATCGTAAACCGCGATAGTCTCGTTCTTCTTCTTGTCCAGACCGTAGGCCAGCGCCGCCGCCGTGGGCTCGTTGATGATGCGCATCACTTCGAGACCAGCGATCTTGCCGGCATCCTTCGTGGCCTGCCGCTGGGCGTCGTTGAAATAGGCCGGAACCGTGATCACGGCCTGCGTCACCTTGCCGCCCAGGTACGATTCGGCCGCTTCCTTCAACTTGGTGAGGATCATGGCCGAAATCTCGGGCGGGGAATACTTCTTGCCTGAAATGTCCACGCGGGCGTCCGAGGTGTCGCCGCGGACTACTTTATAGGGCACCATCTTCATTTCTTCCGACACTTCGTCGTAGCGGCGCCCCATGAACCGCTTGATCGAAAAAACCGTGTTTTCGGGGTTGGTAATGGCCTGCCGCTTGGCCACCTGGCCCACCAGCCGCTCCCCGCTCTTGGTGAATGCGACGACAGAGGGCGTGGTGCGCTGGCCCTCCTGATTTGCGATGACCGTGGGCTGGCCGCCTTCCATGACGGCGACCACGGAGTTGGTGGTGCCCAAGTCAATGCCGATGATTTTTCCCATGTTCTTAGAAGCCTCCGTGTGATTGAGATAGGATTGCGATGTCCAGGCTTTGGTACCCGGCGCTTAGCACAGTCCCATTATCAAACCTTAGTGTGTTATTGTCAAGGATTTTTAAGTTGCCTGTTTCCAACGGTCCAGCAGAACAGCCAGCAAACCGGGGTGGCCTTCCAGGGGTGGAGTGATCTGGAACTCGATGCCCGGATGCGCTGCTCTAAGTCCTTCGACCAGTATGGGCAAGTCGCGTTCCAGATGGAGCCCCAAGGTCAGGAAATAGGGGATGATGACGATCCGGGCGACGCCGTGGCTGGCCAGACTGGCGGCGGCGCCGGCGAGATCGGGCTGGCCCAACTCGAGGAAGGCCGGCTCGACGTGGTCGATGGCAGCGACGCGGGCTAGCTCGGCGGCGATGACCCGGACGCCTTCGTTGGCAGTTTCGATGCGGGAACCGTGCGCAAAGAGGATGAGGCCGGTGGTCGGCTGGGTGGTCATGAATAGTTACAGAACGAAGAACGAAGCCAATCCCCAATTTCGAACAGTCGCACGGTGCGGGAGACAGCCACCGTCGGTCACAGTGTAGCTCAAGGAGGCACAAAAAAAATGCGATTGACGACTATGCTAGGCTGGTGACAGATCGGCCTCGGGGACTCAGAAAACACCTAGTACGATGTGCCCCAATTCGGAACCATTTGGGGTCCAAATCCGTCCATTCGATGAAACCGGTACTACCATTTGGATTACAAGAAAAGTATACTTTAATTGCCGAGTACTATACGATTGCTTTGCTTTCGACACGGCTCGGTGACGCCTTAAATTGAGGTGGGTGAATGCTTTAGCAGTTCATCTGCGATGGCTGGCTCGTTTGAGGATGTCTCATGACTAACGTTTTTCAGTATTGTACCGCCCTGCTGATCGGCGGAGAGTGGGGCAAAATAAGCTGATGCGCCCGCGCTCTATCCAAAGTGTGCCCGGATTGGACGATCCGAAGGTGGCGCCCTTTGAGCGCCGCCAGCGGTTTGCCGGAAGAATGATTCGGGTTCCTAGAGCGGAAGCCGAAAAGGAGACCAGGGGCCTGATACCGCAAAGCCTCGTGGAAGGAAAATGAACAATGGCTAGCGCATCCATAGCTCTGCCAAAGGTGAATCGGGCAGAATTGCTGAAGATCATCGGCCTGCCATCTGAAAAAGAACAGGCAGCGAAGATCGTAGATGGTGCTGGTGAATTAATCCGCACTGTGGTGTCGGTGATCGACAATTTAATCACTACGTGCATCCAAAAGCGCACGGCTGAGGAATTTCTGCGGACACGCGCCGAGGTGTTCCCCCAATATTTTGTAGCAATGCGGGCGCTCGGTGACCTAAGTAGAATTGTTCTTCCAAAACAAGCCATCGACCGTTTGGTGGCAGAGTCTTTTTCCGAAATGGAGGCCGATTTCAGGGAACTTGGGGCGGCCACATTCGGCACGGACCTGACTGACCGTGGCATGTTCACTGTATGGACACTCCGCAAAATCCATGATCTAGCTCAAGAGATCATGGCTTCTTCGTCGCTGAAAGAGAATGAGTCCAAAGACAGTGAAATGGGAATGGAATTTGTGACATTGGCCGTGTGGAATCGATTTCACGTGGATTGTCTCACGAAGTCAATGCGCGCCAAGAAACCGATCTATCCAGAAGTTGTCGAGCCGATTCGCGATGGGTTGCGCGCGGCAGTTAACGCATACGCGTGCATCCGGCGATGGGCAGACCTTAGAAATCCTAAACCGGAACCCGAGCTAGGCCCAATCGAATGGACTGAGGATGACGAACGCCTGTTGATCGATTCTATGCGCGACTTAGAGCAAGAATCAGCTTGAGCCATGGACGTGCAACAGGGTGATATCTACTGGATAGATATCCCTTCCCAACAGACAGAGGGATCTGAGCAGTATGGGAACCGCCCGTTTGTTGTTATATCCCGAACGGCCCTTAATAGACGGTTAAAGACGGTAGTCGTCGTCCCGATGACCACCTTCAGCGCCCAAATCAATGATCCTGCAAAGATCGCGGATCAACCACCATTTCGGATAGTGGTGCCAGTTGCGGAAATTACGAAAGACCCTTCCTGTAACGCCCAATTATCACTCAGTGTGGCCAAAACAGACCAAGTAAGAGTTGTAGACAAAGCCAGACTTCAGCAGAAAATCGGTCGCTTATCGCAAACGGCAGTGATCGCAGTTAGCGGGGGTCTCGCGTTTGTGTTCGACATTCGGTAAAGCGCCTCTAAAACTCAGCGCAGAGTAGATGTTCTTTTCCCCCGCCCTTGCCTGCGGAGCGATTTGCATGCGACCGGGCGGACGTGAAATCATCTTGTCGTGGCCGCGCAGGGCAATGCTTGGCTGATTTCACAACCGGGGGCGCCGGTCCAGTTCCGGTACATGATCTCCAAGGACTGCACCTCCGTGGGGCGAAGCCCGGACAGTGACGTGATCATTCAAGGTCCGGAGAACGCCAGCGTTTCGGTGCATCATTGCGAAATCAGCCGCCAGGATGACGGTTACCGGATTCGCGACCTGGACAGCACGAACGGAACCTTCCTGAATGGCGAACGGATCACAGAAGCCGAGTTATGCGCTCCCGCGGCGATCCGCCTGGGCGCGCACGGTCCTGAGCTGACCTTCGACTTTTCCGACGAGGTTGTCGCTCCGCCGCTGGAGGAAACGCAGGTGATCCCGGAGGGCATCGTCGCTCCGCCCGCGGCCGGAACTTATGACGGCCTGCTGTCCGACGCGGTGGAACAATCGCGCCGGGCGAGGGCGCTTGGCCTCGCCGATCAGACGATGACGATCATGCGGGATGCTCTGAACCAGGCGCTGCGCCATACCGGCCGGCGCTTCCGGCTGGTGATTCTCGTCCTGGCGGGACTGCTGGTGGCCATTTCGGCAGGCGCGGCGTGGAGAATCACGCAACTGAGTCATGAAAAGCAGGCCATCGACGGGAGGATACAGGATATTGAAACGCGACTCGAGCAGGCGCAGAACGTCGGTGAAGCCGACCGCCTCATCACGGAGCTGGATACGTACCAGGGTGAGGGCGAACAATTGCAGCGAGAATTGCTTTTCCGCTTCGGTGGGCGCGAATTCGGCGGGCGCCGGCCCGATTTCGTGACCAGTGAGATACTCCGGCTGATGGCGGAATTCGGCGCGGAGGTCTATAGCGTTCCGCCCGAGTTCACCGAGCGAGCCAATCACTATATCGAACAATACGAGGGCGCCAACCACCCACTGATGGAGCGGGCGCTCGGTGAGGAGGCTCCCCAGATCAATCTCGTTCGGGGCGTGTTGGAAGAAAGCCACCTGCCGCCCGATCTGGTGTACGTGCCGCTGGTGGAGAGCGCGCTGGGCGACGATGCATCCGCAGCGGGCGCAGTGGGCATTTGGCAGTTCACAGCGCCCACCGCGAAGGCGTATGGTTTGCGGATCGATGGCCGGGTGGACGAACGCAAGGACGTCCTGAAAGCCACACGGGCGGCGTGCCGGTATCTCCGCGAGCTCATTCTCGATTTCGGCACCGGCAGTTCCGTCATGCTGGCGCTGGCGGCCTACGACCTCGGCCCCACCAAAGTCAAGCAAGCCATCTTGAAGAACGTGCAGGATCCCATCAAGCAACGGAACTTCTGGTATCTCTATCGCACCCGCTCGATTCCCCCAGAGACGCGCGAGTATGTACCGAAGGTAATGGCGGCGATCATAATCGGGCGCAACCCGCAGCATTTTGGGTTTTGACCGCTCCCTTTGGTCGCGGCTCGGAAACGCACGCGACTACGCGGCACGCGACGGCGAACGTCGGTTCCACGGCCACCGCAGCGTTCCGTTGGATGGCGCTTCCGGCAATCCCTCGAAGGTCTCGTGGAGTAGGTCGGCCGGTTGCGCGACCAGAGTCTTGCGGACCCGTTCCGGAAGGATGCGCCAGGGGACCGGGCCGTACGCTGGAAATAACCCCGCACTGAGATAGCGGATTCCTTGCAGACGTGTGTCGATCGGGTCGGTACTTGTCGCACGGCGAGCCATGACGGCTTCGGCCAGTCCGAAAAGGGCGCGTCCGAGTGCGACAAATTCAGATCGCTGGAGCTGTTCAATGGGTTCCAGGTTGTGTCGAACCAACGACACTGCCAGCGCCCTCTCCAAAGCCGACCATGCCATATCAATCTCGGCGGGATGAGACCGGGAGAGGTGCGTCTGGACGCCTGGCGCCACTGAGGTGATGGCTAGGTACGCCACGAATACCAGGTGTAGTTGCGTGCCTTCCGTATTCTGTTCCCAATGTGAGATATGCCATTCACGGCCGAACATCTCCAGCCGATCGGTAAAAGATACGGGGCCTGACCAACGCCCGCGCGTTTCAGGCCAGGGCAGGACCATGCGGGCGTGGTCACCCGAATAATCAATGCGAAGACGGCCCGTGGGACGGTAGACAATGAAGTCCTGTTCGCCCCCTTGGAGTTTGTCCGCCTGCCACATCTGTCCGTCCATCGTCACCACGGCAGAGGTGATCCGCACGTGATCCGTCTTCAGCAGTTCCATGGCCTGCGACCGCGGGATGGAAACGTGCAACTCCTCTACTCCCGAGGAACCCGCGGTGAGAATGGCGGTGCTGACGGTTTCGGCGTAAGCCAAAGAAAGGGGCGCGCCGGGAGCCACGCACAGTAGCGCTGCCGGCAACTTGGTGGGCGCCGGCGCGGCGGTGCGGCCGAGCAGGAATAGGATAACGTCCTGCAAGATCTCGGAATCCGCCGGATATACAAGCCGCGGAGACAGAAGGCCGGGGAACAGCAACGACTCGAGTGCCGCTTGCGACAGGTGCTCGCGAACGAGCAGGCGCTCGATAGCTCTTGCCACAACCAGCACCGGAATGCCGGATTTGTCAGACCTGTCTTCGGGCTCTTCGACCAGGAGATGGGCAACTTCTACCGGTAACCATTCGTTCAGGAGTCGGAACACGTAAAACAGGAGTGAGTCGGATGCGACTTCTCGTGTCGGCCCCAATGGTGGCTGGGCGAGGAGCGACGGCCGGTCGTCTATCTGTCGAACCTGTTGGATCCACTCCCGGAGATTAGCGATCATGTGAACTGCCGGTGCGGCTAGTGTGCGTTCCTCCGCAATCGCCTGCTGTAAGAGATGGTCGAGGGCTCGCCATTCCGTCTGCCGGTACTCTTTGCCACGAACGGTTCGTAACCAGTAGGAGGTAAGCACTTGCAGGCTTTCCTGATAAAGACGCCGACGCATGCGCTCCCGCAGGCCATCGAAATCTCGCTGGACGCGTGATGTACGGGACAGGCCAAGAGATGACGCACTAGCGGTCACTCAATTTCGGTAGCATGCCAAGGGCCAGTAGGGGGGCAATGGTGGGAGTAGGGCTCTGGGGATGTTGGAGGATTCACATATTAAGGACCCAGGCGAAACGCGGGACCAGGGGGTCCGCCCTACCGAGATAGATGAAAGCGGAGGAAGGTCAGGATCTGCCGGACGATCTCGCGCGAGGTTTCGCTGTCGTGTACCAGGTCAAACGCGTGCGGTGCGGCGGCGTGATTGGCGAGGGTAATGGGCAGGTTGCAGGCCAGCGCATGGGACAAGAAACGGTCGAGCGCTTCGTTCAGGCGCGGCGTTTCGTCTTTACCCGACCTAGCCACAAACAAAGGCAGGTCAGGCGGCAGATCGCGAACCGTCTTGCCCGCGCACGGGGCGCTGAGCCCCCACCGCCCGAAGAACTCAGCTACGCCGGTGGCGCCATCGAGATCCAGGGTGTATCCGTAGACCAGCGCCGCGCACTTCAGATATTCGCGTGATTCCGGCTGCATCAGAGCCGCCAACGCGACGGGCACATGGCCCGAGCAAGACCACACGCCGATCCGGTTCCCGTCGATTCCTAGCGCGGCGGCGTTCTGCCGGAGATATCCAAACAACGCCTGAAGATCCGCGGCCGGCTCGCGATTGGTGTAGGTGATGGCCACCAGCCCCGAGGCCGCAGCCAGTCGCGCCCGCGAGATGTAGGACTCCATCTCTTTGAACTTGCAGCCGATCATCGCCTCTGCTCCCAAATCAGAAAGGCCCGTGACAAAGACGACGGCGGGTATCTGCGCGCCACTCTTCGCATCGGGCGGATAGTAGAGGTCCATCGTGAGGGCACCGGTGTCGGGTGCGTGGTATACAACGTCTTGGCGAACGGTCACGGTATCCATCCCGGGGATGCGGTACAACACCGGTTTCGTCGCAATTTCGGCGCGTGGCTTCGGCGGGCTGTTTGGCTGCTCATGTAAGTGCTCCTTGTGGCCCAAAAACGCAAAAGCCGCAGCGAGCGTGGCTCGTGCGGCTGATGGATTCGTGGGTTAAGTGACGATGATACACAAGGGGCGAGGGCTGACGCAAGTGGTAGCCGGACCAACCTTACTTAAATCTCTTGAAGCAGCGCGCAAGTCACGGCTCTTATCCTTCGATTTCGAGGTAAATAAGTCCGTAGCCCGGTCGCGAGCGTCGTCTGCGATTCTGTCGCAGCGTAGATTTCGACATTCTGTTCCAAGTGCTGCAAGGAGTTGTTCAAGCTATCTGGCACCTCCGCCGGCTTGCCCTCGAGCCGGTTTGCCATACCTTCCAGCATCCGCGCAAACTCTTCGTCGAATTCCCGCCGCGCCGAATATATGGGATCGGGTAAATAAAAACCAGGGAGCCGGACACGATAATTCCACGTCGAAATCTGTAGCACAAAAAGCACACGCAATTGCGGCTGCCATCGCTGGATTCGATCCCGCAGCGCGAGATTCCGTTCCCGCGAGGGCCCAAATTCAAATAGAACCTGGTCAGCCCGCGCCCTTACGTTTTCGAAACCTTTTTCGATCGCGTCGCGAAGAGAATAACTTCGCTCGATGGCAGTTCGCAGGTCTTCGGAAATGGGCTCTCTGGCAAATTGAGCCATCAGCCGAAGCGTCGAGATGAAACTTGTTTTCACCTCCACCGCTGCGGGCGTCCCCCAGAGCCGGTCAAAAACCAGCCACATCATGAACAGGCCGAGCAGTATTCCAGCGATACGGTCCCGTGCAGGCGTCAGCGAGGTCTGAATTGTGAATTCCTGGAGGTTCACGAAATTGTACGCGAAGGCAACCTGGAGTCCGAAATAAGAAAGACGCGGCGTACATGTTACGAACCACGCGGCAGCGATCGTCACCACGATAAACCAAGCGGTAAATCCGGCGATCGAATCAATATACGGCAAAACGAATAACTGCGACGCCACTCCCAGCAGACCCCCGGCAGCGGCCCCTGTTAGCAGCAGAGTCTGTTTTTGACGGGATGCACCGGTTGTCGTCAACGCGGTCAAAAAGCATGTGATGACTGCCGTGCTGATGCCGGGCCAATTGATGAGATTGTACGTAAGGTAGCAGAGACTCGCTGCGAGGCAGCCTTTCAAAGCAAATCGCAGGTGCTCGGGGTTAGACAGCGCATCCGGAACCAGAAGCCTCGACGCTTGCTCCTTTCTTGATTGCTGCAGTTCGTATGCGCTGAGCGATTGATGGGCGGTAAGCATCTCGGCCACCAGCGACACAGTGGTTTCCATTCTGTCGAGCAGCAGAGCGGAATCCGAGGAGAAGGCGTTCTCATTTACCGGAATCGGCTGCGGGGTTCGGCCGATTAGCAGATCAGCGCGGATGCGCCCTACATTGACAGCCAGAGCCTGAACGCGTTCCCGATCAGACACATTGCCCGGTCTCAACTCCACTGCAAGATTGATCAAATTTCCTAACAATCCCACGACGGCCCCCATCTGCTCACGGTAATGTCGAGAATGGGGAGAACGCTGCAGAATGTTTCGTAGTCTCGATGTCCCGAGCGTAGAGAACCGCGCCAGTTCCTTTTTTGCCGCGTCCGGACTCCGCCCTTGAGCGTAAGCTTGAATCAGATCCTCAACACACGCGAGGCGCCGCTCGAGCAGCCCGATAAGATCGGCGCTCTCGGTAAACTTGACCAGGAGAAGTTCCACCCATAAAGCGACCCCGGTGGCAAGTGTCAGCACCGTAACGAGCGCTGTCAGGCTTGGATAGATAACAACCGGAAATACGAGTGGAATGCGAAGGCGCATCAGCAGCCAGCGGATGGCAACAGTAAGTAGAATGGCGGCAGCCAGGCACACAAGCCACGCTGGAAAAAGCGAACCCATGACATCGAATGTAGGCACGCGCGCGCAACTCTCGATGGACAGCGCTGCCATCAAAACGAAACTGACTCTTCGGGTCATCGTCCTGGTCTCCGCGCCCCAGGCTGGATCGTATCTCCGGTCCGGAACGCAAGATCCGCCAGCGAGGTGAGGACCTGAGTCCTTGCCAGTACGTCAGTCGAGCGCGCTTGTGCCAGCGTTCTCTGAGCGGCCGTGACGTCCAACAGATTTCTGACGCCATAGGTGTAAGATTCCAGGGCTGCGGCATACGATTGCGTGGCAGCTTCCAGGAATGCAACCGCAGATTGCCTCTGAGCGAATGCGGTCTTCACATTCGAGTATGCCGTCCAGATCTCGTTCGCAATCTGATCGCGTTTGGAGCTGACTTCCGCTTCGGCTCTGCGGACATTCGTCTCGGCCTGCTCCAGACGATATTTTCGTGCGCCGCCATCAAAAACTGTCCAGTTCAGCCTAACAGCCAACCCGCCGCTCAGGTCCGCCGTATATGCCCAGGGATACTGCTGCTGCAGTCCATACAGCGACTGGACGGTCGGCGCCACGCTCAATTCCAAATTGGGATAGAAAGCCGCATGAGCCTCCTTCACCCTGGCGCGAGCTGATCGCACTTCGGCCAACTGCTCGAGCAGATCAGGACGTTCCGCAAAGGCGCGCTTGATCGCCTGATCAACCATATCTTCGACAGAATCCGGTATGGAAAGGCGGTCGAGAGGCTGGGGTTGGATCACAACATTGGGAAGATCGCCAAGCGCCGCTGCCAGATCTCCCTTTGCAATGTTTTCGGAACCCAGTACCGCCTGCAACTCGTAGCGTGCCAGCGCGGTCGCGCTTCGGGCTTCCAGTACGTCCGGCAGAGTGGCTAGCCCTTGTTTCAAACGTTCCTCTGCGGATTGCTGTACGGTTTCGGCATTAGTCAAGCTGGCACGGGCTGCAACCTCCTGGCCGAAGGCGTTCAGCAGTCGATAGTAAGTTTGCTCCACCTGGAAAATGATCCGGCGGTGGGTGTCATTAAACGCAAAGTTCGACGCCAATGCGTCCGCCGCAGCCGCGCCTATTCGACCTGACCGCCCCCCAAAATCAAAAACCAGGTAGCGGAGGTCCAAGGTTCCCTCAAAGGACTGCGTGGTTTCGCGTACTAAGATTGGTCCAAGCAGTATCTCAAACCTGCTGGTTTGTGAAAGTGCTGTCGCGGCCAATGTCGGATACAGCTCACTTCGCGCAACACCTAAAGCGGCCACCTGAGCGCGGGCCCGTTCCCACGCAACGCGCGTTTCGGGGTTGTGCGCTTCAGCCAGATCGATTAGTTCCGCCAGCGAGTACGTTCGATCCGGCTCGATACCAAGGCGGGATTCACTGAGACGTGCTGCCTCGCTTGCGATTTCCCGCTCCTGGGCGGAATGCCACGGGCGACCGGGTGAAATGGGAGCGGTCTGGGCGAGCAAAGGCCTTGCGGTGAATGTACTCGCGAACAGGATAATGCCGTAAAAGATGCTCTCGGTGCCTCTCATCGCGAAGAAAGCCGCCATGCGTTCCACCCTCCTAGGCGAACCATATTATTTTAGGCTGGAGGCCGCCCGTCAAAACTATCCCAGGACTGCCGGCGGAGGCGTTGTGGACCGTGAGCGAGAGCGCGAGATCGCCGAAGTTCTCTCGACCGTATAGAGAGCTTATCGAGGATTATCGTTGGCCAGTTCAGACAACACATCGCCGTGACACGCTTCTGGCGCGCACCAGCAACCCAACACTTTCCCCTTCAACTCCGGTAGTTTTTTGAGAAGTTCAGGATTCCCCAGTAGCCAGGCTCGGTACTTCACCATCACTTCGTCGCGTGTTCCGTCTTTCCCGATCACGAAGGGGTTACCCCAGATGGAAGCTTTCAAGCCACTGCGGGGAACGGCTCTTCCAATGTAGACGTCGTACTTTTCTTTCTTGCAGTGGACAACCAGGCGAGCCATCAGGAAATGATCGCCAGCTTCGGCATTTGATCCCATGTCCGGCCTTCCAGAATGCGTCCAGTTTTCCTTTTCTGGACGCCGCCCCACTGTTTAAAGAAGAACGCCACGTCTGCGGTGAGGCACTGATCGCGAATGTCAGTCACCCATGCGGGATCGACCCGGCGCGCTCCCGGTCCCGATTCCCCACCTACGATTGCCCAGTCAATGCCGCGCAGGTTCATTTTGTGGAGGGGGCCAAGCAGAGGCTCAAGGGATAGAAATTTCACGTGAGCGCCGGTCTTCCGCAAGTGGTCGATGCGGTCCAAATATTTCGCGTTTTCTACGCTGACGCCCATCCAGATGTGCGGCGCCCACTTAAGCTGATGGCTCAGTTCCTGGACGCGCTCAGCCCGTTTCGTGAGGACCTGATACTGGTGCCAGTTCGCCTGGTTCATAACTTCAAAAACCTGCTGGATGTAGTCGAGGGGCACGTCCTCGTGGAAGAGGTCGCTCATCGAATTGACGAAGATATTCTTAGGTTTCTTCCACTCCAGCGGACGGGTAAGCATCTGCGGCTGGAGCGTCAATGCAAACCCGTTCTGGTAGTTTGGATTTCCCGCCGCCTTCAATCGCTTCGCCAACCGCTCCGCGTAACAGTGCTGGCACCCAGGGCTGATCTTGTCGCAACCCGTCACCGGATTCCACGTAGCGTCCGTCCATTCGATGGGGGAATTTGTTGACATTTCAGAGCCCCTGTTCGCGCGGTGAACCCAGCCTTCTTCTCCAGCCTCTCACGAAATGCTTCTGCGAATCGGGGGACCTTGATCGGCACGTGGTAGGCGGATTGCAGTTCCAACGGTTGCTTCCGTGGTCTGGTGACTACCGTGGACGGCGTTTCCAGGGATGCACCCTGCCTGAACCGCAAGAGGGTCGCGGGCTCAATCAAACGTCGTCCATTGCGGCCGGGCGTCGTCGTCGACGGCGGCGGCGTGAAAGCGCAGTGCGGTTATCGGATGCGTCATCCATATGTTGGGTTCGAGAGGCAGCGAGCCGGGTGCGAACCCGTTGAAGCCCGTCGATTGTTTCGATAACCCGTTCTTCCACTGATCTGCGGGCTGGCGAAGATCGCCGGGATGAGCGCGCCGCCACCGCCAGAATTCAAGGAGGTGCCCTGCGGCGGCCTCCAGCAGGAGAACGGTGCTGTTCACGAGTCCCTGCAGGGTCCGGGTTCCTTCTTCATGCAGGACCATGTTCCATGGCGTGTCCATGAAGACCTCGATATCCGACCGCCCCGGATCGCGGGGTAGGTGTGATACGCGGCGCGCGCGGGGTGCGGGCTTGCCGTCCGGTCCAAGCAGGACTGGCGTGATCGGCAGATACTGCCCCAGTTCGATGCGGCGACCGCGGTGAACGAGCATATTCCGCAGATCGAGGGTCCATTCGAGCCAGCCCTGCGGACCCGCGGCAGCGATGGCGCTCTCAAGTCGCGCGGCGAAGTCCGCCTGCGCCTTCGCCCCGGCACTGGCTGCGCTATCGATGCGGGCAAACACAGCGCGGGCCTGCTTGAAATCAGCCTTGAGAATGCTCTGCGGCAAGGCGACGACGCCGATGATGACGCCGGCAAGACAGTCGAGCGAGGAGGCAATCGCGCGGATCAAACCCGCCTGATGCATCCGGACAAGATCGGGTGCAAGCTGCTCGGAAACAGAGCGCGGACGCGGCAGATCGATGACCGGCCCGCTGGGAAGCATCTTAATGGCATGGGCGAGCCGGGCGCTGTCGCGGTCCGAGGCGTCCAGATATTCGAGCCAGTGCAGCGCCGCCTCAGTCATGTTGCCCGCAACGCTCGCCAAGCAGCAAGAGAGTTGGTCCGCGATCAGGATTCGGCGGCTGGTGCCGGGGTCCGGCGCCCACCAGCCGATCCCATAGGGCTGCTGTTCGACGAAGTCGGCGAATATCTCGCTTTCGAGGGAGGCCCAGTGCGGTAGCTTGATGCCGATGGCTGCTCTTGCATCTTCCTCCGTCGGCTCCAGGGCTTCCGGATAGGGTTCATTCAGGCGGGCGAGATCTGCGGCTCTCATGAACCTAGTGTCGCTTCAGCAGCGGGCGGATGGGACGCCAGTCTAGGAGCGCACGACGGCGAGTGAGCCTTTGGGAACGGTGGTTTCCATCATACCCGCGCAGGCCTCCCATGACTTGTCGCTCGCGTCGTTGAGAAAGATCAGGCCCGGTCCGGGGCCGATGCAGGAGATCGCGCGCATCTGCGGCGGATGGTTCTCGCCGAACACGAAACGGAAATACAGGCCCTTCGTGAGCAAGCTGTAGACTATGCCCGGATTGTCCGTCACCCGGTTGGGAACGAAGCAGGTGTTCTGGGATAGGAAGTCGGTTGCCACGGTGGCGGTTACGGCGAGGGCGTCGTCCGGGAAGGCCGTATCGCCGGCGAGATAGCCCCGCACCAACTCTAGGTGCGCCGGATCGAGGGTGACGGACGTCGCATCGCCGTCGAACATGCGCCAGGGGCGCACCGCCGCGCGCCACAGGATGCTCAGCCCGAAATAGCCGATCTTCTCGCCCGACAATCCGACCGCGGGACACACGAATGCCGCGTTGGTTGCAGTCGTGTACAGCGGCAACGCCAGCTTTAGGCGGTCGAGGAGCGGGAAGGTCCGGCCATTGTTCAGGAGTGGGATGACGTAGTTCTCCCCGTTCTCGCTGAAACGATGCTCGCAGGCGCTGCATAGAAGCGGCTGCTTCATCTGATAATCGCTCTGGATGGAGATCCTGCGCGACATCAGGACCGGGCTCAGATTGCCGTTGTTCGAGCGCCTCAGCAGCCGGTAGACACTCTTGGGCAGGAAGTGGCTATCGTGCAGCTTTCCGACGGTCCTGCAAAGGGCGCAAGTTCCGGTCTGCATAGGCGAGAGGTCCTACAGGTCATGATCGCACAGACTGGCAAGATGAAATCTTCCTTGCGAGATAGCGGAAAGGTTGGTTTTGGGAGATTGCTCCCGTGATGTCCGGGTCCATGGAAAATCGGAAAACGATTACAGCTCAAATTCCGGACTGTGGCCGTAACGGGCGCCGTAGTGAGAGCGGTTTGCCATGCAGCGCGGGAGCCTATCGAATCCGGATGCGCGACGGTCCGACGACTGTCAGCCGGCCGTTGAGTTCCATTTCAAGCACCTTATTAAGCCGCTCGCGCACAAACGCGATGACGGTGCCTCGTCCCGACGTGTCAGGTCGAAACAGGACTACACCGGCATGTTGGTGAATCGGGTAGCGCTTGAGATTGGCGATGCCCTTGTCGAGCGTGAACAATATCCGATCTGCGTCCAGGGCGGCATCCACAACTGCCGGATCTGCCGCACCGCGAAGTCCTTGGTCGATGACCGTGTCGACATCGTGGCCCAAGCCGCGAAGATCCGTCACCAACTCTGCAGGGAAGTTCTCGTCAAGCTTGAATTTCACGTTGCCCGAAACGGCACGAGACGTTCTTCGTGTGCCAATTCTGCCGCATAGGCCAGAGCGGCATTAATGTGGTCGACACGAAGCGATGGATAGCTCGCCAAGATCTCGTCCTTGGTGGCGCCTTCGGCAAGACTGTCGAGGATTACTGTGACGGGAATTCGGGTCCCCGTTGCACAGATCTCGCCCCCGCAGACCTGTGGGCTGCTGCTAAGGAACTCTTGCCACGCCGCCATATGTCTAGTTTACGTGCGTGCCGCCCCAGCGTCCCACGCGATGAATGGTTAAGATTCGACGGATAAGGCACGCATACGCACCCGGTTGTCGCCGCTGCCGCTAGCCGTCTGATGTTCCGGCGGCCAGTGCAAATCGCCCGTAGAAGCGCCGCTCACAAGGCTGCGTATTGGCAAGCGCACATTTGGGATCTGCAGGGCGAAATGCTGCCTCGTGTTATTCCGCCGGCCCAACTTTACCTTCAAAGTTCCGATACGCGTTTACAAAATGGCTCGTGGAAAGGGGCGGACCGGTCGTGTTACTGGTCTTTGAGCGCATCCGTCGCAGATGCTATGAACTCTTGGATGGCAGCGAGCCAGCCCTCCTCGTGGGCGAGCAACTCGTCGATGGTGACGTAGGTTCCCCCTTTAGCGACATACCAGGACGTCGCCTTGACATGTTCTTTGACATGGGCGCCCGGCACTGCGGACGCTAGCCGCTTCAAATAAGCATGGCTGAGATTGAGGAGTCCGACGGCGTCCGCCTGTCCATTGAGCAGTTCCGTCCAGACCTTTCCCGAAGTCGTAATCGATCCTAAATTCCAGGCACGCTGCTCGTCAGGTCGCCACCGAAGGATCATTGAGCCTTTGCCAAATTCAATTCCAACGCCGATCGTCTCCAATCGTACCGTAAACGCTTTCAGGCGAGGCACTACGGTTGGAAAGTTCGCGGCCAGTTCCTCGTAGAACCTCTCCTCGGTGATGGTTGTGCGCTTGGTGACGCCCTTCGGGCCGGTGGCTTGATACAGGGGCGGCTTGGCGATTATCTTCCCATTCTCGATGGTTACGATGCCTCGGTCGATGTTCTTAGTCCGCGCAAGGATGCGCGGCTGAACAAGATAGCCGCCCATTTCGTTTGGCAATTCGAAGATCGCTAGTTCAACGAGACCGAGCGTGAAATGCATTCCCGCATGCTGCTGAACAAACGCGGCAATGTTCTCGGTTCCAAGTTGTATTCCGTCCCCGATGACCAGCAGGAGGAAGCGACCCCGTTCCAGGTTGCGCGAGACAGCGTCGATGAATCGTTCCTCGTTTATCTCCTCGCGACCCTCGGCAGCGGCGATGGCTTCATAAAGGCTGATCTTTGGGTGACCTCCGGCTCCATCCGGTGCTTCCGCTTTTCGGATCGCCTCTTCGAGCTCCTCGTACGACAGTGCTGACATGTCCTTGGCGTAGTCGATGATCTGGCCGACCACCTGGCGTCGAGCTCCTGGATTTCTGAAGAGTTTGGTTTCAACAACGATCAGACCTCCGTCGGGCGTAGCATAAAGATTATCGAGGAAACCCGATTCCAGCGGGAGTTCCATGCAAATCGGAATCGCCGGAGTGAGAGCAGGCTCAATTTGCTCAATCGGCAAAACGTGCGGGTAGCGGCTGACCAGTTCCTGAAGCCAGCGCTCTCTGTAGGCGTCCTTATCGGTACCCTTCTCAAAGCGGACGCGCTTGAGTCCTCGTACGGCGCCTCCAGCGAAACTAGCGACGATGAGTGGTAGGCCATATTGCGTGTCTGCCATGATTTCACATGCTCCTATTTCGCCCTCAATTCCTGCAGGTCTTTTGGATCTTTCAACGGCTCAGTTCAGCCACGTCCCGCAAACTCGGGTTCACTCCAACGGTCCGACCTTCCCCGCAAAGCTCCGATAAGTGTAAACAAAATAGCCCGTGGCCAGCGCCATTCCAGGTATGAACCAGATCAGCCCGACACCCAACCCGTAGGGCGCGGCGGCGGCGTTGTGCACCGTGAGTGAGAGCGCGGGGTCGCCGTTCGAAGGCAGTACATATGGATACACGCCGAACACGACGCTGGTCAGCATCCCGGTCAGGAACAAGCAGGAGCCGAGAAACGCGCGCAGGCCAGGGAGGAGCTTCATCATGCTAAGGCCGAACACGGCCAGCAGCGGAAAAACATATCCCCACGGCCGCAGGCGGAAACTTTCTTTCAGATGGGGCTGCACGCTGAAACTGGCTAACGTGATGACCACCACCGCTGCCAGCACGCCCCACCACAAACGTGCGGCTGCGCGGCGCGCACGCTGTTCCAGATCGCCCCGGGTCTTGAGCGCAATCCACAGCGCGCCGTGCTCAGCCAAAGCGAGGAACGCCGCCACGGCGATCAGCACGGTGTACCAATCCAAAATTCCCACATCGCGGCCGATGGAGAAGTTCGTCCACAGGGGCAGGAAAAAATAACCGGAGCTGTCGAGCGGCACGCCGCGTACTACGTTGCCCAGCGCGGCGCCGAAGAAGATCGCCAGCAGCGCGCTCGATCCGCAGAAGACCACGTCCCACAGCGGCTGCCACACGGGGCTGTCGATATGGTTGCGGAACTCGATGGAGATGCCGCGCAGGATCAGCAGCCACAACACCATCATGAGCGGCAGATAAAATCCGCTGAAGCTGGCGGCGTAGAGCGCCGGGAAGGCGAAATACAGAGTGCCGCCACCGGCCAGCAGCCACACTTCATTGCCGTCCCACACCGGTCCGATGGAGGCGAGCACGGCGCGCCGTTCGGCATCGGTTTTGGCTAGGAACAGATGCAGAATGCCAGCCCCGAGGTCGAAACCGTCGAGCACCACGTAGACCGCGACCATCACGGCCACCAGGCAAAACCAGACGGTTGCCATCAGGATGCCTCCGGGCCGTGCTCGATCTCGCGAAATACCAGAAACAGGAACAGGATCGCCAGTATCGTATATATCCCCATGAAGCCGATGAGCGTGAAAAGCGCACTGCCGGAGGCCACGCGCGCCGACGTTCCCTCCGCGGTTCGGAGGATGCCATAGATCAGCCACGGCTGGCGGCCGACCTCGGCGGTGATCCAGCCGGCGGTGGTGGCGATGTACGGGAACGGCAGCGCCAGCATGAGCGTCCACAGCATCGGCTGCGACGTGTAGATTGCGCCGCGCGCGAGCTGTATGGCTGCCAGCGCCATCACCGCGATGAAGATGGTTCCCAGCCCCACCATGATGTGATAGCTGTAATACAGCAACGGGATGTTATCCGGCCAAATTTCGCGCGGAAAGGCGTCCAGCCCTTTCACTTCAGCCCCCCATCTTTGGTAGGTCAGGAAGCTGAGAGCGTTGGGCACGGTGAGCGGATTGTCCAATCGACGCCGCTCCATATCGGGCTGGCCTAAGATGGCCAGCGGTGCGCCGTTCGCGGTCTGGAACAACCCCTCCATGGCCGCCAGAGTTACGGGTTGCTGGAAGGCGATGTTCTTACCTTGCTGGTCGCCGGTGGGGAACAGCATGAGCACTGAGCAGATCGTGCCGGCGATGACGCCGATGCGCACGAACGTTCGCCCATACGGTTCGTGGCGGCGTGAGAGCAGGTAAAACGCGCCCACCGCGGCCATCACGAAACTGCCCGTTACCACGGCGCCGATCATATTGTGCATGTATTGCCAGAACAGCCACGGGTTGAGCAGGAGGCCCCAGAGACTCTGGAGAAGAATCTGTCCATCGGGCGTCACCAGGTAGCCGGTGGGATGCTGCATCCACGCATCGGTGGCGATGATGAAAAATCCCGAAAGCCACGAGCCGAAAAACACCAGGAAGGCTGAGACCCAATGCGCCTTGGGGCCCAGACGCTTCTCGCCAAACAGGAACAGGCCGAGGAAGCTCGATTCCAGGAAGAACGAGAACACGCCTTCCATCGCCAGGGTTTGCCCGATTACGCCGCCGGCTGCCTTGGAGAAGCGCGCCCAATTGGTGCCGAACTGGAACTCCATGGGGATCCCGGTTACCACTCCCATGGCGAAATTGATGGCGAACACCTTGGCCCAGAAGCGGGCCGCGCGGTTGTAGTGCTCATCCCCAGTGCGAAGGGCCATGGTCTTGAGCACGACGATCAGCAGCCCCAGCCCCATGGTCAATTGGGGGAAGAGATAGTGGAAGGTTACCGTGAAGGCGAAATGCAGCCGATGAACGGTTAAAGCATCCATATATCTTAAGTGGAGAACGTAGCATGTTTCGCGCCGCGGTGGGGCATGCTTTAGCCTGCCCACTGTCAGACATTCTTGCGCACGGCGGCGCGTCTATGACAGAATCCCGTGCGGGGGGGATTGCGAGATGGTCAAGAACATCGTTGCGTGCGTTGCGGCAGTAGTTTCGCTGTTGGCGCAAGCACCTGCAAATCGCCCAACATTTGATTCATTTGAAGTGGCAACCATCAAGCCAACGGCCCCCGATTGGCGGGGCGGACGCTTCATTACGATGCAGAGCGCCCATTCGTTTGTGGCGAGGAGCCACGCGCTGAAGACCCTGATAGCGGCGGCGTACAATCTCAGTCCCCGGGCGATTTTGGGCGGGCCGGCATGGATCGATTCCGACCACTACGATATCCTCGCCAAAGCGCCAGGCGAAGTCCGGCCCAATCTCGACGAGCAGATGTCGATGCTCCGGCAGCTTTTGGCTGACAGGTTCAAGCTTGCCTTCCATCGCGAACCGAGAGAGCTCTCGATCTACGCCTTGACGGTCGCGAAGAACGGGCCAAAGCTGAAAGAAGCCACGGTTTCTCCGGATGGCCCTCCGCCCCTGATTTTTAGACTCTCGCCTCAGGGCGCGTCGCTGCCGGGCCGCGACGCCACCACGGGTGAGTTAGCCTCTGTGATGCAACGGTCCGCGCTCGACCGCCCAGTGCTGGATAGAACCGGGCTTTCCGGACGGTACGATTTCGATCTGGAGTGGACGCGGGACGAAACTCAATTCGGCGGTCTGGCGCCGCAGGGAACCGCTGAATCCACTAAACCAGACCTTTTCGCGGCGATTCAACAAACAACTCGGCCTGAAACTGGATGCCACAAAAGGGTTGGTTGAAGTGCTCGCCATCGACCAGGCAGAGCGGCCCTCAGAGAACTAGAGAGTGCCGGGCGTTCTTGCGCGTTGTTGCGCGTTTATGACAGAATCCCGACATGGTCAAGATTATGGTTGCGTCGGTTGGCGCGGGAGTCGCCTTGGCGGCGTCACTGCTGGCACAGGCGCCGCAGTCCTCGGAGCTCTTTCGCCAGCCGCCCACGGTAACCGGGCCGGCGCCCCACCTTGCAGACGGCACGCCCGACCTGTCCGGAGTCTGGATGGGCGGCGGCAGTAATTCCGGCGATATCACCAAGGGTCTGAAGAGCGGCGAGTCCGTCGTGATGCTCCCCTCGGCGGAAAAGGTTTATAAGGAACGGCAGGCGAAGGACGACCCCGAATCGCTTTGTTTACCGTTCGGCATTCCGCGCAGCGCGCCGTATCCCTGGAGGATGGTGCAAACGCCCACGCACTACTTCATCCTCTATGAAGGGAACATCCACAGCTACCGGCAGATCTTCATGGACGGCCGCAAGCATCCCGCCAATCTGGACCCCACCTGGTACGGGCATTCGATCGGCCACTGGGAGGGCGAAACGCTGGTGGTGGATACGGTCGGGTTCAATGACCGGTTTTGGTTCGATTATCTGGGGCACCCGCATACCGAAAAGCTGCACACCATCGAGCGCTACACGCGAACCGATCGCGGCAACATCCGGATTGAGGTAACCATCGACGATCCCGGGGCCTACGCCAAACCATTTACCACCACTGGGCGGGCCCGCCTGATGCCCGGCGACGAGCTGATGGAATACATTTGCAACGAAAACGATCAGGACTTGGGCCACTACTCGGGCCCGCCGCACCTGCCCACGGATGGCTTCGAAATCCGGCCTCAGAAGTAAGTGGGGCAGCGCCATGCCCTGCCCAGGCAGCGCCCCACCGGCGACAAGATCGCCAGCGCTACGTAACGCCGGCGGTCTTCGCCGCCGGTGGGGTGGCTACTGGAATCGAAATGTCCAAACTCCAGTGGCAGCGCATGGCGCTGCCCCACGTCTGTCACCACCCGGCAGAAACTGCATCTACACGGGTGGAATGGAAATCACAATCAAACATCTGGGAGACGTTAAATTCTCCGCCGCCACGCGCGGTCATTCAGTGGTCTGCGACCAGCCAGCGGAATATGGTGGCGCCGATGAGGGCATGACCCCGCCCGAGTTCCTGCTGGCCGCGCTGGGAACCTGCGCCGGTTATTACGCCGTGCAATATCTGAAGGCCCGATCGCTCAATTGCCCGGATCTGGAGATCAAGGTTTCGGCGGAAAAGGCTTCGCACCCCGCGCGCCTGGCATCGTTCCGCATCGAGGTGCTGGCGCCGTCGCTCGATCCGCAGCACGAAACCGGCCTGTTCCGTGCCGTCGAAAAGTGCCTGATTCACAATACCCTGCTGCACACACCGGCAATCGAAATCGCGGTGCACAGCGGGGCGCTACAATCGTGATTTGGACAAGCCGTTGGAAGTCAAGCTCGCGCGGGCGTTGGCCACGGGTGAGCCGCAGGCGTTCGAACGCTTCGTTGAGCACTTTCGTTCCAAGATCTTTCACTATAGCTGGCTGATTTGCGGCCAGCGTGATGATGCCGAAGAAGTGGCGCAGGAGACGCTGCTCAAGGTCTTCGAGAGCTTCGAACAACTGCGCGAGCCGGAGCACGTCCGCGCATGGGTTTTCCGCATCGCCCGCAACGCCTGCTTAATGCAGCGGCGCAAGAGCGTGTTCGCGCCGCAGCACGAGCAATCCGTGGAAGACCTGCCCCCGGGTTCGGAAATCGAGGATGCCGCGGTGCGGCCGCCGGACGGCCAATTGGAGGGCGGCGAGTTGCGGGCACTGCTCGACCGTGTGATTGCGGAGCTTCCGCCGGCTTATCGGCCGGTCGTACTATTGCGCGATTTGGAAGAACTTTCCACGGAAGAAACCGCCGAAATCCTGGACTTGAGTACTGATGTAGTAAAAACCCGTTTGCACCGCGCGCGGGTGGCTATGCGCCAGAAGCTGGATTGCTACTGGAACAACCGCTGTATCGACGTGGAACCGATTGCCAGTCCCGCGCCGATGAGCGAGGGCGCATGGGACGACCTGCGGCAGGCCTGGCTGCTGAGACTGCAGTTCAGTGCCGATTAATCACGCCGCCAGTCGTTAACCGCAGCTCTTAGGCCGTTCAGCTTTTCCGCGGCTGCGAGGAGGTTTTGTTCGATCTGCTTCAATCGGTTGCCGGACTCGGCCATCCGCCTTTCATGTGCGGCGCTGCCCTTCCGGTTGTCCTTTTTGTATCCCCGCCTGGCGTGCCTCGATAGCCGCCATCACCGTGGCCGTGTCTTGAAGCTGTCGGATGAAGTGCTCCATGTCCATGGTTATATCCTACCGACAAGACCCGCAACCGGTACTCACCCAGTACCGCTCCACTGGTTTTTCATACTTAGTAGTCCTAAAATACTGAGGTGCGCAGTTTACAGTGGACGGAGGAGCATTCGGTTTACCTGCCGGAACTCGATGAAGAACACCAGGCGATGTTCCGCCTGCTCGAGGAACTTCGCCATGCGTTTGTGGAGGGCGAGGCAGCCCTCGATCTGGAGTCTAAACTGCAGCGCCTGGCCGGCGAGGTCCATGGGCATTTCGGGCACGAGGAGCGCCTGATGCGCGAGGCGCGTTATCCCCAGGTAGAGTGGCACAGGCGGCAGCATGCCACCGCGCGGGCACAAATGGCATCGCTGGCGGACTCGATCCGCGCCGGCGAACGAGCTTCGATCTTCGAGTCGCTCGAAGCCATGGCTAAGTGGGCCAGAGACCACACCGGCGTCGCCGACCGCATGGCGGGCGCTTATCTGCGGAACCACCTGCGGGCGCTAGCGCGTTAGCGGCGGAGTTTGGCCATTTTCGATTCGGTGGCCGACCCACCGGCGGCGAAGACCGCCGGCGTTACGTAGAAGTCCTTAGCTCTCCGGCGCCGAAGTGCGGCGGCTGTCCAGCACTTCCCGGACTTTCCGCACCAGCGCGCCCGCCAGGAACGGCTTCTGCAAAAACGCTGCACCCGATTTCAAGATTCCGTGGTGCACCAGGGCTTCGTCGGTGTACCCGGATATGAACAGAACGCGCGTCGCGGGTTTGAGCGAAACGACCTTCTTTACCACGTCCGGGCCGCTCATCTCGGGCATCACGACGTCCACCACGGCCAGATCGATCGCGGCTTTATGCGCGCGGCAAAGGCGAACTGCCTCTTCGCCGCGAGTGGCTTCCAGAACCTTATAGCCGCGATCAGTGAGAACCTCCACAATCAGCTTGCGCACGCGCGCCTCGTCCTCCACCAGGAGAACCGTCTCGCTGCCATCGAGATGCTCGGGGGCGCCTTCCGCCGCATCCGATGTGACCTTTTTGTCGCTCATCGGAAGGTAGATGCGCGCGGTCGTGCCCAAGCCTAATTCGCTGAAGAATCCGATGGCGCCGCCGCTCTGCCGAATAATTCCATAAGCCGTAGCGAGCCCCAGCCCCGTGCCGCGCCCCGGGCTTTTGGTGGTGAAGAACGGCTCGAAGAGATGGCTTTGAATCTCCTCGTCCATGCCCACGCCCGTGTCGACAATCGAGATCGTCACATAGCCGCCGGGTTTGACGCCCAGTTGCCTGGCCGGAAAACTTTCGCTGAGTTGTACGGTTCCGGTTTCGATGGTGAGCTTGCCGCCATCCGGCATGGCATCGCGCGCGTTCACGGCCAGGTTCATGATCACCTGCTCGAGGCGGCCCGGATCGGCCTCCACCACATCGCGCGCCGCGGCCGGGATAGTCACCAGCTCGATGTCCTCTCCGATCAGCCTGCGGAGCAGCTTTTCAATCTGGACCACCAATTCATTGAGATGGATGACGCGTGGCTGCAGCGGCTGGCGGCGGCTGAAGGCCAGCAACTGGTTGGTGAGCGCTCCGCCACGTTCCGCCGAGCGGCGGATCTGCTCCAAGGCCGTGCGTTGGCCTTCCAGAAGGTCGCGCTTGGCCAGCAGCAGATCGCTGTATCCGGTGATGACGGTGAGAAGGTTATTGAAGTCGTGAGCTACACCGCCGGCCAGCCTGCCCACCGCTTCCATCTTCTGCGACTGGCGGAACTGTTCTTCCAGCCGGTTGCGTTCGTGGCGCAGCCGCGCGGCGCGGAGTTCGCGCTCCACAGCGGCATTCAAGCGCATGAGATTGCCGCGCGTCAGATGGTCGGCCGCCCCGGCTTTGAGAAGCGATAGGACGTCCGTATCCTTAATTCTGCCGGTAATCGCAATGAGCGGCAGATCGACGCCGCGCTCTTGAATAATCGCCAGGGCTTCAATGGCGCCGAAACCGGCTGCGCAAAAATCGGAGATGGCGACGTCCCAGCTACTGGAGAGCGCTTTATTGAGTTGCTGTGCCGTCGAAACCGGCTCGATGACCGGATCGAATCCGCCCCGGCGCAACTCGGCTGCTACTGCATCAGCGCCGTTCTGGCCAGCAAAAATCACCCGTAAGGGAAAGGACATGAACGATCCTAGGGGAGGCGTTCCCTAGAGTATTGGATCGAACAAGCTTCAAGTCAAGTGCTGTACTCCAAGGTTAACGTGCTCAAACGAACAATCACCGCGGCAACTGTTTTTGCAGATCGGGAAAGACGGCTTGCGCCAGATCGACTCCGATCGCGGTGGCGGCATTGGCATCGTTGTTGGGTACCGGCAGTACGAGTTTCACTAGAGCCGTATCGCTGCGATGGTAGCGGATCGAATCGGCCATTAACCAGAATTTCGCAGCATACTCGCTGGCGATGATGCGCTGATGGCTTTGGTACCAGTAGATCACCACAGCTTTTTCGTCACCATGCGAGACCACATAACGGTTAGCCAGAATAGGCTCGGCAAGGCCCGGTACGGGAATCGAAACCAATCCGGTCTGTGTAGGCTCCCAACCGGAGCCTGGCAGGCAGTTCTTCGGCGAGTGGGGCGACTGCCCGGTGCGTTGCGTCTTGAAGAAGGCAATGAAGAGATTGGCTTCCACGCGGTGCGCGGGGTTGACGTACACCCGGTTGAGCGTATCGTCGGCCTTCAGGATGTCCTGCACTTCCTTCTCGATGGGCACATCGCGGACCAGGTTCCAGTTGCCGAAGGCTGTTGGAAATTCGAACAGGGGCCGGACCGAAGGTACGCTCTCCGCGCGCGTAACTGTGGTGTATAAGATGATCGCCTGCAGCCCGAAGACCAGCGTCAGGGCCCGCGCAAACTTGTTCCCCATCCAGCTCATGCCGCTTCCCTTCCCCAATGCCAGCGTCCCGCCGCGCGGGTGAGCACCTGGTGGAACAGGATCAGAATAAATAGCGACACCATAAAGATCACCCATCCTTGCGCGGTGTGAAAGAAGCCTTCCGCGAGTTCGGGCTTCCACTCCGTGATGATGCCCGTGATCGTTACGCGGCTGGCGTTGGCCACGATGGCGATGGGAACCGTCGACAAGAACAGCGCCACGCGAATCCAGATCCGCTTCTCGAAGAAGTGACCGAAAACCAGAGACAGGAATGTCAAAGTCAGCAGTGAGCGGATCCCGCTGCAAGCTTCGACCACCGAGAGTCTCTGTTCCGGCAATTCCAGTATGTTTCCTTCGCGCAGTACCGGAAGGCCTAGCACGGAAAGGGCATCGCCCGCCAGCCGGCTGGCCAGGAGCTGCAGAGGAAAGGTGATGCGATTGTAGATCACCGCCGGGATGGGAACCATGAAGAACAGCAAGAAGAGCGGAAAGAATAGCTTGCGCAGCAGGACCAGGCCGCCCAGCATCCAGACCGCGCCGAAGAGCGTGATGACGAAGGCCGTGCGGGCCAGGAACAGCTCGGCTCCCAGTGTGGCGAGATAGAGCTGCGCCGTTCCATAGAGCACTAGAACGAGTCCCCGCCAGTCGGGACGCGGTTTGATGGCCATCAGCTCGTGCCGACGCTGCCAGATCAGGAACGCAGAGATAGCCGGCACGAAGAAACCGTGGCTCATGTCGGGATCGACGTCCCATTGATGGACCAGCGCGGCCAGAATCGGCGCGTACGAGAAGGCCAGCAGGACGCCGAACCAGGCGATGACAGCCCACGGAAACCTGGTCACGACGGGGGTATCGACAGCCGGTGTCATGCCCAAACTGACCGCTATGATAACAGGGTTCGCATTCCAATCAGCCCAGGATAGACTTAAGTGAGTGGAAGAGGAAGTACTAGGGAAAGCATACGATTCCAGGCTCATGCGGCGCCTGATGGGGTACCTGCGCCCGTACTGGAAACTGGTGGCTATATCGCTGGTGTTTCTGCTGGGCCAATCCATACTTCAGGTTCTGGGCCCGCTGATCACCCAGGCCTCAATCGATCGATACCTGGCGCCGGTCCCCGGACGAACCCCTCCGTTCCTCTCCGGTTGGCTGCCGCAAGACCCCTGGCGCGGCCTTACCGACCTTAGTTTGCTTTACCTCGCGGTGATCGTCGGCACGTTTCTCTGCGGGTTTTTACAAACGTACTTGATGCAGTACACCGGACAGCTCGCCATGTTCGATCTGCGCCGGCAACTGATGGACCATCTGCAGCGGCTCGATCTGGCCTTCTACGACCACAACCCCGTGGGGCGACTGGTGACGCGCGTGACCACCGATGTCGACGTGCTGAACGATCTCTTTTCCTCGGGCCTGATCACCATCCTCGGGGATTTCCTGGTGTTGGGCTTTATCATTGCGGTGATGTTCCGCTTGAGCCCGCTGCTCACAGGCATCACGCTGTTGGCCGCCCCGCTGATCATTCTGGTCACCGCGGTCTTCCGCCGCTCGGTAACCCAGAGCTACCGCAGAATTCGCGTGGCCATCGCGCGCATCAACTCATACCTGCAGGAGCACATCACGGGCATCGTGGTTTTACAATTGTTCAACCGCGAGCGGCGCAGCCGGAACGAATTCGAGGAAGTGAACCGGCAGCACATGCTGGCGTTCAAAGACGCCATCACTGCCTACGGATGGTTTTATCCATCGATCGAATTCATCTCGATGCTGGTGCTGGCCGGCATCCTGACCTACGGCGGAGTTCGTGTGACCACGGGACGGCTGACGCTGGGCGTGATTGCCGCGTTTCTACAGTATGGTTTGCGTTTTTTCCGCCCGATCCAGGACTTGAGCGAGAAGTACAACATTCTCCAGGGGGCCATGGCTTCGTCCGAGCGCATCTTCAAGCTGGTGGACACCGAAGCCTCAATCATCGCGCCGGCGGTTCCCTTGCCGACTCCCAATGAGATCGGGGCCATCGAGTTCGATACCGTCTCCTTCGCCTATCGGGAGAACGACTGGGTGCTGCGCGATGTCAGCTTCCGCATCGACGCAGGGGAGACGATTGCGGTGGTGGGCCACACCGGGGCCGGCAAGACCACGCTCATCAGCTTACTGCTGCGCTTTTACGACGTGCAAAAAGGCGCCATTCGGATTGGCGGCGTGGACGTGCGCAGCTTCGACCCGCGGCAACTGCGACAGCAGTTCGGCGTGGTGCTGCAGGACCCTTACCTGTTCACCGGCACTCTGGAAGAGAATATCCGGCTCGGTACGGAGACCATTGCGCGCGAAGAAGTGGAAACCGCGGCCGAACAGGTGAACCTGTTGGATTTCATCCACACGCTGCCGGAAGGATTTCAACATCCCATACGCGAGCGCGGCAGCGGGCTCTCCACGGGGCAAAAGCAGTTGATCAGCTTCGCGCGCGCGCTGGCGCATAATCCGCGCTACCTGATTTTAGACGAGGCGACTTCCAGCGTAGACACCGAAACCGAGTTCCGCGTCCGCGAAGCTTTGGAGCGCATGGTGGAGGGCCGTACGTCCATCATCATCGCGCACCGGCTTTCCACCATCCAGCGCGCGAACCGGATTCTGGTGATGCACAAGGGCCGTCTGCGCGAATCGGGCACGCATCAGCAATTGCTGGCGCAGCGGGGGATTTACTGGAAGCTTTACCAACTGCAGTATAAGGACCAGGAAATTCGTGTGCCGAAAGCTCAGGTTGGGGATTAGACCGGCGGCGCTCAAGTTAAGGTTGGGGATTAATCGGCGTAACCATTTCGAATGCGTATGAAATTCCCTGACTGGCGGGACGCGCCGGAAGAACTCTTGGCAATGGAAGGACATTGTGGCCTCCTCGCGGCGTGGGCGGTTCTCCGCCACTTTGGTGGTGCCGAAACTGGCAAGGGCCTGCGCGTATACGAAGCGGCATGGCGTGTTTACAGTGGGCCTGGCGGCTGGCCTGAAAGAGCATGGGCTCCAGGTCTCTTTTCATTCGGACCCAGACGCCCACGTAGGCGGTTTTGAAAAACGTTGTTACGCACGTGCGTGTCGTATCGGGGTTCTTCCAGAGCCTGCACTCGAACTGTCGGCCATTTTTCGTGAGCGTAAGCGCGGCCGTATTCCAATCGTCTTTTTCAACACACCAACCGACGTTGGCCATTTCTCGCCGCTTCTTGGCATTCAGAACGGCGAACTTCGGCTGCCGTTAGCTGACGGCGGGAAAATGTCCGAAGGCGATTTTCTCGACAGATGGTCTGAACCTGAGATCCTCAGGCAGTGTGTCATCACCAGCCGCTAACCGAGCATTCTCATAAGTAATTCTCGGCAGTCCTCGATTGCTGCGCAGGGCTGCCGAAAACACACGATTAACGTCGGGAAGGGAAACGAGGGCAGCTCGGCGGAAACTCGTCTAAATGCACCAAGCCGGCCGTTTCAGGTCCGGCCGGCTGGGTGGGCATCGAAAAAGATCTCAGGCTCTTGGGACCTGGTGGCGATGAGTAAGGCCAATTGGGCCCCTCCCGCTCGTTTAATTGAGCGGAAGAGGCCTCAAGGGTGGCCGTCGGTTGTGTCGCCTCGTGAGGCTACGCGCTGGTCACGATTGCATTCTTGTCTCCCTTGCGAGGCAGGAAGACAATCACCGAATCCTTCGTGACCTGTTCACCAGCCACCACGCTCAGTTCAACCTCGACTTGATCGGTGGTCGGTGTATATACGATGCTGCCGGCGCGCAACTGATCGGGCGTCAGCGCGATGTCACGGCGCCCGTCTTTACCTTTGATAATCAGCATGCCGTAACTGGCACGCGTGATGGACATGGATTCGCGGTTCCAGGACAGCACCAGGTCGGTGCCGCGCCGTTCCGCGGTCAAAGCGAGTGCTTGTTTGGTAGCCGGCGCAACAGCCGCTGGTTGCGCGGGCGCTGCGGCCGGGGTTGCATGCTTCGAGAAGAGAGCATATCCGCTGATCGCCAGAGCGGCCACGGCCACCGCAGCGGCGGCCCACAAAATATGCTGGCGCGAAATTCGCGAACTGGCCTTGCTCCACTCGAACTGGTTAGGCCGGGTGCGCGTCTTGAAAAGGTGCTCGACCGTCGGGGCCGCCTCCGGCTCCGGCTTGTTAATCAGCTTCGGTTCGATGACCACGGCCGCAGCGGCGGCGGGAGTCACTTGAGGTTTCGCTTTGGGTTCGGCGTTCGCCGGTTGAGCGGCGGTCTCGGCTGAAGCGGTGGAGCGCACCTTCGACTTGGCCGTCGTGGTTGCCTTCTTGGCTCGAGGCTTCGCAGTCGTTTCCGATTTCGCCGGCGCCTTCGCCTTCTTGTGGCCGTTGCTGGACGCCTTGGTGCGCGTCGCGGTCGCCGCTTTCGCCGGCGAATGGCCGTTGCCGTTCAGTGGTTCCATGTCCGCGCTTGCCGGTTCATGGTTCTCACTCGGTGAGGTTTCCGTTTCTACCGTCACGGATTCTTGCGTTTGGACATTCATGGTTTCCGGTTCTGCTGTTGCTTCTGCCGGCTCATGGTTCTCGGCGTTCACCGCCGCCGGCTCCGCCATCGCCGGGGTCGCCAACTCCGTACCGTTGTCGTTCAGCGCCTCAGGCTCGGCCACCACTGTCTCATGACTGTTGCCGTTCACCGCTTCCAGTTCTGCGGGAACGAATTCAGGAGCGCTGGCAACCATCGGCTCCGGCTCCAGGTTGGCCTGGGGAGCCTCTTCCTCGATCGGCATTTCCATCGGTTCGGGATCGCCCAGGTCAGACGTGACGCTTGCCGGGTCTAAGTGGCATGTAAAGAGGCGGAAATCGCTCCAATCCATCCCGGTCCGTACAGCCAGCCCGAGCGGCATTTCGGCTCTCGCCGGCGGCGAAAGCACGAGGTAGAAATGGAAATCCGTCGCGAACCCGGCGTGCGCCAGTTCGACGGCCAGCAGGATTTCCTGGTCGCTGTCCCGAAACTCCGCGCCACCGCGCGTGCGGCTGCGGTAGAAGCCAACTACGGTCTTGGAAAGGTCCTTGTGGGCGGTCACAATGGCCTCCTCGATCTTGGTCAGATCGGGAGAAGACAGCCGGAACGAAGGGCCAAATCGATACTCAATCGGAATAGGGATAATCTCGTTGGCCAGGACGCCGCCCTCGTGGTCCTTGGGTCCGACCAGCAGGCCGCCGATCTCGGCGCCGCCCCGAGGCAGGGACCGAACGCCCTCGCTTACCTCGTCGCATAGCCTTGGAATCAGTGGGTTGGCGACTATGAGCCGTGGCGAACTACGGCCAAAAAGCAATACGCTAGTCTCGCCGCCAGGACTAGTGTCTGCTGCCTCGTTTGGTGAAATCAGATGAGTTGCCATTTTAGAGCCGACTCCCTCTTAAAAAGTGATGCACTGTGTTCTAGCCTCCTTAACAAAAGGACGTTGTAATCAATGAAGTAACATGCGGGTCGGAGAGGGGTAAAGGATTGCGGGTACCAGCCGGGTTACAGGTACCCGGTATTTTACGCTCCAGTGGGGCGGCGCCATGCGCTGCCCATCGGCGCCACGGCATCGCATGGCGCTGCCCCACGGGTGATAATTATAGGGCCATGGCGACACTCTATGCCGGGACCTCCGGCTTCGCGTACGCAGCCTGGAAACCGGCATTCTATCCGCTCAAACTGCCGGCCAACCAGTTCCTCAAGCATTATGCCGAGCGGCTCAACTCCGTCGAGATCAACTACACTTTCCGCCGCCTGCCGTCGGCCTCCACTTTGGAAGGATGGGTGAAACAGACGCCCTCCGGGTTTGTGTTCGCCGTCAAGGCCAACATGCGGATCACGCATATTCTGCGGCTCAAGAATGCTGAGCAGGCCACCGAGATCTTTCTGAAGGCCATCGATCCGCTGCGCACGTCGCGCCGGCTGGGCCCTATCCTCTTTCAATTGCCGCCCCAGATGAAGTGCGATCTGGATTTGCTGCGAACTTACCTGGCCCTGCTGCCGGCAGACTTGCGGTACGCTTTCGAGTTCCGGCACGTTTCTTGGCTCGTGGATAACGTTTACCAGGAGCTGCGGAGCCGCAACGTAGCGCTGTGCGTGGCGGAATCCGAAAAACTGGCAGTGCCGGAAGTGATCACCGCCGACTTTGTGTATTACCGGTTGCGAAAGCCGGACTACACCGCTGAAGACGTCCAGGGTATCGCCGACCGGGCAAAGGAACTACTGGCAACCGGGCGGGACCTCTATCTAATGTTCAAGCACGAGGAAACACCGGAAGGCGCCTTGAACGCCGCGCGCGTGATCGAGCTGGTGGGAGCGCCGCGAAACCGGACCGCCGAAATCCAGAATTGAACCTACCCAGTACCGGCGACAAGATCGCCAGCGCTACGTAACGCCGGCGGTCTTCGCCGCCGGTGCGGCTACTGGACTCGAAATGTCCAAAGTCCACAGAGCAGCGCATGGCGTTGCTCCACGTAGTCCTATTTGTACTGAGGTTCGTGCCGCAGTAATGCCGTACCACGGATGTACCCTCAGGACTGTTTCCTAAAGATAGGGAGTGGCATTCTGAGACTGCCATGACAGGTTGCCAAAGTTGCGATGAGTTCTTGATCGAATATTTGCTGGCTCTCGAAGAAGTCAGAGTGGCCAGGCAGCAGTTGGCATATGCCACCACTCTCGACGAGTGGGAAGCCGCGCGCGTTCGTCTGGCACGCGTCGAAGCCTACAAAGATAACGCCACTCGGGAAGTGACGGTGCATTGCAGTGTGACTGGCTGCGAGATGCCGGACCTCCGGAAACCCGTGCTGGACCTCATCGTGCAATAACCAAACCCGACACAGGCAAGAATGGGCGCTGACGTGCCGTTGGCGGAACTGCTCTTCAAGATTATCGACCGGAATATTCGATAGCGGGCGGTCCTGGAACCACTGTCTATCTGCCTCAGCAACCCAATCGTCTATCTCACCTTGAGAGTACTCGCCACAATAGTTCTGGAGTGGTGGGTAGTCCGGCCACTCATGCCTTGGCTTTCAGACTCCGGGCCTTTTCCTCAGCCCGCTCTAAAACCCCTTTTAGCTCTCTAATATCGGCATCGTCTAGCGCCACACATATATATCCTTGTGCGTTGATGAGCCTGAATCATGAAAGCCCATTTTTCAATGTGTGAACGATGATCGTAGCTATCGGGTTAGAGTCCACGGTTTCGCCGAACACTGGCCGAACATCGGTAAGAATCCGTGCGTCACAAAAGGTCCGTTGACTTTGTGCTTGCAGTTCTTTAGCTTTGACAGACACAACATTGAATGAATCGAGTGCGAGCAGCACGGAGAGCCGCCCCGGAGTCGATGCTCTTAACCTCTGACGCTATCCAAACCGCAAGTTCACGATTATTCAAAAAAGAGGACGCGGGCGCTCGCATCGCAGCATCCACAAATTCTCGGTAAGAGCTGTCCGGTAGAGTGGCGACGGTTATGATGCCGGGCCTCTACGGTGTAGCGAAGTCCGTGCAGCCCGCGCAAGGCCGCGTCAGGAGTTTAGCGCAATATTCTACCGCGCCCGAGAGGGCAGTGGGGGTCCAGGCTCCGCGGGAAATTGCTACAATCCTTCTATTGCCTCAGGCTCAGGAACCAATGGCACCGTCCACTGCCGCCAGCCCCAAAACGCTCCACCGGGTATTCAAGGCATTTCACTATCGCGATTTCCGGCTGATGTTTGTGGGCGCCTGCGTTTCCAGCGTGGGCACCTGGATGCAGATCCTGGCGCAGGCCTGGCTGGTGCTCACCATTACCCAATCCCCCTTTTATCTGGGCTTGGACGCGTTTCTGGCGGGCATTCCCGTTTTTTTGTTATCGATTATCGGCGGCGTGGTGGCGGACCGTGTGGAGCGGCGTTTCATACTGCTGTGCTCGCAATATGTGCAAATGTCGTCTGCCGCTATCCTGACGCTGCTGCTGATCTTTCACGTAGTTAGAGTCCCGCATGCGGCGCACGAGGTCGGCAGCGGAATCTGGTACATTCTGTGTCTCTCGTTCCTCAGCGGCACGGCGCAGTCGTTTGGCGGGCCAGCCTACTCGGCACTGATTCCGATGCTGGTTAAGAAGGAAGACATGCCCAACGCCATCGCGCTGAACTCGATTCAGTTCAACCTGGCGCGCGTGCTCGGACCGGCCATCGGCGGCATCGTTTTGGACCGGTTGGGCGCAACCTGGTGTTTCGGCTTGAACAGCCTTTCGTTCCTCGCGCCAGTGATCTCGCTCACCATTCTGAGCACGCGCTACCTGCCGGAAAAGACTCGCGAAACGGTGTGGACGAGCATGAAGCAGGGCTTCCGCTTCATTCGCCATCAGGGAGCCATTGAGGCGCTCATCGTCCTGGCATTCGCTATGACGGCCTTGGGATTCCCCATGATGACCTTCCTGCCGTGGTTTGCCAAGGCGGTCTTTAGTGGCGGGCCCTGGACGTTCACTTTGTTCTTGTGCTCGTCCGGCATTGGCGCGATCGTGGGATCGCTCGGCGTGGCCTGGTTGGGTAATGTGGGACACAAAGGACGGATTGCGCTTGCGTCGCTAGTCTGGCTGGGCGTGGGGATCACGCTATTTGCGCTCTCGACTTCGGTGGCTTTCAGTTGCGTTGTGCTTTTCCTAACCGGAGCCGGAATGATGACTGTATTCGCTAACGTCATCTCTTTGGTGCAATTGATCACACCGAATGAAATGCGCGGCCGCGTGATGAGCGTATACAACTCGGCGTTCCGCGGCGGCATGCCCATGGGAAACCTGGTAACCGGCTGGCTCGTCCCCATGTTTACAGCGCCGATTGTGCTGGCGGTCAACGGCGTGCTGCTGATCGGGCTGGCGCTATACTTCCTGCTGGTGCAGCGCAAAGTCGCGGCGCTCTGAGGTTCCTATGTGGACATTGCTGGTAGCAGTCTTTCTCGCCGCTCTTACACCTTCCCCGCTCGAAACGGCGCGCGATGTCGAGGACCGCGCGGCTCTGCAGAAGATGGTAGACGAGTCCGCCGCCGCTGCCGCCAAGGCGCCGCACGATGCCGAAGCGCAGTACCGGCTGGCGTTGGCGTCTTCTTATCTTTCCGAGGTGGCGCTGGAGTTGAAAGACAAGAAACTGGCGGAGCAAGCGGCGGTGCGCGGCGTCCAGGCAGCGGAACAGGCGGTCATGCTGAAACCGGACGTGGCCGAGTATTACCGCTTGTTGGGGACGCTGTGCGGACAGGTGGTGCCGGCCAATATACTCACCGGGCTGAGCTACGGCAAGCGCGCGCGGGACAATATCGACAAGGCGATCGCCAAGGATCCGAAATCGTCGATGGCGTACATGTCGCGGGGCGTGGGCAATTACTATTTGCCGGCGGCGCTGGGAGGCGGGCCGGACCTGGCCCTCGCCGATTTTCGGAAAGCGATTGAGCTAGACGCTAAGAATGCTGAGGCGTGGATGTGGCTGGGGCTGGGGCTGCGCAAAGAGAATAAGGATGCCGAGGCGCGCCAGGCGTTTCAGAAGTCGCTGGAATTAAACCCGCGGCGGGTGTGGGCGAAGCAGCAGTTGGATAAGACGCCGTGATGGCTTATCTGCGACCGTAGCTCGAACATCTGGGGTGTAACTCTGACACAGGGGTGAGACGCCTCCGGACTTGCTGGTGGGCCCACGGCCTGCCAGGTTGCACGGCACGCTTGCGCACCACGTGGCGTTACAATTGCTGATTTTTCTTATGTGATTCAATGTATGAACATGCGGGACCGTCGGGTCACATCTCTCGTGCTCTCGCTGCCGCTGTTGTACGGTACCTCGATGGCGGCTGAGTACACGACGTTTATCGGAGACGCCAACCCATATCAGGTTGCACGGGTGCTTGCGGATTCCTCAGGGAACACGTATATAGCCGGCACGCGGCTACTCAATGAATCTTCCGACGTCTTCGTGACCAAACTGGATCCGTCGGGCAACACCCTGTTCTTTCAGGCCATCTCCGGAAAGGGCACCGATGCGGCTGCGGATATGGGGATCGATAGCGCCGGCAACATCTACGTCGGCGGCTCTACTTCATCGACGGCATTTCCAATCCACAATGCCCTCCAATCCAAGCCCGGGCCCGGCTTTCTGCTGAAGCTCAGTGCGGATGCGAGCGAGTTGCTGTGGTCGACCTACTTTCAGGAGGCGATCACGGCTCTGGCTGTGGATTCGAACGGCAATGTGTACATCACGGGAACCACGGGAAATCCAGACTTCCCCGTAACGGCGGGCCTTCCCAAGGGCCAGGAATTGGGCGGCGTTCCGCCAGTTTATGGGGCATTTCTTACCAAGATTTCCGCGGCGGGAAACAGCATCGTCTACTCCGCCGTCATGTCCGGGTTCACGACGCTGCCCTGCAGCGTTGTCTCAATTGAAAGTTGTGCCAACAGCCCACGTGGCGCATCGGGCATTTCTGTGGCTGTAGATGCGGCGGGAAATGCCTACCTGGCTGGAAATACCGATACCAGCGATATGCCGACCACGTCCAGCGCTTTCCTCACAACCGGCATGGGGCCCTTCGTGGCGAAAGTGAAAGCGGATGGCTCGGGGCTTTCCTATCTCACGTATATCAGTGCGACAGAGTTTCTCGGTTTGCCAGCGAATTCGCCCAGCACGGCGACGGCTATTGCGTGCGACGCGCAAGGAAACGCCTATCTCACCGGCACAACCTTTGACCCGAATTTTCCCGTAACCAAGGAAGCCTTCGAGACTACCTACCATGGACCGGCCCTTCCGACTTCCCTGTCTCCACCGTTTCCGCCCGTCGACGCCTTTGCTCTCAAGCTAAACCCCACCGGCAGCGGCTTAGTTTGGGGAACCTACCTGGGAGGAAGCGCCGACGATGTGGCCGACGCCATCGCGGTGGATGCATCCAACCAGGTGTGGCTGGCCGGCACCACCGCCTCGCCTGATTTTCCGAATGCCCAGGGTTGGTCGACGACGGGCGGCGACTTCATTTCCGGCATCGAGGCCTCGGGCGCGAACCTCGTCTACTCGGCCCGCTATCCGAATGGTGGCGCTTCGCGCTCGATCAGCGTCGATCCCAGTGGATTGCTGCACGTCTCCGGACCTTCGGGAATCGTCTCGACCATATCGCCTGGGAGTTCACCTCTACCCCGGGTTTGGGGCGTAGCGAACGCCGCCAACGGGCCGCTGGATGGCCGTGTGGCTCCGGGCGAGGTGATCTCCCTGTACGGTCCGCACATCGGACCGGCGTCGCCCGTCGCCGCTGTTCCCGATAGTTCAGGCAACCTCCCAACCTCGCTATCCGGATATCAGGTCGTTGCGGGTGCCAGACCGATTCCGCTGTTGTACGCCTCCGATTCGCAGATCAATGCGGTGCTCTCGTTCCTCTCACCGGGGCCGATTTCGGTGAGCAGTGCGATCGGTTCCACACCCGGTTTTCCACTGATACCCGTGCGGGCGCGTCTCGAAATCTTCCACAATCCGGATGGCTCCGCCATCGCGCTGAATCAGGATGGAACCCTAAACGCTGCCGATAATCCAGCGCTGGCCGGGTCCACAGTCAGCATCTGGACAACCGGCTCGGGCGTGAACGTTCCGGGTCTGGATAATACCGGCCAGATCGCGACCACGTCGATCAATTATATTGGCGACTTTTGCTGCGGAGTCGAGCTCAACGGCCAGTACACGCCTATAACTTATGCCGCAACTTCTCCAGGTTCTATAGTGGGCATCATGCAGTTGGATTTTGAGCTTCCGTCACTCGATGGAATCAGTTCCCTCGGGACCAGTCTTCCTTTGCAGGCTGTTGCCAGCGATGGCAGCTTATCGCTGCCCGTCATGCTATACGTTATTCCCGCTAGCCAAGGGAGCCTCAGAACACCCACCGCTCCCCTTGACACGGGTGCTCGCCGACTGTCGAAACAAGTGCCGGTTAAGCCTTAGAAACGGGCTATCGGAAAAGTCTCGGGCGTATATCGCGCCAGTTCAGCGCAGCAAGTCGGCCAAAGCCGGGCCGAGTTGCGGAAAGCGGAAACGGAATCCGGCGGCCTGAGCGGCGCGCGGCGCCACATGCTGGCTTTCCAAGAGCACTTCGGACATTTCGCCGAATGCAATCTTCAAAGCTAGCGCGGGGACTGGCAATAGCGCGGGCCGGTGCAAAGCCTGTGCAAGCTCCTTGGTGAATTCGCGGTTCGTTACGGCGACCGGAGCTACTCCATTCCACACGCCCGTGACAGGATTCTCGAGCGCAAACCGGAATTGTTCGGCCAAGTCGGCCAGATGAATCCACGACATCCATTGCTGCCCCGAACCCAGTCTGCCGCCGGCCCCCAGTCGAAACGGAAGCAGCATGCGGGCCAGAGCGCCGCCGCGAGCGTCGAGCACCACGCCGATGCGGATAGTGGCCACACGCATTCCTAAGGCCGCGGCAGCCTGCGCCTCGTTCTCCCAGGCCACGCAGACCTCCGGAAGAAAGCCGGCTCCGGGCGGTGAAGATTCGTCGAGCAGTTCGTCTCCGCGCGCGCCGTAGTACCCGACCGCGGAAGCGGTTACCAGCACGCCGGGCCTGCGGGGCAAGGCCGACAACGCCTCTACCAGACGGCGCGTTCCTTCCACGCGGCTCTCGCGGATGCGCCGCTTAACCTCCGCCGTCCAGCGCTGCGCCACTGGCTCGCCCGCCAGGTGAACGATGGCATCCGCGCGGTCGAGACTCTCCCGCGGCGGCTGACCCTTCATCGGATCCCACACCGACAGGCGCACTCCGGCTGGCAAGTTCATGCCCGCGTGGCGGCTGAGCACGTGCAGACTATGCCCGGCGCTCCCGAAAACCTTCAGCAACCTGCGGCCGATGAAACCAGACGCTCCTGAGATGGTAATGTTCATATCGTCCTTCGCCGCGAAAGCGCGCGGTTACAATGAGTGTAAGCATGAGGGCCTGGAACCGCGCAAAATTGCTGTGGGGTTACCTCGCGCGCCGGCCCCGCCTGCACGCGCTCCCGGTGGAGTATATCGTCGAGACTACCGCCAAGTGCAACCTTTATTGTCCGATGTGTCCGCGGGAAACTCACAAACAGCCCAAGGCGGATATGTCCGATACGGTTTTCGAGCGCCTGGTACGCGAAGCCGGGCAGACTGCCGAGCACATGATGCTCATCGGGCTGGGCGAGCCGTTCATGGACCCCAAGATCATAGAGCGGATCGAATTCTGTCATAGCCACAGCATTTCGACGTTGCTTTCGACCAACGGTACCTTTCTAGACGAAAAGAATGCCGCGCGGGTTCTGGATTCGCATCTGGAACAGCTCACCCTCAGCTTCGATGGCGCCAGCAAAGAGACGTTCGAGTTCTACCGCAAGGGCGCCAAGTTCGAAAAGGTGCGTGATAATTTCGTCCGCTTTGCCCGCATGAAGCACGAGCGCCGTTCCAAATTGCAGGTGGTGGTCCAGATGGTGCGGATGGAACGCAATGCCGGAGAGGTGGACGAGTTCGTCAATTTCTGGAGCGCCGTGCCCGGCATCGACCTGCTGCGCGTGAAGGAGGATGAGACCAACCTCATGCGGCCGGACGCCGGCCACGCCGCCGACGAGTGGAAGCATCCGTGCCACTATCTGTGGCGCGGGCCGATGTATGTCAAACAGAACGGCGATGTTTACCCGTGCTGCCAGAGCTACATGCTGGACGGATCGCCGGTGGGGAATCTGGAGACGGAACCGCTGGCGCAGATCTGGAATTCCGAATCGATGCAGGAGCTGCGCGTTTTGCACGCCACCGGCCGCGCCGGCGAAATCGACATGTGTGCTCGCTGCTGCACAACCATCCCTCACCCCGTGCTGGTGACGGGGAGCCTGCTTCTGCACGGCCGCACGGTGCGGCGGTTCATGCCGGTGGTGGAGCGGCTTACGTACCTATCGAAGTTGCCGAAGCGATGGCTGCGGCCGGCCGGGCGCGTGCAGAAGGAAGCCAAGACCTATTCTCGGTAGGCTCCGCAAGGTATGCAATACGACGGTCGAATAGGGCGGTTGAGCGAGCGCGAGCGTTTGGCAATGCTGCGCCTTTTCGACCAGATGCGGCCGCTAGTGCCATCCCGTCCGGCTCGCGAGGTCGACCGTGAACTGGCGGCGATTCGTCGCGAGCGGCGCTCCGGCGGTCGCAAGACCATTGTGGAGAAGTAGGGCGTGATCCTGCTGGACACCTCGATACTGGTGGTCGGCCTCACCGGTCCCAAACGCTCTCGTTTCGAGCTGCGTGCGGCGATTGATACGGGCGAGTGCTACCTACTTCCCTCGCGATTGCGGCTTGCGCGATTCACCACGGGGTCCCGCTTTGGACGTTGAATGCCGCCGACTTCCGAGACATCCCCCGGGCTGAAGCTATATCAGGCCGATTAAGGCGGCTAAGACCGCCCGCGCGCTAGGCCAACATGTTCAAGTTGGTGGGCGTATTGAGCGGCGGATAGAACATGTTCTGCACCTGTTGCAGGGCTTGCGCCTGTTCGGCGATGGTGGCCTGCTGATCGGGTGTGGCGTTGGTAACATCGGCGGCCGCGACGCCTGAGGGAAGCGCGGCACCGGTGGCCCCGCCCGGTAGCGGCACGGCCGTGCTGGGGGGCGCCTGGAGGCCGAAAATTCCGGTAGCCTCTTGCAACTGCAGAGCGGATTTGCTCATTTCCGCGGCATCGGACGGACTTGCCGACTGCAGGATCTTCCCCATGCTTTGCGATGACGGACTGTTGGATACGCTATCGACAAGCGGGGTAAGGTATGTGATTCCGTTGGGGACAGTACTGATCGAGCCCATTGGGTATCTCTCCTGATTCCCGTATCGTCCCGCATGGGCTTTCCTTTAACGCCCGGATTCTTCCTGATTCCGGTGGTGCCGGTACTGGGAGGTGAACCCCCGCTTGCTTACGCGCGCGGCTCGGTAACGGCGTGCTACCGAGCCGCGACCATAGGGAGCGGTGCCTTTCCGATCTCAGAAGATCAGTTTCAGCCCAAACTGAATCTGCCGGGGTGTGGTGGCGAGTGACGTGATCAACCCCGCCGTGGGACTGACGGACGTACCTGAAAAAACGGTGGCGTTGGGGGTGCCCAGGTTGGTCCGGTTCAGCAGGTTGAAAAACTCCACCCGAAACTGCAACTTGGCGCGCTCCGATAGGGTGGTATTCTTGAACACGGACATATCCAACTCGCCCAGGCCCGGTCCGGTATACACTCCCCGGCCCAGATCTCCATAAGTGCCCGCGGCAGGCACAACGAAGGCATTGGGATTGAACCATTGGGCCTGGGTCCCCAGTATGACCGGGCCCGTAAAGGACGGATTCAGGGAAGGCCGATCCGGATTTCTGGTGTTGCCATCTCCGGAGCGGTTCGAGCCCAGCAGGGGAGTGAAGGGAAAGCCCGTCAACAGCGCTGCGATACCGTTCACCTGCCAGCCCCGGATGAACTTTCCTGGCAAGCCTGTGGCGTTTTTGCCGAAAGGCAGATCGTAGGTGATGGACATGCTCGACTGGCTGGTTACATTCAGGGCCGCGGGTCCCCAGTCTAAGGGCAGGTCGTTCCGATTCAAGATCAGTTGTGGCTGATTGGTGGCTTGGGCGGTGGTCAGCCCGGAATTCATATCCAGATTCTTCGACCACGTGTAATTCGCCCGGAATTGTAAGCCCTTGCTAAGGCGGCGCGTGAGGTCTATTTGAAGTGCGTTGTAACTGCTGTTTCCTTCTGTGTACCAGAAAAAGCCCGCAGACAGGTACGGATTCGGCCGGCCGCCCACGGGGATGTACTGGGCGCCTTGCGGTACGCTGCTCGTGGTTGCGCCGTCGCCGCCCGCGATACAGCCGCTCGCGTTGGCACAAATCTGCGCCGGGATGGAATTGGGATCGATACTGAGAAGTTGATGATAGCCGTGCGACCCTACGTAGGCCACACGAAGCGCCATGTTGCTGCTGAGCTGTTGCTGGATGCTGAAATTCCACTCCGCGACAGTAGGGGTCTGCGCGTCGGCCTGCACGCCAAACGGCGCATACGTCGTGCAGGGCGTGGGAACGCCCGGTCCGCAAGAGGGAGGCACCGGAACGTTTGGCGTAATGGGCAGCAGCGAAGGCAGCGACCCAGAGAAGGTAGCCGCTCCGTTATACGGCGGCAGATCGTTCAGTTGAAAGCTCAGGGCGTCGATTAGTGAGTAATAGAGGCCGAATCCCGCGCGTACGGCGGTCTTGCCGTTGCCGAACGGGTCCCAGGCAAGACCAGCCCGCGGCCCCAGAAGGTGCTTCGCGTTGTTTTTCGTGAATGCCGAATCTCCGACCACGGGCGTGGTCAGCAGCACGCCAGAACCATTCGTGATGTAGTTGGCGGCTCGGCCCCAGCCCTCATTCCAGCCGGTGGTAAATTCGTCCCGGAGTCCGATCTGTAACGTAAGGTTGCGGCGAATCCGGATCGCGTCCTGAACATACAAGGCGCCGAACAAACTACGCCAACCGAGCTCAGTGTGATCGGGCACGACTGAAAAGCCGTTATTGATCAAGTTCCCTTGGAGAAAGGTCGCCAGCGTGGCGAAGGTCGCGCCTCCCAACCGTTTCGATACCACGTCCTCATTGTCCTGGACCCGCTGAAACCACACTCCTACGCTGAGCTGATGAATTCCCTTCGTGACCTGCACGTCGTCGGTGAAGGTGAACAGGTTGCGCCGATTCCATGCTCCGGCGTTGGAACTGTCGCCTGCCGTGGTGAGCCCACCGTTGATGGCGATATTTCCAGGCTGGTCGCCGGAGACAAACGACAGACTCGGGGGAAACGTGGTAAAAGTGGCGGAGTTGAAATTGAAGCCGGCGCGTGAAAATCCCGCCCGGACTGTGTTCAGGACATTGGGCGAGAATACGTGCGTTTCCTCCAGGCTGCCCACTTGCGCGCTCAGCTGGAGCCCCGAGGCGAACAGCGGATCGGGTAGAGGAATCACGCTCGTGCCCGTATCCAGCGTGTAAACCGCCGAAAGCCGATCCTGAGCGCTCAAGTTATAATCGGCGCGCAGTGTCCCATAGTCTTCGTGTATGGGGTTCTTGGGGTTGTAATAAGCCAGCGCGGTGCCGGTGGGCAGACCGTTTACCAGCAATTCGGCGCCATTGGCCTGAGGCCACAAGGCCGTGAACGGCAACATGGCGGGGTTCAGTTTCGCGACCGGCACATACGTTCCCGACGAATTCGGCAGCAAGCCCAGGCGCGCATCGGCGTCCGGCACTTCGCTCACGCTATTGACCGCCAGCGATTGGCGGAACCCTTCATAATTGCCAAACAAAAACAGGCGGTCCTTCTTAAGCGGACCTCCGAGCGCGGCGCCGAATTGGTTCCTTCTAAAAGGAGGCGCCGTCCCCTTGTCGACGGGATCGAGAGTAACCGGCTCGCCGCTATCCAGAGCGCTATTGCGGAGAAACTCGAAAAGCGTTCCGTGGAGAGCATTCGTGCCAGACTGGGTCACGACGACAACTTGGCCTCCCGCGCGCTTCCCATATTCGGCCCCGTAGGTGTCGGTGAGCAGGTTGAACTCCCGGATCGCGTCGATTCCGAGCAGGTAGCCGCTCACGCCGCCCGGAGTATCGGCAAGCTGGCTGGTGCCGGTGTATTCAATGCCATTCAGCAGGAACAGGTTGTCTTGAGGCCGTCGCCCGTCCACCGAGAACGAGTTCCCGTCGCTGGTTGTGGTATTGACGGTCTTCATGGCGGAGTAGTTGATGGCGCCCGGATTGAGGGTGATCAGGTTGTCGTAGCTGCGCCCGTTAAGCGGCAAATCCTTCACTTGCTGCTCGCCCACCAGGCCGGCCACCGATTGGGTAGTGGTATTGACCACCGGGGCGTCGGCCATCACGGTTACCTGCTGCACTACATCGCCAACTTCCAGGCGCAGCGTGACAACTGCCTCTTGCCCCACCACGAGGTCGATTCCAGTCCGCACCGCCGCCTTGAAACCGGTCTTTTCGGCTTTGACTTCCTGCTGGCCGACTGGCAAGGAGAGGGCTCGGAATTTACCTTCCTCGTCGGTAGTCACGACCCGCGTCGCTCCGGTTTCGAGACTTCTTACGGTGACGGCCGCACCGCCCACCGGCATGCCCATGGGGTCCTCGACGGTTCCGGAAATCGACGCCGTCACCTGCGCCCAGACGCTTGCGGGACTAGCCAGCAGCGCCGCCAGGAGTACGCAGCTCGTCGGGACCAAGCACCAGCGCGCCCACCCAACCGGCCTCCCGAAACCGGCGGGCTGACGGAGTGAACACAATTTTGTAGCTAGCCTCTTCAAGTGGCGCCTCCGGCTCATCTCCTCGTTGCGGATAGACCAAAGCGAGGTACTTCAGGATAGTATATATGTCCCCGTCCCGAGGTTGGCGGAAGTCGAAGCCCTGGGACCGGAAGTGTATGGCCGTGCCCCGGTTGGAAAGCCGCCAAGCCAGGAACGCGCAACAATCGATGGCGTCCTCGAACCAAGCGTCGAATTCGGGGGGAATGTCGCGGTCCAGAAACATCTCCACCGTCTGCTCCTGTTCGCGCGCGAATTCGCGGATCTGCAGGCTCCCCACGTGGGCCGTGGCTTTCCAATCCACATGGTGGGCGCTTTCAAAGGCTTCGTACGGCCGGATGCGGTAGAAATCCTTCCCCAGCCCGCGGTAATGCGTCTCGATTTCGCCGGCGACCCCGAGCAAGAGATCGTCAAAACCGGGCCGTGGATCGAGGGACGGATAGACCACCGTCTCGCGGCGTAGCGTAACGCGCGCAGATTTCTCCAGGAAGCCGAACGGGAACGAAGTGGAAAGGGCGAAGCTGTTTTCACGGTAGGTTCCCCTCTTAGGGAAGCGGACCTCAACCGTGGCCTCGAGCGTCGCGCCGCCCGTGAGGAGCGGGAAGTAGACGCCCGACTTGAGTACCGGGCTGGAGGGGTGTTGAATGCCCTCGACCCGAATCGAGAATGACGGCAGCAGCCATTTCTGATTGTGCACGAACAGGCTTCCGGGAACCGTGCGTCCGGCCGAAACGTGCTCCGGCACCAGGAAATCCAGTTCGAGGGCGGCCAGGCAGAGGCGGCTGACCAGCCCGGAGACCAGCAGGGTGGCGAGCATGGTGGCCAGAATGAGGAAGAGAAGGTTATTGGCCGAGACCACCGCGCCGAACCCGACCATCAGGACCGCGAAGGTAAACAAAAGGCCGCCGGGAGTAATGCGGTAGCGGATGCGGCGGAGCAGCGCGCCACGAAGCTGTTGCCAACGGATGCGCAAAGGGGGGGCCGCTTCTGATTCTACCGTGCGGGCTGTGCCTGCGGACCCGCGGCCACCTTAAAGTATTGCGGGTTTCCTCCGATATGAATCGCATAGTGGCCGTAGATGGGGTCTTCCACTGGGCTGCGATCAGGAGAAGAAAGATAATGAATGCAACGACTACACGAATCGGCCTGATGCTGGTATGCGCGCTGCCGGGTCTTCTGCACGCGCAGTTCGATTTCACTATCGACGGCCGCCAGGTTCAGGTCCACAGCTTCGTAACGCAGGGGTTTGCCTACTCCGATGACAATAACTATCTGACGATGAAAACGAGTCAGGGCAGCTTCGCCATGACTGATGCAGCCGTGAATGTTTCGGTGCCAATCACAGATAAGTTCCGCGTGGGGGCTCAGGTCTACGTTAATAACCTGGGCAACCTGGGCGCGTGGCATCCCTCCCTGGACTGGGCCGTAGCCGATTACAAGTTCAAGGACTGGTTCGGAATTCGCGGCGGGAAGGTTAAGACCGTTCTCGGACTCTACAACGATACGCAGGATCTGGAGTTTCTGCACACGTTTGCGCTGCTCCCACAATCCATGTACCCGTCGGACATGCGCAGTTCCACCATCGCCCACACGGGCGGTGATATTTACGGCGAAATCCCGATAAAGCACCTGGGCAGCTTGTCGTATACAGCCTATGCCGGTCAGCGCAAAGACAGCGAGTACGGCGGCTACCCCTATCTTCTGACTCAGTTCGGGATATCGATGGAGGATTACGGCGGACTAGTGGTAGGTCAGGATCTGCGCTGGAAAACGCCCCTGAATGGCTTTTTGGTCGGCGCCTCGCATATGGATGAGAACATCACCGCGACAGGGAAGTTGAATCCATCTATAACTCTTGGCGGTCCTAATATTATTGTTCCGTACGGTGAGTGGTCGAACAAAGATCAGACCAACCAGGTTTATGGCCAGTACACGGTTGGTAACCTGCGGTTGGACAGCGAATACCGCCGTTACTGGCGCGATCAGCAAATCTTCAGCGGACAGTACGAGATCACAACTGACGTCCGCAGTTGGTACGTTGCCGCTGCTTATCGCGTGTCGAAGCGACTCGAATTCGGCACCTACTATTCCCGTTTCGTTGACAATTGGATTTCCACCGTCCCTGGCCAGGTTGAGTCGCCCAATCAGAGTGCGCCCGACCATCACCTTTACGACAAAGTCGTGACGGCGCGTTTCGATCTGACAAAGTTCTGGAACGTCAAAGTTGAAGGACATTTTATGGACGGTTGGGCTGGCACCATGTATCCGGACGGCTTTTACCCGCAGGATAACCCGCAAGGCATTCAGCCCAAGACGAACATGCTCCTCATTCGGACGGGTTTCAACTTCTAGGGCCGCATGACAAGGGAAAGGAATATTCCATGAGATATCTACAGCACTTTCTCATCGCCGCAGCGCTGTGCAGTTTGTCTGCGGTCAGCGTCCGGGCGGCCGACATTAAACTGATTGCCAATTCCAGCGTGGGGGCCTCTTCCGTATCGGCTGACGAACTGAAAGGCGTCTTTCTGGCCACCAAGACATCGCTGTCCGATGGCAGTCGCGTCGAGCCCGTATTGTTGAAGTCGGGCGCCACACACGAAGCGTTTGTGAAACAGTACCTCGGGAAAACGGATGCGGCGCTGGAGACCTACTACCGCAGCCTGGTATTCACTGGTAAAGGTTCCATGCCGAAATCCGTTGCCACCGATGCCGAGATGGCAGCCTACGTGGCCAAAACAAAAGGCGCGATCGGGTACGTGAGTTCGGGCGCTAACACGGAAGGCGTGAAACTCATTGACGTCAAGTAGACTCTGCCGCCCGGGAACGTGGTGCGTACCGTAGACCGGAAACGCCTGCCCCGCAACTCCCGGCGATATCGAATCCCGGCTGGGCGGGCATCGAGGCGGACCCGGCTATTTCGATGCTCGCTCATGTATGCAGGGCCGCCGGGCATCCACGGTACCGGCGGTCCGATTCACATCGGCGCCCTCGCCTGCCGCCTCCTCCAATTAGGTGTAGGCTCAACCTATTCAGTGACTACACTAATCATTCGCCAGCCCACAAAAGCCTATTGACTTTTTCCCTTCTGTGATATAATCCCGACCCAGATGCCTCAGGGTGATTTTCTGTATGCAACGGCACTTCTGCCTCGCCGAAGTGTGTGTCCACCTGCTGTCAGGAACCAATCTGTAGAGGAGACGTCCAAGGAGATCTGTAAATCGGAAACTTGCCGTGTCCGCAGCTTTTGATGGAGGAGAACCTATGAGTTTCGAGAGACTGTTTTCATGCCGGGCGAGCGCCCTCCTGGCAATTGCTCTTTCAATGGCGCTGGCGCCGGTCATTTTGGCCCAATCGGCCGGAACGGCCGGCCTGAGCGGAACCGTTACGGATGCCAGCGGCGCCGCGGTGCCGAACGTGGCCGTGACGCTTACCAGCAACGACACGAATCAGGCCCGAACGGCGACAACTGGTTCGGACGGGGTCTATAAGTTTTCACTGATCCCGCCGGGTAACTACAAGATCCATTTCCAAGCGACGGGCTTCAAGGCGGCCGAAGTTTCCGGAATAACGCTGAACGTGACCGAATCCCCGGTTCTAGACAAAGCTCTCGAGGTCGGTCAGCAAACCGAACAGGTGACTGTGGAAGCCACTGCCGGGCTCCTCCAATCGGCATCTTCCACCCTCGGAACAACCGTCGGCACGCAGACCATGACGGAAATGCCTCTGTCCAACCGCAACTACACGCAAATCATCGGTCTGTCCGCGGGCACCAGCGGGGGCGTCAATAATGCCGCTTCGTTTGGCAAGGGCACTGGCGATATCGCCGTCAATGGAAACTCTCCCGGACAGAATAATTTTCAGATGGACGGTGTGGCTATTCAAAGCATGGCCGGCAATGGAAGCGCGAATGACAGCGGCATCTATGTGGGTATCGCGATCCCCAACCCCGATGCCATTCAGGAATTCAAAATTCAGACTTCGACCTATGATGCCACCTATGGCCGCAACCCCGGCGCGAACGTGAACGTGGTCACCAAGTCCGGTACCAATAGCTGGCACGGCACGGCGTTTGAGTTTTTCCGCAACGCGCAGCTCAACGCCAATGACTTCTTTTACAATCGCGACACTTGCCGGACGCAGTTTGCCGGGGAATCCTGCCCGAAGCAAGTTCTGAACCAGAATCAGTTCGGCGGCGTGATTGGCGGCCCCATCAAGAAGGACAAGCTCTTCATCTTCGGCAGCTACCAGGGCACGCGTGAGCGCAACGGCGTGAGTACGCCCGTCGCTGCGCCGGGTAGCTCCAACATTAACCTGTACCCCATCATTCCCGCCGGAGACCGCACTTCGCCGGCGTTCGTGCAGCAGCTGATCGCGGGCAACTGCAACCTGCCGGCCTTCGGCCCCGGCGGCGCCGTGGTTTTCGGCACCGTTCTGCCCTGCTCGTCCACCTCAGTGAGTCCCGTGGCGCTGAAAATGTTGCAGGTGAAAAACGCCGACGGCAGCTACTACTTCCCGACTCACACTACGTCTGGCGACCCGATAGCCTTCAGTTCGCCCGCGCCGTTTTCAGAAAACCAAGAACTGGTGAATGGCGACTACTTGCCGAATGCGAAGAACTCTCTGGCGATGCGCTTTTTCTACGGCTCGGATCCGCGCACATTTGAATTCAATACTCCCATCGGCGGAGCGCTTCCCGGTGCTCCGGAGCAGGTGCAGTACTCCAACACCAACGCAGTGCTGAAGCTGACTACGCTCGTGACCAATTCGCTGGTCAACGAGGCTCGCGGGTCCTTTCAGCGTCTGTTCACCCTAGCCAGCGATAGTCTTCCGGCAGGCTGGACGCCGCAGAACCTCGGCATCACGCCTATTGTGCCCAGCCAGACGCAGGGGCCGATCCTCTCCTTCCTGATTAATGGTTTCGGTGCAGGCGGATTCCTGGAACCCCAATTCAGCCCCACCAATCAGTTTCAAGTTGCTGACCAGGTCTCGTGGTCGCATGGGCGGCACACCATTCGCGCCGGCTTCGAGGTCGAAAAAACTCAGTGGAACCTCGATTTCGCCGGGTTGGAACGGGGTTGGCTGTTCCTTGGAAGCTTCACCAACCTGCTCGCCGCGAATAACCCCGGCAACATTAACCAATGCCTCTACTGCGTAGCGAGCGGCCCACCCGCCGCCGGAGGTATCATCCACGCGTATCGCGAGACGAACATGAATTCCTTCGTCCAGGACGACTGGAAGGTCAGTTCGAAGCTGACTCTGAACCTGGGAGTGCGTTGGGAATACGACGGAACCTTCGGGGAAAAGTTCGGCAACCTGACCAACACCTGGCTCAGCCAGTTGGCGCCTAATTCGCAAGTGCCCACGTCGGCGCAGGGTCTGCCGGCCAACTATGCCGGCTGGGTCACCGCCGGCAACTACCTGCAGCACTATCCGCAACCACCCGCCGGCGTACTTGTGAACACAAGCGGTACGGGAGCCCTACAAGACCATCCGCCCCTAGGTGATTTCGGTCCACGCCTAGGATTTGCGTACCAGGCCAAGAGCAAACTGGTAATCCGCGGTGGTGCGGGAATCTTCTATGACCGCATCGGCGCAGACCGTTTCGTTCACGCTGTAGAACAAGGCAACCCGTATTCCACGACGCTCGATTACAGCGGCTCGGCAGCCGCGCCGTTCACAATCCAGAATCCTTTCCCGAATGAGCCGCAAGGTCAATTTGTGCAACGCTATTCCAATCCCAGCCCGGCGTGCCTGGCAGGCACAGCAGTCGCGTCCACCTGCAGTTCTGCCTTGAGTGTTCCGTTCATCGACCCGGATTCCCACGTTCCGCTGGTTCGACAGTATAACGTGAACGTCCAGTATGAATTCGCGGAAAACTATGTTCTGGAGGTTGGCTATGTCGGTTCCAGTGGGATCAACTTGCTGGACTACAATCACAACGTCAACACCGCCCTCCTCGCATCGGCCGCCAACCCGATCAACGGTATCACTACTACCACCGCCGCCAACGTCGGCTTCCGCGTGCCTTATGTGGGCTACGCTCCGGCTGGTCTCCAGACCACGGCGTACGACGCCATTTCCAATTACAACAGCCTGCAAATCACCGTTCGCAAACGACTCTCGCACGGCTTGACTTTGCAGGGTAACTATACGTGGAGCAAGTCGATGGCCGATACTCTCGTCGATTCCGCCAACAGCAACAATGCCGGTAATCTGGCGCAGCAGTATGGCCCTACGTATTTCAACCGGCCGCAACGGTTCATCATCAACTACAGCTGGCTGATTCCCAGTGGCCAACTCAAAGGCGCCGCGCGCGCGGTACTCGGCGGTTGGACCATCGCGGGCGTGACCACCATTCAGGATGGCGCTCCATTCACTTTCGTGGATGGCCACGCTGGTACGGCATACGGTACCAACGGTACCGGCACTACTTCCGGATTTGGCCGCGCTCAACTGTGTCCAGGGATGACCTATGCCAACATCGCAACGCCCGGCGGTATCGAATCCCGGCTGGGAGGGTACAGCGGCGGTCCCGGCTACTTCAATTCCAGTGCCTTCTGTCCCGCTCCGGCCATCATGCCGGACGGCGTGACGGTAACGACGCAAGCCGCCTGCCCCACTTGCGCAACGCTGTTCGGAAACTCTGGCGTTGGCATCCTGCTTGGACCTGGGCAGTTCAACTTCGATGCCAACTTGTCCAAACAATTCAATTTTACGGAACGCTACCATCTGCAGTTCCGCGCGGAGTTCTTTAACCTGCTAAACCATCCGCAGTTCAACGGCATTAATCCTGGAACTGGGACTGGCGGCGTAACGCCTTTCCTGCCTGAGCCTTTCAATGCTGGCGGGAGCACGATCACCGAAACTAGCGTTAATCCCCGTGTCATTCAGTTGGGTTTGAAGTTCTTGTTCTGATCGAGCGCATCGGCAACCTTGAAAACAACGGCTCCGGCAGAAACTCCTCTGCCGGAGCTGTTGGCCTTTCTGGGCCCCACCCAAACGGCTAGTTGTGCGACGGATCCCGCGTTGCTAGATCTGAAGATATGAGTCTCAAAATCGGCATTCTCGGATCCGGCAACGTCGGCGGGGCTTTAGCGCGGGTTTGGGCCGCCAAGGGTCACGCCATCACATTCGGAAAGCGTGGTGCGTCGAATCGGGAGGCAGCCTCCGCGGCGCAAGTGGTCGTATTGACGGTGCCTTGGCCCGCCGCGCAAGAAGCTATCAAGGACTGCGGCGATCTGAGCGGGGAAATTCTGGTGGACTGTACCAACCCGCTGTCGCCCGATTTGAAGGGTCTCACCGTTGGACTGACCACTTCCGCCGGCGAACAAGTGGCTACGTGGGCGCCGGGCGCGAAGGTGGTGAAGGCCTTCAATACCATCGGCGCGGGCAACTTCGGCAATGCGGATTTCGGTGGTGTCGCAGCCGATGGATTCTACTGTGGCGACGACGCCGCTTCGAAGGGCGTAGTCAAAGGCTTGATCGCCGATGCCGGGATGGATCCGGTCGACGTTGGACCGCTCCGCAACGCCCGCTTGCTGGAGCCGTTAGCGCTGCTGTGGATCGACCTGGCGGTGAATCAGAAGCAGGGGTCGAACCATGCGTTCAAGCTGCTGCGGCGGTAAAAGGCAAAAGGGCAACGATCTTGCCCGCCTCGAACGTGGAATCAATCAGCTAGCGGCGAAAATGGGCAAGATCGTTGCCCGTTTGTGGGGCAGCGCCATGCGCTGCCCAGGCAGGCTTTCAGCCTGCCGAAGCCGGCGACAAAGATCGCCAGCGCTACGACAGCCCCACGATCCGCCCCGTAGCCACATCCAGATCGATATCGTAATAGCCGGGCCTGGTAGGCAGCCCCGGCATGGTGCTCATGGTGCCCAGCAGCGGATATAGGAAGCCCGCACCCACACTAGCCCGTATATCGCGCACGGGCACGATGAACCCGGTAGGCGCACCCTTCAAATTAGGATCGTGGCTCAGGCTCAGATGCGTTTTGGCCATGCAAATGGGCAGGCGGTCGAACCCGTTGCGCGTGTAAAGCTCAATCTTCTTCTCGGCCTCCGCCGAGTATTCCACGCCCGCGCCGCCGTACATCCCCTTCACGATGGCTTCGATCTTTTGCTTGATCCCGATATCCAGCGGATACAGGAACTGGAATTTGGTGGGCTTCTCGCACGCCGCCACCACGGCCTTCGCCAGATTCACCGCGCCCGCGCCGCCCTCCGCCCAGTGATTGCTCATCACAGCATCTTCCGCCCCCGCCGCCACTGCAGCCTTGCGCACCAGCTCGATCTCGGCCGCTGTGTCGGTGCTGAAACGGTTGATCGCCACCACCACCGAGATGCCAAAATGCTTGGCGTTTTGAATCATGCGAACCAGGTTGCTGCAGCCGTCCGCCAGCAACTTCAGATTCTCCTCCGTGTACTCGTGGGACAACGGCTGCCCCGCCACCACCTTGGGTCCGCCGCCGTGCATCTTCAGCGCGCGGATGGTGGCCACCATCACCACGCAGTGCGGCGTCAACCCGCTATAGCGGCACTTGATGTTGAAAAACTTCTCCATTCCCATGTCGGCCCCGAAACCGGCTTCGGTCAGGACGTAGCCGTCCTTGCCCACCAGCTTGAGCGCGATCTGATCCGCCACGATCGAAGAATTACCATGAGCGATGTTGGCGAATGGGCCGGCGTGCACGAACGCGGGCGTCCCTTCGATGGTCTGCATCAGGTTGGGCAGGAGCGCGTCCTTCATGAGCACGGTTAAGGCGCCGCCCACACCCAGGTCGTCCGCGGTGATGGGCGTGCCTTCGCGATTGGTCCCGATCACCATGCGGCCCAAGCGCTCGCGCATGTCGCTAAGGTCCGTAGCCAACGCCAGGATCGCCATGATCTCGCTGGCCACCGCCATATCGAAACCGGTGACCCGAGTGAGACCCTTTTCTTCCGCGCCTTGCCCGATAGTGATCTGGCGCAGCATGCGGTCATTGGTATCCATCACGCGCCGCCACGTGATGCTGTCCGGATCGATGTTCAAGCGGGCGAAGCGGCTGCGCTCTTCGGGCGTCAGCGTGTTGGGATCGGTCTTGGCAATCCCCAGGTTCTTCAGACGGCGCAGCATCACCCCGGTGAACTTGCGGCTGCCGTCTTTCTTGGCCGGACACAGCCGGTCGAACAGAGCCTCGTCTTTGGGCGTGGTCTGCTCGTGGAACATGCGTGTATCGATGGCCGCGGCCAGCAGGTTGTTGGCAGCCGTGATGGCGTGGATATCGCCCGTCAAGTGGAGGTTGAATTCCTCCATGGGGATGATCTGGCTGTAGCCGCCTCCGGCCGCGCCGCCCTTGATGCCGAACGTCGGGCCCTGGCTAGGCTGGCGGATGCACGTAAAAACCTTCTTGCCCAGGTGCGCTCCCAGCGCCTGGCTCAGCCCCACGGTGGTGGTCGTCTTACCCTCACCCAAAGGCGTCGGAGTGATGGCAGTCACCACTATGTATTTGCCGTTGGGCACGTCTTTGAGCCGTTCGCGGATGGAAAGGTGTACCTTCGCCTTGGTCTTGCCGTACATTTCCAACTCGTCGGGAAGAATGCCCGCATCGGTGGCGATCCGGTCAATCGGCAGCGGCGCCACCGACTGTGCGATTTCAATATCGCTTGGGACATTCTTCTGAATATTCGTAAGCTTGCGCGGTGTAGCAGTCATAGGATTTGTGGTTGTCGGGTATACGGTTTTACAAAGCACCGCTCCCTTTGGTCACGGCTCGGTAACGTCTGGTCGCGTAACGTCGATCGCTGGCTTGTTACCGAGCCGTGACCATAGGGAGCGGTGCCGATCCGGTTCACGAGGCCGCTTTGACTCCGCTCGGCTCGGGCACTTTTCGAATGGTTGGATCGCCGGCGGTGATTTGAATGAGCGGTTCCGCGTTCCCGGGGCGGCTGTCGCGGTTCAGAAAATAGTTGATGTAGGAACTGGTCCCCTGCAAAGAGCGGTGGCGCGGCGGAACATACACCATCAGGTCGTCGATGCGGTTGGCCGCTTGCGCGCGCTCATAGACCTTGACCCAGATACAGGGCTGGTCGGGCAGTACCTCGCACATCCCATTAAAAGGACCGCCGCAAGGACCGTTCCGCAAATTCTTGGGACAGGTCATGGGGCAGACGTATTCCGTGTACTCCAGAACGCAGTTACCGCAAGCCTGACAGCCGAAGACCGGCTTCTTGAAAGCCAGCTCGAGCCCTTCGAAAGCCTGGGCGACCCTTGGACGGCGATCCATCCAGCCGCAGATAGCGCGGAAAACCTTGCGTAGCGTAGGCGGTGTGTTACCAGGCTTCACCATATCCGCGACGCCGGTCCAGAAACTGCGCTTCTTGGGCGGATGGGGCGGCGCATCGTACATGTAGTATGCGCCCTTGGGGCCGTAGCTGATCTCTTCGGCGAATTCTTCCCACCGCGGAGCGATCTCTTCGGAGCGTTTGATGATCCAGCGAATGCGGTCGGCCTGATGGTCGCCGCCAAGATAGGCTCCGGCATAGCCCAGACCGCGTACAATCGCTACCATGCGCGCCGCCCGCTCCAACCGGGCAGCCAGGCCCTTATCGGTAGATGCCTTGGTCTCGGCCTCGATTCGTTCTACTAACTCAGGAGCGACCCAGCATCCGGGCGGGTCGCCCTTGGACATCCTTTGCGATGCCTTGAAGGGCAGCACGTAGACGTTGCCGAAAATGGGCGTGCGCAGGCCGCGCTCATCCATATAGCGTTTCAGCTCGCGAAATTTCCGCGAATCGTAGCCGAGCTGGGTGATCGCGAAGTCGGCTCCGGCTTTGATCTTCTTTTCCAGCTTCAGATACTGATAGGCGACTTCCGCCTCAGTGTACTTAAACGGAGAAACTGCCGCCGAAGTGTAGAAGGGCAGCCCCGAGGCGCGCAGTTCGCTTAGGAATTCGAGCAGTTGCACCGAATCGAGGTCATACAATACGGGATTCGTGCGGTGGTCCACGCCTTTGGGGTAGTCGCCGGTGATGGCGAAAACATTTTCGACGCCGACCGCTGCCAGGTCTTCCAGTTCGCGGCGAATGGTGAGCCGATCCTTGCCGACGCAGGTGATGTGGATGTTGGGCGTGAGCCCGCGGGCCTTGGCTGCCGTACCCACGCGGATGGGATCGTGTCCCATGGCGCCGCCGGCATAGCTGGTAATACCGGCTCCGACTACTCCCGGAACCTGGGCCAGGCGGGTGGCCACTTCCAGCAGCTTGGCCTCGCGCGTGAGCTGGCTGGCGACCAGCTCCACGATATAGCAAAAGCCACCGCTGGTTAAGGCTTCCCGGATTCGATTCGGCGACGGCATGTTAGTTACCTACAACTACCTACAACAAAACCTGACACAGGCAGGGATGCCTGTGCTACAACTCGGCGCGGACCAGCTTGGTTCCCTCCACCATAGTCTTCAGTTTCGCAAATGCCACGTCTCGCGGCAGGTGGAAACAGCCGCAATCGGGTAGGATGTAAAGGCGTTCCGGGGGCAGTACGTCTAGCGCTTTTCGAATCCGTTCGGCCACCAGGTCGGGCGTCTCCACGTCGTGCGACTTCACATCGATCACTCCGACTCCCAGATCGAAGGGCGGATTGAACTCCTTGAAGAGATCCAGATCCTCGCCGCCGCGCCGCGCAAACTCCATCGTTAGCGCCTGTACCTTGGCCTCCATAATGGTGGGGAACAGATAGCGGTAGCTCCCCTCCCAGGAAGGCTTGCCATAGCGGTTGCCGTAGCAGATATGCACCGCGATCTTGGCCGCCACCCCATCCACCATGGTATTCAATGCCTTCACGGCCCAGGGCAGATCCTCCGGGAAACCGGAATAGTACGGTTCGTCGATTTGAATATTGCGCGCGCCGGCCTTCACCAGCTCCTTCAATTCCAGGTTAAACACGCGGCCCAGGTCGTTAGCCAGGCTGGCCTCGTCAGGATAGTGCTGGTTGCGAATCCGCTTGGTGAGGCAGTGCGGACCGGTGATGCAGATCTTGGCCGCGCGCTCGGTGTTAGCTTGCAGGAATTTAAAATCCGGCACCAGGCCGAGCGATGCCATGGGGATTTTTCCCTGCACCACGCTGTCGTAGAAATCGTAGTAGAACTTCTTCGAGGAGCGATCGATCTGCACGCCCGGGAGCCGCTCGACAAAATAGTCGATCATATTGTCGCGGCGGGCTTCTCCGTCGGTGATGATGTCCAGGCCGGCGACTTCCTGGTCCTTAATATCGGCCTTGACCGCCGTATCGTGGATCTCGTCGAGATCGTGGCGGCTAATGCGCCGGGCGAAGTACTCCGTTTTGAGCCGCTCCAGCCAGCCCGGCATCGAGTAACTGCCCACCACGGTGGTGGGAAGAATGGGAAGAGTCATCTAGGTCCTTTTACTCCCGTGACGTTGTGTACAGAATGGAAGTCTTCGATCCCTTACGGTAGTGGAAAGGAGCGAAGTGCACGTCATAGCCTGCCCGCTCACCCACCTCGCGCAGCAACACTCCGTTGACCCAATTCACGATGGAGCCATCCAGCTTGCCCGGACCGTGAAAGCCCAGCCGGTACTGATTGAAGTCGGTGACGAAAATATCCTGTACCTGCAGATAGCCGCGCGGGTAGAGCAGGGGAATCGTGTTGGAAAAACTCTCCAATGCTCCGGAGCTCAGGTGAAACCGCAGATCGCTCGGCGCTTCCTGCAGGATATCTTCTAGTTTAGCGACATCCACGCCGGGAGGGAAAGCGGTGTCGACCATCTCCTCGATCGGCACCAGCCGTTCTTCCAGCCGCATGGCATCCCACAGTTCCATCCAGTAGCTCATGCCGCGGTCGTAATCGCCCAGGTAATCCGGACCGCCCTCGAGCAGGCGGCTTACCAGCGTCCGCGTTTTCTCCACCGGCAGGTTGTACTTTTCGGCCAGCCGCACGACGTCCGTCATCGGAAGGTAGGCCCGCGTCTCGATGAAGTACAACTTGCCGTCGCGCCGCAGAAGTTCGTCGCTGGGAAGGTTGTCGTAGACGTTGGTCAAATGGACGTGCAGGAGTTTGTGCCGCAGGAACGACAGGGTCTTGATGGGATTGAGCGCGTCCAGCACCACGAAACTGCACAGATCGATGTGCCTCTGGACGGCGGCCCGCGAACGGTCGAGCGTCTGCAACGAATAATCGCCCAGCAAAACGCGGAGCTTGGGGTAGTAGTTGGTGCCGCGCTGCGTGTCGAGCGCATGGAAGCGGTCGAGGAACAGGCCGCAGCGCTGTCCCGTGCCGACGCCGATCTCCATGAGGAAGATTTCGGGAGGCAGCTGCTTTTTGGCGTCCAGGTCGCGCACCAGGGTCCAGAAATCGGCTACGCCATCGGCTACGGCGTCAGGATGGTTGGCATCGGATTGGCCGCCGGGAAGAGCCTTCTCGTATCCTTGGCCAGTCGCTACTTCCCAATCCTTGAGGCGGTGCCAGTAGAGCCGGTTGAAGTCCCAGGCGATGCTGGAACGGAACGGTTTGAAATCCTCCAGCGGCAGATTCTCTTCCGCCGGTTCCATCCCGCTACGCGGCTTGTGGCGCGGCTTATGGCGCATCATGGCCCGCATCATTTCGGGTTTCAGGCAGCCCGCGACCACCTGGCGGGTGTCGACTTGAATGTGCAGGATCGGCGCCTCGTCACCGCCCGGCTCTTTGTCCGGCGTGACGAGCACCACTTCGCGAAAATTCTTCTTGTATTGGAGCCAGTCCAACTGGATGCGAAGGCGCGCGAACTCGTTGGGTTCGATGTGCCCCTCCGCCAGCATCGCGTAGAGTGTCTCAATCACTTCTTGGGTGGCGCCTGCCGCCTTCCCTTGGAGGTGATTCAGTTGCAGGATCATAGTTCGAACGTGGCCCCGATGGTCGTTGCAAACTTTGGAACGGAAGACCGGTAATCTGCTCTCAGAGCATCAGATTACTGGGTGCGTGTTTGCCATCGGATATTCTATCGTAGTCGTCCCGGTTCCCGAAATGACGCTGCATGCAAACACCGCGACCGGAGGGAGCGGAAGGCCAGGCTGTTAAACTAAGGGCGATGGCGGAGGGCAAAGCCTAACCGAAAGGCCGGCGGAAACCAGTAAGGAAGAACCCGGGGGAAATATAGTGGACGACGAACTGAAGCAATACCTGCAAGGCATGGAAAAGCGCCTGACCGAGCAATTTCAGGAGCAACTCCACGACACGGAAACCCGCCTGCTGCGGGCCTTCGCGGACTACCACACAGGCTGGGATAACCGCTTCAAGCGCATCGAGGTTTCCGACGCCACTATCGCGGAGCGACTGGCCGCGCTCGAGACTCGTGTGCTGCGCTTGGAGACGACGAAGTAGTGGCCAAACTTCCTCCGGAGTTCATTGCCGCCAAACCGCGATTGCTATCGGATCTCGGGGTCGGGGAAAGCGGGCATGTGTGGGTCACTGCAATGGCCGTGGACCCGGAAGGAGAGTGCTCCCTGGACCCCGGTGCGGAAGTGTACGCGGACCTGGGACCGGTCGGAATCGAGGTCAGCCGGCGGGAAGACGGTTACCACGTCATCGTGCAGGCGGATTCGCGCTGGAAAACGGGAGAGCAGAAGTCGTTAAAGCGGCTCCCCGTGGCCAGCATTACCGTAGAGAAGACGAAGGAGTGGAAGTTTTTGAAGGGCGCTACAACTGGGAGTGATCGTGCACAAAGATCTGATGATGTCCATCGCGGAACTTCGGTACGTCTCGGTCGAATGCCCGCCCGTTGCGACTCGGTGAGGATTGCTCCACACAGTCTTGTATCGCGCACCCGACGCGCAACATTCCCATCAATTCCTCCGCCGTCACCGTCCAGCCGAAGAACGATTCGACTTTGAACACCGTTGCATCGTGCATCGCCGGAGAGCCGGCGGCCATGGCGGCATCGGCAATCAAGACGGGAGAGTAGTGAAGGAAGAAAGCATCGCGCAGAGTTGATTCCACCGAGACGTCTCGTTTACTCTTCCGCCCGCTCGGCCCCAGTGTAAAACGTGGGCTACCGCATAGAAGGGAAACAGCCGAAGAGAAAGGCAGGGGAGGTGTCCGAACCAGAGGAATCAGCAAGTGAGTTGCCCCCGCTCTCCGACACGGAGGACGACGGCCATCCCATCGGCCTGAACCCGGTGATGTTCAACGAGGCGGGCGAAAGCGTGGGCCAGGCTATTACCCTGCCGCTCCCATCCGGTTGAGGTGTGTGCCACTGGGTCCGCTGTTTCCGGATAGCATCGCCATTGTGAGCGACCAGCTGTATCTAAAAAACGGTCAGCTTCGACTCTTTGACGCCGGAACCGAGCGGTGTGGAAGGGAAACAGCCGAAGAGTGAAGAGTAAGGCAGGGGAATGAAAACCATCGTGCTGCTGGGCGTGGCTGCGTGTCAGCTTCGGGCGCAGGCGCAATGCCCCGCCTAGGAGTATGCGCTCAGCAAGGACGGCATCGGGCCATTCACTATGCAAACCAGTGTAAAGGTCGAGGGGAAGGATGCGACCTTCGCGGCATCGGCGCGCAACGACTCCGGGCTAGCCATCCGTCACGCGGAATGGTGCATCCGAGCGGATAAGCAGAAAATCGGTTGCGCCTTCTTTTTTGGGACTACAGAGCCCTGGCAGCCGGGAACCACTGTCCGCACAACCCACAAGTGTCGCATCCGCGTCTGCGCGGCTTTCTGCAATCTGGAAACGCTCGCAGGTGGTGATGAGGGCTTTCAGCGCCTCCACTGACATCTCACCGTTTGGCCCCTCGATCTTCTCGACGAACACCTTGTGCACCGTGTCCAGGCTGGTGACAAGAGAAACGCTGGCAACCAGAGCCCAGTGGTGCGGCAATCCCTTTTTGATATTCGGACCTCGCCCATCGAAGGCCGATTTTGCCGTACTCGCGTATGACATCGGCGAAGCCGATCGGCTGGCTGGTGGGCGCATGGAACAGCGCCTGCCCCTGGTAAGCGGCCGCCCACTGCGGTCCCGTGATGAAATACTTGCGGCGCGTTTCCGGACGGTAAGCGCCACCGCAAGCCTGCATGAGCCGCTCGAAGAGGGCCTGCTGCTCGGTAGGAGGGATGGGTTTCATTGTTTAGTGCCGAAATGCCGGTCGGCGAAGAAGTTCATGGACCGGCTTAATGCCCAGGCGCACGCACCGATGGCGGGCCATTCGTCTCCACCCGGTTCCACCTCTCCTGGGAGCACGAAGAAATGCGCGAATGCTCTTGGCATAAGCATCGGCATTGTCGGCGAGGACCTGAGCGCCGTATCTCTTCACGCTAGATCTATCGTATCCCGGTTTTCGACCGATAAAGACAATGTGAACGAGTGGGGCCACGGCTATCGACCGCCCGAAATCGCGGTGCTCATCTCCGTGCTGCTTTTGTCGATTTACGCCAGCGGATGCCAGCGGCTGGAGCGAGGCTCAAGTCAGGAAACCTTGACCTCAGTGGCAGAAGTGCGCCGGCTGCCGGCCCAACTCTCGGCTCCGGCCCCGGTCCGCCTCCGCGGAACCATCACGTATCTGTCCAGCACGCTCCAACAAGTCTTCCTGCAAGATGCCACAGGCGGCGTGCGCATTGAAAATGTCGGTCTCGATTCAGTCCTCAACCCGGGGGATGCCCTTGAACTGACCGGTACGGTGATCGCGGGTGGATCCAGTCCGGTGGTGAGGCAGGAACACATCCGGGTACTCGCAGCGAAAGTGCCCCTCCCGCAGCCGGCCCGGTTGACGGCAAGCGACTTGGTGACGGATCGATTGCAATTTCGCTTCGTCGAGGTGGAAGGCATGGCCCAGTCCGCCACCATCGACGGCCGCGGCCGGCTCGCTCTTACTATGCGCGCGCCGGGCGGGAACATAGAAGCGCGCGTGCGAGCGACCGGCAAAGCCGATTACCGTATGTTGGTGGACGCGGTTGTGCGCGTGCGCGGCGTGCTCGCTGTCAGTCTGGATGCGGGTGGAGCGGCGGTAGCAGTGAAGTTGTTTGTGCCGTCCGTTCAAGAGCTTGCCATCGTGACTCCAGCCAAACACGAATCCAGCGGCTTTGCCGAACTGCCCATCTTGACCAGCGCCGCCCAGGTGCACCGGCTATCTGAGGCAGAGGCACGCCGTGCTTATCCGGTTCACTTTCGAGCGATGGTAACGTATTTCAACCCGTTCGGTCCAAGCATGGTGGTACAGGACGGAGCGGAAGGTATCTACGTGGCAGCGACTCCCGGGCAGTTGCCGCCCTTGCGGGCGGGACAGCTTTTGGACATCGAGGGGTTCAGCGGCCCTGGAGATTACGCGCCCGTGATCACCGATCCGCGAATCCGGATCATCGGAGAACAGGGCTTGCCGAACCCATTGCCGGTCACGCCGGAACAGTTATTCAGCGGGGCGGCCGACAGCGCGTGGGTGGAGGTTGAGGGCATCGTCCACTCGCTCGGCAGCGCCAACGGGCGCGCGATGCTGAAGGTCCAGTCGGGACTCTACCAGTTCGAAGTGGGAGTGGCGGGAACCAGGGAATTGCCCCACGCACTGCTCTATTCGCGAATCCGTGTGCGAGGCGTTAGCGCGCCGCGGTTTAATTTCAAGCGGCAGATACTGGGTGTCGCGATTCGCGTTCCCGACCGTAAGTTCATCCAAGTGGAAGGCGCCGCCGAGGGTCCTCCCGCTTTGCAAAGTATCGAGCAACTGCTCCAATTCTCCCCCGACGCGCGGAGCGAGGCGCCGTCGCGAATTCGCGGTATCGTCACTTTGACCCACGCGACCGGTCCGACCTACTTGAGCGATGCCACCGGCGGGGTGGCAATCCAGAACCACGCAGAGGCCCACCTGGAGATCGGCGATGTGGCCGAGGCCACTGGATTCGCGGAAACCGGACCGTTCGGTCCTGTACTACGAGATGCGGAATTGTACAAGGTGGGCCATTCAAAGGCGGCGGAAGCGTCGCTAATGACAGCGGACGACATCATCGATGAGGGATGGGATTCCGAAATGGTTGCCATCGACGCATTGGTGGTGGACCCGATTTTCGGTCCCACGGACCAAAGCCTGTTGTTGCGGGCAGGTAGGACCTTGTTTCACGCGCGGCTCGGAGAAGGCCGGCTGCCACAGTTGAAAAAAGACAGCATGGTTCGGGTCACGGGGATCACCTCGATGGAGGCGCCGGAATTGGGCCAGTCTGCTCCGCGAGGCTTCTCGCTGTTGCTCCGGTCACCCGCCGACATCCGCATGATTCGCGACGCACCCTGGTGGACGTCCGAGCGGACGTTCCAGCTGGTCGCCGTGCTGACGGCGGCTGCTCTGCTGGCGCTGGCTTGGGCCGCGGTTTTGCGCCGCCGAGTGCTCCAGCAAACCAAAGATCTGCGGCGCGCGAAAGAGGCTGCCGAAGCCGCCAACCGTGCCAAGAGCGAGTTTCTGGCCAACATGAGTCACGAGATCCGCACACCCATGAACGGCATTCTGGGAATGACCGATTTGGCTCTCGGCACCGAGGTGACGGCCGAGCAGCGTGAGTATCTCTCGATGGCCAAAATCTCGGCCGATTCTCTGCTCACGCTCATCAACGACATCCTGGATTTCTCCAAGATCGAGGCTGGCAAGTTGCAAATCGAGGCCGTCCCATTCGCGCTTCGCCGCACGATTGGGGAGGCAGTGGCGCCGCTGGCGTATCAGGCGGAGCGTAAGTCCGTGCGCTTCGTTTGCGACATGGCGCCGGATCTGCCGGACCGTGTGATTGGGGACCCCGGGCGATTGCGCCAGGTGGTGATCAACCTCATCGGAAACGCCCTGAAATTCACGCGCGAGGGCGAGGTGGGTTTCCGCGCCGAGGTGGAGGCATGCACTGGCGAAGCCCTGCTTCTCCATTTCGCCGTGCGCGATACCGGCATCGGCATCGCCAAGGACAAGCAGCAAGCCATCTTCGAAGCCTTCACTCAGGCGGATACTTCGGTCACGCGGCAATTCGGCGGCACCGGGTTGGGGCTCTCGATCGCCGCGCGCCTGGTGGAGAGAATGGGTGGGCGCATCTGGCTGGAAAGCGAAGTGGGCGCGGGGAGCACATTCCACTTCACCGCCCAGGTGAAACTCATTTCGACACTGGAGGCCGCATCGGAGCCGGCTGGCGGTACCCCACCCGGCAGCACCCCGCGGACCCGGCTCGCCATTTTAATCGCTGAGGATCACCCCATCAACCGGCACCTTGCCGCGCGCCTGCTGGAAAAACTCGGGCATTCCGTGGTGCTGGCGGAGAACGGGCGCGAGGCCGTGGAAGCCTCCGAACGCCAGGCTTTCGATGCCATTCTGATGGACGTTCAGATGCCTGAGGTGGACGGGTATCAGGCCACGGCGGCGATCCGGTCGCGAGAGCGCGAGCGCGGCCAGCCCCGCACACCGATCATCGCTTTGACGGCGCACGCCATGAAGGGCGATCGCGAAGACTGCCTGGCCGCCGGCATGGACGGATACCTCTCCAAACCGATCCAGCCCACCGAGCTGCGCGAAATGCTCGAAGGCATTCAATCCAACTGCCGCGACGTTCCTACGATTTGAAGCTTGCCGGTAGCCAGCCCCGAAACACCCGGGCCGGGCTGTTGCCCGCCCACCCACAACTCAAATTCACCGGGCTCGACCAAGCGGCGGCCATCCGGCGTCACGTGAGAGACATTTCGGGCATTGAGCACGAATTGCACGGTTTTGCGTTCCCCTGCGCGCAGCCTCACGCGCTGGAATCCCTCGAGCGAATGTATGGGCGCGCCCGTCGAAGGTGACTTGAGGTAGAGCTGAACGACATCTTCCCCGGCTGTTTTGCCAGTATTCTGCACTTCCACCGCGACCTGAATGGGATCTCCGATGGCAACCTGCGTGGGCAAACTGAGCTTCCGATACGCAAAGGTGGTGTAGCTCAGCCCGTATCCAAAGAGGAACAGCGGCTCGCCCGTAAAGTAGCGGTAGGTCCTTCCCTGCATGCTGTAATCGGTGAATGGCGGCAGTTGGTCCGTCGATTTGTAGAATGTCACCGGCAGCCGGCCGGCAGGATTGTAGTCGCCGAACAGCACATCGGCCAGAGCGGTGCCGCCCGCCTGTCCGGGATACCAGGCCTCCACGATCGCCGGGACATGGTCGCGCGCCCAGTTTACGGCCAGCGCGCTGCCATTCAACAGCACCAGCACCACGGGCTTGCCGAGGGCCGCGATCTTCTGCATCAGATCCTCCTGCGCCGCGGGCAGTCCGATTTGGACACGGTCACCCCCCTCGAATCCTTCCACGTGGACAGGCATCTCCTCGCCCTCCAGTTTGGGCGACAGGCCCAATACCAGCACCACCGCGTCGGCTTGCCGCGCCACGGCGAGGGCCTCCTCTGTAAGTTCCTTCCGGGGCGGCGCCCATACCAGTTGAATGCTGGCATCGTTAACGAACTCGTGGTAGTCGATGAGGATGCGATACGGCCGGCCGGCTTCCAATTGGACCGGCTCGTACCGGTAATCGCCGCCATGGATGCTTCTGGACTGCACCACCAGTTTGTCATCCAGGTAGAGCGCGAAGGTATTGGCGGCGTTGGCGCCCAGCTGGTACGTTCCGCTGGCGGGCGGCACCAGGTAGCCGGTCCAGCGGACGCCGAAATCGTCGTCATCCATATCCGGCCGCGGAGCGCCGTCCCACCAGTTGAAATTCACCTGCGGATCGACGCGCGTGAACAGCGGCTGCGGATTGAGAGGGATCTGCCCCGTCGTTTCGTCCGTAACCGGGTAGGTGGATACAGCCGGTTTATGCGCTTTTCCATCGTAGTTGGCGGTGCCGAAGTATTCGCCCTTCAGGCCATTCTGGCGATCGGAACCATTGGTTGTGTAGAGCGCAGTGGTGGGGATCACTTCGAAATTCGGAAGTCCGTTGGCCACGTCACTGCCACGTGCATAGAGGACCTTGGTGCTGGAGCCAAGCTTTTGCCGGATCCCTTCGAGCGGGGTAACGGGCGCCGTGGGAACACCATTGTAATTGCCCAGCAGCACCGGGACATCGTCTGCGTTGGGCCCTATTACCGCGAGAGTCTTCAAGCGCTTACTGAGAGGCAGAGTCCGGCCTTCGTTCTTGAGCAGAACGATGGATTTATGCGCCGTCTCCAGAGCCAGCTCGCGATGCGCCGGGCTGTCGTTCTCACTGTAAGGGATGCGCGCCCATTTCACCATTTCCGGCGGATCGAACATGCCCAGCTTGAAGCGGGCCACCAGCAGACGGCGCAGAGACCGGTCGATGTCCGACTCCGCTACCAACCCCTGGCGGAACGCGGGCAGCAAATTCTGATACTCCGTCCCGCATGCAAGGTCGGTGCCGCTCTTGAGGGCTAGCGCCACGCCTTCTTCCGGCGTGGGCACGAACTTGTGATTCTTGTATATGTCGCCCACGGCCGCACAATCCGAGACTACATAGCCCGCGAATCCCCACTGCTTGCGCAGAATGTTTTCAAGAAGCCGCGGATTGGCGCAGGCGGGCTGGCCGTCTACACTGTTGTACGAACACATCACCGAGTACGCGCCGCCCTCCCGCACCGCTGCTTCGAAGTGCGGCAGGTAGGTGTCCCAGAGGTCGTGCTCGCTGGGCACGGCGTCGAAGGTGTGGCGCAACGGCTCGGGGCCGCTGTGCACCGCGTAATGCTTGGCGGTGGCGATGGTCTTCAGGTATTTGGGATCGTCGCCTTGCATAGCTTTGATAAATGCGACCGCCATCCGGCCGGTAAGATATGGGTCTTCGCCGTAGGTCTCCATGCCGCGTCCCCAACGCGGATCGCGAAAGAGGTTGATGTTCGGCGTCCAGAACGTGAGCCCTTGATAGATGTTTCGCTTGCCGCGCCGGATGAACTCCTGATACTTCGCGCGCGCTTCATCGGAGATGGCCGTCGCCACACGAAACATGAGATCCGTATCCCAGGTCGCAGCAATGCCGATGGCTTCGGGAAAGACGGTGGCGCGTCCCGACCGCGCCACGCCGTGCAACGATTCATTCCACCAGTTGTAAGCCGGAACGCCCAGCCGGTCGATGGCGGGCGAATCGTTCATCAACTGGGAGATCTTCTCCTCGATGGTCATGCGCGACAGCAGGTCGTCGACGCGTTTGTCCAACGCCGCGCCGGTATTGCGAAACACTGCCGAGCCCGCGACGAGCTGCGCCACCGCAACCAACGCCGGCTTGGCTTGACCCTGGCGATCGAACAGTAGTGGATAACTGGTCCTGCCCCGAACCGGCCAGTCGTTCAGCCAGGAGTCCCGGTCCGTGACACCCCAGAAAGTCACCCGCGTGATTACGTCGCGATGTTTGAGGTATACGCCAAACAGATCGGCGTACCGCTTCGCCAATGCCTGCTGCACCTGGTCCGGCAGCCCCGCTGCATAGGGGTTGAGCTTCGCCTGCAATTCGACATTCAAAGTAATGTCGGCGCCCTTTTGCCCGGTGGCGGCGGGCAGTACGTCGATGTCGAGTTCGGTGATGTTCACCTTGACGCCGAGCTTGGCAAAGGCGGCAATGGTGGCGTCTTCCTGTTCGACGGTGGGCCAGTCCATGTGATTGTGCCCTTGCAGCCCGACGGCTGTCACCGGCACACCCTGCGCCTGGAGCTTCCGGATCAGTTCGATCGCCCCATTGCGCTTGGCCTCGTTTTCGAGCGAATAGTCGTTGTAATACAACTGGGCGTTCGGATCGGCTTCATGCGCGAATTGAAACGCCTTGGCGATGTAATCCTCGCCGATGATCTTCAGCCAGGGCGACTGGCGCAAACTGCCGTCTTCATCGAGGGCTTCGTTGACTACATCCCAGCCCGCGATGCGGCCTTTGTAACGCCCCACAACCGTGTGGATGTGCTCACGCATTCGTTCCAGCAACGTGACACGGTCCACAGGATTGCCATGGTCGTCCTGAAAGACCCACGCCGGCGTCTGGTTGTGCCACACCAGCGTGTGGCCGACGATGAACATGTGGTTCTTCTCGCCGAAAGCCACGTAACGATCCGGCAGATCGAAGTTGTAGGTGCCTTGCTTGGGGTGGACGTTCTCCCACTTCAGAACATTTTCCGGGGTGATGGTGTTGAACTGCGCCGTGACCAACGCCGCGGCCCGGGCATCTTCGCCGGTGAAAGTGGCCGCGTTCACGGCAGCGCCGATCCGGAACGTGCCCTGAAACGCGTCCTTCAACGACGCCGGCGTCTGAGCGCTCAATACCGGGCCGGCGAGTAGCACCGCCGCCCATGTGGTCCATTTCCAGAAACTCATTTCCGATCCGCCTCCGTCAACTGAGAGCAAATTTTTTGCGCCGCTCCGCCAACTCGTCGGCAATTTCCTGGTTCTTCGCTCGCGTGATCGGATAGAAGATCAGGCAGAGGGCTGTGGCAAAAAACGCCAGGCCCGCATAGACGCTTGCCGTCAGGCGTATGCCCATGAGCGACTGCGCTGTCTGCACGGCGTTGGACACGTAGCCGTACGACTCAAACAGCCAGCCGGCGATGAAGCCGCCCAGTGCGAGCCCGAGCCAGAGCGCGAAGACCACCGCCGCGGTAACGGTTCCCGTCGCTCGGCGGCCCGTTTTCCATTCGCCGTAGTCCGCAACATCGCCCATCATCGCCCACAGCACCGGGCAGGAGAAGCCGAACGAGAACTGGCGCAGGATCTCCGAAGCGAAGATGGCGACTGTTTCCTGCGCCGGCAGAACGAACAGGACAGCAGCGAGAACACCAGTCAGCACCATGCTGGCGATGAACAGACTGCGCTTGCCGAATCGCGCCGAGAGCTTCGAGGAAACCGCGACACCGACCAGCAGCGAGGCCAGGCCGAAGCCGTTGAACCAGCTGAAGAGGTTTTGGTCGCCGGCCGCGTACTTGAAGAAGGGCAGCATGACGCTCGACCGCATTACGATCGCGATGAAGTAGAACGTCGTCGCCAGGAACAGCGCGATCCACGGCCCGTTCTTAACCAGGTCGGCGAGGTCTTGCCCCAGCGAGCTCTCCTGCTTCGGATCCGGCTGAATGCGCTCTTTAGTTGATGCGAAGGAGACGATGAACAGCACTCCACCAAGCACACAGAAGAGCCCCATCGTCAACTGATAGCCCTTGGCGCTGTTGCCGTGGCCGGACCAGGCGATCATCGGCACCGCCAGGCTCTGCACTATGAACCCCGCGGAATTGGCGAAGATCTGCCGCCAGGACGCGATGCTGGTGCGCTCGTCCGGGTCGCCCGTCATCACGCCGGTCAGCGACGCGTACGGCACGTTGTTCACCGTGTAGACGAGGCGCAGCAAGGCGTACGTCACGTACGCGTAAATAATCTTACCGCCAGGGCTCAGGTTTGGAGTGGTGAAGGTGAGCACGCCGATGATGGCGAAGGGAACCGCGGTCCACAGCAGATACGGGCGGAACTTGCCCCACCTCGTGTTGGTCCGGTCCGCGATGGCGCCCATCACCAGATTGAAGACCGCTGCGATCAGGCCAACCACCAGGAACAGCGTCCCGGCTTGAGCCGGAGTCAGCCCGAATGTATCGGTGTAGAAACTGAGTTGCAACGCCAGCATCGCCTGAAAGACGAAGTTGGCGGCCATGTCGCCGAGGCCATAGCCAATTTTCTCTTTGACGGAGATTTTTTCAGTCATCGGCCGCCTCCCGTGGTAGCGCGCCGCCATACCGGCGACAAGATCGCCAGCGCTACGTAACGCCGGCGGTCTTCGCCGCCGGTACGGGCCCATGCCCCGCTCCGCCACTTCACTTCCCCACCTGCAAGATCACCTTCTTCAAATCCCCGTCCCGCGACGAATTTCCGACCATGATTTCGAAATCCCCCGGCTCCACCACATGCTTCATATTCACGTCGTAGAACGCGAGCAACTCGGGCGTGATATCCAACGTCACCGTCTTGGTTTCGCCCGGCCGGAGCGAAACTTTCCGGAAACCCTTCAGCTCTTTAACGGGCCGCGTCACGGAGCTGACCAAGTCGCGAATATACATCTGCACCACTTCCGTTCCCTCGCGCCGCCCCGTGTTCGTAACATCCGCCAGAACGCGCGTAGCGCCATCCGCGCGGATTCTCTTATTCGCCAGCCGTACGTTCCCAATGTCAAAGGTCGTGTAACTCAAGCCGTAGCCGAAAGCATAGAGCGGCGACACATCGTCGAACAGATACCCGCGACGTGCAGACGGCTTGTAATTGTAGAAAACGGGCAGATGCCCTGCCGAGCGCGGAATCGTCATCGGCAGCTTGCCGCCGGGGTTGAAATCGCCGAACAGAACATCGGCCACCGCGCGTCCGGTCTCCTGCCCGAGGTACCAGCATTCCAAAATCGCCGGAACGTTCTGGCTGAGGTAGTTGATCGAGAGCGGCCGGCCATTGAACAGCAGCACGATGACCGGCTTGCCCGTCGCCAGCATGGCCTTCACCAGCTCTTCCTGCCTTCCAATCAGATCGAGACTGGTCCGATCGCCCATATGCTTGAGCCCCCACGCTTCGCGCGAAGTCTGCTCGTTGCCGCCGATGGCCAGCACAATCACGTCTGCCTGCCTGGCGATTTCCACCGCCGCCGCAATCTGTTTGCGGTCTTCCTCAGGGTCGCTCGCAATCACCTCATCTTGAGTCCAGGAGCCGCCGATGGTGATCTTGCACCCTTCGCTGTAGAGCACCTTCGCCCGGCTGCCCACCTTCTCCTGGATGCCTTCGAGCACGGTGACGTTGTGCTTGGGCACGCCGCTGTAGCCGCCGAGCAGGCTGCGATGGGCGTTCGGGCCGATGACCGCGATCGATCGAATCTTCGTCAGATCCAGCGGCAACAGACCGTTTTCGTTCCTCAACAGGGTGATGGCTTCGCGCGCGCCCTCGAGAGCGAGCTGGCGATGCTCATCGCAACCCACCACGCGATCCGCTTCGTCCGGATCGACGTAGGGGTCGTCGAAAAGCCGCATCTGGAATTTCCAGTACAGCATCGGCGCAACCAGATCATCCAACTGCGAGTCCTTGAGCACGCCCTTGCGGACCAACTCCACCAGGTGCAGGTAGCAGTCGGGCTCAGGCAACTCAATGTTGACGCCGGCCTGGACCGCCAGGGCGCACGCCTCCCGCTTGTCCTTCGCCACAAAGTGTCCGTGCGTGTCCGGGCGATAGCCCAACTCCCAGATGGCGTAGTAATCCGACACCACGTAACCCTGGAAACCCCATTCCTTGCGCAGCACGTCCCGCATCAGCCATCGGTTGGCATGCGACGGCACGCCGTCGATTTCGTTGTAGGATGCCATCACGCTGACGGCCCCGCCTTTGTGCAGCGCCTCTTTGAAGGTGTACAAAAACGTCTCGCGCAGCACGCGCATGGAGACGTTCGCCGGCGCGCAGTTCATGCCGGATTCGGGCTGGCCATGCCCCACGAAATGCTTCAAGGTGGCTATCACGCGCCGCTTGTCCAGGAACCGCGCGTCGCCCTGAAACCCGCGCACCGCCGCGATGCCCATGCGCGAAACTAAATATGGATCTTCCCCGTAAGTCTCTTCCACGCGGCCCCAGCGCGGGTCGCGCGCCACATCCACCACCGGCGTGAGCGCCTGGTGCGTGCCGCGTAAACGGGCTTCAGCCGCGGTCATGGTGAACAGCGACTCGACTAGTTCGGGGTGAAAAGTCGCGGCCAAGGCGATGGGCTGGGGAAAACTGGTGCCGCCAATGGCCGCATGGCCATGCAGGCACTCCTCGTGAAACATTACCGGAATGCCCAGCCGGCTGTTCTCGATGAAGAATTTCTGGATGGCGTTGGTGAGCTCTGCCATACCGCGCGCGTCTTTGCCCTTGCCGGCATCGCTCGGGCGGCCCACCTGCCCAAGACCGCGCTTCTGCTTGAACGCGGCCTTGGCTTTGGGCAGATCGAAATCGCCATCGGCGTTCAGCAGCGTGTCGGCCTTCTGCTGCCACACGCACATCATCTGCGCGGCTTTCTCTTCCAACGTCATCCTGGACAGGAGATCTTTCACCCGTTTGGCTGCGGGCAAGTCAGGATTCCGGTAGGGCTCGGTCCTGGCTTTCTTGGGAGACGGCTTGGTCATGCCCACCCTTCAATTTGTGTCCGGTTGAACCTCTATATAGTCAACAGCCGCTGTGTCGCCGCCCTCGGGCATGCCTTCGATGTGAATCTCATCGCCTGGACGTAGCGCGATGCCGGCCACCGTGCGCCGCGTAGAAGACGAGCCATCGATCTTCTGTGTCGGCAGGTGATCGGCGGCGGCCCATTCGTCTACCAGTTGGTTCTGAACACGGAGGCGAAAGTGCGCTACGCCGTTATTTTGGTCGAAGTATTGCACGCGCAGTGTGTACCAGCCAGGGGCGCCCTCATAGCGGAACGTCGCAGCGCATGGCGCTGCGCCACTAGCTGCACCACTACAGATCACGGCTTTACCACCGGAAGCGGCCTCCCACGGGGTGACCGCAACCACCGCGTAACCCTGCAACTGCATCGACTCGGCTTCGACGCGTCCGGGATAGTGGCCCACGCGCTCCTTCGCATCTGCGATGCCCGATTCACGGAAAAACCAATTGTTCACCGCATCGCGCCAGACCTGCGCCTGGCCCGCCTGATACTCCAGTTGAGCCAGCACTGCGCCATAGCGTTCGTCATCCACCCGGCCCGCGAGAGACTTCCACTGCTGGACATAATTCTCCGCGGCCTCGGCGCCCTCATAGTGGGAATCGTAAATAGCCTGAACCACAGTCTTGCCGGCGTGCAGCACATGGGTGTAGGGCACATGGTGCATAAACAGCAGCAGATCGTCGGGACAGGTTTCGAGCGATTCGTAGATCTTGGCAACCGCCGGCGGGTATTGGCCGATGTAACCGGTCCCCGTGGCCACCGTTCGATCCATTCCGACGCCGTGCTCGTCGGCCCGGTGCCACTGGCCCCAACCATTGCGCTCCGACGCCTCCACATTCACGCCGTAATGATTGCCGGTAATATCTGTGAGGCCCTGCAGCCCAAGCGTTCCGGTGTAGTTTTCGTATGTGCGCCACGATTGCAATTGCATCCCGGCGATGGTGTCCACAACCCGCGAGTCGCTTCCGAAGGTCAGCCGCGTCCACTCCTCGGCGATCTGACGCGAACTCAGGTCCGGATTCCACACCAGCCTTCCGAAGCCATACAGGTTGGCCTGCGAAAGGTGATTGCCCAGCCAGTTATCGTCCAGCCCCACATTCGCCACACCCACGAAACCTCCCGTGAGCCGGTGAAAAGTACGGCCGGCGACGATCGCTTTGACGGGCGCCTCCATTTGAAAATCGAGCGTCTCCTTCCACATGGGCACCAGGAACACCAGGGCGCGGGCTTGCCCCATGTATTCCTGCGTGATCTGTAGTTCCATGGCCTGGTTGGTTTTTGCGAGCCCGCCAACCAGCGGAGAAACCGGCTCGCGCACCTGGAAATCGATGGGGCCGTTCTTGATCTGGACGACGACATTGTCATCGAAACGGCCATCCAGCGGGTGGAAATTGTCGTACGCGGCGCGCGCACGGTCATTCTTCAGATTGCGCCAGTCCGCGTGATGGTCATAGACGAAGCCGCGATAGAACAGCAACCCGCCATGCGGCTTCAGCGCGCGTGCCACCACGTTGGCCGCATCGGCGTGCGTGCGCCCATATGTCGACGGGCCCACGCGTCCTTCGGAATCGGCTTTCAGAACAAAGCCGGCCAAGTCCGGAATCGCACGGTAGAGTTCGGAAGTCCGCTCGTCCCACCACGCGGCGACACGCCGGTCCAGCGGATCGTAAGTTTCGAGAGCGCCAATCGTTTGGGGGCTTCCGAAATCCACCGAGATCGCCATCCGCACACCCCAGGGACGGAGCGCGCCGGCAATGCGCGCGATCTGCGCGGCAAAAGCGGGCGTGAGCAGGCGAGGGTCAGCGTTGACGTTGTTGATGGAGCAGCCGTTGATGCCGAGCGATGCCAGCAGGCGGCCGTACTCGCCGACGCGGCTCAGGTCCTCCCGAACGTGGCCGTTCTCCCAGAAGATAGAGCGGCCGCCGTATCCGCGCTCAATCGAACCATCCAGATTGTCCCACTGGTTGACCCAGCGAATGGGCGCATATGGCGCCTGCTTCTCATCGAGGCTGGCGATCGGCTCGCCCAGAGCAATCTTTCGCAGAAGAGCGAAGGCGCCGTAGAGAACGCCGCGTTCGTTCGCGCCTGCAACAATCGTGTAGCTCACGCCGCCGCTCTCCGCGCTCTTCAGCCAGAATCCGTCGGTCTCCAGTGTGCCGGCCAATGGAAACTGAGGGGCTTCGCGCTGCAGATCCGCCAGAGTGCCTAAGACCACCGCACCCTCGGCGGGTACGCGGGCTTCGATGCGCAGAGTCCTGCTAAGCATGCCGCGAACCCCGCGGATCAATTCCTGGCGGGCGCTATCGACGACCGCGGAATTGCCGAAGGCTGTGATCGAGGCGGGCAGAGCTTCTCGATACTGCCGCTGGGCGCCGTCGTCGAGAGGTGCATACCGCAGCCAGGCGGCGGCTCCGGTTTCCGCGTGCAGCCCAACCGCAGCCAGCAATCCCCAAAGCAGCGAACGGGAAAAAACATAATTGGCCACAGATGAACACAGATGAACGCCGATAGTACGTTCTATTTTCGATCTGCGTTTATCGGCGTTCATCAGCGGCTATTCCTTCTTCGCAAACCCGCTAAGAATTGACTCCCGACGCCAGATAGCCCCCGTCTACAGCAATGCATTGGCCGGTGAGAAAGCGCGCGCCATCGGAGGCCAGCAGAACCGCCACGCCCACCAGTTCTTCCGGATTCCCGAAGCGTCCCATAGGCGTGCGCATCAGGATCTCCTGCCCGCGGGTTGTGCCGTTCAGCATCTCGCTGTTCAGGTCCGTAGGAAAAACTCCGGGCGCAATCGCGTTCACCGAAATACCGTCCCGCGCCCATTCGCACGCCAGGCTGCGCGTGAGCGAAAGGAGACCGGCCTTGGCGGCGCAATAGCCGGCCACTTCATGAAACGCTAGAAACGAACCGAGGGACGCTATGTTAATGATGCGCCCGCGGCCGCTTTCTTTCAAGGCGCCGTAGAACGACTGACAGGCCCGCAGCGCGCCATTGAGATTGGTATCGATCAGACAGGACCACAAATCCTCGGGCATGGTCGCGGTCGCCTGCCGGGATGTCGCGCCGGCGGCATTCACCAGAATGTCGACCCGGCCGAACCTCCCGATCACCGCGTCGCGCAGAGCATCGATCGACTCCCGATACTGCACATCCACGACCTGGCACAGTGTCGATCGGCCCAGGGCTTCCATTTGCCGGCAGGCCGTTTCCACCTGTTCCTGGCGACGACCCGTAGGCACCACGTGGGCGCCATGCTCCGCCAGCCCCACCGCCAGGGCGCGGCCGATTCCGGAATTCCCTCCGACCACCACCGCGATGCGATCTGTCAAATCCAGTGAGTTCGCCATGTCAGTAAGGCATTGCCGGAGCCCGGCCATCGCCAGGGTCTGCCCAGCGGTCGTTCGGGACCAGCGGCGTCCAGCCGGGCCGCGCCGGATCCTGGTCATACGGATAGTTGCCCAACCGCCGGTACTGCTCGTGATACTCGCGGAGCTTTTCGCGGTCGAGCCGCACACCCAGACCAGGCTTTTCCGGCACACGGATGGCGCCGTTCTCATAGCGCATCAGTCCACCCTCGATAATATCGTCCGTCAGGTGGTGGTAGTGCGCGTCGGCGGCGAACGACAGATTCGGCAGCACCGCTCCCAGATGCAGCATAGTCGCCAACTGGATTCCCAACTCGCCCGAAGAGTGCACGGCCACGCCCAATTGAAACGTTTCGCAGATGCCGGCGGCTTTCACGCAGGCGCGAATCCCGCCCCAAAAGGTGGTGTCCAGCAGAATTACATCCACGGCGGTATCGAGCACGTTGGCCGCGAGCTGCTCGAAATTGACCACCACGGTATTGGTGGCCAGCGGCACTCTTACCATTTGGCGTGTCCGGCGCATGCCGTTCAAGCCAAATACGGGATCTTCCAAATAGTCGTTGCGCAGACCCTCGATGGCCTGGCCGAAGCGGATCGCCTGTTCCGTGGACCAGACCGCATTGGGATCGAACCGCAGGGAATCTTCAGGGAAGGCGGCCGCCAGCGCGCGGTAGGCCTCCAATTCGTAGTCCGGGGGAAAGACGCCGCCCTTAAGCTTGTGGGTTCGAAAGCCAAAGCGCCGCTTCAGCGCACAGGTATGCTCCACCAGTTGTTCAATCGTGCGCACTTCTCCGTCGCCGCTTTTCGGATGGGGATACCGGAAAAAGCAGTACGCGGCGAAGGGCACACGATCGCGCAGCCGACCTCCGAGGATTTCGCACACCGGTACGCCCCAAGCCTGGCCCAGGATATCCAGGCAGGCGAACTCCAGCGCAGCGAGAACCTGCGTGCGGTTGTTGTATAGCGATGCGGTGGGATTGGCAATGAGGAAGCGCATCTCCTCCAGGCGCGCCGGATCGTGTCCCACCAGATACGACTTCATGGAACGGAATACGGCTTCGGCCGATTCGCCGCCGCCGCCCATTTCGCCCAAGCCCACCAGCCCGTTGTCGGTCTCGACCTCGACGATGGTGCGGACGAAACGGCCCCAGTGGCAGCCGTTGGCGTGCCGTAGCGGCGCTTCCAAGGGCATGGAGACGGTGGTTGCCCGGATGTCCCGAATCTCCATTTAGTTTAATCCTACAACAAACTGCTCCGAGCGGCCAGTAATTTCGGAGTGAGTGGAGTTATTTTGTGGTCTGGTATATCTGTTCATCGTATGCGTCTCCTTGCCTTGGCCGCCGTCAAATTCGTCCGTCCAGTTCTCTACCATACTCCACATCGTTACCGAACCGCGACCGTAAGGGAGCGGGGGCTGCGTGTGCCACTCCGCTCCCTATCGGTCGCGGCTTGGTAGCGCCCGCGCTTTCCAGCTTCGCCAAATCTGCCACTGTCATGTCGCTCACCCACTACGCTGGCGAGGTGTACGCTTGGATGCAAAGTTTTTCGAGAGGATGGCTCTTGGCCCTCCACCATATGGTTCGACTCACCGAGGATCGGGATTGTGGGGCTACATCGAACAGGCCTTCCGCAGGGCTCGCAAAGCAGGCCCGCGCCTCTTCGGGCTGCAGATCCAGATCCCGAAGCTGGATGTTCGCGGCCTCCCGGTCGATTCCGCTGGCAACGCCCCGGCAGCCGATATCGCTGCCCAAGGGCAGATCTACCGCGGCCTGATGGAACTCTCTCCCCCGAGGATTCCCGGGCAGGGGCGTTGCACCAAACTTCGATGTCCGCTATCGCACCAAGTCCGCCTATCAGGGCCCATGCAAGTGGTCTTTACGAGAGATTTCCAAAAACGGGATTTCCCAATGGGAAACTCTGAAAAAGCGAATTTATGAAGAGACCCTTGACATTTAGAATCATCAGCGTATATATAGTTTGGGGTCGCAACGAATTGTGCCCTTGAATTGCATGGAGGGAGCTATATGAAGAACCAAGTGCCGTTCGGGAAATGGTGCGCTACAGCCTTGTTGCTGCTGGCAGGGACCTGCAGTGTTGCCTCCGCTCAAGTTCTTTACGGATCGCTCACCGGCAACGTGACCGATCCCGCGGACGCCGCGATACCCGGCGCGAAGGTGGAAGCCCTCAACGTGAACACGGGAGTCTCCCGGCAGGCGGATACAGATATCCGTGGGAGTTACGTGTTCAACAATCTCCAGACGGGAACCTACAAGGTTACGGTTACGTCCAGTGGCTTCCAGACCACCATTACCGACCAAGTCGTGGTGAATGCCAATGAAGTACGGCGCGTCGATCTGCAATTGCCGATTTCGCAGGCCATCGCGTCGGTGGAGGTCTCTGCGGCAGCGGCCGCCCTGCAAACCGACAAGGCCGACGTGCACTCGGAAATTACCGCCCAAGAGGTGGCAGAACTGCCGTATTCCGGCGGCGAAGGCAAGAACTTCCAGAGTCTTCTATACCTGGTACCCGGCGCCGGCATCCCGGCCACCCGCGAAGCTAACTCGGAGGCTGGCAATCCGATGCGCGCCCAGTCGCTCATGATGAACGGGGCTTCCTCCACAGGCAACAGCACTAAGCTCGATGGCGCCACCATTGCCTACCCGTGGCTGCCGGTCAACATTGCCTATGTCCCGCCAACGGAGGCCATCGAAGCCGTCAACATCACCACGAACTCGTTCGATGCCGAACAGGGCGCGGCAGGGGGTGCGGCCATCAATGTGGCCATCAAGTCCGGAACCAACCAGTTACACGGCGTCGCATACGAGCGCAATCAGAACAACGACGAGACGGCGGTGAACTACTTCAGCCACACCGCCCCCCTGGGGAAGAACGTTTTCAACCAATACGGCTTCGCGCTGGGCGGGCCGATCTGGATCCCCAAGATTGTTCACGGCAAGAATAAGCTGTTCTTCTTCGTCGACTATCAGGACACTAAGCGCCGAGCGTACACTGCCGACCCGAACCTGACTCTACCCACCGCAGCTATGCGGCAGGGCAATTTCAACGGCACCGGCATCACCATTTATGATCCGCTTACCGGCAATGCGGATGGTACGGGCCGCCAGCCATTCGCCAACAACACCATCCCCGCCAACCGGATCGACCCAGCGTCCGCGACATTGACGAACCTGCTTCCGGCACTGACCAGGCCCAACTCTTATACCACCAACTACGACGCTTACGGCGATACCCAATACAACCGCTACAGTTGGGATTACAAGGTGAACTACAACCCCAACGACAAATCGATGATCTGGGGCCGGTACAGCTTTTCGCCCATCAGTATTCCGGGAACTTTCGCCCTGGGAGCGGCGGAGGGTGATGCCCTCGGCGGAGCCCAGCCGGGCCTCGCGGGCGGGCGTGTGCAGACTACCGCGGCCGGTTTCACCTATACCATTTCGCCCACCCTTCTGCTGGACGGCAACGTCGGCTATACGCGCCAGCGCATTGGCGCTAACGGCGATGAAAACCTAGGCGACTACGGTCTGAACGTGCTGAAGATTCCCGGCACCAACGGAGTCGGGCCAGATTATGCAGGTATCCCGGGCTTTCAAATCGCCGGTGTCGCCAATATCGGCAATACCAATACCGGCAGTCCCTTCCTGTTCCGCGACAACCAATACACCACCGCGTTCAACCTGAGCAAGGTCCACGGATCGCACAACCTGCGTTTCGGGTTCGAATACGATAAGTACGCCCTCAACCACTTCCAGCCGCAAGGCGGCACCTTTGGCACAGCACGTGGCACGTTCGGTTTCAACGGGCAACTAACCGTGTTATGCACCGGCGTGAACTCCGCGGATGTTTGCAACCAAGGCGCAACTCCCAACACTAACGGAACTCCCGCCAACTCCTGGGCCCAGTTTCTGCTCGGCTATCCCTCCGAATTGGGCAAGATTACTCAATTCCAGGATCCCAACTCGTTGCGCTTCTCCGACTGGGCCATTTACGCGCGCGATCAGTGGCAGATTACCCGTAAGCTGACCATCAATTACGGCCTGCGTTGGGAATACGATCCCATCTTCTCCCACAACTGGTACGGCGCAACGCGGTATGATCCGGTCACTCACAACATTTTGATCGGCGGAGAAGGCTCCACACCGTGGGACACGGGTGCCACGGCGTCAAAGAAAAACTTTGCCCCGCGCTTTGGCGCGGCTTACCGCCTCACGGAGAAAACCGTGCTTCGCGCCGGCTACGGCATTACGGTAGATCCGGACAACATGCGCGACCAGAGAAATGCTTTTCCCTCGGTAATCAACCAGGACTTCCAGCAGGCGGGCACCGATCAATTCGTCACGGTACCAGGGTCTAGCACCCAAGCATCTCTGCGAACCGGCGTCCCCGTGCCTACGGCTCCAAACATCACGTCGGGTGTTATCAGCCCTGCGCCCGCCGGGACCACCACAGCCACGCTCCTTCCAAATAACTACCTCCCCAACACAGGCACCGTTACGTTCCCGGCTTACATGAACCGGGGTTACATCCAGAGCTGGAATTTCTTTGTGCAGCATGAGTTTTCTCCGACGCTCACGGCCGAAGTCGGATACGTGGGCACTCACGCCGTCCACCAGATGATGGGAGTCAACATCAACGGGTCGCTCCCGGGAACCAATAACACCAGTGCCCGCCAGCTCGCCCCCTACGACATTAGCGATATGAACGACTACGAGCCCTTCGGCGACATGACCTATCATGCCTTGCAGACGCGGCTCACGAAGCGCATCGGCGCATCCGTCATTGGCGTCTCGTACACCTTCTCCAAGGCCATCGACGACTACAATGGCGACAATGGCGATGGCACCTTGTGGCGCGCCTACCCCGTGTCGTTTGCTCTCGACAAGGAGTTGGCTGGGTTCAACCGCACCCACACGCTGAATATCTTTCACGTCTACCAGTTGCCATTCGGCCAGGGACATCACTGGTTGAGCCGCGGGCCCGCTTCCAAGATCTTCGGTGGATTCCAGATTGGCGGCACCCTCAGCCGCTATAGCGGATTGCCATTTACTGTCGGCTCCAACACAGGCACCAATGCCGCTGGTCAAGGCCAGTCGGCCACTCAAATCAACCCGGACGTCGCGATCCTCGGCGGCCACGACGCCAATAGCCCCTATTTCGACGGGACCGCCTTCACCAACCCCGCCGTGGGGACCCTGGGAACCACCGGCAGAAACATCCTGATCGGCCCCGGCTTTTTCAACATGGATGCGAACGTCTCCCGCACCTTCGCCTTCAAAGAAGGGAAGATCAAGTTCCAACTCGTCGGCGAGGCTTTCAATTTGACCAACACGCCGTCGTTCGCCACTCCCGCCGGCAACACCGTAACATCAAACAGCAACTTCGCGACGCCTACGCTGAACTCGAATGGCACCGTGAAGAGCTACGGCGGCTACAGCGTGATCACGACCACTGTCTCGAACGCGCGCCAATTGCAGATAACCGGATACCTGCGGTTCTAACCACAAGACCGCTCCCTTTCGTCACGGCTCAGTCCCCGTTTTCCGAGCCGTGACCAGAGGGAGCGGTTAATTCTTACGCGTCAGTTCCTCGTTCGGCTTGAATTCGCCGCCTTTGAGAATGATCGCCAGCACTTCCTCCGAGCGTGAATTGAAGGCGCCTTGCTTTTCCGGCGTGATATTGTTGTGGTCGGATTCCACCATGGGGATCGCTTCCTTGGGGCCGGGGATTTGGTTGATGGCTGTCCAGATACCGGCCGGCGGCGCAATTGTGTCAATAAAGCCCATAGCGGCAAGAACCGGCGCTTTGACGCGGGAGGCGAAGTTGACCGTATCGAAGTACAGCGCCGTTTTCATGACTGCTGGATTGTCGGATGGCCAATTCGGGTATCCTGCCTTACGGCCGTGCAGATCGCCATTGGAATCCGCGCCGGAGGGTTCGTTCACAATGACAGCGGTGACCTTCGGATTCAGCCCGGCGGTAACCAAACTTTGTTGGCCACCCATGCTGGTGCCCATAATAACGATGGTTTTGCCGTCCCAATCCAGCCGGCTCGCAATGTAATCGATGGCGCGCGAGTCACGCAGATACATGTTCAGGAAGTAGGAAGTTTCCCTGTCGGTATTGCCAATTGCCTGGTAATCGGTGCTGACTCCGCTCGCCTGGCTCGGCGGGATGTCGTGCGAATCCACATCGAAAGCCAGCCAGCCCTCAGCCGCGCGATTGGTGACGGTTTGCGGCTGGAGCGCATAAACGCCGGCGTACTGGAAGACCACCAGGGCTGGAAACTTTCCTTCTTTTGACGGCCTTGCGAGATAGCCCTGGACGTGCGAACCGAGGCTGTCCAGCGTGACAGTGTATAGTTCCACCGCGGCCTGCTCCGTTCGGGCCGGTGTGAGGACGGGGTTGGTTGGAACTTCGCTAAGGGCCTTGAGTTTGCCGTCCCAGAAGCCGTCAAAATCGGCAGGGCGCGCGGCTGAGGGCTTCAGCTCAGAGGGCGCGACTGCGGCGCCGAGATCAATCGGAGGCCCGTTGCCGTCGACTTCGACATAGAGCATGGCCGGTTCGCGAAGAGTGATCTCAATGGTAGCTACGCCGGACAAAAAGTCGAGTGTGTCTTTCGCAATCGTTTCGGAATTGTTCTTCTTAATGGTGTAGGTGTATTTGCCGGTGGCCGCCTCGCCCTGCGGGGGCGTCACGGTCCAGCCGGCTCTTTCGCCGAGTGCATAGATGCCGTTCTTATGAAACGGCGTAAAGCTCAGCTGCTGCGCATGGGCCAGCGACGCCGCTAACATCAGCGCGCAGGCGGACCAGCGAAGCGAAATACGGAGCGAGTGGCTTGTCAAGGCAACAGAATAACATTACGCTCAATAGCAGTATGAAGTTCGCAACGGTCGGTTTTGTCGTGGTTCTTACAGCTGCCAGTCTGTTCGGCCAGCAATCCTCTGTTCCGCAACCCAACAATTGGACCGCCGCCGAAGACCATCAGAACATGATGGATCAGCTCGGCATAAAGGCGCTGCGGCCCGGCCCCAGTGGAAGCGAGAGCGCACCTAATCATGCCAACTACGACGAGTCCCAAGCGAATCCTTTCCCTAATCTGCCAGACGCATTGACACTCAAGAATGGCCAGAGAGTCACTACGGCGGAGATGTGGTGGAGTCAGCGCCGTCCGGAAATCATCGAGGATTTCGAGCGCGAGGTAGTCGGCCGGGTTCCCAAGAATGTGCCTGGAGTCACATGGACGATCACCAACACAGTTAGCACTACGGTCGGTTCTCATCCCGTCATTGAGAAACAGCTGGTAGGGCATGCGGATAATTCGGCGTACCCGCTGATCAACGTTGACATCCAGATGACCTTGGTTACACCAGCCAAGGCCAGCCGTGCGGTCCCAGTCATGATGATGTTCGGCCGTGGTGTAGCGGTTGGCCCTGCCGGTGTTGACCCGCCGGCAACCCAACAACTGATCGCCGATGGATGGGGTTATGCAACCATCAATCCGGCAAGTATTCAAGCCGACAACGGTGCGGGCCTGACCAGGGGCGTCATCGGACTGGTCAACAAGGGCCAAGCCCGGAGGCCGGATGACTGGGGCGCATTGCGTGCCTGGGCGTGGGGCGCCTCCCGAGGCTTGGACTATCTGGAATCCGACAAAACCGTAGACGCCAAACATGTCGGAATCGAAGGTGTCTCACGTTACGGCAAGGCCGCCCTAGTGACCATGGCGTTCGACACTCGCTTCGCTCTGGTCCTGGTCGGCTCTTCCGGCGAAGGCGGCGCCAAACTGCACCGCCGTAATTGGGGAGAAGCGGTGGAGAACCTCACCGGGTCCGGTGAGTACCATTGGATGGCCGGCAACTTCCTGAAGTACGGAGCCGCGGAGGCCGCTTTCGGCAGCAAGAACGCCGGCGACCTACCCGTGGATGCTCATGAGTTGATCGCTTTGTGCGCGCCGCGTCTGACCTTTATTAGTTACGGCATTCCTGAGAAGGGCGACGCGAAATGGCTGGACCATCAGGGCAGTTACATGGCTGCGGTCGCCGCCGGCCCGGTATTCCGGCTCTTGGGCGCGAAAGGCCTGGGGACCTCGGACGACTATCGCACCGAGAAAATGCCTGCGGTGAATGTGGGTTTGCTCGATGGTCAACTGGCCTGGCGCCAGCATGACGGCGGGCACACCGACGCTCCCAATTGGAAGTACTTCATCGCTTGGGCGGACAAGTTCACCGACCACGTGGGTCCGGCCGACGAGCCCGTCGCCCGCACGGACGAGAATTCGCTTGCCGCTGATGCCCGGTTATTGGAGAAGGCCAGGAGCGGAGGCATCGACATCTATTTTGAGGGCGACTCCATTACGCGGCGCTGGGGGGCAGCGGATTATCCCGAACTGTTGGCCAATTGGAACCGGAACTTTACCGGCTGGCGAGTCGCTGACTTTGGTTGGGGCGCCGATAAGACGCAGAACATCCTCTGGCGTCTCGACAACGGGGAACTCGACGGCGTGAATCCGAAGGTCATCGTTCTCTTAGCCGGCACTAATAATGTACCGAGCGGCGAGAGCACGGTCGCGGAAATCACGAGCGGCCTGCAAGCGGTCCTGCATATCATGCAAGCGAAAGCTCCGGACGCCACCATCGTCGTGACCGGCATTTTCCCCCGCAACGACAATATGGCCTTCATGCCCATGATTGACAGGATAAACGCCAATCTGGCCAGACTCGCCGACGGTAAGAAAATTCGGTTTCTGAACATTAATGACAAATTGGCGGATCAGGACGGCAAGCTCTACGACGGAATGATGAACCCCGACAATCTCCATCCCACGGTCAAGGGCTACCAGATCTGGGCCGACGCATTGAAGCCCATCTTCAGCGAGTTGGTGGGGCGGGGCCATGCCCTGCCCTGAGAGGCCCGGCGTTAAACCCGACACAGGCAAGGATGCAGCAAGGATGCCTGTGCTACGCGAGCATTTCGCGGCTGGCCCCGAAGTCTTTCTGCAAGACTAACGCCACCGTGCCGCGCAGACGTGCCATCCCATCTTCATGCGCGGGGATGACACGCGGAGCGCTTCCGCCGGGCAGCGCCTGGGCCTGCACTTCGGCTTCGATCAGCGGCCCGAAGCGGTGCCATGAGCGAGTTAGATCGCCGATCACAATGATGCGCTCTGGCGCCAGGCCGGCCACGATCATCCGCATGCCCCGGCCCAGGTAATGCGCCATCGTCTCCAGAGCCTTGGATGCGCGGGCGTCGCCCTGGTCCGCCAGGCTCAGCAGATCCGGGAAACTCAAGCCGTCGGCATGCGCGGACTCCTGATAATAGCGGAGCGCGGCCCGGTTCGATGCGAAGATTTCCCAGCATCCGCGGCTTCCGCAGCTGCACCGCGGGCCATTGGGATCGAGCGGCACGTGGCCGAACTCACCCGCCATACCGTTGACGCCGCGCGCCAGCTGCCCGTTCACCCAGACTCCCGCGCCGATCCCCTCCGACACGGTCACCACCACCAGGTTGCGGCAAGTCTCCATCCGGTCGAACCAGACGGCGGCCAGAACGCAGGCGTTGGCGGCGTTTTCCAGCACCACGTCCAAATCCGTGGCCTTCGCAATGGGCTTGCTGATATCGAAGTCGCGCCACTTCAGGTTGGGCGCAAACACCAAGCGGCCCTCACTGACGCGGCCGGGCAGGCTGATACCGATGCCCTCAATCTTTTTGTCCTGGCACGAGCGGATCAGCGGCAGTATGCGCTGGAGCAGAGCCTCGACTCCGAGTTTGGGATCCGCCGGCGTGGGGAAGGCCTCTTGCGAAGTGAACTTGCCGTTGACATCGGCCAGCGCCACTGTGATCTGAGTCGGCCGGAGGTCCACACCGATGATGACGCGCTCTTCATTCAAGCGCAGGAAGGTGGGACGGCGGCCGCGCGGCAAACGGCCGGTGGGACCTTCGATTACCCAGTTCTCCTTCACTAGCGTCTCGACAATCAGGGAGATGGTGCTGCGCTGCAACCCCGAAACACGAGCCAGATCGGCGCGCGAGATGGGCTGGCGCGTGCGGATCAGGTTGAGAACGATCCGCCGGTTGATATCGCGAACGACTTCGCTGGAAGCTCCCTTCGAAACGAGGGTCGGCATTTGGAATCCGCTTGAACTATAGCATCGTCTCTACGGTGCCCGCAGTCATTATCTTGGCATCACCTTGTCTTGCGCGGCTGGAATTGCCAACAGTAGAATGCGCCGATGGCCAGCACGATCGCACCCCACCAGATGCCCGCATGCAGCGCGAACAGCACCGGCGGCTGTGAGGGCGGCACAAAATATTCGTAGATTCCGGCGGCTAGGATTAAGACGCCATAAGCGACCAATAGCAGGCCGATCAGGAACCAGATCGAAACCATTCCAGGTTTGTGCATACGGGTTTACCAGAAAATCAAATTCAGAATCACGAAGACGGCGCAGACCACCGCCGCCCAGAAGATCGGCCGCTCGGTCATCTTTAGTCCACGCTCTGAGGGAAGCTCTGTGCAGCCATAGACCAGTCCCACCAGCTCGCTGACAGGCTTGGGCCGCGTAACCAGGCTTACTGCCACGGTGACCGTCACGCAAATGATCCAAGACCACAGGGCGCGGTACATGTTCTCCGCCATGTCCTTGGCATTGGGCGAGAGGGCGATGATACCCAGCGCGGCAGGGTTGATCTTCACCCACGCCCACATCCCGACCGACGACAAGGTTCCCGCCAGCAAGCCCCAGAAACCCCCGGCGGCCGTCGCGCGCTTCCACAGCATGCCGAGGATGACGGTGCCGAAAAGCGGCGCGATGAAAAAACTGAACAGCGCCTGGACGTAATCCATGATGCTGAGGAATTGCATCACCAGGTACGCCGTGCCGATGCTGATCAGCACGCCCACTAGCGTGCACCAGCGGCCCACACTCAGGTAGTGAGAATCGGCCGCCCGCTTGCGGATGAAGGCGCCGTAGATGTCATAGGTCCAGACCGTTGCGAACGCGCTCACGTTGCCTGCCATGCCGGACATAAACCCGGCCATGAGCGCCGTGATGCCCAGGCCGAGCAGTCCGGGGCCGCAATAGCGCGCTAGCATCAGGGGCAGCACTTCGTTGTAGCTGTGCGCACCGGTAGCGGCGGCCGCCGATTCGCCCACCAGTTTCTCGGGCAACAGGGCGATGCCCAACAGTCCCGGCAGGATCACGATGAACGGCACCATCATCTTGAAGCCGGCGCCGATGATGGGGGCCATCTTGGCGGCGTGCAGACTGCGAGCTGAGAGGACGCGCTGCACCACCAGGAAGTCGGTGGTCCAGTAGCCGAACGAAATCACAAATCCCAGTCCCAGCACGATCCCGGTCCAATGGATGCCCATGGGATTGTCCTGAAAAGAACCCAGGGTGCTCCAAAGATGTACATAATCGCCGTGGCCCACGTTGGTGGCAATCCGCTGCGACATACCGCTCCAACCGCCCGCTTCGACCAGCCCCAGGATGGGGATTAACAGCGCGCCCAGCCAGATGAGCACGAACTGGAGAACCTCGTTGAAGATGGCCGAGAGCAGGCCTCCCAGAAAAACGTAAATCGCCACCGTGAGAGAGGAGACCCAGATGCTGAAATGAATGTCCCAGCCCAGCACCACCTTCATGACCAGCGCCATGGAGTACATATTGATGCCGCTCATGAGCACGGTCATGGCGGCAAACGAGATGGCCGAGAGCCCGCGCGCGCCTTCGCCGTAGCGCAGCCGCAGGTAGCCGGGAACCGAGTGAGTCTTGGAGATGTAATAGAACGGCATCATCACAATGCCGAGGAACAACATGGCGGGAATCGCGCCTATCCAATACCAGTGAGTGGCCAGGATTCCATATTGGTAAGCCGCCGAGGCCCAGCCCATCAACTCCAAGGCACCGAGGTTGGCGGCCACAAAACTTAAGCCGGCGATCCAGGCAGTCATGTCGCGGCCCGCCAGGAAGAAGTCTTCGCCGGTGGTGGCGAAGCGCTTCAGGTAGAACCCGATTCCAATCACCATCGCGAAATAGAGGGCCACGATGACGATGTCGACTCCCCCCAAACGCACCAGCCGTTCCGGCGCGGCGGCCAGCAAGAGCGCAGTGAAATTCATAGATTCGTCCACTGTTCGAAGTTGGTACGAAATAATCGCGCCACGTCGCGGCGCACATCATCCACCGTGACTAGGCGGCCGTCCTCAGCCAGCACTTCGTAGCTGCGAGCCAGGATAGGGCCCATGGTCCTTCTAGTATTGCGCCACTTGTAGATCACCTGCTCCAGGATGCGTGCGTCCGAATGCTGGGGAATGAAGCTGGTTCCGAGCATTTCCAGACGTTCGCGGGTAACTTCTTCGACAATCGAAGGGTTGTTCAGGAACCACCAGCAGCCGAATGGCATCAGGTTGCGGAACTTGCGCGCATAAACGCACAACTCGTGCTGGTTCTCGCGGCTAAGAACGCTCACCAGGAAGCGATTCTCGGGAAACTCGCGGCACAAGGTTTCGAGCGATCGCAGGTCGGCCCTGCCGGCCGCATCGCCCGCCAGACGCAACGCCGGATTGGCTTGGCGCCGCACCCCGATCATCAGAGAAAGAGGCACCCGCAATTCATGGCAGGCAGGCAGAATCGCTTCCCGCAGAAGTTTGGTCCGCAGATCCACGACGGGGAACTGAAAGGTATCGGGAAGGGAGACGGCCATGTAGAGCGGACGCATGCGGGCCGCCCACTCCGCCAGGAAGCGGCGCAACTCCGCGATGGTGCGGCCGCCGCCATCCGCATCTACCGCATACCTGTTCGATGCCAGTTGTTGCCAGTGGTTGGTCCATTCATTCAAGACCCGATCGAGCCTCAGCGCCGCCTGAAACTGCGGGTCGGGTTCGAGACCGCTATCCCAGACAGAAGCCTCCGCGGGATCGAGCGGATCGTTGGTCATCACTACGGATCTCACGCCGGCCAGAGCCAGGACGCGGGGGATGTAATCAATGAGACGCTGCTGGCGAAAATAGTCGCGCAAGGGTGCGAGTGTTTCGCCGCTAGAATCCAGCCCCAGGGCAGTCAGGACTGCAACTACACCTCGGGCTGCCTCGGAGAGCGGAGTGTTCTGCTGAAAGAGGGTCTTCCATACGAGGTCGGCGCGCTCAGTCTTACTCAGTTCCCAATATTGTCGCGGTTGAATCGAAGAGAAACGGAACAGCTCGGCTTCCAGGTAGTGATAAGTCAGCAGGTCGTCAATGCCCCACAGTCCTAATTCCCCGAACGGCGCTGGGAACAAGTGAGTGTGGATGTCCAAAACCGGCGTGGCTGCGAGGATTTCCTCGACCACGGCTGCAAGCTTTTCTCTTGCAATGGGCTGGGACGAGACCACGATATCGGTGCCGTCCCGGCTTTTAGTTCGACTCACAAACAATGTTAACACGCCTTAACGGCGCGCCTCCCGGACGGCGTCCACATACTGGCGGGCAGCGGCGGTAATGGACGCCGTGTCGCCGGCCTCCAGCGCGGCGCGGGAAATCAGTTCGCCGCCTACGCCGATGGCCGAGGAGCCCGCCCGCAGGAACTCGGCTGCATTGCTCAGGTTCACTCCTCCTGTGGGAACCATGGGAATCTGGGGCAGGGCGGCTTTGAGAGCCTTGATATAGGATGGACCGCCTACGTTGCCGCAGGGGAAGATCTTCACGAAATCGGAACCGGCGCGGAAGGCGGTGATTACTTCCGTGGCAGTCAGCGCTCCGGCCATGACGAGCTTGTCGTGCTGGCGGGCAAATTCCACGGTGGGAGCGTCGAACCCGGGGCTGACCAGGAATTGCGCGCCGGCGTCGAAGCAGGCTTTAGCAGTATCAGGGTCCAAAACCGTGCCTGCACCTATCAGGACATCGGAGCCGATGGAACGGGAGAGTTGCGCGATGATCTCGATGCAGCCGGGTACGGTCATGGTGATTTCGACGATGGGGATTCCGCCGGCGCATACGGCTTCGACTGCCAGGCGGGCATGGTGGGCTGAGGATGCGCGGACTACGGGGATAATGGCCACGGCTAGGATTCTTTGGCGGACTTCGTCTTTGGTCATCTTCTGCTAGCGTAAAGCACCGCTCCCTTTGGTCACGGCTCGGTAACCCATCTTTCTACTCTGTGACCGCTGTGAATCGGTCATTTTCGGTACTGAGCCGTGACCGAAGGGAGCGGTGCTTTTTCCTACCGCGCGATCCGTGCGGCCCCGCCCTGCATCAACTGCACTACTTCGGCTAATGTTGCCATTGTGGTATCGCCGGGAGTGGTCATCGCCAGCGCTCCATGTGCGGCGCCGCACTCTACCGACCACTCTGGCGGCTGCCCGGTCAGGAAGCCGTAAATCAATCCGGAGGCAAATGCGTCTCCGCCGCCCACGCGATCGTAGATCTCCAGATCCTTGCGTTCGGTCGCTCCATAAAACTTGCCGTCCGCGTAGCAGATCGCCCCCCAATCGTTGCGCGACGCCGTGCTGGCTTTCCGCAGCGTAATGGCCACCACCGGAATCGAGAACTCCTTCGCGACACGCTCGATGGTGTTTTGAAATGCGGCTACGTCGAGATGCGTGAGATCGCCTGCGCCTTCCACCGGGAATCCCAGCGCGGCAGAAAAATCTTCTTCGTTGCCGATCAGCACGTGCGTCAACGGCGCCAGGCGACGGTTCACCGCCTGTGCCCGATCCCGGCCGCCCAAAGCCTTCCACAGGGAAGGCCGGTAGTTTAGATCGTAGGAGACGATCACACCGTGGCGGCGGGCGGCCTGAATGGCTTCGAGCGCTACCTCCGGAGTGGTCGCGGACAGCCCGCAAAATATGCCGCCGGTATGAAACCAGCGCGCGCCGCGCTTGCCGAAGATCTCGTCCCAGTCGATCTGTCCGGGCCGGAGCTGGGAAACGGCGGTGTTTCCGCGGTCGGAGCAGCCTACCGCCGCGCGCACTCCGAATCCGCGCTCTACAAAATTCAACCCATTGCGCACCGCGCGGCCGATGCCATCGTATTCCACCCAGCGGATCAGCGACGGATCCACGCCGCCCTGGTAGATCAAATCGAGCAGAAGCGAGCCCACCGGGTTTTCCGCGAATGCCGTGACGATGGCGGTGTCCAGCCCGAAGCAGCGCTTCAGACCGCGGGCCACATTGTACTCGCCGCCGCCTTCATACACGTCGAAATTGCGCGTGGTGGAAATGCGCCCATCGCGCGGATCGAAGCGTAACATCACCTCGCCGAGCGCGACCAGGTCCCACCGGACTCCCTCGCGCGGCTTGATTGTGAGAAGAGACATAGAGAAGTAATTATGTTCCAGGCGAACGTCCATTGATCGCCCTCATCTTGTGCGCCATGAACATGGCCAGTTCGAGAGCTTGCTCGTAGTTCAGCCTGGGGTCCAGGTGAGACCGGTAGGCGCGGCTCAAATCCACCTCGCTGAGCCCGCGCGCCCCGCCGACGCACTCCGTGACCGCTTCTCCGGTCAATTCAATATGGGCGCCGCCCAGCCGGCTGCCGCTTCCACGGTGGATGTCGAAGGCCTGATCGAGCTCGCTGCGGATTTCGTCGAAATTTCGGGTCTTGGTGCCGCCGTCGGTCGTGCGCGTATTGCCGTGCATCGGGTCGCAACACCACAGCACCGGCTTTCCGGTGGACCTGGCGGCCTCGATGAGCGAGGGCAGGCATCGGGCAATGCGGTCGCTTCCAAAGCGATGGATCAAGGTGAGGCGGCCTGGCTCGGCGTCCGGGTTCAGAATCGCGATGAGGCGCTTGAGGCACTCGGGCGACATGCCGGGGCCGATCTTCACTCCGATGGGATTGCGGATTCCCCGGAAGAATTCGACGTGCGCTCCGTCCGGATCGGCGGTGCGCATGCCGATCCACGGGAAATGCGTGGAGAGGTTGAACCAGCCCGCCTGGCGCGGCACCTGCCGGGTCTGCGCCTGCTCGTACGGCAGAAGCATGCCCTCGTGGCTGGTGAAAAAATCGATCCAGTGAAAACCGCCGGGGTGCGCGCCGGCAAGGTTCTCCATGAACTGCAGCGAATCGCCGATCGCACGCGCCATGCGGCGATACTCCTCGACCATGGGAGAATCGCGCACCCAGTCCAGATTCCAATACTCCAAATGGTGGGGATCGACAAAGCCGCCGACCACCAGGGCGCGGATGAAATTGATGGTGAGCCCGGCCCGTTCATAGCCGCGCAGCATGAGGCGGGGATCGGGCGTGCGCGCTTCAGGCGTGAACTCCGGACGGTTGATGAGGTCGCCGCGGTAACTGGGAAGGGTCTCGTTTCCGCGCGTCTCGAATTCCTCCGAACGAGGTTTCGCGTACTGGCCCGCGAAGCGTCCCACGCGCACCACACTCTTCTGCGCGCCGTGTACCAGAATCAGGCTCATCTGCAGCAGGACCTTGATCTTGTTGGCTATGCTCCCCGAGTCGCAGGCGTCGAAGCTTTCCGCGCAATCGCCGCCCTGCAGGAGAAATCGCTGGCCGTGCACTGCGTCCGCCAGCTGCGACTTCAACTGAAGGACTTCCCAGGAGGTGACCAAAGGAGGGAGCTTGGCGATCTCTTCCACGGTGCGATCGACCTCCGACTCTGAGGGGTAAGCCACCGATTGCGCAGCCTCCCTGTCCTTCCAGGAACTAGGAGTCCAGTCGCTCATGGTTTGGCGCGCACCGCACCGTTCCAAGATAACCCGGCGCGCTGTTCTTTTGCATCAGACGCGAGCGGCGGAAGACCGCTCCCTTTGGTCACGGCTCGGTAACGAGGCCGGCTGCTGGCGGGGCGCTATTGGCCGGGCACACTGGCTAGGACGCTAGGCGGAACTTCCAGCGTCGGATCTTGCACGTATCGCGGACCGATTGCATTTTTTAGAAGCTGTTGGAAGATTTCAAACTTGACGTCCAAACTGGCGCCTGGTTTGCTGCCGCCCGGAATCGCAAGCTGGATGGTTTCCGGTGGCGCCGTGAGGGTCAGAGGCGTCAGGTTGCGGAGTTGGTCGAAGCTTTGTGCGGTGTAGAACGCGCGAATCAGATATTCGCCCGATGCTGTCGATTGTCTCAGTTCAAAAACGAGCGCTCCGCCCGGAGGGCAAAAGTCCGGTTGATAGCCGGGCAGTTGCCAGTGCAAGCTAAGGAGCCCGGCCAATCCCGTTATGTAGGCGTCGGAACTGATTACTGCAATCACGCTTGAGGTGGCGTCCCCAAAAGCACCGGGAATCGCTTCGCCCAGCACCGCTTGCCGGATGGAGCGAAGTATGTGTGCCGCAGCGTTCGAGCTTTGCACTTGGGCGAGGTACGGAGTTCTCAGTTCAATATTCTGAGTGAGAGTGATGATGCGGGTGGTTTGGGAAAGAGTATCCGGCGAAAGTTGTCCCCAACCAACGTCCGTGAGCGCGAAGCCATTGGCGTATTCCATCACAAACGGGTCGGCCGCCGAATTGGTTGCGGCCAGTCCGCCCTCGTTCACCGCGTTTCCTGTGTACAGCAGGGTTGTCACAGCATCCAAAGGAATGGGTTGAGTGGTTGGGTCAGTGATGCCTGGCGGCGTTGGGGGCAGTGGCTGCACTCCATTTTGATAGTTGAAAAGCACGCTACGAATGAGAGAGAACTCGGCGCTATAGGCGGACGCCAAGGCTGTTCCACTGTTGTAAATCTCTTGAACTTCGTTGGCGGCGCGAGCGGGGTCGACGGCCGCCACATTGGCCAAAACAGGATCGAAAACCGGGTCGGGTTGGCTCAGCGCGTAGGAGTGGACGGGCACGGTTACATTGAACAACCCGGCCCCCAGCTTGGTAGCGCTGAGGTTGGAACGCTGAATCGAATTGGCGCGGAAATAGGAGCGCGCCAGATCCGCATCGGCGTCGCCCGTCAGAAGCCCTTCGGAGAGCAGATAGCTGCGGTAGTACGCTCCCAGCAGGACTTCAGCCTGCTGCCCATGGACGGTCAAATAGCCCGGCTGCAGGACCGCGAAATCGGGGTAAGGCCTAGGTGAATACTGAGTGTAATCGGCCGGAGATATGGTGGGTGACCGTACGCCATGCCGGCCAAAGATGATGATCTGCTTGAGGACGGTGTCATCATGTGTAACCGTCTGCGCCGGCACGGGTGCAGCGATTGCCAGCGTAAGCAGCACACCGGGCAGGATCACGTTGCTTCTGAATAGATTCATGTTTCATGGAGGTGGTGGCGCGCCGCCGGGAATCGTCTCGGCTTTCGGCGGTCCCGGCGGGATTGCTTGAGCGTATGCGATGATGCTCCGATGGCCAATGGAAAACGGCCCCGCGACGGCCGTTCCACTCGATCCCACCCTTTGACGCGCGCGCTGCTAGTGGCCATCATCGCCCTGTTGTTGGCGTCATCGTTGCTGTGTGTCGCAGTAGGAATGCTGGCGCCGGTGGAGCTGAAGGCGCGTCTGGATGCGATGGCCCCCGATGGCACCGCGCACGATTTCCCTTTGGCCCGCGTGGAGGCGATGCGTTGGAGGGCGCTAGCGGCCGCTGGACCGGCCATGATCGTGGCAGTGGCCGCCTGGGCAACCCGGCGGATGTTTACGGTGGGCTGCCAGTACGCCGGAACTGCGCTTCGCGGCGCATTCGGCTGGGCCGCCAAGGAGGGCCGGGCGATCGCGCCGGAACTCGCAGCCGTGACGGCGGTCGGATGCATCCTCAGAGGCTCATTCCTGGGCCAGGCGATGCGTGTGGACGAAGCCACCACCTACCTGGAGTTCGTTTCTAAGCCGCTGCTGTACGGCATATCTTATTATCCAGCGCCCAATAATCACATCTTGCACACGATGCTGGCGCATTTCGCCACCCTCCTGTTCGGGGGCGAACCGTGGGCCATCCGGCTGGTGGCCTTCATGGCGGGCACATTGATGATTCCCGCGGCTGCCCTGGCGGCGATCGCGCTGAACGGGAAACCAGCGGCTCTGCCAGCCGCCGCACTCCTGGCGGTGAGCTGGCCCTGGGTGTTCTATTCTGCCAATGCTCGCGGCTACACACTCGCCGGGTTGATCTTTCTCATTCTGATTCCCATCTGCGTGCGGCTGCGAACCGAGCGAGACATGGGTGGATGGATCTGGTTCGTCGTGCTGGCCGGACTGGGGCTATTTACAATTCCCGTGATGGCGTATGCTCTAGTGCCTCTGGGCCTGTGGGTGTTCGCCGCTCGCCCGGGAGCCTGGCGGGAACTGGCGGTAGCCGCTGCGTGTACGCTGGTTCTGGCCTTGCTGCTGTACGCTCCGGCGTTCGCGGCCAGCGGTTTCACGGCTGCGCGCACGCCTGAGATGACGGTGACAGGAGAGCACGCGGGGTTGGCGAGGATCGCTTCCTTCGCGGTGGCCTTGTGGAGCAGTTGGCACCAGGATTTTCCGCGGTGGGTGGTAGCCGCGTTCGCGTGCGCCGCGGTAATCGGTTGGCGCAGTGGGGCGCTGGCAGCGATTGCGGCGGTCTGGCTGGTGGTTGCGCTTACGATCTATCCCGTGATGCCCTACACGCGAGTCTGGCTGTGGCTCAGTTTGCCATGGCTCTTGCTCGTCGCGAGCGGGCTAGGCGTCGTGCTTCCGCGCCGTCGAATGGCTGGCTTTGTGCTGGTGGCTCTGGTGGGCTGGCAGGCTTGCCTTATCAAGGCGTCCGGCTCCATTCCTGGGTCTCACGAGACGGGAAGATTCGTCGATGCCAGACAGGCGGCCCGCTTTCTGAAGCAGCATTGGCAGCCGGGCGATGGATTGGAAACCGACGCACCTCTCGAGCCTTTGCTCTATGAATTCCAACGGCAAGGTGTCCCATCGCCCCGGAAGTCCGCAAACCGGTGCTGGATAGTCGCCAGGCATCCGCCTCCCGGCGCGGCTGAGCCTCTCGTCCATTTGAGCGAGTGCGGGATTTGGCTCCGGGCCATGATGACCGGCGCGGGCCGATGAGCCCATTTGCGAAACTGGTATCGGATTACGAGGCGAGCGGACTGGCACTCTTTGGTCGACGTGCGGAAGGACTTCGCACACGCCGATGTTGTGGGGAGACGAACCGTGTTCAACATTCACGAAATGCTTACAGATTGATCGCGCGCTTGAACTTCCGGACTAAACGCGTGTTCATTCTCTTCATCCTCACCCATCGCGAGTACAGCAAGGGCGGGTGGAAATAATGGGGACCACCGTCAAAATCAACGAAACGGCTTACGCCAAACTTCTGGCGAAGTCGCTCCCCCGTCCAATTCGCAACAGCCGTGAACACGAGCGGCTCGTGCAGACACTGCTTGAACTCGATGAGCTGGAAACGTCGACGCCGGAACAAGACGCGCTGGCCGAAATGCTGACGCTGCTGATTGAAAATTACGAAGAGAAACACCACCCTTTGCCGGAGGTGTCCGCACACGAATCGCTGAAGGCGTTGATGCAAGACCGAGGCCTGGCGCACAAAGACATCTGGCCGGTTCTGAGTAACAAAGGCGCCGCTACCGAGATACTGGCGGGGCGGCGTTCCATCAGCAAGGCACAGGCCAACCGGCTCGCGGCGTTCTTCCGCGTGCCAGTGGATCTGTTTCCCTGATCGCCGTCACTACTTCTGGCAAATCGCCGTCAAAAACCGGCCGTCGGGACTTTCATACTCGTCCAGAATCTGCAATCCTCCATGCTCCCCGATCAGCCAGCGGAACGATTCGGCGGCGTAGGTGTACTGAAAATTCATGCCGATGCGCTCGCCGCGCTCCAGTGCGATCTCCACTCCACCTACGGAGAGCGCGAGGTCGCGCGCGGCGTGGAAGTAGCGGGTAATTAGGTGCAGCCCTTGGTGGCGATCGTCGCGCTTATGGTCGAAACGAACCTCGCCGTCATTGGGGCCGATGCCGACGCTATTCAGCATCGCCGACAGGAATCGCCGGGCGGCGGGGTTGTCGCGCCGGGCCATGGTCTTGCCATCGTCATACAGCTCTCCGTCGATGATCAGGCGGTCGCCAGCGTGCAGACCCTGCGCGATGTAGCGGATTTCCGCCAGCGGGTCGAACGACCCCATGGTGTTGCCCGACATGATGAACAAGCGCGGCGGCTCGGTGGCGTCGGCGGCATAGACCAGGTGCACGGGACTGGAGATATCGGCTTTGATGCCGACCGCCTCGAAATCGTCATCCTCGGCGCCCGCGCAGGCCAGCTCCAGCATGGTCTGGCTGGCATCCACGGGAAAGTACAGGCACTCGCGGCCCAGGTCTTTGAGCGCGTTCAAGAGAATGCGATCACGCGCGCCATCGCCAGCGCCGAAGCTGATCACGGCCACCTCGCCTGCAAAGCCTCGCGCCAGCACACCGGCCTCAGCCGCGATGGTTTTCCAGGTTTCGGCGAGCCCGCCATAGAGCGCGGCTTCCTGCGTCAAAGCCTGCCACGCCAGAGCTGAGCGCGGCGACCAGTAGAAGAATTTCTCCGGCAGGTCGCGAGCCTCCATGGCCTCCGCGAATTCCTGCGCGATATCGGCTTCCGATAGGACCACTTCAACTTTCATATTCGTTAGAGCCCCATCACGTGGATGCCGGAATCCACAAACAGAATGTTGCCGGTTACGCCGCGGGCCAAATGGCTGGCCAGGAACACGGCCGCATCGCCCACTTCGGCGGGGTCGGTGTTGCGGCGCAGGGGCGCGCGTTTGGGCGTGGCATCCAGCATCGACGAGAAATCTTTCACGGCGCGCGCGGAGGCGGTTTTCACTGCCCCCGCCGAAATCGCATTCACGCGGATCTTTTGCGGACCCAGATCGCTTGCCAGATAGCGCACGGACGCTTCCAGCGACGCCTTGGCCACGCCCATCACGTTGTAATTGGGAACCACGCGGCTGGAGCCAAGGTAGGTAAGGGTGGTGATGGATCCGCCTTCGCTCATCAGCGGCGCGACCGCGCCCGCCACCGCCACCAGAGAATACGCGCTCACGTTTTGCGCCAACAGAAATCCCTCCCGGCTGGTCTCCACGAAGGGTTTCGAGAGATCGTCGCGATTGGCGAACGCCAGGCTGTGGACTACGGCATCGAGCGGCCGCCCCAACCCCCGGAGCGACTCCGTCACGCCGGCCAACTCTTCATCCTTGGTCACATTGCAGGGGATCACGGCCGCCACATTCCAGCCCGTGGAGAGATCTTCAATGGAAACTTTCTGCCGCTCGTCGAGATACGAGAGTGCAAGGGTAGCGCCTTCGCGCGAAAATGCCTCGGCGATCGCATAAGCCAAACTCCACTTATTAGCAATCCCCAAGACGAGGGCCAGCTTGCCCTCGAGCAATTTGGACATGAGTAACCTACAGTGTACCGTGTAGACTGAAATTCGCGGCACACCCGTGGACCTTACCACCTCACTCACTTACGTCAAAGGCGTCGGCCCGGCGCGCGCCGCCATGCTGGAAGTTAAGGGCCTCGCGGTGGTGGAAGACTTGCTCGCCTATGTGCCGTTCCGCTATGAGGACCGCAGCAACCTGAAAACCATCGCACAACTGGCCCCTGGCGAGATGGCCACGGTCACGGTGGAGGTCCGCTCGGCGAAGCTCTCGGGCTTCAAGCGCCGTAACCTCGGCCTGTTCGAAGCGCGCTTCACCGACTCTTCACGCGCCATCCTGGTGGGCAAATGGTTCCATGGCGGCTACCTCGCCAACGTGCTGGCGGAGGGCATGAAGCTGTCGCTGTTTGGAAAGGTCGAATTCGACAGCTACTCCGGCGACCTGACCATGTTGCACCCCGAGTTCGAAATCCTCGCCGGGGAGGATGACGATGGGGAAACTTCGCTGCACACGGGCCGCGTCGTCCCCATTTACGAAGCCGTCTCCAAAATGACCACGCGCGTGCTGCGGACCATCGTGCACCGCGTGCTGCAGTCGCTGGATCCGTTGGAAGACCAGTTGCCACTTGAGATCCGGCAGCGGCTCAAATTCCCCGATCGCTGGACCGCCATTCGCCAGAGCCATTTCCCGCCGCCCGATGCCGATCTGCGCCTGCTCAACCAGTTCCGCTCGCCCGATCAGATTCGCCTGATCTTCGAGGAATTTTTCTGGCTGGAGTGCGGCATCACGCTCAAGCGCCGCAACGCACGCACGCTTCCCGGCATCGCCTTCGCCATCGACGACCGTATCCGGGAAAGGGTCAAGGCTATGCTGCCGTTCAAGCCGACGGGGGCGCAGAAACGCGTCATCCAAGAAATAGCCGCCGATATGAAAACCCCGCGTCCCATGAACCGCCTGTTGCAGGGGGATGTGGGTAGCGGCAAGACTATTGTGGCCGCTGAGGCCGCCGTGATTGCCCTCGAGAACGGATATCAAGTGGCCGTGCTGGCGCCGACTGAGATCCTGGCGTCGCAGCACGGCTTCTACTTCAAGCAGATCCTTTCCAAACTCGGCTACGTGGTGGCGCTGCTTACCGGCTCATTCACCAGCCGTGAAAAGGGACAGCTAAAGAAGCTGGTGGCGGAGGGGCTGGTGCACGTGGTGATCGGCACCCATGCCTTGCTCGAAAAGGATGTCGAGTTCAAGAAGCTGGGCCTGGCGATCATCGACGAGCAGCATCGCTTTGGAGTGCTGCAGCGACTCGGGATGACGCAGAAAGGCATCCACCCTGATGTGCTGGTGATGACGGCCACGCCCATTCCGCGCACGCTGGCCATGACGCTTTACGGCGACCTGGACGTCTCGGTCATCGATGAATTGCCGCCCGGCCGCAAGCCCATCATCACCAAACACGCTACTGCCGACCGTGTGGAGCAGGTCTACAGTTTCCTGAAGCGGCAGATCGACGAGGGCCGGCAAGCGTACGTGGTCTATCCCGTGATCGAAGAATCGGAAACCCAGGCCATGAAGGCCGCGCAGCAGATGTACGAGCACCTGTCGCGCGAGGTCTTCCCGCAGATACCGGTGGGGCTGATGCACGGCCGTCTGGGCGGCAATGAGAAGGAAGCCGTGATGCAGCGCTTCAAGGAAGGCGAAATCAAGATTCTGGTTTCGACCACGGTGATCGAAGTTGGCGTTGATGTGCCCAACGCCAGCGTGATGCTGATCGAGCAGGCGGAGCGCTTCGGCCTGGCGCAGTTGCACCAATTGCGCGGCCGTGTGGGCCGGGGAGCGGCCCAAAGCTATTGCATCCTGCTGACCGAGAAAATGAACGACGCCGCGCGCGAGCGGGTACGCACTCTGGTGGAATCCACCGACGGATTCTACATTTCGGAGATGGATCTGAAGCTTCGCGGTCCCGGCGAATTCTTCGGAACCAAGCAATCGGGCCTGCCCTCGCTGCGGGTAGCCAGTATTCTCCGCGATACAGAGATCCTGGAGATTGCACGGAGCGAGGCGCTGGCGTTCGTCGACCATCCGCCGTCGCCCGAGGATCTCGAGCGCGCGGTTGCCTATATCCGCGGCCACTGGCAGCGCCGCTACGGGCTGGTGACGGTGGGCTGATGCGCGTGATCGCCGGCGAGTTCCGCTCCCGTCGCCTGAAGAGCATACCGGGCGATGCGACCCGTCCCACGCCCGACCGCCTGCGCGAGGCTCTTTTCGATATCCTGGCGCAGCGGATTGCGGGCGCGACGTTCGTGGATGCTTACGCCGGCACCGGCGCGGTGGGCATTGAAGCGCTCAGCCGCGGCGCCGCGCATGCCTGGTTTCTGGAGCGCGATCGCCTGGCCCTGGAGACCATTCGTGAGAACCTTGCCATGCTCCAACTGGGGGGGCGGGCGACGGTGGTGGCCGGCCCGGTAGCGTTGCACCTGCCGCGCTATCCCGCGGATATCGTTTTCCTCGACCCGCCCTACGAGCAGGAACGCGAGTACACGGCAACGCTAGGCATCCTGTCGGAATCCGCGCCTCCACTAACGGTCGTGCAGCACTCGATACGGCTTGCGCTACCCGACGTTGAGGGTCCGCTGCGCCGCACCCGCATCGTCAAGCAGGGCGACAATGCGCTGAGCTTCTATACGGGTCCAAGTTAGGCACCCCGCCCTAGCTCGTCTGGAGCAGTTGCTTCTCCGCGTGGAACCAATCCTCCTCCGGCGAGCCACAGGGACAGCCCCGTTCCTGCCAATGCGCATAAGCCAGGCACGCGATGGCCTCGTGGAACGCCTGGAGATCGCCGTTGGCGGCAGGGAGTGGGGGCACCTCAGACGCGGCAGACGCGGCGCGCGCCGCTGCGGCCTCGGAAATCCATCCCTGCCAACCGGCTTCCGCGGCGCTGGCTCGGCGTACGCGGGCTACTGCAGTCTTCTTCATGGACAACTCTCCTCTCTTCGAATGACACACCGTCGTCGAGGCGGCGTGGTGAATCGTTTTCGACCGGATTCCTTCCGCCAGGCGGCTCAGCCTTTCTGCGCCTCCATTGGTTCGGCGGGCAACTTCGGCAATGGCGGCCAAGGACTCTTGCTGCCCGCCCAACTGCCGCAGCAGCGCTTCCGAGCGGACGGACAACCATTGCGCCAACTCCGGGCTGGAGAAGCCCGTCTTTTGGAGGGCGAACTCTCGCAAGTGCGGCACGGCGGCCGGCGGCTCCAGCACGCTGAGGAACCCCCGCATGCCTGCACCTGTCAGCAGTTCGCTTACGCGGATCGGCTCAATTTCCGCTCTAGGCCGAGAGCGCTTGCCGGTATTTCTCCGCATCGCTCCCGGCATTCATTAGCTCCATCACCTGCAAGCCGACAATCAGGTAATCTTCCATGGCCTTACACCTGGCGTCGTAATCGGCCAGGAATTGCCCGGCGCGCTCGGCTCGCGGAACCGTGCCATCCGTGCGCACCGCATGCAGCAGCGGAACGCGGTACTTCTGCGACATCTCTTCGAGCGCGTTCAGAATATATTCCGTGAGTCCGAATCGCCGATCGACCATGACCGGCAGCAGCGCCACCGGGCGGATCGCGGTCCGGAAGGCTTCGCCTAACATCTGCACGGTTTCGAGACAAGCCACGGCGCCCTGAAGGCTCAGCATGTTCATGGCTACGGGAATCAGGAGATTTCGCGCATATAGCATGGAACAGGTCTGAATCAGGTTGATGGAAGGCGAGACGTCGATGAGAACGGCATCGTAGCGACCGTCCGCCACTGAGAGTTGGCGGCTGAAGGCCAGTTCTTTGCCGGGCGTTCCGAACAGCGCCGCCTCCACCACCGTGGTGTCGCGGCTTCCGCACAAGACATGAATGTTGGCCGCTGCGGGCACCACGCACTGTTCCAGGGGGCGGTTATGAACCAGGAAATCGTGCAGGTATTTTTCGGGCTTGAGACCCAATACCAACCCGAGTGAACCCTGCGGATCGGCGTCAATGACCAGGACCCTCATTCCCTGGTCACGGAAAAAACGCGCCAGCGTTGCGGTTGTAGTGGTTTTAGAAACGCCACCACGTTGATTGGCAATGACTAATCGTTGCACAGAGCTTCTCCGTTGCCACTGACCGGTTGCAGGCGAACGGGCTCATCAACGTGAGCGTTTTTGTCTGTGCCGTCTCTACTCTATGTTTCGCCGGGTCCCGGGATGTCCTCTACCGCAAATCGCGGCACAACAGATTTGCATACTAGATGTAAGGTACGGTGTACTCAATTTAACAGTCAAGGGATTTTTATAGCTGTGGGAAATAGGGGGTGGCTGGCATCAGTCGAAAGGGAACACTCCCTCAATCATGAGGGTTGCACGAACTACTTGAAAATCTGGTGCGTTCATCGCAAGCACTCGGATAGTGACATGACCAACGACGGTTTTGCCGACCAACTCGGATCCCTCCCACCGGAAGTGATCGGTCCAGCGATCGTGGCGTGGGTCGAATAGCCGGACGATCTCTCCAGTGACTTCGTCCCTTCCCGCGATGTTGGGGCCCTTGTGCCGATTGCAGTGGAGGCACGCCAGCGCAAGATTGTCACCGATCGTCTCGCCGCCATGCTGCCGAGCAACGATGTGGTCCACATGAAACGGCAATGGATACACGGACGAAGGAAGGCGACAATACTCGCAGCGGCCACCGGCGCGCTGCCGAACAAACCGTGCCAGTTCCTGGTTCACGAACTCTTGGTTGGACCATTTCGGCCTAGAGCCATGCGAGCCTTCGATTGCATCACGGCCAACAAATTGCCAATGTGCAAATAACCATCAAACTCCGCGCGTTCCTCAGCCGTCAAACTGCCTGTCTCGGAGCGGTCCGCCAACTCGTTCAGTCGCTCGCGGTCCGCTTCACCAAATTCGAGCGACAGCAGGTAGCGAGCGACTTCTGCCGATACCTCACCTTTGTGACCCTGGATGAGTCTTGCCCAGATGGCGGGCTCAAGATCTGTGCTGCTCGGGTTAGAACTCATAGGCCACTTTTTTCAGTGTACGCTATGAGCCATGAGTGCAGTTTCAGCCGCTCACGCCAGCGAAAGCAAGGTCTTGCTCACGACCGCCTTAGTCAGCGGAATTTTGTAGCCGTTCTTAGCCAGCGGATTGGCGCCTTCGACAGCCGCCTCGCCGGCCTTGGCTGCCAGCTCCGGCGTGATGCGCTGGCCCGCCAGCATGGCTTCTACTTTCGGCAGGCGCCAGGGGATCGGCGCAACACCGCCGAGGACCACGCGGGCGCTGCGGCAGATCTGTTGATCCATGTCCAGAACAATGGCCGCGCTGACCACGGCGTGGGTCCAGGCTTCCCGGTCCAGCACCTTATGATAGGTGCTACGCGCGCCGCTGGCCGCTTTCGGCAGGTGGATGGAAACCAGCACCTCTCCCGGCGCCAGCACGTTCTCGCGCGACGCGTTCACCTTGGGCAGCGCGAAGAAATCGGCAGCGGCGAGAGTGCGATCGCCCGCGGGGCCGGTCACGCGAAACTTGGCATCGAGCGCCACCAGCGCGGGCGCGGTGTCGGAGGGGTGGACGATGAAGCTCGGTCCGCCGCCGAAGATCGCGTGGAACTGGTTTTCGCCGGTGATGCTGAAACAGCGGTTACCGCCGTTCTTGAAACACGGAAAGCTGTTGCGGTAATACCAGCACCAGGGGCGCTGGCAAACGTTGCCGGCCAGCGTCCCGGCATTGCGGATCTGCGGCGTGGCGACGCTTCCGGCGGCCTCCGCCAGCACCTTATAACTATCGCGGATGAGCGGTTCGTGGCTCAAATTATCGAGCGTGATCAGGCCCCCAATGGCGACTTCTCCGCCTTTACTCGAAACCTGATCGAGGCCGCGCAGGGCTCTCAGGTGCACCAACAGGTCGGGTTCGACCAGGTGTTCTTTCACCATGCCAAGCAGGTCGCTGCCGCCGCCTACCGCAACGGCGTTCGGTTTTTGCAACTGCGCCACCGCGTCTTTCAGGTTGCGCGGATTCACATTGGCAAAGGACTTCATGCCAGCACCCCCAGGATCTTGTCGCGCGTTATAGGCAAGTCCCGCACGCGTTTCCCGATGGCGTTGTAAATGGCGTTGGCCACCGCTGCCACCGAAGGGATGATGGTCGGCTCGCCCAAGGTCTTGGCTCCGAACGGGCCGTAGGGATCTTCGGTCTCGATCCAGTGAACCTCGATCTCAGGTGAGTCGAGGTGCGTCATCACACGCGCACCGTAATAGCCGGCGTTGAGCGGCAGACCGGAGGCGCGGTCGTAGAGCAGCTCCTCGTGCAGCGCCATCCCGATCCCCATGGTCGCGCCGCCTTTCACCTGGCTGGTCGCAGTGAGCGGGTTCACCACGCGGCCGCTATCGTGGGCGGCAACGTACTTCGTAACGCGGACGCGGCCAGTGTCAGCTTCCACCTCCACTTCGGCGAAATGCGCGACGAAGCTGTAGCGGGCGGTGTTGGGCGCCGCTGCCGGGTTGGTGTTGGCGGTAGCAGTGAGAATGTCTTTGCCTTGCGGCATCCCCTTCTCCGCAATCTGACGCTTCAGATCCTTGGCCGCTTCGACTACGGCATGACCGGTGTGGGTGGTGGTGCGGCTGCCCGACTCGCCGACCGAATAGGGGCAGCGGTCGGTATCGCCCCAGATGATATTGATCTTCTCCAGCGGCACGCCCAATTCCTCGGCGGCGATCAGAGCCATGGTCGTCTTGGCGGCGGTGCCGACGTCGGTGACGCCCACGTGCACGTGGTACATTCCGCCCGAATCGACATCGATCACGGCGCTGCTGCGTCCCATATTGGAGAAGAAGGAACCCATCGCCATCCCAACACCGCGCTTGATGGGACCCGCGCCTTCGCCCGGGGCATGAAAGCGTTTCTTCCACTCCATGGCTTCCGCGCCACGGCGGATGCATTCTTCCAGACCGATGCTGGTATATGGCACCTGGTCGTTGAACTTTCGCGTCATGTTCTTCAGGCGGAAGTCCAGCGGGTCCATCTTCAGCGAGTAGGCGATGTCGTCCATCAACGACTCGAGTCCAAACACGCCTTGCGGATAATCGGGTGCGCGCAGATTGGCTGAGACCGCCATGTTGGTGTAGACCTGAGAGACGCTGCGCTCTACGTGCGGGCACTGGTAGATCTCAATGCCGCCGATGCCACCCGCGCCCTTGCGGTACGGGCCCATGCCGCTATAGCCGCGGAGCTGGATAGCGGTCAGGGTGCCATCGTTGCGGACGCCGATTTTGTAATACTGCTTCGTCGGCCAGCGGCCGTGCACCGAAACGAAATCTTCCTTGCGGGTAAATTCGAGCTTCACCGGCACGCCGGCCTGTTTGGCCAGCACCGCGGCCATCAGCTCGAAATCGTGATTCTGGTTCTTGTTTCCGAACCCGCCGCCCATGAAATGGCAGACGATGCGAACTTTCTCGGGCGGGATCTTCAGGTCGCGGGCTGTCTCGGTGTGGCAATTGGAAATTCCCTGGGTGGGCGTGTAGACCGTTAGATGGTCGCCTTCCCATTGCGCGATAGCCACGCGCGGCTCAAGCTGTGCGTTGTTGATGTGGGACGAAGTGTAGTGGTCCTCGAAGACGCGGTCCGCTGCCTGAAAACCTTCGTCGATCTTGCCGCGTTTGTAGACTTCGGGCTGGCGCTCGTTGCGGTTGTTGGGCGAGAGATTCCCGCCGGGCTGGATTTCCACGGCTCCGGGCTTCAAGGCTTCTTCAGGGTCGAGGACGAACGGAAGCGTTTCATAATCCACCTGGATCAGCCGCATGGCCTCTTCGGCGAGATGGCGGTCGGTGGCAGCCACGGCCGCTACGGCGTCGCCCGCAAAGCGAACGGGGTTATTAAAAAGGTAGCGATGGTTGCGCGTATCGCCGCTGCCCCAGATCACGTCGCAATTCTCGCGCGTGATGATGGCCTTCACGCCGGGAAGCGCCTGGGCTCGGGAAAGGTCGATGCGGCGGATGCGCGCATGCGGATGGGGACTGCGCAGGACGCGCGCGTACAACATCCCGGGAAAGTGGATGTCGCCGGTGTAGTCCGCGCGGCCGGTGACTCTCAGCAGAGCGTCGATACGGTGCGAAGGGTGGCCGACGGAGTTGAGCGTATTCATGCTTTCCTCCCCGAGCTGGCGGATAGCGTTCCGGCTGCCGCCAGGACCGATTCCACGTAGCGGTTATAGTTGGAGCACCGGCAGATATTGCCGGTCATGGCCGCGCGAACTTCGTCTCTGGTGGGATGGGGGTTGTGGTTGAGAAGCGCCTTAGCGCTCATCAACTGGCCGGAAGTACAAAAGCCGCATTGCGGTCCATCGTGTTCGATGAAGGCCTGCTGCAACGGATCGAGCTGCTCGTTCTGCGCGAGGCCCTCGACTGTCTGAACGGTTCGGCCATCGGCCCATACGGCAAGCTGGCTGCAGGAATAGACCGGCTTGCCATCGAGCAGTACGGTGCAAGCGCCGCACTCGCCGCGGTCGCAGCCGATCTTGGAGCCGGTTAAACCAAGGTGATCGCGGAGCACTTCGACGAGCGTCCAGCGGTCCTCCACCTCGATCTTGCGGCGGGTCCCGTTAACCGTAACCTGGATGGCGGTGTGAGGAACTGACGGTGCCGGCGGCGGCTGTTGCTGGCCCTTGAGTGGAACGGCGGTCGCGACCAGGCCTGCGCCGGTACCCTCGACAAATCTACGACGCGAGATTTTGCTCATCGAAACCCTCCGGCGAATCGCGCCTAACAAAACCTGACACAGGCAGGGATGCCTGTGCTACCTTTGACGCCGATTCTACCGTGGCCCGAACGCAGGCGTCAATCCGCACTGGTTCCCGGCCGCGGACCAGCGGTTTTGCCTAGGCTACAATGGCAGAAAGCCCGGATGAGCCTCCACTTGTTTGCGAAGGCGTCGGGGGGCGCGATTGCCGTCGTGGCCCTGGCGATGATCGGCGGGTATGCCGGGGGCATTACGCTGCCACTTCCGTTACTTCCTCCCTGGTCGTGCGTCGCCTTCCTGGCCATTGGTTGCGTCTTGTGGTTCGCGGAGACGCAACGCTATCCCAACCTGCTCCGGGCCGGCAGTCTTTTGGTTCTGGCGATCGGGGCCGTGGTCTGGGCCGAATTTATCCTGGACAAAGACCCCGGTTTCGACCGTCTGCTGTTCCCCAATCAGCTCTTACACACGGTGCGCCATCCCGGGCGGCCCGGGGCCCTCTCGGCGTTTCATTTCTGCCTGCTCGGGCTTGCTTTGCTGCTCATTCCCGTGCGCCGCAAGGCTTTGGTGCTGATACGGGAGTGCGGTGTGGTCACGGTGATCACGCTCTGCTTCTTCAATTTCGTAGCGTATGTGTTTGCCGGCTTCCGAACCGCGCCCGAGACCATGACGCCGCTTACTGCGTTGTCAGCGCTGCTCGCGGCAGGCGGCGCGCTCATCCTCGGACAGGGCGGTCAACTGATTCCTCTGCTCCGCGACACCGGACCAGCCGGTCTCATCATGCGGCGCCTGATGCCGGTTCCGCTGGTTCTGCCCGCGGCCGCGGCGGCGGTGCGGATTGCGCTGGGACATTTGGGCCTTTACGGCGGCCCGCCCGGCGCGGCCATCTTCGCCTCCGTAAATATCCTGGCGGCGCTCGCCATTGTGTGGTTCTGTTGCTCGAAGGTGCTGAGCGTCGACCTGCTGCGCAGGAGCGCGGAAGGGGATCTTCGCCAGTCACGCGACGATCTGGATCGCCAGGTCCACCTGCGTATGCGCGAACTGCTGAACACCAACGAGCTGCTCGAGCTGGAGGTTGCCAACCGGCAAAAGGCGCAAACCGAATTGCAGCAAACCAACGCCATTCTGAGCAGTCTTGTCGAAGCCTGCCCGCTGGCGATTTGCGCCTTCAACCTGGATGGCAGCGTGCGCCGATCGAATCTCGTCGCAGAAGCCATGACGCTCCCCGACAATCCGCAGTGCCAGGAATTGGCGCTGCGAGCGGGTAGGGGCGAATCGATCGCGGGCGTGGAAGTAACCGTGGTTTCCCGCGAGAACCAGATCCATCTCGCGGTTTGGGCATCGCCCATCCTGGCGGCCGACGCCACACTCGATGGCGTGGTGATGATGGCGGCGGATGTCTCCGAGCGTAAGGCGCTGGAATTCCAGGTCCAACAGACGCAAAGGCTGGAGAGCCTGGGCGTGCTGGCCGGAGGGATCGCGCACGACTTTAACAATTTATTGACCGGGGTTATCGGCAATGCCAGTCTGCTGCTGGAACGATTCCCCGCCGGTTCGCGGGACGGTGCGTCGGTACGCTCGCTGTTGGACGCCGGCGAGGCCATGGCAAAACTGACCGCGCAGATGCTGGCCTATTCGGGACGAGGGCGCTTCTTCGTGGAGGCGCTGGATCTCTCCCAGCAGGTGACCCTGATCACCACTTTGATTCAAGCGTCGATTCCCAAGAACGTCCGGCTGCGCTTGTTACTGGAAGACCACCTGCCCCGCATTGACGCGGATGCCAGCCAATTGCAGCAGGTGATCATGAACCTGGTGATCAACGCCGCCGAAGCCATCGGCAACGAGCAAGGGACGGTGGAGGTCAGCACTTTCCTGCGACCCATCGGAACGGCGGAGATGGAGGCGAACGTCACGCGGCAACCGATCCCGCCAGGGAACTACCTGGCGATGGTGGTGCGGGACACCGGCGCCGGCATGGACGAGGAAACCCAGGCGCGCATCTTCGATCCCTTTTTCACCACGAAATTTGCGGGCCGGGGCTTGGGGCTCTCGGCGGTCTTAGGCATTATTCGAGGCCATCGCGGGGCTCTGCTGCTGGAGAGCCATCCGGGGAGAGGGACGACGTTTCGGGTGTTCTTCCCGGTGTCCGAGCAGCCGGCGGAAGCCGCGCCCGCGCCGGCCCAATTCACCACGCGCGGACGCGGTACGGTGCTGGTGGTGGATGACGAAGACGTGGTCCGCCGCACGGCGCAACTGGTGCTCACCGGCGCCGGATACGAGGTGGTCACGGCCACCGACGGCACGGGGGCGCTCACCGCGTATGAGGCGATGCCCGGCCGGATCGACGCGGTTCTGCTGGATATGACCATGCCGGTGATGAGTGGAGAGGAGACGCTTACTCATTTGCTGGCCCGCTGGCCGCAGGCGGCCGTGATCGTCACCAGCGGCTACGACGAGCAGGAGGCGCAGCGCCGGCTGGGTAACCGCGCCATCGGATTTCTACAGAAGCCGTTTACGGCGGCGCAATTGGCGCGCAAGATTTCCGAGGTCTTGCGGCCGAGCCGGGCGTCGGGCGCAAGCGGCGGGTAGCGCAACGTTCCTAAGTGGTAGGCGGACCCGCCAAGAGCGGGTCCAGGGGGTCCGCCCTACCGGTGGCTTTACACGTTTCGGGATTACTCTGCGTCAAAGGGGTTGTGAACCTTTTTCGGCTGATTTCCGGCCTGCTGGTGGTGTCGGCGTTTGCCGCGGACTCTAAACTGGACGATCTGCTGAATAAGGCGGAGAGCCGTTACAACCACGCGCAAACTCTGCAAGTCGTTTTTACAGAGCAATATACGCCGCCTGGGAGCATCCGGCGGACAGAGAGCGGAATGCTCCTGCTGCGGAAACCAGGACGCATGCGGGGGGAGTACCTCCAGCCGAAGGGGAAGCTGTTCGTTTCCGACGGGAAGTTCCTCTGGCTCTACACGCCGGTCGACAATAGAGCCGAGAAGATGAAGCTAAAGGAAACCGAAGATATGCGCGCCCCACTCGCCTTTCTTCTGGGTAAGCTGCACTTTAATAAGGAGTTCCGCAATTTGCAAGGGCGCGCGGAAGGGGCCGATACACGAATCACCGGGGAGCCCAAGAGCGAAGATCTACCTTATACATCGGTGGATTTCCTGGTAGCTCCGGACGGCCGCATCCGGGAATTGAAAGTTACCGGGTTCGACCGCTCGCTGCTGGCCTTCACCTTCGACCAGGAAAAGCTAGATCCCCAACTCGACGCTAAGTTATTCCAATTCAAAGCGCCTCCGGGCGTGGTGGTAGAGGAGACCAGCCAATAGCTTATGGCGGATTTCGTCCTCAAATACGCGGATGGGCGCGGCCAGATCCACCAGCAGGTGACTGCGGCGGGCTCCGAAAAGGAGTTGCGGGAGAAGTTTTCCCAGCAGGGCTTCCTTATCTATTCGATCAAGCCTCGGCCGGTGGCTCTGCGCGGCCTGGTGGGCAAGCGCAAAGGACTGAACCTAGAAAAGTTCCTGATCTTCAACCAACAGTTCGTGACGTTGATTCGCGCCGGTCTTCCTATCCTAAAGTCGCTGGACCTTTTGGCCGAACGGTTAACTGACGCCAAACTCGGGCCGTACGTCAAGGCGGTGCGCGATGAAGTGCGCAACGGGACTCTGCTTTCCGAGGCCTTCCGGCAGCAGGGAATCTTCCCCAAGATCTACGTGACCTCGGTGATGGCGGGCGAGAAAAGCGGCAGCCTGACGGAGGTGTTGGACCGGTATATCACGTACCAGAAGCTTTCTTTGGCGGTCAAAAAGAAGGTGCTGGTGTCGCTGATGTATCCGTGCGTGCTGATCGTCCTGGTGATCCTGTTAATGGTGTTTCTTGTCACGTACGTGGTGCCGACCTTCGCGACGCTGTACGCCAGCATGAATGCGCAATTGCCGACGATGACGGTGGTGCTGATTGCCGTCGGCACCACGGCGCGGACCTACATCCTGCTATTCGCGGCGGCGCTAGTGGGATTGATTTTCCTGTTCCGCTGGTGGGCTAAGAAGGACTCGGCGCGCGAGAAGATCGATCGCGTGAAAATGAAAATGCCGATTTTCGGCGAGATCTGGCTGAAATACCAGGTGGCGCAAATGGCGCGGATTCTCAGCACGCTGCTGACGGGCGGTATTCCGCTGGTGCAGGCCATGGAAACGGCGGCGGAATCGCTCGGCACGCCGCTGCTCGAGCGGGCGGTGGCAATCGCCGGCAAGAGCGTGCGCGAAGGACAGCCGCTTTCGGGATCGCTGCGGAGTTCGGGACTGGTGCCTCCGCTGGCCGTCGACATGATCGAGGTGGGCGAATCCACGGGCGCGCTGCCAACCATGCTGAGCAGCGTGGCTGAATTCTTCGAAGAAGATGTGAACACGCGCATGCAGGCGGCTCTGTCGCTGATCGAGCCCGCCATCATGATCGTGATGGGTGGGTTTGTGGCGTTCGTTTTGATTTCGTTGTATCTGCCGATTTTTTCGCTGGCGGATTCGATTCGGTGAGGAAGACCGCTCCCTATGGTCACGGCTCGGTAGGAGCGGTTGGGTGAACAATGGCGACGAGTGAAAAAATTCGGTTGACCGATCCGCTGGCGGAGGCGGAGCAGGCGCGCGCGATGGCGGAGCGGTATCGCTGCGAGTTCGTCGATCTGCGCGAGGGCAACATCGATCACGACCTGTTCCGATCGATCCCCGTCGACCTGATGTTCCGCTACAATTTCGTGCCGCTGCGCTCCCAGAACGGGACGCTCGAAATCGCCCTTGCCGATCCTCGGAACCTGAACCTGATCGATGAGCTGACGCTGCTGCTCAATACCAAGCTGCGCGTGAAAGTCGCCACGCTCTCCCAGATCGCCGAGCTGCTCAAGAAGACCGAGCAATCGCAACGCGTGCTGGAAGAGGTCACCGAAGGCTTCACCCTGGACGTGGTGGTGGACGAGGGCGATACCGATGAAACCCTTTCGATCGACAAGCTGACTGCCACCGATAGCGATATCGCTCCGGTGATCAAACTGGTCGACACCACCATCTTCAACGCGCTCGAGCGGCGGGCGAGCGACATACACATCGAATCGCGCGACCAGGAAGTGGCCATCAAGTACCGCATCGATGGCGTGCTGCACTATGCCATGCCGCCCATTGCCAAGGACTGGCAGTCGACCATCATTTCGCGCATCAAGGTGATGAGCGAGCTGGATATCGCCGAGAAGCGCGTTCCGCAGGACGGCCGTTTCCGCGTGCGTTACAAGAGCCGGCTTATCGACTTCCGTGTATCCATCATGCCGACGATTCACGGCGAAGATGCGGTGCTGCGCGTCCTCGATAAAGAATCGATGAGCGAGAAGTTCGCCAAGCTTTCACTGGACGTAGTGGGCTTCTCCGATCACGACCTGGTCAAGTTCCGGCGCTACATTCTGGAGCCGTACGGCATGGTGCTGGTAACCGGTCCTACCGGCTCGGGCAAAACGACCACGCTCTATGCGGCGCTGAGCGAGATCAAGAACGACGAAGACAAGATCATCACCATCGAAGATCCGGTGGAGTACCAGATCAAGGGCATCACACAGATTCCGGTGAACGAGAAGAAAGGCCTCACCTTCGCGCGCGGACTGCGTTCCATCTTGCGCCACGATCCGGACAAGATCATGGTGGGCGAAATCCGCGACCAGGAAACCGCGCAAATCGCCATTAACTCGGCCCTGACCGGGCACCTGGTATTCACCACGGTGCACGCCAACAACGTGCTGGACGTGCTCGGCCGCTTCCTCAACATGGGCGTAGAGCCATACAACTTCGTTTCGTCGTTGAACTGCATTCTGGCGCAGCGGCTGGTGCGCGTGATCTGCGAATACTGCAAGAAGCGGGTAAGGCAACCCGATTCCGCGCTGGTGGAAGCCGGGCTGAACCCGGAAGAATGGCGCGATGTGCCGCTCTACGAAGGCGCGGGCTGCTTCGAATGCGGCGGCACGGGATTCCGAGGACGCTCGGCGATTCATGAGCTGCTGGACTTGACCGATCGCATCCGCGAAATGATTCTGGACCGGCGGCCGACTTCCGAAATCAAGCGTGCCGCGCGCGAGGACGGTATGACCTTCCTGCGCGAGTCGGCTGTGGACAAGATGCGCATGGGCATCACCACGCTGCGTGAGATCAATAAGGTCACGTTCATCGAAGGGTAGAGAATGAATATGACCATAGAGACGCAAAAATGGGGCGCTGGGCGTGGGGCAGGCCTTCCGGCCTGCCGCCGCCTTTCAGGCGGCGCGCCGCGCGGAAGCGCGGCGGCAGCCCCGAAGGGCTGCCCCACCCCGGCGGTGCCATGCTGCTAGACCGGCTCAAAGCGATCGTGCACGAACCACCGCCCGCGATGGCGTTCGAGGTTTCCGAAGCCGGTATTGCGGTGGCGCGGATCGGCTCCAAGGCGGAGATCGAATTCCGGCCGCTGAAGCCGGGCGTGCTGTCGGTGTCGCCGGTCAAGGAGAATGTCATTGACCCGGAAGAGTTTTCCTTGTCCGTACGAAGGTTGGCTGCGGGCCAGGGCTCGCGGAAGCGGAAGGATGCCGCGTTGATTTTGCCGGATTTCAGCACGCGTATCGCGGTGCTCGATTTCGACGAGTTTCCCTCGGACGCTAAGGAGCAGCTTGCCCTAGTGCGGTTTCGGCTGAAGCGGAGCGTGCCTTTCGATGTTGAGTCGGCGGCGGTTGGCTACTGGCCGCAGCCGACCACGAATAAGCATTGCGATGTGCTGGTGGTGATGGCGCCGCTCGAAATCGTGTCGCGGTATGAAGCTCCTTTCCGCGCCGCCGGCATGAACCCGGGATTCGTCACCACCTCCAGCATGGCCGCTCTGGAACTGGCGCCGGAAGCCGGTTTGAGCGTGCTGGCTAAGGTCACCGGTCACACTCTCACAGTGGTGGTGCGGGAGAAGAGTGCCATCAAATTGGTGCGCTGCCTCGAACTGGCTTCCCAGGAGTTAGACGATATTGCCGCGGTGCTGCTGCCCACGTTTGTGTATGTGGAGGATAATTTGAACGGGCGCGTCGAGAACCTGATCCTGTGCGGCTTCGGCGCGGAATCCGACGAGGCGCAGAGGCGCTTCACAGAAGAACTGGCGGTTCCAGTGGATGTGTTGCGATCGCCTTTAGGGATTCCCGGAGAGAATGACGCGGGACTGCTGGGATATTTGCGGTCGATCGCGAAGAACAATTGACATGAAGATTCCGATCAATCTCGCCAGCCAGCCGTTCCGGCGCGACCGGGCCCTGCTGGTCGCCTCCATTGCGGTCTCGCTGCTGCTGGTGGGTACGCTAGGCGCGCTGATTTCGTTGAGCCTGCTGGACCGCTCGCAGAGTGCCGACGTGCGGCGCGGGGTGAATCAGCTCGACAAAGAGATACAAAAAGTGAACGCGCAACAGGCTGGTCTGGACGCCGTGCTGCGAAAGCCGGAGAACACCGAGGTGATCGAGCGCAGCGTGTTTTTGAACGAGCTGCTCTATCGCAAGGGAATCAGTTGGACCAAAATTCTGGCCGATCTGGAAAAGACTATGCCGTATAACGTGCGGCTCATGGCCATCCGGCCGTACGTGAACAAGGAAAACCAGGTGACCCTGGACATGCAGGTGGGAGCCGAAACGCAAGGGGCGGTGATTGAATTTCTGAAGGCCCTGGAATCCTCGTCGCTTTTCGAGTCGCCGTCGGTACCCAGCAGCCAGGCGCCTTCGCAGTCGGAGCCGTTGTTTCGGAGCCGCGTAGTGGTGAACTATGCCCAAAGACTTTAAGGCGGCGATCAAAGATCCGCGCATTGTGATGCGCGCCATCATGGGTGTGCTGCTGGCGGCCAACCTGGTGGCCGCGGTTATCGCAATCAAGCCGTTCGGCGGATCGGCGGAGGATCTGCGGCGGGATCAGGCGGACAAGCGAAGGCGATTGGCCGCGCTGCAACTGCACCTGGCTAATACCAAGCGGATGGTGGACAAGGCCGAGAACGCGCGCCGCGATGGGGACGAATTTATCGGCAACTACTTCACCGACCGCCGCACCGCGTATTCCACGGTGATCGGGGAGCTCCAACGCATGGAGCAGGAAGCCGGAATCAAGCTGCGCCAGGACAACCTGGAGTTGAACCCGATCGAGGGCAGCGACTCGCTCCAGATGATGTCGATCACGGTGGCGTACGAGGGGCCCTACGGCGGCCTGACCAAGTTTGTCGACCTGCTTGACAAATCACCGCGGTTCCTGATCATCGAGAGCATGCAAACCTCACCCCAGCAGGGTGGGCAACTGTTGACCGTCAGCGTGAAACTGGACTCGTTCGTGAAAGAAGCGCCGGGAGCCACGTTATGAAACTGGGCACCAACGAGCCGAAGAAACTCGTGATGCTCGGGCTGTTAGCGTTGGTGGCCATCTATCTGGTGTATTCGAATGTGTTCTCGGGGCCATCCAACCGCGAGACTCCGGCCGCCGCACGAGCGGGGGATGTACCGGCGGTTCCCGGCGTCAGCGCACCGACGGAATCCGCGCCCACTACCACGGCGCGGCCACAGGCTGGCCGCGGACGAAGCGACGAATTCCATCCTTTTGTGCGGTCGAAGAGGCCCGAGGACCGCATCGACCCGACCAAGGTGGATCCAACCTTGCGGCGCGATTTGTTGGCGAAACTGCAGGCGGTAGCGGCTTCGGGAACGGGGCGCAATCTTTTTCAATTCGGGCAAGCACCTCCCAAGGAACTTCCCAAAGGGCCGGAGCCCAAGGTAATGCCGAAGCCCCTGCAAGCGGCAGTCCCCACCGAGCCGCCGAAACCTGCTGGGCCCCCGCCTCCACCGCCCATCAATTTGAAGTATTACGGGTACACCTCACCGCGAGTCGGCGGCGGTAAGACGGCGTTCTTTCTCGATGGAGAAGAAATTCTGGTCGCCAAAGAGGGCGATACCTTAAAGCGGCGCTACCGGCTGGTGCGCATCGGCGTAAGCTCGGTGGTGATGGAAGATACGGAGTCCAAACGGCAGCAGACGATTCCGCTGGCCGAGGAAGCCACATGAAGAATGACGGCCGTTGCCGGATAAGAAAGAGCGGCGAATCCGGATTTGCCATGCTGCTGGTGTTCCTGATGGCGGCCGTAATTGCGATCTCGCTTTACCTCCAGCTCCCTCGCGTGGCCTTCGAGGCGCAGCGACAAAAGGAACAGTTGTTGATGGAGCGCGGCGAGCAGTACAAACGCGCCATCCAGCTTTTCGTGAAGGCTAACGGACGCTACCCCACCAAGATCGACGATCTGGAGAATTTCAATAACCGGCGTTTCCTGCGGCACAAGTTCATTGACCCAATCACGGGTAAGAGTGAATGGCGCCTGATCCACATCAACGGCGCGGGCGTGTTCACCGATTCGTTAACCAACAAGCCCAAGAAAGACGACAAGGGCGATAGCATCTCGACGACGGGCTCGATTGCCGAAATTCCGGATCTGGGCGCGCTGGCAGCGCAGGGACAGCCAACCGTCAACGCTGCCGCCAGCCGGCGGAGGGCCAGCGAGGGGGGAGCGGCCACCCCAGTCATTGGCCCCGATGGACAACCGGTTCAGCCGCAGAATACCGGAGTCCCCGGGGGTTATCCAGGGCAACCTTACCCCAACCAAGCGTATCCAGGCCAACCTTCTCCTAACCAAGCTTATCCGGGCCAACCTTCTCCCAACCAAGCGTATCCGGGCCAACCTTACCCCGGCCAGAATAACGTGGCTGGGCAGCCCAATCCGACGCCGGGAGGGTCTCCGGATCAAGCCAATCCTTCAGCCCAGCCCGGCTACGCTTTAGTCAACCCAAACCCCCAGTTGGGAAACATGCTGGGACAGAACGGGGGTGCGCCTGTCCCTCCGGAAGTAGCGAATCTACCGGGAGGCGCTCCCCAGCCGGGACAGCAGCCTGGGCAGACAGGACAGCCTGTACAAACGCCGCCGCCGGTGCAGCCGCCCCAACAACAGTTTCGGCCGCCGGTCCCGGCGGGGGTGCCGACTGCGAATTCCGGGGGCCAGTCGGCGTCCGGTTCTTCGTCGATCGGGGGCGCATCGTCGATTGGAGGCGTCTCGTCATCGATCGGGGGTGGACAATCGTCACTGGGTGGCGGTAGCTCGATCGGTGGCAGCACGTCCGGTTTTGGAGGCAACGCGTCCGGTCTTGGAGGCAATCCAGGCTTCAACCCAATGCCCCCGCCGAGCCAAGGGTTTCCGCAGCAGGCAACGCAGCCGAATCCTTATCCGTCCGACCCGGGAGCCCAGAATCCCGGCGCGGGGTTCGGACAGCCCAATCCGCAGGCCGGCAATGCCGCCGGGCAGCAGCCGAACTCGCAAGCTGCCAATCCCGCCACCGCGATGATCAACAACATGCTGACCACCCCGCGCCAGCAGCCCCAGACCACCAGCACGGGCACCGGCGTCGCCTCGACCCAACCCGGTGGACAAACGATTGGAGGCGGAATCGCCGGGGTTGCCAGTACCTCCGAAGCCGCTTCGATCATGGTCTACCACGACAAAACGAACTATAACGAATGGGAATTCATCTTCGACTACACCAAGCAGAAGGCTGCGCCCAACATGAATGCCGGAGTGAACGGAACGCCTGTGCAGAACATGGCATCCCCGCAGGGCAATGCGACCACTCCGAGTTCCGCCTTCGGCAGTGGTTCCAGCTTGGGTAGCAGTTCCCCCTTCGGCAACACCTCTAGCGTGGGTGGCACCTCGGGCTCCAGCAACACTTCGGGCTTCGGCAGCAGTCCCGGCGCCGGGCAAGGTACGGGTTCACAAAACCAGGGGCAGGGGCCAACCAGCGATATACGCATGGGAGCGCCTTAGCCCCCGCTGCCTGAAAGGCCCCGCTCGCTCACGCCGGAACGGCCCGCGACCGGGGTCGCGGCTCGGTATTATCGACTACTACGGCGGCGCCGTTCGGCTGCGCGCACCTCAGATTCATTCATGCCGAAATAGTGCGCCACCTCGTGCCACACGGTTTCGTCAATGAGCTGCAGCAGATGTTCCGGGCTGCGCGCCAGGCGCTCGTGGGGACCCTGGAAAATGGTGATGCGGTCGGGCATGGCGAACGGCTCAAAAACGCTGCGCTTGGTCAGCGGGCGGCCTTCGTAGAGCCCCAGGAGCGTATTCCCACGCGGAACGCCGCCGCGCGCCAATTGGGCCGCGTTCGGTTCGGGCTCCACTACCAAAGCAATATTCTTCAAGCGCTTGCGGAAACGGCCTGGAATGCGAGCGTACGCGGCCGCCACCAGGCGGTCAAATTCATCCGGTTGCATGACCTGCTGCTATTCTACTTTCTGACACCGATGGCACAGCGACGCGTGGTGGTGGCAATCGACGGACCGGCGGGCGCCGGCAAGAGCACGATCGCCAAGAGACTGGCGGACCGTCTCGGGTTCACCTATATCGACACCGGCGCAATGTATCGCGCGGTGGCGCTGTGGGCCCTGCGGCAAAAGATCGATTCGAGCGATATGCACCGTTTGGAGCAACTGGCGCTGGCGGCGGAAATCGAGCTTTCGCCAGGACGGATCCGGCTGAATGGAGAAGACGTCACCGAAGCGATCCGCACGCCCGAGGTTTCGAGCGGCGCTTCGAAAGTGGCGGTCATTCCAGGGGTGCGGCGGGCGATGAGAGCCAAGCAGCGCGCCATCGGTGAACGGAGCAGCGTGGTGATGGAAGGGCGGGATATCGGGACGGTGGTTTTCCCGGACGCCGACGTCAAGATTTTTCTCGACGCCAAGCCCCCCGAACGTGTGCGGCGGCGGCTGGCGGAGGAACAGGCTAAGGCGCCGGGGGAAATCATTTCGGAGAAAGCGGTGGCCGAGCAGATGGAAGAGCGCGACCGGCGCGATACCACACGGGCGGACGCCCCTCTCTCGCAAGCGCTGGACGCGATCTACGTAGATTCGACGCCGCTGAACATTGAGGAAGTGGTGGAGGCCATTCTGAAGATCATACGGTCGCGGGTGACCAACGGGAAGGATTTCAGTTGAATCCTGAGAATCGGCCGAACGGCCTGGTGGTGATGAAGTTCGGCGGCACGAGCGTCGGCTCAGCCGAGCGGATGCGCGCGGCGGCGCGGCTGGCTGCCGAAGAGAAGCGCAAACGCCCGGTGATCGTAGTGGTGTCGGCCATGTCCAAGATCACCGACCTGCTGCTGGGAACCATGCGGCACGCAGAGGCCGGCGACCGCGCGGGGATGGAGACAAACCTGGCCGCGCTGCGGTCGCGGCATGCGGACGCCTGCCGGGAGCTATTGCCGGAGACGCGGCAAGCGGCGGTGATGGCGGCCATCCACGCGCTGATCGGCGAGTTCGAGCGCATTGTGAACGGGATGGCCATGCTGAACGAGCGGCCGCCCCGGTCGGTGGACGAGGCGTTGGCCGTGGGCGAGCGGCTCTCGGCGTTACTGGTGAGCGAGTTCCTCCAATCCGAGGGCACGCCGGCGGCCGCCGTGAATGCGTGGGAACTGGTGGTGACGGACGCGGTGTTCGGGAATGCCTCGCCGCTGATGGAGCCGACTCGCGAAAAAGCCGGCGCTCGCCTGCTACCGCTGCTGGCGCGCGGGGTGCTGCCGGTGGTCACGGGTTTTAACGGGGCCACCGCGGATGGCCGGCCCACCACGCTGGGGCGCGGCGGCTCGGATTTCTCCGCTTCGATCCTGGCGGCGGCCCTGGATGCCGCCGAGTTGTGGATCTGGACCGATGTGGATGGCATTATGAGCGCCGACCCGCGCCTGGTGCCGGACGTGGTGGTGCTGGAAGAAGTCACCTACGCGGAAGCCGCCGAGCTGGCCTACAACGGGGCCAAGGTGCTGCATCCGCGCACCCTGGCGCCGCTGGTGGACAAGCAAATTCCGGTGTGGAGCAAGAACAGTTTCGCGCCGGAAAAGCCGGGAACCAAGATTGTGCCCGCAATTGCGGCGGCCAATGGCGCGCGCGCCGTCACTTCCCTGGCGCAGGTGGCGCTGGTTTCGCTCGAGCCGGCCAGCGCGGAACTCTCCGGGGTGCAAGTGATGGCCCGCTCCCTGGACGCCATCGCCAGGGTCGACGTGGAAGTGATGGTGCTCTCCAGTTCCAGCTACCGCCAGAGCTTCTGTTTTCTGGTGCGGGCCGAGGAACTGGAGCGAACCTTGCAGGCTCTCGAATCGGCCCTCGCGCTGGAGCTGGCGCACGGATATGTGAAGCCCATCCACGTGGATGACAACGTGGGGCTGCTGGCCGTGGTGGGTGAGGGCATGCAAGGCAAGCCGGGCTTGGCCGGGCGGATTTTCACGGCCATCTCGCGCGAACAAGTGAACATCATTGCCATCGCCCAGGGGTCGAGCGAGCTGACGATTGCCATCGTGGTGCGCCGCGACGGGCTGGAAAAGGCTGTGCGCGCGGTTCACCAGGAGTGCGGACTGGGTGGGGCACCGCCACGCGCTGCCCGCTAGCACCGTAACGCCGGCGGTCTTCGCCGCCGGTGGGCAGCGCATGGCGCTGCCCCACAGTATAATCAATCATATGTTTGATCTGTTTCGCAGGCGCGATAGGGCCGTACGCATTCTTCTGGGCTTCATACTTCTGCTGGTGGCCGCTTCCATGCTGCTTTACCTGGTGCCCAATTACGACACGGGAAGCGGGGGGACCTCGGACCAGGTGGTGGCGCAAGTCGGAAAAGAAACGATTACGCTGAACGACGTGCAGAAGGTGGTCCAGAACACCTTGCGAAACCAGAAGTTGCCGGCTGAAATCATCCCCAACTATATTCCCCAGATGGTGCAGGACATGGTTACCGAGCGGGCCATGGCCTATGAAGCCGAGCGGCTGGGATTTCAAGTGAACGATCAGGATGTGCGGGATGCGATCAAGCAGATGGCGCCCAGCCTGTTCCCCGACGGCAACTTCGTGGGCAAGGACGCCTACGCGGCGATGCTGGCGCAACAAAATCTCACCATCCCCGAGTTCGAAGAAAGCCTGCGGCGGCAGCTCCTGATCAGCAGGCTGCGCAACATCGCGGTGGAAGGCACGGTGGTTTCGCCGGCCGAGATCGAACAGGAATACAAGAAGAAGTACGAAAAGATCAAGGTGCAGTGGGTGCTGATCAAGTCCGATATGTATGCCAAGGAATCCGAACCCACGGCCGAGGACCTGAAGAAATACTACGATGCGAACAAATCGGGCTTTCAGACGCCGGAGAGGAAGAACCTGGCGGTACTGATCGCCGACCAAGCCAAGCTGGAGGCGGCAGTGAAATTCTCCGACGCCGAACTGCAGTCGGCCTACAACCAGATTAAAGATCAATACCGTGTGATGGAGCGCATCAAGGTCCGGCATATTCTACTGAAGACCTCGGACAAGCCGGCGAGCGAAGACGCCAAGATCAAGGCCAAAGGCGAAGGCCTGCTTAAGCAGATCAAGAGCGGCGCGAATTTCGCGGAACTGGCGAAAAAGAATTCGGAGGATACCGGGTCGGCGCAGAACGGCGGTGAGCTGCCGGATTGGGTAACGCGCGGACAGACCGTGGCGGAGTTTGAGCGGGTGGCGTTTGCGCTGAAGCCTGGCGAGACCAGCGATCTGGTCAAGACGCAGTACGGCTATCACATCATCCAGGTGCTCAAGCATGAAGATGGCCGCTTGCAGCCGTTTGAAGAGGTCAAAAGCCAAATCGAGTCGCAGATGAAGAAGCAAAAGGCGACCGCCGAGATGCAGCAGATCGCGGACAAGGCCCAGACCGCTTTGCAGAAGGATCCGACGCATCCCGAGAAGGTGGCGGCGGATTTGGGCATGCAGCTGGTGCGGGCGGATGGTTTGGAAGCGGGCAAGCCTGTGCCGGAAATCGGCGCGTCGGCGGATTTCGACCAGGCGATAGCGCCGCTCAAAAAGGGCGAAGTTTCGGCTGCGGTGGCTTTGCCGAATAACAAGATCGCGCTGGCAGTGGTTACGGACGTATTGCCTCCGCGGCCTTCGACCTTGGACGAAGTGAAGGATCAGATCCGCACGGCGCTGTTGGCCGGCCGGACCTCACAGGCGGTCCGGATACACGCGCAGGAGTTGTACGACAAGGCCAAGTCCGACGGCGATCTGGAAAAGGCCGCAAAATCGATGGGCCTCACGGCCAAGATTGCGGACGAGGTGGGGCGCACAGGCACGGTGGAAGGGATTGGTTCGGTCAACTATCTGGCCGAAGGGTTCAGCCGAGCCGATGGCACCGTAGTCCCCCCGGTGGGAACTCCGGACGGGACGGTAGTGGCTAAGGTTCTGCAGCATCTTCCGCCGGATCAGACCAAGTTCGCGGCGGAACGCAATACCATTCGCGACCAGATCAAGAGCGACAAGGAACGGGACCGCGGCACGCTGTTTGAAGCGGGATTGCGCGATGCTCTCACCAAGCAGGGCAAGATCAAGATCCGCCAGCAGGCGATCCAGAATCTGGTGGCGCAGTATCGCACCAGCTAGTGTGAGCCCCCGCTCCCTAACGGTCGCGGTTCGGAAACGCGGGAAACCCGGGAAACGGGCTGGCGTCGCAAGCACGTTACCGAACCGCGCGCATAAGCAAGCGGGGGTTCGCGCATGATCCAAAGCATCATCGAGTTCCTGCGTTCGCTCACTAATCCGGAACGGCTCATTCAATTGTTGAGCACGCTGCTGGCGGGCTGGTGGGGTTATACGGCTCTCTCCTGCGTGGTTTTTGCCGAGACGGGACTGCTGCTGGGATTCTTTCTTCCCGGCGATTCGCTGCTCTTTACGGTGGGCGTAGTATCGGGCGCGGGGCGGCTAGATATTGTATGGATCAACGCGGCCTTGATGGCGGCCGTGCTGGTGGGCGATACCACGGGATTCTTCCTGGGCCGTCACACCGGGCCGCGCATCTTCACGCGCCCCGACTCACTCCTGTTCAAACACGAATATGTCATTCGGACCAAGCACTTCTACGACCGGTACGGCGGGAAGACCATCATCATGGCTCGCTTCGTACCGGTGATCCGCACCTTTGCGCCCTTCATGGCGGGCGTTTCCGGCATGCACTATCCGCGCTTTTTGTCGTTCAGCGTGTGCGGCGGTATCGGCTGGGTGTTCAGCATGACCATGCTGGGCTACACGCTGGGCAGCGTCTTGTGGGTGCGGCGACACTTTGACCAGGTGGTCCTGCTGATCATTTTTATCTCGCTATTGCCGACCTTCAACGAAGTATGGAAGGTGTGGCGCGGGAGATCCAAACAGGCGGTGCCGGCTAAGTAGTGTGGGCACCCTCTAAACCGGACACAGGCCCGGAGGCCTGTGCTACGAAGAGTGGCACAGGCATTCCTGCCTTTGTCTGGTTTTATGAGGCTTTGATTTCTGTCCAAATGCGGTCGCGCAGGCGCTGCGCGGCGGGAGGTAGCGCGCGCGGCCAATCGCCGCGGCGGAAGACCTCGGCAGACGGATACAGTGTCGGATTATTGCGGGTGGCTTCGGGCAGGAGCGCATGGGCAGCGGCGTTGGCGGTGGCCGTGCGAGTGAACTGCGCGATGGCAGCCGAGACGGACGGACGAAGCAGGTAATCCAGGAACCGGTGCGCCAGCCTCTGGCGGCGGCTTTCGCGCAGGACCACTGCGCAATCGCAGTAGAGAGGGAAGCCCTCGGCGGGATAAACGAAATCCAGCTTGGGCGCCGCATCGATGGCCTGCTCCGCGGTGGTGGACCAGAGCTGGGCGGCGAGCACATCGCCGGCCACCAACTGGTCGCGGACTTCCGCATTGAGATAGGCCCGCAGCAGCGGCTTTTGCGCGATGGCCTCGCGCTCGGCCTGGCGCAATGCGGCGGGATCGATGGCGTCGAAGTCGAGGCCGATTTTTTTGAGGCAGGCACCCAGCATGTCCTCGGGATCGTCCAGCATGGTGAGGCGGCCCCGCAGCCGCGCGTCCCACAGATCGGCCCACCGCGCAGGCGCCGGCTGAAGGCTCCGGTTGTAAGCGATGCCGGTTCCATTCCACATGTAGGGAACGCCCCACTGGAGCTGCGGATCCCACGCGGGCGCACGGAAGTTCTCGGCAAGATGGTCCAGGCCCGTAAGCCAGTCGTGCCGCAGCGGCGCAAGCAAGTTATACGTGCTCATCGGCAGGAGGCGATTGTGCGTGGGAAAGACCACGTCCCATCCGGAGTTGCCGGTGAGGACCTTGGCCAGCATCTCCTCGTTGCTTTCGTAGGTGGCGTAGCGCACGCGCACGCCGAATTCCGCCTCGAAGCCAGGGATGGTTTCAGGCGCCACATATGCGGACCAGTTGTAGACGTTGAGGCGCGGACGCTGGTCGCGCGTGCAGCCGGCCAACCCGGCGACGGCCGTCACAAACGTACGCCGGTTCATGCGGCCCGCACCTTTTCGGAAATCAGGATCAGAATGCCAAAGAAGACCGTAATCAGAGCCGAGATGGCATTGATCACGGGGCTGGCTCCGCGGCGCGCCATGGCGTAGATCACCATCGGCAGGGTTTGCGAATCGACCCCCGCCACCATGCTCGTGATCACGTAGTCGTCAAACGAGACCGTGAGCGCCAGCAGGGCGGCGGCGATGATTCCGGGCGCCAGCGCCGGCAGCGTGACGTGCAGGAATGCCTGCCACTCAGTAGCCCCTAGATCCATGGCTGCCTCTTCCAGCGTGGGACTGATGGTGCGCAACCGCGCGGAAATCACGATCACTACATAGGCCAGGCAGAAGGCCACGTGAGCCAGGATGACGGTGAACAGTCCCAGTTGCCATCCGAGCCAGCGAAAGGCCCACTGGAACAACGCCAGCAGCGAAACGCCGGTGACGATCTCGGGTGTGACCAGCGAGAGGTACAGCGCGCCGGTGACCAGGCGCGAGCCGCGCTTCCAGAGCGCATACGCGCACAGAGTGCCCAAGGCGGTCGAGATAATTGTCGATACTACAGCGATCACGACACTGTTCCAGGCGCCCTCCAGAAGCTGCGGATCGCGAAAGATCGCGCGATACCAAACCAGGGAGGCGCCTTGCCAAACGGTGAAGCGCGAGGAATTGAAGCTGAAGACGGCCAGCGTCGCCAAGGGCAGATGCAAGAAGGCGAAGAAGGCGACGGCGTAGACGGCCAGCCATCGCTTCATACCAGCTCTTGCACCTCGCGCTTAAGTATCCGCCAAACCAACAGGGTGACCAGCGCCATCAGAAGAATGGAGACGGCCGCGCCGAAGGGCCAGTCGCGGGCGGTGGTGAACTGGTTTTGCACCAGATTGCCCACCAGCACGCTGCGCCCGCCGCCGAGCAGGTCGGGCGTGAGATATGCGCCCAGGCAGGGGATGAAGACGAGGACGGCACCCGCCACGATGCCAGGTTTGGAGAGCGGCAAGACTACGCGGAATACCGCGGAGAGAGGGCGAGCACCCAGGTCGGCGGCGGCTTCCAGCAGCGCCGGATCGAGCCGCTCCAGAGTGGCGTAGATGGGAAGCACCATGAAGGGCAGATAGCCGTAAACCAATCCCAGCAAAACTGCGCCGTTGTTATAGAGGAGCGGCAACGGCACGCGAATTATGCCGAGTGACTGGAGGGCGGTATTAATCAAGCCGGTATCGCGCAAAAGAAATAGCCACGCATAAGTGCGCACCAGGAAGCTGGTCCAGAAAGGTAACATGACAAGCTGTAAGTACAAGTTCTTATGCCCGCTCGCGCGCGAGATGAAGAGCGCGGCGGGAAAGGCCAGCGCCAGGCACACCGCGGTGGCTGCCAGGGCCATGGCGAAGGAGCGAACCAGGATCGAGAGATACAGCGGATCGAGCAACCGGGTGTAGTTTTCCAAGGTCCAAGGCTGCTCGACGCCCCCATATACGCCTCGCGTCAGGAAGCTGTAATCCAGGACGATGGCGAAAGGGGCGGCGAAGAGGACAGCCAGCCAGACCCAGGCGGGGACAAGGAATAAGGAGCGCAGCTTCATAAACCTTTTTGCACCAGTATAGTGAGCTATTCATGAATAGTGTAAAGTTAGATAGCCGTGTCCGGTCTCCGCCAATGTGGAGATGCTGTCGATTATCATCAAACGTGATCGGGACTAGAATGGACGCCGCTCAAACTTTCAAACGTAGTCTTTTGTTTCTGGCCGCCGCGATGCTGGTAGCCACGATGGGTCAGGCTGCCACTCTGGTGGTCGACAATGCCAATATCCCGCTCACGGGACAGATTCAATCTCAGAACGTGCTTGTGACGAGTTCGGATGGCAGCGCGCTAAACTTTGACATCACCTCGCCCATCGCCTACACACCAAGCAATGTTCCCGCATGGCTAAGCGCGACCGTGGTGGGCTGCGTTTCCAGCAGCAACTGTCCCACTCCGGCGACTTTGAGTTTGAGCCTGACAAATGACTTAGGAGGCTTCGGCTCGGGGCCGTTTTCGGCCACCGTCACGCTGCATCCGGACGGCTTCGTCGCCGCGAACATCACGATCACCGTGACGTTTTACCCCGGCGCCGGAGGCATTCCGGGCGCCCTCACGGTGACTCCTGCTCCCACTGACCCGACTTACACCGTGCCAATAGCCTACTCGACCGGGCAGACGACGCTCAACACACAGCAAGTCGTGGTAGCGGGTACGCCGTCCTATTCTGTCAGCGCCAGTGCGCTTTCCGGCGGGGCCTGGCTGGTGCTGAGCGCCGACGGAAAGACCGGAACGCAGCTTCTGAATATCCCCTCCTCGGCGACCCTGAGCCTCACCCTGAACCCGACGACTGTGGCGACGTTGGCCACGGCGCTCTACCAGGGTTTCGTCGTGGTGACCGCCGCCGATGGCACATCCATGGCCACGATCGACGTCAACCTGTCGGTTAATGGCGGGACCAACGGCGCGGTAACGGCCAGCCCGAGCCAGCTGACGTTTGCATACTCAACCGATGCCTCGCCGCTGGGGATTCCACCGCAGACGATCGTCGTCAGCACGCCCGTGGGGTCCAGCTTCACCGCGACCACGGACAGCCCGCAATGGATCGTGCTGCCCGGCGAGGCGACCGGCGGCATTCCCGGCAGTGTCTCGGTGCTCATCAATCCCAGCGCGCTCACCGCCCCGAATAATTACACGGGCAAAGTCACGATCACCGCCGGGTCCGTCAGCCAGGATGTTGCCGTGCAGTTGGCGGTGTCGGCCACTCCCGTCCTATGGGCCAAGACCTCGAATGGCGAAGGCACCGTGCTGTTCACCTCGCAGGGGCCGGTCTCCACACCTGCCTCGCAGAATGTTTCCCTCATTGCCAGCGATCGATCGTCGCCCGCTCTTTCGCTGGTTTCGTCTCCCAGTTGGGCCAGCGTTTCGCTGAACGGGAGCACCCTGATCATCACGCCCAGCGTGTCGGGGACGGTTCCGGTGGTGCTTTCCGATGTGGTGGTGATTGCAGCCACGGGTGTGGCAAACAGTCCGGTGTCGATCCCGGTGGTGCTGGTGGAGAACGGCGGCGGATCGTCCGGGCCGCTGACGATCAACCCCTCCTCGCTGAGCTTCAATGCCCTGGCGGGCGGCGCGACTCCCAACCCGCAAACGCTGCTTATCTCGGCGCCCACCACCATAGCGTTCAACGTTTCCACCCTCACCACCAATGGCGTCCCATGGTTGCAGGTTTCTCCTTCTTTTGGCGGCGCCACCAATACGACTTTGACCGTGACCGTGGACCCCACGCTGGTGACCCCCAGCGCTAATCCGTATACCGGCGCCATTACGTTTTCCGTGAATAACGGCATCGCAGCCCAAACCGTTCCCGTGACTTTGACCGTAAGTCCCACCACCGGCGGGACCATCACGACCGACACCAATTCGCTGAGCCTCACGGCACAAATCGGAACGCAACAGCAAATTGGAACCGTCACCGTATCCAATGCGGCGGGCGGCACAGCGCCGGTTCTGTTCAACGTTACGACCTCGGCGTCGGCGCCCTGGTTGAAGGCGAGCCCCGCACAGGCCACCACGCAATCGATCGTCACCATCACGGCCGACCCATCCGGACTCGCCGTTAAGACGTATATGGGGCAAGTAACCATCACGCCCGTGGGCGGAAACCCGGTGACGGTGAACGTGACCTTTACGGTGCAGGCGATGCCGGTGATATCCGCCTCCAGAACCAGTTTCACGTTCGGCTACCAGGCCGGTGGAGACATTCCGGCTACCCAGACGGTGCAGATTTCGGGCGGCGCTTTCACGGCGGCGGTGACCAGCGGAAGCGACTGGCTGGCGGTCTCACCAAGCTCGGGTACCGGCACAACGAGTCTGACGATATCGGTGAAATCGTCGAGCCTGGGCAGTGGTTCGTATGCGGGCGCGATTGCCGTGACCGGCGCGAATAACACCGTACTCATCACCGTCACGTTAAACGTGACATCGCCATTGCCCACGGTCACCAGCGTGCTGAACGGCGCCAGTTTTCTGCCGGGTGCGATCGCTGGGGGCGAGGTCATTTCCATATTCGGAACCGAACTGGGCCCGGCGACCCCGGCCACCGCGCAGTTCGACGCGGCGGGGAACCTGGCGGCGACTTTGGCCGGCGTGCAAGTAGTGATGAATGGCTTTCCAGCGCCCTTGATTTATGCCAGCAGCACGCAGGTTACGGCCGTGGTTCCGTACGAAATTGCGCGTTACCCTCAGGCCACGGTGGAAGTGACGTACCTGAAACAAAGTTCCAACGTTACCACGCTGGGCGTTGTTAATACTTCTCCCGCGATCTTCACGCTGAATTCGAGCGGCACGGGACCGGGCGCACGTAATGCCGACTTCAGTCCCAACGGACCGAACAGCCCGGCGCATAAAGGCAGCTACGTAGTCTTCTTCATGACCGGTGAAGGCCCGCTGACTCCGGCCGGGGTGACGGGCAAAATCAACCCGACCACCGGAAACGCAGCCGTGGCGGCACTGCCCGTCGCGGTTCTGATCGACAACCAGCCGGCCAACTGGACGTATGCCGGGGGCATCCCGGGGGTGGTGGAAGGCATCATGCAGCTCAACGTGCAGATTCCGCCGGATGCGCGCTCCGGCGACTTGCCTGTGCTGGTGACGATCGGCGGCAACGGCTCCCAAGGCGGCGTTACGGTATCGGTGCAGTAACACCGGCCGGGCGAGGCTACAATGGTGCGGAGAGGGGAAGATGCCCAAGTTTGTCATCGCGCCGCACATGCGGCTCCACGAGTGGATTGCCGAGGGAAAAGGCTATTTTCAGAGCGAAGGGCTCGACTACGAATTCCGCGATGAAATCGTCTCTTCGGACGGCAAAAGGCACGACCTGGGTGACAAGGTCGGCGCCTACCAGGTCTTCGAGCGCGGGCGCACCAGCGACATCAGTTGCGCCTGCCACTGGACGGTGAATGTCGCGGCGTCCAATGGCCACGGCAAGCTTTACGCGGACGCTTACTCGGTTTCCCCGGCCGGCGTTTTCGTTCCGCCCGAATCTGCGATCACGCATCCGGCTGAACTGGCGGGAGTGCCGATCTCGGTGGGCCACCAGTCCGGCAGCCACTATGCCACCTTGCAGGCTTTGGAGCAGTACCTGAAGGCGGAGGAAATCCGCTTGTCCTTCGCGGACGGCCTACTTTTCAAGCGCATGGAGCTGCTGATCGATCGCAAGGTGCCGGCCGCATCGCTGTTCAGCGGCCCTTACTACTTCATGGAGCAACTGGGTTTTCGCAAGATCATCGATACAACATTTATGATGGCGTCGATGATCACCGGCGATCCGAACCTTGAGGACGTGCGTAAGTACTTCCGTGCGTTGCGCCGTGCCCAACGCGACCTGGATCTCCGGCCGGAGTTGTATACGCACTACTACAAGAAAGAGTTTCCGGAGCGCTTCCACGACCAGATGGACACGCGGCGGTGGGGCCCTGGCGAACGGATCGTCTTCGAGCCTTACACCAAGGAAGTGTTCGAAGAATCGTTCGAGTGGATTGCGCAACGCCACATCTTCCCCGAAGGCCAGATGGGGCCGGGCAGGTACGATGAGGCGGTTGTATCGCTGGGCCGCGAATGAACCGCTCCCTATGGTCGCGGCTCTGTAACGCCTGGCGCGATCGCATGTACGCATCGAATTTACCGCGCGCTACCGAATTGCTTCGCGTTACCGAGCCGTGACCAAAGGGAGCGGTGGCTTTTGAATTCCAAGAGGGTCATCATCGTTGGCGGCGGCATCGTAGGCCTGGCCACCGCTTACCGCTTGAGTGAGCGCTTCCCCGGCGCACGAATCACCGTCCTGGAAAAAGAGAGCGAAGTCGGCCGCCACCAGACCGGACACAACAGCGGCGTGCTGCATTGCGGGCTGTACTACAGGCCCGGCTCCGTCAAAGCGCGGCTGGCAGTTACAGGCATCCGGCAGATGGTGGAGTTTTGCGGACAGCACGCCATCCCGCACGAAGTTTGCGGCAAACTTGTGGTGGCCACTGAGGAAAGCGAAATCCCCCGCCTGCAGGCGATCGAGGAGCGCGGCCGGGCCAACGGTCTGGAAGGTCTCTGCCGGCTGGAGCCCGGCCAGATGCGCGACATCGAGCCGCATGTGGGTGGCGTCGCGGCACTGCGCGTACCGCAGGAAGGCATCGTCGACTACACGGCGGTTTGCGCGACGCTGGTCTCCCTGCTCGCTGCCCGCGGGGCGCAGGTGATGACGGGAATGCGCGTGACCCGCCTCGAACGAAAGGGCGACAGTTGGTTAGCGCGAACGGGCGGCGGGGATTTCGAAGGCGATTTCATCATCAATTGCGCGGGCCTGCACTCGGACCGCGTGGCCGAAATGGCGGGGGAATGCCGCGAGGTGCGGATTCTGCCGTTTCGCGGCGAGTATTACAAACTCAAACCGGAGCGGCAGTCCCTGGTGCGCCACCTGATCTACCCGGTGCCCGATCCGCGCTTTCCGTTCCTCGGCGTCCACCTGACGCGCCTGATTCATGGCGGCATTGAGGCGGGCCCTAACGCCGTGCTGGCCTTCGCGCGCGAGGGCTATCGCAAGACCGATTTCAATGCCCGCGACCTTTTTGACGCGTTGACTTATGGAGGCTTCTGGCGTTTCCTGCGGCGCTACCCGGCGACCGCCTGGTACGAGATGCGGCGCTCCTTCAGCCGGGAACTGTTCTGCCGCGCGCTGCAGCGTCTGGTTCCCGAGATGCGCCCGGACGATCTGGCGACGGGCGGCTCGGGCGTGCGCGCCCAAGCCATCTCCCCGGCCGGCGAACTGGTGCAGGATTTCAGCCTGATCGCGCGCCCCAATGCGTTGCATGTTCTCAACGCTCCCAGCCCCGCGGCGACGGCATCGCTGGCCATCGGAGCGGAGATTGTGAGCATGGTGGAGAAGCTATAGAAGTGGCGCAAGCCGTCGTGTTTCAGCGGCCTGCGAGGCGGCAGAGGGCAAAACGCGACCATCTGCCCCACGACCCTTCCGGCGCCCAAGCGCGGAAATTCCCGCGTATCTGACATGTCGGCCAATGCGGTAAACCCCGACCGTCACCCTACAGGATATTCAAAAATACTGTAGAAAATGCCGGTCACAATTGCAGGAATTAAGGCTTCCTCCGCAATAGGGTGCTTAAATTCAATAATTTGCGAACCAAGAAGAAACAGAATGCCGGCCACGAGAATCTTGACGACCTACGGGGTCTCTGCTATTCTGATGGTAGCCGTTGACCGTTCGAAGTGCCTATGTGGTGGAGTGGCCAATTTGTCGTGCACGACATAGTGATATTCTGGCACCTCGATACGGTTCGACTAGCAGGTCCCGATAGGGTTTGAGGCTTGTGCAAAGGCGGGCCTTGAATTTGCGGGAGCGAGGTTTCTCCTCGATATGCCTGTTATGTCGTTCCTAGCCGGCATCAACCAATGATTTAGGGAGTTGGGGCTCGCAGTAAGAGCCCCACTCTTACTTCTTTGAGAGGATGCCATGCGAACTACGAACGACGTATTCACAAATGCTTTTCAGCTGCTAGCTTCCACCGTCCGCGAGTTTCACATCAATGGTCGGGCATGCCTGGGCGCGACCCTCAAGCCACGCCTCTACCAGCAGCACTTTGACGAAAGATTGCTTGGGTTTAGGAAGTTCGGGGACTTTCTTCGTGCCGCCGAGGCAGCGGGCTACGTCAGACTCAGTGCTACACCTGGGGGGGACATCGCTATCTCGCCAGGGAGTGGCCTCCGGAATCCGGAGATACTTGCCCCGTTCCCCGGTGATACCGCGCCCACCATTGCAACAGCTATTACGCCGTCTATAACCTCGTCCTCGGCGGCGCCGATTCGAGTTCGCCAGGATCTTTGGAACGCCTTCAACAGCTTCTCTGACAAATGGTTCTACGACGCCAGCACTGATACTGCCTTCAGGGATTCCCACGGTACGGGTGGGTGGGACGGTCAACCCACACTTGCACGCCCAAATACCATTCCAATACCCTCCGGGAGGGAGCGTGTAGCTGAATGGATGCGTTCATTCGCCACCATGCAAGATCTAGAGGCCAAGGCACAACTGTCTAATGCTCTTGACAGGAACGCTGGACTGTACGAGTTCAACAATCTGACACGCTCCCAGGGGCTCCTGCGCCTATGGAGTCGCTTTCACATCCAGAATGTGCTCGCTGCAATTGAGGCCTGGGCCGCCTCGAACAAGGTACATCCGAGGAATGTGGCCAGTCCCCTTCATCTCCCCGTCCTCCCTGTACCTTCCGAAATCAGGACTCCGGAACCTTCCCCTAAAGGTCCTACCTCGGAAGTTACACCACCGCCCGGGCCGCCCTCGCCGCTAAATGCTCGGCTGGAGTCACTAATCGACAATCTCATCAATGACCTCATCAGTCTTCGCGGTCTTCTACGAGTTGTTGGGCCAAAGGGATCCTAGGTCTGAGAGAGAATCTGATGATGACGGTCAAATGAAACGTGAAACGGCTTCTGCATGGACTTCAATATCCGAGCGATATCGCTGGCTGAGAGCGTCCCCTTCGACGCTCGCACTGCCGTCGGCGAACTTCTCGGGAAAAAGATTGAATTCCGTTCAGGAATCAGCCTGTCAATAGCCCTTCCCGATAATCCGGAAGAGTTTCAGGGGCTGCCGGAAGCGGAGCGCCTATTGACCTCGCTGAACGACTGGGCCCGCGTCTATAGCTATCCTGAGGGCGATCACAAATCGATGCACGTGCTCGCAACTGCCGACGGGTGCGACGCGGATGCCGAGATCCTTCTTTACCGAGTCGACCTCAAACAGCCACTAACCATAAAACCGGGGCCTCGACCTGCCATTGAGATAGTTGGAGGTGCAGTCATGACCCACGAGGAGTGCGGTAGATGGTTGGTGGAGCTGTCCTACAAGCTGGCGGTTAATTCCGATCAGTCGAGGGGTTCCGTCCGATTGATGAGACCACGCCCTCTCAAACCGAAACCAATTAGGGTCGGATGGGTGGGACCCGAGACAATAGGCGGCTTGCAGCTACCCCTTAGACTGAATGCCATTGGACAGGTGTTTGGTGCTGAGATCGTTCATGTTGCACCCCGGAGTTTCGCACATGTGGCGAATCGACTAGCAAAGGCGTCGCCCCTCGACGCAGTAGTCATCTGTTCCGGTTTTACCTCGTATATCGGTGTCGATGCAGTACCGAACAGCGTTCGTCGCGACCTCATTCATTCTTGTGACAGCAAGGGGCTGGGAGACCTGGAGAAGCAGGTTGTCACGTGGATCGGGGTTGCTGGCGCTGAGATTGAAAAGGATCAAAAGAATCAATCTGTCGATGGGAATAAAGAGCTGCTTGGAATCATGTTGAAAGGGATGCTGAGTCACTCGAAAATTGGGCAGTTCAGCCATTGTCAGAAGATAACGGTTTTGACAGGCGTGAGAGCACGTCACCTCAACGTCGCCACAGCGGAGCGCATACTCGACGACAATAGTGAAGTCTTCCAAGACACCAAGCCCAGTGACGCGTTGTTCCTCTGGAAGGATCACCACGACGGACGCCAATATTTCTTGAATCCGCAACGAGTCGAAAGCGCCAGGGCTATAGTGGCAGTCCCGACAAGCAAGTAGACCTCATAGGCGATTTATGCTTCGAGGTGCTTTTCAGACACCACCGAATCGCGCCAATGGTGGAGAAGCTATAATCGTCTTCAATGGGTGAAATCCGCCACTCGGTGTGCGCCCTCGATTGTCCGGACTGCTGCTCGCTCCTGGTCACCGTGGAGAATGGGCGTGGCACCAAGCTGCGCGGCGACCCTCAGCATCCCGTGACGCGCGGGTTTTTGTGCGGCAAAGTAGCGCAGTATCTGGAGCGTGAGTATGCGCCGGGACGGCTGCTGTATCCGCAGCGGCGCACAGGGGACAAGGGCGAAGGGCGCTTTGAACGAATTTCGTGGGACGAGGCGCTCGACACCATCGCCTCGCGGTTAAGGGCCACCGCGGAGGAGTTCGGCCCGGAATCGATCCTGCCCTACAGCTACGCCGGGACCATGGGCTTGCTTAACGGCTCGGGCATGGACCGCCGGTTTTTTCACCGGCTGGGGGCTTCGCGGCTGGATCGGACGATCTGCTCCTCCGCCGGTGGCGCCGGGCTTACCGAAGCGCTGGGAGTTCGCTATGGCACCGAGCCCGAACAGTTCCGCCATGCGCGCCTGATCCTGGCCTGGGGCGCGAACCTGCTGGGCACCAATGTGCACCTCTGGCCGTTCGTGATGGAAGCGCGGCGCAACGGCGCTAAGCTCTACACCATCGACCCGCATCGCAACCGCACGGGGGCGGCGTCGGACAAACATTTCTTTATCCACCCGGGAAGCGACACGGCGCTGGCGCTGGCCATGATGCACGTCATCATCGGTGAAGGCCTTCACGATGAGGAGTACGTTTCGCGCCACACCGAAGGCTTCGACGGGCTTGGCGAGCGCGTGAAGGAGTGGACACCCGCGCGGGCGGCGGAACTGACCGGAATCGTCGCGGACGAGATCGCCCAACTGGCGCGCGAATACGCCACCACGCGCCCTGCGGCGATCCGGTTGAACTACGGCGTCCAGCGCAGCGAGCGCGGCGCGATGGCGGTGCGGACCATCGCCCTGCTACCGGCGCTGACGGGCTCCTGGAAGGACGTGGGCGGCGGCTTGCAGCTCAGCACCTCGCAGGCGTTCCACCTGAATCGCGCCGGCCTGGAGCGCGCCGATCTGCAGGAGAAGTCACTGGGGCGCGCGGCACGCATCGTCAACATGTCGCTACTGGGGCAGGCTCTGACTCTCGAGCAAACTGCGGGGCAAGCTAAAGCATGCCCCACCAAAGCACTAGTGGTGTACAACTCCAACCCGGCGGCTATCGCTCCCAACCAGAACGTTGTGCTGGCCGGGCTGCGGCGTGCGGACCTGTTTACTGTCGTCCTGGAACAGTTTCAGAACGACACCGCCGATTATGCCGATATCCTGCTGCCGGTTACCACCTTCCTGGAGCACACGGATCTGTACTTTGCCTACGGTCATCATTACCTGCAGCTTGCGCGCCCGGCGCTTGCCGCCCCAGGCGAGGCCAAATCGAACGTTGAAATTTTCCGGTTACTGGCCGAACGGATGGGTTTCGACGACGCCTGTTTCCGTGAATCCGAAGACGACATGATCCGCACGCTGCTGGACAGCCCGCATCCATTCGTGCGCGGGATTTCGCTCGAAGAGCTCGACCGCGAACACTTCGTCCGTTTGCGTCTGCCCGAGCCGTTCCAGCCTTTCGCCGAGGGTGGTTTCGGGACGGCAGACGGCAAGTGTCATTTTCGCGCCGAGTCGTTGGCTTATACGCCGCCCGAAGAATCGCGCTTCGGCGAGCCGGGGCTGCGGGCGCAGTTTCCATTTGAATTGATCTCGCCGAAGAACGATAACAGCATGAATTCCACCTTCGGCCATCGCGATGCGGTAGACCTGGAAACCGCCGCCGTGCACCTGAATGCGGCCGACGCCGCGGAGTTGGGCATACGCACCTCAGACCAGGTGCGCATTTACAATCACCGGGGCTCCAGTATTCTGATCGCGCGCGTGGATGATAGCGTGCGGCCGGGCGTGGTGTGTGCGCCTTCCGTCCGGTGGCCGCGCCGCGCCCCCGGGAAGCGGAACGTCAATGCCTTAACTTCGGAACGCCTGACGGACGCGGGAGGCGGCCCGACTTTCTATAGCTGCCTGGTTCAAGTAGAGAGGATCGGAGATTGATGGCACACATGTGGAACCGGCGGGCGGCTGCCGCGGCTTTACTGGCGGCGCTGGCATTTGCAGCCTGCAAGGGCAAGCAGACCGTGAAGCTGGATGTTACCGATGAAGAGGGCCCGCGGATTTCGTCCATCGTGCATATGGGCGATCCCAAATCGGAGACGCAGTTGCTCAACGGCTTCTATGGCATCGAGCAGAACTCGTGGCGTTGGACGGCGCAGAAATTCTCGGTAGTATTGCGCCCGCCCGCGGGAGCAGCGCAAAAAGGCGCGGTTCTGAACCTGCAACTGGCGGTTGCCGACCCAACCATCGCCCAACTCAAAACCATCGCGCTCTCGGCCAGTGTGGGCGGTGCGGCGCTGCCGCCAGAAACCTATACTCAGGCGGGGCCGTACACCTATACGCGCGATGTGCCGGCCAGCCAACTTGCCGGTGAGGCGGTCCGGATCGACTTCCAGCTTGATAAGACCCTGCCGCCCAACGGCGCGGATCGCCGCGAGCTTGGGCTCATCGTCAACAGTGTTGCTCTCGATGCCAAGTGAGAGTCAGCTTGCCCAGTCGGCGCTGGGCAAGCTAAAAGCATGTCCCACGTTCCCGTGCCATGTGATACACCTGTTGGATGACTGACGCGGACGACAAGTATCGGGCGCTGCGGCGTCTTCCGGCATTCCCCGCCATCGCCACGAAGCTGTTGCGCGTGCTCTCGCACGACGACGCCGACATCAAGCAGGTCGTCGACTTGATCCGGGCCGATGCCGCACTGTCGTCGGAACTCCTGCGGATCGTCAATTCCCCAATTTATGGATTTCCCGGCCGGATCAGCAGCATCCAAAACGCCACCACGCTTTTGGGACTCCAGACGGTAAAGAGCTTCGCCTTGACGGTTTCGATGAAGGGCTTCCTGCACACCGCCTTGCGGCTGGACCTGCTGCGCCGCGTGTGGCGCCATAGCCTCGCTTGCGGGCTGCTCTGCGAGGACCTGTCGGTTGTTTGCTCGTCCTCCGGAGGGCGTGACGACCGGGCATACACCGCCGGCCTGCTGCACAATATTGGCAGTCTGGGTCTGTTCGTCGCGCATCCACGCACTTACGGTGAGCTGTTAGCGGCGGCCAAGGGGTCGGACCTTCTCGATCGGGAGCGGGAGACTTTCGGCATTGATCACACCGAAGCAGGCGGCTGGCTGGCCGAAAGCTGGGGGCTGCCTGACGATATACGGCAGACCGTGGTCACTCACCACCAGCCACCCAGCCAGAACGGCACGTTCGATCTCAACGACCTGGTGCGCGTGGGCGTCCTGCTGGCCGAATCCCTGGGCTTCGATGTGGTGGCCCCGGCTAACAATTACGCGCTGGCGGATGTAAGATCGTTTCTGCCTCAGACCGCGCAGTATCGCTTCGATCCCGATCCCTCCGTGATGATGGCGAGAATCACGGATCGGCTGGACGCGTTTGATTGAACGCCTGTGCGATCAGCTCGTAGGAGCGGCGGCGGGCGGCGTGGTCGTGCATGATGTTTACCACGAACACTTCTCCGGCGCCGTATTCGGCCGCCACCGCTTCGATGGCCTCGCGAACGGCGGCTGGAGCACCGGTGATGATCCGCCGGCCTGCGGGGAGTTGATCCAGCGGGAGCCCTTCCAGTTCCAGAAACTTTTCGGCGCGGTCCACCGGCGGCACGGGGATCGGCCGGCCCCGATACAGCATGAGCATCATCATCCGAAAACTGGCGGATAGACGGAGCGCTTCCCGATCGGTTTCAGCGCAGAGCGCCCACACGGCCACTCCCGTGCGTGGCGCTTCCAGCGATGGCGACGGCACGAAGTTCTCACGGTAGTAGGCGGCCATCGGCGCCCCCTGCGGATTGATGAAATCGGCAAACACGTACGGCAAGCCCAGTTCTGCCGCCCAGATGGCGCTTTGCATGGACGATCCGAGCAGCGCGCACTCGGGGCTCGCGAATCGCTGCGACGGGATTTGGCGCAATGGGCCGGCAGGCGATGGACGGCCGTCGAAGTAGCCCATCAGTTCCTGGAGCTGATCGTGGAAATCATCCGGCGCGGGCTGGCGGCGGTCTCTTTGCAGAGCGAATGCCACGGCTGCGCTGGTACCCGGCGCACGGCCGATGCCGAGATCGATGCGGCCCGGAAACAGCCCGCTCAGCATGCTAAAAGTCTCCGCGACCTTGAGCGGACTGTAGTGCGGGAGCATGATGCCGCCGCTGCCGACGCGGATGTGAGAGGTGGCAGCGGCTACCGGGCCGATGATCGCTTCCGGGCTGGCGCAGGCCAGACCGGACGTGCCGTGGTGTTCCGCCAGCCAATATCGCCGGTATCCCAGTTGGTCGGCGAGACGCGCCAGGTCGATGCTATTGCGGAGAGCCTCGCCGGCCGTCGAGCCTTCCGGGATGGGCGACTGGTCTAGGATATTTAGCGCGAAAGGGGGCATGGGGGTCGCGTCAGGCGTCGGGCACTAAAGCACCGCTCCCTTTGGTCGCGGCTCGGTAACGAAATGCGCTACGGAGCCGTGGCCGTAGGGAGCGGTCCGTGCTCATGATGCCGCACCAATCACGGCTGTGCAATGGGCACAACGCCGGGCGGCTAGGGGAATGACGCTGAGGCACTCGGGGCAAGGCCGGGTTGTCGGAGCTTCGGCAGGCGCGGGCTTCTTCAGACGAAGGTTGATGGAATTTATCGGGACCACAATGAAAAAATAGATGGCCACGGCGACCAACAGAAATCCCACCACCGCGTTGATGAAATCGCCGTAAAGGAATTTGCTTCCATTGATGGTGAAGATCAGAGCCGAAAAATCCGGTTTGCCGACGAGGGCCGCGACCAGCGGTGTAATCAGGTCCTTCACCAGGGCGGTGACGATGGCGCCGAAAGCGCCGCCGATGACTACCGCCACCGCCAAATCCACCACGTTGCCGCGCAGTATGAACTCCTTGAAACCTTTCAACATGTCCATGTCTCCTGTCTGGACAGGATAACCGATTGGGCGCAGGTTTCTAAAGTCCTTCAGCCGGCCGGCCGATTGAGGACCAGGAGAGTATTCAGGCTCATGCCGCTGATTCAGTGGAATGACAAATATAATGTCGGTGTTCGCACCCTCGATGGGCAGCACCGGCAACTCATCGATATCATCAACGATCTACACGAGGCTATGTTCAAAGGACAAGCCAAAGAAGTGCAAGCCGGCCTGTTGCAGCGCCTCGGCCAGTATGCCGCTGAGCATCTGAACACCGAGGAAAGAATGCTGAGCTCCAATGGCTACCCGGATTTCGTGCAGCACAAGGCTCAGCACGACAACTACATTGCGAAAGTGCGCGAGCTGGAAAAGCAGGTGGGGACCGGCAAGTTGTCACTAGGGGTTACGCTGCTGCCATTTCTGAAGGATTGGTGGACGGGACATATTATGAAGACCGACCAGCAGTATGCGCCGTTCTTCAAACAGAAAGGCGTCTTGTAAGCGCGGGGCCCACAATACTTCACGTGTCTGGGTAGCCACGTCGCGCCGCCATGGTAGAATTGAGACCTCCCCACATGGAACGCGCGAGCAAGCTCATTCAGGGTCTGAGACTGCCCAGCGAGATGATCACTGCCGAAGAAGTGGCGTGCGCCGCGTGGGCGAATGCCGTCGGCAAGAAAATCGCTGTGCACACACGCGCGGTCCGCATGGTGCGCACACGGCTTATCGTGGAGGTGGAAGATATCGTCTGGCAGCGGCAGTTGTTCGCTCTCACGCGCCAAATACTGGGGAATCTGGAAAAGAATCTCGGCGCGGGGATGGTGGACGATCTGGAATTCCGCGTGGTGCCGCGGCGCCGCGGGCCCCAACGCGCCGCCGAGGTCATGCCGGTCTCACAAGACGAAGCCGCGAATATCGCCGACCCAGTCCTGCGCAGCATCTACAGGGCAGCCCGGCTAAAGGCGCAGGCGTGAAGATCACGGAGAAAGAAGTTCGCTACGTGGCCGACCTGGCAAACCTCAAGCTCACCGACGACGAGGTGAAACGGTTTGGCGCGGACCTGGACCAAATCCTCGAGCATATGGACAAGCTCAAGGAGATCGATACCTCGGACATCGAGCCGATGGCGCAGGTTCTATATGACGCCGAAGAGACGGCCACTCTGCGTGCCGACGTCCCTCGGCCGCCGCTGAGCAACCAGGCGGCGCTTGCCAATGCCCCACAACCCGGAGCCGGCTACTTCAAAGTCCCCAAGGTGATCGAACGCTGATCCATGGACGTTGCTTCCCTGACCATCGAACAGGTACGCGCCGGACTGCTGGGCCGCCGCTTTAGTGCCGCGGAACTGGCTGCTGAGACGCTGCGCTTCGCCGAAGCGGAGAACCCTAAGACCAACGCGTTTCTTCGATTTTCTCCGGAGCGTGCGCTGGCCGCCGCCAAACGGGTGGACGAAGCCATCGCGCGCGGAGAAGACCCCGGGCCGCTGGCAGGAGTCCCGGTGGCGGTGAAGGACGTGATTCTCACCGAGGGGCTCACCACTACCTGCGGCTCCCGGCTGCTGGAGCATTACGTGCCGCCTTACGACGCCACGGCCATTGCGCGATTAGAGCAGGCGGGCGGCATCATCGTCGGTAAGACCAACTGCGACGAGTTCGCCATGGGGTCGTCGAACGAGAATTCGGCCTTTGGGCCGGTGCGCAACCCGGTGGCGCAGGACCGCGTGCCGGGTGGATCGAGCGGCGGGTCGGCGGCTGCTGTGGCACAGGGGACGGCGGTAGTGGCGCTGGGCTCGGACACCGGTGGATCCATTCGCCAGCCGGCATCGTTTTGCGGCGTGGTCGGCGTGACTCCCACCTTTGGCCGCGTGTCGCGCTACGGTCTCACCGCGTTTGCCAGTTCGTTGGATCATATCGGGCCACTGGCGAAAAATGTGCGCGACGCTGCCGTCGTGTTGGGCGTGATCGCAGGCCGCGATCCGGCCGATTCCACCTCCGCCGATGCGCCTGTGCCAGACTACACAACGGCTCTCGACGGCCAGGTTAAAGGTGTGAGGCTCGGACTACCGCGCGAGTATCTAAAAGACCTGACCAGCGAAACCGGCGATCTGATCGCGCGTGGCGTGAACGTGTTGAGAAAGATTGGGTGTGAAGTTCGCGACATCAGCCTGCCTTCGACCGAATACGCCATCGCCACCTACTACATCATTGCCACGGCCGAGGCCAGTTCCAACCTGGCCCGATTCGACGGCGTGCGGTACACGATGCGGTCCGCCAGTTCCGACACGCTCTCCGATATGTACCGAAACACACGGGGCACGGGCTTCGGCGCCGAGTGTAAGCGCCGCATCATGCTCGGAACTTATGTGCTAAGCGCCGGATACTACGATGCTTACTATCTCCAGGCGCAGAAGGTCCGAGGGTTGATCGCGCAGGATTTTGCGCGGGTTTTTGAGCTGGTGGATGCCGTGATTGCGCCGGTCTCGCCCTTCCCCGCCTTCCGGCTTGGTGAGAAAGTAGACGATCCGCTCGCCATGTACCTGTCGGACATATATACAATTACGGGTAGCCTGGCAGGTATTCCGTGCATGAGCGTGCCGTGCGGGAAAACCGGCGCGGGATTGCCGGTAGGCATGCAGATATTGACCAGGCATTTCGACGAGACGACGATGTTGCAGCTCGCCGACGCATTCGAGAAGGCCGGCGGATCCGCTTAACGGGGCCGCGCCTTTCAGATGAGAAGAGACAAGGAGAAACAAGATGGCATTCACGCTTCCGCCGCTGCCCTATGCACCTGATGCATTGGAACCTCACATTGACAAGATGACCATGGAAATCCATCATGGCAAGCACCACAATGCGTATGTCACGAACCTGAACAAGGCACTCGAATCGGCGCCTGACCTGGCGAACAAGACGATCGAGGAGCTGCTGGCTAATAACTGCGCCATAGTTCCCGAGAACATTCGCACCGCCGTGCGCAATAACGGTGGCGGCCACATCAACCACAGCATGTTCTGGAAAATCATGAAACCGGGCGGGGGTGGGCAGCCTGTTGGCAATGTAGCCCAGGCGATCACGGGCACGTTCGGCGGCTTCGATGCGTTTAAGGAGAAGGTGAACCAGGCGGGCGCGACGCGCTTCGGCTCCGGCTGGGCCTGGCTGGTGAAATCCGGCGGGAAGGTAGACATCATCTCCACTGCCAACCAGGACAGCCCGGTACTGGAAGGGAAGTATCCGGTGTTCGGCATAGACGTGTGGGAGCACGCCTACTACCTGAAGTATCAGAACCGCCGGCCGGACTACCTCGCCGCCTGGTGGAGCACGATCAACTGGGAGGAAGTCGAAACACGGTTCAACGCCGGGAAGGAAACCATGGGGGCGGGGCGGCTCTAGCCGACCGGTGGGCTCTGTCCAGCATCACCGGCGACAAGATCGCCAGCGCTACGTAACGCTGGCGGTCTTCGCCGCCGGTGACACGGCTCCTTGAATCGATTACTTTCCGACCACCACGATGTGATAACTGTCCGGCACGATCGGCGGGCGGCCTTTTTTCTGTCCGTCTTTCGGCTCCGGCGCGGGGCCGGTTTCGGCCGCCGACAGGTAGATGCGGTGCGTCTTTTCATCGAGCGCCATAGTCCGCGCGGTGCGCTCCGTGGTCACCGTGTCCACCACCTCGTACTTGCCCTTCGTTTCTTTAACGATGGTGAGCGTTCCATCCTGTCCATTGGAACTGAAGATCAGGCCGCTTGCAGGATCGAACGCCGCCGCATCGGGACCGGCGCCCACGGCCGGAGTGGCAATCACCTTCAAAGTTGCAATGTCCGTCACCGCCATCATTTTGTTCTCGCAAACCGAGAACAGCTTGTGGTTCTTAGTATCGATGGCCAGCCCCGAGGGCGCATCGCAAGGTTCCAATTTAGCGCGACGGGTGACCGCGGGCGTCTGCGCGTCGATCTCCACAATCTCGCTGGTGTTCTCGATGTTGGCGTAGATCTTTCCGGCGCCATCCACAGCGCAGAATTCCGGCTTCTGGCCGACCATAAACGTGGCGACCACGGTGCCGGTCTTGGCATCGATCGCGGTGGAATCGTTCGAGCGCCCGTTGAAGGTGAACACGCGCTTAGTCTTCGGTTCGTAGCAAATCGCATCCGGGTTGGTTCCGGTAGCCACCTCGCCGGTCTTTTGGAGCGTCTTCAAGTCGAAGACCGTCACATTGTTGGAGCGGCCGTTACTAGTGAATCCCTTGTTGAATTCCGGCGCGATGGCGATGCCGTGCACTCCTTGCGTGTCGGCAATCTCGCCGACCTTTTTGCCGGCATCCAGGTCGATCACCTCGGTCAGATTGCCATGCGACGCATACAGCCGCCGGGCGGAACTGTCTATCGTTAAATAATCCCAGAATCCGCCGCCCCCGATTTTGATCTGGCTGAGGACATGATAGCTTTCCGCCGCCATAGCCGCGGCGGCGAGGCCGAACAAGAGAACGTACTTCATCGTGTGTTCCTCCCTGCGAGTGCCAGTATATTACCGTTGAGATGAACAGACAATGAATCGCGGGGGGAATCACTGCGAGCTAAAGGTTTGGCGGAATTAGCCGATGCGCTAATTGGGGAGAATACGATGTTCCCCCAAACGCCGCGCTATGCCACAGAGTCCCACTCCGCCTTCGGGCGAAAGGTTGAACCGCTTTGCGCTGGAGCAAATCTGGCGCGACGGCTGTCTGCTGGACGCGCTGTGCGATCCCCGGAGGTTTGAGACACATACTGCGGTGGCTGTGGCGCGGCAGATGATGGGGCGTTACCAGAACTTCGACACGCGTTTGTTAACCGAGCTGATGGCGCTGCCCGATGTGGCTGCGGGCAAGGATCGCAGGATCGAACGCTGCCTGGAGATTCTGGATGCGGTGTCCACCGGCCGGCGCATCATTATGCCGATGATGCAGCTCATGAATTCGGAGAACCAGAGGGTGCGTTCCAAGGTGGCGCGGCTGGTGGGCAGGCGGGTGGATAACCTGACGTGGACACGCAAGTTCCTGCATGAAGTCGACGACCGCACACGCGCCAACATCGTCGAGAGTCTGTGGGGAAACGATTCCCCCGAAATCCGAGAGGTGCTCTGGCAGGCGGTGCAGGACCGAAACAACCGGGTTCAGGGGAACGCGATCCTGGGGCTGTACCGTTTGGGAGAGTCCAGCGTCCTACCAGCGATTCGAGCCCTCGCGGAAGATCAGAGAGCGGGCTCGCGAGCCACGGCCGCCTGGCTAATGGGCGCCACGGGCGACCCGCGATTCCGGGAGGTGGTCAAAACGCTGCGCCAGGATGCGGAGGCGAGCGTCCGGGCCGCCGCGCTACGCGCTCTGGTTCAGCTCAACAAGACGGAAGTACTGGAAGGCCAGGCGAACCGGGAGCCGCTGATTCGGTTTTGCGAGGACCTGGAAGGGGTCCGGCGAGTGGGTTTCGACTTCGTCGATGCTGGCGCACCACAGCGCCGCCTGCTCCCCACCGAGGTGGTGCTCACCCAGAACGGCGGAATGGTTTGGGGTTATACGTTCGTGGAACGCCGCTCGTGCTCGTTGTCAGTCTTGTTTCTGATCTTCGACGGCCTGGAGCCGGAAGCGCTAGATGGCCTGGCGGAGGCGTTTGTGGAATGTCTGGACCACAAAGACAGTGACGATCGCTGGTCCCTGGCACGCGTCGCGGCCGGGGCGGGAGGCGATTTCGAAGTGGCGCGATTGGTCCCATCGCCCTGTCGGGGACCTGAGTTGAAGCAGGTCGTCGCGCATTTCGATAAGCTCCTGCAGGTCAAGGCACAGGAGTTGTCCAAACTGGTGCGGCTGCTCGGGAACCAGGGTCCAGGCCGGCACCTGGTTCTGTTGCTTACGCCATCGGCGCTGTCAGATCCGGATCTGGAATCGCTTGAACTCGCGGCGCTCGCCCAACACTTCAGCCTGGATGTGATCAGCTTTGGCAGTATTGGAAACGAGCAGCTACAGAGAGTCGCGCGCAAAACCGACGGGGTCTTCGTGGTTGCGCCGGAAGCGGGAATCTCGCCGGAGTGGATGCTCCAGACCTATGCCAGCATGGTTCACCGGTACGAAGTCACCTATCCTTTGAACGGGTACGGAGATTCGGCCCTCGAAATCAAAATCAGTCCGCCACGACCAAAGGGTGCGAGTTAAGGCGGTCAACGGACCGGCTGGAGCGTCAGCGTAGCCCCCGCTCCCTGACGGTCGCGGCTCGCTAGACTAGCTCTTCCAGTAGTCTGGCAGCGCCGCTTTCGTCTCGCGAAGAATTTCCAAGACTGCACGCCGATCCTCGGCCGAGAGGCGAGCGTATGTCTTGCTCTGGTCTTTGCCCGTTAAAATCTCGTAGAGGCGCCGATAGATGCGCTCTCGAGCCATGTCCGGCATGCCGTCGAAAGCCGCGCTATAGATCATGTACGACAGCGGATACCGGAACAGGCGCGTCTTCAAATCGAAATCGCGGAGGGATCGCCCCTGGCGGTCGCGGGGGCCACGCTCGGGAAAGGATTTGCTGAAGCTGGAGACGCCCGCGACGGGAGCCTTTAATGGCGATTCGTCGGCGAAAAGCATATAGCCCACCAGCTCTTCGATCTCGGAATCGATTTCCGCGCGCTTGGCGTCATCCATCTTGCCGTCGTGGAGCGCGATGCGCGTGTCCCAGGCGATGCGGGTCAACAGATTCGTCATGCGGGTTTGATGTTCCAGAGTCATCAGCGCGACGATGTCGCTGGAGGCCGCGGGATAGCGGGACGTGTCGAACATCTCAGCGAGGCTGGTGAGGTTCTGCGTGTCCGGTCCCGCCGGGCCGCCGGGGTGGAGCGGATCCACCAGCCCCACGTTATTTCCGAGGTGGGATTGCGACCCGTGAGTTCCCGTCACATACCATCCACCCCAGCGCTCCTCAAAGGGGATCCGGTCGTCGGTGACAAACGCGCTGCCGTGCGAATCCCGGTCTTCAGCGGACCGAGGATGGACGGAACTGACAAAGATGCCGGGCACGCCCAAGGTGATGGGGCCCTGATGACATCGCAGGCAGTCATCGCGGCGGGTGAATTCGGGCTTGGGGGCCTTTTCCGCGTCGAGCGTATAGAGAACCACGCCCAGCTTGGGATCGAGCGACGACAGTTCGAGCACGTCGCCGCCCTGGACGTAGCCCACCGCCACCTCGTCATTGAAGTAAATGGCGCGCGGCGTTCGCGGCGAGATGTGGGCAGTCTGGATGCTGGTTTTCGAAAAGACCAGCACCTGGGAATCGGTATTAATGCCGAGCTGCTTGAGAACCGCGGGAAGATATCCCCATCCGTTGGGCGTAAAATCGAGCTTGGCCGCTCCGCTCTCCAGGCGCTTTTCGAAACGGGCCACGGGGTCGTTGGGCGCCTGGGCATACTGGATGGCTGGGTGATCCAGCGGCACATAGAGGGTGTCTTCCAGCCGGTCGGCCAGAGCCCAGGTGGCCGCTGCCAGAACCACCACGCCGCAGAGTGCCAGTGACCGAAATGCCGGGCGATCCATATCCTCACTATATGCCAGTGGGACAGACCATCGTGGTTTGTGGTCTGTCGCCGGTGCCGGCAGACGACAGAAGCCGATCGTCTGCCCCACGGAGACCGTTTGTATTCGCCGTCCGATTGCAGTAATGTACGGAAACATGGAACGATTGCTGTCTGCCGGCTGTCTGGCCGTCGCGCTATTTGTGTGGACCGCGCCCGTGGAAGCGCGGATTACGCGCCTCGCGATCGAGCATCGCGATTCGCCCGGATATCAAGGACAATCCTTCGGCGAAGCCGGGCGCTACGAGCGGCTGGCCGGACATGCCTACGGAGAGCTCGACCCGCGCGATCCTCTGAACGCCATCATCACGGATATTCAACTGGCCCCGCGGAACGCGCGCGGCATGGTGGAATACTCGGCGACGTTTCTGCTGGTGAAGCCGGTGGATCTCGCCAAGGCGAGTGGCGTGCTGCTGTATGAAGTGCCGAACCGCGGGGGTTCGACGCTGGTGCGGGCGTCCGCGAGTCCCGGTGCGATCGCCGACTACCTGAAGCGCGGCGACGTGCTGTTGACCAGCGGGTGGCAAGGCGATCTCGCGCCGCGAGAGGGGATCGAGACGATCAGCGTTCCAGTAGCTAAGAATCGCGACGGATCGAGTATCACCGGCCCCGTGCTGGCGCGGTTCAGCGATATGCCTGCGGGCAGCACCACGCTGGATGTGCCAGGGCCGCGACCATTTAGCCTGGATACCGTGAAGGCCACGCTTACCAGGCGCGCCTCCGAGGGCGGCGCGATCGTTCCCATACGCAGTACCGATTGGGCGTTTGCCGATTGCAGCCGCGGCGCTTTCCCAGGAACACCGGCCGCTGGCAAGATCTGCCTGAAGGGCGGGTTCGATCCGGCATATCTCTACGAACTGGTTTACACGGCCGAGGATCCGATGGTGCTGGGAATCGGCTACGCCGCCACCCGCGATCTCATTTCCTATTTCAAATCCGGGGAGTCCGATGCCCTCGGCAAGAAGATTTCGTTTGCGATTGCTTGGGGCAATTCCCAGTCGGGCAATTTCCTGCGCAGCCTGGTTCACCTGGGTTTCAACCAGGACGAAGTGGGGCGCAAGGTCTTGGATGGGATGAACCCGAATATCGCGGTGCGGCAATTGGCGATGAATTTTCGATTCGCCTCGCCGGGCGGGGCCGCGAATCTGTATGAGCCGGGCAGCGATGGCGTGGTGTGGTGGAGCGACTATACGGATGAGGCCCGGCATCGTCCGGCCGGCGGGCTGCTGGACCGATGCCGCGCCACCGACACCTGTCCCAAGATTGTCGAAACGTTCGGCTCCTCGGAATTTTGGGATCTGCGCGCTTCTCCCGATTTGGTGGGGAGCCGCGGCGACCGCGATATTCCACTGCCCCCGAATGTGCGCCGTTACTATTTTCCGGGCGTGACCCATGGCGGAGGTGCAGGCGGTTTCAGCACCGTGGCGCCGCGTCCACCGAACCGCTGCGAGCTGCCGGCCAATCCGAATCCATCCTCCGACACCATGCGCGCGCTGATGGTTTCGTTAGTGGATTGGGTGGTGAAGGGTACTGCGCCGCCGCCCAGCCAGTATCCGCGCCTGGAGGACAAGCAATTCACGCTCCCTACGCAGGCAGCCATGGGGTTTCCAGTGGTTCCCGGCGTGCCGCTGCCCGACGGCATCATCAATCCGCTGTACGACTACGATTTCGGCGCGAGCTTCAATTACAACGATCTCAGCGGTGCGATTTCTATCGAGCCTCCGGTGATCAAGCAGGTACTCTCGAGCTTCGTTCCAAAAGTGGACGCGGACGGCAACGAAACAGTAGGCGTGGCGAGCGTGCTGCACCAGGCTCCGCTGGGCACCTATGTAGGATGGAATGTCACCACGCAGGGTTTTCTCAAGGGGAGGAATTGCGGGCTGGTAGGCGGTTACTTCCCGTTCGCAAAAACGAAAGAGGAGCGGCTGACGGCGGGCGATCCGCGCCTTTCACTGGAGGAGCGCTATGGCACGCATGAGGGCTATGTGGCTGTGGTGCGCGCTGCGGCGGCCCGACAAGTGCGGGACCGGTTCCTGCTGCAGGAAGACGCGGACCGGTTGATCGCCGAAGCCGAAGCGAGCGACGTGCTGAAGACCGCCGGCTCAGCTACGAGCGCAGCGGCTGCGCGCTGAGGCCAGGGCCGACCTCAATCCCGCTAGCGTAGTGCGGCCGGAATTCTGCTGGTTTTGGGCAAGCTAAAGCATGCCCCACCCAACAGGTCGATCGGTGGGGCATGCTTTAGCTTGCCCAGAATCCACGGTGAATCCGTCCCAGTGCCGGATAGATAATTAGCGCGCTGTGGCCAACAGCTCTAGGAGTGCGGAAGACACCGCCTCCGGTTTCTCGCGCGGCAGGAAATGGCCCGCGCCCGCGATCACGCGCCGCGCCTTTAGAGCCGGGAATAACGAACGTTCGGCGGGCGAATCCGCCGGTGGACGGGCGATGCCGTCATCCGCGCCGTGCAGCGTAATCGTCGGAACCTGAATCTTCGGGCGCTCCGCCAGTTCCTTTTCAACGGCCTCGAAGCGCGGCTCGCCAGGGGCGTTGCCATGCCGGTGGCGATAGGAATGAATGACCACATCGACGAAATCGGGATTGTCAAACGAGGGCGCAGTGCGGTTGTAGGTTTCGTCGCTGAAATGCCAGGTGGGCGACCATTCCTGCCACAACAGCCGGCAGAGGGCGCGCCGGTTTGCCTTGAGCCCGGCCCGGCCGCGCTCCGTATTGAAATACCACTGATACCAAATCGCCCGTTCCGCTTCGGGCGGCCCCGGCTGAGACGGCGCCACGGTGTTCTGTATGCTGTAGCCGCCGGTGGAAACCAGCGCGCGCACGCGATCCGGATGCAAGGCAGCGGCAACGCACGCCGCGCGTCCACCCCAGTCATAGCCCGCGACTGCGAAACGCTGCAACCCCAGGGCGTCGGCGAAATCGATCAAGTCCTGACCGATGGCCGCCTGCTCGGCCATGCGCGGGGCGGAGGCATCGCGGAACCGCGTCGGCCCGTAACCGCGCAGATATGGCACCAGCACGCGGTGCCCGGCTTTGGCCAGCGCCGGCGCGACATCGTCGTAAGCGTGAACGTCGTCGGGAAACCCGTGGAGCAGCACGATCGGGAACCCGCTTGCGGCCCCGCTCTCTTCATACCCAATGGTGAGCACCGGCGTCTGAATCGACCGGGCGGCCACGGCTCCTCCGTTCTGCGCCCGCACACAGCCACCTCCGGCCATCAACCCGGTTGCAGCCGCGCCGGCGGCTCTGAGAAATGTTCGGCGCGTGTAGGCCATCAGATGCGCAAACCCGAAAGGGATATTAACATGGCTCCGCAGCTCACTGCAAAGCACGATTGAGCTGCTAGCCATTGTGAAATGGCGCGCGCAGTTTAGTGGAAGCCGCCCAGCATGTAGGCCACCAGGCAAATTACCAATATGGTGCCCAGCCCAATGCCGGCGCCTCCACCGTAGCCCCATCGCCTGTGGCCGTAGTACCCGCCACCGCCACCTAAAACCAATAACAAAATGATAAGCAGTATCAACATTTTGGATTTTCCTTTCTTCTGAACGCCAGTTCTCGGCGGGATCGTAATTCTTCTGCCGCACGGAACCAATCTTCTTGTGCCGATCCTTCTGGACAGCCTCGTGCTTCCCAAAGCTCATGCGCGAGGGCTGCGATGTCGTCATGTCCGAATGTGGCTATGCCATGTCCGTTGGTAGCCGCCTGAGTATGTTGTGGGGCGTTTTGAAAGTGCTCAAGAGCTTGCCGCGACTGTTCGTGCCCCGTCTGGTGATCCTGTTTTCCCTGCTGCTGCTCGGCAACGCGATGGGCATGCGCGCCAACGTCATGTAATTCGGCAGCTCGTTGGTGGTTCTCGTAATGTGATCCGTTGTTCTGACGAGTAGACATATTCAAGCCCTCACTCTTGGCTGTGTGCACGAGGCGGACCAGTGTCTTCTCGATCCCGGTTGGCGCTCAGGGATGGCCCTGGGTAGCCGTGGCGGGTTGGCGCGGTGACCATCGCCGGTCGTATGACGTTATGCCGTCACTGGCCTGAGAGTGTTCCAGAGTGCGTTTGCCCGTCTTTGGCTGGTAATCCCATTGGAACACTCTGTCGAGAGGCGTTCGGTTCTTCTCCTGCTCCATAGGAAGATTGACCGATATCGCATTAAAGGAAGAATATGAAGACGCTCAAATCGTGTTCGTTACTGCTGGCGGTGGTACTCGTAGGGACTTTGGCAGGGTGCTCGACGACGTCCACAAGGGCCGCGGACGTTTCTGGCGGCATCCGCACGTCGCTCGATCAGGCTGGCCTCAAAGATGTTTCGGTGGACCAGGATCGCGACAAGGGCGTCGTCACCCTTGGCGGACACGTGCCAGCAGATGGCGACAAGTTACAAGCCGAGTCCATCGCAAAGTCTATGGCTGGACCCGAGGTTGTGTCGAACCAGATTGCCGTGATTCCGCCGGGCATTGAGAGCGATGCGAGAAAGATGAATTCGGACCTGGACAAGGGGATCGAGGGGAACCTGGATGCGGCTCTCATCCAAGACAGGCTCCACGAGAACGTGAGCTATGCGGTCAAGAATCGGGTGGTCACCCTTAGCGGCGCTGTTAACTCCGAATCGAAGCGGGCACGAGCAGAAACGGTCGCGTCGACAGTTCCCAACGTGCTGCAGGTGGTGAACGAGCTGCAGGTTAAAGAACAAAAGGCCACCTCGTCGAACTAAAGGCGGCCAACGAGACACATCATGAAGAAGACTCAAGCACTTGCTCCGATAATGGCGCTTACCTGTTCCTTACTACTTGGGTCTGGAAACGTGATGCTCTGGGGCCAACCGGCGCCGCCTCCTCCCGGACAGACTCTGGCGCCCGATCAACTCGACGGCCTAGTCGCGCCGATAGCACTGTACCCGGACCCGTTATTGGGCCAGATATTAGTGGCTTCGACGTACCCGCTCGAACTGGTTCAAGCCTGGCAGTGGCTGCAACGAAATCCGGGGCTCACGGGCGCTGCTCTAACGCAAGCGGCGCAACAACAGAACTGGGACCCGAGCATACAGGCCCTGGTGGTTTTTCCGGACCTTGTCAAGCGCTTGAACCAAGACATCACATGGACGACAGATCTCGGCAACGCCTTTCTCGCTCAGCAGCCGGACGTGATGGATGCCGTCCAGCGCATGCGCTTCAAAGCGGAGCAAGCCGGGAAACTGCCTTCCACGAGCCAGCAGAGAGTGACCACCACGAACGGCCCTGGGCCGCCCATCATCGACATCGAGCCGGCCAATCCGCAGGTTGTCTACCTGCCGAATTACGACCCTGCCTACATCTGGGGCCCGCCTCTTTATTATCCGTATGCGAATTGGTTTTACCCTCCGTTGCTAGGGGGCGCGTACTTCGGATTTGGAGCGGGATCTGGATGGGGAGCTATTTCGGAGGCTGGGGTGGCTGGGGCGGATGGGGTTGGAGTCCCGGCTGGGGCAACCACAGCGTGATCGTCAATAACTCTTTCATTCACCGGAACAACCTCAACGCAGGCGGTAGCGCCAGCCTGAGTGGAAACAGTGCATGGTCCCACAATTCCGCGCATCGCCAGGGCGTGCCCTATTCGAATGCTGCCGTGTCCAATCGATACGGAAGCAGCGTGCGCCAAAATCTGCAGACCCGCGGTGCGTCTGCTGGACAGGCGCAATCTCGAGAGGCCACTTCCACATCTTCAGCGGAACGAATGGGCAATCGCCAGATCGCGCCGAGCGCATCCAGCACCAACCGAAGCGCTTTCGGCGGTGTTCGGGACGGCAGCGCGGCACGGATGCATAGCGACCACGGGTATTCGAGCCTCGGCCCGGCTCGCAGCGGAGGCTCCTCCGGCGGAGGAGTATCCCGCGGCGGCGGTGGTGGCGGCGGCAACCGCGGCGGCGGTGGCGGACGCCGATAAAAGCGAAGGAAAACCATGGCAAGAATGAATTCTACTTATCTCAAAGATGCCTCGCGCCGGCTGATGCGATCGGTGGCCGTGGGCGTGGCAGTGACGGCAGCGCTGCTCGGAGCTGCTCCGCCGCAGACCCGGCGGACCTTTGCGACGCCGCAGGAAGCCATCCAGGCAACCATAGATGCAGCCGAGCGCAATGACGCCGCAGCTCTGCTCCAATTGTTCGGACCGGACGGCAAAGACATTCTCGAATCCGGGGATCCGGCGCAAGACAAAGATTCGCGCGCGGAGTTTGCACGTTCGGCTCGCGAAAAACTTCAGATTGACCAGGACCCAACTAACCCCGACCGGGTGACTTTCGCGGTGGGGGAACAAGACTGGCCGTTTCCCGTACCAGTGGTTCGCACGGACGGAAAATGGCAGCTCGACCCAAGCAGCGGAAGGCTGGAGATCCTCGCCCGCCGTGTGGGTAGAAACGAACTGAATACCATGGAGGTTTGCCGGGGATATGTCGAGGCTCAATTGGATTATGCCTCGGCAGACCATGACCGGGATGGCATCCTCAAATATGCGCAGAGTATCGCCAGTTCCCCAGGCAAGCGGGACGGGTTGTATTCGGATGATGCTCCGCAGAACCTGGTCACCAAAGCCTTTGCGGCGGCGGCTGGCGTGGACAAGCCCGTGCCCTATCACGGTTACTACTTCCGCGTGCTGAAATCGCAAGGACCGGCGGCGTTTGGAGGTGCGTTTGATTACACGGTTAAAGGCAAAATGATTGGTGGGTTCGCGCTGGTAGCGTGGCCTGCGGAGTATGGCGTCTCCGGGGTTCAAACCTTCATCATCAATCACGAGGGCATGGTCTACGGAAGAGATCTTGGGATCAACACCGCCGCTCTGGCGCGCCAGATGACGCGTTACAATCCGGATAAATCATGGCGGCGAGCCGAGCTGGAGTGAGTGAGGGGTTCCAGCATGGCAAGTCACGTGCTACGAGAAAATTATGAAGAAGCAAGACGGTAAAGAAACCCGAACGTACGCCACCGTTCCGACCGGAGAGAAGGGCACCGGTGCGGGTTCAGCCGGCCAGTCCGGGGACACGCAGGGATTGTCGGACGTCGCGGAGGCAGGCTCAGAGAGCGTCGAAGAACTGGTCGAGGAAGGGCAATCCTTCGAGGCCGAGGCGATCGGCGGCGTGGAGGATGCGCCTGATCCGGACGTGGCCGAAGTTCACACGAAACAAGTCCCGGAGGACGATGTGCCGTCCGAATATCTGGGAAAAGACAACGACTGAACTGCGTTGGTCAGCACTACGAAAATTGGCAGTGATACCCTTGGAAGATCTGGTTAAGGTGAGGACGGTTTTCCGTTCATGCAAGGCGTGCTTCGTAACCTACACCATACCTTCCGAACGTTGCGTGATAGCCTCGGGCTGACGCTCACTGTATTGCTCACCATCGCGCTTGGTATCGGCGCGACCACGGCGATCTTCACGGTGGTCTACGCGACACTGCTGGCGCCATCGCCTTATCCCCAGCCTGCTGAGTTGGTGAACGTCTGGTCGAAGCTTCAAGGTCACCGTACTTGGGTTTCGGTGGGCGATTTCACCGACTGGAAGCGGCAAAGCACCGCCTTCCAGGACCTGAACGCCTCGGGCACGGACAATTTCAACATTGCCACCCAAGTCAGGCCCGAATTCCTGGACGGCATGAGAGCCACGCCAGGCTACTACGGAATGTTGGGAATTCCGTTCTTCCTTGGCCGTAATTTCCTCCCCGAGGAAGGCGAGCCCGGCAAAGAACACGTTGTGATCCTTACCCACAGGCTCTGGCGGCATCTCGGCGCCAACCCCAAGATCATTGGCCTGACAATGCAAGTCAACGGTGCGCCGCATTCGGTAGTAGGCGTACTGGCGCCCGGTACCGCGGATCGTTGGGACTGGGAATTGATCGTACCGCTAGTCTTCAAGCCCGAGGAACTCGCCAATCACGATTCTCGGGGCTGGCTGGTATCGGGCCGGCTCAAGCCCGGCGTCACCCTCAAGCAGGCTCAGGCCGAGATGGACGCGATCACCGCAAAAGAGGCGCAGGACTATCCCAAGAGCAATCGGGGTTGGGGTGCGCTTCTGGAGCGGTACCAGAATGACTTTCTGCCCAGCGAGAGGCAGTGGACGCTTTGGCTGCTGCTAGGCGCGGTGGGATTTTTGCTCCTGATCGCTTGCCTGAACATAGCCAATCTACTGCTGGCCAAGGGCATCGCCCGCCAGAGGGAAGTCGCGATTCGCGGTGCCTTGGGGGCGCAGCCGGCGGCGATTTTCGCGCAGTTTCTAACGGAGAGCCTGGTGCTGGCGATCCTGGGCGGCCTGCTCGGCCTCGCTGCGGGGGGTGCCATGCTGCGAGGGTTGGTTGCCGTGATGCCCACGGATGCCTTACCGGCAGAGGCGGATCTGCGGCTGAATGTTCCCATTCTCCTGGTCATGCTGGCCGCCTCGACGCTGGCTGGCGTGCTCTTCGGTGGCGCCCCTGCGTGGTACGCCTCACGGTTGGATCCGGCCGGAGTCCTCAAGGAGGGCGGCCGTTCGGGAACCGGTGCCGGTCGCCACCAGCTTCGACGGGTCCTGGTGGTCGCCGAATTTGCCTTGGCTCTGCCCCTGCTTGCCGGAGCGGGGTTGGCGATTCACAGCCTCTGGAATCTCACGCATGTAGATCTCGGCGTCCGCACCGATCACATTCTTGGGTTCTACCTCGACTCCGTGCCGCTCGAAAAGGATCCCAACCAGGCGAACGTGAACGCCTACTATCGCCGAATTCTCGCCAGCATCGAAGCGGTTCCCGGCGTCTCCCGCGCGTGCGCGATGACTTTCTTGCCTCTCGATATCTTCCACTTCGAAGTGCCTTTCGGCATTGCGGGCATGCCCGGGTATGCGGACCCATCGCAGCGGCCTAACGCGGACCTCCAGACTGTTACACCCGATTATTTCGAGACCTTTGGAATTCGGATCGTAAAAGGACGGGCGTTTACAGACCATGACAATGCCTCCACCATAAGAGTGGCTCTGGTCAACGAAGCCTTTGCCGGCAGATTTCTGAAAGGAGCCGACCCGCTCGAACAGCGTGTGGTCATGGATCAGACGATTCCCGGTGAGCCCAATAAGCCAGCGGTTGAGTGGCAGATCGTGGGTGTGTTTCACAATGTGAAGAGCCGGGGGTCCCGCGAGGATAATCCTGAGATCGATGTGCCCTTCTGGCAGATGGGCCCTTCCGTCGCCGGTGTCGGCGTCCGAACGGCGCAAAATCCGGCAACCATGTTCAAAGCTATCGCGGCAGCCGTGAATGGCGTGGACTCGCAGGCGGCACTTGCCTTAACGCGGACTATGGAACAGGTTCACGACCAGGTTTTAGGCAACGATCGGTTCACGGTAATCCTTTTCGCCGGCTTCGCGCTGGTTGCGCTGTTGCTCGCAACCGTCGGCATCTACGGCGTGTTGGCATTCTCGGTGACGCAACGCTCGCATGAGATGGCTTTGCGTATGGCGCTTGGCGCCACCCGTAATCGAGTCGTTACTCTGGTAGTGAAAGAGGCGATACTGCTGGCCTGCGCCGGTTTAAGTCTCGGATTTATGGGCGCGTATTTTGTGGGGCGCGCCATGCGAAGTATTCTCTTCGGCGTGAGTGCCATCGATTTCTCAACTTTCGGGGCGGTGGGGCTATTGCTCCTGCTGGCAGGCGTCTTGGCCTCTTGCCTGCCGGCCCTCAGGGCCGCTTCGGTCGAAACGATGCAGCTCCTGAAGAGCGAGTAATTCCTCAATCTCCAGGATGCGGTGATGCCCCTCCTTTCGTTACGCGGCGGGCTGGGCCTTCTTGTGCTGACTCGTAACGGCGCCGTCCGTGCTTTTCAACTCGCGAAAAATGATGGTGGAAAAAACGGTCAGGCCGCCCAGGACGAAGAACGCGTGGTGAATGCCGTGAATCATTTCCGGGGCGCTCGAATGAAAGCGATCGGGAATAAAGAATGCGGCGGCTAACGACGCGGTTGCGACGCCGAAACTGATCGACATCTGCTGCATGGTGCTGGCGATGGAACTGGCGCTGCTAGTCTGTTCTTCGGTGACGTCGGCATACACCAGCGTGTTCATGCTGGTATATTGCAGCGAGCTGAAAAACCCGAAGCAAAACGCCTGCGCCACGATAAGCCAAACCGGCGTGCCCACCCCGATGGTGGCGAAAAGCACAATGAGCAGGCCGAGGATCACAGTATTGGAGACCAACACCCCGCGGTAGCCAAATCGCGCCAGAATTCCCGGCATGGTCATCTTCAAACTCATAGCGGCGATCGCCTGGGGCATCATGAGCAGGCCGGATTGAATCGGAGTGAATCCAAGGCCAACCTGGTAGAGCAGGGGAAGGATGAACGGGATACCGCCGATGCCCAGGCGGGTGAAGAAACTGCCGCTCACGGCCGCGCGGAAGGTACGAATGCGAAACAGGCTCAGAGCCAGCAATGGAAACGGGGTCTTCGTCGCATGCAGTCCATAAGCTGCGAGCAGCAGGATGGACACCGCCAGTAACCCCAGAATCTCAGCCACGCTGAGCGTATGTTCGCCGAATACCTCCAGCACATACGACAGCAACCCAATGCCGGAGCCAAAGAGAATGAGGCCGATAAAATCGAGGGGATTGGACTCTTCGCGGTAGTCCGGCAGGTGCAGATAGACCATGCACAAACCCAGGAGGCCGATCGGAAGGTTCACGAAAAAGATAACTCTCCAATGAAAATATCCGACGATCAAGCCGCCGGCGATTGGTCCAAGCATGGGACCGATCAGGCCGGGGATGGCAACGAAGCTCATGGCGCGGATGAGTTCGGACTTCGCAAACGTCCGTACTATGGTGAGCCGCCCCACCGGCACCATCATGGCTCCTCCGCAGCCTTGCAGGATGCGGCATGCGACCAGCACATGGATGTCGCTCGAGATGCCGCAGAGAAACGACCCCAGGGTGAAGAGGCCGATCGCCGACGCGAATACCCGGCGCGTTCCGAACCGATCCGCCACCCAGCCGCTGATGGGAATGAAGACCGCGAGGCTTAAGGTGTAGCTGGATAGCACGGCTTTCATGCTGAGCGGGACCACTTTGAGTGCCAGCGCGATGGTGGGAACTGCGGTGTTCAGAATGGTGGTGTCGAGCGACTCCATGAAGAACGCGATCGCGACGAGCCATGGCAACAGCCGCTTGCTGGACGCACTCGGTTCCATTAAGTCACGATACCGCTCTGGCCTCAAACTCGCACACCGCGTCGTCCTCCACCGTGTAGCGCACCTCGATGGGATGGCAGCAAACTTCGCAGTCTTCCACATAGATCTGGCGTTTGACCGAGGTGTCCAGCACCATCGATATCTGCTCCCAGCAATGCGGGCATGCGAAGAAGTACTCCATTCCACAGAGGATAAGCGATTTGAGCGGCGTGCATGTGGTCCATGGAACCGCGTCCGGTAGAATCAGGATTATGAGCCGGGACCATTGAGCCAGAAATCTCCAAGCGCCAGGGTTGCCAGACGCGCGTTTGTCCTGCAGGGCCGCTTCCGCAGATTCTTTTCGAATCTTGGCCCCGGACTGATTACCGGCGCCGCGGATGACGACCCATCCGGAATCTCGACGTATTCGGTCACTGGGGCTGGGTTCGGCTACACACCCTTATGGACCGCGCTCTTCTCTTTCCCGTTGATGGCGGCCGTACAAATCATGTGTGCACGCCTGGGCATGGTCACCGGACTCGGGCTGGCGGGCGTAATTCGGGTGCGCTATCCACGGTGGATCCTATGGGGCGCCTGTGCCCTGCTGGTCATCGCCAACATCGTCAACATCGCCGCGGATCTCGGCGGCATGGCTGAGGTCACCGGGCTTCTGACCGGCGTCCGGTCGCTCTACTGGACTCCCGTGTACGCGATCGTGCTGGTATGCCTGCTGTTCTGGACGAGTTATCGCCTCATCGCCCGGATCTTCAAGTGGCTCACGCTCGCCTTGTTCGCCTACATCGCCGCAGCATTTCTGGCGCATCCGGACTGGCTTGCCGTCTTGAAGGCGACTCTGATTCCGCGTGTGGAGTGGTCCGCCGCATATTGGGCGACGCTGGTCGGTATCCTGGGGACTACCATTTCGCCATACCTTTTCTTTTGGCAGGCCGCACAGGAAGTGGAGGAAGAGATCGCCCATGGGAAGGCAACCGTAAAACAGCGGGAAGGCGCGTCCCAGCGGGATCTGCGGCGTTCCCGGAACGACGTCGTCACCGGCATGTTCTTTTCGAACCTGGTGATGTATTTCATCATTCTCACGGCCGCCGCCACCCTGCACGCGCACGGCAAAACTACCATCTCCAGCGCGCGCGAGGCCGCCGAGGCGCTGCGTCCCTTGGCCGGCGCCGGCGCGTACTGGCTGTTCAGCCTGGGTTTGATCGGAGCCGGCATGCTCGGTGTCCCCGTGCTGGCCGGATCGTGCGCGTATGCCATCGCCGAAGCGGCCGATTGGGTTGGCTCGCTGGAAGTACACCCGCCGTTGGCGCACGGCTTCTATGCTGTGATCGGCGTCGCCATGGCACTGGGTCTCGGTTTGGATTCCGCGGGTTGGAACGCCATCAAGATGCTCTTCTGGTCGGCAGTGCTCAATGGAGCGCTGGCGCCACCCCTAATCGTCCTGGTGGTGCTGCTCACCAGCAGCGCCGACGTAATGGGCGAACACCGCAACGGGACCCTGCTTCGCTGGCTTGGGTGGATAAGTGCCGCTGTGATGCTGATTGCAACTATCATTATGTTCGCGACAGCGTTTGCAGCATGAGGGGCTTATTGGGGTGGGTGGAGGGATTCGGAACACAGACGCGCTTTTGGAATCCGCATCAAACAGATTCGACTTTGCGCGACGTGCCATATTTGCTACTCGTCCTGCCGCCCATTGCACGCTAATTGCACGATAATCGCCGTCCGAAGGGCCAACACCTCTAAGAACCACTCCATCTCTGGATTCCCTCGCGTGGCGCGTACCTAGGAAAGCCCCGCCCCTGTTCCGCCGGATGTCCTGAATTTCTCGATATCCGACAATCTACCGGAGCTGATACCCCAGCCGGGACGGAGCGGGGGGCCACTTGGATTTTAGGGCATGTTTTACTGTTATGAATTGATAAGAATTTTAGTTAAGATTTCCCTTGACGCGAAACTGCGCGCTGGCATAGAGTTTGAACGGGTAACAAGACGGTAGAGAGAACACAAATGAAACAATTGCTTCTGTTGATTTTCGCGCTCAGCTTGCTTTGCTTTGTAGCTGCGGCGCAAACTACTGTCACTGTTACTGGTCTGCCGCAGTATGGGATTGCTCTTTCCAGTAACCAAACGCCGTTTCTGCAAATCGCCAACAGCGGGTCGCACGCAATCGCAGGAATTGTGCTGGCGGTGACGTATATGCATGGAGGACCACCAGCTCCATTGAAGGGCTTTTTGGTACCTGGAATGGTTCCAGCGGACAAGGCCGCACATCCGCTGACTATACCGATGCCGGGAGGGGATGTCTCGGCAATTGCACTAGATGCTGTAGTGCTTGACAACGGTACCTATGTGGGACCGGACGTTACGAGGTCGTTCGGTGAAATGCAAGGGGCAGTTGCTGATCAGGCTTCCGTGTCCTTACCGCTTGTGACTGCTGTATCTGCCAACGATTTCGACGCAGCTTGGACGACGATAGGCAACATAGGCAGCAAGACACCGGATGAATCAACATCGTTCCCGACGATAGCCACGGCCCGCATTCTGCTTGGGCAAAGGGCCAAAAAGGGGGATTCCGCAGCAATAAACGCGGCGCAAAAATATGTCAACCTTGCACCGCTGACCAAGGGCAACAGTAACTAAGTCACAAGGAAAAGGAGAAAAAACGATGAAACTAAAGTCAACTTTACTATTCGTGTTCATGTGCGCGGTGCTGGCCTTAGTGCTAGCTACAACCGCAGCGTACGCCCAAACCAATCCAAACTGCCCCAACCAGTCTGGTTGTGGAACAACCAGCTTCGGCGTTGCGGTTGGATTTGACAATACGAGTTTTGTCGGAACGCTTAACTCGGTTAGCAATGGACCGCCATACACTTCGCCATCGGTAGGGCTGTCGGCAGCATGCAACTCGCCTCTTGTTGGCACTTACGCTGCCAGCAGCTATACAGTCACGAATCCGTGCAGCTACAACGCGGCTACGTATATGTACACATACGTGGGCACCGGCACGCACCACTACGTCAACGCCTATGGCGCTATGGCCAGCCAAGGGGAATACATAGACATTTACCAATGGAACGAGGCTGCAGATTGCAACCTTTACCCAAGCGGAGGTAACGGATTTTTCTATACGCCGTATGATTCTGACTATGGTTGCTGATCCACGCCCAGCAGGACCGCCTGACAAACGTACTCTCGCAATTCCCAGTTCGGTGCGAGTGTAAAGGTTCGGTTAAACGTGTACGGTTTCATGAGCGCTTTCTGATCTTCAATCGTCAGCTCGACGTTCAGATGACCAAGATCGGGGCGGCTATAGCGCTCGGTCAAGTGCATCTCCTCGCTATGCGGCTTTCCAGTCGCGTCCAGCCAAGTTTTGTCGTTAAACCCGACCGTGTCCACCACCAGTGTGTCGCCATCCCATTTACCGATGGATTGCCCGGTCCAACTCTCGGGTTCAATCTCGAGATCGTGCGCACGGCCATCCAGGAAAAAGCGCCGGTAGCTGTGTGTATTCGCCTCCCAAAGCTGAACGATCATGTCGTGGCGCTGCACGATTTTATAAGGCAGAGGATTGGCGCGCACCGCGCCATCCGGCAGGCAGAAGCGCTCCGGATCGTCTTTGCCTTTGGTCGCTTTGCGTTCCTCATAGATCTTCCTGGCCCAAGGCTGGTACAAAGGATCGTTCGGCAATCGAGTGCTGGTAGGAACCCATACGCCGGAAAGATCGACCCTGCCATCTTCCGCCCGCGGCGTTTTTCCGGACGGTGGCGATGGAGCTTTCCGCGCTTTGGGAGGCGGAACACCATCCTTAAGTGTGACTTCACTGGCGCTGCCGGAGCCATCCAGTTTGTACGCGGCCGCCAGGTGCCCGGGGTCCTGATTATTTTCGTTGCAGACGTACTCGGTCATTTCAAAGCCGGGTTCCAGGGTCGTGGTCCGATGAAACTTCCATGGCTTGGTGAAAACTCCCGGGTCCTCAATGGTAACGTCCATTTCCATGTTGCCGTAGTCGGTACGATGGAACGTCTCGACTACGTGCATGTCCTTCGTGTGCGGAGTGCCGGGGAAATCGAACCAGGTCTTTTCAAACAGGCCGACGGTATCGACCACCAGAGTGTCGCCCTCCCAGTGGGCGCGCGAGTCGCCGTAAAAGGTTGGCTTCAGATCTTTAGGATGACTGCTTCCATCTACGAAGAACTGCCGGTACATGTGCGTGTTGCCCTCAAAGAGCATCAACACCAGCTTGGGAGTGGCGAAAAAAGCCGTGTGATATGGCGCAGCCCGCGGCGGCCCTCCGGGAAGACAACGCGCTTCGTAATCCTCCGCGCCGTCTTTCGCCTTGCGCTCTTCCACGATCTTCGCGGCCCAGGGCAGCATGCTGGGTGCTGTTTGGCCGCTCCCGCCAAAGCCGTTCCAGATTCCGGTGATATCGGGATGGCCGTCCGACAACCGGGGCAACGGTCCCGGCGGGCCCTTGCGAGGAGCGCCACGTCCGCGTCCTCTACCAGCCTCCGGAGGTGCGGCGGCATCCTGCGCGAAGGCGCTTCCCAAAGCTATCGCCGCAACAACGAACCACGTCGCCGTATTGCGCACCCGAGTTCTCCTTTCACTTATTGATTCGGCGGAGCGTCAGCACCGGCAGATCCTGCAAACACTCTCCGGCCATCCGGCAGTACCACTTTCCGGGCGTTTGCGTTATTGGCGCCATCCTTCGCCATGAAGCCCTCGACCGTGACCTGGTCGCCGGCCTTCAACGAATCCTTCCTCCATCCCTGCTTCAGCAAAACTGGAATCGCGCCCAGCTCAAAGTTCCAATTAGTCACCTTGCCGTCCGTGTCCTTCACGTCCACATAGAAACGGGCGTGAGGGTTCATCCATTCCACCTTGGTGACGGCGCCTGTTATCTTAACGGGTTTGTTCGCATCGTATTCCGCTGCGAAGGAATGATGCGCCAGTAGAGGAACCCCTCCGGCGATAAGAGTAAGAGCGGTTCCGAAAACGACTGCGTTGATCTTCATCTACATTCCTCCATCAGGTGACGGCATTTCGCCGCCAGCCCTGCTTCCGCTTGCCAGAGGCTTCGAACACACTTCAACTGGCGAGGATGCTATCACGCTGTTTCGGAGCGCGTCAAGATCGCCGAGGCCGTTTGGCCGTTTGGGGGGAGCACGCGTGGCCTAAGAAGGCTTGAAAAGCCTGCTCCACTCGGCGCCCCGGCTCCGCGCGCCTTCGTCGTCCGCACTGGCTCGCTACGATGTCGGATCGGAACTCGGCCTGGAGGCTCGATGCCGCAGACTATCGGCGGCTGGCTGTGCGAGCGCGGCTTCAAGTAAGAGTGTTGGCGACCTGTTCGGGCGCCCCCGGAAAGCCTGATATCATTGTTGCCGCAGCCAGTTGTGAAGTGCTCGCAGTCCACGCGGAAGGGGCGAGAGAGGAGAGATCATGGAGAGACCAAAGAAGACTTCCGTCGGTCGACGCGGCTTCTTAAAGACGGCAGCGGCGGGAGCAGCCACCGGAGCAGCGGCGCTGGTTACCACAACGCCAATTGTGGAAGCTCAGGAGCAACCCAATGGAGGGGCTGCGGCAGCCCAGGGCGATGCACCAGCTCCGACGGAAGCGCAACTTGCCCGCGACGCAGGTAACGTTCGGCCGCCGGCACCCGTGCGCACGATTACACGTCCCGGCTCGGATCTTATGGTCCAAACGATTCGCGACCTCGGAATCGAATACGTGGCCGCCAACCCGGGATCGAGTTTCGAAGGCCTGCAAGAGTCCTTCATCAATTACGGCAATCCGCCGAATAAGATGCCCGAGTTCATCACGGCCCTGCATGAAGAATCGGCGGTCACCATGGCTCACGGTTACGCCAAGGCTGAAGGTAAACCGATGCTGGCATTGCTGCACGGCACGATTGGAGTTCAGCACGGCGCCATGTCTATTTACCAGGCATACTATGACCGTGTGCCGGTGCTGATGATCGCGGGCAACGACCCGGACTTCATCGCGGCGCATACCGCCCATGATATGGCTGGTATCGTACGGAGTTATACAAAGTGGGACGCGGAGCCGAAGACTATCGACGAAGCTCTGGTTGCGATTCAGCGCGCTTATAAGGAAGCCATCACGCCCCCGATGGGGCCGACTTTGGTTGTTATGAATACCGATATTCAAAAGGAAAACGCCCCGAATGCCAAGGTGCCAGCTTATACGCCTCCGACATTCGTGACTATCGACTCCACGCAGGCGAAGGAGATCGCGAAGGGTCTGGTGAACGCTCAAAACCCCAGGATCATGGTTGGACGTTTGCGAACCCCTGAAGGAGTAAAGCGGGCGGTTGAGCTGGCCGAGCTGGTGGGCGCGTCGACCGCTACAGCCGCGACCAACGGTCCGATGAGCTTCCCGCAACGCCATCCCCTCTGCGGACCGGGCGCGGATACTACGTACGACTACACACTCGGTCTGGAAACGGGCGGCGCACAAGCTTCCATCACCGGTCCAGCGCTCTCGAAAATAGCTCCACAACGGGATCTAACCAACATCGGCTTCGGTGGTATCAGCGGCGGCCCCGGCAGACCCGGTAGGGGCGGCAGAGGCGGCGGAACTACGAGTGCTGCTCCCCTCGATGCCGACGCCGAGGCAAGTCTCCCGCTCATTATCCAAGAAGTGAAGCGCCAGTTGACCTCGGATCAGAAAACGCGGGTTCGGGAGCGTGCCGCGAAGCACGCGGGGGCGAACCACGAGGCCCGTATGACTGCCCTCGCGCAAGCCATCGAGAGTAAGAAGGCGGGATGGAACGCGAGTCCGATCAGTACCGCCCGCATTTACGCAGAACTCTGGCCGCTGATCATGAATGAAGACTGGTGTTTATCCTCTCCCAGCAATTTCTCGGGCGGCCACAACGCCCAGCTTTGGGATCACGATAAGCCGTACAGCTACCTGGGAGGCCAGGGAGCCGGCGGCATGGGTTACGGCGCGCCGGCATCGGTAGGTGCCGCCCTCGCCGCGAAAGCACGAAATCGACTGGTGGTTAACGTCCAGACGGACGGCGACCTTAACTATGCTCCGGGCGTTCTCTGGACCGCTGTACATCACAACCTGCCGATGCTGACCGTAATGCATAACAATCGGGCCTGGCACCAGGAATACATGTTCGTAGAATATATGGCGGGCGTGCGCGGACGCGGTGCGGAACGGGCTCACATCGGCAGCACGCTCCGGGAGCCCTTCCTCGACTATGCCAAGATGGCAGCGGGCTACGGCATGGCTGGAGAGGGCCCAATTGCCGATCCGGCGAAATTGTCGGCGGCATTGAAGCGAGGCGTGGCCTCTGCTAAACGCGGCGAGCCCTACATGATCGACGTGATTACGCAGCCCCGGTAAGGAAGATCTGCATGAAGAGGAATTGGAAAAGTTACTCGTTTGTGGCGGCTGCGGTCATCGTGCTGGCGGCTGCGGCGGTAACTCTGAACGCGCAAGGCGGCGGGCGCGGACCGGGCGGTGGCGGGGCAACAGTCAACAACGTCCCGTCGCCAACCAGCCCCGTCACGGGGAGCGCCGCGAATGGGAAGCAGTTGTATTACGCTTACGGGTGCTACGCCTGCCATGGCTACAACGGTGAGACCGGAGCGCGACCTTTCGTAGGACGCTGGGGTAACCTCTCGACCGAGCAGAGTTTTCTCACTTTCCTCCGCGGCCGTGCGAACGTGGCCCCGCTTACTCCCTCAACCTCGATGCCGAATTTCAGCCAAGCCTCTCTGCCCGACAAGCAGGCTAAGGATATTTATGCCTACATCCGGACGTTCAAGAGCTCTGCGCCGCCCGATCTGAAGGATGCTCCTGCGCTGAACGCTATTGTCGAGGCGGCGAAGCGGGATAAGAAATAACCGTCACTTCGCCTTCGGTCATCGCCGCGGCGGCCTACCTGATTTGTCAGTTAGTCGGGGTGGGTGGAGGGATTCGAACCCCAAACGGATCAGGTGTACCGCCAAGTTATTGACTTTTCGTTTATCCCAATTCTCCCGAATGCCCTATTTTGCCGGGATTGTCACATACGTGACAGTAAGAATCCAGCGTCGGTGCGAGGTTCACTTTGACACCGGCTCCGCAACGTTGGGGTCGCCAAGGTGGTCCGCAAAGCATAGGGGTACGAGCAGGGCGTTAGGCGGCTACCGAAGCAACGCCAGCCTTATAGAACTTCAAGAAACCTGACGCGCACGCGGAGACGGTTGAGTGTACAATGACTCGGTACCGGAAGCCAAAACGGAGATCCCGGCTTTCACGTTTAGGAGCCCAAGATGAGGACGCTAGCGAAAATTGTAGGTGCAATCGTGGTCTGTTTGGTTTTGGTGTTAGTGGTGCTTCGTATCGCCGGCTTTAACCCTATAGGCAATACACCCGGTCCCGGGAATTATCCCGGGTTGTGGCTTAGTGGAACGGTTGTAAATACCCCGGTAACCGATTGGTCGTTCGCTTCCCAATATAAGACGGACAAAGTTCAGACGCGAACCTGGTACGGGATTCCTCATTCGGTAACAACAGGTTTCATCGTTCATAATAGTCAGCTCTATTTGACGTCGATGTTCGCCAAGGGAGTGCCCTTTCCGGAAGGCAAGAGTTGGGTCAAGAACGTGATGCGTGATCCGCATGTCCGGCTGAAGTTCGGCAACAATTTATATGATTGTACTTTGTCCCCTGTCACCGATCCGGATGAAAGAGCGGCCGTGCTCGGACCGAGAGCAAAACAGAACCCTCAACTTTTGGCTTCAAACTCGACCAATGGCCCGGTGCTGCACCTCTTTCACGTGCTGCCTGAGTGAGAATGTATTTGAGAAGCCAGCTTTTCCTTGTTTCGGGTATCGTGTGTCCGGGGCGGTCTCTCAGTGCTATCGCCCGCGAGATGACCGGAAAGCGCAAGAACTCCTGATGTCGGCGCAAACTCCAAACGAATCACAAAAAGGCGTGGCGATGACATTCTGGCATGGGCGTGGTTCCTGATGGCGGAAAATATTTTGACGCTGAAGATCTCGTAGAACCGCAGGCGTGAGCGCTTTCAAGTACGTGCGTGGAGCGAGAACGTAGCCCGAGACCCCCATGTGCGAATCAAAATGGGAAGCCAATTGTACGATCGCGCTTTGGCAGTTGTAACCGATCCGGCCGGGCAAGAAGCCGTCAACGAGGGGAAATCTGAAGAATACCCCGAGTTGAAGCTGCCGCCGGGCGGGACGATCGTTTTGTTTCACGTGCTGGATCGTTAGGAGCATCTCGGCAGTCCGCTGTCCAGCGAGTTGAACCCATGAGAATCGTCATCACCGGCGGAAATAGCGCTTCCGGCCAAGCGATACTACGATGTGCGCCGGAAGTCGGGGTGGCGCCAAACGCGGTAGTCGCCGCGGTCCGATCCGATTCCGCCGCGGGCGAGATTCGGCCCCTACTGGGCGAGGGGAGCAGCTTGGCCAAGGTTTCCTACGACGATCCCAGCAGTCTGGACGCCGCGTTTCAAGGAGCTTCTGCGATCATTCACTTGGCGGGTATTCTTGTTGAGCGGCCGGGTTCGACGTATGAACAAGCGAACGTTGCGCCAGCTCGCAGCGTCGTGGAAGCTGCGAAGCGGTGTGGGGTGGAGAAGTTCGTCTTGGTCAGTGCCACAGGAGCCGATGAGAAATCTCCCAACGGCTACTATCGCACCAAGGGGCAGGGAGAAGCTCTAGTGCGTGCTTCTGGCCTGTGTTATACGATACTGCGCGCTCCGCTCCTACTGGGGCCTGCGACCGAAGGCGCGGCAGCGCTGGTGCGAAATGCGCGCGGCCCTAAAGCCAAGCTGATCGGCGGCGGCCGCCATTTTCAACAGCCTCTCGACGTGGACGACCTGGCGCGGGCTGCCCTTGCTGCCGCCCAACGTTCAGTCGCGAGCAATCGCACGTTGGACCTGGTTGGTCCCGTTTCGCTCCCGGAGCGGGAACTGGTCGAGCGCGCGGCTCGCATGCTCGGTCACGAAGTGCGGGTTAGCTCAATCCCAAAGGGGTTGCTTTCGTTAGCGCTGGCCATTCGTCAGCTCGTCGCCGGCCCCGGATTTTCGTCAGACGCGGTCGAAGTCATCACGGCCAATACGCGTCTGGACTCGCGGCCTGCCGCGAGCGAATTGGGAATCCACTTGACCGGCATCGATGAGATGATCAAGAAGAGTTTAGAATAGGAGCGAAAAGAATGGACCAGAGCCGCCAATCGACCGTAACGGCGCGCGACGCTGGCGCAAAAAAGGCCAAGGCTTGGCAGCGGCTTTTGCCGTTACTGATTACGTTGGCCTGCTTCGCCTATCTCTACAACCGCCTCAACCACGCCGCTGCGGCCGAAGGCACCGAGCTGCTCACTTATCTGGCAAGAAGCTTTGCGAATGTGAACTGGCTGTATTGGCTGGCGCTCATGATTCCGTACTGCGTCCTTTATGTGATATTCGACAGCTTGGTTGTCTGGAGCGTGATCAACTGGTTCAACGTCAAGATACGCTACGCCGATATCTTGCCCATTCGAGCAAGCGCGTACATTCTCTCGCTGGTGAACGAGCAGGTCAGCAAGGGCGCCATTGCGGTCTATCTGAATCGTCGAGACGGAGTGCCGGGCTGGGAAGTCGGCTCCAGCATGCTCCTCG